>MLJW01000027.1_pt1 | contig 220472 bp, 170 predicted proteins | sample 888231 | NCBI WGS metagenome assembly MLJW01 (sample SAMN05788063, study PRJNA343431) | mine drainage metagenome | isolation source: sample collected from the inflow into an acid mine drainage treatment plant... | place: Germany: Lusatia, lignite mining district
GAATGCGAAGCAACCTGTGGGGTTGAAATGGACGGACAACGACCGGGGGTAAGGCGGAGCTGTGTCCGACGTCTGGGGTGGGTCCGCAAATGCAGGGCGGCTTGAGCGAAGAAGGGCGATTAGAGGGGGGCAACGTTCGCCCGAAGCGAGTGAAGAGGAAACGGTAGAAAAAGAGGCGGTGAGTCCTTGATAAATCTGCCTGTCCCTTTTCCACCCGTTTTCGACATCACCGTTCGGAAGAAAACCGCCTGAGGGTCAGGTCCGCGCGCCTGCGCTGTCGCCGCGCCACGGCCAAGCGAGCGTCACGACGGTGCCGGTTCCCGGGCTGCTCACGATGGACGCAGAGCCGCCGTGGGCTTCGACGAGGCGTTTGACCAGGGCCAGGCCGAGTCCGAGGCCCTGCTGCTCGTAGGTGCTCCGGTCGAACTGGTGAAACAGCCCGATGCGCTGTAGCTGCTGCTCGGTCATGCCCCGGCCTTTGTCGGCGACGCGAACGGTCCATCGGCCCTCATTCGCGCTGCACTCCACGGTCACGGGCGTGCCGGCGCGCGAGTAGCTGAAGGCGTTGTCCGCCAGTTCCTCGACGATCGTCGAGAGGTTTTGCTCCGAAATCGGAAGCGGTTGCGGCGTGCCTTCGAGGCGCAGGTCCGAGGCCCGGTCCCTGCGCTCCGCGGCGGCCATGGCGGCGGCAGAAACGAGGTCCCAGGCGGTCTGCGGATCGAGCGGGGGAACCGGCGCCGGGTCGGGTTCCAGGTCGAGCAGGCGGAGATAGTTGCTGAGCGTCCGGTGCAGGCGGCGTCCCGAGCGTTCGATGTCGCGGATCATGCCGAGCATTTCCTCGCGGCCGAGGCGGTCGACGTCCTGCCGGAGCAGTTCGGCGAGGCCGAGGATGCCCGCGAGGGGCGTGAAGAACTCATGCGGGAGCGTCGAGTGGAGCGCGTTGCGGAGGTCCTCGTAGGTTTTTTCCGCGACGTGCTCGCCGAGCTCGCGGCGACGCAGGCGCGAGGCGACGCAGCGGAGCAGCGCATCGGGGCTGAACGGTTTCTCGAGGTAGTCGTCGGCGCCGAGGTCCATGGCGCTGCGCATGGACACCTCGTTGCGGGCCTTCCCGGTCATGAGGACGACCTGGAGGTTCTGGGTGGCGGGATCGACGCGAAGCGCCTGCAGCACGGTGGTCCCGCCGAGGTCCGGCATGCTGATGTCGCATAGAATCAGGTCGGGCACGCGTTCATAGGCGCGTCGCAGGCCATCCTGTCCCGAGTCGGTCGTCTCGACCTCATAGCCGGCCAGATTGAGCGTGGCCTCAAGCGCCTGGAGCAGGGCGCGGTCGTCGTCGATGACAAGGATGTGTTTCACGGTTTGGTAGGGGGACAGGAATCGCGCCGGCGCTGGTTGCAGAGAGTACGGAGCAAAGCGTGGAGCAGTGCGAGTCTCGGTGTCGGGGCCCCGGCTGCGCGTGCCTGGCGCAGGGGTTCGCCCCAGATCGCCTCGATCTCCACCTCGCGGCCGGCCTGCCAGTCGATGAGACTGGAGGGGCGGTAGGCGCCGAGGCTGGGAGTGATGTCGATTTGCGAGCGAATGAATTCCTCGGTCACCGTGTGGCCGAGCGCACGCGCGGCGGCGGCAACCTCGTCCATGAGTGCGCGCACCTCGGCGGAAAGCACGGGGTCGGCGACGATCCGATCGGTGGAAAGGCCGCCGCAGGCGATGCTCAATCCGTTGAAGGGAACGTTCCAGACGAGCTTTTGCCAGCGCGCTTCGGCGAGCCGGTCGGTGACGGTGGTCGGGATGCCGGCCCGCTCGAACCAGCCTGCGATCGCGCGGGCCCGCTCACCGGCGGGGCGGCCGAATTCGCCCAGTGTGATCGTGCCCGGGTGCAGGCATTGGACCTCGCCCGGAGCGACGCGTGTGCACGCGATAAAAGCCAGGCCGCCGAGCACGCGGCTGGCGCCGAAAAGCCGCGCGAGGTGCTCGTCCGCGCCGAGTCCGTTTTGCAACGTGAGGATTGCGGTGTCCGGGCCGAGCAGCGGAGGAATCAGTTCCTCGAAGCGATCGTTGGCGGTGGTCTTGAGCGTGACGATCACGAGGTCGACGGGGCCGATTTCGGCCGGCGAGGCCTGGGCGACGACGGTGGGTGCGGTGACGGTGTGGGTCGCCCCGCCGCGCTGCACGACGATGCCGCGCGAGCGGAGGACGGACAGGTCGCTGCGGGCGAGCAGGTTCACGGAAGCGCCGGCCTTGGCGAGCAGCGCGCCATAGAACAATCCGATGGCTCCGGGGCCGACGATGGCGATTCGGGGAGATTCCAGCATGGGACGCGCAAACGCTAAACCGTCCTCCGCCTCTGGCGAAAGACACAATATTCGGAAGAATGCGGTTCGTTGCGGATGAACTTGAAGAACGCAGTTAACAGAAGCAACGAAGCTAACAAAGAAGGCTGAGCCCGGCGATTACACGAAATCACTGAGCCAAAATAGACTCACCCAGACGTCTGGAGAGTGTGCTGATCGTTTGAGACTCCGAAGATTCAAACCCTCGATCAATCGGTTCAGTCCCGACTACCCTGGTTTCATCCACATCCACGCGCTTCGTTTCCTTCGGGATCTTCTGTTCAATTATCCGAATTCCCCAATCCCCTTCGTTCCTGCAAAGTGGCGAGCAAACTTTGGCTCTACCGCGAGGCACGTCGAACGCCTGTGGAAATCGCCACGAAAGGCGGGAATCCCAACCCGCGTCGGCCCCTCAGAGGAGGGCGTTGTCGGTCAGGCGGACTTCGTCGACCCACGCGGCAATCGCGAGCAGGGAGCTGCCGGGAACGATTTCGCGCATCGGCTCCATGGAGGAGGGGTCGACGACGGAGATGTAGATCACGCGCACGCGGCGCTGCTGGCGGAGGATGTGGGTGACCTCTGCGACCACGCGGTCGACGCTTTTCACGCCCGAGTCGGCCATTTCCTTGGCGCGGACGAGGGCGCGGTGCAGGGCGATGGCGTCCTGGCGCTGGTTCGTGGTGAGATCGGCGTTCCGGACGTGGCAGGCGATCCCGTCCGATTCGCGCGCGATCGGAATGACCGTTATATCTACCTTGAAATGCAGATCTGCGATCATCTTCCGGACGACGGCGACCATCTGGGCATCCTTCTGACCGAGCACCAGGAGCTGCGGATGGACGAGGTTGAGCAGATTGACGTAGAGGGTGGTGATGCCGCGGAAGTGCGAGGGGCGGGAGATACCGCAGAGCGGCTTTGCAACGAGTTCCTCGACGACGTAGGTCGAATAACCCTTCGGGTAGATCTCTTCGGTGGCCGGAGCGAAGACGGCGTCGGCCCCCTCCTGTTCGCAGAGTGCGAGATCGCTTTCGAGGTGGCGGGGGTAGCCGGCGAAGCCTTCGTTTGCGGCGAACTGCAGCGGGTTGACGAAGATCGATACCACGACCACGTCGGCGGATTTGCGCGCCTCGCGAATCATCGCGAGGTGGCCTGCGTGGAGGCTTCCGCTGGTGGGCACGAGCGCAATGCGGCGTCCTTGGGTACGCCAGGCGTCGGCCGATTGCTGCATGTCGACGGCTGTGGTGAACTTGTTCATAAGGGGGCGCTACGGGCTTGATAAAACGAGTCCCCCCCGCTCACTTCAAGATTTCCCACCCACAATCGCATCGATTCGAGGCTCCCATGATCCGCATTAACGAGAATTTCACCAAGCTTAAGGCGTCCTACCTGTTCAGTGACATCGCTAAGCGCGTTGCCGCCTTCCAGCAGGCCAACCCTGGCAAGCCGGTGATTCGGCTGGGCATCGGTGACGTGACGGAGCCGCTACCGGCGGTGTGCATCGAGGCCCTGCATTCGGGTGCCGACGAGCTGAGCCGTCGCGAGACCTTCAAGGGCTACGGTCCGGAGCAGGGTTACGCGTTTCTCCGCGAGGCCGTGGCGAAGCACGACTTTCAAGCGCGCGGCTGTGCGATCGACGCGGACGAGATCTTCGTGTCGGACGGCTCCAAGTGCGACTGCGGCAACATCCAGGAGATCTTCTCGGGCGACCTGCGGCTCGCGATTCCCGACCCGGTGTATCCGGTCTATGTAGACACGAACGTGATGGCGGGCCGCACGGGCGCGAACGTCGGCGGGCGCTACCAGGGCATCACGTACCTCGATTCGACGCCCGCCAACGGCTATGTGCCGGCGATCCCGTCGACGCCGACGGACCTGATCTACCTGTGCTTCCCGAACAATCCGACCGGCGCTGTGGCGACCAAGGCGCAGCTGAAGGCCTGGGTCGACTATGCCAAGAGCAACCGGGCGATCATCCTGTTCGACGCGGCGTACGTGGCCTATATCCGCGACCCGCAGGTCCCGCATTCGATCTTCGAGATCGAGGGGGCGAGGGACGTCGCGATCGAGTTCCGAAGCTTCTCGAAGACCGCGGGCTTCACCGGCACGCGCTGTGCGTTCATCGTGATCCCGAAGACCCTGAAGGCCTACGACGCCGCGGGTGGCGAGCATTCGGTGCACGCGCTGTGGAACCGCCGCCACTCCACGAAGTTCAACGGCGTGTCGTATCCGGTGCAAAAGGCGGCGGCCGCGATCTACACCGAGGCGGGTCGTCGGCAGGTGCGCGAGATGACCGACTATTACCTCGGCAACGCGAAGCTGATCCGCGAGGCGGTCGCGGCACTCGGGTTGTCCTGTGTCGGCGGTGAGAACGCCCCGTACATCTGGGTGAACACGGGCGGCGACTCATGGGCGTTCTTCGACCGCCTGCTCAACGAGGCGCAGGTCGTGTGCACACCGGGCGCCGGGTTCGGCAAGTGCGGCGAGGGGCACGTCCGCATCAGCGCGTTCAACAGCCGCGAGAACGTGGTGACCGCGCTGGAGCGCATCGCGAAGGCGCTGAAGCGCTGAGGCGGGGCGGGCTCGGCTCGGGTAAAAGAAGCGAGAATCGAGGAGTGGGGAGAGAGAATGATTCCGGTGGTGGCCGAAGGGCCGCTGCCGGCTTGGCTACCGGCGGTGTTCGTTGGGGCGTGCGGTGGATGCCGCGCGCCCGGGGTTAAATCGCGCGCCCGTTGTGCGGAGCGGGATGTGCCGGCAGGCGGAGCCTCCCGCGCAGGGCGGAATCGTGATTCCGCACTCCGAGGTTCAGACACTTCCGAGCGTTGGAGCAGTGCGGAACCTCTGTTCCGTCTTCGACGGGACGCCCCATCGTCCGGGCGCAAAAGACCCCGGGTGGCGGGGGCCCCCGGGGTCGGTCTGAAGTTGGAGCAATGCGCGCGTCGATCAGTGGGCGATCAGCTCGGCGACGGCGGGCGTGTTGATGTTCTGGGGCGTCACGGGCGTGCAGCCCGTATCGACGACCGCGGATACGGCCTCATTGTGCGCCTTGGCGATCAGGGACATGACGGCGAGGTAGCCCATCCTTGCGGGGTTCTGCACCATGGTTCCCTGTTCGTCGCCGGAGCGCAGGGCGGCGATGGTCTCGGCGCTCGCGTCGAAGCCGACCAGCTTCACCTTGCCGCCGGCCTCACCGGCCTTGCGAAGCGCATTGAGCGCGCCGTGGTTGGCGATGTCGTTGCAGGCGAAGATGCCGTCGAGCGACTTTCCGCACGCCGCCAGCATATCGGCGGCGTTCTTCTCCGCGCCGGCATAGGTGCCGCCGGCGTAGAAGTTCTGCTTCACGAGGTGGAGTCCGGGGAAGTGCTGGAGCGTATCCACAAAACCCTGTTCGCGCCCCTGCGTGGCGCCGGAGCCCTTGTAGGAGCGGAAGAGCGCCACGGTGCCCTTGCCCTTGAGCAGGGCGGCCATGCGGTAGGCGGCCAGCACGCCGCCGTTGTAGTTGTCAGTCGCTATGAAGCTGATCTGGCCGGAGGCGGTGAGGGCCGAGTCGATCACCACGACCGGTACGCCCGCCTTCGTGGCGGCGGCCACGGGTGCCGAGAGGGCGCGTGCGTCGCTGGGCGCCAGGATGATGCCCTGCGGCTTGGACTTCGCGGCGTCTTCCACCATTCGGACCTGGGTGGCGTAGTCTGCTTCGCTCTCGGGAGCGATCCATTCGACGGTCACGTTGGTGCCCTTGGCCTTCAATTCGGCCTGGGCCTTCTCGACTCCGGATTTGACGATGTTCCAGTAGGGGGAGTTGGCGCTCTTGGTGACGGCGACGAAACGATAGCTGTCGGCGAAGGCAACAGTGGCACAGGCCACGAAAACAAGCAGGAGACGTTTCATGGATCAGGGAGGTTGGGGTTAAGGGTACGCTCCATCATACCATCCCGGGCGTATCCAGTCTCCTCCTATTTTGTCGGGAGGCCCCAGGTGATGCTCCAGTGCCCGTCGGCTGCCGTAGGGATATCGTGGTTACGCTCGAGCCAGTCGATGATGAGGTTCCGGATCTCCTCGCTGGATTTCCACAGCACGGGGCAGTCCTTGAACATCGTATATCCGCCGCCCCCGCCGAAGCGGTAGTTGTTGAGGGCGACACGGAGCTTCGTGTCGGGGGCGAGGGGGTGGCCGCGGTAGCTCAGGCCGACGATGCGCTGGCCGGGCGGGCGGGTCAGGTCCATTGTGTACGTCAGGCCCGAGGCGATGTCGAAATTGTAGCCCGGAATCGTTGGGTCGACGCGGGCTGCTGGGGGCGTGCCCGGCGGGGCCGCGCGGTAGTAGAGCGCGGAATGCTCGAGCGCGGCTTTGACCTGAGCGCCGGTGGCCTGGACGACCACGAGGGTGTTTTCGTATACGTAGAGGCTATACACCTCGCGAACGGTCACGGGGCCGGCGGGGATGTGTGCGCGCGGGTTGAAGCTCGATGCGAACGACACATCGGCGTGTCCTGCCTCGGCCTGGACTCGGTTGATGAAATCAATGAGCGCGGTGTCCTGCTCCCGGGCCCGGCGCGCGTCGAGTTCGACGGCGCAGCGGCCGATGGGTCGGCGGAGCCAGGCCTGGGTCGCGGCTTCGTAGGGCGCGACGATCTTTTCGATGGCGGGATCGGGGGAGACCTCGCGCGTGACCGGGATCGTGCGAGCGGATTTTGCGATCACCGTCCACGTGCCGGCGGGCGATTTTTGGAGATACAGGTCCACGCGGGCCAGGCAGTCGCCCCAGTGCCCGGCCTGGGTGAGTAGCACGCCGTTGACGAAGAGGTCGGGGACGACGCGGTGGGTGTGGCCCATGAGGATCACGTCGACCCCGGGAACCTGGCGGGCGAGTGCCAGGCATTGGTTCTCCCCGGGCAGGGCCGGCGGCGGGGCATCCGAGCGGCCGAGGTCCTCCTCCAGGCCCATGTGCACGGCCAGCACGACGACGTCGGCGTGGTCCTTTTTCCTCACCTCGTCGACCCAGTGGCGCGCGGTCGCGACGGGATCCTCGAATTCGAGACCCGCGTAGTGGGGGGCATCCTCCCAGACCGGGATTTTTGGCGTCGTGATTCCGATCACCGCGACGAGTACGCCTTCGACGGTTCGGAGGATGAAGGGCCGGTAGGCCGGCTGGCGGGAGGCAAGGGCGATCGTGTTGGCGGAGAGCCAGGGGAACCGCGCCTCGTTTTCGGCCTTGTGCAGGACCTGCAGGCCGAAGTTGTACTCGTGATTTCCGACCGTCATGCAGTCGTATCGCAAAGCATTCATGGCAAGCATCATGGGATCGGCAGGTCCGGGTGCCACGCGGGCGTGGACGTATTCGAGCGGGCTGCCCTGGATGGTGTCGCCGCAGTCGATGAGCAGGGCGTGCGGGTCCTCGCGGCGCTGGTCGTGGATCAGAGTGGCGATTTTCGCGAGTCCCAACTCGGCGGGTTTGCCGGTGAAATAGTCTTCGGGGAGGACGTGGCCGTGGAGGTCGGTGGTAGAAAGCAGGGTGAGGTGTCGGCGTTCGGCGGCCTGCAGAAGAGCCGCCGGGATAAGGGCGGCTGCGAGGAGGACCAGGATGGCGCGCCTGAGGATGAAGGGCTGGAGTTTTCCCATGGCGCGTGGATGCCGGGAAACGGGTGCCAAGGCGACGGGATAATGGAGGGTTTCGAGGCGCGGGGCGCGGGCCGAAATCGTTCGGACGTGGACAAAAGGGGTGATTCACGTACGGTAACCCTTCGTCTTGGCGGGCCGTTCGGAACGGGGCCGCCCATTGACCATGGTCCAGCCGATGGCAGCGCAACATTTCGATCTCATCGTGTTAGGTTCGGGGCCCGCCGGGGAGAAGGGCGCTGCCTATGCAGCCGGCTTGGGCAAGCGCGTGGCCCTGGTGGAGCGGGAGACGATCCTCGGCGGCACGGTTGCGAACTCGGGCACGCTTCCGTCGAAGACCATGCGCGAGGCGGCCGTGTATCTCGCGGGCTACCGCCAGCGGGGAATCCATGGGGTGACCGTGACGCTTCAGGACCACCTGACGACGCAGGATCTGCTTTACCGCGAGCGTCTGGTGCGCCAGCTCGAGCAGGCGCGCATCCGCTCGCACTTGGACCAGAGCCGAGTCTCGGTATTCCACGGCTCCGCAGCCTTCGTGGATTCGCACACCGTGCGGGTCCGCTCGGGGGTGCCCGGGTCGAGCGTCGAGGAATTCCTGGTCGGCACCACCTTCCTCGTGGCGACCGGAGCCTCGCCCGTGCGGCCGGATCCCTGGCCGGCGAGCCATCCGACCCTGTTCGATTCGGATTCCATCCTGCAGATGCGGGACATCCCTGAGCGCATGGTGGTGGTGGGCGGCGGTGTGATCGGGTGCGAGTACGCCTGCATCTTCGCGAGTTTCGGGGTGAAGGTGACGCTGGTGTGCGAGGACGAACGGCTGCTGCCCTTTCTCGATTTCGACGTGTCGATGGCCTTGGTGGCCAACATGCGCTCGATGGGAATCGACGTCCGGCTGGCGGACCACGTCGTGGCGGTGCGCCAGGGAGTGACGCTTGCGATGGTCCTGCGTTCGGGCACGGCGCTCGCGGGTGCGGTGGTCCTGCTTGCGCTCGGGCGGCAGGGGAACACTGCGTCGCTGGATCTGGGGGCGGCGGGCCTGTCGGCCGACGAGCGAGGCCTGCTGACGGTAAACGAGAATTTCCAGACCGCGCAGTCCAACATCTATGCGGCGGGCGACGTGATCGGGTTTCCCGCGCTCGCCTCGGCGGCGCGCGAGCAGGCCCTGCGGGCGATGGTCCATGCGTTCAACCCGGACAAGGCCCGTGAAGAGTCTTTGATCCAGCCCTACGGCATCTACACGATTCCCGAGTGCTCGATGGCGGGCGAGACGGAGGACAAGCTGTCGGCCGCGGGGGTGCCGTGGGTCTCGGGCATCGCGCATTTCTCGGCGAACGCGCGCGGCCAGATCATCGGTGCGCGCAGCGGGTTTGTGAAGCTGTTGTACCACCGCGAGACGCTGAAGCTGCTCGGCGTGCACGTCATCGGCGAGGGCGCGAGCGAGCTCGTGCACACCGGCTTGGTGGCGCTGCATATGGGGGCGACGGCGCAGACGTTCCTGGACCTGTGTTTCAATTATCCGACGCTTGGCGAGCTGTACAAGACGGCGACCCAGGACGCGCTTTCGAAGCGGGCGCCCGCGGCGCCCCCGGGCTCGGCCATCCTTCGGCGCCGGGAATGACAGCGGGCTTCCGCGTGGGTTGGCTTCCGTTCGGCTCCAGGATGCGGTAGGGAAACCGCATGCCCGACATCCTGCTCGCCACGATCAACGCGAAGTACATCCACGCGTCCTTCGGGCTCCGGTACCTTCGGGCCAACCTGGCCGAGCTGCGGGAGCGCTCGGAGATCCTTGAGTTCACCCTGGGCGAGCGGCCGATCGACATGGCGGAGCGCATCCTCGCACGCAGGCCACGGATCCTGGGGCTCGGCGTTTACATCTGGAACGCCGTGCCCAGCCGGGAGCTGGTCGCGCTGCTGAAGCGTATCCAACCTGACCTTGCCATTGTGCTGGGCGGCCCCGAGGTGAGCCACGAGAGCGGCGCGCAGGAGATCGTGCGGCTCGCGGACCACACCGTGTGCGGGGAGGGCGACCTGGAATTTCGCGACCTGTGCCGGCGGCTCCTGGCCGGGGGGGCGCAAGGGCCGCAGGTGATCGCGGCGCCGGTGCCGAAGCTCGAGGAGGTGGCGCTACCCTACGACGAGTACCTCGACGAGGACGTTGCGCACCGCATCGTCTACGTGGAGGCCTCCCGGGGTTGTCCCTTCGAGTGCGAGTTCTGCCTCTCCTCGCTGGACATCCCGGTGCGGGCCTTCGCGCTGGAGCGGCTCCTCCCCGCGCTGGAGCGCCTGCTCACGCGCGGCGTGCGGCATTTCAAGTTTGTCGACCGCACCTTCAACCTCCACCTGCCGACGAGCCGGCGGATCCTCGAGTTCTTCCTGGAGCGCCTCAGGCCGGGCCTGTTCCTGCACTTCGAGATGATCCCGGACCGGCTTCCGGACGGACTGCGCGGACTGATCGAGCGCTTCCCGGCGGGGGCGCTCCAGTTCGAGGTGGGCATCCAGAGTTTTGATACCGAGGTGACCGCGCGCATCAGCAGGCGCCAGGACCTGGGCAGGCTGGAGGACAACCTCCGCTTCCTGAGGGAGCGGACGGGCGTGCACGTGCACGCTGACCTCATCGCGGGACTGCCCGGCGAGACGGTGGAGGGCTTCGGGGCCGGCTTCGACCGGCTTGTGCGCCTGGGCCCGCAGGAGATCCAGGTGGGCATCCTGAAGCGCCTGCGCGGGACGCCGATCAAGCGCCACGACGCCGAGTGGGACATGGTTTACTCGGGTGAGCCGCCGTACGAGATCCTCCGCAACCGACTCGTGGATTTCGAGGCCATGCAGCGCCTGCGCCGGTTCGCGCGAACCTGGGACCTGGTGGGGAACAGCGGCAATTTCGTGGAGACGCTCGGGCTTTTCTGGGAGGGCCCGGCCGCGCCGTTCGGCGCATTCGTGCGCTTCACCGAGTGGTTCAACGCCCGCGAGGGACGGCATCATGCGGTCGCGCTGGTGCACCTGATGGAACGAGTGTTTGAGTACCTCGTCGCCGAGCGCGGCCTGTCGGAGCGCCGGGTGGCGGAGGCGTTGTGGGCGGACTACCGCCGCGGTGGTCGCACGGAGATGCCGCCCTTCCTGCGGCGTCACCTGCCGGACCTGCCCACCGGCGCCACCCTGCGCCATGCCGTCGAACCGCCTCGCACCGCGCTGCGGCAGGCCAGGCACCGCGGGGAGGGATGAGACGTTGCCGGGCGGCGCGGCGCCGGTCTCAGCGTATGAACTGCGCCGGCCAGCGGTCCGGGTCGGCGGAGTGGCCGGAGAAGCCCTCGATCTTCAGGTCCGGGCAGTGTTCGGCATCGATCGCGTAGCGGTAATAGGCCGGCCGGTGGGCGCCCCAGGCGACGGAGCAGTCACGGAGCTCGACGCCGACGGCGTTGCGCAGCAGGAAGCCACTGTAGGGCATCTCGGGCATCGCGTCGCCCACGGTCGGACGGAAATCCTCGCGGCCACCCGCGTAGGCGGTGGTCTTGTCGAGCGTGATGCTGACGTGGTCGAAGGCGATCCCCTCGACGAGGCCGGGAGAAGATCCGTAAACCACGACGCCGTTTTCGCCGCGGCAGGAGAGGTTGCTGAAACGGATGTCGCGGATCACGCCGGTGCGGTGTGTGGCGTTCCAGGGCGCGTCGACGATGTCGATGGGCGTGCCGCGTCCCCACCAGGCAGGGTCGTAGAGGCGTGTCTGGATCTGCATGTTGGAGAACAGCACGTGCTCGATGCTTCCCTCCATGCTAAGCCGGACCGACACGCCGCGGTGGCTGTCGTGGATCACGCAATCGGAGCAGACGACGTTGCGTATCCGTCCCATCACGTCGCAGCCGACCACGATGCCGGAAGAGCGCGACTTGAGCGTGCATCCGGTGATGACGACGTTCTCGCAGGGGCGTGTGATGCCGCAGGACTGGGGTGCGGTTTTCAGGGAGATGCAGTCGTCGCCGGAGACGATGTTGCAGTCCGAGATGCGGACATTGGACGACCAGTCGATGTCGATGCCGTCGTTGTTGGGCATGAGCAGGCTGTTGTCGATGTGCAGGCCGGAGAGCCGCACGTCGTCGCAGCCGAGGATCCGGATGGTCCAGAAGGCGGCGTTGTGGATCGTGAAGTCGCGCAGGGTGGCGCGGGTGCAGGAGCGGAAGAGCACGGTGAAGGGGCGGTTGTCGGCGGCGCGGTCGATCTCCTTGCCGGTCGCGACCACGTAGGCGGGGCTGTTGCCGTCGATCGTGCCGGCGCCGGAGATCGCGACGTCGTCCGCGCCATCGGCGAAGATGACGACCCCGGTGGGTGGCGCGACCTGGCCGGGCTCGGTGGTGACCGGATAGGGAACGGTCGCGGTGAAGTCCGCGACGTGGGGGCTCGCCTTGAGTACGGCGCCGCGACCGAGGTGGAGGTCAACGTGGGAACGGAGCACGATCGAACCGACGACGACGTGCAGGCCGCCGGGGACGAACACGGTGCCGCCGCCGGCCGCGGCGCAGGCGTCGACGGCCTTCTGGATCACCGCGGTGTTTGCCGCCACATCGGCGCCGAAGGACCCAAAGCGGGTCACGTCAAAGCGCGTATCCTGGGCAGCCAGGGAGACGAGGGGGCACAGTGCGAGCAAGAGGCCGGCGAGGGACAGGGTTCGAAGCATGGGGGAGGGGGTGAGTCCCAGCTTCTCGGCTGGCCGCGCTGGGGCCGCGAGTGTCGCCTCCGGAAATCGTTATGGCGGGGTCGCAGCGGTCACAGATGGATGATGCCGCGCTGGATGGCCGCCGTCACGGCCTCGGTGCGGTCGGCAACGTGCAGTTTTCCGAGGATGTTCTTCAGGTGGTCCTTCACGGTGTGGTCCGAGATGCCGAGCGCGTCAGCGATTTCCTTGTTGGCTTTTCCCTTGGCGAGCTCGCCGAGAACCTGCACCTCGCGCGGGGTGAGTTCCTCGAAGGTGTTGCGCATGGCCAGGCGGGTGGCGACGTCCCGTGGGATCCAGCGCGAACCGGCGGCGACCGCGCGGATGGCGGGGATGAGGCCCTCGGCGGTGGAGCTTTTCAGGACGTAGCCCTGGGCGCCGGCGTTCAGCGCGCGGTGGATGTCCTCGTCCCCGTTGAAGGCGGTGAGCACGAGGATGCGGGCGGTCGGGGTGCGCCGACGGATGAGCTCGATCGCCTCGTTTCCGGTTTTCACGGGCATGCGGAGGTCGAGCAGCGCGAGGTCGGGTTTGACGCGTTCGAAGAGCTCGACGGCCTGCGCGCCGTCGGCGGCCTGGGCGACCACCTCCATGTCGGGCTCGCTGTCAATCATGGCGACGAGGCCGCTGCGGACGATGAAGTGGTCGTCGGCGATGAGGATGCGGATGGGGTTTTCCTTCTTCACGGGGGATCAGATGTCGGTGAGTTCGTCGCCGGGTGCGGGCCCGGGCGAGGGCGGGGCCTCGAGGGGGATTTCCACAGTGACGAGCGTGCCGCGGCCCGGGGCGCTGTCGATCGACACGCGGCCGGCAAGGCGCTTGGCGCGCTCGGACATGCCGAGCAGCCCGAAATGGTTGTCGCCGGGGGAGGGGAGCCGCACGGGCACGAATCCTGTACCATTGTCCTGGATACGAAGCGTGAGGGCGGTCTCGCCGGTTTCGAGGGTGACCGAGACCCTCGTGGCGCGGGCGTGCTTGATCACGTTGGTCAGCGCCTCCTGTGCGATGCGCAGGGCGTTTTCCTCGACGATTTCGGGGAGGTCCTTGTCCTCGCCCCGGGTCTCCATGGTGAGCTCGATCCCGGCCCCGGATAGCATCTGCTCGGCGCTCCGGCGCAGGGCGTTGGCGAGGTCAAACTGTTCCAGTTCGCGGGAGCGCAGGTCCCAGATTGAGCGGCGCAGCTCAACCTGGCTCTGGTGCATCCAGTTCCTGGCGAGCTCGAGGTGGCGGCTCGAATCGTCGGGGCTGCGTTGGAAAAGCTTGGCGGCGGTGTCGAGCTGAAGCGAGATGCCGGTCAGGGTCTGCTCGAGCGAGTCGTGCAGGTCGCGGGCGAGGCGCGTGCGTTCCGCGAGCACGGCCTTGAACTGCAGCTCGGAGGACTTTCGCGCGGTCATCTCAACCTTGAGCTGGGCGGTGCGCTCCTTGACCTTCTGCTCGAGCGTGTCGTGGGCTTCCTGCAGCTCGCGCTGGGCCTTTTCGCGTTCACGGATCAGGAAGCTCAGTGCGGCGTTTTTCTTGGAGACGGTGAGCGACCAGGCGAGCACCGCGGCGAGCGCGGCGCAGGCGAGGCCGAGGCCGACGAGCAGCCGCTGGGGGGTGAGCCAGCTTGGCCGTGCGAGGACCTTCAGGTCGGCGGGGGCGGGGAGCAGCAGGCGCACGGAGCGCAGCTTGCCGTCGGCGCCGATGTCGGAGAGGCAGACGCCGCTTGCCTCCACGGTGCTCCCGACCGGGATCGCCTCCAGCGCTGCGTTTTCCCTGCCCGCCTCGTACTCGATCGTGAATCCGAGCCCCTCGCCTTGGATCACCCAGGAGGTGCGGATCCCGGTGTAGCCGCCGACGTCGCGCACAAAGGGCCGCGTCGACCGGTCGACGATCTTCCCGCGCAGAGTCACGAGGTCGGCGTGGTGGAGGCTGTTGAGAATTTCCTCCGGGGTGACACGCCTGGGCTGAACGGCGCGGGGCGCGACATCGCGTTTCACGAAGACCGCGTCGCGCAGCACCGGCAGGTAATCATCGAACTCGAGAAATCCCACCGCATCGACGGTGTCGCCGGGGGCGACCTTGGTCAGCTGGGTGGTCCGGATGCGGAGGCCGCCGGTGTCGTCGTGCAGGTAGAGATCCTCGCCGAGGTGCTGGAGCGTGACGACGCCCTCGACGTGGATGCGCTTGCCCGGGCTGCTGTCGCGCCGGTACTGGGCGACGTTGTTGAGCGGGATCGGGGGCAGAGTGAAGGGGTCGACCGATTCGGTCTGTTCGACGACGAAATCGGAGAGGGTGGGGGCGTAGACCGCGACCGAGGTCAGGTGGCGCAGCGCCGCGTTGTAGTGGGTGGCGGCGGTGCCGCGCACCCTCACGCGCGCGCCGATCAGGGCCTGGATGTTCCCGACGGGCGGGATGCGCGTGTAGGCCTGGAGCCGATACCCGCCGACGGCGAGGTCGAGCACGAGGCGCGGAGGCTCGAGGTGCGCGCTGCGCACCACGCCCGCCACCTCGATGCGCTGCCCATCCTCGATGCCGGCCTCGAGATCCTCGATGGGCACACGCCTGGCGGGCGGCAGCGGCGCCTCGCCGAGGATCCTCCACTTCGGCGCGGTGATGATCGGAGCAAAGGCACCCGGCGCCGTCACGCCGTCGATTTCGACGACGTCCCCGGTCATCGGGTGAGGGACCTGGAAGTTCTCCACGAAGACGCCGCCGGTCGCGTCCTGGACGAAAAACTGCCCGTTCCAGTCGGGCTCCGCAGCGGTGACCACGCCGGTCACGTGCACCGGGCGCCGCTCGCCGGCATAACGCGCGGGCAGCGACAGCACCTCGGCCGCGGTGGTCAGCGGCGCTGGGGCGGCGCGCCCGGCGACGGTCGCGGCGAGGACGGCGAATGACAGGAGCGCGAGGCGCACGATGAGTCGGACGGGGTGCAAGGGGTTCTGGGGCTTCCCGGTCTCTGCCGGACGTGGGTTTCGATGCTAGGACGCCCGTGGGGCTTTCCAAGTCTTCTCAACTCCCCCGAAAGAGGGATGAAGGCAAAAGGCGCATTCGATAAGCTGCACGTCCTTTCATCGGGGCGGGCTCCCCTCTGTCTCGTCCGCCTCATCGTTTCGGGCGCCCCACGCGCCGTTCGTCAACCTCCAAGCAACCCTGCAACCTCCAGATCCTGTCTATGCACCCCAGAATCAGGCACCTGATGCTGTGCGCCTCAGCCCTCGCCGGCTTGTCGAGCGTTCCCCACGCGCTCGCACAATCCGTTTCCTCTGACACGACCAAGAAATCCGCGGACGCCGACGAGACGGTCGAGCTCTCCCCCTTCACGGTTTCCACGACCAAGGACAAGGGCTATCGCGCCACCAACTCGATCTCGGGCACCCGCCTCAATTCGGAGATCAAGGACCTCCCGATGCCCATCGAGGTCATCACGAGTGACTTCATCCGAGACACGGGAGCCAACGACCTTCGCCAGAGCCTCCAGTACAGCTCCGGCATCCTGCTCCAGACCCAGAACGACTACGGCGCGCCCGCGGGCAGCTTCTCCTCGAGCCCCGGCAAGGTGAACAATCCCGAGGGCCTCACCGCGAGCCCGGATCAGACCCACATGAAGATCCGCGGCTTCGAGTCCGAGTCCGTCCTGCGCGACGGCTTCCGCCGCCAGAATTCGACCGACTCCGTCAACATCGAGCGCATCGAGATCGCCCGCGGCCCGTCCTCACTGCTCTACGGCGTGGGCAACTTCGGCGGCGTGGTCAACTACCTCGTCAAGATGCCCGACCCGAAGAACCCGGGCACCGAGCTCTCCGCCGTGTACGGCAGCGACAACTTCATGCGCGGCACGTTGGACACGACCGCCGCCATCACGAAGTCCGGCAACCTCGCCTACCGCCTGACCGCCGCGGTTCAGAGCACCGACTCGTACACCGACTTCAACAGCGAGAAGCACTTCTTCATCTCGCCGGTGATCACCTGGAATCCCTTCAAGAGCACCCAGGTGTTGCTCGATGTGGAGTATGGCCGCCAGCGCCAGAACGGCATCAGCTGGCAGGACCTGCGCGCCGCGGTTTCGAGCTTCGTCAACGACAGTGCCGGCTACAACGGCAACTTCCTGACGATCCCCGGCAAGGATCCGCGCACCTTCCGCTGGAGCGGCCCGGATACCTACCGCGACAGCACCGCGAGCAACATCGAGTTCAAGGTCACCCAGAACATTGGCGAGAATCTTCACCTGCTCGCCGGCGTGAACCACGGCACCTTCAACTTCACGCAGCTCGACAACATGGCCGCCCTCCAGACGGTCTCCTCGGGCAGCAGCGTTCCCGCCTGGGCCATCGCCCCGATCACCTACGAGGGCCTCTCCTCTGGCCAGTCCAACGTGCCCGCGGGCCCCCAGCCCTCCACGATCGCCTACCAGTGGTCCAAGGAAAACCAATACAACACCCACGACCAGGTGCGCGTTGAGCTCAACTACGACATCAAGCTCTTCCAAGACTCCTCCAAGTGGCTGAAAATGGAGCACTCCCTGCTCGCCGGCCTGAGCTACACCCGCGAGGTCATGGAGGACCACACGAAGCAGACCCCGGGCGACGTCTCCAACTACCACAGCCCCTCCGATTACAGCTACTTCAGGCTCGGACACCAGGGCAACGGCTCGCCCGAATGGGGCCTCGTCCAGTGGGACAATCAGAAGACCACCACCAACGACCCCGCGCTCTACGCGGTGTACCAGGGCAAGTTCCTCGACGACCGCATCACACCCGTCGTAGGCGTCCGCAAGGACCGCAGCTGGAACACGGTCTGGACCTACAATCCCGAGTACAACCACGACGGCACGCCCCGCGGCGACACCTCGCCCTACACCACGGACAGTGGCGCGAGCAAGGACACCACCTACCAGTACGGCGTCAGCATCGCGGTCACCAAGGAGATTTCCCTCTACGGGATGCACTCCGAGGGCGTCGAGCCCAACTATCAGGGCAAACTCGACTTCTACGGCAACCCGCTCCAGGCGGCGCTCGCCAGGGACAATGAGTTCGGTGTGAAGCTCGACCTGCTCAACGGCCGCATCTCCGGCACGATCAGCCGCTTCACCATCACCCGTACCCGCGCCCAGGTCGGCAGCTCCAGCCTCGTCTGGTACGCCCCCGTCGTCGGCAAGACCCTGCACTTCAATCCCAACAAGGACATCGTCTACAACGTCAACGACCTGAACCCGAACAACAATGGCTGGAACCAGGCCGTCGTCGATTCCACCCAGCAGTGGAACGCGGGCGTCGCCGCGGGCTCCATCTACCAGGCCACCAACTCGGCCGGCTCGACCAACTGGTACGTCGACGCCACCAAGCCCAGCGGCGCCGCGTTCATGGACTCCATCTTCGCGAACGTTGCCAAGGAGAAGCAGTACGGCTGGTGGGGCTGGATCTACAACGGCGCCGACCCGGGCAGCCTGCCCTTCGACAACCTGGTCAACAACGCAACCATGGACGACAACGGCGCGCAGCACAGCGTCGCCACCGGCTCCGACCGCTCGTCGGGCTGGGACGGCCAGCTGCTGATCACCCCGGTCGACAACCTCCAGATCCTCCTCTCCTGGTCCCACATCGAGAAGGTCGTGCTCAACGCCCAGGCCTGGGCCAAGTATCCGTACCCGCAGGACCGCTGGGCCATCTGGTACGCGCCGATCTCGTGGTCCGCCACCGCGGGCCGGCCGCTCAGCCAGGTGTATTCGAATCCTCAGGACACCTCGACCTATATCGCGTTCGGCAACGGGCTCCCCATGGACGACACGCCGCGCGACCAGGGCACCTTCTGGATCAACTACAAGATGCCCAAGTCCACCTCGCTCAAGGGCCTGTCCTTCGGCTTCGGCGGCACCTACGAGAGCTCGCGCGTGATCTACCCGGCCTACGGCCAGAACGCCCTGGACAACAACGGCAACACGATCTTCCTGAGCACGCCCAGCAAGACGATCTACAACGCGATGGTCCGCTACGCGTTCAAGCTCAACGGCCACGACTCGAGCGTGCAGCTCAACGTGGATAACGTCGCCGACGACCACAAGCTGTACGGCTTCATCTACAACGCGCCGCGCTCCTGGCGGCTCGAGTTCGACTACAAGCTCTGACCGATGCGTCGGTCTGTTGCCCGGCCCCCGGGGGTTTTCTGGGGCCGGGCCTCCTGGAGTCCGGCCCCGCATGTCAGGGGGGTGGGGTCGGGCTCCGGGGGCACCCCCGCACGCTCCGCTGGATGCGGAGCTCCGGTCCGTGGTTATCTTCCGTGCCTATGAATCCATCAGCCAAACTCCTTCTTCCGGCACTCGCCGCCTGCCTCGCCTTCGGCTCCACCGCCCGCGCCGGGGTCTCCGGCACCGCGTTCCTCACGGACCGCGACTCGGGTCACCGGCTCTCCAACATCGGCGCCGTCACCTTCGCGCCGCTGCCCCAGCCGACCGAGAAACAGCAGTGTGTCTTCGTCGACCCCTCGCACTCCTTCCAGTCCCTTGTGGGCATCGGTGGGGCCATCACCGACGCCGCCGCCGAGACCTTTTTCAAGCTCCCGCCCGCCCGTCGCGCCGAGCTGCTGCGCGCGTATTTCGACCCGGTCTCCGGCATCGGCTACTCCCTGGTCCGAACCAACATCAACAGCTGCGACTTCTCGTCGTCCAGCTACACCTACGTCGCCGACGGCGACAAGGACCTCAAGACCTTCAACATCGCCCACGACCTGCGCTACCGCATCCCGATGCTGCGCGAGGCCCTCGCCGTCGCCGGCAAGCCCATCCCCGTCTTCGTCAGCCCCTGGAGCCCGCCCGCCTGGATGAAGACCAACGACAACATGCTCCACGGCGGTTCGCTCAAACCCGAGTTCGCCGACGCCTGGGCCCGCTATTTCGTCAAGTTCATCGACGCCTACCAGGCCAACGGCGTGCCGATCTGGGGCCTCACCGTCCAGAACGAACCCATGGCCGTTCAGACCTGGGAGTCCTGCGTGTACACCGCCGCCCAGGAGCGCGACTTCGTCCGCGACCACCTCGGCCCCGTCCTCCGCGCCGCCGGCCTCGGCGACAAGAAGATCATCGTCTGGGATCACAACCGCACCCAGATGTACCAGCGCGTCGAGACAATCCTCGACGACCCCGCCGCCGCGCAGTACGTGTGGGGCGTCGGCTTCCACTGGTATGTGGAACCCTGCTACGACAACGTGCGGCGCGTGCACGAGGCCTTCCCGGCCGCGCACCTCATGCTCACCGAGGGCTGTAACGGTCCCTTCGACCCGAAGGGCATGGATGACTGGAAGCTCGGCGAGACCTACGGCACCGCCATGATCCACGACTTCAACAACGGCGCCGAAGGCTGGACAGACTGGAACATCCTGCTCGACCAGCACGGCGGCCCCAACCATGTGGGCAACTTCTGCTTCGCCCCCGTGCACGGCAACACCGACACGGGCGCGCTCCATTTCACCAACGCGTTCTACTACATCGGGCAGTTCTCCAAGTTCATCCGTCCCGGCGCGCGCCGCATCATCAGCTCCGCCACCGTCGACACCCTGCTCACCACCGCCTTCCTCAACACCGACGGCAGCATCGCCGTGGTCGTCATGAATCCGACCGACGCCGCCCAGCCCTTCCACCTGTGGATGGCCGGCCAGGCCGCCGAGCTCAACAGCCCCGAGCACTCGATCATGACCGTCCTGCTCCATCGATGAACCGCACCGCCCGCTTTTCGGCGGCGCTCGCCGCAGTGCTGCTCGCCGCCGCGGCGGCGTCCGGGGCGGGCGAGGCGGTCGGCGTCTGGCGCACCACGGCGGACCTCTCCTCAAAGCTTTCGCAGCAGGCCGGCCTGACCTTCGGCCCCGACTCCGGCACGGCGCCGCTCACCATCGCCGTCGATCCGACGACCCGGTACCAGCAGATGGACGGCTTCGGCGTCTCGCTGACCGACTCCGCCTCGTCGCTGATCATGAACCAGCTCTCGTCCGCGAAGCGGACCGAGGTCATGGACGCCCTCTTCGGGCCCGACGGCATCGGGTTGAGCATGCTCCGGCAGCCCATGGGCGCCTGCGACTTCAGCCGGACGATGTACAGTTACGACGACACCGCCGGCGACACCGCGCTCGACCACTTCTCGGTCGTCAAGGACGAGGACGCCATCATCCCCGCGATCCGGCTGGCCCTCGACCAGAACCCCTCGATCCGGATCATCGCCAGCCCCTGGAGCCCCCCCGGCTGGATGAAGACCAGCAACTCCATGATCGGCGGCACGCTCCGCTCCGACATGGTCTCCACCTTCGCGGACTATTTCGTGAAGTTCATCGAGGCCTACGCGGACGAGGGCATCGGCATCTACGCGGTCACCCCGCAGAACGAGCCGGGGTATTCACCGTCCAATTACCCCGGGTCGACGCTCACCGCCGCGCAGCAGATCGCCTTCATCGACCAGCTCGGCCCCGCGCTCAAGGCCGCCGGCTTCTCCACGAAGATCATCTGCTACGACCACAACTACGACGGCTGGACCATCCCCCAGGCTATCCTCTCCGACCCGACTGCGGCCTCCTACACCGCGGGTGCGGGCTTCCACCACTACGGCGGCGACCCGAGCGAGATGACCACCCTGCACACGCTCTTTCCCGGCAAGGACATCTGGTTCACCGAGGGCGGCATCGGCGACTGGAACGACACGTTCGACAACGTCGCCCACGAGGTGGTCGCCATCCCGCGCAACTGGGCGAAGTCGATCATCTTCTGGAACGCTGCGCTCAACCAGAATGACGGCCCCGCGCTCATCGGCGACAACAACACCAACCAGGGCATGGTGACGATCCGCTCCGACACCACGGACTCCGTCACGTACAATCCGCAGTACTACATTCTCGGGCAGCTGAGCAGGTTCGTGAAGCCCGGCGCCACGCGCATCGACAGCACGGATTGGGAGGGGACGCTCGAGACCGTGGCCTTCCAGAATCCCGACGGCTCCTTCGTCCTGGTCGTCCTCAACCGCCAGGCCTCGGCTCAGTCCGTGAAGATCACCTGGTCGGGCGAGGCCGCCACGGCCCAGGTTCCACCGACTTCACTCACAACGTTCACCTGGTCCGCCACGGTCGCGCCGGTCGCGATCACCAGCCAGCCGGCCTCCGCCACGGTCGCATCGGGCGCCAGGGCGGCGCTCAGCGTCGCGGCCACCGGCGGCGGCACGCTCGCCTATCAGTGGCTCCTCGGCGGCGTGCCCATCGCGGGCGCCACCTCCGCCGCCTACACCGTCCCCTCGGCGCGTTCCGCGGATGCCGGCACGTACTCGGTCATCGTTTCGAACGCGGCGGGCTCGGTGACGAGCGCGGCCGCCACCCTGACGGTGACATCCTCCTCCGGCCTCCCGAAGCCGAACCGATTTCTCGCCATTTCCACGCGCTGCTTCATCGGCACGGGCAGCGCCGTGGGCGTCGCAGGGTTCATCCTCAACGCGCCGAGCGTCGTTCTCGTGCGCGCGGGCGGCCCCTCGCTGGCCAACTACGGAGTCTCGGGCGTCCTCCAGAATCCGATGCTCACGCTGTACAACGCCAAAAGCGTGCCCGTGCTCTCGGACACCGGATGGAAAACGCCGCCCACTTACCTGAGCGGGACGACCGTGGGTTCCGACGGCTCCTACAGCACGGCCTATGACGTCGCCCAGGTGTCTGCGGCGGTCGGCGCCTACGCGTTCACGACCGACGCCGACTCCGCGCTCGTGGTGAAGCTCCCCGCGGGCCTCTACACTGTGCAGGTCCAGGGCGCGGACGGCGGCACCGGCAATTCCCTCATCGAGGTCTTCCTGTATCGTCCGCCTGGCGACACCGACGCGGGCAACCGGTTTGCGGCGATTTCCACGCGCTGCCACGTCGGCCGAAGCGACTCGGTCGCCGTCGTCGGGCTCGCGATCCAGTCGACCTGCAAGGTCCTGCTCCGGGCCGTCGGCCCGACCCTGGGCACGCAGGGCGTCGCCAACACGCTTCCGAAGCCGCAGCTCGTGCTCTACAACGGCTCCAGCCAGGTCGTCGGTGGAAACACGGGCTGGGAGTCCGATGCGGGCGAGGCCGACTCCGTCAGCAAGGCCGCCGCCGCGGTCGGTGAATTTCCGCTTAGCTCGCCCGACGACTCCGCCCTGCTCGTCGTGCTCCCCGCCGGGCTTTACACCGCCCAGATTCAGGACAAGAACGGCGCCACCGGCAACGCGATCGTCGAAGCCTACCTCGTCCCCTAATCCGGGCCCACCCCAACCGGAATACCCCGCATGAAACGCATCCTCCAGGCGTTACTCCTCGCCGCGTGCGCGCTCACGGCGGCCGCCGCCTCGCCCATCGACGCCGCGCGCGCGCTGGTCGCCCGCGTCATTCCCGGCCGAGCCTCGCAGGTGTCGGTCGAACTCATTCCCCGGGATGCCGGCCACGACGTCTTCGAAGTCGAGACCCTCGACGGAAAACTGGTCCTCCGCGGCAACGACGGTGTGGCCGTCGGATCCGCGCTCGGCTGGTACCTGCGCAACGTCGCCCATGCCCAGCTCTCCTGGGACGGCGACAACCTCGCCCTGCCCGCCGTGCTCCCGCCCGTGCCCGGGAAGGTCCGCATCGTCTCCCCGTATCAGCATCGCGTATACCTCAATTATTGCACCTTCGACTACACGGCCGCCTGGTGGGACCGCGCCCGCTGGGAGCGCGAGATCGACTGGATGGCCCTGCACGGCATCACCACGCCCCTCGCCGCCACCGGCCAGTCGGCCGTCTGGCAGGCCACGCTCCGCCGCTTCGGAATGTCCGACGGAGAGATCCGCACCTACCTCTCCGGCCCGGCCTTCCATGCCTGGCAGTGGATGACCAACCTTGAGCAATGGGGCGGCCCGCTGCCGCAGTCCTGGATAGACTCCCACCTCGAGCTCGGCCGCTTCATCCTCCAACGCGAGCGCGAGCTGGGCATGACGCCAATCCTCCAGGGCTTCTCGGGCTGCGTGCCGCTCGCGTTCATCCGAAAATTCCCGGACGCGAAGATCCTTCCCAAGAAGATCTGGTGCGAGGTTGGCCCCGGCACCGCGCAGGTCGATCCCGACGATCCGCTCTTCGAGCGCTTCGGCCGCGCCTTCCTCGAGGAGCAGACCCGCCTGCTCGGCACCGACCACCTCTACGCGGACGACCCCTTCCACGAGGGTGAGCCGCCCGACTCGTCGCCCGCCTACCTCAACCGCGTCGGCGCGAAGTTGTATCGGCTCGCCCACGACTTCGACCGCGACGCCGTCATCGTCATGCAGGGCTGGACGATCCGCGAGGGCATCGTGAAGGGCATTCCCGCCGACCGCCTGCTGGCCCTCGACCTGACGGGCCAGAAGTGGCGCGAGACCGATGCGTTCTGGGGCCGTCCCTGGGTGGCCGGCGTGCTCCACAACTATGGCGGCCGCGCCGCGCTCGGCGGCAACCTGCCGCTCATCGCCCGCAATGCGCCCTCGCTGCTCGGCACCCCCAAGGGCGGCCGGCTCGTCGGCATCGGTCTCTTTCCCGAGGCGATCGGCCACAACCCGATGCTCTACGACCTCGCGACCGACGTCGCCTGGCACCGCCGGCCGATCGACCTCCCGTCCTGGGTGCACGCGTATGTCTTTGCCCGCTACGGCCGCGACCTGCCCTCCTCGCAGAACGCCTGGCGCCTGCTCCTCGACACAGTTTACGCGCAGCCCTCGTCCGAGCCGCAGATGGAGAGCCCGCTTCAGGCCCGGCCCGCGCTCACCGTGCGCGCCGCCTCGCCCTGGGGAGACTTCCGCCGCGATTATCCGCCCGCCGCCGTCTGGAACGCCTGGGCGGACCTGCTCGACGACTCGGCCGCCCTGGGCTCCGTGGACACCTACCGCTACGACGTCGTCGAGGTCGGCCGCCAGGCCCTGGCCGACCTCTCGCTCCCGCTCCAGCGCGAGATCACCGCCGCCTTCGAGTCCGGCGACCGCGCGCGCTACGCCGCGGCCCGCGACCGCTTCCTCGCTCTCGGCGCCGACCTCGACCGTTTGCTCGGCACGCGGCGGGAGTATTTGCTCGGCCGCTGGCTCGACCACGCCCGCCGCTGGGGCGCCAACCCCGCCGAGAAGGACCTGTATGAGCGCAACGCCCGGGAGCTCATCACCGTGTGGGGTCCCGACACGCCGAACGCCTATCTCTTCGACTATTCGTGCCGGCAGTGGTCCGGGCTCATCCGCGGCTTCTACCTGGAGCGTTGGCGCCACTTCTTCGCTTTCCTGGAGACGCAGCCCGCCACCTACCGCGACGCCCGCTTCGTCCGCACCTCCCTGCGGCCTGGCAACGACGCGAGCCCCTTCTATCGCGACCTCGACCGCTGGGAGTACCGCTGGTGCGACGGACATGAGTCCTACCCCGACACGCCGCTGGGCGACCCGGTCGCCACCGCGCGGGAGCTCCTCGCGAAATGGCGCCCCGCCATGCTGGACCTCTACCCCCGCTTCGACTCGAAGACTTCGGAATTCAAACACCAACCCCAGACTCCCGCCAGACGATGACCCCGATACCCCAACCCTCCAGGCGCCTCGTGTTCCTGGACGCCCTCCGCGGCTTCGACATGTTCTGGATCATGGGCGCCGACGCGATCGGCGGCGCCCTCGGCCAGCTGCGCGGAGGCATCCTCGCAAAGCTCGCCTCCCGCCAGCTCGACCACGTGCCCTGGCAGGGCTACCACGCCTACGACCTCATCTTCCCGCTCTTCGTCTTCATGGCCGGCGTGGCCATCCCGCTCTCCCTCCAAAAGTATCTGGATTCTGGTGACACGCGCGCCGCGCTCGGCCGCGTGCTCCGGCGCACCGTCCTGCTCTACGTGCTCGGCCTGCTCTACTACGGGGGGCTTACGAAGTCTTTCGACGACCTCAGGCTGATGGGCGTGCTCCAGCGCATCGCACTGTGCTACGGAGCGGCCGGCGTGCTGTTCCTGTACCTTCGCCCGAAGGGACTGGTCGCGACGCTCATCGGCCTGCTGGTCGGCTACTGGCTCCTGCTGCGCTTCGTGCCCGTGCCCGGCTTCGGCCCAGGCGACTTCGCCGAGGGGCACAACCTCACCAACTGGATCGACGCCCACTACCTGCCTTGGCGCAAGTGGGACGGCGATCACGACCCCGAGGGCCTGCTGAGCACACTCCCCGCGGTCGGCACCTGCCTGCTGGGTGTGCTTTCGGGAATCTACCTGCGCACCACGCAGCGCAAAGGCTCCGTGCTGAGCCTGCGCCTCGTCGCGACCGGATTTGTGCTCCTCGGACTTGGCCTGCTGTGGGGGCTCGAGTTTCCCATCATCAAGAAGATCTGGACCTCGACGTTCGTCCTGGTGGCCGGCGGCTGGAGCCTGATCCTCCTCGGGACCTTCCACCAGCTCATCGACGTGCTCGGCTGGAAGAAATGGGCCGAGCCCTTCGTCTGGATCGGCGCCAACCCGCTCGCGCTTTATATCGCGAGCAATCTCGTCGATTTCGGGGCGCTGTCCGCGCGGTTCACGGGTGGTCCGGTAGCCGCCGGATTGAACGCGCTCTGGCCCGGCCTTGGAGCCATCACGCTCGCCCTTACCGGCGCGGTTTTGTGCTTTCTGCTGGCCCGTTTTCTCTACCGGAAATCCGTGTTCATCCGCCTCTGAACTCAGGATCGCGCGCGGGCGCGGCGGCCTTTTGTTCGCTGACCGTCCAACGCGCTGGTTTTCAAACGAATAAAATTTCCGATTTTGCTATAAAAATGGCTCGTTCGGGACGATAATATGCCTGTCGGCGAGAGCCGACGTGTTAGTCGTCAGAGTTAGGTGTCAGTTGTCAGTCTACGTTCGTTACTATCGTATCGTTAATGACAGGTGACAGTATCCGCTCCGCCGGATAACCGACGAAGATAACCACCATAAGCCGTGGTCGCGGGTTTGACCCGCATTCGAAGCCATCGCCGCCTTGATTGCCAAGGCGGCGATGAGCGTTTCCGGGCCGGACGTGGTTTTGACCTTCTCCAAAAGTCTCAAAAACCTGGCGAAAATACGCCGACCACGCATCGTTTTATGATGAAGTCACTACCCCGCTTCGTACTCGTTTTTGCTTTGCTGTTTTCGCTCGTCGCGGCCCCGGTTTACGCGGGCTCCGCCAAGGCCTCGAACGAGGCCTCGCAGGCCACCCCCGGCTCGCACCTCGCCTCCCTGGTCACCCAGGTCACGGGAATCGCGATCTCCCCGCTCCTCGGCGTCAGCGCCGTCGGCGCCTACCAATACTTCAAGGCCCATACGCCCGAGCAGAAGGCCCAATTGCCGTGGTTCGCCAAACCGATGTTCTGGGCGCTCGGCCTTCTCATCGCGGGAGCCTGCGGGCTCAAGGACTCGCTCGGAGTCGCCATCCCGCCCGGCCTCAAGAAGCCCTTCGACATGCTCGAACTCGCCGAGAACAAGCTGAGCGGCCTGGTGGCGACCGGCGCCGTCGTGCCCGTGCTGGTCAACATGGCCTCCAAGTACCTCGCCACACCCGCCACCGCTGACAACCCGGTGCACGTGATCGCGTCGGGACTGGCCATGATCCAGTTTGGCGCGATTCACACCTCGTGGCTGCTGACGATCCTCATGGTACCGCTCTCCGTGGCGGTATTCCTCATCGTCTGGGTTGTCTCGCACGCCATCAACGTGCTCATCCTCCTGAGTCCCTGGGGCGCGGTCGACGCCGCGCTCAAGACGTTCCGCACGGCCATCCTCGGACTCGTCACCGCGACGGCCTTCATCGACCCCGTCGTCGGTGCGACCATCTCCGTGGCGATCATCATCGTCGCCTACTTCTGTGCAGGCTGGGCCTTCCGCCTGACCGTGTTCGGCTCCGTCTTCCTGTGGGATTTTGGCACCTTCCGCCGTCATCGCTTCCAGCCGGCCGGCTCGGGCGACTGGGTCTTCGTGGGGCAGTCTCTCAAGGAGGTTCCGATCCGCACCTACGGCCGGCTCACGAAGGGCGACGACGGCAAGCTGCACCTTTCCTACCGGCCGCTCCTGGTGATGCCCGAACGCACGGCCGAGCTGCCGTCCGAGGGGATCGCCGTGGGCCGCGGGTTGTTCTGGCCCACGGTCGAGCACCGCGATCCGTCGTCCGAAAAGACCCGGACCTTGCTCACGCTCCCGCCACGCTACAAGGGGCACGAGGAGGCGTTTGCCCACGCCTATGCCTCGGGTGCGCTGTGTGAGGTCGGGCTGCGTCGAGGTTGGGCGCTGCTCAGGGAATTGCTCGGCGGTCGCGCACCGAGCCGACCGGCGGTCGCATCCTAGGGCTTCAAAACCCACGCGGCCACCGCCGCCACGACGAGAGAAACGGCCAGGATCGAACGCGCGATCCTGCGCCGACGCGCCTCGTCCGGGATCCAGACTGCCTCGCGCTTCGAGAGCCAGCGCACCAGGAAGATCGGGATCAGAAGGACGTACAGCCAGTGGACCCCGACGTCCGCAAGCACCCGGTGGATGACGCCCATCAGGGAGAACCCGAGCACCAGCGATGCAAAGAGCACCGCAAAGGTCACGCTGTGACCCTTCAGGCCGCGCCAGAACCAGACCATGGGAACGAGGCTCACGGAAGCCATCGTGACCATCCCCGCCGGCGCGTCAAACGGACGTTGCGCCGGCGCCCCCGCGTCACCGTTTCGGAACCTTGGCCTGCTGCCGCTTGCGGTACTCGCCCGGCGAGATGCCGGTTGCGCGCTTGAAGAGGACGCACATGTACTCGACGTGCTCGAACCCGGTGAGCTCGGCGATCTTCTTGAGCGGATAGTCCGTCTCGAAGAGCAGGTGTTTGATCTTCGCGACGCGCACCTTGCGGATCACCGCGTGCGGCGACATGCCGAGGTGCTCCCGAAACTTTTTCTCGAGCAGGCTGCGGGAGGCCGCCGCATGCTGAAGCACTTGCTCCACGGTGACGCCGCGGCAGGCATGCTCGCGAATGAAGGCAAGCGCCGCGGCAATGTTTCGGTCCGGGATCGCGAACAGATCGGTCGATTGGCGGGTGACGACCTCCAGCGGCTCGACGCGCACGTCGAGACGGGCGGGGGTCCCGCCCCGCATCAGGAGGTCGAGCGTCTCGGCCGCCAGATAACCGCTCCGAAAATGGTTCATGGCGACGCTCGAGAGGTAGGGATAGACGAGTTCGCAGCGCGTCAGGTCGTTGTTCGCGCCGAGGACCGCCACCTCCTCGGGGACCAGCAGCCCGGCAAGATGCGCCGCGCTGATGATGTTCTGCGCCCGCATGTCGTTGCAGGCCATGACGCCCACCGGCTTCGGCAGGCGCCGGATCCACGCGGCAAGCCCGGCCAGCCGCTGCTCGTCCCACGTGGGGCGGGTGGTGTCGTCCTCGTCGACCTCGTGCAGGTGCACGGTGTGACCCGCGAGGCGCGAGGCTTCGAGGAAGCCGTCGCGTCGTTCACAAGCCCACAGGTCGCTGGGCTGACCGCAGAACGCCAGGTTGGTGAATCCACGCTCGATGAGATGCTCCGCGCCCAGATGCCCCACCGCTGTGTTGTCGGGCCGGATCTTCGGGATTGCCGGAAGGGGCGGGCCGTCGTTGAGGTCCACGAGCGGGATCCGCAGCTCGGTGCAGACCCGGGCCAGCTGCGGGCTCGTGTGGCGTGAGATCACGCCATGCCAGCGCCTGCCGGTCAGCCAGCTCGGGTCGCCCTCGGTCTTCTGATAGTCGTCCAGGAAGAACGACCAGGGCCCGTGCGAGCGCTCATAGGCGGCGATTCCCTTCAGCACCGTCCTGCTCTCCTCGAGGCGTGTGTCGAACACGATCAGGATGCTCGGACGCGTGCGTCGCGACCGGAGCGCCGACGGACCGGCTTGCGGCAGAGGCACGTCAACGGGAGCTTCCTTGAGAACGGTCGTAGTCATGCGGGTTGGCCGCGGCGAAAGAGCGCGACCGAGGGCTGCCGCACGCCCCGGCCCAGCCGCTTGGCGCAGACCCAGCCTGCCGGCGCAAGGTCGCACTCACCGGGCATTTCGAACATCACCAGCGGATCAACCGCGCCCTCGAGCATTCGGTCCAGCATGGCAAACAGCTCCGGCGCCAGCCGCTCAATCTCCGCGTAGGGCGGGTCGATGAAGACCAGGTCCGGGGACCGTGGAGCCACCGCGGCCGCCGACAGGACATCGCAAACGCACACCCGGGCCAACACACCGGCGTCCCGTCCGAGGCAGTGCGCCACCGCCTCCAGGTTCTGCTTCAGGCACCCGGCCGCCTTCGGGCTGCGTTCCACGAAAACTCCGGTCGAAGCCCCCCGGCTGAGCGCCTCGAGCCCATAGGCTCCACTGCCCGCGAACAGGTCCAGAAATCTCGCCCCCGCCACGCGCGCCCCAAGGCTTGAGAACAGGGCCTGACGCATGCCGTCGGTCGCCGGCCGGACGGCGTCGCCCGGAGGGACCTTCAGGGGTATGCCTCGTGCCATGCCGCCACTGATTCGCATGGGGGCGAGACAAGGCCCGGCCGCCGGGGTTGCAACGGCAAAGGCGACACCGATTTGACGTGGTGAAACGGGCGGAGAGGCTTGGACCATGGGAATCCAACGAACCGACCAACCCGGACCTGACACCGCTGCCGCCGGCCATCCCCGGTCGGATCACTGCGACGGCCGCCGGTTCTTCAACCCGGGAGGTCACGTCAACCGGACGTTGCGCGACATCCTGCGCTGGAAATTCGGTTCAAAACCGGCGCCCTGGCCCGCGAGCGTGCCCGTCTCCGTGCGTCCACCCCCGGCTCCGCCCGCCGACGGTTCAATCGCGGCCACCTGGGTTGGCCATTCTACGTTCCTGCTTCAAACCGCTCGCTCTGCTGTCCTGACCGATCCCGTCTGGAGCCTCCGGGCGGGCCCGGCGGGTGTGCTCGGACCGCGTCGGGTGCATCCCCCGGCGATCCCGTTCGAGTCGTTGCCGCGGATCAACGCGATCCTTCTGAGCCACGATCATTACGACCATTGCGACCTGCCCACGCTTCGGCGCCTCGCCCGCGCCTGGCAGCCCGTGGTGGTCACCCCGCTGGGCAACGCCGAGCTCTGCCGCCGGGCCGGCCTCACCCGGATAATCGAGCTGGATTGGTGGGAGTCGTGTGAGCCCGCCCCGGACCTCGACGTCACGCTGACGCCGTCCCGACACTGGAGCAACCGGCTCACCGGTCCCCGCAACGGCCGGCTGTGGGGGGGCTTCAACCTGCAAGCCTCCGGGCGGCGGGTTCATTTCGTCGGCGACACTGGTTACGATGCCGGCCTTTTTCCCGCCATTCGCGAACGCCTGGGGCCGCCGCACCTCGCCCTGGTCCCCATCGGCGCCTACGAGCCACGCTGGTTCATGGCTCCGCAACACTGCGATCCGGACGAGGCCGTCCGGATCCACCTCGATCTCGGCGCGGCCCTCAGCCTCGCAATGCACTGGGGCTGCTGGCAGCTGACCGACGAGCCGCGTGAGGAACCCGTTCATCGACTCCACCAAGCCCGCCTGCGCGCAGGACTTCCAGAGTCGGCTTTCCAAACGCCCGAGCCGGGGGACACGGTTGTAATTTAGGGTAAATAAAATTTGGCGAAAATAATGTTTTGACACCCGGGTGTTCCGGGGATCAGTTGGGTAAAGTTGTTTTAACGACGTTACCCCAATGAAACCTCGAAACCTCGCCGGCCGCCGCGGCTTCACCATGGCGGAGCTCCTTATCGTCATCGTCTGCATCGGCCTTCTGGCCTCCGTCGCCGTGCCGACCGTCAACCGTGTCCGCGACGCGCTCACGGATCACGCCAAGGTCAGGAATGCCGACAAGCTCAACGAATACATGAGTGCGCTGTACAATGGCGGCGTCGACACGAGCACCTATGCCTCGGCCACGGCCGCCATCGATGCGCTCCGCAGCGGCGTCGAGGTCCCCGCGACGGTCGAAGGGGGCGCGACCATGGAGATCCGGCTTGAAAAGAATCTGAACCCGGCCGCCTACACCTTCGTGCCAGGCACGACCGATTCGGCCCCGCGCTTCACCGCAAACCTCGGACAGCGCAATGTCAGGCCGTGATCGAACGAGGCGGGCCTTCAGCCTCGCCGAGGTCATCGTGGTGGTGGTGGTCACGGGCATCCTCGGCGCTGTGCTGGTGGGCGGATTCGGACGCATGGTCCCGGTTGCGCGCCAGGAGGCGGCGGTGGGCAAGGCCCGGATCCTGAACGCCGCGCGCTGCTCCTACGCGCTGGTCGACCCCGACGCCGCCGACCGGTGGGCCGCGTCGGCCGACGATGCCGCGCGGTTCCAGCTCCTCGTAGAGGCACAGGTGATCGACGGCCGCGCCTCGGATTATCTGTCCCTACAGGGCGGATACACACTCGGTCTCTCCGGCCCCGTCCGGGGGACGACGACGGTGTACCACGACGGGGCGCCCGTCGATTACGGAGGCTGACCCCATGGCGTTGAAGGAAAAGGCCCCGGAGGCTTCAATCCGCTCTGGACACGGCATGGTGCTCGGGGAACTGCTGATCGCGATGCTCCTGCTCGGCGTCGTCGGAGGCCTGGTGCTGGCGACCTGGCTGGGGGCGATTCGTCGCGACATCCCAGCGCGAATTTCGGTCGGGGGACGGACGCTTCCGGTTGCCCCCACCTACGCTGCCTTTCCGGCTGCGGTCCGCCTGCACGCGACCCTCGGCCGGCACCTGGCCACGGCGCGCTGCGTGTACGTTTTCGGCGGTCGCCACGCGGGGCTCGAATCCGCGGCGCCGCCCAGCCTGCGCCGTCCGCTTGCCCTGGCGCGTTTGCCGGAGCTCGTCCTGGACGCCGGGCTGCCTGAAGACGCCGCCTCCTTCTATGCCGCGTATGCCTCGCAGCTCGGCCCAGAGCGTACCGCGGCCGCGGCGGACGATTTCACGGTCCTCGCGCTCGGGCCCCGAAACGGCGTGCTTGCCCCGCTCTGCCTGGTGCAGGTCACCAGCGAACCGGCGTCCGTGGCGTCGCCGTCCGGCGGGGTCGCCACGTACACGGTGCGCAGCGTCAGGCTCTGGGACGCGGAAGGGTCCGATGACGCCTATGCATTTGCCGATCCCGTCGGACGACGAACCGGGTTCGTCGGCGCCGTTCACACCTGGTTTCGTTTCAATCCTGCGGACGCGCTGGGCGAGGAGGGGCCGGCGATGGGATTCTTTCCTGATCCCTGGCTTTGGCCCGGCAGCCGTGGCGAGCCCGGCGAGGCGGGTGCATTCTCCCGGTTTGGATACCTGCTGAGCCCAAATCCATGAGCACGTCAGCAAACCGCCCCACCAGGCCGCGCGGCTTTGTCGCGATCGTTGCAATGCTTGCTCTGTGCTGGATCGCAGCGATCGCCGGCCTGCGCGCCCTGATCGTCGCGAACGCCGCGATCGTCTCGCGGGCCTACGACAGCGCACGGCAGGAGGGCATCCTGTCGCGGAGGCTGGAGCGGGTTGTCTCTGAAACCACGCTGGCCGCAGTCGAGAGCGGGCGCGCTCCCGCTTCCGCGGATCCGGCGGCGCTGGCGGGCGAGGCGCTGGCCCGGCTCGATGCGGGCGGGGTCGAAATTCTGGTGACCGGTGCGCCGGCTGCCTTCCCTTCCTATCCTCCGTACCCGTCCGGTCTCGCGGCGGCCGCCGTTCCGGCCCCTCCAGGTCCGGGGTTGCTTTCGGTCGCCGGGCCGCAGCTGCGGGCCATGATGGGTCGTCGCGTCGTCGAACACGCCCCCCAGGCTTGGTCGTTCTCGTGTCGCCGCCGCTGGCTCGGGGTCGAGCGAACCACCACCGTCCGCCTGGAATGCAGGATCGTCGAGGTGCCGCTCAGTCGGTATCCAGTTCTTGCGTACGAATTGCCGTCGGAGATCGGGATGACCGCGGCTGTGGCCGAACCGGCGGCCCCGGTGAGCGCGCTTCCACCCGGCCTGGCCGCGGGTCGCGATCCGTTCCAACTCACGGGGCTGCTCACCGGCGGCGCCCGCCCCTACCACTACCGCAGGCGGGCCGGTCTGAGTCTGCTCTGCGGATACCTGGGGTCCCAGGACTTCGTGAACCGCGCGGCATTGGCGGCGGGCCCGGCCCTCAGGCACGACCTCGGGGTACCGGAGTCGGAGACCGCGCGCCTCTCGGGTTTCGTGCGAACCCCGGACGGCGGGCAACTTGATGTCGGCACCGCGGGGGAAGGCGCCTGGGCGGGTCAGTCCGCGCGGGGAAACCTGATCCTGATCGCGGTCATGGCGCCCGGGCAGAAGGTGACGATCCTGGACAGTGTAGGCGACGACACGGCTCCGGCTCTGCTTGTCGTGCTGCTGGGTGAGGCGGGCGCGGGCTTGACGATCGAGCTCGCCGGTGTGCGCCGTCCAACTGCGCTCTTTGCCTTCAATGCCGGGCTTCAGGCAAGCCCCGGTTCGGTTTGGAACGGGGCCCTGTTCCTCAATCCGGGCTGCAGGTTTTCCGCCCCCGCCGGTCCGGCGATGCATGTCGCACATCTCGCATATGCGGCCTCATCGACGGAGGTCGCCGCAGGCGCCGTCGTGGCCGACCTTGCCATGCCGCCCTCCCTCGAGGCGCTCATGCCGCTCGTGCGGTACGCCTGCGCAAACCCGGTCCTGCCATGAGAGTCGCGATCCCGAGTCTCCGGCCTTATCGAGCGCAGGGCGCCTTCACGCTGGCTGAGGTGCTTGTGGTCCTGGTGGTCGTCGCTCTGGTGCTGGGCCCGATCCTGGCGACTTCCGGAGTGCTGGCCAGGCTCCAGCACCGTACGGGCGAGCGGTCGCGGCGCGAGGCCTGGCGGTCCGTGCAGGATGAAGCCCTGGTGTCGGGCATCGATCCGAGCCGCGCTCCGATCCTCCAGGTCGACGCGAATCCGGCTGTGCCGCCATCGCCGGCTGCACCAGTCGAACGCCTTTCATCCGCGGCGCCTGATTCCCCTGTCGTCCTTGGGGTCCTCAAGTCTTCCCCGGGCCCGGAGGGCGGAAGGGTGGGAGGGTCCGGATGGGAGCTGCTGGCCGGGGCTGCCCAGGTCGGCGCAACGCCCCTGGCCCTGCCGGCGCGGCCGATCCTGCTCAACCCGCCGGTGATTCAGCCGGCGTCCGGCTCGCATGTGCCGGCATCCATGCTGGTTCCGGCGGCCGGGGCTGCCACGCTGGCGGTGTCGGCGTCGTCACCCGACGGCATGCGCGTGCACATCGCGGGCCCCGGTTCGACCGTCGTCGGAGAGGGCGCCGCTTCCGTGAATGCGACCGCGGCCGAACTCGCCCGCGGCTTCCACGGGACGGCCTGGACCGAATATCCGGGCGGCGCGGGCGAAACCGCCGAGCCGCTGCCGGACGGACGTATCCGATGGTTGGTGACGGTGGACGGCGGTCGCATCCAGGCCTACGAGCCCAGCGAGCGGGTGGCGTTCGAGGTTGGAATCGATCTGGGGTCGCCGGTCCTGGTCTGGGGCGCGGATGAATTGCCGTCGGGGTCGGTGGTCCCGGTCGACCTCGCGGCTTACTTGGCGGTCCGCGCGGGGACCGTGCCCGTCCGGGTGGCGTGGCCGGCGTCGCTGGCATCGCTGTTCGGCCCCGACGCCGCGAATGTCCTTCCCGCGCTCGCCTGTTCCTTTGCCGGCCTCTCGGTGTCGGAGGACCTGTCGCCCTTGTTCCAGCCGGAGGCGGCTGCCGCATGGAGCGCGGAGAACCGCGTCTCGGCCGAGGCGATCGCCTCGGGTGGGTGCGTCGCCTCGCCCGCTGCATGGATCTTCCAGCGTGCACCTGCAAAGCTGGGGCCCCCTGAATTGTTGTCCGGCCCTGCCCTGGTCTCCGATGCCTATCCGGGGGGGGCGTTCGAGTTTGGTGTTCCCGAGCGGCCCGGCCTCGGTCGGGTGGGTCGGATTTCTTCGCAGGGCGGTGCGGTCATGAGCGCCGGCCCGACCCTCAGCCTGGCCCTCTCGCCATGAGCACGCCCTTTCCCTTGTTCGATTTTCTCGAGGAAGTGTCCCGCCAGCCCGGGACCACGGATATCACGATGGTGTCGGATGGTCGCGTGGCGGTGCGGCGCAATGCGCGGATCGCAGTCACCCGGGTCGAGGCCCTCGGTCGCCTCTGGGCCGAAACGATGGAGGTGCATTTTCCCTCCGGTCGGGACGGTCGGCGGCACGGAGCGGCCCGCGTCATTGCCTCGGGCCGCCGGCGCTACCGCGCGACGCTGGCCGCTCACCGCGGCGGGTCCTCGCTGTCTGTGCGGCCTCTGCGCGAACGCCCGGGCAGTCCCGACGAACTCCGTCTCCCCGACGGACTCGCGGAATTCTTCCTCGGCCTGAACGGGGGATTGGTCTTGGTCGCCGGTCCGACCGGTTCGGGCAAGTCGACCACGGTCGCCTCGCTTTTGGATGCGCGACGCGACGGCGTCGGCGGAAAGTTCGTGACCATCGAGGATCCGGTCGAGTTCGTGCATTCGGATGACGAGCGAACGCTGTTCATCCAGCGCGAGCTCGGAACGAGCGTGTCCGATTATGCCGAGGGACTGGAGGAGGCGCTGCAGATGAACCCGGACGTGATCGCAGTGCAGGAGATCCGCGAGCGCGCCGCGGCGGAGACGGCGCTTTCGGCTGCGTTGTCAGGGCATCTGGTCATTGCCTCCATGCACGCATTCACCGCGCCGACGGTGCCGCAACGCTGTCTGTCGGTGATCGATCCTGGGCTCGAGGATCACGGAGCCCGGGACTCGCTCGCCGCCTGCCTGGAGGCGATCGTGTTTCAACGGCTGCTGCCAGGCTTCGACGGCCTGGTGCCGGTCTTCGAGGTTCTGTACTTCAGGCATCGGGGTGAACGGCTGGCGTCGATGGAACGGCTCGTCCGCCAGGGCAATTGGGTGGGGCTCCGCCAGGAATTGGCGGAGGGACGTCGCTTCGGGATGATCGAGTGGGAGGAAAACCTTCGGGAGCGCATTTCGAGCGGACTCCTGCCGGCTGTGCCATGACGACGCCCCTTTCATTCCGCGAGGTTGCAGGCGCGTTCGTCGAGTTGGTGAACGGGGCCGCCTATCGCCCGAGGCCCTCTGATCCGACGGTTCCGCTGTCGCGGCGTCTCGAGGGTCAGACGGTCCTCGTGCTTGCGCTTGCGCGCGACCGGGCGGCCACCCAGCTGGTGCGATTTGAGGGAGGCCGGTCCACCCGGCTCGGAGAGAGCCGGCAGTTCGCGGCACGCGACCGGGGCGAACTTGTGCGGGCGGTGGCGGCTGAGGCCGCGCGTGCCCATGTCGCATGGGCCGTGGTGGTCCTCACTCTGGGCTGGCAGGCCCAGATTGCACCGCGCGCCGCCCGCCAGCCCGGCGACACCGCCTTTGACCGCTTTCGGGTCCTGCGCGACGAACCCGAACTGCTCGTGAGCCAGCCCAAGGCGGATTTCGTCTATGCCGCCGTCGATCACCCCACGCTCGACCGCTCGATCGTGTTCTCCTGCCGTCGCAAGGACGTCGACGACATGCTTGCCGATGTCGCCGCCGCCGGACTGCGGGTGGCGGGCGTCCGACTCGGGGTGGCCTCGCAGCTCGAGCACTGGTTCAACTACCACCGAAACCACGCGCTCGATCGCGACCTCCTGGTTACCGACGGCATGAGCGTGCTGCTGGTGAATGCCTTCGAGGGCGATCTGGTCGCGGTGGGACATGGAGGCAGGGAAGGCAGCCCGGTTCCCCGCCAGGCTTCGGCCCGGCCGGCGGAAGTGCCGCGCGACCTGGCGCGGTTTTTGCGGGACAATGGCGATCGTCCCGTGCGTTATCTCGGCCCGCCCGAGCTTCTGGATGGCGCGATCGTGGGAGCCGAGTTGTGCGCCCAGGTGCTGAAGGAAAGCGAGGATGCGACGGCGATGGACGGCGTAGTGGCGGCCCTGTCCGATTGTGTGACTCACGATCTGAATCCCGGTGTTCACGCGGAGCGCAGCGCGCTGCCCGGGTGCTGGCGAAAGTGGGTGTGGTCGGCACTTGGCTGCGAATTGCTCCTGTTGCTTGCGCTCGGTGTGTTGACCTGGTCGGCGCTCGTCGCGCGGTGGCGAACCGATGCGGAACTCCGTGCGATCCGGATCTCGAACGACCGGGCTGCGGTCCACCGTCGGGAGGGCGAGCGCATGCGGGCCGAGCGCACCCAGGCGGAGGCGGTCCGCTCCTGGATCGGCGCGAATTACCACGCTCAACGACTGTTGGTCGACGTACTCGGATCCTTGCCGCCGGGAGTCGCACTGGAATCGTTTTCCGCACATCTCGACGAAGGCAGCCCGCAGATGGCGCTCGAATTCGTGCTGGTCGGTGGTGACGAGGCGCAGGTGGCAACTGCCCGTGCGCTGGAAAAGACGGTGTTGGGCCTCGATTTTCAAATCGGCGAACGTTCGGTCCCGGTGCCGGCGGGCCGGGGACTGAGTTACCGGTGGCGGCTGATCATGCCTCCGATGTCTGGAGAAGGGACGCGGACATGAATCCGTTCAGAACCACCTTGTTCGTGCTGATCGTGCTCATGGTGGCAACGGCAGTCGGAGTGATCGCCGTCGTCGGCTGGCGCGGACGGGAACGGGCACGGCTCTCGGACCTTGGCCGACAGCGGGCCGCAGCCGAGACCGCGTGCGCGGCGGAAGATCGTCGGACCGCGGACCTGAACGTGGCGCATCCTCCGATCCTGCGCTTCCTGAACGCGTGGCGGCCGCATCTTGCGAAGCCTGTGCCGGAGCGCTCCGTCGGGGGAGCGATGCGCGCGGCCCTGGAAGAGCTGGCTCAGCGAAAACTGGGGTTGATCACGGACCAAGTCACCACGCCTGAGCCGGTATCGGTGGTCGTGGCTGGACGGCCGGTGCGCGTCCAGCGAGTTGCGCTGCGCGCAAGTGGGGAGAGCCTGAACGCGCTGCTCACCTGGCTTGGCGAGGCCGAGGCGCTGTATCCGTATGCCCGTGTCGAGACCTGCGACCTGATGGCGGAGAGCGGCCGCACCGTTTCGATGCGATTGGGTCTGGCTCAGCCGGTGGCAGTCAGGGAATCGGAAGGGAGGCGGCAGTGAAATCGAGCACATCTGCCCGTGTGGACGGTTCCATATGCACGATCCTGCGACTGGTCGCTGCCATCACGGCTGTCCATCTGCCAGCCCTTGTGGCCGGGGAGGCTCCTTCGCCCTGGGATGCACTGCTGCCGGAGGTATTGAAGAGCCCCGTCCCCGTCGTGGTGTCGATGAATCCGCTGAGAGGTTCAGAGGCGCCGCGTGAGGCGCTCCGTCGGCCTTCGCCGAGCGGGCCGGCGGCCGCTGCGCCTCTCGTTGGCCTGATTGCGCCTCGGATCCAGGGGGTCGTGCGGGATGCTCAGGGCGGATCGCTTCTGGTGTGGGCCAATACCCTGCTTTCGCCGGGCCAGAGCCTGCCTGCGTCGAAGGGCCCCGGGGGCGGAGACGGCCGTGTTGTCCAGCTCAAGTCCATCGGCGCGGAGTCGGTCGTCTTCATCGTGCGGCCCAAGCCGGGCGCAGCCGAAACTGCGGTCGAGTTGGCCGTGCCGCTTCCCTCGTTTTTCCGCGAGCCATGAACCTGGGCCCGTTCATTTCCGAGTCTGCGGGGTTGAGCCCCATGCTCAGGGACCAGTGCCCGGACCTCGGTGCGGTCGCACAAGGTGCGGGACCGCCGGTGGCGGGCTCGGTCTATCCCGTGCGCCTGTCGGACGGAGCGGTCTCGCACGATGCATTTGCCTGGTATCTGCGTTGGGCGGATTGGCTGGGTTTGAGAACCGCGGCCGACCGGGAGCCCTGGCTTCCGGTCGGCCATGTGGGACCCGCGCTGGTGCTGGGACACAGCAGACCGGGCCTTCTGAAGCCGCCGCTGCCACCGCCCTGTTTTCAGCCTGTATTGCTCACCGAGGAGGATTACGGGCGCCTGCACGCGCACTGCCTCGAATCCCTGGCCGCCGCAGGAAGGCCGTGCTGGGACGACGGCACGCTGGTCGCTCCGCGGTCGATGTTCCCGGAGCGTTTCATCCTGCCGGGCAGCCGCCTGGCTGCCGCGCAGTTCATGATCGAATACTTTCCCCACGAGCGTGAGGACTGGGTGCGCCTGAAGGATTGGATCGCGTCGGCGCCCGACGCCGGGGCGCCGCTCCCTCAGCCCTACGAGGGCGCCGCGTGGCTGCTCATGCGCCGCGGGCCGGTCGGGGACTTGTGCGGATTGCGCGAGCGCGTGCCTGAAGGACTCACCCTGCCCGTGGAGGGCGATGCGGCCACGCCCTACCGGGTGGTTGCCTGGGCCGGGCGCACCTTGTGGATCGGCTGTCCCTCGCTTCCCCAACCGCGCCTGGAGGACCAACTGCTCGACGCGGTCGGTGACGGCTGGCAGCTTCGCTTCGTACTCGCTCCTGCCGTGGCCGTGCCGTCTGGAGCCGATGCAGACTTCTCCGCACCACGCACGCCGCACGGCCCCCGCGCCCGGCTGAGCATCGACACGCCCTCCGCATTTCCCTCCGCACATGCCGCGGGCGTGATCCGCCTGTCCGAGCGCGAGATCGGGGAGCTGGAGCGCTACGATCCCCGGCGAAGCGACCGCGATCCCGTGAAGGTATTCCTGCGCGAGTTGTCCGCGGCCATCCGCTGCGGCGCGAGCGACCTGCACCTCGAGCCGGGACTCGACCGGGCCCGCGTCAGGGCGCGGGTCGACGGACTCATGGAGGAATGGCTCGAGATGAATGCCGAGTTCGGCCAAGCCGTCGTCGGCGCGGCAAAGGAGCTGATCGGACTGCCGGCCGAGCGGTTCGTACCGCAGGACGGCGGCTGCACCGTGCACCATGGCGGCGAGACCGTGAGCGTCCGCGTCTCCTGTTACCCGATACGACGGAGGCGTCAGAAGCTCGCGCTGCGTTTCCTGCCGCGCCGCGGTTGCGTGCCGTCGCTCGCCGAGATCATGCCCGCCCGCGAGGCGGGGATGCTGCTGCACGCAGCCACCCGCCCCTACGGCCTCATCCTGGTCTGCGGGCCGACGGGGTCTGGCAAGACGACCACGGTCTTCTCAACCCTTTCGTCCATCAATACGGCCGAGAAGAACATCACGACCATGGAGGACCCCATCGAATACGAGCTCGAGGGAGTCAACCAGGCCGAACTCGACCCTCATCGCGGCGTGGGCTGGGAGGTACTCCTGAAGGGGTTCCTTCGGCAGGACCCCGATGCTGGCATGCTTGGCGAGATTCGCGACCGCCCGACGGCCGAGACCGCCGTCCGGCAGGCGCTCACCGGGCACGTGGTTTTCGCGACCCTGCACACGATGTCGTGCGCCAGGACCCTCGAACGGCTGATTGACATGGGAATCAACGCCGACTCCCTCGCGTCGGCGCTTTCGCTTGTGGCCAGTCAGCGCCTGGTGCGCCGCCTTTGCCGGAGGTGCCGGGTGCGGCGGTTGCCCTCCGACGACGAGGCCGCGCTCTTCCGTTCCCGCGGCCTTCCCGTGCCCGACGACCTGTGGGCTCCGACACCGGGCGGCTGCCCGTCATGTAGAGGTGGATACAGCGGGCGGCTGGCGGCGGTTGAGATGCTGCCCGTGGTCGACGAGGTGGCGCGCATGATCGAGCGCCGGGCCAGGGCGAGGGAGTTCGCGGAATGGGCCTCAGCCTGCGGCCTGTCCGACGTGTTTGGCGCCGCGCTCGGGCTGGCGGCACGCGGCGAAACATCGATGGAGGAGGCGGCGGAGTGGCGCCCCGTGTGGGAGGACTTTGCATGGCGGCCGTGACGAGCCATCGCTTCACCGCGCACTGGCGGCTGCACGCCTTCGAGGTGACCCGCCGGGGCGCGGGAAACGCCAGGACAAAGGCCGTGCCCAGCCGGCGCGTCGTGGTTCTGGCTCCGACCCCCGGTGCGGCGCTCGCAGGGGTCGGACCGCATGCGGACGAGGTAGTCAGGCCCGCCGCTCCGCGGCTGGGCGAACGGATCGCGGCACGGCTCCCTGTGCCCCTTCAGGAGCGGGCGGACCTGTTTCGGATTCTCGGGAGCGCGCTGACAACCGGCAAATCGACGGTCCAGGCGCTTGCCATGGCGACGCGACAGACCCGCTCTCCGCGGCTCCGCGGTGCGGTTGGCGCCGTGATCGAGGCGGTGGCGCACGGCGAGGAGCTGCATCGGGCCTTCGGTGCGCTTCCCGGGGAGTTTCCGCCTGCGGTGGTCGCCCTGGCCGCGACTGCGGCGCGGTCCGGACTGGAGGATGGCGGGCGCCTGTTCGTATCGTTGTCGGAGCGGCTGGGCCGGGACGCCCGCCTGGGGCGTCGGCTGGTGGCGGCGCTGGCGTATCCGGCGCTGCTGTTGACCATGGCATTGGTGGCTGCGGGCGTGCTGGAGACCGTTGCGCTTCCTCCGATGGTCGAGCTTTTCCGATCGATGGGTGCCGAGCTTCCGGCCATGACGGCGTTCTTCTATCGACTGGCGGGGGCCGTGGAGGGACACCTGCCAGCGACAGCCGTCGTCGCGGCGTCAGCGCTCGTGGCGGTCGTGCCGCTCTCGAGGAGGGCGCTGCGTTCCGCGAGCTTCCAGCGCGCGACGCTGCGCCTGTGGGGCGTGGGTCCGGTCCTGCTTGCCCGTGCGCTCGCCCGCGCCCTGGGCACCTTCCTGCTGCTGCGGCGAAGTGGCGTTCCCAACCGCGAGGTCTTTGCGCTCGCAGGAGCCGCGTCGGGAAACGCGACCGTGGAGGATTTTTTTCGCGACACCTATGCGCGGGTCGCGCAGGGCGAAAGCCTGGAGGAGGCGTTCCTCGCCGAGCGGCACCGCCTCGGTGACGAGGGGATCCGTCTCGCGGGGCGCATCGAGGCGGGACTCGAGGGAGGTGATCTCCCCGCCCTGCTTTCCGAGGTCGTGGATGACCTGACCGACCGCGCCGATGCCCGCGCGGCAGCCCTTCCCAAGCTGGTCGAACTTCCAATCCTCATGGTTTGCGGAGTCATCGTCGGCACGCTGCTGCTGGCGATGTTCCTGCCTTACCCGAGCCTGCTTGGCGACGTCGCGCGCCAGATGTCGGCCCATTGAAACGCGATGCCAACCGGAGAGCCCCTGATGTCCGCCTTCCTTATTGTCCGCCGCCTGCTTGCCCCCTGTGTGTTTGCCGCCTCGATTCACGCCGCCTCGGACGGCATGAAACCGGTCCGGGCATCCGCCGGTTCCCCTGCGGGCCGGATGTTGTCCACGTTTGTGCCGGCGCGTGTCGCGGCTGCGCCTGCGCCGGAGACCCTGAAGGGCACCGAACTGCGCAGGCTCGAGCAGCTGCCGCCGGTCGCCATTCCGATCCAGGATGCGCCGCTAGGCACGGCGGTCTCCGCCGTGGCCACGGCCGCTGGCATGAATTTCGTGGCCCCGCCCACCGGTGAATTTACGGAGAATGTCACCTTTTCCGCGAAGGTGAATCCCTGGCGCCTGCTCGGGATCCTAGGCGACCGCTACGGGTTCACGTGCCGGTTCGACAATGGCGTCTGGCTCTTCGACCGAACCGTCGTGGATGCCCTCGAATCGCGAACCTACACGCTCAAGCACACGAACCTCGATGTGTACAAGGCGGCCCAGAACTCATTCAACCTCCTGTCCACCGGAACGCCAGGCGCCGGTGAGAACGGCATGAACGCCCAGGCCGGCGGGCTGGTGTTCACGCCCGAGACGCGGAAGATCATCGACGATATCCAGGACCTGCTCGGCATCGCCCGCGCCTCGGGGCGCCCGGGCGGAGCGGACGAGGCGCGCAAGGGAGGCGGACGCGTGCTGTACCTGCCCGACGCGAACGCACTGTTCGTGACCGCCACGCCCGGCCAGCACACCCGGGTGGCCGAGTACCTCCGCGTGGTGGACCGGCCCGTTCGGCAGATCCGCATCGAGGCCCGGTTCTTCGAGACGACCCACGATCCCAAGCTCGTGCTCGGCATCGACCCCTCGGGCGCGCAACCCGGCGTGACGCTTTCGAACCTTCAGACCCAGATCGACCTCGGCCGCGTGCGCGCCACGCCCTATCCCGACAAGGTGCTGCTGTCGGCCGACGCGCTGAAGCTCCAGGTGAACGCCCTGAGCACCGACGAGAGGAGCCGTCTCGTGAACAATCCCTCGGTTGTCGTCGCGAACAACCGCGAGGCGTATTTCTCGGTTGGTGACGAGGAGCCCTTCGTGTCGGCCAACAGCATCAGCCCGGCGGCCCTCGACGGCGGATTCGGCACGACCCAGGCCCACATCGCGATCCGGCGCATCGGCACCTCGGTCAATCTCGTGCCGACCCTGTTTCCCGGAGAGCCCGGCGGGCCGGCCCGGATCCGCCTGGCCGTGCGCATCGAGGTCGGCGTGCTCAAGGGTTTCCGGCACATCAACACGGTCGACGTCCCGGTGGTGTCGTCACAGAAGTATGAATACACCGTGTTCGTGCGGCCCGGGGAGACGCTCGCCTTTGGCGGGCTCTCGGGCGTTGCGGAGGGGGAGACGGTGAAGAAGGTCCCGCTTGTGGGCGACATTCCGGTGCTCGGTTACGCGTTCAAGTCGCGCGACCGCCGGAAGAGCCAGCGAAACCTCGTGGCGTACCTCACGGCCAGCGTGCTCGAGGAGGACGCCGCGCCCCCGGCAGCGGGCGGGAGGACGGGTCGGTGAGCGCAAAGAGCCTGCGCCTGGCGGATTTTGGATGCGACCTTTGCGAGGCGGCCCTCTCGGGTTTGCTCGACCCGGTCGCCTGCCGTCCGGAGCTGGTGCAGGCGGTGCTCCTCATTCTGGCGCGCAGGACCAAGCGGTCCCCGGTGCTGGTGGGTGAGCCGGGGGTGGGCAAGTCGGCGGTCGTCGAGGGGCTCGCCCGCGATTTTGCGGCTGGCGAGGTGCCGGCGGTGTTGCGCGGCTGGACGATCTTCTCGCTCGACCTGGGTGCGCTGGTGGCGGACACCCGTTACCGGGGCGATTTCGAGGGGCGGCTTCGCAGCCTCGTGGCGGCGCTGCGTGCGCCCGACGCGCGGCGAATCCTGTTTGTCGATGAGATTCACCTCCTGGACCGCACCGGCCGCAGCGAAGGGGGCCTTGATGCCGCCAACCTGCTCAAGCCGCTGCTCGCGCGCGGCGCGCTGCCCTGCATCGGTGCCACCACACCTGCGGAGTGGGCCAGCCTGGTCAGGCGCGATCCCGCGCTCGAGCGGCGATTCCAGCCCGTGATCGTCCCTGAACCCACCCGCGAACAAACCCTGGAGATCCTGCGCGTCCTGCGCCCTCGCTTCGAGCACCACCATCGCGTGCGAATCTCCGACGGCGCCCTCCGTGCCGCCATCGAGCTGCCGCCGCTCCGCGAGTGCGGTTCGCGCGCCCATCCCGACCGTGCGATCGACAGGCTGGACACCGCCTGCGCAAGGGTGGCGCTCGGCGCGGTGAGGGCCGAAAACGATGGCGCGGAGCCCGAGGCGGGAGGCGCGTTCGATTTCGAGGCGCTTGCACGACTGCGGCGGATGCGCCGGCGAGGACCGATCCCGGGCGGACGGCCCGAGGTGCTCGCCGAGCATGTCGAGGATTGAGCCGCGCTTCGCGTCGGTTCAGGCGCCTGCCGCCCGCGCCCGGGCCCTGACGATGAGCGCAAGCAACGCGGCGTAGTCCTCGTCCCGGGACGCGCTCTCGATCACGAAGTCGAACCGGTCCCGCTCGAGCCGCTCCGCGGCCGCGGTGCGCATGCGCCGCTCGATCTCTTCCGTGCCATCCGTCCCTCGCCCGACGAGGCGCCGGCGGGATACCTCGAGCGGAAGGTCGATGAACACCGTGACCAGGCAGCGCCGAAGCAGCGCGTTCGACTCGGCCGCCCGGCGGAAGGAGTTCACGCCCTGCACGTCGACGTTGATCACCAGGCTGCGCCCCGCGGCCAGCGGCCCGAGGACCGCGCTCGCGAGAGTGCCGTAGCGATTTTTCTGATGCACCCAGGCCCACTCGAGGAATTCACCCGCGGCGATTCGGCGGTCGAACTCCTCCGGGCTGAGAAAATGATAATCCACCCCGTCGCGCTCGCCCTCGCGCGGGGGCCGGGTTGTCGCGGTGACCACTCGTTCGAAGCCCCCTTCCGAACGCACGAGCCGTTCACACAGGGTCGTCTTCCCCGAGCCGGCCGGCCCGGCGAGCACAATCAACACGGGGACAGTCTGGGATTGGTGGCCCATGGTCGACCGACGCCGGGGCTCAGTACGTGAAGGCCACGACGCACAGCAGCACGCCATAGGCGGCCACCGCGCCCCCCAGAACCTTGCCGCGCGACGGCTTGTGCTGCAGCCATTCGATGAAGTCGCGCACCCGGTAGGGCTGCGCGCCGATCCAAAGGCTCAGGAATATCAGCAGGTACACGAAGCTCACCAGAAACAGGCGCTGCGGATACTGGTACAGCATGTAGGCGCTCCTCAGGTAAGGCCACGCCGCGAGCAGGATCAGCGCGGCAAGCCCGCGCACGGCGAGAAAATCCGGCACATAATAGAAGGCCAGCACCGCCACCGCGCCAAAAAAGACAGTCAGCAGCGCATGGTATTCCCCAAAATCCGCCGCCGACAGCGTCCAGGTTTCGTGCAGAAACCAAAGCGATGCCGCTCCGAACAACACGTACGTCGCCACCCGGGAGCGCGGGAACCCCTTGAGAAGCGACGAGACCGCGGAGCTTCCGCTCAGAAGCGCGCCACCGAAAATCAGCAGGAACAGGCCGGTGGACAGGGTCGCGGTGAACAAGCTCATGGGTACGCCAAATACATGTTTCGCATCGAGGAAAAGCCCATTCTGAAGATCCACCTCTCCGCGAGTTCCTTTTTATCCTGGGCCGGAGGTAGTTGAATCGGCGCCATTGGGCGCCGGTCCCTTGGGTCTCCCCGGAGGCGCGCCGGCAATCGGCTCCGGATGAAGGAGTAAGACGGTCCCCGTGGGTTTGCCCCTGCAGTGTTCCATCTATGTGAATAATCTCTGCTTGCGTCACTGAGGCTTTCCGCTACTGCTCTCACCTCTACCTTTTTCCTCTCATGGATACCATTTCTACCCGTGAAAATAACAACATCATGCCGATGGTTGGAGTCGTCCTCGGCGCGATCGCTCTGCTTCTGAGCATTGTGGCGTTCGTAAAGGTCACGAAAGTGAAGAGCGTCGTGGACCAGCAGCAGGAGAAGGTGGCGACGATCGACCAGATCAGCTCCCAAGCCAGCTCTGCCGCCGCTGCCGCCGACAAGGCCAACAGCGACATCCACAAGCTGACGCAGCAGACGCAGGACGCGGTCAACCAGATTGGCACGATGATCGGCGACCTGCGCGCCTCGGTCACCAAGATCGAGGAGTCCGCCAAGGCCCGCCCGGTTGCGCATAGCTCGGGCAAGGGTGGCGCCGTCGAGACGGCCGGCCCCGGCGAGTACATCGTCCGTCGTGGCGATGGCGGTGCGAAGATCGCCCGCGAACATGGCATCTCGCTGTCCGCCCTCCAGGCCGCCAACCCTGGCGTCAACTGGCGCCGTCTGCGCATCGGCCAGAAGATCAAGCTCCCGGAGAAGAAGTAATCTCTCCAGGCCTCTTTCACCAAACGCCTCCGCGACTTCAGGGTCGGGAGGCGTTTTTTTTCGGTCGACATGGGAGCGGTGCCACGGACTCTGCACGCAGCCCAGCCGGGAGACCGGCTGACTCCGGAGGTGAAGAAGATTGGATGCGAGACTTCTCCGTAACCGCATTCCTCCGTGTTCTCTGTGGTTCAAATCCAACTGCGTTAGCCAGATGAATTCTTCGCCTTCCCCCCATGGCCCCGTCCGCTGGGAGCTCCGTTCCAAACGCACGCTCGCGTCGACCCGGGTATTGGACCTGTGCGGCTTCCTGTACTTTCACCCGCGCCGCCGGGTCGAGAAGGAGTTCACCTGCCTGGTGCCGCCAGACTGGGTGAACGTCGTGGCCGTCACCCGCGAGGGACGCATCGTGCTGGTGCGCCAGTTCCGCTACGGCACCAACGACTTTTCCCTGGAAGTGCCGGGGGGCGTGATCGAGGCAGGTGAGGATCCCGTGGTCGCCGGCGTGCGCGAACTCGCCGAGGAGACCGGTTATGGCGCCGGCCGCGCCCGACTGCTCGGCTCGGTCCATCCCAATCCGGCCATCCAGACGAATCGCTGCCACGCAGTCCTGGTCGAGGACGTGGAACTGTTGCACTCGCAGAACTGGGACCCCGACGAGGAGATCGAAGTCAGCACTATGACCGAGGACGAGCTCGTCGCAGCCGTCGTCGCGGGTCGGATCACGCACAGCCTGTCCCTTTGTGCGATCATGCTGCACCGGGAGCGGGGGCGGGGGCAAATTTGACTTCGCGGCGGGGGCTCGTTTGCTGGGCGCTGTGATGACTGCGCCGACATTTGCGAACGATCCCACCGCGCTGGGAGCCGCCGACGGCAACCGGGTGCCTCCGGAGCTCGAGGCTGAAATCCGGCGTATCTATTCGCTGAGCCCGCTTTACGGCCGTCGCTTTCCCTTGCATCGAGAGCCCCTGAAATGGGGCTGCTACAGTGAGATTCCGGTCCTCTCCAAGCGCGAGATCGTGGAGGTTGGACATCAGTCGTTCTTCGACGACTATCGCGAGATCGAGCGCGGCCTGCAGGAGCGGCGGTTCGAATACGAGTCCACTTCCGGCACGACCCAGGGCCCCATGACTGTGATCATGGAGGACGGTTGGTGGAATGCGCAGACCCAGCGGGCCTACGAAGCTTCGCCGTTGCTGAAGCCCTTTGTCGGGCGTGCGTACCGCAAGTGCGTGCTCGCACCGGTGGGTTGCTCGAGCAACCTCTGCCCGTACGAGGACCATCCCTTCCCTCACCGTTATTTCGAGGGCACGGTTTACCTGAACCTTTCGAGCGACCCATTCATGTTCCCCGAGAGCGAATGGGACCGCATCGTCCTCGAACTCCAGGCGGTGAATCCGGAAGTGCTGGAGGGAGAGCCCGTCTATCTGGCCTTGCTCGCCCGTGCGGTTCTCAAGCGCGGTGTGAAGGTTCCTAGCGTGAAGGTGGTGATCCTCACGTACGGCAAGGCGAGTTTGCAGCACAGCCTGCGCATCGCGGAGGCGTTTCCTGCGGCACAGGTCGACCTCTATGGTTCCACGGAGGCCGGGTACATCTTTGTCGGCGAGGCCTTTCGCGACAACTCGCAGGCGATCGATTCCAATGCGTTCATCGAGCTGGTGCCCTGGCGCGACAGCCTGCCGGATGTGTTCCAGATCTACGTGACGACCCGCGGGCGCTCGGCCATGCCACTGCTGCGCTACCACACCGGCGATATCGTGCGCCGGATGCCGACGGGGTACCGGATCCTGGGGCGCGAGCGGGATCTGCATTTCCGCGGCGACGGCTCGTTGGTGTCGGTCGCCGAAATCGATGCGGCGTTGCCCGGCGATTTCGCGTGCTGGCACTATTCGCTGGTTCAGTCTGGTGAGCGGCGCTGGGATTTCCACTATGTGTCCGAGCACACGGCGGACCATCGTCGCATCGAGGCGTCGCTGGCGGACATGCTCGGCGAAGGGGCCCGCGTGAATGCGTTCAGGCGCCGCGTGATTGCTCCGGCGGCTAGCGGAAAGTTCTCGCTGCTCAAGCCGCTCTCCGCTGCGCGCTGAGAACGCAAGAAGGCGCAAATCAGCTTCAGGCAGTTGAAAAACAACCAGTTCGACAATTTGCACCTTTCGGTGATTTTGGGGCTGGACAGGAAACTGGCTAACGCTCTTATTCGCCCTTCCTTTGACTCATCGCTCAGGTGGTGGAATTGGTAGACACACACGTTTGAGGGGCGTGTGCCGTAAGGCGTAAGGGTTCGAGTCCCTTCCTGAGCACCAGTCTCCGTCGTTGCTTCGCAACGGACTACGCCTGGCTTCGCCGATCCAGAGACAAGCCGGATAAGAATGACGAACAGCGCAGGAGACTGCCGGGCGAAGGTGCGGCGCCAGCCGCACGAAGACCGGCCTTGGCCTTGTTCGCGGCTAGGGGTGGAACTTGGTAAAGCGTGCCGCCGAGTTCCCCCGGACGGTCGTTGCTTCGCAACGGACTAGGTTCACCCGCTGCGAAGCACCTTGTGACGCCTGTGCCTGCGACCGATGGGAGGAGGGATGCGATGAAAGACCGCACTTGCATGGCCGGGGATGGCGCCCGGAAAATCGCTTGCGTCGACGGGGGCTTCTTGGAGACTGCTGATCTCTTATCGCCAGCTTCACCCACTCCAAGCAAACCACGCAGGCATCCAGCCTGCTTTTCCGCTCCCAATGGACGAGACGCCATCCCAAGAGAACGCCCCTACGAATCCGCCCGATCCCGACCTGAACAAGCTCGATCTTTCGCAGCTGCAGGGTTTCAGCTTCGGAACCCAATGGACTCAGGAAAAACGCGACGCGCGCGATGCGCAGCGCGCTGATGACCGTCCACGTCGGGAGGGAGCGGAACGCCGTGATCGCCGTACCTTCCGAAAGCCTGCCGGAGAACCCGGCGCGGCCCCGGGCGGAGATTCGAGGGAGACCCGCGACGGGCAGGGGCGCGAGCGCACCGAGTTCCGTGGAGCGCCCCGGCGCACTGAGTTTCGTGGCGCACGCCGCGACGACCAGGCTGGCGGCCGCGGGGAATTCCGCGGTTCCCGCTTCGGTGATCGCGGTCCGTCGGAGCGCGGGCCCTATGACAGCCCGAATTTTTCGGCGACCTTCTATCCCGAGGACACCAGCTTCACCACGCTCGCGAAGACGATTCGCTCCTCGTGCCGCACGATCGAGTTGTTCGAGATCGCGCGTACGGTGATCGGCAAGGCCGAGCGCTTCGTGGTCGTCGTGCAGCGCAAGGCCCAGTCCGGCCAGGCATCGTCCACCGCTCCGGCCGAAGGCGCGCCGGCAGTCCCCGGGGTCAAACCGGCCCCGCTGGCCATCTCGGTCCCGGACGGTGTTCCGTTCGAGTCGGAGGATGCGGCGATCAACCACGTTCTCCAGAAGCATGTGGGCCAGTTCTTCGACACGGCTGAAGTCGAGATCGAGCCGCCGAAGGGCAATTACCAGATCATCAACCGGTGCACCATCACCGGAGAGCTGCTCGCCCCGCCGAATTACCATCGCTACAACCAGATCGTCCAACAGCACTTCACGGCGAAGATCAGCCGGATGTCGTTTGACGCCTACCGCTCGCGCATCGAGTCGGTCCGCGATCCGGAGCTGGTCAACCAGTGGCTGGAGAAGATGAAGAAGGTCACCCGCTACACGTGGAAGCAGGCGCCGGCCCCGCAGGAGGGGCAGCCCGCCGAGCAACCCGCCGCGGAGCCGCTCTCGTTCGACTCGCTGGAGGATGCCCGCATCCACCTGCTGACCCACGCCCGCGACAAAGTCGTGCGCCTGGCCGACAGCGCGCGTTTCCACGGCCGCCTGATCGAGGAGCTGCCCCAGGGCGAGATCCGCAGGTCGATCGAGGGCACGCTCGAGCGCCAGCGTCGCTTCCCCCTGGATACGGCGAATGCGCTGCGCGGACGCCTCCGTCGCGAGGGGTTCACGATCTTCAAGAAGGGCTCCAAGGGCGTCTCGTACGTCTGTGCGGTGAAGCGGAAATTCCGCGTCCCCGGCCAGACCTTCTCCGAGACGATCAACGCGCTCATCTCGTTCATCGAGGCGAACCCGATGGTCAGGGTCTCGGACCTGCCGGAGCGCTTCCTCAAGATTTCGCTGCCGCGGCCCGCCGAGCGCAAGCCGGCCGAGGGCGAGGCCGCCGCCCAGCCCGAGCTGTCGGTCGAAGACCGTGAGAAGCTCGCGAAGATGCAGGGAGATCTGCTGTGGCTCGTACGCGAGGGCTACGTGACGGAGTTCATCGACAGCCGACTTTTCGCTCCGCCGCCTATGGTGGAGGCGCGAAAGAAGGAGGTGGAGTCCGAAGAGCACGATCCGGAGAACTTCCCGGAGGCTCCGGTCGAGCCGGCCCAGCCGGCACCCGAAGCGGCAGTGCCCGCCTCTCCGGCCGAGCCTGCAGCTCCTGCCGAGCCCGTCGCTCCGGTGGCGACTCCTTCGGAGCCCGCCGCTCCCGAGCCGGAGTCCGACGACACGCCGCCACCCGCGCCCCAGGCCTGAGGCCTGGGTTCAACGATTGGTTTTCCCGAACGCGGATGTCTCCCGGCATCCGCGTTCTGTTTTTGGCACCCTCCCGAAGGGCGGTCACTCATCCACGGCCCAGCCTTTGGATCGCTCCACGGCGCGGTGCCATGCGTCCCGGCCCTTTTGGAGGGCCCGGGAGACACGCGCCGGCTTGAAGCACCGGTCGGCCGTCCACAGGGCGCGGATTTCGTCCCGATCTTTCCATACCCCCACGGCGAGCCCGGCGAGGAAGGCCGCGCCGAGCGCAGTGGTCTCGCGCGTGGCCGGACGAGTCACCGGAACGCGCAGCAGGTCGCATTGGAACTGCATGAGGGCGTCGTTGACCGTCGCGCCTCCGTCGACCCGAAGCTCCCGGAGGCGGAGTCCTGCGTCGGCTTCCATCGCGGCGATGAGGTCGGCGCTCTGGTAGGCGATGCTGTCGAGGGCCGCGCGTGCGAGATGCGCCGCGGTGGTGCCGCGGGTGAGGCCGAGAATGGCGCCGCGCGCCGCGGGGTCCCAGTGGGGGGCGCCCAGCCCGGTGAACGCCGGCACGAACTGCACTCCGCCGCTGTCGGGAACGCGCGCCGCCAGTTCCTCGATGTCTGAGGAGCGGGCGATCACGCCCAGCCCGTCTCGTATCCATTGCACCACTGCACCGCCGATGAAGACGCTGCCCTCGAGCGCATACTCGAGCGGCTGCCCAGGGCCCAGCCGCCACGCCACGGTCGTGAGCAGGTTGTGGCGCGAGGCTACGGGCTTGTGCCCGGTGTGGAGGAGCAGGAAGCAGCCGGTGCCGTAGGTGTTCTTCGCCTGGCCGGGCATGAAGCAGGCCTGGCCGAAGAGCGCGGACTGCTGGTCGCCCGCAATGCCCGCGATGGGCAGGCCCCGCAGGGCGGGCACGGTCGCCACCTCGCCGCAAACCCCGCTGGAGGGCCGGATCTCGGGCAGCACCTCGCGAGGGATCCGCAGGATCCTCAGGAGCTCGTCGTCCCAGTCGCCCGTGCGCAGGTCCATCATCAGGGTTCGCGACGCGTTCGAGGGGTCCGTGGCGTGCACGGCGCCGCCGGTCAGGCGCCACAGCAGCCAGGTGTCGACCGTCCCGAAGGCCAGTTCGCCCCTCGAGGCACGTCTCCGCAGTCCGGGTACGCGGTCGAGCAGCCAGGCGAGCTTGGTCCCGCTGAAATACGGGTCCAGCAGGAGCCCCGTGCGCGAGCGGAACAGGGGCTCGTGGCCCGCGCGCCGGAGCCGTGCGCAGGCGTCGGCGGTGCGGCGGTCCTGCCAGACGATGGCCGGGGCGACGGGGCGCCCGGTGGAGCGCTCCCACAGCAGGGTCGTCTCGCGCTGGTTGGTCAGGCCGATGGCGGCGACCTGCGCGCGCTCGAGGTTGGCCTCGGCAAGTGCGGCGAGCGCGGTGCGCCGGGTGCTCTCCCAAAGGTCCTCGGGATCGTGTTCCACCCAGCCGGGTCGGGGGTAACGCTGGGGAAACTCCTGCTGGGCGGCGGCCAGGGTGCGCCCGGCGCGATCGAAGACGATGGCGCGCGAGGACGTCGTTCCCTGGTCGAGGGCGAGGACGTAGGGCGGGGGCATGCGGGAAGTGTCGCCGAAGCGCCCCGATTGTCCAGCGCCCGCGCCTGTGTCACCGCGCCCGAAGCTCCATGCCGGACACCAGGTGGATGAGGAAGGGGGCGCCGCCGGGGATCGAGTTGAGCGCCTCGAGCGCGGCCTGGGTCTGCTCGTGGGCGATGCGGCGCGCCGCGTCGAGGCCGTGGTGCTTCACGTAGGTGGTTTTGTCGGCCGCCACGTCCTTCCCTGCGGTCTTCCCCAGCGTCGCGCTGTCGCTCGTGACGTCGAGGATGTCGTCGATGATCTGAAACGCGAGGCCGGTGTGCCGGCCCGCGCGGCGCAGGCGGTCGAGGTCCTCCTGGCGCGAGCCTCCGCACAGGCCGCCCAGGACCAGCGCGGCTTCGATCATCGCCGCGGTCTTGTTGAGATGGATGAAGTCCAGCTCCTCCGAGCTGATCGAGGGCTGGCTTTCGGCGAGCAGGTCGGCCATCTGGCCCCCGATGAGGCGCCGGCTGCCCGCCGCTTCGGAGAGCTCGCGCACCAGGGCGGCGGCGAGCGCGGAATCCGCCGCATAGGCGGTCGGGAGCAGGGCGAAGGCGTGCGTGAGCAGGGCGTCACCGGCGAGCAGGGCCGTGGCCTCGTCGAAGGCCTTGTGAAGCGTCGGCCGTCCCCGGCGCAGGTCGTCGTCGTCCATGCACGGCAGGTCGTCATGGATCAGCGAATACGTGTGCACGCACTCGATCGCGATCGCGGCCGCGAGCGCGTCGGCCTTGGACCCGGCCAGGTCGGCGGCGGCCAGGCAGAGCACCGGCCTCAGGCGCTTGCCGCCGGCCGCGAGGCTGTAGGCCATGGCCTCGTGCAGTCTCGCCGGCCTCGTGCCTGCATCGGGGAGGAGGGTGTGGAGTCCCTGTTTCACCCGGTGCAGGTAGGTTTCGAACTGGGTTTTAAAGTCCATGGTGCGGTGGCGGCATTGAAGTCGTGCCTGCGTCGAGGAGGCAACCCAAAGGCTCGGGATGGGATGCCTGAGGGGTGATCGCGGAGGCGGGGCGCTTCTTTAAGTGCTTGAACACAAAACGGTCCGCTCTGTCGCCGTGGAATTTCTCAAGCAAAACCTCGCCAGCGGGCGCCGGTCGTCACATAAAAACCGGCTCTTTTTGGACTATGCCTACCTACGAGTACGTGTGTGATAAGTGCGGAAAGGAGTTCGAGGTCTTTCAGTCGATGAAGGACGACGCGCTGAAGACGTGCCAGTGCGGAAAGAAGGGCAAGGTCCGCCGCAAGATCGGCGGCGGTGCCGGGCTCATCTTCAAGGGCTCCGGCTTCTACATCACCGACTACAAGAAAAGCTCCTCGAGCTCGTCGTCGTCCGCCTCGGGTGGGGGCGAAAAAAAGACCGGGGCGTCCTAGGTTTGCCCCCCGCCTGGCTGGCCGCTTCCGGGCTCCCACCTCATCATGAACTCCTCGAAGATCGAACGCGCGCGGTACGGCCCCGGCTGGGCGGAGGTCCTCTTCGGCGCCGTGCTGAGCGCAGTGCTCGGGGTGTTGCTGTGCGCGGCGTGGCTGGTGTGGAAACCCGTTCCGAAGGTGATGGTGCCCCCCAAGACCCCGGACGCGTATTCGGTCTGGTACATTCGAGGGTCCACGGATCCCGACCTCGGCCAGGCCTGGCTTCGCAAACGGCACGCGCTGCTCGACGGCCAGTCCATCAGCCTGTCGGAAGAGGAGCTCAACACGGCGGCGGTCACGCGGATGGAGCGTCCGCGCAACGAACAGGGTGGGGATGAGGGGGCGTCGCTGACCCCGGGTGAGGTGAATTTCCGCATCGTCGGCGATCAATTGCAGGTGGCGGTGCCCGTGAAGGTGGCGCTGCTGGACAGGTCCATCATCGTGCAGGCGACGGGCGGATTTGCGCGCGAGGGCCGGCGGTTTGTCTTTGCCCCATCGCAGATCTACGTGGGCTCGTGTCCGGTGGGGCGGCTGCCCCTGGTCGCCTCGATTGTGCTGCGTCGTCTCTATTCGAGCCAAAGCGTGCCGGACGATCTGGTGGCCGCTTGGGACAAACTCACTGGGGTGAGCATTTCCGGCGGTCGACTCAAACTGGACGCAGGCCCCTGAAGGCGGCGCCTACGGGGTTCCGTAGAGCAGGCGGCGGTCGATGGCCTGGCATCCCACGACTGCGGCCGCGCCGAACACGTCGTGTGCGCTCGCGCCGCGGCTGATCTCGGCGGCCGGGCGGCTGAGGCCCGTGATGATCTGGCCAAAGGTGTTTGCGCCGGCCAGCAGCTGGACGAGCTTGAAGGCGATGTTGCCGCTGTTCAGGTCGGGGAAGATCAGCACGTTGGCGTGGCCTGCGACCGGGCCGGAGATCCGCTTCGCGCCGGCGATCCCGAAATCCAGCGCTGCGTCGACCTGGAGTTCGCCGTCAATTTCCATCGGGAGCGACGCCGCGTCTGCTTTCGCTCGGGCCAGCTCGGTGGCGCGGCGCATCTTCAGGATGGCGGGATGCTGGGAATTGCTCTTTGACGAATAACTCAGCATCGCCACGCGCGGAATGTCGTTGGTCAGATGGCGCGCGATCATCGCGGTGGACAGGGCGATGTCGCAGAGCTGCTCCGCCGTGGGTTCAGGGATCACGCCGCAGTCCGCCAGGAAGAGCGTGCCGTCCGCGCCGATCTTTCGCTCGTCCCAGTCGAGGATCATGAGCGACGAGGCCGTCTGGACGTGTTCCTGGCGCGGGATGATCTGGAAGAGCGGACGCAGGGCGCTGGCGTCGGACACTGCGGCGCCGCCCACCATCGCGTCGGCCTGGCCGTTGGCGAGCATCAGCGTGGCGTAGTAGCCGGTGTCGAGGGCGGCGGTGCGGAGATCGCCGAGCATCAGCTGGCGCTCGGAGCGCATCTGCTCGAGCTGGGTGATGAAGCCCGGCAGGTCCTCGCTTTCGCCGGGTTGGATGATGCGCATGCCCTTCGTGTCCAGGGAGAGGCGGGACGCGGTTTCCTTCACCAGCCTGCGGTCGCCCAGCAGGATCGGCGCGCCCATGCGGCGCGTCACCCACTGGCGCGCCGCCTGGAGCACGCGCGGGTCTGCGCCTTCTGAAAAGACGATGCGCTTGGGATGGCGCTGCAGCCTTTCGATGAGCTTGGTGAGGAGTGGCATGTGACCCGGGCAGGCTGTTCCGCGTCGCGGGGTGCGTCAATGCCGCAGGGTGCGTTTCGGGGCCGCTGCCCGGCGGGGCATGGGCGCTAATGGCTTGCGGAGGATGGGCACCGCCGGGAAAACGTCTGCGTGTCGAAGCAGCTCAAGAACATCGGCGTTGTATCGGGACTCACGGTCGTCTCCCGCGTGCTCGGGCTGTTCCGCGACGCGCTGAGCGCGGCCGTCTTCGGCGCCTCGGCGCTCAACTCGGCCTTTGTCACGGCGTTCCGGATACCCAACCTGTTCCGCCGGCTGCTCGGCGAGGGCTCGCTCACCGCCGCGTTCATCCCGACCCTCCAGCACGAGCTCCACGGGAAGGGCCGGGACTCGGCCTACCGGCTCGTCAACGAGGTGGCGTCGTGGACCTTTGTGGTGACGACCGGACTGGTTGCCCTGGGCATGTTCGCCTGCGCCCACGCCCGCCTGCTCACCGGACACGAGGAGCGCTGGTATCTCAGCGCGGACCTGTCCGTATTCCTGTTCCCCTACCTGGTCTTCGTCTGCGTGGCCGCCGTTTACAACGCCACGCTCAACGTGATGCAGCGCTTCACCGAGTCGGCGCTGTCGCCGGTGCTGCTGAACGTCACGATGATCGTCACGCTTGGCGGCGCCGGGCTGCACTGGGCCTCGTCGCCCATGGGGGAGATGTATTGGCTCTGTGCCGGCGTGCTGATCGGTGGCGTCCTGCAGATGCTTCTTCCCGCGGTGGCGCTGTTCCGGCGGGGCTGGCGCCCCCGTTTCCTGCTATCCTGGTCGCCCGGGGTTCGGGAGATCGCCTGGCTCATGGCCCCCGGGCTGTGGGGCGCCGCGATCTACCAGGTCAACCTGGTGGTGATCCAGCTGCTTGCGATGTCGCTCAACGACTGGGCTGCGACGCTGTTGTTTTACGCCGGGCGCATCACGGAGCTTCCGATCGGCGTGTTTGCGATCGCCGTGTCGACGGTGGTCTATCCTGCGATTGCGGAGCATGCCGCCAGGGGAGATTACAAGTCGATGGCCTCGGACTACCTGCGCGGCATGCGGATGATCCTGGTAATCAACGTGCCCGCCGCAGCGGGGCTGGCGATGCTCAGCGAACCGATCGTGCGCGTGCTGTTCCAACGCGGACATTTTTCGGCGGCCGACACGCATTTCCTGGCCCCGCTCATCGCACTGTCGGTGATCGGACTGCCCTTTTTCTCGGCCGTCAGCCTCACGACCCGGGCGTTTTATGCGCTCAAGGACACGGCCACTCCCGTGCGCGTCGCCACGGTCAGCTTTTTCATCAATCTCGGTCTCAGCCTGCTGCTGATGCATCCGCTCGGAACGGCGGGCCTCGTGGTGGCGAGCACCACGGCGGTCGTGATCCAGTGCGCGACGCTCCAGGTCCTGCTCGCGCGCCGCGTGCGCGAGATCCGCATGGGGCTGCTGGTGCCGGACCTGCTCAAGATCGCGGTGGGAGCGCTGGCGATGAGCGCGTTGGTGGCGGCGGGCTGGTGGGGCTGGCTGAGGAGCGGCGGCCTGCGTGCGGACCTCGTTGCACTCGGAGCGCTGATCCCGGCCGGTACGCTAGTGTACGGCGGCGTCCTTTGGATGACGAAGATCGGAGGCCGCGAGGAGTTCGCAGCCTTGCTGGGGAAGCTTCGCGCGCGGCTGGGCTGACTTTCCCCGCAGCGGGGTGGCCCTTCTGGGAGGGCCACGCGCTCCGGGATCACAGGACCTGCGCGCCGTCGCCGGTCTGCATGTGCAGCACGTCGGGCGCCGAGCCGAACCTCGCGGCATAGGCGGCCGCCACGCCCTGGGCCTGCGTGCTGTTAAAGGCGCCGGATGTCATCGCCATGACCGCTCCGCCGAAGCCGCCGCCGGTCAGGCGGGCGCCATGGACGTGGGGCGTCTTCTCGAGCGTATCCACGAGGAAGTCGAGTTCGGCGGTGCTATTCTCGAAGAGGGTCTGCGAGCTGCGATGCGAGGCGGTCAGGAGCCGCCCGACGGCGGCGAGGTCGCCCGAGGGCAGGACCTTGCAGGTGGCGTCGACGCGGCTGATCTCGTCGATCACGTGTTTGGCGCGCTTGTACGCGGCCTCATCGAGGCGGCCGCGGGCGGCTTCAAGCGCCGCGGGGGTTGCATCGACGAGCAGGCCCACGCCCAGCGCCTTCGCGGCGTCCATGCACTCCTTGTGACGTGCGGCGTAGAGACCGTCCACGAGCGCATGCTTGGTGTGGGTGTTGAAAATCCAAAAATGCGCGCCGGCGGGCAGGGGCACCGTCTCGAAGCGCGGGCCGCGGCAGTCGATGAAGACCAGGTGGTTCTTCCGACCGAAGCCGGACACGCCCTGGTCGAGGATGCCGCAGGGAACCCCGACGAAATGGTTCTCGGCATGTTTGCCGATCTTCACGAGCGTCTCGCGGGAGGGGTTCTGGCCGGTGATCGCGAGGAAGGCCAAGCCCGACGCCAGTTCCACAGCGGCGCTGCTGCTGAGGCCGGCGCCGACCGGCAGGTCGGACATGTCGAGGTAATCGAACCCCTCCGGCGCCTTCAGGTTGAAGGCCGGGAGTGCGGCCAGCACGCCCTGGGCGTAGTTCGTGTAGCTGCCCTTGCCGTCGAGCTTCCTGAGGTGGCCCCCCGGAAGGGTGATGATCTCATCGGTGTGGCCGCTGTAGAAGCGGCGCTGGCCGTCCGAGCGGCGGGCGATGGCGACGCCCACGCCCCGGTCGATCGAGGCGCCGAGCACGGTGCCGCCGTTGTAATCGGTGTGGTTTCCGATGAATTCAATGCGGCCCGGCGCGTGGGTGACGGCGTCGGGCTGGCGGCCGAAGATCTTCTGAAACTGGGCTGCGAGCTTGTCTTTCATTGGGGAGGGCGGGAAGGGTGAGGTTCCACCTTGCCAAGGGAGCGGAGCAGGTGAAGCACAAAGGCGGCTGATCGCCCGAACGGGTGAGGACGCGGGCTCCCCGCACTCCGGCGAACGCCGCCGGACTGTGCGTGTCGACAACGCGGTTGATTGTTGACGGTCAACAAAGCAACCTTCCGCCTCGCTCCCATGCGCCCGCGCTTTTTCGTCTGCCTGCTCGCAGTAGTCTCGCCGCTCGTCGCTGCGGAGGCGCCGCTGTTTCCGCCGGCTCCCCTGAGCTCCGCGGGCGCGGTGGCCAGGTCAGCGCATACGCCGGGCGAACTGCTTGCCGCGGAGACGGCCGCCGACCGAGCGCTGGCCCTGGGGCTTCCGTCGGTCGCGTCCGACCTTTACCTCCGGCTGCTCGCTCCCGGCTCGGGTTTCGATGGCGACAGGTCGGCCCTTCGCCTGTCCTGCGCCACCGCACTCATGGAGTATGGGCGCCTCGACGAGGCCCAGCGCGTCCTCGACGCAGAGACCGGCCCCCGAGGCCCCGCCTGGAAACTCCGGGCAGCCCTGATCGCCGCGAACGATCGCCGCATCGAGCAGGCCCGCCGCGAGATCGCGGATGTGCGCGTCGACCAGCTCCCCGGGCAGGACCGGGGCTGGTGGTATTTCCTGCAGGGCATGCTCGCCGACGCCGCAAACAAGTTCGACCAGAGCCGCGACTTCTACGCCCAGGCCATCCAGCACGCCGCCACCGAGCTCGCACGCGTGCGCTTCGACCTCGCCCGGGAGCAGGCCTTCCTTCGGCGCGGGGAGGTCAATCTGGACGCCCTGCGCGCAAACGCCGAGCGTTTCCAGGGACAGAAGGTCGGCTACGGCGCGATCAAGCAGTACGCCATCGGCCTGTACGCCACGGGACACCAGGGCGAGGCGGTCGGTCAGCTCCAGCGCCTGCTGCAATCGCTCCCCCACGTAGAGGTCAACGAGGTTGACGAAGTCCGCCTGCTGCTCGGCATGATCGACGGCGCCACGCAGGGCTCGGCGGGCCGCGACGCGCTGTTCCGCCTGCTCGAGAACGGTCACGACGCGGGCCGGCAGCGCATCGCGCTCATGCTCCTGGCGCAGGCCTCGACGCAGGGCGTGGCGGCCGACGAGTTCCGGTCGCGCCTCGACCGCATGATCGCGACGCAGCCGCCGCATCCGATTCTCGACTACCTGCTCCTGGCGCGGGCCGAATCCGCGCTGCTCGCCAAGGATTTTGCGCAGGCCGAGGACGACGCCCGCTCGCTGCTCGACCGCTTTCCCGGTTCCCAGCTTCGGGCCTATGCGCTGGGCGTGCTGACGAATGCCACCTGGGAGCAGAGGCGCTACCGCACCGCCGCGGACTACGCGGAGAAGGCGCGCGCCGTGCTCCCGCCCGGCCCCGCGCGTTCCCAACTCGGAGTCGTGGTCGCGGAGGCGTGGTATCGGGCCGGCGACTACCGCAGCGCCGCCGACGCCTACGCCGCGGCCCTGCGCGAGCTGCCCCCCGATGTGGCGCCGGGACAGGTCATGTTCCAGCGCGTCGAATCCGAGATCGACGCGGGCCGCCTCGACCAGGCGCGCACGCTGCTCGACGGGTTCGCGCGCAACCCCTCGTTCGACATCGACGACCGCTGGCAAGCCGAGTGGAACCTCGCGCGCTCGCTCGAGGCCGCGGGCCGCCAGGCCGACGCGCTGTCTCGCGTGGCTGCGCTGCTGGCGCCCGGCGCCCCGCTGCCCAACGACGCTTCCCTGCGCGCCCGGATGGCCTGGCTGCGCGCCCGCCTCTCGCTGGACGCGGGCAAACCCGCGGAGGCGTTCAAGCTCGCCTCAGGTCTGGTCCCGGGCCTCGAGGGCATCGCGCCCGACCTGAAGAGCACGATCGCCAGCTCGGCGGCCCTCATCGCAGCCCAGGCCGAATTTGCGCTGAACCGCCCCGACGACGCCCTCGCCGCGCTCAAGAAGCTCCGCGCCGATTTCCCCCACAGCGACGCGGCGGTGTATTCGATGATCGCCGAGGCCGACTACTTCCTTTCCAAGGACCGCTCGGTCGACGCGCAGCAGCGCCTCGTCCAGCTGGCCGACGAGTACAAGGACAGCCCCTACGCCCCCTACGCGCTGTACCGCGCCGCGCTGCTCGCCGAGCGCCGGGGCCAGGACGCCAGCTTTCAGGACGCCAACCGCCTCATCGAGCAGCTCGTCAGCCGCTACCCGACCAGCGACCTCGTCTTCTACGCCCGGCTGAAGCAGGGCGACCTGTTGCGGAAGCTCAACGAGTTCGACCTGGCCCAGCGCGCCTACGAGTATCTCGTTCGCAATTATCCGCAGCACCGGGACATTCCCGCCGTCCTGCTCTCCCTGGCGGACTGCCATGCCGCCCAGGCCGGCACCAACCCCGAGCATGCCGCCCGGGCCCTCGAGATCTACGAGGGCCTCATCTCCCGACCCGACGCGAGCGCCGACATGCGGGTCGAGGCCGGCTACAAGCTCGGCGCGGCGTATCGGCGCCGCGGAGACCTCAAGCGCGCAACCGAGGTGTGGTGGCAGGACGTCGTGAGCGCCTTCCTCGTCAACCCCGCCCACGCGGCCTCCCTCGGCGCACGCGGGCGTTCCTGGATGGCCCGCACGCTCTTCGACCTCGCCGACCTGCTCGAGCGGCAGGGCAAGCCCGATGAGGCCCGCCGTGCGCTCACGCTCGTGATGAACTCCAAGCTCAGCACCGCATCGGTCGAACTGGCCCGCGCCAAGATCGCCCAGGCGTCCGGCAACCCCAGGCCCTGAGCCCTCCCCTTATCAGACCATGTCACTCCTCAGCTTCAATGTCATGACACGTGGCGGCCCCATGATGTGGGTGCTCCTCGCCCTGGGAGCCACGGCGCTCGTGTTCTTCATCGAGCGAACGCTGTTCCTCCATCGCGGCCAGATCTCCGCCAAGGCCTTCGTGGACGGCATCAAGAACATCCTCGCCAAGCGCAGGATCGTCGAGGCCCTCACCGTGTGCGAGGAGACCCCCGGCCCGGTCGCCGCCGTCGTGAAGGCGGCACTTCTGCACGCGCACGAGGACGAGGCGCGGATGCGTTTTGCGGTCCAGGAGGCCGCAATTGTCGAGATCCCCTCCCTCGACCGCCGACTGGGCTCGATCGCGGCCATCGCGCAGGTGGCGCCCCTGGTGGGCTTGCTCGGCACTCTCCTCGGGTTCATCACCACCTTTGCGGCCTTCGAGCGCGACTACGCCACGGCGAGCGCCCTTGCCCGGGGGATGTGGATGGCACTGCTCAGCACGGCCGGCAGCCTGATGCTCGCGATCCCGACCCGGCTCGCCCACCATTTCCTCGCCAGCCGCGTGCGCGCGATCATCCGCGACATCGAGTGGGCCGGCAACGAGATCATGGAGTATCTGGTGATCGAATACCGCGCGTCCGCCGGGCAGGAGGAGGAGAAGGGCCCATGATCACCCGTCCGCTCGACCTCTCGAGCCGGGCCACCGCGCCCGGGCGCGACTGGGACTGGCTGTTCTTCGTGAACGGGGGGCTGATCGCGCTGTTCTTCGTGCTCTTCGGCTCGCGCTTCGTGCTCGCGCCCGGACTGGGCACGGATTTCCGGATTCCCACGGTCGCGTCCTCACGCCTGGGCGCCTCCGCGACCACCCATGTGATCAGCCTCAAGGCCGGGGGGCTGATCTTCACGGACTCCGGGCAGCTGAGTTTCGCACAGCTGCACGACTGGTTGAAGCAGGCGGCAGCCAGCTCGGCCCACCCGGTGCTGCTGGTGCGGGCCAGCAGCGACGTGTCGATGGAGGACCTGACGCGCCTTTACAATGCCGCCGAGGAGGCTGGCTTCGCCCGGGTTGTCTGGGCCGCCGAGGCTCCGCACCAGGACTGATCGGGGACCGCTTTCGATGTCAGCGCCGACATTCCAGCCCGGCTCACGACGCATTGCGATCGCCTTGTTTTCCGCGGCGGCGGTGCTGGTGCTTCTGTTTGCCCTGAGTCTGCGGCTTCCGCCGACGGCCGCACCCAAGTCCTCGGCTCGGCCCCCTGCGGCGGTCACGCTCGCCCAGCTGGACAAGCCCTCAAGCGATCCCCTGCTTCGCGAGGAGGCGTTTCTGCACGATCCCGCTCCTTTATTCCTGCCCACTCCCTGGAATACCGCCCAGGATGTCCGGCCTGAAGAATCCCTGCGCAAGCCCGGCGACTCGTTCAGGCGATTTCCAGCGAAGCTTCAGTTTGGGAGTGGAACCGTGCCGCTGCTCCTGCCGCCTCCGGTCGCGATTCCTGCCAAGCCGGCCGACGAACTTGCCCTCATGCCCTGGGATCGTCCGTTCATCGGTCTGGGACGCACCAACCTTGCTCCGGCGGTATGTCCCGCACGCTCGGCCGAGCTGGAGGTGGTCTCCGGTATCGACGGACGCACGGTGCTCACGATGCCGCTCCAGGGCCTGCCGCTTCCGGCCGACCTGCTTTGGCAGCCTGCGGAATTTCTCCTCGAAGCCGATGCCGCGGGCCCCATCGGCCAGCCGGCGCTGGTGTCCAGCTCCGGCGTCGAATCTGTCGACCGGCTGTTGCAGGCGACGCTCATCCGGGACTGGCCGCTGATTTCCCAGAAGGGCCGGCTGCCAGCCGGTCTTTACGATCTAGTACTTGGGCCTTAGGCAATTATGCCCGGCAGGCTGGGGGACTCCGACCGGGTGCCGGCGGGCGGGCTCCCGGTTTCAGGAAAAAAGCACCACACAAGGCTGGACGGGCGAATCAAAACTTGGTTATCTGCCCGTTCCCCGGCTGGATAACAGAAATGCCAAGTTTGCAGTTGACGGACAAAACTCCGGCCGCCACGGTCGTCGCTCTTTTTCTGTTTTTTGACCCATTCAGGTTACGCCCAGGTAGCTCAGTCGGCAGAGCACGTCCTTGGTAAGGACGAGGTCGCCGGTTCAAATCCGGTCCTGGGCTCCATCTGTCGTCCGGGTTGAAATCCCTCTCATCTCAACATAAACGTCTCCAAACCACATGGCTAAAGGTACATTCGAACGCAAGAAACCGCACGTCAACGTCGGCACGATCGGCCACGTCGACCACGGCAAAACCACCCTCACCACCTCCATCCTGAAGGTGCAGTCGGACAAGGGCCTGGCTGAATTCAAGTCCTACGCCGACATCGCCAAGGGCGGCACGCTCCGCGACGCGACCAAGATCGTGACGATCGCGGTGGCCCACGTTGAGTACGAGAGCGACAAGCGCCACTACGCGCACGTCGACTGCCCGGGACACGCCGACTTCGTCAAGAACATGATCACCGGCGCGGCCCAGATGGACGGCGCGATCCTCGTCGTGTCGGCCGCCGACGGTCCGATGCCCCAGACCCGCGAGCACATCCTCCTCGCCCGTCAGGTCGGCGTTCCGAAGATCGTCGTCTTCCTGAACAAGGTCGACCTCATCGACGACAAGGAACTCCTTGACCTCGTCGAGATGGAAATCCGCGAGCTCCTCTCCAAGTATCAATTTGACGGCGACAACGCCAAGATCATCCGTGGTTCCGCCACCGCCGCCCTTGAGGGCAAGCCCGAGGGCGTTGCCGCCATCGGCGAGCTGATGGCCGCCATCGACTCCGAGATTCCGGAACCGGCCCGCGAGATCGACAAGCCCTTCCTGATGTCCGTCGAAGACGTCTTCTCGATCACCGGCCGCGGCACCGTCGCGACGGGCCGTATCGAGCGCGGTATCTGCAAGGTCGGCGACACGATGGAAATCGTCGGTATCCGCGACACCTCGACCACGGTCATCACCGGCGTCGAGATGTTCCGCAAGATGCTCGATCAGGGTCAGGCCGGCGACAACGTCGGTCTCCTCCTCCGTGGCGTTGAAAAGGAAGCCATCGAGCGCGGCCAGGTCATCGCCGCCCCGAAGTCCGTCACCCCGCACCGCAAGGCCAAGTGCGAGATCTACGTCCTCACCAAGGAAGAGGGTGGCCGCCACACGCCGTTCTTCAACGGCTACCGTCCGCAGTTCTACTTCCGCACGACGGACGTGACGGGCATCCTCAAGCTCGCTCAGGGCGTTGAGATGATCATGCCGGGTGACAACACCCAGGTTGAGATCGAGCTCATCGTTCCGATCGCCATGGAGAAGACCCAGCGCTTCGCCATTCGCGAGGGTGGTCGCACCATCGGTGCCGGCCGTATCGTCGAGATTCTCGACTAAGTCAGTTTTAGCAAAGGTTTGAGACACACCGCCGAGGCCTCGTTTTCTGGGGCCTCGGCTGCGTCGTCTAAAGTTCATCCACAGGCGTATAGCTCAATTGGTAGAGTAGCGGTCTCCAAAACCGTTGGTTGGGGGTTCGAGTCCCTCTGCGCCTGCCATCTTTTCCGTTCATGAAAAACCCGTTTACCAGCGTCCGCATTTTCGCAGGCGAAACGTATAGCGAACTGCAGAAGGCCTCATGGCCTACGCGTTCGGAGCTCCGTGATTCCGTCATCGTCGTGATTGTGGCCGCCGTGCTTCTCGGTGTTTTCACGAGCATCAGCGATTTCGCGCTCTACCAGGTCGTCGACCTGGTCACGCGCCTGTTCAGTTAACCCTCCGGCCGGTACCCGTCACATGTCCTCCGCCCAGACCTCCGCTCCCGCCGGCGCCCAATGGTTCGCGCTTCACACGCTCTCCGGCCAGGAGAACAAGGTGAAAACCTATATCGAGAAGTTCAAGTCGGCCGAGGAACTCGACGACTTCATCTTCGAGGTGCTGCTGCCGACGGAGGTCGTTTCGGAGGTCAAGGCCGGCAAGAAGTCCACCAAGGTCCGCAAGCTCTACCCGGGCTACGTCTTCATCCAGATGCGCCTCTACGGCGAGGATGCCAAGATCATCAACAAGCCCTGGTACTTCGTGAAGGAGACCACGGGCGTGATCGGCTTCGTCGGCGGCGACAATCCCGCTCCCCTCCGCCAAGTCGAAATCGACGAGATCAAGGCCCGCATCGAGGCCGCCAACGGCAAGGAAGTGCCGAAGGTGCAGTACTCCGTCGGCGAGGAGGTCAAGATCACCGACGGCGCCTTCGCCAACCTCACGGGCCGCATCGACGAAATCGATCCGGACCGCGGCAAGCTCAAGATTTCCGTTTCCATTTTTGGCCGGTTCACCCCGGTCGAACTCGAATACTGGCAGGTACAACGCATCACCGAGTGACGCGACGCCTCTTTGTCACCGCCGACGTTCGTATAATCCAACACACGTCACCAACCACCCGCCACATTCATCACCATGGCTAAGAAGATCCAAGGCTATATCCGACTTCAGCTTCCCGCTGGTGCGGCCAACCCTGCTCCTCCTGTCGGCCCCGCGCTGGGCGCCCAGGGCGTCAACATCATGGCGTTCTGCAAAGAATTTAACGCCAAGACCAAGGACCAGAACGGGATGATTCTCCCGGTCGTCATCACGGTCTACTCCGACAAGAGCTTCACCTTCATCCTCAAGTCGCCCCCGGCGTCCGTCCTCCTCAAGAAGGCCGCCAACATCGCCAGCGGCTCCGGCAAGCCAAACCAGGACAAGGTCGGCAAGGTCACGAAGAAGCAGCTCCTCGAGATCTACAACATCAAGAAGGCCGACATGAACGCCAAGAATCCCGAGGCGGGCATCAAGGTCATCGCCGGCACGGCCCGTAACATGGGCATCGACGTCGTCGACTGATCGGAATCACACTTTTGGGATGGCGGGTCGTCGCGCCTCACGCACTTCGATCCGCCCGCCCGCAACCCACGATATACTCACCGCGGGAGCCTTTTGAAGGCGCTTGCACCGCAAGGAGTCCACAATGGTCAAACAAAGCAAACGTTACCGCAACGCCCTCAAGGCTGCGGATTTCTCACAGGAATACGCGCTGAAGGACGCCGTCGAAGTCCTCGCCAAACTGCCCAAGGCCAAGTTTGACGAGACCGTCGAGCTTTCCTTCCGCCTCGGTGTCGACCCCGCGCAGGGCGACCAGATGGTTCGCGGAACCACCCCGCTGCCGAACGGCTCGGGCAAGAAGGTCCGCGTCCTCGTCTTCACCGACAATCCGAAGGCCGCTCTCGATGCCGGAGCCGATCACGCCGGTCTCCAGGACATGATGCAGAAGATCAACGAGGGCTGGCTCGACTTCGACGTCGCGATCGCGACCACCGAGGCCATGAAGACCGTTCGCACGATTGCCCGCGTCCTCGGACCCAAGGGCCTGATGCCCAATCCGAAGTCTGGCACCGTCACCGACGACATCGCCGCCGGCATCAAGGCCGTCAAGGCCGGCCGCGTCGAATTCAAGATGGACAAGGCCGCCAACATCGGCGTCGGCGTCGGCAAGCGCTCGTTCACCGCAACCCAGATCCTCGAGAACGCCCAGGCGGTGCTCGATGCGGTGGGCAAGGCCAAGCCGGCCTCGTTCAAGGGCCAGTACATCAAGACCTGCGTGCTCTCCAGCACGATGTCCCCCGGTGTGCGTATCGCGTCCACCGAATACAACAAATTCTAAGGGAGGCCCCACGCCATGAGAGAAGAGAAGAAATATCTGATCGCGGAAGTTGAGGGCCACCTCAAGAAGTCCGACTACGTCTACCTCGCCAACTACGAGAAGGCCACCGTCGAGAACGTCGCCACGCTGCGCAACAAGCTCGCGGCCGAGGGCGCCGAGTTCCACGTCGTCAAAAACAGCTCCCTGCGCGTCGCCGCCAAGACCCTCGGCCTGCCCGAGGTCGACCAGTGGCTCAAGGGACAGACCGCCATCGTCACCGGCGGCACGAATCCGACCGGCGTCGCCAAGGTCCTCAAGTCGTTCTTCAAGGACGCTCAGAAGATCGAGGTCAAGGGCGGTATCTTCGAGAAGAAGGCCGTCGACGCGGCCGTCATCGACCAGCTGGCCGATGTCCCGCCGATGAACGTGCTCAAGTCGCAGCTGCTCGGCCTGATGAAGATCAAGCCCCAGCAGCTCGCCGCCCTCATCAAGGCTTACGCCGACAAGAAGGAGAAGGAAGGCGCCGCCGCCTGATTGCTCCCGTTCGATCCAAACATTCAACCACTTTTGTTCCCGTTCCGCGGGGTCAAATAACAACCATCCAACGAGACCGTTAGGGCTGTATCCCAGCCTTAAACCCCCCGATTCCCGGGGAACTAACCGTTCAAGGAAACATCATGTCGCTCACGAAAGACCAAGTCATCGAATGGCTCTCCAGCCAGTCCGTCCTCCAGCTCAACGAGCTCGTCAAAGAGCTTGAGACCAAGTGGGGCGTGTCCGCCGCCGCGGTCGCCGCTGCTCCCGCCGCTGGCGCCGCCGCTCCCGCTGCCGCCGCCGTGGAACAGACCGAGTTCACCATCGTCCTGAAGGACGCTGGCGCGAACAAGATCGGCGTCATCAAGGAAGTCCGTGCCATCACGGGCCTCGGCCTCAAGGAGGCCAAGGACCTCGTCGAAGGCGCCCCGAAGCCGGTCAAGGAGAACGCTCCCAAGGCCGAAGCCGAGGAAATCAAGAAGAAGCTCGAGGCCGCTGGCGCCAAGGTCGAGCTCAAGTAAGCTCACGCTTGGAGCATTCTTCCAAACAACCTCCGTTCTTTACGGGACAGGCCGCGCTCAGGCGGGGCCTGTCCTTTGCCTTTCTCTCCGCCGTTCTTTGTTAGCTCCCTCCCGGCGGTTCCTCCGCCACTCCAGGGGCTATTGTCGACTCGTCTCATCTTAACCTTCGGGAACTCCCATGGCCGACCGCAATCACGCCGAACGCATCAACTTCGGTAAGCTCAAAGAAGTCATCTCGCCGCCCAATCTGATCGAGCTGCAGATCAACTCGTATCTCGATTACCTGCAGAAGGGCGTGCCCGAGAAGCAGCGCAAAAACCAGGGCCTTGAGGCCGTCTTCCGCGAGGTTTTCCCGATCCAAAGCTACGACGGACGGCTCACGCTCGAGTACGTGTCCTACACCATCGGGGACCCGAAGAGCTCCGAGATCCAGTGCCTGCGCGACGGCATCACGTATTCGGTGCCCCTCTACGTGAAGCTCCGCCTCCGCGAGGAGGACTTCATCAAGGACGAGGACATCTACATGGGCGAAATCCCCATGGTCACCGAGCGCGGCTCGTTCATCATCAACGGCGCCGAGCGCGTGGTCGTCTCCCAGCTCCACCGTTCCCCCGGCATCGCCTTCGAGGTTGCCCCGCACCCGAACGGCAAGCTGCTCCACTCTTTCCGCATCATCCCCGACCGCGGCACCTGGCTCGAGGTGCAGTTCGACAACAACGACCTGCTCTATGTTTACCTCGATCGCCGCCGCCGCCGTCGCAAGTTCCTGATCACGACGCTGCTTCGCTCGATCGGCTACTCCAGCGACCTGGACATCATCAATCTCTTCTACGAGATCAAGGACCTGAAGGTCGCCAAGGCCCTCGAGCTCGAGAACGTCTCCACGCTCGTGCTCGTCGAGGACGCCATCGATGCCCAGAAGGGCGTCGTGCTGGCTCGCGCGTTCGAGCCCCTCACCAAGCAGATCGTGCGCACTTTCGAGAAGCACGAGATCTCCACCCTCCGCGTCATCGACACCGCCGTCGACGAGGGTGCGATCATCCGCGCGCTCAAGAAGGACCCGACCCGCAACGAGGAGGAGGCCCTCAAGGAAATCTACAAGCGCCTCCGCCCCGGCGAGCCCCCGACCACGGCCAACGCCAAGGCCCTCCTCAAGCGCCTCTTCTTCGATCCCAAGCGCTACGACCTCTCCCGCGTCGGACGCTACAAGATCAACCAGAAGCTCGGCCTGAAGACCGACCTCGAGGGACGCATCCTCCAGAGCGAGGACGTCGTCGCCGCCACCAAGTACCTCGTCCGCCTCAAGAAGGGCGAGGGCGTGGTCGACGATATCGACCACCTCGGCTCCCGCCGCGTCCGCACGGTCGGCGAACTGCTCGCCAACCAGTGCCGCGTCGGCCTCTCCCGCACCGAGCGCCTCGTGCGCGAGCGCATGACGATGTACGACCAGAGCGTCGACTCGATCACGCCGCAGAAGCTGATCAACCCGAAGGCCCTCACCACGGTCATCCGCGACTTCTTCGCCCGAAGCCAGCTGTCGCAGTTCATGGACCAGATCAACCCGCTCGCGGAGGTCACGCACAAGCGCCGCCTCTCCGCCCTCGGGCCCGGCGGTCTCAACCGCGACCGCGCAGGCTTCGAAGTCCGCGACGTCCATCCGTCGCACTACGGCCGCATCTGCCCGATCGAGACGCCTGAAGGTCCGAACATCGGTCTGATCAACTCACTCTCCACCTACGCCCGGGTCAACGAATTCGGCTTCATCGAGACGCCGTATCGCCCGGTCAAGGACGGCAAGGTCTCCGACAAGATCGAGTACCTCACCGCCGACCAGGAAGAGGGCAAGATCATCGCCCAGGCCAATTCCGAACTCGACGACAAGAGCCACCTCGTGGGCAAGGTCACCGTCCGAAAGGACGGCGAGTTCCTCGAGGTCGCGCCCTCCGACGTCGACTACATGGACGTCTCGCCCAAGCAGGTCATTTCCGTGGCCGCGGGCATGATCCCCTTCCTCGAGCACGACGACGCCAACCGCGCGCTCATGGGCTCGAACATGCAACGCCAGGGCGTGCCGCTCCTCCAGAGCGAGGCTCCGTTCGTCGGCACCGGTCTCGAGGAGCGCATCGCTCGCGACTCGAAGATCGTCGTGGTCGCCGACGAGGCCGGCATCGTCGCCAGCGCCGATGCCAAGCGGATCGTCGTCACCAAGGACGGCGAGATGCCCCGCAACTTCGACAAGCATCCGAAGACGGACGCGAAGAACCACGTCTATGTCTACGAGCTGCGCAAGTTCATGCGCTCGAACGCGGGCACCTGCTTCAACCAGAAGCCCATCGTGAAACGCGGCCAGAAGGTGAAGGCCGGCGAAGTGCTCGCCGACGGTCCCTGCACCGACGGCGGCGAGATGGCCCTCGGCCGCAACATCCTCGTGGCGTTCATGCCCTGGAACGGCTACAACTTCGAGGACGCCATCCTCATCTCCGAGAAGGTGCTCAAGGAGGACATCTACACCTCCATCCACATCCAGGAGTTTGAGTGCACCGCCCGCGACACCAAGCTCGGGCCCGAGGAAATCACCCGCGACATCCCGAATGTCGGCGAAGAGGCGCTCAAGAACCTCGACCACAACGGCGTGATCCGCATCGGCGCCGAGGTGAAGCCCGGCGACATCCTCGTCGGCAAGATCACCCCGAAGTCCGAGACCGAACTCGCCCCCGAGGAAAAGCTGCTTCGCGCCATCTTCGGCGAGAAGGCCGCCGACGTGAAGGACACCTCCCTGGTCGTCCCCTCCGGCGTCACCGGCATCATCATGGACGTGAAGGTGTCGAGCCGCGTGGACAACCAGCCCGACAAGCTCTCGCCCTCCGACCGCCGCCGCCAGATCAAGCAGGTCCAGGAGGAGTACAAGACGCAGATGGACAAGTTGCGCGAGGGCCTCACCGAGGCGCTCTCCAACATCCTCCTCGGCGAAAAGATTCCGCTCGACGTGATCAACGGCCAGACGGGTGAGATCATCATCCCTGCCAACCGCAAGATCACGAAGACCCTGCTGCGCAAGCTCGCCGCCGTCTCCAAGCACGTCGAGATCGATCCGTCCCCGGTTCGTATCAAGATCATGGAGATCATCGGCAGCTACCAGTCGAAGTTCGACGAGCTCGAGACCGACCGCGAACGCAAGATCGCGTCGATCGAGGCCGGCGACGACAACGGCTCCGGCGCCATCAAGCAGGTCAAGGTCTACGTCGCCACCAAGGAGAAGCTCCACGTCGGCGACAAGATGGCCGGCCGCCACGGCAACAAGGGTGTGGTCGCGAAGATCGTGCCCGAGGAAGACATGCCCTTCCTGCCTGACGGCACGCCCGTCCAGATCTGCCTCAACCCCCTCGGCGTGCCTTCGCGCATGAACGTGGGCCAGGTGCTCGAGACGCACCTCGGCTGGGCGTGCAAGCGCCTCGGCCTGAAGGTCGCGACGCCCGTCTTCGACGGCATTCCCGAGAAGAAGGTCCGCGAGTACCTCAAGCAGGCCGATCTGCCGAGTTCCGGAAAGAGCCGCCTGTACGACGGCCGCACCGGCGAGAAGATCGACCAGGAGGTCGTGGTCGGATACATCTACATGCTGAAGCTGAACCACCTCGTGTCGCACAAGATCCATGCGCGCGCGGTCGGTCCGTACTCGCTGGTCACGCAGCAGCCGCTGGGTGGCAAGGCGCAGTACGGCGGCCAGCGCTTCGGCGAAATGGAAGTGTGGGCGCTCGAGGCCTACGGCGCGGCGCACACCCTCCAGGAAATCCTCACCGTCAAATCCGACGACGTGCAGGGCCGCACCAAGATCTACGAATCGCTCGTCAAGGGCGACAACACGCTGCAGGCCGGCACGCCCGAGTCCTTCAACGTCCTCATCAAGGAAATCCAGTCCCTCGGCCTGGATATCCGCCTCCAGAAGCGCGACGTTCTCGGCTTTGCCGGCTGAACGCTTCGAACCCAACATTCAGCAACCACGGACACTCGAACATGAGCATCCAACCCAACGAAACCGCTGGTTCCATGGCCCGCGATGAGGCCCGCGCCGCCGTCGGCCTCGAAGAGAACCTCTTCGATTGCGTCTCCATCACCGTCGCTTCCCCCGAGGTCATCCGCAAATGGTCCAAGGGCGAGGTCAAGAATCCCGAGACCATCAACTACCGCACGTTCAAGCCCGAGCCGGGCGGCCTCTTCTGCCAGAAGATATTCGGCCCCGTCCGCGACTACGAGTGCGCCTGCGGAAAGTACAAGCGCATCAAATACAAGGACGTTGTCTGCGATCGCTGCGGCGTCGAGGTCACCATCGCCCGCGTCCGTCGCGAGCGCATGGGCCACATCGAACTCGCGGTGCCCGTCGCGCACATCTGGTTCCTCAAGAGCATGCCCAGCCGCCTGGGCCTCCTGCTCGACATGACCGCCCGCTCGCTCGAGCGCGTGATCTACTACGAGAACTACATGGTCGTCGATCCGGGCAAGACCCCGCTCGAGCCCAAGCAGCTGCTCACCGACGTCGAGTACCGCCAGGCCCTCGACGAATACGGCGATGACGCCTTCACCGCCAAGATGGGTGCCGAGGCGATCCGCGACGTGCTCATGACGCTCGACATGGACGCCACCGTCGCCGAGCTGCAGGAGCAGATGCGCGCCACGCGCTCCAAGCAGATCAAGAAGAAGCTCTCCAAGCGCCTTAAGGTGCTGCAGGGCTTCATCCAGTCGAAGACCCGTCCGGAGTGGATGGTGCTCGAGGTCCTCCCGGTCATCCCGCCCGACCTCCGCCCGCTCGTCCCGCTCGAGGGCGGCCGCTTCGCGACCTCCGACCTGAACGACCTGTATCGCCGCGTCATCAACCGCAACAACCGTCTGCGGAACCTGATGCAGCTGAAGACGCCGGACGTCATCATTCACAACGAAAAGCGCATGCTCCAGGAGGCGGTCGACGCCCTCTTCGACAACGGCCGCCACGGCCGCCCCGTCACGGGTGCCGGCAACCGTCCGCTGAAGTCGCTCTCCGACATGCTCAAGGGCAAGCAGGGCCGGTTCCGTCAGAACCTGCTCGGCAAGCGCGTCGATTACTCCGGCCGTTCGGTCATCGTGATCGGTCCCGAGCTCAAGCTCAGCCAGTGCGGTCTTCCCAAGAAGATGGCCTTGGTGCTGTTCGAGCCCTTCATCATCCGCCGCCTCAAGGAACTCGGCTTCGTGCACACCGTCCGCGGTGCGCGCAAGATGATCGAGAAGAAGTCTCCTGAGGTGTGGGACATCCTTGAGGAGGTGACCAAGGGCCACCCGGTGCTGCTCAACCGCGCGCCGACGCTCCACCGCCTCTCGATCCAGGCCTTCGAGCCGACCCTCATCGAGGGCGAGGCCATCCGCGTCCACCCGCTCGTTTGTACGGCGTACAACGCCGACTTCGACGGCGACCAGATGGCCGTTCACGTGCCGCTTTCCCTCGAGGCGGTCATGGAGTGCAAGCTGCTGATGATGGCGACGAACAACATCTTCTCGCCCTCCTCCGGCAAGCCCATCCTGACGCCGTCGCAGGACATCGTCCTCGGCGCGTACTACCTCTCCGTCGAGCCGCGCCGCAAGCCCGCCAAGGACCAGCGCGTGCCGATCATGGCCAACCTCCAGGAGGTGCAATTCGCCAAGCTCGACGGCGTGCTCAAGGTCCACGATTGGATCGATATTCCCAATCCGGACTACGGCCGCGACACCGTCTTCGGCAACAAGGAGAAGAAGGTGCTCCGCACCACCGTCGGCCGCGTGATCTTCAGCCAGATCTGGCCCAGCGACCTCGGTTTCGTGAACTTCCCCGTGCCGAAGTCGAAGCTCGGTGACCTCATTCTCAACACCTACAAGGTCTCCGGCCACTCCGTCACGATCGAGACCCTAGACCGCCTCAAGGAACTGGGCTTCCAGACCGCCTTCCAGGCCGGCATCTCGATCGGTATCGACGACATGATCATCCCCGACACGAAGAAGGACATCGTCCGCGATGCCCGTTCGAAGATCGCGGAGGTCGAGTCGCAATTCCACAAGGGCGTCATCACCGACGGCGAGCGCTACAACAAGGTCGTCGACATCTGGACCAGCGCCACCGATCGCATCGCCAAGGAAGTGTTCGGCAAGCTCGAGACGAACGAGGGCCGCAACGAGGTCAACCCGGTGTACATCATGATGGACTCCGGCGCCCGCGGTAACAAGCAGCAGGTCCGCCAGCTGTGCGGAGCCCGCGGCCTCATGGCCAAGCCCTCCGGCGAAATCATCGAGCGCCCCATCCTGTCCTCGTTCCGCGAGGGCCTCACGGTGCTCGAGTACTTCATCTCGACCCACGGCGCCCGCAAGGGTCTGGCCGACACCGCGCTGAAGACCGCCGACGCCGGCTACATGACCCGCAAACTCTGCGACGTGGCCATGGACGTGGTCATCACCGAAGAGGACAGCGGCGGCCGCGACGGCATCTGGAAGAAGCCGATCTTCGAGGGCGACGACGAAATCGTCGGCCTCAAGGAGCGCATCATCGGCCGCTTCTCGAGCGACGATGTCGTGAATCCGCTCTCCCCGACCGAGATCCTGGTTCACGCCGGCGAGCTCATCACCGAGGAGATCGGCCAGAAGATCGACGACGTCGGCATCGAGCGCGTGAAGATCATGTCTCCGCTCACCTGCACGAGCCCGCATGGCATCGACGCGAAGTCGTACGGCATCAACCCGGCCACGAACCGGGTTGCCAAGATCGGCGACGCGGTCGGCATCATCGCCGCCCAGTCGATCGGCGAGCCCGGCACTCAGCTCACCATGCGTACGTTCCACATCGGTGGCGTCGCGTCCGGCGGGTTCAAGAACCCTGAGATCAAGGTCCGCTCCGACGGCACCGTCCGCTACAAGGGACTGCGCCTCGTGCAGACCGAGGAAGGGTACAACATCGTCCTCAACAAGACCGGCACGATTCAGATCGTCGACGACGAGGGTCGCGAGCTCGAGACGTACAACATCGTCATCGGCTCCTTCCTGCACGTGAATGACGGCGTCCGGATCAAGAAGGGCGAAGTCCTCGCCCAATGGGATCCGTACAACGTGCCCGTGCTCTCCGAAAAGGGCGGCACGCTGGCCTTCAAGGACACCATCCCCGGAGTCACCGTGAAGCGCGAGCTCGACGAGGCGACCGGCCGCATCGCGACCGTCGTCATCGAGCACAAGGAGGATCTCAATCCCCAGATCGAAGTTCGCGACTCCGCGGGCAAGCCGCTGGCTGCGTACTCGATTCCGGTGGGCGCCCAGATCGTCGTGAGCGAGGGTGACATCATCACCCCCGGCGCGCTGCTCGCCAAGACGCCCCGCCAGGCCTCGAAGACCAAGGACATCACGGGCGGTCTGCCGCGCGTGGCCGAGCTCTTCGAAGCCCGCCGTCCGAAGGACGCGGCCGAGATGGCCCGCATCGACGGTGTCGTCTCGTTCGAGGGCACCGTCCGCGGCAAGCGCAAGCTCGTCGTCCGCAACGAGGAGACCGGCCAGGAGGAGGAGCACCTCATCCCGACCGGCAAGCACATCATCGTTCAGCCCGGCGACGTGGTCCACAAGGGCCAGCACCTGACCGAAGGTGCCGCCGACCCGCACGAGATCCTCGAGATCCTCGGACCCGCGGCGCTGTACGACTTCCTCATCTCGCAGGTGCAGGAGGTGTACCGTCTGCAGGGCGTGACGATCAACGACAAGCACATCGAGATCATCATCCGCCAGATGCTCCGCAAGGTTCGCATCACCGATCCGGGTGACAGCGAGCACTTCTGGGGCGAGCAGGTGGACCGCTCGACCTTCCTCATCGCCAACAAGCGCATCGAGGAAGCGGGGGGCAAGCCGGCCGAGGCGGAGCCCATCCTCCTGGGCATCACCAAGGCCTCGCTCGAGACCGAGAGCTTCATCTCGGCCGCCTCCTTCCAGGAGACGACCCGGGTGCTCACCGATGCCTCGACGCTGGGCAAGGTCGACCTGCTCAAGGGCTTCAAGGAAAACGTAATCATGGGTCACCTGATCCCGGCGGGCACCGGCCTGCCGTCCTACAAGAAGCTCAAGATCTCGCTTCCGCTGGGCGGAGAGATCGTCGACGAGCCGGTCTCGGTTGCTCCCGAGGTCAGCGCGAGCTGATCCGCTGCACGCCTTTCGATTTCAGGGCGCGGTTCCGAAAGGACCGCGCCCTTTTTGTATCCCGACACCATCGTTGAAGCAGCAAGCGGCTTGGAGATTGGCCGTACCGCTGGAAGCTTCTGAACCGACTAAATGACGCGGTTGGTACCACAGAGACACCCACCTGCGCCAAGGCTAAGGCGGACGAGGCGCGAGCGCGGAGAAATGCAGGTGGGCGGAAATTTCGTATCGAATCTCTTTCACCTCCGGGGTGAGCGACGATTCCGCCCCTTGCTTGGATTTCAGGTTCGGTGATCTCTGTGGTTCAAGTGTGGTTTTCGGGCAGAAATTTGTCTCGGTTCGCGGCCCTTTCTCTTCTTGTCATGGGGAGAGCTCTTCGTGCTGGGACTTTGGATTTGGAAATCCGTCTGCAAGAGATCAAGTGACGTGGGATGTGCAAAAATTGTCCTGAGAATGCAGAGGCCTCCTCACTTCTTGCTATCGAACGGGATAGGTGACGAACCCTCCGCGTTGACGATTTTTTTACTTTTGGCTTCACCCCTGGGTTTTGCGTGATCATAACGAAAACGGTTATGATAAGCATCATGTATGACATACATAAGCTTGTCTTGGGGCTCGGTCACTCTCCCCACGGGTCCCGCCCAAACGGTTAGATTAAACTCACTATGTTCTCTCGTCCTCCTATCCCATTCCGCGGGCTTGGCCTGCGCCTGATGCCCCAGGCGTTTGCCGTGCTCGGCGTTTCGTTTCTGGCCGCGTTTGTATTTCCGAGCCGTTCGTGTGCCCAGGCAAGCTCACCGCAGACCTACTTCACGGATTCGCTCACAGGTCCTACGAGTCCGAATCTTGCTCCAATTCCAAGCGCCAAGTATGGCTACACCGCCTCGGGCCTGGAACGCACGCAGAGCGACAACGCCACGGACCGACCGATGGTGACGACCGCACTGGACACCTATCTTGCCCAGACCAATTTCGTGGCCGAGGTCACCGTCACGCTACCGTCCTCTGACCTGCTTTTCTTTGGCTTGGGCCAGGGCAATTCCGACCCAGGCTACGACAACGAGCCTTCGAACGCCTTCTACTTCCGGGTTCACAATAATTTCCAGGGATACTCCGGGATCCAGGCGGACGTGAGGACCACCAGCGCCGACCCGAGCAGCGGTTACCAGGCAGTCAACCAGATCGGCACCTATTCCAGCGGCTCCACGATCACGCTGCGCATCGAGCGCCTCGGCGACACGCTCACGATGTCGATCGTTGGCGGCGGAAGCGTCACCTACAGCCTGTCCGCGTATCCATCGCTTGGACTCACGAACACGAACACGCTCCTCTTTTTCGGAAATACCAACGTTGGTTCGGTGTTCTCGAACCTTAAGATCTATCCGGTGCCTCTGCCGGTGGTGACGAGCGACACGGTGAGCGGCGGCTACGGCACGCCGTTCAGCTACACGATCTCGGCCACCAACTCCCCGACCAGTTATGCCGCCACCGGTCTGCCGTCCGGCCTGGCCCTTTCCGGCAATACGATCTCGGGCACCCTGCCCAGCGGCATAGGGCCGATCACGATCGGCCTTTCGGCGACGAACGAGTGGGGCTCCGGCACGGGCACGCTCACCATCAACGTGGTCGATACCACGCCACCTGTGATCACCGCGCCGGGAACCGTGACGGCTGAAGCGACCAGCGCGGCGGGTGCGGTCGTCACCTTCACCGCGACGGCCACTGATGCGATCAGCGGCACGGTGCCCGTCGTCGCGACGCCGCCCTCAGGCAGCACCTTCCCGCTCGGCATCTCTTCGGTCTCGCTGTCCGCGACCGATGCCGCAGGGAACACGGCCACGCAGACCATGCTCGTGAATGTCGAGGATACCACGCCTCCCACGCTGGTGGTTCCGGCGAACATCAAAGCGGAGGCCACCAGCGCCGCGGGCGCCGTGGTCACCTTCTCCGCCACGGCCACGGATCTCGTGACCTCGTCTCCGACGATCGCCTACAGCGTCGCTCCAGGGTCCACGTTCCCGCTCGGTGTGACGACGGTGAACGTCACGGCGACCGATGGCGCGGGTAATGTAGCCAAGGGCTCGTTCACGGTCACCGTGGTCGACACGACACCGCCGACCGTGACCGCGAGCCTCACGCCCGTGCGTGCGGGCGGCGACGACGAGTCGGCCCAGCTGTTCAAGGTGGCCTTCTCAGCCACGGACCTGTTCGGCATCAAGGGCGCCGCGCAGGCAACCCTGAATGGCGTCGCGGTGACGAACGGCCAGCTCGTGAGGTTGAAGCTCATCCGGTCGGGCGCGCAGCGCGTCGACAGTGATGATCACGTCCTCCAGATCCGCGCCACGTCATTCACGCTCACTGTGACCGCGACCGACACGAACGGGAATGTAGGCACTGCGACCGCCGTGCCCGTGTTCGTGAAGCACGGCAGCGACGGCGAGGACAAGGATGGCGGCAAGCCCGATCGCGGTGGCGACGGAAAGAAGACGGACAAGGGCGGCCACGACGGCAAGGATTCGTAAGGATACTCTGAATACTTGCTCAACCCCGGGGCCTGCAGACCTGCAGGCCTCTTTTTTTGGTGCGCCCGGCCGGGCGCACCAAAAAAAAGCCCCCGGCGGACCGGGGGCCTTTGAAACGCTAACCCAAAGGGATCAGAAGACCTCGTTGTGGGCCTTGATGTAGGCGATCACCTCGTCGACCTGGCAGAACGCGACGGCCGTGTAGGTGTCGGCGGCTCCGTAATAGATCGTGATGCGACCGGTGGCGGCATCGTAGAGGTTCTGGCAGGGGAAGCAGACGTTGGGCACGAAGCCCGTGGTCTCGTAGGGCTTCTCGGCGGTGAGGAGGTAGTCGCCACAGCGATACTTCACCTTGCTCGGATCATCGATGTCGAGGATTGCGGCGCCGTAGCTGTACACGAAGCCGTTGCAGGTGTTGGACACGCCGTGGTAGAAGAGCAGCCATCCCTCGGTGGTCTCGATCGGGACGGGCCCCGCGCCGATCTTGGTGCCCTGCCACCAGCCCTTGCCGCCCCGGCCCATGACGTGGCGGTGTTTGCCCCAATAGATCATGTCGGGGCTCTCGCTCACGAAGATGTCGCCAAACGGCGTGTGGGCGCTGTCGCTGGGACGGCTGAGCAGGAAGTAGTTGCCCTTGATCCTGCGGGGGAAGAGCACGCCGTTGCGGTTGAAGGGCATCAGCGGGTTGGGCATGCGGATCCAGGTCTTGAAATCCTGCGTCCGGCCAAGGCCGATGGAGGCGCCCTTCATGTCGTCGCACCAGGTCACGTAGTACCAGTCGTCGATCTTGAGCAGGCGGGGATCGTAGGCGTAGCTGACGGGGTTGGGCTTCCCGTTCTCGTCGACCCAGGGGATGACCTGGTCGTGGATCTCGAAATTGAAACCGTCCTTGCTGGTGCCGAAGTGAAGGTTGGCCCGGCCGTTGCGGTGATCGGCCCGGAAGACGCCGACGAAGCCCTCCTTATACGGCAGCACGGCGCTGTTGTAGACACGGGCGGTCGACGGGGTCGGATTCCAGCCGATGACCGGGTTCTTGCTGTAACGCCACAGGACGTCCTTGCATCCTGCGGGACGGTCTTCCCAGGGCAGGTTTGGGAGGGGGGAGCCAATGATGGTCTTGCTCATGATGAAATTACGTTAAATGCCGCCCTTGGGGGCGGACGGGGAGGAGACGGTCCAGGGGGACGCCTCGCGGGGATGCCCAGTAGCACCGATGCCCGCCAGCCTGTCGAGAGCGAGTCGCCTCATGGCATTGATAAATCTTGTTCGGTTATTGAGGGTTTGCGCACAAGTCCCGCTTTGATGAGAGGGTCGATGCGGAAGGTTCAATACCCCCGAGCACGTCGCTGGAGCCTGTGAATAACTTGTGTAAGCCATTGGCTTGCATTTCCTAATCGGGATCGTTCACGCTGGCGAGGATGTTGCTCGACGCCGTCACCCTCAACGCGGTCAACACGCTGCTCGCACTCGTGCTGGGCGCGCTGGCGTTGTGGCACTGGCGGACCGAGGGACACCGAGCGGCGGTGCTGTACTGGGCGCTGGGAGCGGGAGCGCTCGCGCTGGGTGACTTCAGTTTTCTGATACGGACCTGGCTGGCGTACGATGCCACTTCGGTTGCGGCAGCGGCGTGCGTGAGTGCGGGGCTGCTGCTGGTGCTTCGTGGCGTGTCGGACTTTGCTGGGGCGGGAATTCGGACGCCGCGGCTGGTCGTGATGCTTGCGGTGCACGTGGTGGTGACGGCCTGCCTGCTCGGCGTCGGTGCGCCGGCGGCGCTTCGCATGGCGGTGAATTCCGCGGTGTGGGGCGCCCTCTCACTCGTGGCGTGCCGAATCCTGTGGAATGCTGGCCCCGAGTCGGTCCAGCGATTTGCGCTGCCGGCGGGCGTCCTGGCGGTCCACGCCCTCTTCCAGGGAGCGCGCATCCTCGTGCTGGCCGCGGCCGGGACCGGCGTGGTGCCTGTCGGGATGCCATGGATACAGAGCATTTCGCTTGCCGAGGCCGCGCTGTTTACGGCGGTGCTGTTCCCGGCGCTGCTGGCCGCGGACCTTCGCCTGCGGAACCGCGCGCTGACGGCGGCGATCGAGGAAGTGAAGACGCTGTCCGGGCTCCTGGCGATCTGCTCGGGGTGCAAGAAGATCCGCGAAGAGACAGGACACTGGACGCGCATCGAGAGCTACCTCAGCGAGCACACTTCGGCGCGTTTCAGCCACGGGATCTGCCCGGACTGCGCCCGCGAGCTGTATCCGGAATTGCACCGCACCGCGACGCGGCCTCTGCACCGCGCCGTGGCGGTGAAAGACCCCGGGCGGGACGGTCCGTCGGGTTGAGCGACCCTCAGGCGGCCTCGGACTTTCGGCTGGGGACGTGGACCACCTGCATGCCGGCGGCGAGGGCGCCCTTGATTCCGGGTTCGGCATCCTCGAATACCAGGCAGCGTTCCGGGGGCACGCCCATGAGCTTCGCGGCGAGCAGGAACATGTCGGGCGCAGGCTTGCCGTGGACGACGTCGTCGGCCGTCACGAGCACCTTGAACAGGTCGCCAAGTCCGGCGAGTTCGAGCGAGCGGAGCACCACGGGGCGGGGACCGCCGGAGGCCACGCTGACGGGATGCGTCTTCGCGACGCGGCGGGCAAAAGCGACCACGGGTTCGATGCGTTCCACCTCCGGCAGCATTTCGACGAAGAGGGCCTCCTTCAGGTGGAACACGTCCTCGGGGTCGATCTTCAGGCCGTAGTGATTGGCAATGAGTTCGGCGACGCGGCGCGTGGGCACGCCTCCCAGCGAATAAAACAGGTCCTCGCTCAGCTTCTCGTTCAATCCGCGCTGGCGCATCGCGGCGTCCCAAGCGCGGTAGTGCACGGGCATTGAATCGATGAGCGTGCCGTCGCAGTCGAAGATGTAGCCGGCAAAATCGGAGGTGGGCAGCGTCAGTTGCATGAAAGGTGCGAGCATCAGGGCGGGCCCGGGTCCGGGTCAAGTGACGAGCAGGGGCAATGCTACGGAGCACACAGGCTGGGACTTGGCCGAGCCGGCTGCGAAGGTCATCTCGGATGCTCGCGTTGCAAATCGAAGCGTGCGTCGGACAACGTGTTGCATCGTGAGGCGATGAGGCCATCCGCTTCCCGCCGCACGATTGGTTGACCTGAGCGTCCGCACGCCGGCGAACTTCGGGACCGACCCTGGGTCTTTGCGCGAACAATTCTTCCTGTTGTTTCCCCCGAAAACCGCTGTACTGTTTCGGATCCATCATGCCGGTCGTTAAGAATTCCCTGTTCTCCCTTCTGCTCCTTGGTCTGGTCTGCCCGACCGTGCGCGCGGCTGACCCGGCTCCGGCAGCGCCGCCCTCGGTCGCTGCGCCGGCCGACGAGGTGGCCAGCCTGAAGGCGCAGCGCGACCAACTGCTTCAGAGCCTGAACGCCGCGACCTCCGAGCTGGCAAAGGTCCGCGCTTCGGAGGCGGTCGCCGCCCAGGCGAAATCCGCGGCGCCGGACACCTCCGCGCTGCAGGCCCAGATCACGTCCCTGACCGCCGACCGAGATCTGTTGAAAAAGCAGCTGGCCGAGGCTCAGGATCAGATCCGCCAGGACGGGCAGCTCAGGGACAAGGAGGCGCGTGCGGAGCACGACGTCGACCTGTTGCGCGCGCAAAATCAGGCGCTGATGGCCAAGATGGATGCCCTTCAGTCCTCCGCGAAGACCTCGTCAGACGCGGAGGCGAAACTGACCGCGCTTCAGGACGAGAACCGCTCGCTCAAGGAGCAGGTGGCCGCGGCCGCCGCAAAGCCGGCGCCCGCGCCCGGCGAATCGGTGGACGACCTGAAAGCAAAGCTCGCCGACACCCAGGACAAACTGGATACGGCGCTGCGCAGCTACACGCTGCTCCAGCAGGATCTCGACACTGCCAAGAGCGGCGCGTCGAAGGCGGCGGCTGATGCCGATGCCAAGATGGCCACGCTGCAGACCGAGAATCTCTCGCTCAAGGACCAGCTCACCGCCGCGGTGGCGGCCAAGCACGACCAGGATGCGGCGCTTGCTGCGGCGCAGCAGCAGGTGACCGACATGCGTGCGAAGGCCATCACGCAGGGCATGGAGGCGACCGCGCTGCGCGACCAGCTTCGGCAGACACAGCAGCAGCTTGCGATTTTCGCAAATGAGAATGCGCAGCTGAAGACCAAGCTGGCGGTGGCGCTTCCGCCCCCGGCTTCGCCGTACGCGAGCCCGGAACGTCCCGGCACGGCGGCGGCCCAGGCGGCCATCACGCTTCCGCCTGCGTTGTCGACACCGGCGCCGACGCCGGTCCAGCCCGCAGCGGCCCCGGCGGGCCGCCAGCATATCGTCGGGCCCGGGGACACGCTCTCGAAAATTTCGCAGCAGTACTACGGCACGCCCAACCAGTGGCGTCGGATCTACGAGGCCAACCGCGACATCCTCGGCAGTCCGAACAGCCTGCCCATGGGAGCCTCGCTGCGTATTCCGTGATGCGGCGCCGAGGCCTGTCCGAATCGATTTCGTTGCGATGCGTCGCGCGGCTCCGCTTCCCGGCGGGGCTGCTCCTGGCGCCGCTACTTCTGCTCAGCGGATGCGCGTACGTGCATTTCGGGCGTATTCCGCCCACGAACGACGCGCTCGAGCAGCAGAATTTCGACCTGCGCATGGACAAGGACATCCTCAAGCAGGAGCTCGCGATAGCACGCAAGGAAGGCGATGCGTTGCGATCGACGTTGGATGCCAGCGCGAACGGCGCGGACGTGGCCACGCTCACGAAGCGCCTCGCGGAGGCTGCGCGCGACATCGGCGCCATGCGCGTGAAGGTCGAGCGGGCGTCCTCGGGTGGAAACATCCGGGTTGCCCAGGGCGGCGCGGAGATTGCCCTGCTGAGGCGTCAGCTCGATGTCGCGCAGGAAGGGGCGGCCTCTGCTCAGCGTGACGCGGAGGCGTTGCGCACCGAGAATCGCGACCTGCGGCGCCAGCTGGACGCGCAAAAGGACCAAAACCGAGCCTTGGCGGCGCAGGTGCAGGGACTGAGCACGGACAGTGCGCGACTTCGGGCGGCGATAGCGGACCTTAATTCGGAGCTGCTTGCACAGAAGCAGGCGCGAAACCAGGCCGAGCAGGCCGCGGCCGCGGCGCGCGACCAACTGCACACGGTGCTGGCGGCGGCGCAGGCAAATGCGGCGCCCGTGCAGCCGGCGACCTCGTTTGGCAACCTGCGCGAGGGTATGGTAAGCGGAGCGGCGGCGATGGATGGCTCATCGAAAGCGGTTGTGACCGTTGCGCCGGACGGATCGGCCTCGGTGATGCTGCGCGCGCATGCACCCGACCGGAGCACCCCTGCCTCGGGATCGCGCACTTACGTGGTGCAGTCCGGGGATACCCTCGAGAGCATTGCCAAGAAATTCTACGGCACGACGGAACGCTGGAATTGGATTTATGCGGCGAACAACGCGCTGCTGCGCGACAACCGCCCGCTGCGTCCCGGCATGCAGCTGGTGATCCCTGACTCCCCCGAGGCGCCTTGAGGGGCCTTTGAATCAAAGCGCGACCATGCCGCGACCAAAGGCCGAAGCCATTGATGTCTAGAAACCGCAATTGAACCACGGAGACACAGAGATATCCACCTTCGCCAAGGCTACGGCGGACAGGCAGAGGCTGAAATCCAAGCAAGGGGCGGAATCAGCGCCCACCTCGGAGGTGAAAGAGATTCCATACAAAAATCCCTCCCAACTGCATTTCTCCGTGTTCTCTGTGGTTCAAATCCAACTGCGTAATTTAGGATGATAGAAGCGAGCAGCGAGAAGCGGGGATCGAGAAGTGAATTTGCGGCGATCGGAAGGCAGCTGCCGAGCCTTGCGGAGCTTCGGCCCCGCACTCGACGGGCGGACTCTACCGCCCGCAGGGAGGTTTCGGATTCCGAAACCATCCCCAACTGACTTCTGTCTTCTGACCTCTGTCCCTTACTGCGTGTCGGCGTCGTAGACTTCGAGCAGGTCGACGCCGGTGTCGCCGGAGGCACCGGAGACCTGGGCGGTGTAGAGGCCGGGAGGGAGGGTGACGAGGAGGGCGGAGTCGGCAGAGCCGTCTGCCCACGTGTACGCGCCGAGGCGGGAGCCGGCGGCCAAGATCGCGGCCGCATCGGTGGCGTTGCTGCTCCAGCCCTGGTTTTTGCGGATCGCGATCGAATTGTGATCGTAGAGCACGAGCACGGGGTCGGGAAGGTAATCGCTGATTCCCTGCTTCGCGAGCGCGGGACCGCCGGCGCGGATGAGCACGGTCTTGGGCTTGGTGCCGCTGATGACGAATCCGGCGACCTGCACGTTGGTGTCCGTGCCCACCTTGCTCCGCAGCGAAATGTCCACGAGCCGGGGGGCCGTCGAGGGGGTGTCGCCGTCGTAAACCTCGACCAGCGAGGTGCCGGTGTCGCCGGAAGCGCCGGAGACCTGGGCGGTATAGAGTCCGGGGGCAAGGGTCACGAGGAGGGCGGAGTCGGCGGAGCCGTCGGGCCAGGCGAAATCGTGGAGCGCGGCGGCTTCCGTCTTGATGGCAGCGGCGTTGCTCGCATTGCCCCAGCCGATGTTCTGATCGACCAGCTGAGCCGTTCCATTCGTGATTTTGAAGAGCTGGAGCTCGGGGTCGGGCAGGAAGGTGCTCACTCCCTGGGGCCCGAGCGCCGGGCCCGAGGCACGGACAAGCACGGTCTTGGGCGTGGTGCCGGAGATGACGAAGCCGGCCACGAGGACCTGGGTGCCCGTGCCGACGTACGAGCGGCCCGAGATTGCGATGAGCTGGGCGTTGTTCAGCGCGTTGGAGGAGGCGGCGATGGTCACGGATGCTCCCGCGGAAACAGTGCCGCCGGTGCTGTTGGAGACGAAGCAGTCGTAGGTGCCGGAGTCCGAGGCCTGCGCATAGGGAAGCGCCAGGGTCGCCGTGTTTGCCGAGGGATATAGCGACGTGTCGAGGGCAACACCGTTGCGCCTCCATTGGTAGGTCAGGCCGGAGCCGGTGGCGGTCACGGACAGGGAGAGCGTGCTGCCGGCGGACAGCGACGCGGACTGCGGGTTGGTCGTTATCTTGGGGAGCAGGGCGAAGTCGATGTACCGGCCCGGGCGCGCGGCGGAGCACTGGTACATGGGCCACGGCGAGTTCGCGGCGGTCGCGCCGATGTCGAAGGCGTAAAGCTGCTGGTCGTTGCTTCCCACATACAGGCGCGTGCCGTCGATCACCGGCGAGGAGCGCACCCAGCCGCCGGTGGCGTAGATGCGGTTGAGCGTGCCGTCGGGATTCACGGCGTAGACGTTGCCGTCGTAGTTGCCGATGTAGACGACGCCGTTCGCATCGATCGCCGGAGAGCTGGCGCGCGTCTCGTCGCCCATGCGATAGGTCCACTTCAGGGAGCCATCCGCCGAGTTCAGGGCGTAGAGTTTGTGGTCGTAGCACCCGAAATAGAGCGTGCCGTCCGGTGCGAGCGCGGGAGAAGAACTCACGCTGTCGCCCGCCGCGATGCTCCAGCGCTTCGACCCGTCGGGGGCGAGTGAATACACCGTGCCTCCGAGCGTGCCGAAGTACAGGTTGCCCGAGGCGTCCAGGGCGGCGGCCGTGTACACGGCCGAGTCGGCGATGAAGGTCCATTTCGTCGAGCCGTCGGGCTTGAGTGCGTAGAACGTGCCGGTATCGGCGCCGAGGTAGATCGTGCCGTCGGGCGCGATGGTCGGGGAAGCGTAGGAGAAGCCCGGGATGGTGGCGGTCCATTTCTGGGAGCCGTCGGGGTTGAGTGCGTAGAGGTGGTTGTTGCCGGCCTTCACGTAAACGGTGCCGTCCGAGGCGATCGCGGGAGAGCTGACGAGCTCATTGGAAAGGCTGGAGCTGGAGGGCGTGGGAACGGAGTCGGTCCACTTGATGGAGCCGTCAGGGTTGAAGGCGTACACCTTGCCGTCCGAACACGGCGCATACACGGTGCCGTCGGAGGCGATTGCGGGGGAGATGGTGTCGAAATATCCCCCTGCCTTGAACTTCCAGCGCAGTGAGCCGTCGGGATTGATGGCGTAGAAGTTGGAGTCGTCGCTGCCGACGTAGATGACGCCGCCGGCGCCGACCGCGGGGCTGCTCGTGATGGAGTCGCCCGTGCCGTACTGCCAGAGCGAGTCGGCGATCGAGAGGACGAAGGCGCCGGAACTGGCGCTGGTGGTGGTGTCGTTGATGCCGTCGACCTGGATCCGGTAGATCGTGCCTGCGACGGCGTCGAACGAGACGGTGGCCCGGCTGATGGCGGTGCCCGCGCTCGAGTCGATGGTCCCGCCGGTGGCGGCGGACACGCGGGTCAGCGCCGTGAGGGAGGAGCCGGTATAGACGGCGAGCGCCGGATCGAAATCGTAGCTGGTGGCGGACACGCTGACGGGGCCGCTCGAGGGTGCGGTCCAGGCGTACCAGACGGTTTGCTTGACCGAGGCCGACGCGGCCTGCGGCTCGCCGGTCTCCGAGGTCGACCCGGCATTCGAATCGGCGAAGTTCACGCTCGGGCCCGACAGGACGGTGGCGTCGGCGAAGGCGTCGTTCCCATAGCCGAGGCCGATTTCGGCGAAGCCGGTCGCCCCATTCACACCGTCGATCGCGATATCATAGGTCGTGCCGGCGACTGCGTGAAAGGTGAGGCTATTGTCGGTGGATGCGGTCGTCGATTCAGCCGATGCGACCGGAACCAGGTTGGAAAGGGACGAGCCGGTGTAGACGGCAAGCAGGGACGCGTAGGTGCTTTCGCCGGTGCTGAGCGTCACGGTGCCGGAAATCGGCGCGGTCCAATCCCACCACAGCGATGCGCCGCCGGCGTTTCCGCGGATGAGCGGTTCGCCGGTCTCGCGGGTGGCGTCGGCATTGGACGTGCGCATCACGACCTGGCCCGTGAGATGGGCGCGGGAGGCAAAGTTATCGTTGAACGGACGGTTGGAGGTCGAGGCGAGGGCGGCGGCAAGGTTGAGGCGGCCCGCAGACAGGGTCCGGCCGACGAGCTGGGGCTTGAAATCGACCGTCGAGAGGAGCCGGTTGATGAGTTCGCGGTAGGTATCGTGCGGATACTGCGCTTTTAGCAGGGCGAGCGATCCGCTGACCATGGGTGCCGCCATGGAGGTGCCGGACATCCAAGTGGTGCCGGTATCGCTGGAGTTGGAAAGGGAGAGGATTTCATCGCCCGGGGCGGCAATTTCGACGGCACCGGAGCCGAAGTCGCTGTAGTAAGTGAGGTCGTCACGGTTGTCGGTGGCGGCCACGGCGACGATGTTGTCGCTGGGGTAGTCGGCCGGGAAGGAGGGCGTGAGATCGTTGTCGACCGGCTCGTTGCCGGCGGAGCAGACCATGATCACTCCCGCCTTCGCGGCGGCCTGGATGGCGGTGAACTCGGCTTGCGAGAACTGTTTCCCACCGTAGCTGCAGTTGATGATGCTGGCGCCGTGGGCGACGGCGTAGTCGATGCAGGTGATCGCGTTGGCGACGTCGCCGGAGCCGGTCGAGTCGAGGAATTTCAATTCCATCAGCTGGACCTTCCAGGCGACGCCTGTGACGCCGATGGCATTGTTGCCGACGGCTCCGATGATGCCGGACACGTGGGTGCCGTGGCCTTCGTCGTCGGTCGGGTCGCCGTTGCTGGTGGTGGAGACGGTATTGATTCCGTGAAGATCGTTGGTGTAGCCGTCGGTGTTGACGGAGGGGTTGACCCAGAGATTGGAGGCGAGGTCCTGGTGGGTGAGGCGGGCGCCGGAGTCGATCACGGCGACGATGACGGAGGAGGCGTCGGTGCGGATGTCCCAGGCGGAGGTGGCGTGGATGTCGGCGCCGACGATCGCGGGGCCGGGCACGCCGGTGTTTGTCGCGGTGTTGTCGAGTGCCCACTGGCTGGTGAAATCGGCGTCGTTGGGCACGGCATACGCGGTGCGGAGGTAATCGGGTTCGACGAAGCGGTAGCGGCCGGAGGCCTTGAGACGGCGGATCGCGTCGTCGGGGGTTTCGCCCGCGTTCACGGCGATCACCCGCAGACCGCCCAGGCGCGGAAATTTCCTGCGGACTTTGACGCCCTCATTGTATTCCTGCGCCGAGACGGTTCCGGCGAGGCTGGCGCGGGGCATTGCGATGACGTAGCCGTCGCGGTAACCCTGGCGCATCTCGTGCGCGGCAGGCGGGGGCAGATTCAGCGGCGCAGCGGCAGCCTGTGCGACAAGGACCAGGACGAGCGTCAGGATCCGGACGAACCAATGAGGCTGCGCGATGCGGACGCGACGACCGGACTGGAAGGAAGGGATGTTCATCGGAAGGGTGAGTGGAGGTTGGCGGGGGCGCGCCGGCGTGTGGAGTGGGGCGTTCGACCGTGTCCAGCCGTCCTGAATGAAAGTGCCGAATTGCTTCGGAGCAAACTCAGTAGCGGGTTCGGATCGATACAAGATGCGAATATATAGAAACTTATATATTTTTAACGACTGGCGTAAAACTGGCCGCCGGAGTGGCGGGCGTGGCTGGTGTGTTACTGGTTTGGATATAATTCCTTGCAAAAACGAGCCTGGATTTAGGGCAAAATCCGATTGCGGGTGAGGCGTGGGACGCGACCGGGGATATCGAAATTGACGGAGTACTGGCCGTGGATCCCGAGTTGACTCGGCGCGGGGGGATGAGGTCTGTTGAACCGTTTATCTCCGTATGAGCGACAAGACCCTGCCATTCACGAAGCAGCAACTGGAAGCGATGGCCGCGAAGGTGCCGACGCCGTTTCACGTGTACGACGAACCGGCGATGCGGCGCAATGCGCGGGCGTTCCGCTCTGCGTTCGCCTGGGTGCCGGGCGGCTTCAAGAACTACTTTGCGGTGAAGGCGCTGCCGAACCCGCACGTGCTCGAGGTCCTGAAGCAGGAGGGCATGGGCGGCGACTGCTCCTCGGTTGCTGAGCTCCAGTTGTGCGAGGCCGTCGGCATTCGTGGCCACGACATTGTATTCACCTCGAATGATACACCGGCGTACGAGTATCAGAAGGCGCACGAGTTGGGGGCGCTGATCAACCTGGATGACCTCACGCACATCGACTACCTCGAGCGTGCGCTGGGCGGGCGCCTGCCGGAGATGCTGTGCTTCCGGTACAACCCGGGCCCGCTGAAGGAGGGCAACGCGATCATCGGCAAGCCCGAGGAGGCGAAGTACGGGTTCACCCGCGACCAGCTATTCGAGGGTTACCGGATCGCGCGCGACAAGGGCGTGAAGCGGTTTGCGCTGCACACGATGGTGGCGTCGAACGAGCTGAATCCGGAGTACTTCGTGGAGACGGCGCAGATGCTCTTCGACCTGGTGGTGGAGATTCACCGCAGGCTGGGTGTTCGCATCGAGCTGGTGAACCTCGGCGGCGGCATCGGCATTCCGTATCGACCGGGCCAGAAGCCGGTGGACCTCGATCTGGTGGGCCGGCGGATCCACGAGGCCTATGACCGCACGCTCGGGGCGGCGGGGCTGACGCCGCTGCGCCTCGTGATGGAGTGTGGACGCATGGTGACGGGGCCGTACGGCTACCTTGTGTCGCGCGTGCTCCACAAGAAGGCGATCTACAAGGATTACGTGGGGCTCGACGCCTGCATGGCGAACCTGATGCGGCCGGGTATGTATGGCAGCTACCATCACATCAGCGTTCCGGCGCGCGAGGGCGGTCCGCGCAAGGTGTACGACGTGACGGGCTCGCTGTGCGAAAACAACGACAAGTTTGCGATCGACCGGGAGATTCCCGATCCGCAGCCGGGCGACCTGGTGGTGATCCACGACACGGGTGCGCACGGCCACGCGATGGGCTTCAACTACAACGGCAAGCTTCGGTCGGCCGAACTGCTGTGGAAGGGCGGCGAGGACTTCGCGGTCATCCGCCGTGCCGAGACGCTCGACGATTATTTTGCGACGCTCGATTATCCCGGCCTGACGCGCGGGGCCTGAGCCGGCGCAGGTAGGAGCGCGCCCCGGAGGGCGCGCTCCTGGGAGGACTCAGGGCGCGAGCGCGAGCGAGTCGACGTTGATGCCGTCCCAGCCGTCCACCTGGCCGCGCAGGACGATCTTGTGCGCGCCCGGGCCGAGCTTCGCCGGGAGGACGAAGTCGGTCCAGGCGGACGCGGCGGGGAGGACGACGGGTTTCTCGGGCTGGTCGTCCACCTGAAGCGTGAACGGCACAGCGACGGGCGCCTGAGTGAGGTAATGAATCCGGATTCCGGATGCGCCGCGGGGGCCGGCGACCAGGCCCACCGTGAGGCTGCTGCCCTTGCGGCCGAGGGTGCGCACGATGCCGTAGCCGCCGGTGCCCTTGCCGAGGTCGCCTATCTCGGCGGTGCCGGTGCGCACGCCGAGGGCGGCGGGGACCTGGGCGGGCGGATTGGCGGAGCGGCGGAAGTCGAGGGTGTTGAGCTGGAATCCGCCCTTGTCGGCCATGAGCATGAGGTCGAACTCGCCGGGGTTGAGGTAGACGTCGTGGAGCACGAGGTCGTGCCAACCCGCGGGGAAGCCGGCGGGGATGACGACGGAGCCGACGGGCTGGTCCTCGGCGTAGAGGCGGAAGCCCGCGCCGGGAGCGCCCTTGATGCGGATGGAAATGTCGAAGTAGCCGCCGTTACCCCCGTCGAGTTCGGTGCGGGTCCACTCGCCGGGTTCGAGTCCGCTCAGGGCGTAGCCGCCACCGGCGTCGTCGTTCTCGACGCAGCCGATATCGTCGAGCCGGTACTGGGCCGTGGAGGGCAGTGGATGAGTCAGGTGGAAGGCGACGCCCTCGCCGCCCTTGTCGTAGTTGACGGCCTTGACGGTGGTGGGGAGCGCGGGGGGCGGATAGAACTGGGGGATGGGACGGGAGGAGCCGCCGGCCTCGGTCTTCTCGTCGATCACGTCGGCCTTGAGCAGGGGCGCAGGTCGCGCGGGGAGGCGCTCGGCGGAGAGCGCGACGGCAACCTCGTGGTGGGTGCCCTGGCGGCCGTCGAGGGCGACGGACAGCACGCGGGCGGCGGGGTCCCAGTGCCACTGCCCCACGGTCGGGCTGGCGGATGCGACGTCGTGCGCGACGGCGCCGCCGATGGACACGGCAGTGGGCGTGGAACCGAGGTGGAAGCGGGCGACGTAGACGGCGGGCGTGAAACGCTTGTTGGACTCGTCGATCGTGAAGCGCACGCGGCGCGCGGAGGCGTCGCAGGCGAGGCGCGTGACGGTGTCTTCGCCGTGTTGATACGCGAAGGTGGCGCCGTCGTCGCGGTAGAGCGTGAACTCGGACTTGCCCGAGGGGAATATCTCGACGGTGAGCGGGTCCCAGGGCTTCTCGCCGGTGTTGCGCATGGCGGGGGCGGTCGGGATGATCGCGCCGGCGCGCACTGCGACGGGGATGCGGTTCTGGGGGGCGGCGACCACCCAGGTGCGTCCGCCCTGGTATTCGACGCCGGTGTCCCAGTCGTACCAGACGCCGGGGGGGAAGTAGACGGGCCGGTTGCTGACGCCCTCATGGAGCACGGGGGCGACGAGCAGGGAGGGGCCGAACAGGTACTGCGTGCCGTCGGCCTTGAGCGAGCCGGGGTCGTCCTGGAAGGCGAGGGGCAGGGCGCGGTCGATGGGCATTCCGGTGCGGCTGGCCTGCCAGGCGCAGGAGTAGATGTAGGGCATGAGCCGATACCGGAGGCGGAGGTAATGGCGGGTGCCCTGTTCGCAGGCTACGCCGAACTCGTAGGGCGCGCTAGGTCCGGCCTTGTGGGCGCGGGTGATGGGGGCGAAGGCGGAGAACTGCATCCAGCGCTCGTAGAGCTTCGCGTGGGCGCCGAGCTGGTCGTTCTTGTAGAAACCCTCGAGGAAGCCGCCGGTGTCGCAGGTCCAGTAGGTGATGCCGGACATGCCTGAGTCGAGCATCTCGCCCGGGTGGGCGCGGAGGGTGGCGTAGTCGCTGGTGATGTCGCCGGTCCACAGGGCGGCGTGGTGGGACTGGATTCCGGCGGAGCCGCAGCGGGTGAGCACGAACGGGCGCTGGTCGGGGTGGACCGCGAGCTGGACGCCCTCGAAGCTCTTTGTGCACAGAAACGAGAACTGGTTGTGGATGTTGGCGGGGCGGCCTCCGTAATAGACGGTCTGCGGCGGCTCGCCTTCGGGCTCGGTGAGGTCGAGCCACCATCCCGAGACGCCCTCGCGGGTGATCTTCGCGGTCTGGGGCCAGAGCCAGTCGTTGAGGTGGGGGTTGGTGTAATCGAGCAGGCAGCCGTTGTAGTAACCGCACTGCACGGGGTGGCCTTTGCCGTCGGTGGCGAACACGCCCGCCTTCCAGCCGGTGGCGAAGGTGGGCGACTCCTTTTCGACCATGGGTCCGGCCTGGGAAATCACGATGTGCACACCGAGTTTGCGGTAGTGCTCGATCCACTGCTCGGGCGTGCGTCCCTCCTCGTACCAGCGCTTAGGCCAGACGTAGTTGTTGCGGTACTGGGACCAGCCGGAGTCGATGACCATGACGTCGACCGGGTAGCCGCGCCGGGTGAGCTGCTGGTACACCTCGTCGAGGGACTTCCAGTCGTAGTACACGCACTTGCTCTGCCAGTAGCCGAGGGCCCAGAGGGGAGGCAGGGAGGGCCGGCCGGTGAGGCGCGTGTAGCGCTCGATGATGTCGGAGATGCGGGGGCCGTCGATGACGTACAGGTCGATCTCGCCGCCGGGCGAGGTGAGCGTGAGCTGATTGGGATTGGTCTTGCCGAGGTCGAAGTGGAGTCGGTGGACGTTGTCGAAGAACAGGCCGTAGGCGTGGCCGTCGCGACCGGTGCTGATGAGGAAGGGGATCGGGTAATCGGCAGTGACGTTGCCGGACTTGATCTGCTGGCCGGCCCAGAGGTCGCGGATGGTGCCGCGGCGGTCGAGCTGGCCGTGGTTCATGTTGTCCTCGCCGAGACCATACAGGTGCTCGGACGGGGCGAGCGGGCAGGTGAGGGTCCAGGAACCGTTGGGACCCGGGTTGATCCTGAGACCGGAAAGCATGGTGACGCCGTCGGGTCGGGCGGCGACGTCGAGGCCGAGGTCCGCGCGTCGCACGTTCACGGATACGGCGGTGGTCTCGACCTGTTCGGAGGCGTCGGATTGGGTCACGCGCAGGGGGACGCGGGTGTCGGGTGCGTTCTCGAGGGCGAGGGAGGGCTTGCGGACAAACGAGCCTGTGGGCTTGAGCCAGAGACGGACGATGTGGTTTCCGACGGCCTCGATGCGGAGCCGGGCGCCGTCGGGCGCGGCCACGGTGGCCTGGGTGGTGGCGGCGCGTGCGAGCGGAGCGGAAAGGGCGGCGAGCGCGAGGACGCCCGCCAGGGCTTGTGCGAAGGGACGGAGGGTCATGACAGGAGAGGAGCGCTGCTTGACACGCCAAGTGTGGGGCCGCGACGGCCCGTGCAGGCTATCGTTTGAGTGGCGGGTCTCGGAGGGGGTACGGCGAAGCCGCAGGCAAACCGCCGGAAGGATTCGCCACAGAATTCACCCAAACGCGCCAGCGGTGTCGGCGCCGGGCGAGGCGCGCCCAGCTGCCGCCTTTTCGAGTTCAGCCGGAGACCGACCTCAGGCGGGCTGGCGGTCGCGCAGGGCGCGGCGGAGGCAGGCCTCGAGTTCGTCGACGGAATAGGGCTTGCGCACGAAGGCGGCGAAGCCGTGGAGCTTGTAGTCGGAAAGCACGGGGTCGCTCGAGTAGCCGGAGCTCACGATCGCGTTGACGTGGGGGTCGAGCTCGAGGAGATGGCGGATGGTCTCGCGGCCGCCCATGCCGCCCGGCACGGTGAGGTCGAGCACGACGAGGTCGAACGGGGCGCCCTTGGCGCGGGCTGCCTGATAGGCCTCGATGGCCTCGGCGCCGTCGGATGCGACGTGGAACTCGCAACCCAGGCGGGTGAGCGTGGCGGCGGCGAGTTTGCGAATCGACTCCTCGTCGTCCATGAACAGAACACGGCCTCGGACGGCCTTGGGAGCGGCGGGGCGCGGAGGCTCGCAGGGGGCAGCGCTGGCGGCGGGCTCCGTGGAATCCGTGCGCGCGGGGAGCCACAGGTGGAAGCGCGTGCCGGCGCCCTTGGTGGACTCGACCTCGATGTGCCCCTCGTGGCGCTTGACGATGGACCGCACGACGGCGAGATCGAGACCCTGGCGGCCGGCGTCGAGGCCCGAATAGGGATCGAACAGGTGGCGGAGCTCATTGGGGTCGAGGCCCGCGCCGGAATCCTCGACGACGAGATGGACGTAGGCGCCGGCCTTCAGGGTGCCGACCTCGTTCTCCGCGAGCGAGGCGTTCCAGGCGCGAAACGCGAGCGTGCCGCCCGGAGGCAGGGAGCCGAGCGCGTAGCTGGCGATGTTGTGCAGGGCCTGCACCGTCTGGGCCCGGTCGACGAAGGCCTTCCAGAGTTCCTCGTCGAAATCGTACGAGAGCTTGATTGTCGCGGATTCGCCCGTGGCGGCCGCCGCGGCCTCGCGCACGACGTCGGAAAGGTCTTCCGCGCGTCGGATCGGGCTCCCGCCGCGGGCGAAGGTCAGGAGCTTCTGTGCGAGCAGGCGCGCGCGCTGGGCGCCCTTGTTGGCCTCGTCGAGGAAGGGGCCCGCCTTTTCGACCACGCCGTCCTCCATGCGCGTGAGCGTGAGGTTGCCGATGATGATCGTGAGCAGGTTGTTGAAATCGTGGGCGATGCCGCCTGCGAGCATGCCGAGCGACTCGAGCCGGGAGGAGCGCTCGATCTCGGCCATGAGCCGGCCCTCCTTCTCGAGTTGGGCGCGGATGACCGTGGTCTGGGCGGCAACCTTGCGACGGAGGACGGTCACCCAGAGCAGGCCCAGCGCCAGGGCGAGCAGCAGCGCGGAGGTCACGCCCACCGCACGTTCGGGCGTGAGCCAGGGCGGGGCGCGGAGCACCTGGAGGTCGGACGGGGAGCGCAGGCTCACGTCGAAGCCCGACGGGCGCTGGTATTCGTCATACTGGAGCCGATACACGCCGGTGGCTGCGACCACCGAGCGGAGGGCGGGTCGGGGCGTGTCGCCGGGCGCGGCGGAGAGGGGCAGGTGGCACTCGACGAAGTTGGAACCGCTCTGCAGGACGTACACCAGATGGCCCTGCCGCGGGGATTCGTCGACGAGCGTGCCCTGGATCCGGACGAGACGGCCGTCGAGCGAGTCGGCGGGTTTGGCGGCCGGTTCGATCGGGGTCGCAGGGAGGTCGGAGCCGGGCTGGTCCCTGAGCACGGTGGCCTCGCGAAGCACGAAGCGTCCGCCTTCCTGGCCCTGGAGGCCCATGAGTTCGACCCGGGAGCCCGGAGCGAGCGGCGCCGTGGCGCGGTCGAGCGCCTTCAGGCTCTCGTTGCCGTCCTGGAGGTAGAGGTAGCGGCCGGGCTCCTGCAGGGTGACGACGCCGTCGGTGCGGACCCAGCGGGTGCGCGCGCGGCCGGAGAAGCGATTCAGCTCGGCGATCGTGTGGCGGGGCACCGCGTCGGGATTGGACGGATACGCGGATTCCACGGTGATGTCCTCGGCGGAGTTGACCCAGAGCACGACGCCAGAGGGGCGGCCGCGGCGGTCGGCCACGCGGGTGCAGACGCCGCGCACCAGCACGACGGAGCGCAGGGCTCGGCTGAGGTCGGTGCCGGCCCGCAGGTGGGCGGTGAAATTGCCCGCGGGGGTTGAGAGGTCCGCAGTCACATCGGTGCCGCCAGGCTCCACGGCCCGAAGGTAACCCTCGATTTCGACGAGGCTGTCCTCCTCGTAGCCGGTGAGCGCCTGGTCCAGCGTCAGGCGGGTGGCGGGCGGGAGGTTCAGGTCGGAGAGGCTGCGCAGGCTGGTGGCGCGGATCCGGGGGGTGAGCCGGCCGGCGACGGTGGTGCCGTCGATGGCGACGAGACGACCCGCCTCGGGAGGCAGCAGACCTTCGGCGCCGAGGTCGACGCGAATGCCGCCGCTGGCGTCCTGGGCGAAGAAGAACCGCGCGTGCGGACTGGACCAGGTGACTACCGCGGTGAGCTGGACGATGTAACCCTTGGCGGCGTCGGCGAGGCTCAGTTCGTTGACGTCGTCGGCGATCCGAAGGCGCAGGCTCCGCGCCTGGGCGGAAAGGGCGGAGTGAGCGGCCTTGCCGGCGTTGCGGAAGAAAGCGTTTTCAAGGCGAAGCGTCGGCCCGCGACCACGGACGGTTCCGATGGCTTCGATTTCAGCGCCCGGAGCCAGGGGTGAGGTCTGTGCAGACTCGACCTCGAGCTGGCCCGTGCCGTCGCGGATGATCACGTTTTCGCCGGGGGCGTCGGTGACGACCCGGCCGGTGACGTGCACCTGGGTTCCTTCGGGCTTGGTGTTGAGCGAATCGACCGACGCAACGGGTGTGTCGAAACGTGGATCGGAAGAGAGCCAGCGAACCACGTGGATATTGCCGAAGCCCGTGACAAAGATCTCCAGATGGTGCAGCTGGCCGGTCGCGTCGGTGGTCCAGACGTAGAGTCCCTGGGCCCTGATGAACGAGCCCTCCAGGGAGGGTGGTGAGGATTGGGTCGTATCCAGGACTCGGATTGCCACCCGGTGCCCATCGACGATGCCGCTGAGCAGGGTGTGCCGGGTGTCGTTGATTTCCTGCCGGTCGACATAGGCCTCGACGGTGATTTCCTTCAGGTTGTTCGCGTTCCACGCCATGAGGCTGTGGGTGATGTCCACCGGTTTGGGGAGTCCGGGCGTGCCGAGCACCGTGGCCTGCTTCACGTCCATGCCGTCGGTGGAGATCAGACCCTGAAGTCGGACGAGCTGGCCTGGAACGACGTTCAGGGGCTTATCCTGAAGCGGAAGGAATACGCCGATGCCGTTTTCGAAACCCCAGAGGATATGCCATTCCGGATCGCTGTAGCTCACCAACACCTTGAAGTCGGCGGGGTGCGGGATCTGCTGGCGCTGCCCGGACTGCATCCAAAAGTCGGCGATGTGGGTGAACAGGGCCGCCGTCGGGTCCTGCGCCCGGACGACGGTTGCGATGAACAGGACGGTCAGCGACAGCAGGACCTTGAGGACGCGGCGGGTTTGAACCTGACGCGAAGCGGCGTGCAGTGGACTTCGCATGTGGAACGGGGGTGCTGGCACACCACAGGATTGCCCGCCGTTGATCAAGCTGCGGAAACCGCTCCTGGATGCGTGCTTATACGCACGTGCCCTCTGGGGGATTTTCCCCCGTCGCGCCAGGGCGAGACTGCAAATCGCTGCCGGGCAGAGCGCTGCGCGCCCCGCCCGGGGCGGTTGTCGCCAGATTATGGGGACGCCGTGAGATCGCGGCAGTCGCGGGTCACGAGGCCGGTGACATCCTGCTGCACGAGTGCGGGCGTGCCGGCGGCGTGGTCCGCGCGCACGCGCACGAGCTCCGCATCATCGATGTGGTTGAGCAGGAGGGCCGGGCGCGCATCGGGAGAGTCGAGCTGGAAGGTCACGTCGCGCAGGGTCAGCCGGTGCACGTTGCGGGCGAAGAGCCCGTAGGCGGGGAGCGTTTTGTAAACGCTGGGTTCGGGGTAGGCCTTCACGTAGGAGGGGACCTCATACGACGCGGGCCTGGTCGCGACCTGGCCAGCGTAGCGGATGAGGATGTTGCTGAGCGACAGGTCTTCGACCGGGTGCCCCGGGACGCCGTCGATGATCACGCCCTGGGGAGAGTGCACGTCGGTTGCGACGACGGAGCTGATCTTGATGCCGCGGGCGGTGCCCACGGCCGGGTGGTCGGGTCCGCGCAGGCGGGCGCCGAGCGTGATGTAGATGGGCGCGTTCACGATGTCGCGCATCGAAAGATTGGAGACGACGACGTTTTCCATGCGTCCGCCGTCTACCTCCTCCAGGGCGAGGCCGCAGCAGTGGTCGAAGACGCAGTTGGAGATGGCGATGTTCCTGAAGCCGCCGTTGGCCTCGGTGCCGAGCTTGATGCGGCCGGTGGGCCGGTGGTTCTGCTCGGTCTTGTAAGTGCCGTCGAGCAGGGTGCCCTCGACGAAACCGCTGACCTGGCAGTTGGTGATCGTGACGTTCTCGGTGGCGCGCTTGGTGCCGAGGCCGTAGCTGCTCTTCAGGCAGATGCCGTCGTCGTAGGGCGAGTTTACGAAGCAGTTCGAGACCCGGACGTTCTTGCAGCAGTCGATGTCCATGCCATCGCGGTTGGTGTCGATCTTGAGGTTGTCGATGGTGAGGTTGTCAGCGGCGGTTGCGAGGATGCCGAAGTGGCCGCCGTGCAGGATGGTGAAGTCGCGGAGGATGACGTTGCGGCAGTCTTTCAGGGCTATGGACTTGTTTCCGACGCCGGCGGGGAGGGCGTCGTGGGCGCTGGGCCAGCCGAAGGGGCCGGGATGGAAGGGTCCGGTGACGCCGGGGGTGACGTCGGTGCGTTTGGGCCAGGCGTGGTGGAGGCCGGGTGGGACGTCCTTGCGTCCGAAGCCGCGGCTGAGTCCCTCGCCGTCGATCATGCCGGGTCCGGTGATTGAGACGTCGTGGACGTTTTCGCCCCAGATGAGGCTGTTGTGCCAGTGGGTGTGTCCGAAATCCTGGTACTCGTTGGAGGGGTTGGGCTCGGGGGCGTCGTAGCCGCCGGGGGCGCCGACGGGGGGTGGGTCGGCGGCGAGGATGCGGGCGCCGTGGTCGAGGTAGAGCCCGACGTTGCTGCGCAGGTGGATGGAGTAGCTGGCGTAGGTGCCCGCGGGGAAGACGACGGTGCCTCCGCCTGCGGCGGCCGCGGCGTCGATGGCCTGGTTGATGGCGGCGGTGTCGAGCGTGTGGCCGTCGCCCTTTGCGCCGAAGGAGCGGACGTCAAAGTTTTGGGTGGCGGGGGCGGCGTGGAGGACGGCGAGGGCTCCGGCCAGGGCGAGGCCGAGTCGGAGCGGGTGGCGGAGTTTCAGGAGCAAGGGGTTCATGGGGAGGCCACACTTTCCCCGGCGGGCGGCGCCGTGCAAGCCCGCCGACCTGTTCAACGGCGTGCGCAGCGTCGGACCGTCCGATACCGTCGGCACCGGCGCCGATTTGGCGTGAGCCCCGCGGAGTGAGCTGTCGGGATCGGCGCATGGAGCTTGGAGTGGACAGTTTTGTGGCGACGGGGCTGGATCCGGAGGGCGCGGGGCGTGCGGGCGACGCGGGGCGGGTGCGCGAGCTGCTCGAGCAGGCGGCGCTGGCCGACCAGGTCGGGCTCGACGTCTTCGGGGTGGGCGAGCATCACCGGCCGGACTACCTCTCGTCGTCGCCGGCGGTGCTGCTGGCCGCGATCGCGGCGCGGACCCGGAGGATCCGGCTGACGAGCGCGGTGACGGTGCTCAGCTCCGACGATCCGGTGCGCGTCTTCCAGCAGTTTGCGCTGCTCGACCTGGTGTCGGGTGGGCGGGCGGAGATCACGGTGGGCCGTGGGTCGTTCATCGAATCGTATCCGCTCTTTGGATTCGACCTGGACGACTACGACTCGCTGTTCACCGAGAAGCTGGAGCTTCTGCTGAAGGTGCGGGCCGCGCCGAAGGTGACGTGGTCGGGCCGGCACCGGGCGCCGATCGACGAGCGGGGCGTGTATCCGCGGCCGGTGCAGGATCCCCTTCCGGTGTGGATCGGGGTGGGCGGCACGCCCCAGTCGTTCGTCCGCGCGGGAGGCCTGGGCCTGCCGCTGATGGTTGCGATCATCGGCGGGCAGCCGGCGAAATTCCGGGGGCTGGTGGACCTCTATCGGGAGACCGGGCGGACGGCGGGGCACGAGCCGGGACGGCTGCGCGTCGGCGTGCACTCGATCGGGTTCGTCGCGGACACGCGGGAGGCGGCGCGGGAGCAGTTCTGGCCGGCCTTCGAGGATCTTTTCTCGCGGCTTGGGCGGGAGCGTGGCTGGCCGCCCACGACGCGCGCCCAGTTCGACGCGGCCTGCGGGCCGTCGGGCGCGATGGTGGTCGGCGATCCCGAGTCGGTCGCGGAAAAGATCCTCGCCGAGCACGCCGCGCTCGGCGGGCTGTCGCGGTTCACGGTCCTGCTCGACAACCGCCTGCTCACGCACCGCCAGATCCTGCGGGCGATCGAGCTGCTTGGCACGCGGGTGGCGCCGCTGGTCCGCCGCGAGGCGGGCGTCGCCTCCGCCTAGTCGCCTGCGCGCAGGGGGAGCCGGTACAGGACGTGGTGCCGGAGCGGGCTCCCAGGGTCGATCGCGGGATGGTCGAAGTCGCCCTCGCGGTCCCGAGTGAACCCGAGGCGCTCCATCAGGGCGCGCGAGGGCAGGTTGTGGATCGAGGTGAACGAGACCAGTTCCGGGAGCCGCAGCCGGTCCCGTGCGTAGGCCACGGACTTCCTCGCCGCGGCGAAAGCCACGCCGCGACCCCAGAACTTACGGCGCAGGCGCCAGCCGATTTCGACGCAGGGCATGAAAGGGGCGCTGAACGAGGGCTCCCACAGGCCGGTCAGGCCGGCGAAGCACCCCTCGAACTCCACCGCCCACAGGCCCCAGCCCCGCTGGGAGATCGCGGCGCGCAGACGATCGAAAGAGGCCCTGGACTCGGCTTCCGTCAGCGTCCTGGGAAAATAGCGCATCACCTCCGGATCCGAATTCATCTCCGCGAACGGGGCGAAGTCGGCCTCGGCCCAGTCCCGCAGCACGACTTCGGGAAGGGGGCGCGGTGGATTGGAATCGGGGAAGGGCATCGCAGGAAAGGCGCGGCGCCCCATCGCGCCAGCCGCGCCCGGCGGGTCAATCCCGGAATCGCGGAGCGGTCCTGAGCCTGATGCTGGAAAGGCATCACCCAGGGAAAAGGAAGTCATTCCGGCATCGGCGTCACGCTGGTATGCTCGGCCCATGAAGACAGCCAGAAAATCCTCCGTCGCTGAAATCCGGTCCCGTTTCGACCGGGATGTGGAACGTTTCTCGAGGCTCGAGACGGGGCAGGTGGCGACGATGGATGCCACGCTGTGCCTGGGCCTGGTTGCGGAGGCGGCGGTCGCCTCGACGCCTCGGGCGCCCCGCGTCCTCGACGTGGGTTGCGGCGCGGGCAATTTCTCCTTGAAGCTCCGGGAGCTGAGGCCGCAGGCCCGGTTCACGCTGGTGGACCTGAGCCGGCCGATGCTGGATCGGGCGGGCAAGCGGCTGGGGGCCTCGGTCGAGGAGGTGCGCCAGGGGGATGTGCGGAGGTTGGAGTTTGCGGATGCCCGCTTCGACGTCGTGCTCGCGGCGGCGGTCTTGCACCACCTGCGCACGCCGCGGGAGTGGCGCCGGTTGTTCGCTAGCGTGCACCGCTGGCTTAAGCCCGGCGGGGGATTCTGGATCTTCGACCTGGTGGCGCACGAGGACCGCGGCGTTGGCCGGTTGATGTGGGCCCGCTACCGGGCCTGCCTGGAGGCCCTGGGGGGCGCGGAATATCGCGACCGCGTGCTTGCCGCGATCGAGCGCGAGGACACGCCGGCGCCGTTGACCTTCCAGCTGGACCTGCTGCGCGAGGCCGGATTTGCGCGCGTGGACGTGCTGCACAAGAACGCCTGCTTCGCCGCATTCGGCGGCGTCAAGGCGACGCGGAGCGCCACTCAGCGGTGCGCGGTGCCGAGGAGAAACTCCAGGTAGACGGGCGCCCGGAAACTTGCGGGTGACCCAGTTGCGGCCCTCGACGTAGCCGGCCGAGCGCATGATTGCGTCGACCTGCTTCTGATACGGCTCGTAGCCGCGGTCGAGGGTACGGGTTCCGTAGTCGAAGTAGAGCCGGTGGGTGCGCGGGTCGGGAGGGCCGTGACGGCGGAGGTACTTCACCGTCATGCCGTCCCCGACCGGCCAGTGCGTCGAGATGCAGGCCGCGCTCCCGAACACGTCCGGGTATTCGCAGATTGCGTACAACGAGATGAGCCCGCCGAGCGAGGAGCCGGCGACCATCGTGTCGGCGCGGTCGGGCAGGGTCCGGTAGGCGTGGTCGATGAAGGGCTTCAGTTCGTGCACGACGAAGGCGAGGTACGCGTCGGAGAGCGGGTGGAAGGGGTTGGCGTCAAAGCCGAGCATCCGCGCCTCGCGGCGCAGCTCCTGCTCGCCGGCGTTGTTGGTGCCCAGCACGAGGTCGAGAGCCTTGCGGGGAATGTATTCCTCTGCCCGCAGGCGCGTGTTTGCGATGCCGACGACGATCGCCTCGCGCACGCGGCCCTCCGCGATGAGCCGGGTCATCGCCTCGTCGATACCCCATTCAGCGTGGGAGAGCGACGCGGTGGGATCGAACAGGCACTGCCCGTCCTGCATGTAGAGCACTGGGTAGCGCCGGTCGGGGTGGCTCGCGTACGAGGGCGGGAGCCACACGAAGACGTCGCGTGGGGCGACCTTCGAGGATGGAAAGTCCGGGTACCGGAGAATCGTGCCCGTGGTGGCCGGAGTGCGGTAGGGGACAGGCGGCGGGACGGCCGGGGCGCCGGCTGCGCCGCGGACGAGCGCGGGGGCGAGCAGGATGGTGCCGAGGAGCAGGGTGGAGCGAAGGCGCAGGGACATGATGACGTGGAAACCGGGGAAAGGGTGGGGTCCGCGCAGGGGAGGGTCGAGCGGAGGAGCCCCCACGAATCATCGAAGCGCAGGAGGAATCCTGAGCGCGGGCGACCTTCGCGCTTGCCCGGCCGCCGGGCCGATCGCATGAAGGGTTCACCGGGCGGCTCGCAGCGCCGCCGTCGCAACCCCCTCCCCCGCCATGAAGCGAATCAGCCTCGCCACCCTGCTCCTGTGCGTCCTGCCCCTCCTGCGCGCCGCGCCTGCGCTGCCCCCCCGGGCCGAGGTGCTCGCGACGATGGAACGCGTAGCCGACTGGCAGCTCGCCCATCCCTACACGAAGGCGCCCGCGACCGACTGGATCAACGCCGCCTTCTACACGGGCCTCCTGGCAGTCGACCAGGTGTCGCCAAGCCCCCGATACCGGGAGGCGCTTCGCGGGATCGCGGAGCGGACGGGCTGGGAGCCGGGGCCGCGGACCTACCATGCGGACGACCTCTGCGTGGGTCAGGCCTACCTGGGACTGTATTCGCGATACCACGACCCGCGCATGATCGCGCCGCTTCGCGCGCGTCTGGACTTTATCCTCGCGCACCCGAAGTCCGGCTCGCTCGCGTATGCGGAGCACCATCTCGACCTGTGGTCGCAGCGCTGGTCGTGGTGCGACGCGCTGTTCATGGCGCCGCCGGTGTGGACGCGCATGTCGGAGGTGACGGGGGATCCACGCTACCGCCTGTTCATGGAGTCGGAGTGGAAGGTGACGACCGATTATCTCTACGACCGGGAGGCGCACCTCTATTACCGCGACAGCCGGTTTTTCGACCGCCGCGAGCCGAATGGAGCGAAGGTCTTCTGGTCGCGCGGGAACGGCTGGGTGATCGCGGGCATCACGCGGGTGCTCGAGGCGCTCCCAGCGGACGATCCGGCGAGGCCGGGCTTCGAGCGGCAGTTTCGCGAGATGGCGGCGGCGGTGCTGGCGGCGCAGCAGCCCGACGGCATGTGGCGGACGAGCCTGCTCGATCCCCGCGACTACACCGAGAAGGAGAGCAGCGGCACGGGATTTTACTGTTACGCCCTCGCCTGGGGCGTGAACCACGGACTGCTGGACCGCGGGGTGACGCTGCCCGCCGTCGAACGCGCGTGGCAGGCGCTTGAGGCCTGCGTGAAACCGGATGGAAAACTCACGCGGGTGCAGACGGTGGCGGGTTCGCCCACGCCGTTTGATCCCGACTCGACCATGCCGTACGGGGTGGGCGCCTTCCTGCTGGCGGGGCGCCAGGTGTACGCGCTGGCGCGCTGAGCCGGCCTCAGTCGCCGCGCTCGGCGGAGAGGGCTCCGCCGCCGGACTGGCGGTGTTTGCCGCGCAGCAGCAGCGAGAGCCGGTCGACCAGGCTGTCGAGCTCGGTGGTGTTGCCGGAGAGCTGCTGCCCGGCGCTGGCGAGTTCCTCGGCGCTTGCGGCGAGCTCCGTGATCTTGGATTCAATCGAGTGGGTGGCGGACGATATCTGCTCGAGGCCCCGGCGCTGTTCCTCGTCGCGCTGGAGGATCTCGGCAACCATCTGGGAGGAGCGCCGCGAGCCCTGTTCCATCGCCTTGAGCGAGGCCGAGGTCTTGTCGGAGAGTCGCGTGCCATTCGTGATCGCGTGCTGGCTACGGGTGATGAACTCCTCATTGCCCTTGGCGGTGCGGGCGGAGCCCTCGGCGAGGGTCTTGACCTCCGAGGCCACCACGGCGAAGCCGGCGCCGGCCTCGCCCGCGCGCGCGGCCTCGATGGCCGCGTTGAGGGCGAGCAGGTTGGTCTGCATGGCGAGGTCCTGGATGGAGTTGATGACCTTCTGGGTCTCGACGTTGGCCTGGGCGATCTCGGCGATGGCGCCGCTCATCTGGGTCATGACGGAGACCGACTGCTCGGCGTGGCTTTGGTTGGATTTCTCCTGCTGGAGGATGCTGTCGAGGTATTCGTTCCTGGACTTCGACATCGCGGTGATTTCCTTGACGGTGGCGGACATCTGCTCGATGCCGGCGGCCTGTTCGGAGGCGAGGGTGGAGAGCTGGGAGCTGGTCTCGGCGAGGTTGCGCGAGGCGCCGATGATGTTGTTCACGCCCTGCTCGAGGGTTTCGATGCCGCTGCGCAGCGTGCGGGTGATGTTGAAGTAGAACAGCACGCAGACGGCGGCGAAGAGCGCGCCGAAGCCGACGACCACGGAGATCAGCGTGACGAGGCTGCCGTGGCGCTGGGCGATGCGTGCCGCGGTGATTCCGGCCAGGCGCGCGCGCAGGGCGTCGATGGCCTGCTGGGTGCGGGCGATGCGGGTGGTGTCGAGTTCGCGGCTGAGCTCGGGCGTATAGAGCTTGTGGATATCGTTGTTTCGCCAGTTGGCCCTGAGCCAGTCGCGGGCGTGTTCGCTGAGCGGGAAGGACTCGATGGAGAGGTCCCGCTTCATGATCGCGCGTTCGTCGTCGGTCGCGAGCGCCCAGGCATTGTCGTAAGCCTGCTGCTCGCGGTCCCACAGCGACCGCAGCCAGGCGAGCTCGTCGCCCTGGAGGCCGTTGGGGCAGGCGCCGGGCTTGATGTAGTAGTAGGTGAGCGTGCACTCGCGTTCGGAGGTCGCCTGGAAGGTGAGCAGCTCAGCCTGCAGGATGATGCTGCGCGCGAGTTCCGCGTCGTCGGTCGCGCGGGCGGTGACCATAAGCGTGGAGTTGAACGACTCCACCAGGCCCGTGTAAGCCTTCTCCTTGATGTAGTCCCAGAGGGTCTGCTCAAGGTAGCGGTCGGGGAGGGCGGGCTTGTAGCGCGCCAGCTGCGCCTGGTAGTAGGGGTCGTCGGTGATGGACGGATCGAGGTCCTTGCCCACGGAGGTCACGGCGGCGCGCCACAATTTCAGCTGGGTGGCCTGCGCGAAGGCGTCCTCGATCTTGGCGCGGGTGACGGGGTCGAGTCCGACCTTGTCGACTCGAGCCCACTGGGCGCGGGCCTCGTCGAGCATCGCATCGGTCCGTGCGGCGGCGGTGGTGTACAGCTTGAGCGAGTCGGGAAGTTTGGCCTCGGTGTGGTTCACGTGGGTGAAGAGCACGTCCCACATGCCGGCGTTGGTCTCCTGCTCGAGGCTTCCTCCGATGGCGGAGAACTTGTTGGCCAGCGTCACGAGGTCGCGCACCCGCGAGAGCTGCCTGTAGTCGCGGTAGGTCCGGGCGATGAACACGGAGGCGAGCGCGACGATGACGACGAAGGACGGGATGGTGAGGATCGCCAGCTGCGTGCGCAGCGGGAGTTGAGTGAGTCGCTTGATCATGGGGCGGGGGGGGCGGTCGTCCGGGTCTCGTAGGGAGCGAAACGCCGAGGCGCACCGGGGGTTCACGGAGCCAGTCTCAGGGGGCCTTCAGCCTGTGGCCCGCGGTCGGGGGTTCAATTCAAAACGGCCGGGGTGTTGTGCTCAAAATACGACTACACACCGGCGTGGGTGGCGCAGCCTCTCATGATTGAATGGATTCGCGTGCGGCGGCGCGCGGGCCCGCGCGCCGGGTTCAAGATGCTGGGGACGAGGCCGTAAAACGGCCCGGGGCGGCCGTCGGAGCCTCCCGGGAGGGTAAGCTCTCGCTTGATTTCACGATAAACCACCGCTTCGGTACCGGCACCCCGCCATGAAGCGTCTCCTTGCCTTCCTGCTGTTCGCGGTGAGCGCGGCCTGCGCCGCCGCCCGCGCCGACTCAATCGCATCGGTTCCCTACGCCTGGCGCAACGTGCGCATCGGAGGCGGCGGGTTCGTGACCGGCATCGTGTTTCATCCCAAGCAGCCTGGCCTGGTGTACGTGCGTACCGACGTGGGCGGCGCGTACCGCTGGGATGCCGGTCTGCACCGCTGGGTGCCGCTCACGGACTGGATCGGGATGGCGGATGTGAACCTCATGGGCATCGAGAGCCTCGCGGTGGATCCGTCGGATCCGCGACGCGTCTATCTCGCGGCGGGGACGTACACGAATCCCAGGGCGGGCGACGGCGCGATCCTGTGTTCGTCGGACGAAGGCCGGACATTCCGGCGCGTGAACATGCCGTTCAAGATGGGGGGCAACGAGGCGGGCCGTGGCAACGGCGAGCGCCTGGCGGTGGATCCAAACCAGGGCTCGATCCTGCTTTTCGGTTCGCGAACGGCCGGCCTCTGGCGCAGTGCGGATCACGGCGCGACGTGGAGCCGGGTGAGCGGATTTCCGGCGGTGGCAACCTCGCCCGCGGCCTCGATCAGCTTCGGACCCTGGACCCAGCCGTTGGGCATCGACCTGGTGGTCTTTGATGGGCGCAGCGGACACCCGGGCGCGGCGACGCCGGTGATCTATGCGGGAGTCTCGACGCGGGAGACCTGCCTGTTCCGGTCGACCAACGGCGGGGAGACCTGGGCTCCGGTGCCGGGGCAGCCCGTCGGCCTGCGGCCGACGCGCGCGGCGCTGTCGAGCAACGGGATTCTGTATCTGACTTATGGTGACGACCCGGGTCCGAACACGATGCACGACGGCGCGGTCTGGGCGCTCGACACGGCGACCGGGGCCTGGCGCGACATCACGCCCGTCCGGCCCGGCCGGGGCGAGCTCTCGGGGTTCGGCTACGGCGCGGTGACGGTGGACCGTTCCGATCCGAGCCACCTGCTCGTGTCGACGTTCTGCCGCTACGAGCCCCACGACGAGATTTTCGAGACGCGCGACGGTGGTCGGAGCTGGCTGCCGGTGCTGGCGGGCTCGGCCTGGAATTATTCCGGGGCTCCCTGGACCCGCGGGATGAAGGTTCACTGGATGGCGGACGTGGAGATCGATCCCTTCGATTCCTCGCACGCGCTGTTCACCACGGGCTACGGCGTGCTTGCGACGCACAACCTCGGCGCGAAGGTCGGGCATGGCGGGCCGGTCGTGTGGTCTTTCGACGACAAGGGGCTGGAGGAGACCGTGCCGCTCGGGCTGATCAGCCCGCCGGAAGGCGCGCACCTGCTCAGCGCGCTGGGCGACATCGACGGATTCCGTCACGACGACCTGGACCGCGCGGGCCTGCAGTTCGCCCCGCCGCCCCGGCTTGCGAACACCGAGTCGATCGCGTTTGCCGGTCTGAAGCCCCTGACGGTCGTGCGCTGCGGCACGATGTGGAAGCGCGACAGCGGCGTGCGCGCCGCGGTGTCATTCGATGGGGGAGCGACCTGGAAGCCGTTCGCCTCGGAGCCCGCCGGCTCGGCCGGTGCGGGAACGATCGACGTGACTGCGGATGGACGAGTGATTTTCTGGACGCCGAGGGGACTGCCGCCTCCGGGCCGGACGGGACTGCCGCCGTGGATGGCCCCTCCCATGCGGCCGCAGCGGACGACGGACTTCGGCGTCACCTGGAAGACGTGCGGGGATCTTCCGGCGGGCGTGCGCGTGATTGCCGACAAGGTCGACCCGAAGCGACTCTACGCCTTCGATCCCGCCTCGGGTCGTGTTTTTGCGAGCGAGGATGCGGGGCTGACGTTCATCGTGCGCTCTCAGGGGTTGCCGCGTGTGGAGCACGGGGCTCAGTGGACGGGCGGGCCTGCCGGGTATCCAGGCGTGCTCCACGCGGTGCCCGGTCGTGCGGGCGAGCTGTGGCTGGCGAGCCGGGCAGGCGGTCTTTGGCGTTCGGACGATGGCGGACGGCATTTCACGCATCTGGCGACGGTCGAGCAGGCGTATTCGCTTGGCTTCGGCAGAGCTGCGCCGGGCCGCACGCATCCCGCGCTCTACCTCGCGGGCGAGGTGGGCGGCCTGCAGGCGCTGTTCCGCTCCGACGACGCGGGGGCGACCTGGGTGCGCATCAACGACGACCGGCACCAGTACGGCTGGATCAGTCACGTGACGGGCGATCCGCGCGTGTATGGCCGCGTGTATTTCGGCACGGGCGGCCGCGGGGTGATCGTGGGCGATCCCCGCTGACCGCGACGCGCGCCGGCTCAGCCGACGACCTTGAACCACTCCTCGACCGGAAGCCGGGGCGGCTGGAAGGCGTTGACGTGGCTGTCCGCCTTGGGCCGGCCGAAGGCCAGGCCCGCGATGAACAGCGTGTCCTCGCTGCCCGGGATGTGCTTCCTGAGCAGGTCGGGGTAGGCCACCGCGCTGAACTGCGGGCAGGAGCCGAGGCCCAGCGAGACGAGCCCGAGCATCAGGTTGTCGAATACAAACCCGCAGTCCAGGAAGGTGCCGTACGAGTAGGCGGACTCCTGGGTCCCGATGAAGAAGACGTGCGGCGCGCCGAAGAACCGGAAGTTCTCCCGGTCGTGCTGGCGGCGCTTCTCCTTGTCCTCGCGGGCGATGCCCTTGTGCTGGAAAATTCCATACCCGACGGCGCGCGCCCGGGCCATCCAAGTGTCCGGGAGCGGGTCGGGCGAGTAGCGGTAGGCGGGCTTCGGCGCGCGGCCCGCGTCGAACGCGGCGAGGTAGTCGGCCACGAGCGCCTCCAGGGCCGTGCCCTGCACCAGGTACAGCCGCCAGGGCTGCGTGTTCTTGGAGCTCGGCGCGTGGCCTGCCGCCTCCACAACCTGACGGATCGTGTCCGCCGGGACGAGTTCGGGCTCGAACTCGCGGATGGAGCGCCGCGCGTGCATGGATTCGAGGGCTGAGAGCATGATGCTTTTTTCCCTGAGCCCGGGCCCAGGGCCTGTCGAGGGCAATTACCACGCATCTCTTGTCGGTTCCCTCCTTGCTTCCCCGGGGCGTCGGCGGCTAGATCGTCGCGCATGAGACGCCTCCTGTTCCTGGCCGCGGCCGTCGCCTTCGCCGCGGCTCCGGCCATCGCCGCGGAAAGCTTCACGCGGTCGCTCAGCGCCGACGAGTTTCACCGGGCCGGACTGGACAAGCTCAGCCCTGCCGAGCGGACCTTCCTGGACGGACTCATTCAGCGCCGGCTTTCGGGCGGAGACGCGGCCCGGGCGCCAGTCTCTCCAGAGCCCGCCGGACGCCGCGCGGTCGTGGTCGTCAGTTCCGGCACGCGGGTGGTCGAGTCGGCGGTCGAGAGCCGGATTGACGGCAAGTTCACGGGCTGGGACGGGCGCACCGTGTTTCACCTTCAGAACGGCCAGCGCTGGCAGGTCGCCAACGCCGACGACGAGTACTGGAATCCGGCGGTCATGAACCCCCGCGTGCGCATCGTCGCCTCGTCGTTCGGCGGATACTGGATGACCGTGGAGGGGCTCAACCTGCGCGTGCGGGTGAAGCCCCTGCCGTGACGCGGCGCGCCCGTGCGAAATTTTGAAACTCTGCGCGGTGTCGGGGGGTTATCCCTCGCATGTCCACGCTTGAGTCGTTCCAGCACGATCTGAGGGTTGCAATCCGGGGCTTGATCCGGGATCGCGGGTTCACCGCCGCGGCCCTGTTCACCTTTGCGCTCTGTCTTGGCGCGAACGTGGCCCTCTTTGCGGTCGTCAATGCGGTCATCCTCCGCCCGCTTCCCTATCCGCAGCCCAGCCAGCTCGTCACGGTGTACAACTCCTATCCGAAGGCGGGCGTGGAGAAGGCGGGCGTGTCCGTGCCCTATTATCTCGCGCGGCGCGACGGCGTGGATGCCTTTGCGGAGGCGGCGGCCTACCGGAGCGGGGGCGAGACGGTGGGTGAGGCAGGCTCGCCCGACCGCGTGGAGTCGATGAATGTGACCCCCTCGTTCTTCAAGGTCCTGGGCGTGGCGCCGCAGCTGGGTCGGACCTTCGACGAGAGCGAGGGCGTGTACGGCAAGAACAACGTCGTGGTCCTGAGCGACAGCTTCTGGCACCAGAAATTCGCGGGCGACCCGAAGGCGATCGGCAGGACGCTGCATTTCGGCGGCGGCCAGGTCTGCACGATCATCGGCGTGATGCCCCCGGGCTTCCAGTTCGACAACTCGCACGCGAAGGTCTGGCTGCCGCTGTGCTTCTCGGACGACGAGAAGAAAATGGACAATCTCCATTCGAACAACATGGCGATGGTCGCTCGGTTGCGGCCGGGTTTCTCGATCGCGCAGGCGCAGGCCCAGGTGGACGCGCTCAACACGCGCATCGAGGAAAAGGATCCGTTCGCCAAATACGTGTTGGATGCCGGCTTCAGCGCGCGCGTCGTGGACCTTCACGCCGACCAGATCCAGACGGCCAAGCCGGTGCTCGTGCTGCTTCAGGCTGGCGTGCTCTGCCTGCTGGCGATCGGCACGGTCAATCTCGCGAATCTGTTCCTGGTGCGGGCGATCGGGCGCACGAAGGAGCTGTCGATCCGGCGCGTGCTCGGAGCGGACAGCCCGGCGCTCGCGCGCCAGCTGCTGACCGAGACGCTGCTGCTGTCGCTGGCAGGCGGCCTGGTGGGACTCGCGCTGGGCTGGGCGGCGCTGCATTCCGTCGAGGGCTTTGGACTTGATCGGTTGCCGCACGCGGGGGCCTTCGGCCTTGACCGGACGGTCTGCCTGGCCGCGCTGGCTGGCTCGCTGGTGGTCGGCCTCCTGCTGGCGCTGCCCGTGCTCTGGCACAGCCTCCGCGGAAATCTCGCCGCGTCGCTTTCGGTCGAGAGCCGTGGCGGCACCACCACGCGTGCGACGCACCGGCTCCGCCACGGGCTCATCATTGCGCAGTTCTCGCTCGCGTTCGTGCTGCTCGCGGGTGCGGGCATGCTTGGCCTGAGCTTCAGCCGGGTCACGTCCGTGCGCCCCGGCTTCGAGGCCGACCACCTGCTGACCGGCGATGTCCCGCTGCCCTGGGGCAATTACAAGAAGGACGAGCAGCGCCTTGCGTTTGTGCAGCGCCTCCAGCAGGAGCTGCACACGATTCCGGGCGTCACCTACGCGGGATTCACCACGATGATGCCCTTCACGCCCGGAGGCAGCCAGAACGCGATTTTCGTGGAGGGACACGCGATGGCGCCGGGCGAGACGCTGCACGCGCATTATTTCTCGGGTGTCGCGGGGGATTTCTTCCAGGCGCTGCACATCCCTTTGATCGAGGGGCGTTATCTCACGACCGAGGATTCGACGCGTGCGACGCATGCCTGCGTGGTGGACGAGAAGGTGGCGCGCTTTTACTGGCCGCACGGCAGTGCGCTGGGGCATCGGCTCTTCAACGGGCCCCCGACCGACGAGAACAAGAAGGCGTTCACGATCGTGGGGGTGGTCGGTACGATCAAGCAGCACGACCTTGCCGAGACGCAGGCCATGGGTTCGGTGTACGTGCCGTTCGTCGACTATGCCGGCCTCGAGGTGGCGGTGGTGCTCCGCACCGCGCAGGCGCCGCAGGCGGCCGCGTCCGCGCTGCGCGCCGCGGTGTTGCGCGTGGATCCGCAGCTTCCCGTGGAGGACCTGAAGACGATGGATGCGCGCATCGACGACAGCCTGCAGATGCGGCGCGCGCCCTTCGTGCTCGCGTGCATCTTCGCGGGTGTGGCGCTGGCGCTGGCGACGGTCGGCCTCTACGGCGTGCTGGCCTACTCGGTCGCCCAGCGGCGGCGCGAGATCGGCATCCGCCTCGCGCTGGGTGCGGTACCCGGGGCCATCCGCTCGCAGTTCCTGTGGCTGGGCGTGAAGCTGGCGGCGGCCGGCATGGTGATCGGAGGCGTGGGCGCCTGGCTGGGGGGACGCGCGATGACCAAGGTGCTCTTTGAGGTCGGTGCGCTCAATCCGCCGATCCTCGGGGCCACGGCCGGCGTGCTGGCTCTGGTTGCGATCACGGCGTGTTACTGGCCCGCGGCGATCGCGGCGCGTGTGCCGCCCATGGAAGCCCTCCGGGGCGACTGACGCGGGCCTGTCCCCCGGATTGCCATCGGCCCCCCGGGGTGCCTAGAATCAGCTGAGCGTTAGTCCAGCTCGCATCCATGAAGATCGAATCCTACATCCGCATCATTGCCGGCTCCATGGTCCTCCTCAGCGTCCTCCTGGCGTACGTGGTGAATCCGTGGTGGCTGTTGCTTGCCGTGTTGGTGGGTCTGAACCTGATCCAGTCCGCGTTCACGGGTTTCTGTCCCGCGGAGATGCTTCTTCGCAGGCTCGGCGTGGGCAGGACCGGGGAGACGCCTCACGTGCCGGCCCAACCCGGTGTCTGAATACCAGCGGCCCTTGACGACGACGGCTTTCAGGCGCCGCCCGGGCGACGGCCCGGAGGCGGCGTGGTCCGCTGCTGCGGTATCCAGTCGGGAAGCACACAGCGCGGCGAGAGTCGCGTGCGGTAGCTGGCGAAATCCGCGAACACCCGCGCCACCGCGGGCTCGTCGGGTTTGTGGCACTCGAGGCAGGCACCCACCAGCAGGATGCGCCGCTGCTCGGCCAGGGAGAACGGCCGGGCCGTGGGCCGTGTCGCCCGCGCCGCCTCCGGCTCGCGCAGGAATCCGATCCAGGCGTCCTGCGGCAGTCCGTCGCGTGGGTCGATCGGAAGCTCGGGAGTGAAGGTCCAATGCCCGACCGCGCCCGTGTGCTCATAGGCGAGGCGACCCCGTCCGTAGCCCAGCGCAACGGGGTTGTCGTGACAGGAGCGGCAGTCGCGGGCCTGCGTGGTGGTGGTGTGCGGCCACACCGGCGCATACAGGCGGACCAGGTTGCTGCGGCCCCTGCCCTGGTCGAGGGTCATGACCATGCCGGGCGCGAAGGTTCCGATCCGGCCCGGCGGCTTGGCGTCGCCGATGACGCCGAGGACTGGAGGTTCCGCGAGGGCCGGGCCACCGGTCTCGATCCAGGCGCCCTTCACGAGGCGTTCGTCGAGGTGGTCCCAGGCGCGGCCCTTGGGGTCGAAGCGGGTGTGGCACTGGATGCATTGCGGTGCCCAGGCCGTGTGGCAGGCCGCGCAGTCCAGCCGCGCGTGGTCGCCGTTCATGCCCGTGCAGACGGCCGCCGCGGGTTTCGGATGCAGCACCCGGCCCGTGGAGCGCGCGACCAGGCGCAGGCTCCCGTCCGGGTCGACCGTGAGGTTGGAGTACCAGCCCTTCCCCGAGTCGGTCTGCACGAATCGCGCGCCGGAGGGCTCGAGGTGCTCGATGCGCACGAGGGCCTGCGTTTCGGAGTCGAGGTCGTCGAGGGTGCCGGTCTTCGGCGGGGAGACCCGGTGGCAGTCGCGACAGGCAATGACGACCGCGTCCTCCCCGTGCGCATGGGCCTGGCCGTCGCCCATGACCTCCCGGGCGAGGTGGCAATCCGTGCATGACATGCCGGCCTTGAAATGGACATCGGCGGCGCAGTGCTCCATCACGCGTCCGTCCTCGAGAATCCGATACCGCGTTGCGGCGTCGGGCTGGGCGGCGGCGAGTTCCGGGGTGAGCTCGGTCTCGTTCCAGCCCTCGTAATTGGTGGAGATGCGGCCCGAGCGGCTGTGGCAGCCGAAGCAGGCGAGCGTGGCGAGGTGATGCGAGATGTCGGGGTGGTGGAGGGGAGGCTCGGCCTGCCGGCCCGGGGCGGGACGGCGTCCGCGGGCGGCCAGGTCCCGGAGCGCCGCGGCGTCGTACACGAGGTGGCAGGCGGAACAACCGCCGCCGCGGGAGCTTTCGGTGACTGGGCCCGGCTCGGTCTTGTTGCGGGTCAGGTGGCAGGAGGCGCAGAGCTGGCGCAGGTGGGTGTCGGCGGGCGAGTGCCCGAGCTCCTCCACGCGCCGGAGGGCGTCGAGGTCCGTGCTTTCGCCGAAAGCCACCTTGTCGACGGCGATGACCCCGCTCATCGCGGACATGGGGGAGGCGCGCAGGCGGTCGTCGAAGCCGCCGTGGCAGCCGGAGTTCGCGCAGGTCCGGTTGACGATGTCGAGGTTGCCGGGCACGAGGGTCATTCCCTTGTGGGCCGCGGCCGCGTCGGTTGCGGCCGGGTTGCCGAGGTGGCAGGAGTAACAGCCGATGACGTGCGGATCGTGGCCCGGCGCGAAGCCGGTCATGGTGCCGTGGCAGTCCAGGCAGTGCTCGTTGGGCACGAGGGCGAGCGCCCGGCCCGCGAGGACGAACGCGGCGAGCAGGAGGGCGGCGGCGGTATTGATCCGCCGCCGGGCAGGGGGGCCCGCGTATCCACGAAACGCGTTCATCGTGTGGCGACACTTGCCCAAGGCGGCCCAGTCGTCCATGCCGCAATGGGGCCTTGGCTACAGGAAAAGCAGCTGCAGGCTTTGGAAGCTGGGCGTCCGCGCGGCGGCGAGATCGCGGATGAAGGCGAGGGCCTCCTCGTACTCCCGCACTCGGCGGGGCGTCGCGCGGCGGTCGGGCGGCAGCAGGGCGGGCCGCAGGTTGGTGATGAGCAGGGTCGACTCGCGGTAAGGGCTGAGGCGCTTGATGCCCTCCATGAGCTCGGCGCGGGCGAAAAGCGGCGTGGCCGAGGTGGAGGTGCGCGAGGCGTCCCAGTGGAAGAAGCCGTGCGCGGGCATCGCCTTGAAGCACTCGGCGAGCAGGCGCGCCGCTGCGGCATTGAATGCCTCGTCATAGCGCGCCGCGTACTCGGGGTGCTCGCGCATCTGCGCCTCGAGCTCGGAGAGGCTGAACGCGATCGCGTCGCGGATCTGCCCCGCCAGGTAGAGGTCGTGCCCCGTCACCTGGGCAAACAGGGCGTTGATGAAGTGGAGCCGCCTGAGCTCGTCGGTGCCTGGCGTGGGCATGGTTCGCGGCGGGTCGATCAGAGGTTCTTCATCCCCTTGATCTCGTCGACGAACTCGGTCACGTCGCGGAACTCCTTGTACACGCTGGCGAAACGCACGTAGGCAACCTGGTCGATCTTGCGCAGGCGTTCCATGACGGCGTCGCCGATGGCGCGGGAGGGAATTTCGCCCTCGAAGTGGGCCTCGAGCACGTCGAGCACATCGTCGACGAGCATGGTGAGCTGCTCCGCGTCGACGGGACGCTTGTGGCAGGCGCTGCGGATTGAGCGCATGAGCTTGTCGCGGTCGAACGGCTCGCGGCGTCCGTCGCGCTTGATGACGATCATGTCATCGCGGAGGAGGTTCTCGATCGTGGTGAACCGGTAGCCGCACTCGGAGCATTCACGGCGGCGGCGGATGGTGTTGCCCTCCCTGCTGATTCGGGAGTCGACGACCTTGTCATCGATTGACGTGCATTTCGGGCAGCGCATGGTGCGGGGCTACGAGAGCCCGAGCTTCAGGAAGTTCTGGAGAATCCGCATGCCGTGCTCGGTGGCGATGGATTCGGGGTGAAATTGGACGCCGTAGATGGGCAGTTCGCGGTGGCGCAGGCCCATGATTTCGCCCTCGTCGGTCTCGGCGGTGATCTCAAGGCAGGCGGGCAGGCTGCTGCGTTCGACGAGCAGCGAATGGTAGCGGGTGGCCTGGAAGCCCTGCGGGAGCCCTTCGAACAGGTCGGTGTTCCGGTGGCGGATGGGCGAGGTCTTCCCGTGCATGAGCCGGTCCGCGCGCACGACACGTCCGCCGAAGTAGTGGCCGATGGACTGGTGGCCGAGGCAGACGCCGAAGATGGGTTTGCGGCCCGCGAACGCGCCGATCATGTCGAGCGAAACACCGGCTTCGGCCGGCGAACAGGGTCCGGGCGAGATGAGGACCCGGTCGGGGTTGAGCCGGAGCGCCTCGTCGGTGCTCAGCTCGTTGTTTCGGAAAATGCGTTGCTCGACCCCCAGTTGCCCGAAGTACTGGACCAGGTTGTAGGTGAAGGAATCGAAGTTATCGATGACGAGCAGCACGGGGGATCCTTTTACCGGCGGGTTGACATAACGGTCAAGCATGGGAGTAGGGTGTGGATCTCCCAACGGCCCGGAGCCGGTCCGCGCGCCAGGGAAAATCCACACGCCACGTATGAGCCGACACTTCGAACTCCTGAAGACCGACGCGACCACCGCCGCCCGACGCGGACGCCTCCAGACGCGTCATGGCGTGGTGGAGACCCCGATCTTCATGCCCGTGGGCACCCAGGGCACGGTGAAGGCGGTGACGCCGGCCCAGGTCCGGGAGCTGGGAGCGCAGATCATCCTCGGCAACACCTATCACTTAAACCTGCGTCCGGGCAGCGAGTTGATCCGCGACCTAGGCGGCTTGCACCGGTTCATGGGCTGGGAGGGGCCGATCCTCACGGACAGTGGTGGATTCCAGGTCTTCAGCCTGGCGAAGCTGCGCGATGTGCGGGAGGACGGTGTGGCATTCCAGTCGCACATCGATGGGGCGCGGTTGTTCCTGGGACCGCGCGAGGTGATGGCGATCCAGGCGAATCTGGGGTCGGACATCGCGATGGTGATCGACGAGTGTCCTCCCTGGCCGTGCAGCCGCGACGAGTGTGCGCGGGCGGTGGAGCGAAGCCTGCGCTGGGCGGCGGAGTGCGGGCGCATCGCCGCGGGCAGCGGTTTTCTGGATGCGGGCCACCACGTGTTTGGAATCGTACAGGGCTCTACCTTTGACGACCTGCGGCGCGAGGCGGCTGAGGGACTGGCCGCGCTGGACCTGCCCGGCTATGCCGTGGGCGGGGTGAGCGTGGGCGAGCCCGAGCCGGAGATGCTCAAGCAGGTGGCGGCGACGACCCCGTGGATGCCCGCGGACAAACCGCGCTACACGATGGGCCTGGGCACGCCCCCGCAGATCCTGCGCATGGTCGCGCTGGGCGTGGACATGTTCGACTGCGTGCTCCCGACCCGCGTTGCGCGCAACGGGCTGGTGTTCACGCCGGACGGGCCGATGAACCTGCGCAACGAACGGTACCGGGCTGACCCGCGCCCGATCTGCGAGGGGCTGGCCAACTACACCGCGCGCTTCAGCCGGGCGTACCTGCGGCACCTGGTGCTGGCCGAGGAGATGCTCGCGGGCACGCTCCTGACGATCCACAACCTGCACTTCTATCTCGACCTGATGGCGCAGGCGCGGGCGCACATCGAAGCGGGCGACTTTGCGACCTGGCACCGCGAGTGGATCGGCCGCTACGAGGCGGGCGCCGAGGCGCGCCGGCAGGGTCGGGCCGCCGCTGACTGATGTGGAGTGCGGTGGCCCGACACCGTAATGGGACGCGAGGCCCGACTCGCGCCGGGATGTTTCGGACTCCGAAACATCCCGGCCCCGCGGGCGGTCAGGCCCGCCCGTCATGACGGTGCCAGGTCGCCGCACTCCACATCGATCCACCAAACGCATTCCGCGCTCTGCGTTTCAGCGTTCGGTTTTCCCGGGCGCTTCCATTTCCAAGGTCCTCCCCAAGGCGTCGCCAAAATCCGGGTACAAAAAGGCCCGCGGCCGGTGGGCCGCGGGCGCAAGGACGGACGCGAGGTCTGCCTTAGAAGCGGTAGGCGACGCCGAGGCCGGCGCCACCGGTCGAGTGCTCGCCCCAGGTGCCCTGGACCAGCAGGTCGACGGACTTCGTCACGGCGACATTGAAGCCGATCGTGCCGGAGTAGGCGCTGTTGTCCCCGGCCTTGAAGTCGGCGGCGCGGCCGGCCGCGACGGTCACGGCGAAGGACGGGTTGATGGACCACTGCACGCCGGCAGCCGTGGCGTACACCAGGCGGTCATCGCGCTGGAAGCCGGGATTGCGGTCCCAGGCGTAGCCGAGCTCGACGGTCGCGAAGGGCTTGAGCGCGCCCTCGGTCAGGTAACCCGTGGCGTAGACGGACGGCACCTGCTGGTTGATCTTCCGGTGGCCCTCGAGCCAGGAGTAATCGTAGGAGGCGCCGACGTCCACGTTCGAGAGGACGGGCATGTTGAAGGTGAGCGTCGAGTCGAACAGGCCCCAGCTGGAGCTGTGCACGTCCGAGTACGACATGGTTGCGCTGACATAACGCTTGCCGATGAGTCCGGAGTCCTCGGTCGCCTTGGCGGCGGCAGTCGTCTGCGCGTGGGCAGCGGCTGCGATGACGAGTGCAGCGGAGACACTGGCAATCTTCGTGATCAGTTTCATGGTGGTTTTCTAGGTTGGTGTTTAGTCTACCCGACCCGGTGAGATCGGGGGGATGGGTGGGTATGTTCCAAACAGGTTACAGCAACCCAAAAAGTTCACTTTTCAGAGGGAACCGCGGTGTGCGCGCGTTGTCGGGCGCGCGCTTTTCAACGACTTGCGGAAGACAGCCTGCGCGTGTCCGTATAATAATTCAGAATACGGGATATTCGAAAAATGAATACCATAACGGCAGGCCGGGCCGGCGTTCGAAGCCGGCTGGTTCGGAAGGCGGTTCGCGAGGGGCCCCGGGTCGCATTTTTCGACGCGCAGCCGTGGCGCCGCGACCGTCCGGCTCGCGCGTGACGTGTTCGCGGCGAGGGAGCGCCGAGGGGCGGCGCCTGGCGCTGGAAAGCAAAAAGCGGAGCCGAAGCTCCGCTTGGTTCAAGGTGATGAGCGGCGGGGGCCCGCCGGTTCAGCGCTTGCCGCGCGGCTTGCCGCCGCCGGGCTTCTGGGAGGGCTTGGCGGCGGGGCGCCGGCGGGGACGCTCGTCATCCTCCTCCTCGTCTTCTTCATCGTCCTCTTCCTCGTCGTCGTCTTCTTCGTCCTCGTCGAGATCGCCGTCTTCGTCGCCCTCCTTCTGGCCCTTTTCACCGAATTCTTCGCCCTCCTGGCCTTCCTCCTCCTCGTCCCACTTGAGCGAGGCGTCGTTCTTGAGGGCCTCCTCCTCCTTCTCATCGATGTCGGGCAGATCGTCCGCCTCGTCCTCGATCTCCTTGGGCTCGCGCTCCTCGTCGTCGTCGGACTCGTAGCCGGAGGGCATGTAGTCGAGGATCGCACATAGCTCCTCGAAGCAATGCACGGCCTTGCCCTCCATGAAACTGGCGTTCTGGTCCTCGCGGATCTCGTCCTCGACCTCGTCGATGCTGAGCTTGGCCTCGAAGTCGAACAGGTCGTTGAGCATCTTCACGCGGCAGCGCGTGAGGTGGTCGAGCAGGTCGGCGAAGGGTCCGTTCTCCTCGTCGACGATGTCGGCCAGTGCAAACAGGCGCTCGTCTGATTCGAACAGGGAGTCCTTCACGCGCTTGAGCCGCACGCGGCCCTCGCCGAGGTCCTTCTCGATGCGGAAGGGCACGAACGCCGACTCGAAGATATCCTGGTCAAAGCCGTAATCGCGCAGCGGATCGACCATCTCGATGAGATGACCGACCTGACGCGGATCGACAATGCTCAGCCCGTCCACGTCCCAGCGGATGGGATCGCTGACTTCGTCGACCCACCAGTTGTGATCTTCACCGAGACGGACGATGCACCATTCGAGGATTTTTGAGGCTTTGGCCATGAGAAGTCTTGTCGGAAGCGAGAGAGGGCTTGTCGGAAACGCTTGGGAATTCGGGAGCAAAAAGGGGTCGGCGAGGCGAAGTCAAACAACGAAAACCGGTAGTTTTAATTTGGTCGTCGAATGACTCCTTGGCTCCGAAATTTGAGGCGCAGCGTGCTGGGCTTGATGCAAAGCACAAGCATAATCTGGTGCGCGATGAGAATTCATCAAAGCGTTTATGAGCAGATCCTTAGATTTGGTGAATGCCGCGGATTGCACGGAACGCCGCGATGGGCAGCAGCAGGGAGGATGCCGGGTCGCGTGGCGGTGGACCGTGTGCCTTGCCTTTTGAGGGAGCTCCGGCCACGGTCCCGCGCATGGATTTGTGGTACGAGAAGGTCCTTCGTCCCTATTTCTTCCGGCAGGATCCCGAGGTGGCCCATGAGCGTGCGGTGCACGCGCTCGCGCGCCTGGGATCGGTCGGCTGGGCGCGTCGTGCGCTCGAGCGCTGGGCGCAGCTGCCGCCGGCGCGATTTCAGCCGGTAAGGCTGTTCGGGCTGGAGTTTCCTAATCGCATCGGGCTGGCGGCCGGCTTCGACAAGAACGGCGCGGCCTGGCTGGGCGCGGCCGCGCTGGGGTTCGGGCACGTCGAGATCGGCACGATCACGGGCGAGGCGCAGCCGGGCAACCCTAAGCCCCGGCTGTTCCGCTACCCGGAACACGAGGCGGTGATCAACCGGATGGGCTTCAACAACGAGGGCGCGGCGGCGGTGGCGCGGCGGCTCGCCTCGATGCCCGCGCGTGGACACCGGCCGATTCCCCTGGGCATCAACCTGGGCAAGACCAAGGTCGTGCCGCTCGAGCAGGCGGTGGCCGACTACCTGAAGAGCTTCGCGCTGCTCGCCGACCACGCCGACTACGTGGTGCTCAACGTCTCCAGTCCGAACACCCCGGACCTGCGCCGGCTGCAGGACGAGGACCGCCTGCGCGAGCTGCTGGGCGCCGTCACCGCGGCCAACAGGGCGCGCACGCTCAACGATGTGAAGGCCCGCGTCCCGATCCTCCTGAAGATCGCACCCGACCTCACCTGGCCGCAGGTGGACTCGGTGCTGCAGGTGATCGCGGATCACGGGCTGGATGGTATCGTGGCGACGAATACGACCCTGGCGCGGCCGGGGCCCTTCGCCTCCGCGGGGCAGGCCGGCGGTCTGAGCGGGGCGCCGCTGCGGCGCCGGTCGACGGAGTTTGTCTCCTACATCGCCCGGGCCACGGGCGGGCGCCTGCCGATCATCGGCGTGGGCGGGGTCAGCGACGGGGAGGGCGCGGGCGAGAAGCTCGACGCGGGTGCCTCGCTCGTGCAGGTGTACTCTGGCCTGATCTACCGGGGCCCCTTTTTCGCGCGCGACCTCGCTCGCGCGGTCTGTGATCGCGATCGCCGCTGACCGACTCCCCGGGAGCCACGCCCCATGGCCGATCCCAGCCCCCATGCCCGCCCCGTGCACCCGCCAGGCTTCCGCGCCCGGCGGGGGCTGAACTGGGGCGTCGTCGGCCTGATGTACACCTCGTACTACCTGTGCCGCTACAATTTCACCCTGGCGAACAAGGCGATCGCGGACGAGTTCCACTTCTCGAAGTCGGACATGAGCACGATCATCTCGACCCAGCTACTTGCGTATGCGGTGGGCCAGATCGTGAACGGCCTGCTCACCGACCGGCTCGGCGGGAAGCGCGCGATGCTGATCGGCGCCGCGGGGACGGTCGCCATGAACCTGCTGTTCGGCGCGGCGTCGTTCTGGGGCATCCTGGGCCTGTTTGTCCTGCTGCGCGGCATCGACGGGTACTCGCAGTCGTTCGGGGCGCCGGGGTTCATCAAGATCAACGCCTCCTGGTTCGGCGAGACGGAGCGCGGCACCTTTGCGGGCGTGTTCGGGTTCATGATCAACCTGGGCCGCCTGGCGATCTTCAAGCTCGGGCCGGCGGTGCTCGCCGGCTTCACGTTCCTCGGCATGTGGGAAGTCCCCGCCCTGCACTGGCGCTGGCTGTTCTGGATCCCCGCCGGGGTGGCCTCGCTCGTGGCGATCGTGCTGGCGTTCGTGGTGAAGGACACGCCTGAGGAGGCGGGATTCGACGGCGTGCACGCCGGGCAGGCCGACCACGAGGACACCGACATCCACGGCGACCTCGCGACGGTGTTCAAGCAAGTGGTCACCAACCCGGTCGTGTGGATCATCGCGCTGGGTTATTCCTGCACGGGCGCGGTGCGGCAGAGCATCGACCAGTGGTTTCCACGGTATCTCATGGAGGTGCGCCACCTCGACATGGCGTCGTCGATGTTCCAGTGGACCGGATTCCTGATCCCGTTCGTCGCGTCGGCCGGCTCGCTGATTTCGGGCATCGTCTCGGACCGGTTTTTCCAGGGGCGCCGTGCCCCCGTCGCCGCGGGCATCTACTTCCTCGAGGTCCTGGTGATTCTGGCGGCGGCCCAGGCGCAGAGCACCCTCGCGATCGTGGTGGCCTTCGTCGCGATCTCATTCACCGCGAACTCGACGCATTCCCTGCTCGGCCCCGCGGCGGCGATGGACATCGGCGGGCGCAAGATGGCCGCCTTCGCCTCGGGAGTGATCGACGCATTCCAGTATCTGGGCGCCAGCATTGCGCTGAAATTCCTGGGCTACTTCCTCGATCGGAGCTGGACCTACTATTTTTACTACATGGTCCCGTTCGGCATCATCGGCGGGTTGTTGATGCTCTCGATCGCAAACCGCACGAGCCTCAAGAAGGGCGCGGCCTGAGGCGCGACCCCACGGGGCGGACGGGTCGCTGCAGACGAGGCTGCGCGAATTTTGCGGGCCTTATAAAATAATCTAAGGGATAAATCGTCGTCGCGACATTTAACGGCCATCCCATCCCTCACCACGCCGCTGTTTGCATGAATTCCCGCCGAATTTTCGGAGTCATCCTGGTCCTTGCGCTTCCGTTTGGCTTCCTGGGCTGTGCCACCACGGACCCCGGGCAGGCCTATGGAGAAGTCGACCACCTGGTGTCGCAGGGTCTCGGGCGATCGGTGGCCCTGCCGGAAGGGCGGTCTGCGCAGGCGCAGGCTGCTGCGTCCACGACCGGGCCGCTCACCGCCGAAACCGCGGTGCGGACCGCGCTGATGAACAACCGGCGCCTGAGGGCCGAACTCGAGGAGGTCGGCATCTCGCAGGCGGATTTTGCGCAGGCCTCGCGGTTGACCAACCCGCGAATTGCCGGCAGCTGGCGGGTGCCGGACCGGCCACCGTCGGCCGTTGATGTGGAATACTCCCTGGCTGGAAACCTCCTCGACCTGCTCACGCTTTCCGCCCGCAAGACCTTGGCGGGTCACGATCTCGAGGCGGCGAAACTGCACGCGGCGGACGAGGTGCTCCGGCTGGCGTCGCAGACGCAGTCCGCCTTCTACCGCTTCCAGGCGCAGCTTCAGCTTGTGCGGGACCTGGGGGTCATCGTGCGTGCGGGTGACGCGGCGGCGGACTTTGCGCGTCGGCAGCATCAGGCGGGAAACATCACGGGCCTCGACCTCCAGGAGCAGGAGGCCTCGGCTGCGCAGGGGCATCTCGACCTGATCGAGGCGCGTGCGCGGGCGGCCGAATTGCGCGAGGACCTGGATCGCCTGATGGGGATTTCGGGCGACGACGGCGGCTGGACCGTCGCGGACCATCTTCCCGCGCTGCCCTCGGCGGATCCGGCTCTCGGGGGCCTGGAGACGACCGCGCTGGGCAGGCGCCTCGACCTGGCGACGGCGCGTGCTCGACTGGCGGCGCTCACGGAGGCGCTGCGCCTGAAGTCGCATACCCGGTTCATCCCGGGGGTATCGGCCGGCGTGGATACCGAACGCACGCCCGACGGCCAGCGCGTGACCGGGCCCACGCTCGACCTCGAGTTGCCGCTCTTCGACCAGGGCCAGCCCGCGCTTGCAAAGCTCGCCGCCGAGGTGCGGCAGGCGAGGGACCGATGCGAGGCGCTCGAGACGGCGATCCGCTCGGAGGTGCGCAAGGCGAGGGACGAACTCGTCGCCTCCCGCGAGGCGGCCGAACTGTCGGGCAGCAGCCTGCTCCCGCTGAGGCAGGCGATCCTCCAGGACACCCTCCTTCGGTACAACGCCATGGAGAAGAGCACCTACGACCTGCTGCTGGCCAAGCAGCGCGAGGAGGCCGCGCTCGAACAGAATGTCGCCCTGCTCCGCCGTTACTGGCTTGCGCGCGTCGCGCTCGAACAGGCCGTCGGAGGACGGCTTCCGTCCGCAGGTCCATCTTCGTCACCGTCAACCCGAGTGCGCTCCGGCGCGTGAATCCCATGCCCATGCTCAATCGCCGCCAATTTTTCAAGGGAGCGATGACCACCGCGAGCGGAGCGCTGATCGCCCGCCTCGTCCCCGCGGCGTCGGCGTCGCCCGCTGTCGCTGATCCCGAGCCGTTCGTCCCTCCCGCGGGCGCAGGATACCGCCCGGTCATCACGCCCAACGGGGCGGCGCTTCCCTGGAAGGAGGTGGATGGCGTGAAGGTGTTCCACCTGGTCGCCGAGCCGGTGATGCACGAGTTTGCGCCCGGCCTTGTGGCCCACTGCTGGGGCTACAACGGCCGAGTGCACGGACCGACCATCGAGGCGGTCGAGGGGGACACCGTGCGCATCTACGTCACCAACCGCCTTCCCGAGCCGACGACCGTGCACTGGCACGGGCTCCGGCTTGTCAACGGAATGGACGGCGTGGGTGGCCTCACGCAGCGCACCATCCAGCCGGGGGAGACCTTCAAGTACGAGTTCCCGCTCACCCAGCACGGCACGTTCATGTATCATCCGCATCACGACGAGATGACCCAGATGGCGCTCGGCATGATGGGCCTGTTCGTGATCCACCCGCGCTCTCCCGTCGGGCCGCCGGTGGACCACGACTTTGCGATCATGCTCAGCGAGTGGCGGATCGACGTGGGCGCCAGCCGCCCGAATCCGAGCGAGATGTCGGACTTCAACGTGTTCACGATGAACGCGCGCAGCTTCCCGGGCACCGCGCCGCTGGTGGTCCGCCGCAACAGCCGCGTGCGCATCCGGCTGGGCAACCTCAGCGCGATGGATCACCACCCGATCCACCTCCACGGCTACAATTTCACCGTGACCGCGACCGATGGCGGAGACGTGCCGGAGTCGGCGCGGCGACCCGAGACCACGGTCCTGGTTGCGGTGGGGCAGACGCGGACGGTGGAGTTCGTGGCCGACGCCCTCGGCGACTGGGCGATGCACTGCCACATGAGCCACCACGTCATGACCCAGATGGGACACCATTCGGGGAACGTCATCGGGATGAACACCGACGGCCTGGGCCGCGAAATCGGCGCGCTCGTGCCGGGCTACATGCCCATGGGCGCCGACGGCATGGGCGACATGGGGTCGATGGGCATGCCGGTGCCGAAGAACTCGCTTCCCATGGTCGGGGCCCAGGGCCAGTTCGACGTCATCACGATGGGCGGCATGTTCACGGTCCTGAAGGTGCGCGACGAGATTCCCCCGGGGAACGCGGACCCGGGCTGGTACCAGAATCCCGCCGGCACGGTTGCCGACCTCGCCTCGAAGGCGGACCTGCAGCGCGACGGCGTTGCGTCGTAATTGCGCGGATACGGCTGCGATCCAAGCCCCCTTTTACTCGCCATGAAGCTCCCTCGTATCGGAAGAATCCTCACGCTCGCCGTCGCCGCCCTCACGGCCTTCGGGGCCCTTCGCGCGGCTGACGCGGCCTCGCTGCCCGCGCCGGTCCAGGGCGTCCTCCGACATTACCTGTCCATCCAGGCGGATCTCGCCGCCGATTCCTTCACCCCGGTGCCCGCCGAGGCTGCGGCGCTGGCGAAGTCCGTTCGTGCCGCGGGCGCGTCGCTGATCTCGCAGGACGTCGCCGCGCAGGCCGACTCCCTCGCGAAGGCGTCGGACCTGGCGTCCGCCCGTGCGGCCTTCGAACCGCTGAGCGCGTCGCTGATCGGCACGCTGGGGGCCCACCACGAAAAGGGAGCCTACGTGCAGGTCTACTGCCCGATGAAGCGCGCCTCGTGGCTGCAGGCGTCGCGCACCGTCGACAATCCCTACCTCGGGAAGGAAATGCCGTCGTGCGGCATCGTCAGGAATTGACGCCGGTCGTCTCCAATTTCCAATGACACTCGTTCAACCCATCCTCGCGGCCGGCCTGGTGCCGGCGCTTCGCAGTTTCGTCATGTCGACGAAGCTCCATCCCGTCCTGGTCAATTTCACGGCGGCGCTCATTCCCGTGTCGTTCTTCAGCGACCTGGTCGGCCGGGTGCTCAAGTCCGAGTCGCTTCGGGCGACCGGCTGGTGGTCGATGCTCTATGCCATGGTGGTCACGCCGTTCACGGTGGTGACGGGCTGGCTGTTTTGGATGTCGGACGACAAGGGCGTCGTCGGCATGACGATCCACAAATGGCTGGGGACGGCGTTCGTGCTGCCGCTGCTCGGCGTCTTCCTATGGCGGTGGTCGGCCCAAAGGAAGAAGGCGTGGCCGACGTTCGGTTATCTGGTTGTCATGGCGCTGCTGGTCGCGGCGGTCGCCTACCAGGGTCATCTGGGAGGCAACCAGGTGTTCAGCGACATGTAGGTTTTGCCGTGTGGGCGGGTGCGCCCGGGGGGGCGGATTCGCCGGCCCCGGTGTTTGGCGTGGCCGCGCGGATTGCTCAGGCGCGGGTGGCGGGGACGCACGACGCGTGGCAGCGATGTTCGGCCGTCGTCGCGGCCGGTGCGAGGGGCCCGCGGGCGTTTTTCCAGGAAGAGCGCATTGCCGTGAAAGTCCCGCACGAGGAGCAGACCCGCCGGGTGCCGATTTGCACCGCGTGCAGGGGGCCGCGGGCGTTGTGCCAGGACGGCTGCATGGAGACGATGGGGACGAGTTTCGAACCTGTGCAGGTCCGGCTGTGTTCGGAGACGGGTGCAACGGGCGTGGACTTGGCGGTGGGGGCGACGGCGTCCGTGGTGCGCGACTGCCAGTACGCTGGGCCGGGTCCGGCATAGGCGCTGCCGGCGAGTGCGAGCATGAAGGCGAGGGCGCGAAGACCGGTGGAGTGGGGAGAGTTCAGGGAGTTCATGATGGATTCTTTGATTGGAGGGTTGTTTGTCTACGTGAGGGAGTACCCCGGGCGGGTGGTGATTCACTCGCGCATCGATTGAAAAAACGCGCGCGTGCGTTGCCGTCGGACGGGGGCGGTTGGGGCCGGACGGCGCTCGCCTCCGGTGCTGTCGGATGCCGCGGGCGCATGGGAGCGCCCGCGCTTCGGTGGCTGGCGGCTCCGGGCGAGACCCTGGAGGAGGAAGGGCGGATGTACTCCAATGGTCTCCTAAATAGATATTATAAAATAGTTTATGGTGTTATTTGGCGCCGAGGGGAGCGAAGAATTAATGGAATGGATCCAATGAATCAAAATGATGAATAATCGATGGACCGCATGATTATGATGAATTTTGGGCATAATTCCTGCTTCAAATTCCTCTTTTCCATGAAACCCATCACGACCCTATTGACCCTCCTGTTTGTGGCTGCGCTGGGCCTGTCGGCCAACCCGGCAAAGGCGGCGGCGCAACTCCCTCAACCAAATTTTGAGCAACGGCTTGGAGATTTGGAGGCCTATGTGAACAATACGCCGCGGCCGACGGACGGGCAGGCGCTCAGCAAGATTCCGGGGCCCGGGCCGGGGCACAGTGCCTGGATGATGACGAGTGCGGCGCTGGTGCTTTTCATGACGCTACCCGGCCTGGCGCTGTTCTATGGCGGTTTGGTCCGGCAGAAGAACGTGCTGTCGATCCTGGCCCAGTGCCTCGCGCTTACGGCCGTGGTCTCGCTGATGTGGTGGGCCTTCGGGTACAGCCTCACGTTCAGCCGGGGGAATGGATGGATCGGCGGGCTGCATTTCGCCTTCCTGCGCGGGGTGGGCATCGCTCCCAATCCCGACTATGCGCCATGGATTTCAAATAACCTGTTCATGATCTATCAGTTGATGTTCGCGATCATTACGCCGGCGCTGACGATCGGCGCGATCGCGGAGCGCATGAAGTTCAAGTCGGTCATCCTGTTCAGCGTGCTGTGGATGCTCTGCGTGTACTTCCCGGTGGCGCACTGGATCTGGGGCGTGGGTGGCTGGATGAACGGCATGGGCAATCCGCTGGCGTCGATTCACGCGATCGACTTCGCCGGCGGCATCGTGGTGCACATGACCTCGGGCTGGAGCGCGCTCATCCTGTGCATCCTGCTCGGCAAGCGCCGGGGTCACGGCAAGGAGCCGATGCCGCCGCACAGCATGGTGTTGTGCATGGTCGGGACGGGCATGCTCTGGGCGGGCTGGTACGGGTTCAACGCGGGCAGCGCGCTCGCGGCGGACGGGGTGGCGGTCAACGCCTTCGTGGCCACGACGCTGGCGGCGGCGGCGGGCTGCTTCATGTGGCCGGCGCTCGAGTATTGGCTGCGCGGCAAGCCGAGCGTCCTGGGCTTCTGCTCGGGCGCGGTCGCGGGCCTGGCGACCGTCACGCCCGCAAGCGGTTTCGTGAGCGCGAGCGCTGCGGTGGTCATCGGACTGGTGGCGGGTGCGGCTACGTTCTTCGCCTGCAATTACCTGAAGAACTGGCTCGGGTATGACGACTCGCTGGACACCTTTGGCGTCCACGCGGTGGGCGGCACGATCGGCACGGTGATGGCGGGCATCTTTGCGTCGCCGGTGATCAACCCCGGCCTTGCCTCCGGTCCGCTCGCCTCGCTGGTGAGGCACGGTCTGTGGCTGGAGCAGATCAAGGCCGGCGGCCTGGTGCTGGTCTGGTCCGTGGGCTGCACGGTGATCCTCGCCAAGGTCGTGGGTTGGGCCACGGGCGGCCTGCGCGTGGAAGACGAGGATGAGGAGGCCGGCCTCGACATCAGTCAGCACGGCGAAGAGGGCTATTTCCTGGAGTGATGTTCCGGCCCCGCCCGCGCCGTATTTCGGCGCGGGCGCGGCCGCAGGGTCTGGCGGGCGGGGTCGATTCGGCCGTTGCTAAGGGGCGATTGTCGATTTCAGTGCTCTGCTCCCATGACCGCCTTTTCGCCGCTCCCACTCGGCCGCAAGATTCCCGATCGGCTGCACGCCGTCTCGTGCAGCCTGCCGACGCTGCGCGACGTGCGGGGCTACGAGGAGAAGCAGCCGGAGACGATGAGCCGGATGTGCTCGGGGTATCCCCGGTTCGTCGTGCATTCGCTGACGGTGCGGCTGGGCGAGGTGCTGGCGGCGCGCTCCGGCGTGCACGAGGGGCGCCTCTGGCTGGCATGTTCGGAGCGCGTGGCGCAGGCCCTGGTCGCCTACCTGGGCGCGGGGCAGGCGCGGCCCTTCTCGGCCGAAGGCGTGCACGGGGTCGTCCATGCGGACAATCCCGACCTGGCTGCGCGCGCCAAGAGTTTCCTGCAGCACACCGGCGGTTTCCTGTCGTCGAGGCAGGCGGAGGATGTCCTGGTTCGCCTGGGCGAGCGGCCGAAGGTCGAGCCTGAGGAGGCGTTCGCGGGCGACGCCCGCGCCGAGGCCTGGAGACACCTGGGGCCGCTCTTCCCGGGGGCTGAATCCCCGCACGCGCATTTCGCGAATTCAGGCATCAACGCCGTGTATGCCGCCTTCAAGGCGGTCGACTCCGCCCAGGCCGCACGCGGGCGAAACCTTTGGATCCAGCTCGGCTGGCTCTACCTGGACACCATCGCGATCCTGAAGAAATTCACGCGCCCGGAGGGCTCGTGCATCGTGGTGCGCCATGTGGACGACCGCGCCGAACTTGAGCGGATCTTCGCGGAGCACGGTCCCCGCATCGCGGGCCTGATCGCCGAGGTGCCGACCAATCCCCTCATCCAGACACCCGACGTGGCCTTTGTCTCGGACCTCGCCCGGCGTCACGGCGCACGGGTCATCCTCGATCCGTCGGTGGCCTCGGCCTACGCCGTCGACCTCCTGCGCCATGCGGACGTGGTGGTGACGAGTCTGACGAAATTCTCGGCCCACGAGGGCGACGTCATCGCCGGGCTCGCGGTGGTGAATCCGGCCTCGCCCGATGCGGCCGCGCTGCAGGCGGGCCTGGAGGCGCTGATCGAGCCGCCCTACGGCCGCGACCTGGCTCGGCTGGCGGCGCAGCTTCCGAGCGCGCCCGAGGCCACGAGGCGTATCCAGGAAAATGTGACCCGTGTCGCCGCCTTCCTGGAGTCGCGTCCCGAGGTGTCGGCGGTCCACTGGTCCGGCGCCGCACGCACGCGCGCGGCCTACGCCGCGGTGGCGAGGGGGGCGGGTTGTCCGGCCGGCATGCTGTCGTTCGAGCTGCGGGTTCCCATGCAGGCCTTCTTCGACGCGGTGCGCCTGCCCAAGGGGCCGAGCTTCGGCATGCGCCACACGCTGCTCTGCCCGTTCATCTGGCTGGCCCACTACGATCTGGTGAACAGCGAGGCGGGGCGGGCAGAACTCGCCGCCAGCGGGATCAATCCCGACCTCATGCGCCTGGCTCCCGGGACCGAGTCGGCCGACGACATCCTCGCGGCGCTCGCCGAGGCGCTCGAGATTGCCTCCGGCCGCCGGCGCGCTTGAGTTGGGACATGTCCTCCGCCGATCCCGGCTGCACCCTTTCGATCAAGGCCATCCCCGGCGCCCCGCGCAGCGAGGTCTGCGGCTGGCTGGGGGATCACCTCAAGGTCAAGGTCCAGGCGCCCGCGGTGGAGGGCCGCGCGAACGAGGCGCTGCTGCGCTTTCTCGCCGAGTCCCTCGGGATCCCGCCGCGCTCCGTGTCGCTGCTGCGCGGCGATACCGCCCGCCTAAAGATCGTCCGAATCGCCGGCCTCGGCTCCGACGAGGTGCGCCGCCGGCTCGGCGTCTGAGCCGTCTTGCGATGCGTGCAGGAGCCCGCTCGACTGTGTCGCGTCGCCAATGTCCATCCCCGTAGATCAGCTCCTCGAGGCCAAGCGCGAGGTTCTCAGGCTCTCGCGGCAGGGGCGCATGCTGACGCCGCGCGACGCGTGGATGTTTGCGGGGCACACCGAGGGCCGGGAGACGCTGTGGTCGGTCGCCCTGAGGCTTTCCCAGGACCAGCCCTTCTCCGCCCAGGAATTGTGTGCCGCACTCGAACGCAGCTTTCCGCAGTACTCCGAGCAGGGCGTGCAACCGCAGGGCTGGCACGATTACCTGGACCGCCCGAGCCCGTGGTGAGCGCCTGGCCGGTGTCTCAGCGCAGGAAGGTCGTCCAGAGCAGCCGCAGCACGGTGAGGGCGACCATGCCGAGGAAGAGCGGCTTCACGAAACGCGCGCCGCGTTTCACGACCAGCCCGGCGCCGATGCGCGCGCCCACGAGCTGACCCGCGCCCATGGCCGCGCCGGCGGCAAGCGCGATCTGGCCCGCCAGCGCAAACAGCGCGAGCGAGCCCAGGTTGCTCGTGGCGTTCATCACCTTGGTGTGCCCGGTCGCCCGCATGAAGTCCTGCCCGAGCAGCAGCACCAGCGCGATGGTCCAGAACGAGCCCGTGCCGGGTCCGAAAAAGCCGTCGTAGAAACCCAGGCCGAGCCCGGCCAGCACGAAGAACGGAGCGCGGCCCATGCGCGGCGGCGCCTCGCGATGGCCCACGTCGGGCTTGAAGATCGCGTACGCCACGATCGCCGCGAGCAGCCAGGGCACGAGGCGCGCGAGCAGGACCGGATCGAGCACCTGGACACACGAGGCGCCCGCGAGCGCCCCGATGAGCGTGGCCACGATGCCCAGTCCGCACTCGCGCAGCGAAACCACGTCGTTGCGCACGTAGTGCACGCTCGCGGACACCGAGCCGAACGAGGCCTGGAACTTGTTCGTGCCCAGCGCGAGCGGGACGGGCAGGCCGAGGTTGAGCAGCACCGGCACGGTGAGCATGCCGCCGCCGCCCGCCATCGAGTCGACCAGGCCCGCGGTGAAGCCGGTGGCGAAGAGCAGGGGATAGGCCCAGGCCTTCAGTTCGGGGACGTGCAGGGGCATGGCCTGGGGGGCGGTCTCAGCGGTCCTTCGAGTACGGCGTGCCGATCGACTTCGGCGCGACCGACTTCCCGACAAAGCCCGCGAGCAGCAGGATCGTGAGCGCGTAGGGCAGGGCGACGATGATCTGTACCGGGATCGTCCCTACGAGCGGCAGGGCGACGCCCTGGAGCCGGGCCGCGGCCGCGTCGGCGAACGCGAAGAGCAGGCAGGCTCCGAGCGCGGGCCAGGGCTTCCATTTGCCGAAGATGAGAGCGGCGAGCGCGAGGTAACCCTTGCCCGCGGTCATGTCGCGCACGAACCCCGCCCCGGCCGCCGTGGACAGGTAGGTGCCGGCGACGCCGCACAGCGCCCCGGAGACGAGCATGGCCTGGTAGCGCAGTGCGTTCACGGATACGCCCGCGGTGTCCACCGCATGCGGGTTCTCGCCGACCGCGCGCAGGCGAAGCCCGAAGCGCGTGCGGTACAACACCCACGCCGAGAGGGGCACGAGCGCGACCGCGAGATAGACGAGCAGGTTGTGCCCGCTCAGGAGCTGCGAGTACATCAGGCCCGGGAACGGCGCGACGTGCGCCGCCTGGTGCGCCCAGGGCCAGACGAGCCCCATGAACCGCTGCCCCGGCGCCTCGAGCTGGGGCGTCTGCCCTCCGAGGTCGAACCACGCCAGCCCGAGCGTCGGCGCCAGCCCCGCGACGATCATGTTGATCGCCATGCCTGCGACCACCTGGTTGCCGCGGTGGGTGACGCACGCAAAGCCCAGGAGCGCCGCGAGCGCCATGCCCGCGAGCACGCCGGCGCCCAGACCCAGCCAGGCCGAGCCTGTGACCGCGGACACCGCGGCCGAGGCGAAGGCCGCCGCGAGCATCTTGCCCTCGAGCGCGAGGTCGACCACGCCCGAACGTTCGGAGAACAGCCCGCCCAGCGCGGCGAGCAGCAGGGGCGTCGCGGTCCGGAGGGTCGCGGCGAGCAGCAGGACGATCAAGGTGTACGTCTGCATGTCAGTCTCCGGCGGTGGCGCGCCCGCGGTCGCCAAGGCGCGCGAACAGCGCGGCCAGCGGTGCGCGAAGCAGTCCCTCGAGAGCGCCGCACAGCAGCACGACGAGGCCCTGGATCGCCACCACGAGGTCGCGGTTCACATGGGGCATGTCGAAACTCAGCTCCGATCCGCCCTGGTAAAGAGCGCCGAAGAGCAGGGCGGCGGCGAGGATTCCGAGCGGGTGGTTGCGGCCCATCAGTGCGACTGCGATGCCGACGAAGCCCGCGCCGCCGACAAAATCGAGGATGAGGTTGTGCTGCGAGCCGAGCAGTTCGTTGAGCCCGACGCAGCCGGCGAGCGCACCCGAGATCAGCATCGCCCAGATCGTGGCGGCGCCGGGCGAGATGCCCGCATAGGAGGCGGCGCCGGGGCTCGCGCCGGCCACGCGCAGGGCATAACCCCACTTGGTGCGCCACAGCAGCAGCCAGACCAGGGCGCAGGCGACCAGCGCAATCGGGAAAGTGAGGTTGAGAGGCGTCGACGTGAAGTGCAGCCCCACGTCGCCGAGCAGGGCGCGCGCCGAGGGCATGAGGGCCCCGCGCGGGAACGGGGCCGATTCGGGCGACTGCTGGTCGGGCGCGATCAGGACGTTGACCAGCAGGTAGGTCATCAGCGCCGAGGCGAGGAAGTTCATCATGATCGTCGTGATCACGATGTGGCTGCCCCGTTTCGCCTGGAGCCAGGCGGGGATCGCCGCCCAGGCGGCGCCGAACAGGGCGCCCACCGCGATCGCCGTCGGCAGGAAGAGCCAGAAGGGCCAGTGGCCCAGATACAGCGCGGCAAGGCTGATCCCGAGCCCCCCGACGTAGGCCTGGCCTTCGCCGCCGATGTTGAAATGACCCGCGTGGAAGGCGACGGCTACGGCGAGTCCGGTGAAGAGGAAGTCTGTGGTGTAGAAGAGCGTGTAGCCGATGCCCTCCTGCGAGCCGAAGGCCCCCCGCGCCATGAGGCGAAACGCCTGCAGCGGGCTCTCGCCCACGAGGGCGACCACGGCGGCGGCGATCAGCAGCGCGAGCACCAGGTTGAGCGCGGGGAGGAGCGCCCAGTCGGCCCAGCCGGGGAGGTCGCGGGTGGCGCGCGGCTTCATGCGGACTCCGTCCTCCCTCCGGCCATGAGAAGCCCGATTTCGCGTTCGCTCGCGCCCTCTCCGGCACGTTCTCCCACGATCGCGCCGTCGTGCATCACGAGAATCCGGTCCGCGAGACCGAGGATTTCGTCGAGTTCGACCGACACGAGCAGCAGGGCATTGCCCGCATCGCGCAGCTGAAGCAGGCGGCGGTGGATGGCCTCGATGGCGCCGATGTCCACGCCGCGCGTGGGTTGCCCCACGAGCAGCACCGAGGGATCGCTCTCGATCTCCCGGGCGAGGACGAGCTTCTGCTGGTTGCCGCCTGAAAACGCGGAGGCGCGCAGGCGCGGGAGCCTTGGCCGCACGTCGAAGGACTCCATTCTGCGCCCGCACTCCGCGATGGCTGCGGACGGCGAGAGCAGGGGGCCGGCGCCATAGGCTGTGCGGTGATGATAGCCCAGCAGTGCGTTTTCCCACGCGGGGAAGCCGCCTACCAGGCCGACCGCGAGTCGATCCTCGGGCACATGCGCGAGCCCGAGGGCGCGCCGTTCGCGGGGGCCCAAGCCGGAGGCGATCAGGTCGCGGCCCGCCAGGTGAATCTCGCCCGCGTCGGGCCGCCGCATGCCGGCGAGCACCTCGAGCAGCTCCGTCTGGCCGTTGCCCGCCACGCCCGCGATGCCGACGATTTCGCCCGCATGGAGCGCAAGCGAGACGTCGCGCAGGCGGGCGATGCCGTGCCGGTCGCGCAGCGCCAGTCCGCGTGCCTCCAGGAGCACGGCGCCGGGCCTGGCGGGGGTCCGCTCCACCTGGAGCTGTACGGCGCGCCCGACCATCTTCTCGGCAAGTTCAGCCGGGGAGGTCGCCCGGGTGTCGAGGTCGGCGACGACCGCGCCCTGGCGCATGACGGTGACACGATCCGAGACCGCCATGACCTCGCGGAGCTTGTGGGTGACAAGCAGGACCGTTTTCCCCTCGTCGCGCAGGCGCCGCAGCAGGGCGAAGAGCTGGTCCGCCTCGCCCGGGGTGAGCATGGCGGTGGGCTCGTCGAGGATGAGGAGGCGGGCGCCGCGGTGGAGCGCCTTGAGGATTTCGACGCGCTGCTGGAGGCCGACGGGCAGTTCGCCCACGGGCCGGTCGAGCGGGACCGACAGGCCGTAATCGGCGGCGAGCCGCTCGAGCGAGGCGCGCGCCCCGGCCAGCCCTCCCGCGAGCCGCAGCCCGCCTTCGGCGCCGAGCACGATGTTCTCCAACGCCGTGAAGGCCTCCACGAGCATGAAATGCTGGTGCACCATGCCCACGCCCGCCGCGATGGCGTCGTGGGGCCGCCGGATCCGGACTGTGCGCCCGTGTATCCGGATTTCCCCGTCGTCGGCCTGGTGGTAGCCGAAGACGATGTTCATGAGCGTCGACTTGCCGGCCCCGTTCTCGCCGATGATCGCGTGGACTGTGCCCGCGGCGATGCGGAGGGATACGGCGCGGTTGGCGTGGACCGGTCCGAAGCGTTTGTCCACGCCCACCAGCTCGAGGGCCGGCGGCGGGGCGCCGGCGGGGGCTTCCGCGGCGGTCGTCACGAGCCCGGATATTCGGGAACCTTGAGGCGGCCCGCGATGATATCGGCCCGCGCCTGCTCGACACGCTTGAGCATGGCCGGGGTGATCAGGGCGCGGTTGTACTTGTCCAGGGAGAAGTCCACGCCGCCCTCCTTCAGTCCGAGCACCTCGTGACCCGCCTTCCAGTCGCCCTTGAGCGCGTCCATGCACGACCGATACACGGCGTTGTCCACCCGCTTGACGGCCGAGGTGAGCACGTGGCCCGGGTGAAGGTAGTCCTGGTTGCTGTCGCAACCGATGCCCAGGAGCCCGGCGTCCTGGGCCGCCTGAAGCACACCCAGGCCGCTCGCGCCCGCCGCGTGGAAGACGACGTCGGCGCCGCGGCCAAACTGGCTCTTCGCGAGGTCCGCGCCGCGCGTCGGGTCGCCCCAGGCCGATGGCGTCGTGCCGATCATGTTCTGGAAGACCTGATCGTTCGGCGCCACGTAGTGGACGCCTGCGACATAGCCCATCGCGAATTTCCGGATGAGCGGGATGTCCATTCCACCCACGAAACCCACCTTGCCTGTCTTGGAGGCCATCGCGGCGAGCATGCCGCACAGGAACGACGACTCCTGCTCCCGAAAGACCACGGACTGCACGTTGGGCAGGTCGACCACCGCGTCGATCAGGGTGAATTTCACGTCCGGGTGGCGGCGCGCGACACGTTCGACCGCGGAGGCCTGGGTGAAGCCCACCGCGATGATGAGCGTCGCCCCGTGCCGGGCGAGGTGCTCCATCGCCTGCTCCCGCTGCGCGGCGTTGGTAATCTCGAACTCGCGATAGGAGATGCCCGTCTCCTTCTTGAAGCGCTCCATGCCCTCGCTTGCGGACTGGTTGAACGACCGGTCGTACTTGCCCCCGAAGTCGTACACGACGGCTGGCTCGAAGGAGTTTGCGCGGATGCCGGCGACCAGCATCAGGGCGCTGGCGATGAGGAAAATGAGACGTGCGGCGCGTTTCATGAGGCGGTGCGTTTGGGCTGCGCAGACGCTGGTGTAATCGCCTGCCCGAATCAATGCCGGAGGGCCGCGCGAAGACGCAGATCCCTTACAAAAGTGTAATGCGCCCGAAAGGTGCCAGACACCTGGCTGTGCGAGACTGGGCACGTCATGAACGAGAAACTCCTCCACTCCTTTCCCTTCCGCCACCGTCGTGCGGTTGCCGTTGCTGTGATCGCCCTGGCCGGTGCCGTGGGCACTTCACTGGCGGTCACCGGCGGCGAGGCCCTCCTCAAGAAGCCGCCCGTCGTCAAACTCGACTCGACCCCCGTCAATCGCGGAGGCCTCGAGCCCGCGAGTTATGCCAACGTCGCCAAGGCCGTCTCCCCGTCCGTCGTCAAGATCGTCACCGAAATCCCGGGACAAACGGTCTCGATGCAGCCGGGTCAGGGCTTCGGCATGGACAATCCCTTCTTCCGCCAATTCTTCGGAGGCCAGCTCCCCGAGGTCCGCCAGGCCCCCGAGGTCGGCATCGGCTCGGGCGTGATCATCAGCAGCGACGGCTACATCGTGACGAACAACCACGTCGTCAAGGGCGCGGACCGCGTCACGGTTTATCTGAACGATGGCCGCGAGCTTCATGCGAAAATCATCGGCCGCGACCCGCAGACGGACCTCGCGGTGGTCAAGATCGACTCCAAGAACCTTCCCGCGATCACCTTCGCCGACAGCGCCAAGGCTGAGGTGGGCGATCGCGTGCTCGCGATCGGCAATCCCTTCGGAATCGGCGAGACGGTCACCTCCGGCATCATCAGCGCCAAGGGCCGCCGCCCGGGTCTCGGGCTCGCGTATGAGGACTTCCTCCAGACCGACGCCGCGATCAATCCCGGCAATTCCGGTGGCGCGCTCGTCGACATCGAGGGCCGCCTGGTCGGCATCAACACCGCCATCCTCACCCGCTCCGGCGGTTTCCAGGGCGTTGGTCTCGCCATCCCGTCGGATCTCGTCCGCACCGTCGTCGACAGCATCGTACAATACGGAAAGGTCGTGCGCGGCTTCCTCGGCGTCACGATCCAGAAGCTCACGCCTTCGCTCGCCGATTCCTTCGGCCTGAGCGACACCACCAAGGGTGCGATCGTCACCGACGTGCGCCCCGGCGGCCCTGCCGAAAAGGCCGGCCTGAAGTCGGGTGACGTGATCACCGAAATCGACGGCAAGCAGGTGAAGGATCCCTCGGACATCAGTCTCTCGGTCGCCCAGATGGCGCCTGACTCGAAGGTCGTCATGAAGGTCGAGCGCAATGGCAAGCCCATGACGATCGACGCGATCGTCGGCAAGATGCCGGCCGATTATGGCAACATGATGGCCCAGGAAAACGGCGGCGGAGACAATTCGAGCTCCCTGAACAACAACGACCAGGGCGTGCTCAATGGCGTCGCCGTGGCCGACCTGGACAGCGCGACTCGTCGCGAGCTCAACGTTCCCTATCGCATTCACGGCGCGGTCATCACCGACGTCGACCCCAACTCCGCCTCGGCCCGCGCCGGCCTGAAGCCCGGAGACATCATTCTCGAGATCGACCATCACCCGGTTCGCAATGCGGATGACGCCGTGCGGCTCACCCAGAACGCGACGAGCAAGAAGACGCTCGTGAAACTCTGGTCCCGCGGAGGTATCATCTACGCGGTGGTGGATGAATCTCACACGCCTTCGTCATAGTTGGTTTAGGCAAGATTAGGCTAGGTTACATTGGGGTATATTACGGTGTCGGGCGCAGGCTTTAGGCAGCCTGCGCCCGTTCCGTTCCCACGCCCGTGCTTTTGGACTTCCGGCCCGCCCACCGCACCCGGTAGGTTTCCCCCGCCCTTTGCCCTCTGTCCTCCGACTTCCGACCTCCGACCTCCGACCTCTGATCTTTGTCCTCCGACCATGCGTATCCTCGTTGTAGAAGATGATGCCAAGATCGCCTCGTTCATCGTCCGTGGACTGAAGGAGGCTGGGTTTGCCGTGGATCACGCGCCGGATGGGGAGGCGGGGTTGCTGCTCGCGGGAACGACCGACTACGATGCGGCGGTGGTGGACATCATGCTCCCGAAGCTCGACGGCATCAGCCTGGTCCGGCGGATGCGGGCCTCGCGGAAGACCACGGCCGTGCTCTTTCTCAGCGCCAAGGCGAGCGTCGACGACCGGGTTAAGGGACTGCAGGCGGGCGGAGACGATTACCTCACCAAACCCTTTGCGTTTTCCGAGCTGCTCGCGCGCATCCAGGCGCTCATCCGCCGCGCGACCCAGGCACCCGAGGCGACGCGCCTGTCCGTGGGCGACGTGACGGTCGACATGGTCTCGCGCGAGGTGACCCTTGCCGGCAACCCGGTGGAGCTCCAGCCGCGGGAATTCACGCTGCTCGCCTTCCTGTTGCGCCATGCGGGCAGACCGGTCTCGAAGACGATGATCCTGGAGCACGTCTGGGACTATAGTTTCGACCCCCAGACCAACGTCGTTGACGTGGTCGTGCACCGCCTGCGTTCGAAGGTGGATCCCGACAAGACGCGGCTGGAGACGGTGCGCGGCGTCGGCTACCTGTGGAGGAAGGCATGATCGACCGTGTTCCCAGGTCGCTCGCCGTCCGACTGGGCGTTCTGTACGCGCTGGTCTTCGCGCTGGTCGGCGCGGTGGTGTTCGGCCTGCTGTACTGGTCGCTGGCCAACGCCCTCGACCGCCGCGAGCGCGCGGCCGTGGAGTCGTGGGCGAATGAATACGCGGCGCTCTATCAGCAGGGCGGCCCCGCGGCGCTGCGGGCGAGCCTCGCCGCCGCGGACACCAGCCCCGCGGTCAACTCGCTGTTCATCCGCGTCCTGGGCACCGGCGGCGACACGCTCTTCGCGCGCGTGCCGCCCGACTGGATCGAGACCCAGGTGAAGAACATCCCGGTCCCCGGCGCCCCCAACAATCTCCAGGTGCGCCAGTACGTGCGGTTCGTGCGCATTCCGCGCGACGCCCAGCAGGATTTCACCGTGGCGACCCGCCCGCTCTACGACGGGCGCGTGCTGCAGGTTGCGCGAAGCACCGACAATCGCACCGTCCTGCTCGCGCCGCTCAGAAAATCATTCCTCACGACCGGCGCCATCGCCCTCGGCCTGGCCGCCGTCACGGGCATGCTGCTCGCCTGGCGCGTCACCCGTCCGCTGCGTCAGGTCAACGAGACCGCGCGCCGCATCGTCGCGACCGGCGACCTGCTCGCGCGCGTGCCGGAGCCCTCCCGGGGCGGGGAACTCGCGGACCTTGTCAGGCAGTTCAACACGATTCTCACCAAGAACGCCGCCCTCATCACCGCGCAGCGCGAGACTCTCGACAACCTTGCGCACGACCTGCGCACGCCGCTCACCCGGTTGCGCGGCACCGCCGAACTCGCGCTGAGCAACGGCGGGGATCCCTCCGCGTCGCGCGAGGCGCTCGCGGACTGCGTCGAGGAATCCGAACGCGTGCTCCGCCTCCTGGAGACGCTGCTCGATGTCTCGGCTGCGGAAACCGGCACGCTTCCACTGAAGCGCACCCAGGTCGACCTGACCCACCTGGTCGCGGACGTTGCGGACCTGTATCGCGAGGTGGCCGAGGAGAAGGGCATCTCGGTGGAGATCGACTGCCCGACCCCGGTCGAGGTGGAGGCCGACTCGATGCGCCTGGGCCAGGCGGTGGCGAATCTCGTCGACAACGCGCTCAAGTACACGCCCGACAAGGGCCGCGTGCGCATCGCCGCGCGGTCCGCGGAGACGTACTGCGAGGTCGAGGTCTCGGACAGCGGTCCCGGCGTGCCGGTTCAGGAGCGCTCGAAGATCTGGCGCCGCTTGTATCGCGGCGACGCGTCGCGCTCGCAGCGCGGGCTGGGGCTTGGACTGAGCCTGGTGAAGGCCGTCGCAGAGGCCCACGGCGGCTCGGTCGCGGTGGGCGACGCCGACCCCTCGGGCGCACGCTTCATCCTCCGGCTCCCCCGACGTGCGCCGGCCTGAGCGTTTGGCCAAAGGGCACCGTGCGGCAGAATCGGAATCGAATCCGCCGGAGGGATTGGCCACAAGAAACGCCAAAAGGCGCCAGGGTTGCCGACCCTGATCGGAGCGCGCTTATAAGCGCACGCAACGTTAAGCCGATGCCCCTGAAGTTTCGTGTTATTCGTGGCCAACCCTTCAAATGGTTTGGTTGCGGATCGGCCGTGCCGTGGTTCAACCGCAGCAAGGCACCGCCTGGGCTCAAACGTTCGCAGGACGCAGCGGAGGAATCGACTTCCGCCCACCGTGCCACCCGCGCAGACTCCGCGCCTTTTCCCGCTCATGCGTATCGACTGGCAGGTTGGATTTTCGAAGACCCGCGAGGGCGCGCCCGAACGCTGGGTTGCGGCTGTGGTGCCCGGCGCCGTCCAGCTCGACTGGGCTCGCGCCGAGGGCTGGCCGTCGCACGCCGTCGGGGAAAACTCGGAGGCTTACCGCTGGATGGAGGACGTCTGGTGGACCTACCGCGCGCGGATTTCGGTGCCCGCGCCCGAACCGGGCGGCGCGGTGCGTCTGGTGGCGCGGGGAGTGGATTACCGCTGCGAATTGCTCGTGGACGGAGCCATGGTGGCGGAACACGAGGGACTGTACTCACCCGTCACCGCCGAGCTCACCGCGTTCGCGGGCAGGACGGTTGAAGTAAGGATTCGGATACACCCGGCGCCCAAGTCCAACGAGCGGGCCGCCGACCGCGCCCAGGCCGACCACGCCTTCAAGGCCGCGGTCAGCTACGGCTGGGATTTTCATCCCCGGCTCATCCCGCTCGGCCTGTGCGACGAGGCGGAGCTCCAGGTGCTGCCCGGCCTGCGCTTTGGGGACCTGGACGTGGTGAGCGCGCTGCTCGACGACCATTCCGCGGCGCGTCTCGGCCTGGAGGCGGAGATCGCAGGCGCGCCCGGCGCCCGACTTCTCTGGACCGTGCTCGCGCCGGACGGCGCGACCGCCTTTGCCGCGGAGGCGCCCGCCACGGCAGGCCGGCTGGAACTGTCGGGCCGGATCGACCGACCGCGGCTCTGGTGGCCGCACGACCAGGGGGACCAGCCGCTCTACACGCATGTGATCAGACTCGTGGACGCTAAGGGGCGGGTCTGCGACGAACGCCGACTGCGCACGGGCATCCGGCGCGTCCGGCTCGTCATGGCCGAGGGCCAGTGGGATCGTCCGGCGCCGGGGGAATTTCCAAAACCGCGCGCCACGCCCCCGTTCACGCTGGAAATCAACGGTCGGCGGATCTTCGCCAAGGGCGCCAACTGGGTGGCCCCCGACATCTTCTACGGCACGGTCGACTCCGGCCGGCTCGAGGCTCTGCTCGGGCTCGCACGCGCCTCGCACTTCAACCTCCTGCGCTGCTGGGGCGGGGCACCGGTGATGAAGGATGCCTTCTTCGACCTGGCCGACGAACTTGGGCTGCTCGTGTGGCAGGAGTTTACCCTGGCGTGCAACGCGTATCCGGATGCCCCCGACTACCTCGCCGTCGTGGACCGGGAGTCGCGCTTCCTCGTGCACCGGCTGCGCCGCCACCCATGCCTCGCGCTGTGGTGCGGCGGAAACGAGCTGTTCAACAAGTGGTCCGGCATGGACGACCAGTCGCTGGTCCTGCGCACCCTCGACCGAAACTGCCTGGAGCTGGACCCGCTGACGCCGTTCCTCCCCACGTCGCCTGTCGACGGCGTGGCCCATGGACACTACGTCTTCCGCGACTCGAAGACGGGCCGCGAGGTCTGGGAGCTCTTCCAGTCGGCGCGGTACAACGCGTATCCGGAATTTGGCGTACCGGGTGCGGCCAACGCCGACGTGCTCCGCGCGGTGATCCCGGAGTCGGAGCTGTGGCCGCCGGCCGACGCCGGATCCTGGAGGCACCATCACGCGTTCGCGAGCTGGACGCCGCAGCATCATCTCTGTCTCGAGACCCTCGAGCACTATTTCGGCCCGATCGACTCGCTGGAGCGGCTCGTCGAGCTGAGCCAGTGGACGCAGGGCGAGGGCCTGCGCGGGGTGTTCGAGGAGGCGCGTCGGCAGAAGCCGCGCTGCTCGATGGCGCTGGCCTGGTGCTTCAACGAGCCCTGGCCCGCGGCGGCGAACCTCAGCCTGGTCTGCTGGCCGGCAGTGCCCAAGTCCTCACTCGCGGTCGTGGCCCAGGCGTGCCGGCCTGTTGTCGCGAGTGCGCGGATACCGAAGTTCCAGTGGAGCGCCGGCGAGACCTTCGAGGCCGAGCTGTGGCTGCTCAACGATTCGCCCGCGCCGGCGGGCGGCGCCGCGATCGAGGCCGTGCTCGAGGCGGACGGGGTGTCGATCGCGCTCGTGCGTTGGGAGTGTCCGGTTGTCGCGGCGAATGCGAATGTCCGTGGTCCGACCGTGCGCCAGGTGATGCCCGAGCTGCGTGGCGGGCATTTCGAGCTCCGGCTCATGGCCGTGGGGAATCCAGGATGGAGTTCGAGCTATCGGCTCTCGTTCAGGTCCGCACAGCGCGGGGGTGTGCCGCAAACCGCCGCCGCCCCGACCCTCAACGTCTGAGGCGTGGGAGACTCCCTAGGCGCGGAATTCGCCGCGGACGCTCCACACCGCGAGCACGCAACCCAGGGCGCACAGCACGAAGGCGGCAAGCGGAACCGGGGTGCCCGCCACGGGGATGGAAATTTCGAATAGGCGGGAGCAGAGCACGACCAGGCTGCCCAGGGCCGCCCGGCCGAAGGTTGCGACGAGGACCAGGGACAGGGCGGTGGCACCGACAACCAGGCCGGCGCGCCGGCGCGCCGGATGGCGTGACGCGGGGAGGGTGTCCATCACGCGCGCGGTGAAGCCCGCGTCGTCGACGTATTCCTGCGCGTCGTCGCGGAGCAGGCGGTTCAGCTTTTCGTCGTCGTCGAGGTTCATGGTCGGGAGGCAGTCTAGGACGTGGGTGAATAGGCGTCGAGCAGGCCGCGCAGGCGCTGCTTGGCGCGCAGGATGAGAGATTTGAGCGTGCCGATGGGGCAGCCCATGACCCGCGAGGCCTCCTCGTGCGAGAGGCCTTCGCCGTAACACAGCTGGAGGGCGGTCTGTTCCTCCGGGCGCAGGGTCGCGAGCGCCTCGCCGAGATCCTGGCGAAGATCGGCTGCCGGAGCGGGACTCTCGGAGCCGGCGTCGAGCAGCGCCTGGCCGGGTTCGACGGTTTTCTCGCGCTGCGTCCGCAGCGATTGCCGAAACCGATTGTAGGCGATGCCGAACAACCAAGTCTTGAACCGGGCCTCCCCGCGGTAGGCGGACAACTTGCGGTAGGCCTCAAGAAAGGCCTCCTGCGCGAGATCGTCTGCCAGCGCGTGATCCCCGTGCGCGAGGCGGCGCAGGAATGCGCGCAGCGCGGCCTGGTGGAGCTTCACCAGTTCCGCGAAGGCGTGCCGGTCGTCGCGGACCAGCACACGCGCGATCAGGTCGGCCTCGCAGGTGTCCACGGCCGTGTCAGGACCTCGGCTCCTGATTTCTCGGGCGGCGGTTGAGGGTCCAGTTGATCAGGAGCGCGACTCCGATCAGGCCTGGGACCGATGCGAGCCACATCACGCCGTGGACCGCCTGTGCGTCTTGGGGAAAGGGGAAGCCGTAGAAGAACAGCGCGACGCCGATCGCGACCGCGATCAGGATCAGGCCGGCCTTGCGGTCATCGGGCGGAGGATCGGTTCTCGCCGGGTTGAGGATTTCCGGAGGCAGGGACTGCCCCTTTTCGATGGCCAGCCGAATCGTTTCATGACGGAGCCGCTGTTCGTGCGCCTGCTTGATGGCCTTGATGGTCAGTATACAGATGACGAAGATGAAGGGGGTGGCGGTGCCGATGACCGGAACCAAGTCGTGCAGGGCACCGACGGGGAAGACCGAGACGAGGGTGGCGAGGGAGAGCGTGTGCATGTGAATGATGGTGACATCCCTTGGTGGCACCGAAGGGTCCCTTTGGATTCAAACGCATGCGGTGCTGGAATGAAATTTCCTTAACCCAATCATTCACAGTCGGATCTGTCTTTCGATTTCCGGGCGCCTCAGGCGGCGCACTCTCCGGTAGCGGCGGCAAGCCGTTGCATTCCCTCCTGGATTCGCGCTTCAGGCGTGTTGGTGAAATTGAGGCGCATCGCAGAGTTTCCGCCGCCGTCGACGTGGAAAGCGGCGCCGGGCACGAACGCAACTTCCCGGGCGGTGGCCCTGTCGAACAGCGTTCGTGATGAAATGCCGGGGGGGAGCGTGGCCCAGAGGAACATGCCGCCCTCGGGGTCGTTGCACGCCGAGCCCCGGGGCATGAGGGCTTGGAAATGGTCCACCATCGCCCGTGCCCGACCGCCGTAAACTTCGCGCAGTCGCGCGAGGTGGGCGTCCAGATCGGCGGTCGTGAGGTAGCGGTGAAGCAACCGCTGGGCGAAGACGTCGGTGTGCAGGTCTGCGGCCTGTTTCATGACGACGAGTTTGCGCAGCACCTCGCGGGGAGCGCAGACCCAGCCCAGGCGCAGCCCGGGGGCGACGATTTTTGAAAAGGAGCCGAGCATGAGCGTCGCCGGGTTGAGGCTGCGCATCGGCGGAAGTTCGGCGCCCCGGTAGCGGAGTTCCCCGTAGGGATCGTCCTCGATGAGCACGGCGCCCGCCTCGTTGGCGCCCTCGGCGGCCGCGCGCCGCGTGGCGAGTCCGAAGGTCGCGCCGGTCGGATTCTGGAAATTCGGGACGGTGTAGAACAACCGCGGCCTCCGTTCGCGCAGCACCGCCGCAGTCTCGGCGGGATCCGGCCCACGGTCCCCTGAGGCCAGCGGCACGAACTCGGGCTCGTACACCGAAAACGCCTGCAGCGCGCCGAGGTAGCCGGGCTGCTCCACGAGCACGGGCGAGCCCGGATCGATGAACACCTTCGCGATCAGGTCCAGGCCCTGCTGCGAACCCGTGGTCACCAGGATCTCCTCCGGACTCACCACGAGCCCGAACCGCCGCGCGTAGCGTTCGGCGATCCATTCGCGCAGCGGAAGGAAGCCTTCCGTCGTGCTGTACTGCAGCGCCGCGCGCCCGTGGTCCATCAGCACTGCCCGTGCCGCCTCCGCGACCTCCGCGACCGGAAACAGCTCGGGGCTCGGCAGCCCGCCCGCGAACGAGATGACCGCCGGGTTCTCCGTGACCTTGAGGATCTCGCGGATGAACGAGGTCCGCACGCCTGTGGTGCGGCGTGCGAAGGAAGGCTGGATCGTGGAGGTCGTCGGAGACGCGGGAGTCATGTCAGGATAAAGCGGTTGAATTTGAACCACCGAGGCGCGGAGGGCACGGAGAAAGGCGATTGCGGGTGATTCCTGCACCCTGGCCAGTCGCCTCCGAAATGGGACTGGGTCAGTCCATGAGGGTGATTTCCGGCTCTGTGCCCTCTGTGTCTCTGTGGTTCAAAATCGGATCGTGGAATTGAATTCGGGCGGGACGCCAGGCGGCGCTCGATGCGGATAACGGGACGCGGAGGCGCGGTCGCCATCCAAAACAACCCGCGCCCGCGGCGCGGCTCAGCACGTGAACTTGGTCGGCGGCTGGAACAGCGGCTCCAGCTTACGGAACTCGTCGATCAGGTCGAAGATGCTCGGCGGCTTCAGCAGGTAGGCGTCGGTCCCGAGTTCCCGGCTGCGTTCCATGTCCGATTTCTGGTCGGAGGAGGTGAGCACGATGACCCGCAGGGCGCGGAGCTGGTCGGACTCGCGGATCTGGCGGAGCACCTCGTGGCCGTCCACCTTCGGCATCTTCAGGTCGAGCAGCACCAGGTAGGGCGGGCACGCGGCGCCGGGATCCATGGGCTTGCGGCGCATCAGCAGGTCGAGCGCCTCCTCTCCGTCGACCGCGAGCTGGACGGGCAGGCCGAGATTCAACTCGGCCAGGGCCGCCATCGTGAGCTCGGCTCCGATGGGGTCGTCGTCGACGAGGAGGATACAGGGCTGCATGGGTCGGGTCAGGGGGCGGAACGCGAGGGTTTCAGGGTAAAATAGAAAGTCGCGCCGTTGTCGACCTTTCCCTCGGCCCAGACCGAGCCTCCGTGCCGGGTGACGATTCGCTTCACGTTGGCCAGACCCACGCCCGTGCCCTCGAAGTCGCGGATGTTGTGAAGGCGCTGGAAGACTCGGAAGAGCTTGTCGGCGTACTGGGGGTTGAAGCCGGCGCCGTTGTCGCGCACGTAGAAGGTCACCAGGTCGGCCGAATCCGGGGCCGGCTCCGCGCCGATCTCGATGACGGCGACCTCGCGGCGGCGCGTGAATTTCAACGCGTTGGACAGCAGGTTCGCGATCACCTGGCGCAGCAGCGTGCGATCTCCCAGGACGGGCGGCAGCGGGCTCAGGCGCCACTCGATGCTGCGTCCCTGGATCTCGTGGGCCAGCTCGCGGCGCGACTCCTCGACAAGTTCGAGCAGGTCGACCGGCTGCAGGCTCATCTCCGCCCGGCCCACGCGGGAGAAGGTCAGGAGGTCGTCGATCAGGGCGCTCATGCGCTTGGCCTCGGCGGTGACGATGTCGAGGTAGCGGTCCGTGTCCTTGTCGGACTTGCCGCGCAGCCGGCGCTGGAGCAGCTCGATGAAGCCGGTGATGTTGCGCAGCGGCGCGCGAAGGTCGTGGGAAACCGAATACGAGAACGACTCGAGCTCCTGGTTGGCGACGAGCAGGTTGGCGTTGGCCTCCTGGAGGCGGGCTGCGGAGCGGTCCAGGTCTGCCGCGAGGCGCTCGACCTCGGACACGCGCTGCATGAGCTCGGTGGTGCGTTCATCCACGCGCCGCTCGAGCTCGCCGCTGAGGCGGCGGAAGCGCTCCTCGCTGGCGCGCAGTTCCGCGGTCTTTCCGAGCGTCTCGATCATCTGGCGCCCGAGCAGCTGGTTGGTCTCGTTGAGCTCGCGGGTGCGCTCGTGCACGAGCCGCTCGAGCCGGGCCTTGTGGCGGCGCTCGGCGTAGGCGGGCACGAAGATGGCCAGGGCGAGGAGGAACAGGCCCGTGATGATGTAGGTCGCGTAGGCGGCCGGAGCGCGGTACCAGGGCGGCTGGATCGTGAACTCCAGGCGCGACTCCGCCCCGGCCAGGTTGCCGACCCTCGGCCGCACTCGGAAGACGTAGTGACCCTCGCGCAACCGCGTGAACGAGACCGAGCCGGCGGTGCCGTTGGGCACCCAGTCGCCGCCCTGTCCTTCGAGCATGAACTCGAAGTTCACCTGCTGGCCCTGGGGATTGCCTGGGGCGAGGAAATGGATGGAGAGGGAGTTGTCGCTGTAGGCGAGCGTGGGAAGCTGCCTGCCAGGCGACATCAGCGTGCGGTTGCTGTCGGGCAGGTTCACGTGGGTGATGACCACGTGAACGGGGCTTGCGGGCGGCTGGGGCATCGCCGGGTCGTAACGCGCGAACCGGCGGGTGTCGTGCATCCACACCACGCCGTTGTCCTCGCAGAAAAAATTGGTCGGGCGGAACTCGGGGGGCAGGTATTCCACCGGGCGGCGCGAGCCCTTGCGCACGTCGATGATGCGCACCCGGTCGGGTCCCGCCATCCAGAGCCTCCCGAGGGAATCCTCGGCCGGACGGCCCGCGCTCGAGACCAGGAAGGGGTAGCGGTTGAGCAGCGCCTTGTCGTCCGTGAACCGGCCCGTCGCCGCATCGTAGCCGAGCACCCGGTTCGCGCAGTTGAGTTCGATTTTCCCGTCGATCAGGTAGAGCGAGGCCCAGCTGTCGGGGATGCCCGAATCGCTTCCGAGAATCCGCGGCGCCAGGGGCTCATGGGTTGGATCGAGCCGTCCGATGCTACCCGTGCCCAGCTCGTACCAGATCACGCCATCCCGGTCCTGGACGGCACCGTAGGCGTCGCCCTGCCCGCGAACGGGCACGCGGTGGACCACGACCGGCGAGGCGTTGAGGTCCATCCAACCGACCTCGCCCCGGGCGATGTAGATCCAGCGCTTACCATCCGGCATCCGCGCGGCAATCCGGCCGTCGATGATCCCGCCCGCGATGCGGACCCAGCCCGACGGCGTGCGGCCGTAGAAGCCCGTGCTGGTCGAGGCGATCAGGCTGCCGTCGCAGGTCTTCAACGCGAAGATGAGCGGCTCCGGCGGCGAATCATCCACGAACCCCTCCAGGCGTTGACGCGGACTGTAAACACCCCGGAGCACCCGCCCGCCCGCGAGCAGCCAGAGCTTTCCGTTGAAGCGGTGGGGTTCGACGTAGCTGAGATTGGTCGGGATCAGGCTCTCGAAATGCGAGATGCGGGAGGGAAATTCGACCCGGGCGATGCCGTCATTGAGCAGCACCCACAAGACCCCGTTGTCCGCATATACCATCCGCAGGGCCCGTCCGAGGCGGTGATCCAGCGACCGGTCGAGCACCTGCACGATCCGCCCGGTCCGATCGAAGAACACGATGCCAAGCGTGTCGACCGCGGCGGCGTAGAAGCCGCCGTAGGTGGCGCAGAGGTCGTTGATCCGACGCCCGCCCGCGAGAATGCCGGAGCTCACGAAGGGGCGCGTGGTTTTGCCGTCGAAGATCCGGATTCCATCGCCAACCGTCCCGACCAGCGTCTCGTGACCGGCAAAGGGGACCGAGCAGACCATCGCGGCGTTCAGGTCCGTCCGGTCGGGTGGCACCACCACGCCGATTTTGTCCTTGTGAACTTGGTAGAGTGCGCCGTCGGCGTAGTCGCCCACATACACGTTGCCTGCCGCCGCGAACACGCGACCGATGGTGTTCACGCTGCCAAGCACCTTGGGCATCTCGCCCGGATGCCAGGCCACCACGGCGCCGCTGTTGCTGTGCCAATACCAGTGCGAATCGACGTCTTCCATGACCTGGAACTCCGGCCACTGCTGGCCGTGGGAGGGCGGCATCGGGGCGACGTTCGTGAATTTCCATTTCCCTTCGGGTTCGAAATCGATCCGGGCAAACCCGTCGGGCACGCCTGCGTAAAGCCTGCCGTCCGCGGCCACCGCCACGCTTTGGATGATGAAGCGTGGATCGCCCGGCGCCTGGCGCACCGTCTCCCAGCGCACGCCGTCGCCGTAAATGATCTCGCGCTGCGCCGCGACCAGCACGCGTCCGTCGGGCAGGAGGTGGAGGTCTGTCGGCGCGGAGTCGGCGCCAATCGCCTCCGGACCGTACACGATGAACGAGGGACTACCCGTTTCGACCGTGCCTGCTGGGGCGGACTTCAGGAAACCTTGGGCCTGTCCACGAAGGGCCGACGCGAGAAACAGGAGCGCTGCGACCACGAGCCATGCGCTCCAGAAGGCCGACAGAGCTTCAGAGCGGGCGCCAGCGGGCCCGTGGGGAACAGGGGTAGGCTCCACGGCGTCATTGAAGCGACTTGGCCCGCCGGGGCAAGCTGGCGCATCAACGACGCGCACTCAGGCCGACAGCTCGGCGGTGTTCACCACGTAGAACCACTCGCTGCGGTAAATGTACGGCAGATAGGTGGTCGAAGTGCCATCCTGCGCTTCGTCCGGCGCATCGGATGCCCGGATGAGTCGCAGCGACGGGGTCAGGTCGATCTCAGCAGAAACCATGGTCGGCTTCGCCAGCAGACGCTCGGCTGCGGCTTCGATCCGGGTCTCGAGACTGGTCCTGCGGGAATAACGGAGTGCTTGCATGGGAATTGGGAGTCTTGTGACCGGCCCTGTTGTATCGGCCTCCCGGGAGGAACAGGCAAGCTGCAGGGATCGTCCCGGGAAATCTTCCCAATGGCATCCCTGTCCGGCGTCTAAAGAAATTCACCTGCAATTGCGCACCTTGTTTCGATGTGGGTATTTGTGTCGGTTGCTTGTGGTTCACCGGTGAACCTGCGATGGTGTGGTGCCATGGCCACGGTCGAACCCGATGAATACAGGGCTGGGCAAAGCGCAAAGCTCCCGGCGGGCGCTGTGTTTTATGATGCGGAGTGCCCGTTTTGCCGGGCCTGCGTGGAGTTTCTCGGTCGCCGCGATCGGGCCGGGCGGTTGAAGTTCCTGCCTCTCGACTCGGACCAAGGACGGTGCGCCAGCGAGGCAGCCGGAGTGGATCCGGAGGGGCCGGGAAGCCTCGTGTTCGTGGACGCGATCGGGTGCCTGAAGGAGAGCGCGGCGGTGCTGGGCACGCTCGCGTGGCTCGGGGGCGGCTGGCGGCTGCTGGCCTGGCTGGGCATGCTGGTGCCCCCGTGGATCGCCGACGCCGTTTACCGACAGATCGCCGCCCGCCGCCGTCGCCGCAGGGATGCGGCGACTCGCTAGACGTTCACAAGGCGCACAGCGGCGTCAGACCGTGCCGCGCCGGGCCTCGAGCTCGAGGCGGATCTCGTCCATCTTGTCGTGCGTGAGCGGGAAGCGGATAATGGCCCACAGGGCGAAAAGCAGGCCGATGACCGGGATCGCGGAAAGCATCACACGGATCATCAGAATCGTCTGAGGGGCCTGGGCGGCGAGCTTTGAGTCGAAGCCCGTGAACTGCAGGATCCAGCCCGAAGCGCCCGCACCGGCCGCCATGCCGACCTTGGAAATCCACGACTGGCAGGACGAGAACGAGCCTTCGCGGCGCTTGCCGGTGTCGAGTTCGTCGTAGTCGATGACGTCGGCGAGGATCGATCCGTAGAGCATCCAGAAGCCCGCGCCGGTGAAGGCGACGAAGCCGCAGGCGAGGATCTGCAGGATCGGGAGGTTCGGGTTGTAGAACCACCAGTCGCCGATGAACGCGCCGATTGCCATCACGAAGACCGTGATCATGGCGTGGCGTTTGCCGAAACGCCGCGCGAGGAAGGTGAAAAACGGGAGACCTGAGAAACCGAAAACCATGCCGGCGATGCCCATCGCGGTGTTCCATTTGGTCGCCAGCGCGATGTCGCCTTTGCACACGTAGTACACCGTATTGTAGTAACCGAGCGCGGCCACCATCGAGGTGCCGATGCCGTAGGCGAGAACCATCACAAGCACCTTTCTGAAGGGCTTGCATTTGACCGTCTTGTAGAGGGTCTCCTTGATCGAGATCCGCTCCTGTTTCCGGGACACGACCTGATGGTAATAGCGCTCGCGCACGAGGCTGAACACGCCGATGCCGGCGAAGATCATCAGGATGCCGAGGATGACGCAGTAAACCTGGGCTCCGCGGAGAATGTTGGGTTTGCCCGAGGCGTCGTCGAAGATTGAAAGCGTTGTGAACTGCAGGGCGAAGAACATCGCGAGTTCCGGCACCTTCTGGATCGCGTTCTTGATCGACATCACGCTCGTGCGCTCGTGGTAGTCGGGCGTCATCTCGGAGCCCAGACTCACCCACGGCATGTTGAAACAACTCATGACCGGGATGTAGATCGCCGACGAGGCGATCATGTACCAGAAGTAGTACGAGATGTGCAGGGTATCCTTCCAGAAGCCGAGATTGACGTGGATCACCGTCTCGCCCCAGCCGGGTGTGACCATGTAGAGCAGCGGCAGGCCGATGCCCGCGAGGATCGCGCCGATCAGGATGTACGGGCGGCGTCGGCCGAAACGGCTGCGGGTGTTGTCCGAGAGCCATCCGAAGAACGGATCGGAGCCCGCGTCGAAAAAGCGGTTGATCATCAGCGCCGTGCTGACGAGCCCCGGTGCCACGCCCAGGAAGATGTTGAAGACCTGGAACGAGAGCGTCGGGTAGAGCCAGTGGCCCCACATGTCGATGAGGGAGCCCAGGCCGTAGCCAAACTTCTGCGACATCGGAACCTTGTCGCTGACGGCCTTCGTCGAGGCGGGGGTGGAGGAATCTGCGGTTTGCATGCGGGGGGGGAGGGCGGGTCACGGCAGCCGGATCGGCCTGCACCGGGGTCGGGCGGCATCTAGGACGCGACCGGGCCGGAGCGCAAGGGAAGGGGAACGTGAATTCGATTTCACGTTAAATTCAAAAGAGGGGACAAGGGAAGGGCAATTTTCCGACGGGCTGCAAGAATCTGCTCCGCAGCTGGAAGGGGCGAACGCCGCCTCAGTGCGCCCGGACCCGCCGCAGCGCGGGGCCGTCCAGCTCGATCACCTCGCCGGGCCGGGTGTCTATCCGCACCTCGGCGGTCCCGCAGCGCACGCGCAGGGGGTTGCCCTTCAGCGAGCGGAGGGTCGCGCGCCGAAGCTTGCCGTCTGCCCACGAGAGCGAGACCTCGAAGACACCGCGTGCCCGGAGTCCGGATACGCGACCCGCGGGCCAGGCGGAGGGTAGCGCGGGCAGGAGCGTGATCTCGTCGGGCGTGCTGTGCACCAGCATCTCGGCGATCGCGGCGGTGCCGCCGAAGTTGCCGTCGATCTGGAAGGGGGGGCAGGCGTCGAAGAGATTCGGATACGTGCCGGCGCCCTTGCCCGCGGGGTGCAGCAGGTCCTGCAGCAGCCGGTTCGCATGGTCGCCGTCGTGCAGTCGCGCCCAGAAGGCGATTTTCCAGGCGAGGCTCCAGCCCGTGCCGTTGTCGCCGCGCGACTCGAGCAGCTTCCTCGCTGCCTGCGCGAGCGCGGGTGTGCGGCTGAGGCTGATCTCGTCGCCGGGGTACAGCCCGAACAGGGGCGAGACGTGGCGGTGGTGCGGGTCGGCCTCCCTGAAGGGCTCCGACCACTCCATCAGCCGCCCGTCGGGGCCGATCCGGGGGCGTTGCAGGCGGGCGAGCGCGGAGGCGACGGACCGGGTGAAGGCGTCGTGGATGCCCAGCACCCGTGCGGCCGAGAGCACGTTGGTGAAGAGGTCCCACACGATCTCCTGGTCCATCGCGGGCCCCATGCAGAACTGCGCGTGCGTGCCGTCGGGCAGGATGAACGTGTTCTCCGGCGAGTTGGCCGGGCCGGAGACGAGTTTCCCCGTCTTCGGATCGGTCACGAGCCAGTCGAGGACGAACTCCGCCGAGCCCTTCATCGTGGGCCAGTACCGGCGGAGCTGCGCGGTGTCTCCAGTATAGCAATACCGATCCCACAGGTGCCGCGTCAGCCACGGGCCGGCCATCGGGAAGAGCCCCCAGCTCGCCTCCCAGCCCGGGGCCGTGAAGCCCCAGATGTTGTGGATCGTGTGCACGGTCCAGCCGCGGGCGTGGTACTGTTCGCGCGCCGTCCGGGAGCCCGGCTTCACCATGCCCTCGATCAGGTCCACGAGCGGGTCGATGCACTCGTCGAGGTTCGCCGGGTCGGCGGGCCAGTAGTTCATCTCGACGTTGATGTTCGTGTGGTAGTCGCCGCCCCAGGGCGTGTAGATCGTGTCGGCCCACAGCCCCTGCAGGTTCGCGGCGAGGCCTCCGGGACGGGAGCAGGAGATCAGCAGGTAGCGCCCGAACTGGAAGTAGAGCGCGGCCAGCGAGGGGTCGACCCGGCCTTGGGCGTTCGCCTCGAGGCGCTGGTCCGTGGGAAGGCCGGCGCCCGGCCCGCGCGGCAGGTCGAGCGAGACCCGGTCGAACAGCGCCCGGTAGTCCGCCTGCTGCGCGCGGCGGAGCGAGTTGAAACCCTTTGCCGCTGCCGACGTAAGACATTCGGCGTTGGCTTGGCCGGGGTGCCTGAGCCGGTAGTCTGTCGCGGCCGTGATCAGGATCACCGCCGAGTCCGCTCCCCGGACCCGCAGCAGGGCGCCGCCCACGGCTTCCACGCGTCCCCCGGTCGGAATGATCCGCAGCCGGGCCGCGATGCGCTCGCCGACGTCGGCGTGCCCGTTGCTCAGCCGTCCCGACAGGACCAGGGTGTCAGCTCCCTCCGTTCGCGAGGACGCCTTTTCCTGGCGCGCGAGGCCCGCGTCGAATGAAAGGGCTCCGGGCCGGTCGGCCGTCAGGCGGATCACGATCACCTGATCCGGATGGCTCGCAAAACACTCGCGGGTGAACCGCACGCCTCCGCGTTCGAAGGAGACGCCCGCGGTTGCCGTGTCCAGATCCAGCCAGCGCCGGTAGTCGCTCACCCGTCCCGGGGGCAGGGTGAAGTCGAGCTTCAGGTCGCCCAGCACCTGGTAGTCCCCGAAGTCGGCTGTATTGGCGTAGGTGAGACCACGCTGCGTCTCCATCGTCAGCTTCTGCGCCTCGGCGTACTTGCCGGCGAACAGCAGGTTGCGGATGGTCGCCAGGGCCGGGTAGGCGGCCGGGTTGTTGGCGTCGTAGGGGCCGCCGGCCCACACGCTGTCCTCGTTGAGCACGATGCGCTCGTGTTCGATCCCGCCGGGAATCAGCGCGCCCAGGCGCCCGTTTCCGACCGGGAGACCCTCCGTGACGGGGTCCCCGCCCGGGTGGGTGTACCACAGCCGCAGGCCGGGCTCGGAGGCGCGGAGCGCGGTGACTGAGAGCACGAAGGCGAGGAGGAGACGATGCATGGTGCGTTCCCGCTGAGGGGCATTGAGGGTGGCCTGTGGCCCGGACGGGCCGGCCGCATGCCTCGCATGGTCTAACGTTAAATGGCAAGGCGTTGTTTTCGGCGGGATGCGGTAACTGGGCGGTCCGGGGCCGCGTCTTGGGCGGGATCATCCCGATGCTATCGCCCGACGAAATCCTTTGGCGTTTGAGGCTCAGAGTGCTGCACCCGCGCAGCGAATGGCACAACCGGCGGTTTCCCCCGTCCCTGCGGCTTAACGAGGAGGGGCCGTTTACAATCCTTGAATACAAGGGCCTCTCCATGCGCTGCCTGCGCGGCGACGCCTGCCAGGGCACCCGGTCCGGGGCCTGCAACCTGCTGCTCTCAGGCCCCTCGGTCTCCACGCTGGCCGACCCGATGATGCTGGGAGAGCTGCCGCTGATCGGCGTGAACGGGTCGCCAGAGCTCTTCGCGCGGGTCGGGCTTGGCGTCGATTACTACATCGTCGACGATCTCTCGTTCATCGAGAACAGCCTCGGCCGATACCTTGCCTACGCGAGCCTCGCGGGCCGGGTGATACTCAACCACGGGATCGCCTACGAGCTGCTGCGCCGCGGCCACGTGCTCGAGAACGCGGTGCTTGTGGACTCGATCAACGCCCCCTTCCGCGCGCCGGCCCCGCAGCGGGCGCCGGCCCCCGTGGTGTTCTCCCGTCGCTTCGGCGAGGGGCTCAAGTCGTATGGGACTGTCGCATACGTGGCCCTGCAGGCCGCGTTCTGCCTGGGCTTCCGAGACGTGCGCATCTTCGGCATGGACCTCAACAGCGCGCCCCGTTTCTACCCGGAGGCCAGCGCGGCCGCGAACCACATCGACCGCGATTACGAGGACCTCATCCTCCGGCCGATGGAGGAGGTGGGTGGCATGGTGGACCGGGGCGAATGGAACGTCGTCAATTGTTCGCCCTCCTCCCGGCTTCCCGACCGCGTGCTGAGGCGCTGCGATCCCAACGAGATTCTCGGCTGCCAGACGCTTCCCGCCGCCGGCCGCAGGGAGCCCGGGGAGCCGCAGCCGGTGGTCATCGGCGCCGGCGCGCTGGCCGTGGGCTGAACGCGTTGCCGTCGTAGATTTACCGCCTGAACGGAGGGAAATTCTGCTTTGTGGGGTGTGTGCGGATCGCGTAGGGTCCGCGTCCATACCCCAATGGCCAGAACACGCTCAGGCAACCCCGCCCAGGCGTGGCTGCGGGCCGCGCCTCTCCGGGAATTCGCCCGGCGGTCGCCGCTGCTGTCCGTCCTTCCGCTCGCGGCCGCGCCGCAGGCCTGGTTCCGTGTATCCGGGCTGCACTCGGCCGAGCTCATCGCGGCGCTGTCCGGGGCCGGCCTCGTGTTGTGGCGCCTCGCCGCCGTCCTCCGGCACCGGCCGCGGAGCAGCTGGGCCGACGACCTTCCCGCGCGTATCCTCGTGATCGACTTCAGGCCCCTTGAGCAGGCGTTTGCGGACCTCCGCGACCGCGGCATCGACAACTGCAACGCCCACCTGGGGAGGGAGCCCGCCGAACTCGCCCGGCTTGTGGAAATGATTCGGATACGACACGCCTCGCAGTCCACCCTGCGCGACCTCGGCGCCCGCTCCACCGGGGAGCTCGACCGCGAGCGGCCGCGTTTGTCGAGGCCCCCGTACGCCGCAGCCCTCCGCTTTTTGATCGAGTCGCTGTGGGCCGGGCGGGAGCTGGTCGAGGACGAGTATTCGTATCTTGACGACGGCGGAAACGAGCGCGTGTGCCTCATGCGGGCGTGCGTGCCGGGGGGCGGGCGGGACTGGTCGGGCGTGGTCCTGATGCTCGCTGACCTCACCGCGTCGAAGTCCGGCGGCGGCCTCAGGCTGGAAAGCCAGGAATTGGTCCAGCGCGTGCTGGGTCAGGCCGACATCCTGGTCTGGTGGGCCAAGGTCCGGCGGGAGGGCGATCGACTTCACTGGAAGGTGCACGTCCCCGGACGAACCGACGGCTGCGAGCTGTACCGGCTGGCGACGGCCGTGGAGGGGGGCGGACTGTGGAGCGGCGAGCATGCCCCGGACTTCGACGAGATGGAGCGGACCGCGCGGCGCGCGATCCTCGGCGGAAGCAGCCGGTACCAGCACGAATTCCGGATCCGTGCCGCGGACCGCCTCCACTGGCTCGCCGAGGACGTCGCCATCCAGCGGCTTGGCGACGACGAGTGGAGCCTGATGGGCGTCGTCACCGACGTGTCCGGCCGGCACGAGGCCGACGAGGCCCGGCGTCGCAGCGAGGCGCTGGTCAGGCAGATGCTCGAGCGCGCGGACTGCATGCTCTGGCAGGGCCGGGTCTCGGCCAGGGCCGACGGCGGGTTCGACTGGGTCTGCGATGCGCCGCTTTCGCACCTGTTGCAGCGCCTCTTCGGGCGCTCGGAGCCGATCCACGAGGGCCCGATCTACGACGACTCGGATGTGTATCCGGACAAGAAAGACATGGACGCCCTCAGTTCCAGGGCGTTGCTCGAGGGCTGGCCGGGCTATGAGCAGACGGTCCGCATCGTCCGCGACGGCCGCACGTACTGGCTTCACGAGCAGGTGTCGATTCGTCCCGTCGCGCCCGGCTCCTGGAGCCTCATTGGCGTCGCGATCGACGTGACGGACCGCCACCGCGCCGAGGAGGAGCGCCGCAGAGCCGACGACCGGTTCCGCCAGATCCTGATCCAGGTCGACTGCCTGGTGTGGCAGGCGAGGGTCGAGGGCCGCCCCGAGCGGGGGCTGACCTGGTCGATGTACGTGCCGCCCTCGAATCTCTATCGAAAGCTCTTTGAGCACGATCCCCTCAACAACGGCGAGGCGGAGCTCTGGTCCGTCGTTCAGGTGCCGGAGCTGGCGGAAATGAACGCCCGCGCCCGCGCTGCGCTGCGCATGGGGCTCTCCAGCTACGAACAGGAATTCCATGTCATCGGCTCGGAGAAGATCTACCGCTTGCGCGAAGTCGTCTCGATCGTCCCTGCCGGGCCCTCGGTCTGGAACGTGGCCGGCGTGGTGACGGACCTCACCGAGCGCTGGGAGGCCGAGCGGGCGCTGGCGGAGGAAAAGGAGCGCCTGGCCGTCACGCTCGAGGCGATGGAGGAGGCGGTCGTGAACGCCGACATCCACGGGCGCATCCTTTTCATGAACCGATCTGCGTCGAGGATGCTGGGGCGCCCCGCGGACCTGCTCGTGGGCCTTCCGTTCGCGACCGTGTTTCACTGGGAATCCACCCGCAGCGGCGACCTGGCCCTGGGCCTGTTCGAGCGCGCGGCGGCCTGCGAGCGACCGCTGGAGCTGCCAGACGACGTTCACCTGAAGACGGCCCACGCCGGCTCGATACCGGTGGAGGGGTGTTTCGCGCCCGTGCGGGACTCCGAGGGGCGCAATACCGGCGTGGTGCTGGTGGTGCGCGACGTGAGCGAGCGCCAGCGCCTCGAGTCCCAGATGCTGCGCGCCTCCAAGCTCGAGTCGGTGGCGCTTCTGGCCGGCGGCATCGCGCACGACTTCAACAACATCCTAACCGCCATCCTTGCGAATCTCTCGCTCGCACTCGTCGACTCGAGCCTGGATCCCGACGTGATGCACAGCCTGCGCGACGCTGAGGGGGCTGCGATGCGGGCGCGCGATCTCACCCGCCAGCTGCTCACCTTCGCGAAGGGCGGGGATCCCGTTCGCACTGCCGTGCAGCTGGCCGATTTCCTGAGGGCGACCGCGGCCTTCGCGGTGCGCGGCTCGGCGGTGCGCTGCGAATTCGAACTGGACCCCGCCCTGTGGCCGGCCGACGCCGACCGGGGCCAGCTCGGGCAGGTAGTGCAGAATCTGGTCATCAATGCCGCTCAGGCCATGCGGACGGGAACGATCCGGATTCGCGCGGGCAACGAGACCGTGGAATCGGATCCCACCGCGGCGTTGAAGCCGGGGCCCCACGTCTGGATCGAGGTCAGCGACTCCGGCCCGGGAATTCCGCCGGAGAACCTTGCCCGGATCTTCGATCCGTATTTTACGACAAAGGAGGGCGGGAGCGGCCTCGGCCTGGCGACCGTGTACGCGGTGGTGCGAAAGCACAACGGCACGATCGACGTCGCGTCGGAGCTCGGCCGCGGCGCTCGATTCCGGGTCCGTCTGCCCGCAAAGCCCGAGGCCGCCGTCGCAGCGGCCTTGCAGGACGGGCCTGCGCCGGCGATCCCCAGTACGATGCTCTCGGGCCGCATCCTGGTGATGGACGACGAGGAGACCATTCGTGCGGTCGCGCAACGCATGCTCAGGCGCCTCGGCTTCGACGTCGAGTGCTGCCGCGATGGCGCCGAGGCCGTCGGCTGCGTCCGGCGGGCACTTTCGGAGGGGCGGCCGTTCGACTGCGTGCTGCTCGACATCACCGTCCCTGGCGGCATGGGCGGCGAGGAGGCGCTGCGTGTGATCCGGGTGATCGCCCCGGGCCTGCGGGCTGTCGTGTCGAGCGGTTATTCCTCGAGCAACGTCCTGGCGCGTCCCGAGGAAGTCGGTGCGCAAGGCGTCGTAGTGAAGCCGTATTCGATGGCGGAACTCGCGTCGGTGCTCGAGCGCGTCCTCCGGAGTGGTGCGGGCACCGGAGCGCCGCCCGCTCATGCGGGATCGTAAAAGCTCGAAACCCCGGCTTCCCGGCGAGAGTGTCGCCGAAGCATGAACACCGACCCGTCCCTGGAAGGGCGCATCCTCCGCGAATCCCGAACGATCGCCGTGGTGGGCCTGTCGGCCGACCCTGACAAGCCAAGCCACGAGGTGGCCGCCTACCTTCAGTCCCGCGGATATCGGATCGTGCCCGTGAATCCGAAGGGCGGCACGATTCTCGGCGAGGCGGTCTGGCCGGACCTGGCCTCGATCCCCTTCCCGGTGGACGTGGTCGACGTTTTCCGGCCGCCGGCGGCCTGTCCCGAGGTCGCCCGACAGGCGGTGGCGATCGGCGCGCGTTTCCTGTGGCTCCAGCTGGGCATCGTGAGCGAGGAGGCGGCGCGCATCGCGCGCGAAGGCGGACTCGGCGTGGTGATGGATCGCTGCATGCTCATCGAGCATCAGAAATGCTCCGCCGCCGGATGAGCCCCGGGCTTCCCGCCGGTGTTGCTTCGCGGGGGGGCCTGCCTACCTTGGATTCCGCAGCCAAATGACGCTTTCCACCGGACTCGCGCTTCTCGTCCTGCTCGTGCTCGCCAACGGCCTACTCGCGATGGCCGAGACGGCGGTGCTCTCCTCCCGCAAGGGTCCGCTGCGCAAGGCGGTCAAACAGGGGCTGCGCGGGTCTTCGCAGGCGCTCAATCTTTCTGAGAACCCGACGCGCTTCCTCGTGCTGGTGCAGTTCTGGCTCACTCTCAGCGGCACGATCGCGGGCTTGCTCGGCGGCGCGGAGCTGGGCGGCGACGTGCGCGTGCTGCTGGTCGACTGGGGGTTCCCGTCGGCGTGGGCCGGCCCCGTGTCATTCGGCCTGGTGGCCATCGGTCTCGCGGGGCTGATGCTCATCTTCGGCGAGCTGGTGCCCAAGCGCATCGCCGCGGCCAACCCGGAGCGCACCGCGGCGCGCCTCGCCGGTGCGATGCGCCTGCTGGCCTGGCTCGCCGCACCCGTCATCGGCTTCCTCAGCCTCGCGACCGACAGCCTCGCGCGCATGGTCGGCGTGAAGCCCCGGCCGACCTCCGAGTCCGTCGGCGACGACGAGGTTCGCGCGCTCGTCGAGCAGGGCCTGCACGCGGGCGTCTTCCAGCGCGCCGAGAAGGAGATGGTCGACCGGGTCCTCGCCCTCGACAACCTCCAGGCGACCGCGATCATGACGCCGCGCCTGAGGATCGTGTTCTTGAACGTGGCGGACAGCGACGAGGTCAACTGGCGCAAGATCGTCGCCAGCGGGCACTCGTACTTTCCCGTGTATCAGGGAAATCGCGACCAGGTGCTCGGCATGGTGGCGGTGAAGGCGCTGTGGGCGAACTCCGCGATCGGGATTCCGGCGAAGCTGCGCGACCTCATCGTGCCCCACCTCGCGGTTCCCGAGCGCATGACCGCCATCCAGCTGCTCGAGGAGTTCAAGAAGGCGGGAAAGCACATCGCCGTGGTGGTCGATGAGTTTGGCGCGGTGAAGGGAATCGTGACGCTCATCGACGTGCTCGAGGCGATCGTGGGGGACCTTCCGGAGGCGGGAGCCAAGGACCAGCCTGCGGCGCGACAGCGCGGCGGCTCCTGGCTGGTCGATGCGCTGCTGCCCGCGTCCGACCTGGCTTCCCTGCTGAAGATCGGCCAGTCCTTCCCCGACGAACACGGTGCGGAGTTCAAGACTGTCGGCGGCTTCGTGCTGGCGCAGTTCGGCCGGATCCCGCACGAGGGCGAGTCCTTCGACTGGGCGGGCTGGCGTTTCGAGGTCCTCGACATGGACCGACTCCGGATCGACAAGGTGCTCATCACCCGCGCGGGCGGTCCCGGCGCCTCCGGCGCACAGGCCGAGCCCCAGAGAAACGAAACCCCGCGGACCTGAGCGGTGCGCGGGGCGTCGGGGAGGGGTGGCTGCCGCTTACTTCATTTCGCGCGCGGCGATCACGCGCAGCACGTCCTCGGCCTGCCTTTCGGTGGCCGCGGCGTAGTCGGCCCACACGATCTTGCCGCCCTCGATGAGGTAGGCCTGGCGCTTGTCGAGGCTGGTGAAGGGAATGCGCGGCACGCCGAAGGCGCCGGCCACCTTGTGCTCGGGGTCCGCGATCAGGGTGAAGGGGAAGTGGTACTTCTCCTTGAAGGCCTTCTGGGCCTCGACGGTGTCGGCGCTGACACCGAGCACCGCGACGCCCTGCTTGAGCAGCTGCGTGTTCGCGTCGCGCAGCGAGCAGCCCTGCGCGGTGCAGCCGGGCGTCTCGGCCTTCGGGAAGAAATAGACGAGCGTGTATTGGTGGCTGTTGTACACGTCGGCGAAGGGCAGGGTCGCGCCGGTCTCGGTGGTGCCTGAGACCTGCGGGGCGGGGTCGCCGACCTTCACGGGTTCGGCTCGGGTGGTGGCTGGGATCATGGCGATAAGTGCGCTGATGAGGGTGAGGCGAAGCTTCATCCCCCAACCTAGCCAGGTCCCTGCGTTTCTCAACTGGCCCGCCGTCAGAGCCGGCCCAGCCCGGCGAGGGCGAGCGAGACCGCCGCGACGACCGCCGTCTCCGCCCTGAGCACCCGGGGGCCGAGGTGGCGGAGCGAAAACCCGGCCTCCCGGAGCAGGGCGCGCTCCTCGGGCGACCAGCCCCGCTCGGGGCCAAAGGCCAGGGCCACGGGTGCCTGCGGACCGGGTGGGGCCGACAGGGGGGACGCAGCCTCGTAGTTGTCCAGAGCGATACGCGTTCCCCCGGGGGAAAGCCCCGCCAGCAGTGAGCGCAGCGGCTGGGTCCAGGTCACGGCCGGCAGCCGCGTGCAAAACGCCTGCTCCGCCCCCGCGACAATGTGGCGACGCCACTCGCCCGACGACCAGAGCGTGCTCTGCGCATAGCCGGGTTCGCCCCGGTCGGAGATGAAGAAATCGATGCCGCCCACACCCAGCGCCGTCGCCTCGCCGAGGATCTTCCGCGCGGTCTGCGGGCGCGGGAGGCCGACCAGCAGGCGCAGGGGCGCGAGCGGCGGCGGCTCCGCCCCCCATTCGAACGCAAGCACGAGCGAGTTGGCGCGGATCTCGACGATCGTGCCCTTCCCCCGGGGGCCGTCGACCAGTCCGGCGTCAAACCGGTCGCCCTCCCGGCGGCGCAGCACCGTGAGCAGGTGCCGCGCCCGCGGATCGTCGATCGGAAGCGGATGCCCGGGGTCTCCGGCCTCGAAGAGGATCAGGTTCACCGCGCCTCAGCCGGCGAGGATCCGGTCGATGGCGGCGGTCTCCTCGGCGCTGAAGCCCGTGTCCTTGAGCGCCGCCATGTTTTCCTCGATCTGCGAAACCTTGCTCGCGCCGATGATTGCAAAGGAGCTGGCGGGTGCGCGCAGGGTCCAGGCCAGTGCCATCTGGGCGAGCGACTGCCCGCGCTTGCGGGCGATCGCGTCGAGCGCGCGGATCTTCGCGAGCTTTTCCTCCGTGATGTCCGCGGGCTTCAGGAACCGCGGGTCGCGCGCCGCACGCGAGTCGGCCGCGATGCCACCCAGGTAGCGGTTCGTGAGCAGGCCCTGGGCGAGCGGACAGAAGGCGATGCCGCCGACGCCCGACTCCTCGAGCGTCTGGAGCAGCCCGCCCTCCACCTGGCGGTCCAGCATGTGGTACCGGTGCTGATGGATCAGGCAGGGAACGCCCAGCTCGCGCAGCATCGCGATCGCCTGAGCGGCGCGCTTGGAGTCGTAGTAGTTCGAGAGGCCGACGTACAGGGCCTTGCCGGACTTCACCGCGTGGGCAAGCGCGCCCATCGATTCCTCCAGCGGGGTGTTGGGATCGGGCCGGTGGTGGTAGAAGATGTCGACGTAGTCCAGGCCCATGCGCTTGAGGCTCTGGTCCAGGCTCGCCAGGAGGTATTTGCGCGAGCCCCACTCGCCGTAGGGCCCCGGCCACATGTAATAACCCGCCTTGGTCGCGATCACCATCTCATCGCGGTGGCCGGCGAGGTCCTCGCGAAGCGTGCGGCCGAAGACCGTCTCGGCGGATCCTGCCGGCGGACCGTAGTTGTTCGCCAAGTCGAAATGCGTGATGCCCAGGTCGAAGGCGCGAAGGGTCAGCGCGCGGCAGACCGCGTAGTCGTTTTCGGCGCCGAAATTGTGCCAGTAGCCGAGGGCCAGCTGGGAGAGCTTCAGGCCGCTGCGTCCGCAGGCGCGGAAGGTCGCGGCGTTGTCGTAACGTGCCGGATTGGGAGTATGGGACATGGGTGGGGGAAAGGGGAGGGGCGCGTCACTCGGACCAGACGATCCGGCCGCACTGGTCGCAGGTTACCAGCTTGGTGTCGCGGCCGCGGATGGCGGACTCGACCTCGCTGCTGACCTTGAGGTGGCAGCCTCCGCAGGTCGCGGAGCGGACTTGGACGCAGGCGGGAAATTGCCGGCCGGCGACGCGGTCGTAGAGGCGCAGCGAGAGCTCGTCGATTGGGGTTCGGGCCTCCGCAAAAGCCTTGAGCGCATCCTCGAGTTCGCGCCGCGCGGTCGACTCGAGTTCCCGGAGTTGGCGGATCTTTGCCTCGTGCCCTGAAATGTGTTCGCGGAGCACCGCCTCGGCCCCGGCAAACTTCTTCCTCGCCTCGTCGATCGAGTAGAGAATGCCGATCTCCTGCTCCTCGAGGGTTCCGATTTCGCCCTGCTTCGTGTCGATCTCGTGTCCAAGGGCCCGATACTCGTCGTTCTTCCGCACCTCGAGCTGCTGCGTCCGGTAGCGGGCGAGCTGCTGTTCGGCGGAGGCGATCTCTGTCTCCAGCACCTTCTTTTGGGCCTCGAACTGCTTCAATTCGGCGCGTGCGGTCTCGATTGCGGCCTTTTCCGTGGCGATCCTCGCCTCGACGCCTGCAATCTCCCTCGGAATCGACTGCAGCTGGCTTTCGAGGTCCCGGCGTCGCCGGTCGCGGTCTTGAAGGATCAGGAGCTTTTCTAGGACCGGGGTGAGCATGGCCGAATCGGCTACTTGCTCGCCGCCCGTCAGACAACACCTAATCCCCGATTCTCCGAAGATAGGCGGGGAATCTCGGTGCGGGCCTCAGATGTAGTACATCTCGTCCGGAGTTCCGGCGGAAAGCTTGTCGAGCGTGAAGGTCTTCAGCTTGGCTTCGAGTGCGGCGCGCACATCGGTCCACACCTGGCTCATCCGGCGGCTCGACTGCCCGCGGTTTTCCTCGGTGTAGTCGAGCAGCTCGCCTTCGATCAGCTTCACGATTTCCAGCAGCGTGATCTGCTCCGGCGGCCGGGCCAGCGCATAGCCGCCCTGTTTCCCGCGCCGGCTCGTGATCAGCCCCCCGTCGCGCAACTCGGAGAGGATCTGCGCCAGGTAGTTTGCGGGCACCGCTTCGGCCTGCGCGAGGGTCTCGACGTGGGCCAGTTCGCCCGTGCCGTGCAGGCGCGCGATTTGGGCCAAAACCCGGCAGGCATAATTCACTTTTACTGAGAGCTTCACTTAAGAAGCTAAGTAAGGCGCCGAATTTCACTCTGCAATGCCGTTTTAAGTTATAGTAAGGCAACGGATAAGCACTTGGTTTTGTATTAGTTTGGCTACTCCTGTTTTTGCGTGAAACGTCGGGATTTTCGGGTCTGAAACCACGAAAAAAACCCTCGCGTCGGGGGGTAATTTCCGGTGCACTTTTACCTTCATAATTTCACCTGAAATTCGCATTTCATGTCCGACCACTCCGACCCGCAAAATCTCACCCAAACCCAAGCCGGAGCCGAGGCCTACGACGCGTCCAAGATCCAGAAGCTGGAAGGCCTCGAGGGCGTTCGAAAACGCCCTGACATGTACATCGGCGACACGAACGAGCGAGGCCTGCACCACTGCGTGTTCGAGATCGTCGACAACTGCATCGACGAAGCCCTCGCAGGGTTCGCCCACGCCGTGCACGTCACGGTCCATCTGGACGGCTCCTGCTCCATCGAGGACGACGGCCGCGGCATCCCGGTCGACATTCATCCTCAGTACAAGATTCCCGCCCTCGAGCTCGTGCTGACGAACCTCCACGCGGGTGGAAAATTCGGCAAGGGCGCCTATCAGGTCTCCGGCGGGCTGCACGGCGTCGGCGCCAAGTGCGTCAACGCCGTCTCCGAGTGGTTCGTCGCCGAGGTGCGTCGCAACGGCAAGGTCTACCAGATGCGATTCGCGCAGGGTAAGACCACCCAGAAGATGACCGTCATCGGCGACACCAAGAAGACCGGCACCAAGATCACCTTCAAGCCCGACCCCGAGATCTTCCAGGCCACGCGCGAATTCCAGTACGAGATCCTCGCCAAGCGCCTCCGCGAACTCGCCTTCCTCAACCCGGGCGTACGCATCGAACTCCACGATGAACGCGCCCAGAAGAACGACGTGTTCTATTTCAAGGACGGCATCACCGAGTTCGTCAAATACCTCAACCAGAACAAGAACATCCTTCACGAGAAGCCGATCACCTTCTCCGACAGCGTCCCGGATGAGACCGATCCGACGAAGCCCGGCATCGTCGTCGACGTGTCGATGCAGTACAACGACACCTACAACGACCAGGTCTTCGCCTACGCGAATTCGATCTACAACATCGAGGGTGGCACGCACCTCTCCGGATTCCGCACCGCGCTCACACGGGTGGTGAATGCTTTCGCCAAAGCCAACAACCTCATCAAGGAAAAGGATCCCGCGATCAGCGGTGAGGACGTGCGCGAGGGTCTCGTGGCGGTGATTTCGGTGAAGGTCCCCGAGCCCCGCTTCGAGGGCCAGACGAAGACGAAGCTCTCCAACTCCGAGGTCGACGGCATCGTGCAGAAGATCGTGGGCGAGAAGCTCCGGTTCTATCTCGAGGCCAACACGTCGATCGCCAAGCGCGTCATCGACAAGACGCTCAACGCGGCCCGCGCCCGCGAGGCCGCCCGCAAGGCGCGCGAGACCGTGCGCAAGGGCGCCCTCTCAGGCGGCGGTCTGCCCGGCAAGCTCGCCGACTGCTCCGAGCGCGACCCCGCGCTGTGCGAGGTCTACCTCGTCGAGGGCGACTCCGCCGGCGGCTCCGCCAAGCAGGGTCGCGACCGCCGCTTCCAGGCCATCCTCCCACTCCGCGGCAAGGTCATCAACGTGGAGAAGGCCCGGCTCGACAAGGTCCTCTCCAACGAGGAAATCCGCACCCTCATCACCGCCTTCGGCTGCGGCATCGGCGAGGGTGACGAGAATGTGGGCGGCTTCAACCCCGAGAAGGCCCGCTACCACAAGATCATCATCATGACCGACGCCGACGTGGACGGCTCGCACATCCGCACCCTGCTGCTCACATTCCTGTACCGGCAGATGCGCGGCTTGATCGAGCGTGGCTACGTCTACATCGCCCAGCCGCCACTCTATAGGATCAAGCGCAAGAAGCGCGAGCAGTACATCGACAACGACGAGCAGCTCAACCGCATCCTCCTGGAACTCGGCTCCGAGGATGTGACACTCACGCGCCTGCGCGACCAGCACGCCTTTGCACCCGCCCAGGTGGACAAGATTGTCGAGACTCTCGCCACCCTCGAGAAGCTCGGCCTCGGCGTCACCCGCTACGGCGCCAACCTCAATGCCTACCTCGACCAGCACGACCTGGCCACCCACGCCCTGCCGCGCTATGTCGCGCGCATCCGCGAGGGCAACAAGGAGGCCTTCGAGTTCCTGATGAACGAAGACGCCCGCGCCGCCTTCGTGCAGTACCATGGCCTCGATGCCGACCTGTTCGAGCAGCCCGACAACGCGGCTCCTGTCGCCCCCGCAGCCGCCGCTCCCTCCGGTCCGCCGAAGCGCATCACCATCCATGAGATCTTCGAAGCCTCGGAAATGACCAAGCTGCTCAAGGTCATCGCCGACGCCGGACTCGACATCAATCACTTCAGTCCTTCTGAGACGCCGCGTTACGTCGTCACTGAAAACCCGGGCTCGAAGAACGAGCTCAGCACGGAGCTCAACAGCCCGCTCGCCATCCTCTCCCACATCCGGAGCCTCGGACGCAAGGGCCTCAGCATCCAGCGATACAAGGGTCTGGGCGAAATGAATCCCAAGCAGCTCTTCGAAACCACCATGGACCCGGACAAGCGCCGGCTGCTGCGGGTGACGATCAACGACGCCGCGAAGGCCGATGCCCTCTTCACCCTGCTGATGGGCGACGAGGTCCCCCCGCGCCGCCAGTTCATCGAGGACAACGCCCTGAACGTCTCCTACCTGGATGTGTAACTAAAGAAGCTAGGAGCTGGAATCCAGGAGCTAGGAGGACTGAAGTCCGACGTTCCTTCCATTCTGGCTCCTAACTCCTAGCTCCCAACTCCTCCCCTTTTCCAAATGTACACCGCGAACGAGAAACTGTCCTCGGCGAACATCACCGACATCATGCAGACGGCCTACATCGACTACTCGATGTCGGTCATCATCTCGCGCGCCCTTCCCGATGCCCGCGATGGCCTGAAGCCCGTGCAGCGCCGGATCCTCTACGCGATGTTGCGCGAGGGCCTCCTGCACAACCGCGCCTTCGACAAGTGCGCCGGCGTCGTCGGCGAGGTGCTCAAGAACTACCACCCGCACGGCGATTCCTCGGTGTACGATACGCTCGTGCGCCTCGCCCAGAACTGGGTCATGCGTTACCCGCTCATCGACCCGCAGGGCAACTTCGGCTCCGTCGACGGCGACCCGCCCGCCGCCTACCGCTACACCGAGTGCCGCCTCAACGCCGTCGCCGAGGATCTGCTCCGCGACATCGAGGAGGAGACCGTCGACTTCGCGCCCAATTACAAGGAGTCGACCACCGAGCCCACCGTTCTTCCCTCCGCGCTGCCCAACCTGCTGATGAACGGCTCGACGGGTATCGCCGTCGGCATGGCGACCAACATCCCGCCGCACAATCTCGGTGAGATCATCGACGCCACCTGCGCCATCATCGACAAGCCCTCCATCACTGTCGACGAACTCTGCACGATCGTCCGCGGCCCCGACTTCCCCACCGGTGGCACCATCGCCGGCCGCGCCGGCATCGAGAGCTACCTGCGCACCGGCAAGGGCATCGTCCGCATCCGCGGCAAGGCCCACACCGAGGAGACCAAGACGGGGATGGAGCAGATCGTCATCACCGAGATCCCCTACAACGTGAACCGCGCCCGCCTCGTCACGCGTATCGCGGAATTGGTGACGGAGAAGGAGATCGACGGCATCCGCGACGTGCGCGACGAGTCCGACGAGAACACCCGCGTCGTCATTGAGCTCAAGCGCGGCGAGCAGTCCAAGGTCGTCATCAACCAGCTCTTCCAGAAGACCGAGCTCGAGACCTCGTTCGGCGTCACCCTGCTTGCCCTCGACAAGAAGCGGCCGAAGCAGATGAACATCAAGGAGCTGATCGAGTGCTACATCGAGCACCGCCGCGATGTCGTCACGCGCCGCACCCAGTTCCGCCTCCGCCAGGCCGAGGACCGCGCGCACATCCTCGAGGGCTATAAGATCGCCCTCGACAATCTCGACGACTTCGTCCGCATCATCCGCGCCTCCTCCAGCCGCGAGGACGCCCGGGAAAAGCTGATGGCCAAGTACCCGCTCTCCGAGCGCCAGGCCAACGCCATCCTCGAGCTCCGTCTCTACCAGCTCACCGGCCTGGAGCGCGACAAGATCGAGGCCGAGTACCTCGAGCTGCTCAAGCTCATCGAGGAACTGCGCAGCATCCTCGAGAACGAGCACAAATTGCTCACGCTCATCAAATCCGAGCTCGTCGAGATGCGCACGAAGTACGCCGACGCCCGCAAGACCGAGATCGTCGGCGCCGCCGGCGAATTCCGCATGGAGGATGTCATTCCCAACGAGGGCTGCGTCATCACCGTCTCTCATCAGGGCTTCATCAAGCGCACCCCGGTCGCCGAATACCGCAGCCAGAGACGCGGCGGCAAGGGCGTGATCGGCACCGAGACCTATGACGAGGACTTCGTCGAGCACCTGTTCACGGCGTCCACCCACGACTTCATCCTCTTCATCACGAGCACCGGCCAGTGCCACGCGAAGAAGGTGTACGACATCCCCGAAGGCGCACGCGCCTCGAAGGGCAAGTCAGTATCCAGTTTCCTGCGACTGGCCGACGGCGAGAAGATCGCCGCGATGATTTGCGTGAAGGATTTCGACGGCAGCAGCTATCTTGTGATGGCTACGCGCGCCGGCGTCATCAAGAAGAGTGCCCTGGCCGACTATGAGAACGCCACCCGCGAGGGCGGCCTCATCGGCATCAATCTATCCGAGGGCGACACGGTCATCGGCACGGTGCTCACCAATGGGGCGAACGAGCTGATCCTCGTGTCACACCAGGGTCTCGCGGTGCGTTTCCGCGAGCGCGATCCCGAAAGCGGCGAGGAGCTGTTCCGCGCCACGGGCCGCGCCACCGGTGGCGTCACGGGCATGCGCTTCAAGCTCGAAGGCGATTATCTGGAGGTCATCGAGGTCGTCGACCACGAGGCCAAATTCCTCGTCGCGAGCGAGGCCGGCCTGGGCGTGCGCACCCGCTTCGAGGATTACCGCCTGATCAACCGCGGCGGCAACGGCGTTAAGGCCATCGACCTGCCCGAGGACGGTTCAGTGAAACTCGCTGGCGCGCTGAGCGTGCGCGACACCGATGAGGTGATGTTCCTCACCGCCAAGGGCCAGAGCATCCGCTGCCCGGTGAAGGATATTCGCGAGACCAATCGCGGCGCCAAGGGCGTGCGACTCGTCACCCTGACCGAGGGCGACACACTGCTCTCGATCGCGCGTATCGTCGAGACCGAGGAGGAGCAGGACGCGGCCTCCGAGCCGAAGGAGTGACGAACCGCAAGCCGCCGCTCGAATCATCGGGCGGCGGAGTCTCGGTTCCGTGCTCCGCCAAGGTCGTTGCACGCCCGCCCCTCGCCACCGGGGTTATATGGCGGTTCAGTCCCTCAGCTTCGTGGTCGCGGCAACCGGACCAGGACGCGTTTGGGGCCGGCGTAGGCGACAGTGGCTCCGGCGACCGTGCGCAGATGCGCAAGCAGGGCGCTGCCCGCATCCGCCACGATCCAGCGGCAGTCCGTCTCCCGGATGAGCGCATCCAGCACGCGCCAGTCCGCGGGTCCGGCGGGGTGGTCTTCAGGTGAACTCGGGAAACCCGCCTGCCCGAGGCGTTCGACCTTCTGGTCGTATCCGTCCGTGAGCGCCCAGTGGCCGGCGTAGACGCGCACGCCTGCAAGCCCCGGCAGTGCTGCGCCCTCCTCCGGGTCGCACAACACCAGGCCCCGGCTCCCTCCTTCCGCCCTCCTCAGAACGTCCGATATGCGCACGGTGTCGGTGTCCACGAGCGGTGGATACAGGATCGCCTCGCGGGCGATCACCAGGAGCGTCACGGGGCCGGCCAGCACCGCCGCAAGAAGTCCGGCGGCCAGCCCGCTCCCGCGGATCGATCGCAGCCTGGCTTCGAGCCAACCCTGGATCCCGCGCAGGCCTACGCCGGCACACAGGCACAGGGGGATGCCGACGCCTGACAACAGCTTGGCCCCGTGCATAGCGACCACGGCGAGCACGACCCCGGCAATCGCCCAGACGGCGGGAAGGAGGGCGGGGTCGCGGCGGGTCCGAAACAGGCTGACGGCTCCTCCGAGCGCCAGTACGCCGACGCCTCCGAAGCCGCAGATCCAAAACCAGGGAGGATGCCCCTGGTTCAGGGCGAGCCGCGCGAAGTTGGACCACACCGGCTGGCGCGAAAGCCAGGCCGCCCAGCCCAGGAACGGTGCGATCGCGACCGCGCCGCAGGCCAGCAGCGTCCACCGCTCGCGTAGCGGTTTCCAGGAGCGTTCGAGCACCGACAGGACGCCGACATAACCCAGGTACGCCATTGCGAGCGCGAGCGGTTCGTACGGACGCGTCGCGGCGAGCAGCGCCAGCACCCCGATCAACGCGACGCGCCCCTGCACCGGGTCGCGCCGGGCGAGGCGTCGCTCCTGGACGACCAGCTGGAGCAATCCGAGTGCGACGAGCGCCAGCCCGATCGTGTGAAGCGGGTAGATCAGGGCGCAACTCGAGGGGATCAGGTCCATGAACTTCAGGTCCGCCGCGAGCAGCGGAGGAGGACCGGCGAAATGGTTCCAGAGCTTGAGCAGCCACGACCAGCCCGAACCGAAGGCCGCCAGGCCCGCGGCCCAGAGGGCGGCCCGCGCGCCGAGATCCAGGGTCGTCGCGATCCGGTGCACGGTCCACGTCAGGGCCAGCGCCGCCGCGATTCCCATGAGGATGAACCAGCCCTCTGCCCGGCCGCCGACCACGCGCGCAAGGGAGCCTGCGAGAAGCAGGGCGGGGTTGAAATACGCCGCGGGGTGGGGCGTCGTCGTGTAGAGCACGGAGAACAGCGTGTGTCCGTTCGCCGCCTGCTGCAGCCACGAGTCGTAGAAAAAGGAGTCGGATCCGTTCGCCAGCCAGCCGACGCCGGTGTTGCCGGACGGGCTCGTGCGGCCCCAACCCCAGCCGGCGGGCGACACGGAGTGAACGACCGCGATGAACGCCAGCTGCGCGGCGAGGATCAGGATCAGCCGGTGCCGGGGCTTGGCGTCACGCGTCTGGTGCGGGGGCATGGGGCTGTGCGATGACAGCCGCCGCGCCCGCCCGCCTCAAGCTTTCCTTCAACCCAATAAACGCAGTGAACAGAAGGAAACGAAGATAACAAAGGCGTGGGGTTCAGTTGATTGAACAAACAGACCGGAACCCGTGCGATTCACCTCCAAGGCGAAACGAGAAGCGCTTTCGATTCCGTGTTGAGCGGCTTGTTCTTCGCGGCCTTCGCTGGCTTCTGTTCCTGTTCTCTACTGAAATCAGGTTCAAAGGCCCAGGCAGGCCAGCGAGGAGGAGATCGTGGAAAGGATCCGTTCCGGGGCGACGCCGAGGATCGTGATGCCGACGACCAGCGCAATGCACAGGGCCTTGGTCGGCAGGTCGAGCCGGATTGGCGTGAGGTCCACGGGATCGCCGAAGGCGGTCTCCTTCACGACGCGCAGGTAATAGTACACCGCGATGGCGGAGTTGATCACCATGAGCACCACCAGCGCCGTGTGCCCCTGGCCGAGGGCGGCGAACAGAAGGCTGAATTTGCCCATGAAGCCGACAAAGGGAGGCACGCCCGCGAGGGCAAAGACCGCCACGCCGAGCGTCACGGCGAGCAGCGGCGAACGCTTGTGCAGGCCGGCCAGCTCGCTGATCGAGAGATTGCTTCCGTCCTTGGAGACCCGGCTGATCACCAGGAAGCAGGCCAGGATCATCAGCAGGTAGCCCGTGATGTAGAACAGCGAGGCGGTGTAGCCGGCGACGTCGAGGGCGGTGAAGCCCACCAGCGCGTAACCCGCGTGCGCGATGCTCGAGAAACCGAGCAGGCGCTTGAAATCCTTTTGGACCATCGCGATCAGGTTGCCGTAGAACATCGAGCCGCAGGCAAGGATCGAGAGCAGCGTGACCAGGGTCGGGTTGTGCGGCGAGGCGAGCGACACGAAGCGCACCAGCACCGCCACCGCGCCGAGCTTGGGCAGCGACGACACCATCGCGGCGGTCTCGTTTGAGGCGCCCTGATAGACGTCGGGGGTCCAGAAGTGGAAGGGGAAGATCGCGAGCTTGTAGTACAGCCCCGCGAAGGCCAGGCCCAGGCCTGCGATCGCCAGCGGCGTGCCCACCACGGGCTGGAGTTTCTCGAGCATCACGGGCAGCGAGGTGCTGCCCGTCAGGCCGTAGAGGTAGCTCAGGCCGAAGAACATGATGCCGTTGGCCGCGACGCCGAACATGACGTACTTGATCGCGGACTCCATTTGCACGCGCTGACCCTCGCGCTCCCGGCGCATCGCCACCATGATGTAGAGCGGGAAGGACGAGAGCTCCAGGGCAATGACCAGTGCGATCACGTCGATCGAGCTGGTGAGAAAGAGCAGGCCCGTGACGCTGAGCGCGAGGAACAGGAAGTACTCCGCCTTGGTTTCCCCGCGGATGTCGGGGAGGTCCGCGCTGAGCAGCAGCACGCAGGCAAAGCCGCCAGAGATCACGAGCTTGAGCCACTGGGAGAAGGCATCGACCCGGTAGGCGCCATCGAAGAGCGTGGCGTGGGCGTGCAGGCTGACGACGCAGCCGAGCACCGCGGCGAGTGCCACGAACAGGGCGAGCGTGCGGGCCTTTGCGGCCTGGTTCTCGCCGAGCGTCACCGCGAAGAGGCCCAGGGAGCCTGCGAGCAGCACCAGTTCGGGTAGGAAGGCCAGGATGAAGGAGGACATCGTGAAGGGTTCCTGAAGTCGGTTGCGGCGGGCGGATCAGCGGCCGGCCTGTTGGAGGACGTGGACGACGCTGGCATGCATCACGCGCAGCAGGGGCTCCGGGTGGAGGCCGATCCACAGGACGAAGAAGAGCAGCGGCACGAGCGTGACCACCTCGCGCAGGTTGAGGTCCTTGACGCCCGAGTGGTCCGGATTGTCCGCGGAGCCATAGGCGACCTTCTGGAGCACGCGGAGCATGTAGGCGGCCGCGGCGACGACGCCGGGAATCGTGCAGATCACGAGGATCTTCGAGACCTTGAACCCGGCGGCGAGCACCAGGAATTCGCCGACGAAGGAATTGGTGCCGGGGAAGGCCAGCGACGAGAGGCAGAACACGCCAAAGAAGCCGGCGAAGACCGGGATCTTGGCGCCCACGCCAGCGGCCTGGGAAAGATCGCGCGTGTGCAGGCGTTCGTACAGCATGCCGACCATGATGAACAGCGCTCCGGTGGTGACGCCGTGGTTGATCATCACGAGCGTGGCGCCCTCGAGTCCCTGCACGTTGAGCGCGAAGATGCCGAGTGTCGCGAAGCCCATGTGCGCGACGGACGAATACGCGACGAGCTTCTTCATGTCCTTCTGCGCGAGGGCGGCGAAGCCGCCGTACAGGATCGCCACGACCGACAGCCACAGGACGTACGGCGAGAGGCAGCGCGTGGCCAGGGGCGCAAGCGGCAGGCAGAACCGCAGGAAGCCGTAGGTGCCCATCTTCAGCAGCACGCTCGCGAGGATCACCGAGCCCGCCGTGGGCGCCTCGACGTGGGCCGCGGGCAGCCAGGTGTGGAAGGGAAACATCGGGACCTTGATCGCGAACGACAGGAAGAAGGCGCCGAAGATCAGCAGCTGGAAGCCCGGCGAGAATGCGAAATTCATCGTGTCGGGCAGGCTGAAGGTTCCGGTCTTCAGGCGCATTGCGATGATCGCGACCAGCAGCATGATCGAGCCGGCCATCGTGTAGATGAAGAACTTCAGCGCGGCGTAGATCTTCCTAGGCCCGCCCCACACGCCGATCATCAGCGACATCGGGATGAGCATCGCCTCCCAGAACACGAAGAACAGCACCGTATCCAGCGCGCAGAATACGCCGAGCATCGCCGTCTCCATGATAAGCAGCGCGATCATGAACTCCTTCACCCGCTTCTTGATGTAGGTCCAGGAGGCGAGCACGCACAGCGGCGAGATGATCGTCGTGAGCAGCACCAGCAGCAGGCTGATGCCGTCGACGCCAACGGAGTAGTGGATGCCCAGCCAGGGGATCCAGGCGTGGGATTCGGAGAACTGGAAGGCCGCCGTGCCGGCGTCGAAGCGCCAGAACAGCGGGAGCGAGACCAGGGCGATCGCGGTCGTCGCGACCAGCGTCCAGACGCGCAGGGCGCGCTCGCTGCGCAGCAGGGCGGCGACGGCCGCCGCGACGAGCGGGCTGAAGATCAGGAGGCTGAGCGTGCAGTCGGATGTCATGGCGCTGGACACTTAGAAAACAAAGATGAGGGCGACGAGGATCAGGGCCGCGATGGCGAAGGCCACCATCAGGTTCTCCTGCACGGCGCCGCGCTGGACCCGGCGCAGCGAGGCGCCCAGCCGCTTGAATCCGCCCGCAAACCCGTCGACCGCGCCGTCGATCACGGCGTTGTCAAATTCGCCCACGGACCGGGCAGTCCCCATGAGGCCCTTCAGGCCCACGATCCGGTAGATCTCGCCCACGAAGGAGTCGATCGCCTGGATCGGCCGGCGGGCCACCCACAGGAAAGCCGCGCCGCCCTTGCGGTAGAACCAGTCGAGGTCCAGCGAGATGACCGCCTCGGGTTCGAGCTTCTTGAGAAGCAGGAAGAAGCCCAGCGCAGTGAAGAGCAGGATCTGCAGCGTCTCCGAGATGTGCGGAAGGGTGTACGGATGGTATGGTACGTTGTACGGAAGCATCCGATACAGGTACGGCGTGTAGCAGCCGATGAAGATGCACAGGAATGCGGCGATGGCCATGGCCGCGATCATGTTCCAGCCCGGATCGGCCGCCTTCTCCCAGGTCTTCTTCTCGCAGTTGTTCTTCCCGAACCAGATGAAGTACGGGACCTTCAGGCCGGTGTGCAGGAACGTTCCCGCGGAGGCGAGCAGCAGCAGGAAGCCCACCCAGAACTTGTGGTCGTCGAAGCCCGCCGAGATGATCATCGACTTGCTGACGAAGCCGCTGAACAGCGGGAAGGCCGAGATCGAAAGGCCGCCGATCAGCGTGAACACGAAGGTCAGCGGCATCTTCTTGTACAGGCCGCCCAGCTTCGTGAACTTGCTCTCGCCGGTCATGTGGAGCACGGAGCCGCAGCCCATGAAGAGCAGGCCCTTGTAGAGGATGTGGGCGAAGGCGTGCGCGCAGGCGCCGTTGATCGCGAGTTCCGTGCCCAGGCCGACGCCGGCCACCATGTAGCCGACCTGCGAGATGATGTGGTAGGCGAGCAGGCGGCGGCAGTCGTTCTCGAGCACCGCGTAGACCACGCCGTACAGCGCCATGATCACACCGAGCGGGACCAGGATCTCCAGTCCGGGCACGCCGCGGATCAGGGCGTACACCGCGGTCTTCGTCGTGAACGCGCACATGAAGACCGAGCCGTTGAAGGTCGCCTCGCCATAAGCGTCGGGAAGCCAGGCGTGCAGCGGGGGTACCGCGGCGTTCAGGATGAACCCGGTCGCGATCAGATAGGTCGAGAGCCCGGCGTGCGTCACGTTGAGCGCCACGAAGGCCAGGCTCCCCGTCTCGTGATAGTGGATCACGATGCCTGCCAGCAGCGCGACGCCGCCGGTCATGTGCACGAGCAGGTAGCGGTAGCCCGCGGACAGCGACTCCTTGCGGCCGCGGAACCAGATCAGGAACACCGAGGAGAGCGCCATCAGCTCCCAGAAGACGAACAGCGTGATGAAATCGCCCGCGTAGATCGCGCCGAGCGAGCCGCCCACGTAGATCCAGGCCGCGATGTGCTCGCCCACGCGCTTCACGTGCAGGCCGTACAGCGTGCCGATGATCGCCATCAGCGTCATGATGTACCCGAAGATCTGGCTGAGCTTGTCGACGCGTCCGAAGGTGAGCGTCCACTTCGCGAAGGCCACCTGGCCAAACAGGCCGTGGTCCAGCGACATCACCCGCGCGAAGGCGAGCATGGGCACCAGCAGGAGGAAGCCCTTCCTCAGGCGCTCGGGCACGAGGGGCAGCAGCGCCGCGCCCACGAACATGATCAGCGCGGGGTGTATCCAGAAATTACTCATTGTAGTAGTCCTCGCGGGTCATGATTCCCCGGTGGCCGTACCACTTGGAGAGGATGATGATCAGGGCGCAGGCGACGAAGCCGAACGCGGACCAGAAGCCGGGCGCGGTCTCCGAGATCCGGTACAGGGCGGCCCAGGCACCCGCGGCATGCTCGCCGCCCTCGGTCGCGGCCTCGTGGGTTGCGGGGGTCAGCGCCCAGCGGACGATGTCGGCCAGCACCAGCAGCGCCAGCACCGCGTAACAGAGCCGGATCACGGTCTTGAGCCGGTCGCGGAGAAAATCGATGAGACGGACGATGTTCATCAGAAGACGGCCTTCGCGAGGTCGAGCAGGAGGTTGGGGAAGATGCCGATGAGCACGGAGATCACGGCGGTGATGCAAAGCGGGATGACCATCGCGAGCGGCGCCTCGCCGTGGAGGTGCTGGGCATCCTCGTCGGAGAGCTTGCCGAAGAAGCCCCGGTATACGACGGGTGCGAAGTAGGCCGCGTTGAGGATCGTCGAGGCGATCAGCACGAGCAGGATTCCGATCGAGCCCGCGTCGAGGGAGCCGACCAGCAGGTAGATCTTCGAGACAAAGCCGCCGGAGGGCGGCGCGCCGATCATGGAGAGCGAAGCCAGCGCGAAGGCGCCGAAGGTCCACGGCATCACCCGGCCCAGGCCGCTCATCTCGGAGATGTTCTTCTTGTGCGTCGCCACGTAGATCGCGCCTGCGCAGAAGAACAGCGTGATCTTCGCGAACGCGTGGATGGCGATGTGGATGAGCCCGCCCTCCACGCCCGTGGGCGTGAGCAGCGCGACGCCCAGGATGATGTAGGAGAGCTGGGAGACCGTGGAGTAGGCGAGCCGCGCCTTCAGGTTGTCCTTGGACAAGGCGATGATCGATCCCGTGAGAATCGTGATCGACACGAAGTAGGCCGTCGGCATGCCCAGGTGGAGCGCCGCCATCGTGTCGACGCCGAAGACGTAGAGCATCACGCGCGTGGTGCAGAACACGCCGACCTTCACGACCGCGACCGCGTGCAGCAGGGCGGACACCGGCGTCGGCGCCACCATGGCGCTGGGCAGCCAGTTGTGGAAGGGCATGACGCCGTTCTTCGCAAAGCCGAGGATGCAGGCGATGTAGAGGCCGACGACAATCCAGTGGTCGACGCCCGCGGGGATGATTCCCGTGTGCACGTTGTGCGCGAAGTCGAGCGAGCCCGTCAGCACGTAGATCAGCACCATCGCGGGAAGCACCAGGCCCTTGGCGGTGGTCGTCAGGTAAATCATGTACTTCTTCGCGCCGGCGTAGCTCTCCTCGTCCTGGTGGTGCGCCACGAGCGGATACGTGACGATCGAGACGATCTCATAGAAGAGGTACAGCGTGAGCAGATTGTCGGAGAACGCGCAGCCGATGGCGCCGAACAGCGCGAGGGCGAAGCAGGCGTTGAAGCGGGTCTGCGCGTGCTCTTCCAGGCCGCGCATGTATCCGGCGGAGTAGAACACCGCGAGCACCCACAGGAACGAGGCGACCACCGCGAAGATCATCGACATGGCGTCGGCGCGCAGGGTGATCGAGAGGCCTGGCAGGATCTTGAAGATCGGGTAGACGAAGCTCTTCCCTGCGAGGATCGCGGGCAGCAGCGACACGGTCGTGCCGAACATCGTCAGCGCCGCGAGCAGGGAGATGGCCTCGCGCAGGTTGGGTTTCTTGCCCGCCGCCATGACGAGCCCGGCGCCGATTAGCGGCGCCAGCAGGGCGATCAGGAGGCGGATGTCGTGGATCGGTGCGTCCATGTTATCCCTTAAGCTCTGAAAGCTCCTTCGCCTGGATGGAGCGGTAGTTGCGGTAGATCGCGATGATGATGGACAGCGCGACGGCGACCTCCGCGGCGGCGAGTCCCATGATGAAAAGCACGAAGATCTGTCCGGCCGCGGGATCCGGCGAGAGGAAGCGCTGGATCGTCATGAGGTTCAGTGAGGCCGCGGAAAAGATGAGCTCGCCGGAGATCAGCATGCCGATGAGCGTGCGGCGGCGTAGCAGGCCGTAGATGCCGACCGCGAGCAGGAACGCGGCGATCACCAGGTAGACGTGCGGTTGGTCGTAGAGCATGGCGGGTTATCCTTTCTTCCGCCCGTCGCGGGCGATGGCCAGCGCGCCCAGGATGGCGACCAGCAGGACCAGGGAGATGAGTTCGAAGGGCAGGCTGTAGGTGGTGAGCAGCGACACGCCGATCGCGTGCACGGAGCCGTCGTTCACCCGCGATACGGCGGGATTGAGCCAGCCGCTGCCGAGGCTGAGGTGGGCGACACCATAGAAAACCCCGGCGGCGATCGCGGCTGCGGCGAGGAAGCCCAGGATCGGGTAGGGTTTCACCAGCCGCTCCGGCGTGGGCTCATCGGGCTCCGCGAGCATGACGGCGAAGATGATCGTGACGCACACGGCGCCGACGTAGATGAGGATCTCCATCAGCGCGAGAAAGGGGCTGCTGAGAAAATAGAACAGGCCGGCGAGGCCCACGCAGGCGATCGCCAGGCCGCACACGCTGCGGATGATGCGCACGGTGTTCACGGCGATCAGCGCGCCGGCGATGGTCGCGGCGACGAACACGAGGAAGATCCCCAGGAGGATCCAGTCGGAGGCGGGGAACGCGTTCATTTCTTTTCAGCCCGGTCTTGGAAGCGCTGCACGAGGTCCATGTTGCGATAATCGTTGGTCGGGCTCGCGAGGTTGTAGCGCTTGGAGAACTGGATCGCATCGGAGGGGCAGGCCTCGATGCAGGCCCCGCACAGGCTGCATTTCGTGAAGTCCAGGTGGTACTCGGTGACTGACTTCTTCTTCTCGCCCTCGCGCTTGGCGCCGTCGACGAGGATGCAATCGGAGGGACAGGCGCGTTCACAGAGCTTGCAGGCCGTGCAGGCGGGGCGGCCCGTCTCCGGGTCCGCCTTTAGCTCGATGTGGCCGCGGAAGCGCTCCGGCATCGGCAGGGTCTGGTGCGGGTATTGGACGGTGATGGTCGGCTTGAAAAACTCACGCAGGGTGAGCCGCATGCCGACCAGGAGACTCTTGGTGCCCGACAGGACTTCGCGTACGGCTTTCATGGGTTCAGAAGAGCAGCGGAAGCTTCATCACCACGCTCGTGAGCACCAGCGTCGCGAGGGAGACGGGGATGAGAATCTTCCAGGAGAGGTTGAGCAGCCCGTAGAACTGCGTGCGGGGAAAGGTCCAGCGGATCCACACGACCGTGAAGATCAGCGCGTACATCTTGATGAAGAACCACCAGATGCCGGGGAACAAGCCGATGGGGCTCTGCCAGCCGCCCAGGAAGAGCACGGTGGCCAGCGAGCAGCCGACGACGATGTTCGCGTATTCGCCCATGAAGAACACGCCGAAGCCCATGCCCGCGTACTCGGTGAAGGCGCCCGCCACCAGCTCCGACTCGGCCTCCGCCATGTCGAAGGGCGCGCGGTTCGTCTCCGCGAGCATGCAGATGAAGAAGATCACGAACGTCACCGGCATGAGCGGGTTCTGCCAGACACGGAAGAGGTTCCAGTCCCAGATATACGGCCCCTGTTGGCGGACGATGTCGTTGAGGTTCATGGTGCCCGTGACCATCAGCAGCGTGATCACGACCAGGAGCATCGGGATCTCGTAGGCGACGTTCTGGGAGACGACGCGCGCGGCGGAGATGATGGCGTACTTGTTTCGCGAGGCCCAGCCGCCGAGCATGATCGCCATCACGTTGATCGATCCGAACGCGAAGACCATGATCAGGCCGATGTTCAGGTCGCGCGGGGCGAAGAACGACTCGCTGTAGGGGATCGTGGCCAGGCACATCAGTGCCGGGGCGATCACCATGGCGGGCGCGAGGCGGAAGAGCGTGGCGTCGGCGCCGGGCGGCACGATCAGCTGCTTGGACATCAGTTTCAGGCCGTCCGCGAGCGGCTGGAGCAGGCCCTGGGGGCCGACCTCGGTCGGGCCGGGCCGGCGCTGGAAGCGGCCGGCGCCCTTGCGCTCCACCCAGACGAGGTAGGCGGCGTTGAGGCCGACGAAAGCGACGGTGCCGACCAGGAAGAGGATCAGTCGGATCGCGGGAAGGAATGGCTCGAGGTGGCTCATGGTCTGCGGGGGCTGCGGGTCACCGGTCGATGTCCGGGATCACGAGGTCGAGGCTGCCCATGAAGGCGAGCGCGTCGGCGAGCAGCATGCCCTGGGACGCCTCCTCGAACAGGGAGAGGTTGCAGAAGCAGGGCGTGCGGAGGCGGACGCGGTAGGGTGTGTCCTTGCCGTCCGAGGTGATGCGGACGAGCAGGCGGCCGCGCGCGGCCTCGGTGGCGTAACAGGTGTCGCCGGCCGGAAGTTTGAGCACCCGGGGCACCTTGCCCATGACCGGACCCTCCGGAATCTTCGCCACGGCCTGCTCGATGATGCGCAGGGACTGCTCGATCTCGTCCATACGCACGTTGTAGCGCGCCATCGAATCACCCTGCGGGTAGTGCGGGATCTCGAAGTCGAACTGGTCGTAGATGGAATAGGGTTCGGCGCGGCGCACGTCGTAGGCGACGCCGGAGCCGCGAAGCACGGGGCCGCACGCGCCATAGCGCCGGCACATGTCCGCGGACACCGGGCCGATGCCCTCGAGCCGATTGCGGAGGATGACGTTGTCGGTCACCAGGTCGCGGTAGAACTTCAGGCGCGGACGCATGTGCGTGACGAAGGCCTTGCAGCCCTCGAGGAAGGCGGCGTCGACGTCGTTTGCCACGCCGCCGAAGCGGTAGTAGCAGTAGGTGAGGCGCGAACCGGTGACGGCCTCGAGCAGGTCGAGGATTTTTTCGCGGTCGTCGAAGGCGTAGAGGATCGGAGTGAAGCCGCCGAGGTCCATGACGAACGCGCCCCAGCCGACGAGGTGGGAGGAGATTCGGTTGAGCTCGGAGGTGATGACGCGGATGAACTCGGCGCGCAGCGGCACCTCGAGCTTGAGCGCGCGCTCCACGGCGCCCACGTAAGCGTGGGTGTAGGTCATCGCCGAGAGGTAGTCGACGCGGCTCGTGTTGGGCAGGTACTGCGCCCAGGTGCGGTTCTCGCCCATCTTCTCGTGCATCCGGTGGATGTAGCCGGGCACGGGTTCGGCGCGGGTGATGTACTCGCCGTCCATCGTGAGCTTCACGCGGAGCACGCCGTGCGTGGCGGGGTGCTGCGGACCGAGATTGAGCGTGAAGGTTTCGTTGCTGGACGCTCCGGCGGGGGAATCTTTTGGCGCGATCATGCCTTGAAGTCCTTTCGAAGCGGATGGTAGTCGGCGTCGTCCGGGAGCAGGAACGGCGTCTGGTTGGGGTTGCCGTCGAAGACGATGCCGAACATGTCGTGTGTCTCGCGCTCGTGCCAGTCGGCGCCGGAGAAAACGGTATGAATGGAGGCGATACGCGGGTTTTCGCGCGGGAGGCGCGCCCGGATGGCGACGCGGGCTCCGCTGGTGAAGTGGAGGAAGTCGTAGATGACCTCCATGAGGCCCTGGGCCATCCAGTCCATGCCGGTGACGGCGTCGATGGCGTAGCCCGCGCGGTCGAGGACCTTGGCGGCGTCGACGACGCATTCGGGGCGGACGACGGCCTCGAGGTGGACGCCGCGTGCCGCGAAATCGCAGAGCGCGACCGGCTGTGGCGGCGGCGCAGGAGGAACGGCAGGGGCCGGAGCGGGTGCCGGGGCGGGCGCGGCTCCGTCCGCCGCGGGGGCGGCGGGTTTGGCGGGCGCTGCGGGCTTGGGTGCGGGCGGCGGCGGGGGGAGCTGCACGAAGTCGGCCGCGGCGAGCGGCTGGAGTTCGGCGGCGAGGGAGGTGAGGTCGGGGGCGCTCATGGGACGTCAACGCGCGGCCAGCGGCGTTTGCCGGTGAGTTTTTCCTCAAGCTTGAGGATGCCCTCGATGAGTGCCTCGGGGCGGGGCGGACAACCCGGGATGTACACGTCCACCGGGAAGAGTTTCTCGACGCCCTCGACGACCGAATACTGGCCCTCGTAAACGAAGGGGCCACCGGAGATGGCGCAGTTGCCCATCGCGATGACCCACTTTGGCTCGAGCATCTGGTCGTAGAGCGTCTTCACCGCCGGGGCCATCTTCTTGTTGATGGTGCCGGCGACGATCATCACGTCGGCCTGGCGCGGGGAGGGGCGGAACACCTCGGCGCCGAAACGCGAGAGGTCGAAGCGCGCCATGCCGGAGGCCATCATCTCGATGGCGCAGCAGGCCAGGCCGAACGTAAGCGGCCAGAGGGAGTTTGCGCGCCCGAGGGCGAGCAGGTCCTCCAACTTGGCGAGCTTTACGATTTGTGAGCAGTCGGGTTGCTGCGTTTCCATTCGAAAACTCCTTTCTTCCAGGCGTAGACGATGACGAGGGACAGCACGCCGACGAAGAGCACGACCTCGACGAGGTCGCGGACGGCGAAGACCCGGTTGTAGATGAGCGCGACCGGGATCAGGTAGAGCACGTCCACGGCGAAGGCCACGAAGACGAGCGCGTAAAGGTAGTACACGGCGGAGTAGCGGATCCAGGCGTCGCCGATGGGCTCCATGCCGCATTCGATGAACTGCCCGGTCTTGTTCGCCGTCTGGCGCGTGCCGCGCAGGGAGAGGGCCCAGACTACCAGGAAGGGTCCGAGCGCGAACCCGAGGCCGCCAAGGCAGTAGGCCATGACGTAGATGAGGTCGACTCCGTGAGTGCTGTCCATGGGAAGAGGGGTTCGATGGACGCAACAGGGCACCCTCGCATTTTCTGATCAAGAGCGGATTCCCCGCCTTTTTTCGAAGTGCAGAATCAGCGCAATGTATGATTAATCGAACTCACGGCCGATAAGCATTTTGGGAAAAACAGGCCTTTAAAGATAAGCTTTGCTTATTATTAGATAACTACGCGTAAGTTGCCACGCCCTAGCAAAATATGCACACGAAAGACTGCGCATTTCTTGTATTTTCTGAGGGGCAAAAAACGCGGATTGGGTGTCCGCCGAGCGCGACGTCCGGAGCTTCAAGTTCGCGCTAATTTCGGGCGTGGAAGATTGAAAACTTATGACCTCCGCCAAAAACGCGAGGTCTGTCCGGGCGGTCTCGACGAAACCAATACAGCGCGCCCGGCCGCGCCAGTGCGCGCGCTCATCGGGCGACGCTCTGCCCGGCGATCCACGCCGTGGTCCAGGCGGCCTGGAAGTTGAACCCCCCGGTGATGCCGTCGATGTCGAGCACCTCGCCGGCAAAGGCGAGGCCGGGGCAGAGGCGGCTCTCCAGGGTCTGGAAGTTTACCTCGGAAAGCTTCACGCCTCCGCAGGTTACAAATTCATCCTTGTTCGTGCTCTTCCCCTCCACCGCATAGGAGCCGGCGGTGAGCTGGTCTGTCAGGGCCTGGAGCGAGGCGTTCGAGACCGAGGTCCATGGCGCGGACTCGGGAATGCGCGCGGCGGCGACCAGGCGTTCCCACAGGCGCGAGGGCAGGTCCAGAGGATGCGATCCGGCGATCTGCTTGCGCGGATTCCGCCCGCGCCAGGCCTGGAGATCCGACAGCACACGCTGCGGCGCGAGTCCCGCAGTCCAGTCGATCTTCAGGGCGAACCGGTACGCGCGTCCCGCGAGTTCACGCGCGCCCCAGGCGGAGAGCCTGAGGATTGCGGGTCCGCTGAGCCCCCAGTGGGTGACCAGGACGGGGCCGGTTTCCGTGAGCCGGGTCTGGGGCACGGAGACGGTTGCGTTCGTGGCCAGTCCCTCCAACCCGCGCAGGCGCTCGTCGGCGAGATTGAAGGTGAACAGTGAAGGCACCGGCGGTTCGATCGTGTGGCCGAGGGCGGCCGCGATCTCGTGTCCCCCCGAACCGCGGGTTCCTCCGGTCGCTACGAGCAGCCGGTCGACGGAGACCTGGGTGCCGTCGGTCAACTCGAGCCGGAAGCCGCGGTCGCCCGTGCGGTGGGCGGTGCGCACGCCGCAGCGGGTGTGGATCCGCACCCCGGCCCGCTCCGCCGCGCCGACCAGGCAGGAGACGATGGTCTCGGAATCGTCGGTCGTCGGAAACATGCGCCCGTCCGCCTCGGTCTTCAGCTCGACTCCCCGCGCCGCGAACCACTCCACAGTCTGACGGGGGCCGAAACGCGAGAACGGTCCGATGAGTTCCCGCGAGCCGCGCGGGTAGCGTTTCGCCAATTCGCGCGGCTCGAAGCAGGCGTGGGTCGTGTTGCACCGGCCGCCCCCGGAGATGCGCACCTTCGCAAGAACGTGGTGGGTCGCCTCGTACAGGTGGACCGCCGCCGCGGGATTGGCCTCGGCGCAGGCGATCGCCCCGAAGAAGCCCGCCGCGCCGCCCCCGACGATCGCCACACGCAGGTTGTGCTCGGTCATGGTACCCTGGATACGACCGGCCTCGGCGCGCCGCGCGCGCCGGCCGGATGAGCCGTTATCGACGGAGCCGCCCCGAGAGCCGGCTCGCCGGCTTCGTCGCCGAGCTCTGCGCGTCGGTTTCGAAGAGCGCCGAGTACGTGTACGGGAAGTCGGTCAGCCGCTTGCGCTCGATGACCGTGCCGATGAACCGTTCGATCGAACGCGCATGGCGCACGTCGTCCTCGCCGACGATCGTGAAGGCGTCGCCCGTCTTCTGGGCGCGCCCCGTGCGCCCGATGCGGTGCACGTAGTCCTCGGGGTTCTCGGGAACGTCGTAATTGATCACGTGCGTGACGCCCGCGATGTCGAGGCCGCGCGCGGCGATGTCCGTCGCGACGAGCACCTCGTATTTGCCGGACTTGAAACCTGCGAGGGCCTCCATGCGCTCGTTCATGTTTCTATCCGCGTGCATGACGCCGACGGCATGGCCCTGGCCCTTCAGCCAGGCCGCGACGCGGTCCGCGCCGACCTTGGTGCGGCAGAAGATGATCACGCTCTCGAAGCTGGTGCGCTCGAGCATCGCGACGAGCAGGTCGAATTTCTGTGCCTCGACGACGGGGTAGAACGCGTGGGCGACCGTGTCCGCCGGGGAGCGCTGGTGGCCGATCTCGATGCGGACCGGATCGCGCACCGCCCAGCTCGCGAGCTTTGCGAGCTCGGGCGGCATCGTGGCGCTGAAGAAGAGGGTCTGGCGGTTCTCGGGGCACTTCTCGATGATGCGGCGCACGTCGGGCAGGAAGCCCATGTCGAGCATCCGGTCGACCTCGTCGAGAACGAGGATCTCCACGTCGCGCAGCGAGAACGTGCGCTGTTCAAGGAGGTCGAGCAGGCGGCCGGGGGTGGCGACGAGCACGTCCATGCCGCGTCGCATCGCGTCGGTCTGCTTGCCGTAGCCGACGCCGCCGTACACGACCGTGCCGCGGAGATTGGTGTACTTGGAGTAGTCGAGGAACGACTGCTCCACCTGCAGCGCGAGCTCGCGGGTCGGCTCGAGGATCAGGCAGCGCAGGCGCCCGTGCGTGCCAAGCCGATGGAGAATCGGGAGGGCGAAGGCCGCCGTCTTCCCGGTGCCGGTCTGGGCCGAGCCCATCACGTCCTTGCCGGTCAGCACCACGGGGATGGCCTGGGCCTGAATCGGGGTCGGATCCGAGTAACCCTTCTCCTGGACCGCGAGCGCGAGGGCGTCGGACAGGCCGAGCTTGGAGAACGCCGTGTCCATTTTCGGGACGGCCGGCGGCGGGGGGACCTGCTCTGCTCTGGGGGCCGGGGCTGGCGCCTGCGCAGGCGATTCGCCGCTGTGCGAGGGCGACCGTGCCCGGTCCCGCGGCGGTCTGCCTTGGGATTTGGGTTTGCCCGAGGCGTGTTTATCCGAGCGATCCTTCGATCGGTCGTGGGAGTGATCCCGGCGCGGTTGGGAAGAGGAGCGGGAAGGTCCGGCTTGGACCTTCTTCTTGGAGGACGAAGGCGCCATCGTCTGGCGCAGCTTCGCGATGAACTTGCGTAGCATAATGGAAACTCGAAAGGGCCAAGGTTTCGGGTTTCCCCCGGCATTGCAACCTCCGATCCGGGAGGGCTCGGGCCGCGCCGGGGCGGATCACCGCCTCCGATCGCGACCCGACGGGCGGAAAGGCGCCCACGCAGGGGCGCCCGTGGGTCAGAGGTTGGCCTTGATCTTTTCGAGGACGGCCTCGGAGATGCGCGAGTCGCCGAAGACGCCCACGCGGATCGACACCTTGACCACCTGGTCGTTGTCGGTCGTCAGCTTGACCTCCACGCGCTTGTCTTCCGCTGTGCGGGCGACGATGTCTGAGGTGAGTGCGTCGCTGCTCTCCTCGATTTTCGCGAATTTGAGCTGCTTGATCGCCTTGTCCGTGGCTCGGGTGCACTGGGTCAGGCTTCCGTTCAGCGTGCTTTGGAGTTCACCGCGCACGTACGCGACTGTGCCGGCGCCGGCGCCGGCGGCCACGGCCAGGCATCCGGACGTGAGCAGGGTGGTCGAGGCCAGGAGGAGCCCGGATGCGAGCATCAGGGCGGTCGTGAGGGGACGGTGGGTGCGTTGCATGGTTGAAGAATGACCACTCAAACGGTGACGGGTTTCAATCTCCGCGCAACCGCTTGCTTGAGAAAGCCGTGTAAAATTCTCGTGCCACGGTGACGCGCACCGAAAACCCATGTCCCGCCACAGTCCGGGCCGGATGGGGCCATCCCGCACGGGTGGACTCAGCGGGCGCAGATTCGCCTCGTCAGGCCTCCGCCGAGTCGACTGGCTTGCTGGCGTGCCACCCTCTCCCCACCACGAAACGCTGGTCGGCGTTCTCGAGCGGGTCGTGTTCCTGAATGAGGAGAACGCCTACACGATCGCCGAGTTTCAGCCGGAGCAGGACCGGCGCGTGCGCGCAGGCGCCCGCGCCGAACGGGTGACGATCGTCGGGGCACTGCCCGGGGTGGAGTGCGGCGAGACCCTGCATCTGACCGGCGAATGGGTCCAGCACCGGCAGCATGGCCGGCAGTTTCGCGTCGCGAGTTTCCGCTCGCAGCTGCCCTCCAGCGTTCACGGGATCCGGAAATACCTCGGCAGCGGTCTCGTCCCTGGCATTGGCAAGGTTTACGCGGAAAAGATCGTGGACGTGTTCGGTGTCGACACCTTCCGGGTGCTGAGCGAGGAGTCGGCGCGTCTGCGCGAGGTGCCGGGAATTGGTCCGAAACGCGTCACGGCGATCAAGCGCGCCTGGGATTCGAAACGCGTCGAGCGCGAGCTGTTCATCTTCCTGCAGACCTATGGGGTGACGCCCTCCCAGTGCATGAAGCTGGTGCAGCGCTACGGCGCCGAGGCGAAGACGATCCTTCAGAGCGAGCCCTACCGGGTGGCGCGCGAAATCGACGGCATCGGCTTTCGCACCGCCGACAAGATCGCGATCAACCTGGGCTTCGCCAACGACGCCCCACCGCGCCTGGACGGCGGCATCCTGTTCGCACTGGACGAGCTGCAGGAGGAGGGCCACACGGCCTGCCCCGAGCAGGCCCTCGTCGACAAGGCGGCGGAGCTGCTCGAAACTCCCTCGCGCGACCGGCTTGAGGCGCGTATCCGCGCGCTCGTCGAGTCGAAGCAGCTCGTGCGTCACGAGGCCGGGCCGGTGCTCCAGCTTCCCACGCTCGATCGCGCCGAACGAAAGATCGCCGATGCGGTCACGCGGCTATTGCGCGTGCACAGCGTCCTGCCGCCGATCAAGGCGGAGGTGGCGGTGGACTGGGCGCAGCAGAAGGCCGGCTTCTCGTTTGCCGATCAACAACGCGTGGCGGTGCTCAACGCTCTGCGTTCCAAGGTCTCGATCCTGACCGGCGGGCCGGGCACGGGAAAAACCACCTGCCTGCGTGCGCTCGTCGAGGTCCTGAAGGCGAAGCGCGTGCGCGTTCACCTCGCCGCACCCACAGGCCGCGCCTCGCAGCGCCTGGCGGAGGCCACCGGCGGCTTTGCGTCCACGATCCACCGCCTGCTTCGCTTCGATCCCGGGCGCGGGGCATTCACGGCCAACGAGGACTCGCCGCTCGCCACCGATTTTCTCATCGTCGACGAAGCCTCGATGCTCGACGCGCGCCTCGCCTCGGCCCTGCTGCAGGCGGTCCCCGCTCGCGCCCATGTCCTGCTCGTGGGCGACACCGACCAGCTGCCCAGCGTCGGGGCGGGCAACGTGCTCAAGGACCTGATCAGCTCCGCCGAGGGCCGCTTCCCCGTCACGCGCCTGTCGGTCGTATACCGGCAGCAGGGACACAGCGCGATCGTGACCACGGCGCACGCCATCAACGACGGCGACGCGTCGCTGCCGCCCGTCGTCGCCGAGGTCGCCGACCTCCCGGGCTGGAGCGAGCTCGCATTCATCCAGGCCCGCGATGCCGAGGACTGCGTCGACAAGGTGGTGCGCCTGTGCACCGAGTACATTCCCACCCATTGCCGCTGGCTCGATCCCGTGGGCGACGTCCAGGTGCTCGCCCCGATGCACAAGGGAGTCGCCGGCGTGGCCAATCTGAACGCGCGGCTTCAGCAGGCCCTCAATGTCGGCGCGGCAGGGCAGGGGGCCCCGGCCGGCGCCTTGAGGGCAGGGGACAAGGTCATCCAGCTGCGCAACAACTACGACAAGAACCTGTTCAACGGTGATATCGGCACGGTCGTGTCCGCCGGGGGCGAGGCCGCGCTCGAGGTCGATTTCGACGGCGAACGGCACCCGTTTTCCAGGGCCGAGATGGGCGACCTCGCGCTGGCTTATTGCATCAGCATCCACAAGTCCCAGGGCAGCGAATACCCGGTCGTGATCCTTCCGCTGATGAAGGCGCACTTCATGATGCTCCAGCGCAACCTGCTCTACACGGGGCTCACGCGTGGCAAGAAGCGCGTGTACATCGTCGGCGAGCCGGCGGCGTATGCGATGGCAGTGCGCAATAACGAATCCCGCGTGCGCCACACGTGGCTCAAGCAACGCCTGGAGGAGACGCGCTGAGCGGCGGCGGCCCGATCCGACTTCGCCCGGGCTGCGGCGGGCAACTCAGTGCACCAGCCGAACGCGCACGGAGTAGGCCCTCAGGTCCGGGCTGTCCGCGACGAACGAAAGCGTCTCGGTATCTCCCGGCTCGAGCTTGAACGCCTGCCAGGGGGTCTCCTCCGCGACGATGTCCTGTGCGTTGCGGAACATGCATTGCGCCTGAACCCGGATCGGCGCCGTCTCGCGGCTCTTGATGTTGATCGTCACCTTGAGGTTTCCCGCCGTCGTGCGCTGCTCGATGAGCCCCGTGCAGGAGACCGCATTTTGGTCGGCGGCATCCACCACGAAGTTGTCCGTGTTCAGCACGGTGTATTTGCGCGCGGCGTCCTTCCCGCCGAAATCCGCCATGGGCGACGAGCAGCCGGCCAGGCCCAGGAGGGCGGCGGTCACGAGGAGTCGTGCAGTGGATTTCATGGGCGGTGTGGTCCAGCGGAGCATGGGGCGGCCTCCCGGCTGCGCAACAAAAAGCCCCGGGCAGCACCTCGATCCAACATTTCTTTGCCTCGCGGGGCGGTGCGTCCCGTATTGAACGGTTCCTCCATGTCGAACTCCACTCATGAATCGGGCGCTGGCCGCGGGGCTGTCGCAGCCATCGCCGCCTACGTGATGTGGGGGCTCTTCCCGCTGTTTTGGAAGCAGCTCGAGCGGTTCGACGCCACGGAGCTGATCGCCCACCGCGTCGTCTGGTCCCTGGTGATCGTGATGGGGGTCACGACGGTTTCGGGAGCCTGGAAGTCCTGGGCGAAGGCGCTGGGGACGCCGCGCCTGGCGGGCCTTCACCTGCTGAGCGGAGTCTGCCTGTCGGTCAACTGGCTGACCTTCGTCTGGGGCGTGAACCACGGATACATCCTCGAATCGAGCCTGGGTTACTACCTGGTTCCGCTGGTAAACGTCGCCTGCGGGCGCCTGCTGCTGGGCGAACAGCTGCGTCGGGCGCAGATCATCGCCATCGTCCTCGCGGCCGCCGGCGTGTCGATCCAGCTGGCGTCGAGCGCGCGCATCCCCTGGGTGGCGCTACTGCTCGCGGTGAGCTGGGCGTCGTACGGTCTGTTGAGGAAGCGCTCCCCTCTCGGCTCCCTGGCCGGGCTGTCGATCGAGCTCACCCTGCTCGTGCCGGTGGCCGCGGGTTATCTCGGCTGGCTGTCCCTGCACGGGCAGGGCGCCGCCGGTCACATCACGCTGCTGGAGCGAATCCTGATCCCGTGCACCGGGCTCGTGACGGCGGTCCCGCTGCTGCTCTTTGCGTATGGCGTGCGCCGGCTGCGGTTGGGCACGGTGGGGTTTCTCCAATATATCGTGCCCACGCTCCAGTTCCTGCTCGGAGCCCTGGTCTATGGCGAGACGATGGACCGGTCGCGCCTTGTGTCGTTCGGGTTCATCTGGGTGGCGCTGGCAATCTATTCGGCCGACAACCTGCGGCTCATGCGCTCCGCTCCGCGCACCTGAGGCGCATCGTGACCGGGAGTCTGGTTCGCGAAAAAAATCAGACTGGGCTCTAATGTTTTAATGTAAATCGACTCACGGGCTCCGGCGTTGTCGTGGCAGACTGGCTTCCATGCGCCGCTCCCTGCTGCAATGTATCCGTGCCCTGGTTACCGTGTGCCTCCTGTCCGCCGCGGTGGGCGCGGGCGCGGCGACGTTCAAGCGCGGGGTCAACATCGACAACTGGCTGTCCCAGAACGATCCGTCGAAGCCCTACGGCGCGCCCTGGTTCACCGAGCAGGACGTCGCCTGGATCGCACACCAGGGCTTCGACCACATCCGCTTCCCGATCGACATGCGGATCTGGTTCAGGCCCGACGGCAGCCTCGACGAGTCCAAGGTCGCGCCGTTCGACCGCGCCCTGTCTTGGGTCCGGAAATACAAGCTGGGCGCCATCCTCGACGCCCATTTCATCGAAGGAGCCAATTTCAACGCGGGCAAGGACTCCGACCTGCGCGTGTTCACCGACCCCGTGCTGATGCGCAGGGCCGAGGCCATGTGGCGCACGCTCGCGCGCCGCTATGCGGGCGAGGGCGACTACCTCCGGTTCGAGCTCATCAACGAGCCGAAGGCCGAGACGAACGCCGAGCTCAATGTCTATTCGATGAACATGCTCGCGGTGATCCGGCGGGTGAGCCCGACGCGCTTCGTGTATTTCCCGGTCAACAAGTGGAACACGATCCCGAACCTTCCCGACGTGGAGCTGCCGGCGAACGACCCGAACGTGGGCGTCACGATCCATTTTTACGAGCCGATGATCTTCACGCACCAGCGTGCGCCCTGGGCGTTTCCGGGTGGCGCGCGCATGCCGGCCGTTCCGTTCCCGGGGCGGGTACCGGATATGCAGGGGTTCGTGCCGCCGGGCAGCGCGGCGCTGCAGCACAGCGGCGAGGAGCTGACGGTCGCCAAGGACATCGGCGATCGCTTTGCCACGGCGGTGCGCTGGTCGCAGGGGCCGGGCAAGGGCCGCGAAGTGCTGCTGGGCGAGTTCGGCGTGTACTACGCGGCGGACCCGCAATCCACGATCAACTGGGTGCGCGCAGTGCGCCAGGAATGTGAGCGCGACGGCTTTGGCTGGTGCGTCTGGGGCTATCGGAGCGTGTTTCCGGTGCGCCTGAAGGACGGCTCTCCTGCGCCGATGCTCAAGGGACTTTTCCAGGACTGAGTGTCGCCTTAGCGACATCCTTTCTGGTGTAGTAGGGTATGCGCGGGGACTGTGGGGTCCCCGCGCATTTCTGCTTTTTGGGGATGTGATACGCAAGGATCCCGTGCGCACTGCGAGACGTCTGGGTTTTGTTCATCCGGGACCGGGCGCCTCGTGGTCAGGATGGTCGGGGGCCGGCGGGCTTTGCGTCGGACGCCGATGGGGAAACTCCATATCTCGCACGGAGTGAGAAATTAGCGGGTGAAATCCTAATCCAGGACAAATTAGGAGTAAATTAGGACGAGAGAGACGGACTGCCGGTGGTGGATGGGATTTCGCACCGAGCCTGTGCCGGTTGGGCTTCGCTCGAGCTGCGGGAGTTGCGCGCCGGCAGTCTGGCGAAAAACGATCGCCCGGGCGGGTGCTGGCGTGGCCTGTATCCGCTTTTGGCCTTCGTATCCGCCAACTGCACAATTTCGGGCGCGGCCTTCGCGGCTTTGCCGTCTACGGCGGACAGCCTTCGGTCGCCACTTTGTGGCTGCTCCGCCAGCCGTAGCCTCCCGCTGCGCGGGGGCGAAGGCTGGTGGGCCCACTGGGATTCGAACCCAGAACCAAGGGATTATGAGTCCCCTGCTCTAACCATTGAGCTATAGGCCCCCTCTGGAATTTTCGACGGTGTCGGGGAGGGGGCCAAAGGCAAGCACGGGAACGGCCGGTTCAGAGGCGGCGAATATTTTCGGGCAAATGGTCCGCCGCGAGCTCGGCCAGCCCGGCGGTATTCAGGCGCGCGGAGACGACCACCACGCGGTCGTCCTGGCAGACGGCGAGGCAGACGGGCACGACGCGGGCGCTCCCGCGGGCGGCCGGGGTGTACCCGACGATGAGCTGTCCGTGCTGCCGGACGCAGAGGATTCGGATCCAGCCGCGGCGGGCCATCGCGGCGTCGGCGGCGGCCAGGCGAAGGTCGGAGACATCGAGCGCACGGACGTCGTAAACGCCCACTGCCACCGTATGCACGGCGGCCAGCCCGGCCCGGACGTCCGCACGGGACTCGGGGATGTGCGAGGCGACCATCCGTAGCAGAGCCGTCGATACGACCCCCAGGCTTAGCTGGACCTGCGCGTGCGCTGCGTGGCCCGCAACCAGGTCGTCGCGAAGGCCGGCGACTTCGGAAGGGACCAGGAACAATGAGGCCACCCACACGCCCGTCGCTATGATCATGCCGAGCAGGGCGATTGCGGTGATCGCGAGGACTTTTCGGAGCGTTGTCATCGAGGTCGGGGAGATCGTTTGTGAGGCGACGAGCCAAGCGAAGCGCGCTCAGGCGTGTTTCGGCGCCGCGAGCGAGGGCATGCCGGGGATCTGGAAATGGGCCACGATCCGGCCGAGCTGGTCGGGCTTGAGGTCGCCCACCACGTTGATGAAGACGGCGTTCTGGTCGGGCTGGATGACCGTGATGACGAAGCCCTCGATCGTGTCGTCGGCCCGGCACTTCATGCGGATGTCGACGTCCTCGCCGTTGGGCTGGCGGACGCTGACGACCTTGCGCCAGTCCTTCAGGCTTTCGCGGACGCGCCGGATGTGTTCGATGGCCTCGGCGCGGTTGGTGGCGTCGAGTTTGACCACGTTGACGCGCACGCTCTGCAGATGGCGGAGGAGCTCGGCGGTTTCGTGGTCGGACTTGTCGGTCGCCAGGGCCGCGACGACGAGCAGGGAGTGGGGCAGGTTGATGTCGACGACCTGGCCGCTGGAGGCGGCGGGCATGTCGTCGAAAGTGACGAGCGCGTCGGAGGCGCGGGCGTTGGCGGCGAGCAGCAGGCCGGCGGCGAGGAGGGAGGAGGGGATGAGGCGAGACAGGTTCATGTTGAAGGCATCTGAGGTTGGTCGGCGGAGTGCCGTGGTTGGACCATGAACCCGGGTGACACTGGGATAGTTGCGGAAAACTTGTGGAACCAGCCGGCGCCCGGAATGAAAAAGGCCGCCGGTCGTCCGCGTTGCGGCGGATAAGACGGGCGGCCTTGAAGAAGGCGACGTCCTGGTTATCGGCGGATCAGGGTCGGCTCGGCGCCGAGGGTCCCGACGAGTTCGTCGAGGTAGGCGGGCGACTGCACGCGGGCGAGAGTCACCCGCGCCTCGGCGAGGCGGTTGGCGATGCCCAGGCGGGCAGCCTCATCGGCGTAGTTCGCCTTGTTGAGGAAGCGGTTCAGGTACGTGATGTGCCGGCGCCACGCGTCCACGTCGATCGTCTGCTTGGCCGCGAGGCGGGCCTTGTACCAGTCGCTCCCGAGCAGGTTCTCACGCGTGAAGAGGGCGCGGATCGCGGGGTCCGACAGGCCGCGGCCCTCGAATTGGTCGTCGCGCATGATGTGCAGCAGCGCGCGGAGCGGGGGGCAGGCCAGCTCGATCGAGCCGTCGTTGAAGTAGTGCTGTGCGACGCGGCGCTGCGTCGCGACGATGTTGTCCACGCTGTCCGCGAAGCAATTCGCGTCCTGGAGCTCCGGCCGGAGCATCTCGTCGGTGAAGACCGAGTGCGGCTGGTTGAAGATGCGCCCGCAGAAGTGAGTGACGAACTCGCGGGTGATGCGGTACCCGAGGCGGCTGGCGAGCACGGTGCGCCCCTTGTGGGTGACATCCATGCAGCGCTCGAGGTAGCCGTTCTCGATCAGGTACTGCGGATCGCGCTCGGGGATCGTCATGCGGCTCCAGACCTCGGGCACGAGCAGGCTGATGTCGTGGTCGACGCGGACCTTGGGACCCACGTTGCCGGCGGAGGAGATGAAGCCCGCGTAGCCGGTGACGACATACGAGACGAACGCGCCGTTGAGGTCGTAGATGGGCGGCAGGGCGTTGAAGGGGCCCTTGGTGAGGGCGCCCTCGGAGCCGGCGCCCGTGGTGGAGGGCGACTTGCCGGTCATGGAGCAGATGAACTCCATGAACAGCTCGGGGAGCTCCATGTAGTGGAGCGGATTATACGAGGCGATGGGGCGGATCCCCGCCGCGGGATCGGCGGGGTTGTTGCGGCGTCCAGCGAGGACCGCGTTGACGGGAGTCGGCGCGGGGCTGGAGAGCGGCACGCGGCGCCACAGGTGCATTCCGATGTGCGCGCAGCGCGTCTCGAGCGGAGCGAGCAGGTCCGGGCGCACCTGGAGGTAGCGCGGGTTCTTGGAGGGCTTGCCGTCGATCACACGCGGGGCGGCGGAGCACACGAAGTAGGCCGGCTCGGTCTGGGCGGCCATCTCGCGCACGAGGGTCTGCATCGGCTCGGTAAAGGCGTCGAAGCTGACGGCCTCCTCGACCATCTCGCGCGCCTGGTCGGCGGTGAGCGGCTCGTAGTTGGAGAAGAAGTTGCCGGGCTGCGCGAAATCGTGCTCGGTCTGGTGGTCGTAGCCGCGATTGATGGCGTCGTCGGGACGCTGGAAGAGCCGGTATTCGCAGTTCTGGACCAGCTTGACGGAGCCCTTCGGCTGATGGTGGTTGAGTCCGGTCAGCTGCGTGGCGGGCACGACGACGGAGGCGGAGATGTCGTCCTCCATCTGCACCTTCTGCGCGGGGTTGAAATCCTTGCGAAGGCTGAAGGTGCGCCAGGAGCCGTCCTTGCTGAAGCCGACGCGCAGGATCTGCGCGTTGAGCTTGCGGCCGTCGTAGCGCAGCTCGTTGGCGGGGCAACCGTCGATGACGTCGACGCTGAAATGCTCGCGCCAGTGTTCGCCCCAGCTCGGCTCGTAAAAACGCTTGAGCACGAAGACCAGCTCCTTGACGTGGGGCGCGATGGTGCCGAGCCACGTGTTGTACTCGTCGGTGTAGTCGCGCACCGAGGGGGTGAGCAGCTTGATGACGGAGCCCAACGAGCGCTTTTCGCTCAGGATCAGGCGGGTGTCGGTGCCGCGGCGCTCAGGGCTGCGGAAGCGCTGGGAGTAGTCGCGGCGGAGCAGGGCGTCGACGGCGTCGAAGTCCTTCTCGATGTCGGCGACGAAGACCGGCCCGGAGAGGATGGCGTCGGTGATGGGCTTGGAAATCTCCGACTTGCCGCCGCCGGACACGGTGCAGGGCTTGTGGCAGTAGGTGGTCTCGGGAACGGTGCCGACGAGGCGCCAGCCGAGGTTGCCGCGGGGCTTCTCCAGTCGGATGCGGTAGCCGTTGGGAAGCATGTACACGTGTCCGACGCGCAGGCGCAGCGACACGGTCTTGTCGCCCAGCTGCCAGGAGGCGCGCTGGCGCTCGAGGTTGAACGAGGTGTTGTGCGGCACGTACACCAGCTCGGGGCAGGTGCGGTCGCGGTAGCAGCCCTCGGGCATGCGCTCGGCGGTGCCTTCGAGTAGGGCGAGTGAATCCTCGAGGGTGTGGACCTCGCGCGAGAGGGCCTGGATGCGGTCGGCGGTGATTTCCCCGGCGAGATCATAGCTGGGAAACACCAGGGCGCCGCCGGCGTGTTCCTCCTCGGCGATGCCGTAGAGGTTCGCCGAGTAGCTGATCTGGGTCTTCACCTCCTTCTTGCAGTAGCCGAAGTAGTTGTCGGAAATGATCGTGACGATCACGCCGGAGGTGTCGCGCGCGGTGATCTTGAAGGCGGAGCCGTCGTTGTACCGCTCGGCGGGGTCCTTCCAGCACATGCCGTCGCGTCGCTGCGCTTCGGTGGCGTGGTCGTAATCGGGCAGCCCGAGCTCCTTCTTCGTGAGCCGGGTAAGGTGCGGGGCGAGGATGACGCAGCCGGTGTGGCCGGTCCAGTGCGCCGGGTCGAGGGCGGCGTCGTTCTCGGGCAGCATGGGGTCGCCGCCGTTGCCGAAGATGCTTTCGACGAAGTCGAGGTTGCTGACGAGATTGCCCGGGACGAAGAAGCGCACCTCCATCGATTTCTGCTCGGAGTGTCCGGGAATCTCGGGGCAGACGATCGGGCGAAGCAGCAGCGAGACGAAACACTCGGCCTGCTGTTCCTGCGAGGCGGTGAAGGGGAGATGCAGCAGCTCGGGCGGCGGGCTGAAGGCGTGGAGCAGCAGGCGGCCGAACACTGCTTTCGGAACGGCCTTCTTGTCGTCCGGAATCGGCAGGCCGCCCTCGGTCACGTGGAAAATGCCCTGCGTCGTGCGACGGTCGCTCTTCGGATTGTGAAGGACGCCCTGGTTGACGCGGTAGGACGTGATGATGTCCGAGGTGAATACGTCGCGGTCGGGCGGCAGGGAGAGCAGGCGTGCGAGACCATAGCGATCAAGCACCAGCGTGCGGCTGGGAAGCCTGGGAGTGAGCGTGGTGTCTTCGAGGTACTCGTAGATGAAATTCTGGATGCGCTGGTCGGTCGGGCAGAGGTGATTGGAGAGCAGGCGGTCCTTCTCGCGGTTCAGGGCGAGCAGACTCGCCATGAGGTTGGCGAAACTCTCATCCATCTTCAGCGGGAAGGTGGGGCAGCCGAGGTCGCGCAGTTTCAAGTTAATGTAGAATAGCAGCTTCTGCGTGTCCTCCGGGGTTGCGGCGGAACCGAGACCAATGCGCTGTGCGAGTTCGGGGGAGAGGCTTCCGTTCATTCAGTGCAGCACTGTAGAACTCCGCGGGTTGCGTGCAATGCCGCGTTGAGCGCACGCGGGCATTTCGTGCGCCGGAGGGTGGTGCGGCCCGCGGGGCGCCTGTATTCAGGTTCTGCATGCTGCTGATCTCCCGCTGCTAGTAGTTGGCCGGCGGGGACGGCGGATGCGCGCTAATGTTTGCGGTGGCGGCTTGATTCGCGTGATAGGATACGGCCATGCCGTACCGGACCCTGACCGTGGAAGAAGTGGCCGACTACCTGCATCTGCCGGCAGTCGACATCGAGCGACTCGTGAAGTCAGGGGAGATCCCGTATCAGAACCGAGGCGGGCGGCTGGTCTTCATTCGGGGCGACCTGGACGCGTGGGCGTCGCAGCGCATCCTGGGCCTGCCTGAGCGCAGGCTCGAGGACTACCATCAGCGCAGCACGCGCGGCACACGGGTGTTCGACGGCGATGCGCTGATCCCGGAGCTGATCACGCCGGCCTTCATCAATCCGGAACTCGCGTCGAAGACGAGGCGGTCGGTCATCCACGACATGGTCGCGTTTGCGGAGTCGACGGGGCGGGTGATGGATCCCGTGGAGTTTCGCGAGAGTGTCGAGGCGAGGGAGGACCTGTGCTCGACGGCGCTGCCGGGCGGGTTCGCGCTGATGCACTGCCGCAGCCACCAACCTTACCGCTTCGACGGCTCATTCATGATGCTCGGACGCACGTGCCAGGACATCATGTACGGTTCGCCCGACGGCCGGCCGACGCGCTTGTTCTTTCTCCTGTGCTGCCAGGACGAGCGCCTGCACCTTCATACGCTGGCGCGCATGGCGCTGATGGCGCAGCGCACGGACGTCCTGGACTACCTGCACGGCGCCTCCGACGCACAGTCGATGTACGACGCGATGGTGGCCGCGGAGCAGGCGGCCCTGGCCGGGCGCAAGCGGGTCGAGTCGCCGGCCGGTGACGAGGAGAATTGAGGGTGCCGGGACTGAAAGCCGACGCGTCGGCCTCGATGCCGGCGGGGGCGACTCGGTCGATTCGCGGTACCTGGGAACCCGGCGATAGGAATTGCGGAAAAACTTTTTAGATAGGGTTTTATCGCGGATTCCGCGCCGCGCTCGACACGCTCGGTCGATTCTGCGACAACCGGCACCCTTCGTCCCTTTCCTTTCCTCTATCAATCCCGAGGCCGGGACCACGGATCCTCTCTCCACATCATGAAACTTCAGGGTGCCATTGTTCTGACTGCCCTCGTCCTCTCCGGCTGCGCGAGCGCGCCTTCGACCATCGACGCGGTCGCCAGCCAGACCCAGCCGGTCAACGACCCATTCCAAAAGCTCACGTGGATGGTTGGTCCGTACCTCCGGTACCATGATCATGGATACTCCGGCCGGATGTACCTGGCCGAGGCGACGAATTCCTCGGGCCTCGCGGAGTTCCAGCTGGGCGTGGAGAACACGTCCGATCATCCGGAGACCTTCACCGGTGCTGCGGCGAAGACCGGTGACACGCTCAGCCTCCAGCAGCTCAGTGCCGCGTACGACGGTGAGGAGTTCAGCCAGAAGGTGCGCGTCACCGTGCCGAAGGCGCTGCTGCAAAGCTGCACTTCGACTGGGCTGACGGTTCGCCTGTACGGACAGCAGCGGGTGCTCGACGTCACCATCCCCGGATTCTACATCGCGGGGTTCCTGCAGCGCTCCTGAGCGGGGCTTTCGATTTCGTTATCCGGAGCGGATGTGCGGGCCCCGGGAATTTCCACCGCCTGCGGTCCGCTGCGGACGGCGCGTCCTGCAGGCGAAAAAAAAGACCGCCCACGAAGGGCGGTCGGAAAGCGGCGTGGGGCGGGTCAGATGAGGCCGAGCTTCATCTTCCCCTCCTCGCTGATCATCGACTGGTTCCAGGGCGGTTCCCAGACGATGCGCACGTCGGCGACCGCGACCCCCGGGACTTGGAGGATCTTCGAGCGCGCGTCCTCCGCGATGGCCGGGCCCATTCCGCAGCCCGGAGCGGTGAGGGTCATCGCGACATAGACCTTGAAGCCTTCGGCCTCCTTCTCGACGTCCATCGAATACACGAGTCCGAGGTCGACGATGTTGACGGGAATCTCTGGGTCGTAGACGCGGCGGAGCTGGTCCCAGATGGCCTCGGGGTCGGGGGAGCCGCCCTCGAGCGTGGCGGCTTGGACGCCGGTGTCGGTCACCTTGTCGCCCAGCGAGTCGGCGTCGCGGCCGTCGATGCGGTAGAGTCCGGTGTCGGTCTGGACCGTGTAGCTCCCGCCGAGCGTCTGGTGGATGAAGATCTGGGAACCCGCCTTGAGGGGCGTCTTGTCGCCTGACGGTATCTGCGTGGCGACGACGTCGCGGGAGAGGATGCGTTCTCGGTTGTTCATGGCGTCACTGGGGAGCAAGAAACACGAAGCGGCGCAAAGCGCAATCAGCGCGTGGAGGACGCGGGCTGCCCGTCGGTCCCGACCGAGGGCGGGGTCCACGGCGTGAGGTCCTGGGATGCCGGGACATACAGCGGATGGCGGGGACTTCCGTCGCGAGTGGTGCCCAGGCAGAGCAGGGTGTGGCCGGCAAGGAGCCGTGCGACGTGGCGTGCGCGGTCGAGGAAGAATCCGCCCGCGCCCCAGGCGGCCACGACGACCTCGCATTGGGAGGCCGCCCTCAGGAGTGCGGCATCGTTGTCGGGGCCAACCGGCTCCGGATCGGCCCGCATCTCCTCCGGGTAGGGCGTGCGGAGGGCGAACAGATTGGCCATCCAGAAGCCGTCGAACCCCTCGCGCTTCGAGAATGCGGCAATCCGCGTGAGGGTGGGATCGAGGCGGCGTTCGTCGGCCGTGCTCGGGTTGAGACCGATCCAGAGGATGAGCCGGTCTCCGAAGAGGGGGTTCCAGCGATGGACCAGGCTATAGCGATAGCGCCGGTCCGGTGAGAATTCGCACGCGTTATCCACGCGGTCGGTCGGAGCCTCAGCGCACTGAGGCGGGGAAGGTCTTGCGCACGGAGTCGAGCCAGGCCTCGAGCTGCTTGGTCTGGGCCGTGGTCAGTCGGGCCTCCGGGTGCATCAGCAGGTAGGAGCCCAGCGGCATGCCGTGATTGTGGATCTCGTCCATCGCGTGGTCGAGTTTCTTGACGGCCCACTTCGCCGGGGTCTTGCCGAATTCCGAAAAATTGACGTGCCGCTTGCCGTTGCGGACGTGATAGGCGAGGTACCAGCCCACGGGCTGGATGTTGGCGTACCACGGATAGTTCGTGTTGTTCGAGTGGCAGTCGTAACAGGCTGCGCGCAGGTCGTGGGCGACGTCGGCGGGGGCGTGGTACTTGACGAGGATGTCGTCGGGCTGGGGGCCGGTGGAAATGTTCTTGGCTGGGCGGATGAGCTGGATGGCGGCGAGGACAATGACGAAACCGATGATATAGCGCATGGTTGTGGGAGTGGAGTGAACCGTCAGAAATCAGAAGGCGCATCCCACTGCAATCCGGGAGATGCGCGCCGGATTGACCCCGACGGCGCACCCCGGGTTCCCGTTAGGCCGCCGCCGCGGCCACACGGCGCGTCTTCAGCTCTGTCTCGATGGTTTGCATACGCGTGTCCGTCAGCGAATAGAACAGCACCAGGCCCGCGGCGACGAAGGAGCAGAGCGCGGGGATGAGACTGTTCATCAGCAGAATGCCATGGAGGGTGTGCTGCGAAAGGTCGGTGTTGGCGATATAGCCGAAATACGTGAGCATGATGCCCGGCAGCCAGCCTCCGAAGGTCCAGCCGAATTTCTGGGCCATGATGGCCGCCGAGTAGACCAGGCCGGTGGCGCGTCGGTTGTGCATCCACTCGGAGAAATCCGCGCAGTCCGCGTACATGGCCCACAGCACGGCGCTGGTGGGGCCGAGGGTGATCGAGTAGAAGATCTGTCCGAGGAAGATCAGGCCGATCTGATCGGGCCGGATGAAGTAGTAGGCGATGGTGGCGATTCCGGAGCCGCCGATGAGCACGCAGTACAGCGCCTTCTTGCCGATCAGCCGCGTGAAGAAGGGCACAAGCATCGTGCCGATGATGGTGACGCAGGTGCCGAGCAGCAGGAAGGCGGACAGCAACTCGGCATATGTGAGCTTGTGGACGCCGAAGAGCACTGTGTTCACGGTCTGGTCCTTCACGTAGTACTTGAAGTAGTAGATGAACGTGGCGCTGCGCACCGCGATTGCCATGATCGTGGCGAGCGTCGTCAGCGACAGCACGATCCAGGGGATGTTGGTGAGGAGGTCGGCGGCGTCGCTCTTGAGGTTGGTCTTCTGGTGGGCGGGGGGCGAGACGCGCTCGCGGATCGAGAGGAAGCAGATCACGAAGAAGCAGACCGCGATCGCCGCGTAGCCGACGAGGGTCATCTGGTAGCCGCGCGCCTCGTTGCCGTGGCCGAAGAACTGGACGAAGTACGGCGTGCCGAACTGCACGATCAGGCCCGCGCAGAAGGCGAAGACGAACTTGTAGGTCGAGAGGACCGTGCGCTCCTGCGTGTTGGGCGTGAGCACGCCGAGCAGCGAGTTCTGCGGTATCGCCACGAGCGAATACATCATCATCAGGAACGTGTAGGTGATGTAGGCATACACGATCTTGCCGGTGTCGCCGAAGTGCGGGGTGGTAAAGGCCAGCACGCCCGCCAGTCCGAAGGGCAGGGCGCCGAACAGGAGGTAGGGCCGGTACTTGCCCCACCGCGTGTTCGTGCGATCGGCGATCACGCCCATCGTCACGTCGAAGAACGCGTCGAAGAAGCGCACGATGGCGAACATCCAGCCCGCGACTTCCGCCGCCGATTTCCCCGGAGCGATCTTGTAGATGTCCGTGTAGAAATAGAGCAGGAAGTACATGAAGAACTGCCAGAACAGGTTGTTCCCGAGTTCTCCGATGCCGAAGCCGAGCTTCTCCATCAGGGGGACCTTGTCGGTCGAGGGTGTTTGCGCAGGGACGTTCATTTGCAGGGGGGCGTTGCTTTTGGGGGGAGGGGGCACAGGGGGAGTGCCTATGGAAAAAGCGCCTTCCGCTGGGGAACGGAAGGCGCCGAGAGCGTGTGCCGGCGGTGTGCCGGGATCAAGCCTTCCCGAGGAAGGCCCGGTTGGCGCGGATCAACGCCAGGCGCTGGTCCACGCTGCGGCGCGTCGTGTACGCCTCCTCGGGCGTGTTCAGGCACCAGTCCACGAGGCGCTCGACGGACGAGCGTGCGACGTAGCAGCGCGTATCCGAGGCTCCGTAGTAGATGAGGACCGTGTCATCGGGTAGCCGGACCCAGCCGTTGGAGAACGCCACGTTGGACACGTCGCCGACGCGCTCCTCGCCGTGAGGCGCCAGGAAATGGCCGCCCGGGCGGGCGATCACCTTCGAGGGGTCCTCGAGCGAGGTCATGAACATGTACAACACGTAGCGCAGGCCCGCGGCGCAGCCGCGCACGCCGTGCGCAAGGTGCAGCCAGCCCTTCGGCGTCTTGATGGGCGCGGGGCCCTGGCCGTTCTTCACCTCCTTGATCGTGTGGTAAGCCCGCTCGTCGATGATCTTCTCAGGGCCGGTGACGCCGGTGGTGATGTCCTTGCAGAGCGTCCAGCCAATGCCGCCGCCGGAGCCCACGTCGATGAAGCCGTCCATCGGTCGCGTGTAGAACGCGTACTGGCCGTCGACGAATTCGGGGTGCAGCACGACGTTGCGCTGCTGCGAGGCGGGCGTCCTGAGGTTGGGCAGGCGTTCCCACTTCCTGAAATCCCTCGTGCGGACGATGCCGGCCTGCGCGACGGCGCTGGAGAGGTCGCCGCGCGGGGCCTTGGGGTCCTTCGCCTCGGCGCAGAACACGCCGTAGATCCAGCCGTCCTCGTGGAAGACGACGCGCATGTCGTAGACGTTGGTCTCGGGTTCGAGCTCGGGAATGTCGCAGGGCTCGTCCCAGAAGCGGAAGTTGTCGACCCCGTTGGGGCTTTCCGCGATCGCGAAGAAGCTCTTGCGGTCGTAGCCCTCGGTGCGGACGACCATGTGGACCTTGCCCTTCCAATAGAAGGCGCCCGGGTTGAGCGTGGCGTTGATGCCGAGGCGCTCCATGAAGAACGGGTTCGTCTTAGGGTTGAGATCGTAGCGCCACTCGATGGGGGCGTGTCTGTAGGTGATTGCCGGATACTTGAAGCGATCGAACACGCCGTTGTCCCATTCGGCGTCGACGGGATTGCGGCGCTTGAGGAAGGCCTCGTGCGCCTTGCGAACGGCCTTCACGCGGGCCTGGAACTGGAGGGATCCCTTGTTCTGGGATGCCTTGGCCTTGGATGTCCTGGCCGGGGCGGCCTTCTTGGCGGACTTCTTTTTCATGGGCATGGGAGACGGAGTTTCCGGGGAGAAATCGGAGGGGATAGAACACAGCCCGTGCGGGGGGCGGTCAATGCCCGCGGGGCGCGCGGCCTTGAGATCGGTTGTGGATCTTTTGAGATCGTTCGGGCGCCCGGGCGCAAAAAAACGGGCGGCGGATCTCCCGCGCGCCCGTTCTCGAAACGGAACCCCGCAGTCTCAGACCTTGCCGCGTCGCTTCTCGAGGGCGGCCCGGATTTCGGTCATCTTGTCCTGCGTGAGGGGGAACTTGAGCACCAGCAGCAGCGCGATGGTGACGCCGAGCAGGGGGATTCCGGCCAGGAAGCCCTTGATGCCGTAGAGTGCGTGCATCGTCTGGATGCCGTCGGGCCGCTTGGCGTCGAAGCCGACCAGCGGCAGCACCCAGCCCGCGGCGCCGGCGCCCAGGGACAGGCCGAGCTTCTGCGTGTACGATGAGCATGCGGAGAACGAGCCCTCGCGGCGCTTGCCGCAGGCCAGCTCGTCGTAGTCCATCACGTCCGCACCCATCGACGCGGAGAGCATCCAGAAGCCGGCGCACACGAAGGCGATCCCGCCGGACGCAAAGACCTGCAGCCACTGGATCGAGGGCGTGTAGAGCCACCAGGTGGCGCCGTACGCAACGTAAGCCATGAGACAGGTCGTCACGGCGGCGTGACGCTTGCCATAGACGTTGGCCATCTTCGCGATCAGTGTGGCGCCGAGGATGCCGCCGATCGAGCCGGCGACGCCCATCCAGGTGTTCCAGGTGTTTCCGGCGATCTCATTGCCGCGGCATACGACGTAGACCGTCGCGTAGTAGCCGAGTGTGCCGACCATCGAGTTGCCGAGCGCGAACGCCATTGTGAACAGCAGCTGGATCCGGAATGGCTTACACTTGAGCGTCTCGAAAAAGGCCTCCTTGAGCTTCACCTTCTCCTGCTTCTGCGTGAGCACGTAGTCGTAGTAACGCTCGCGGATGGAGAAGAACATGATGATGCCGATGGTCGCCATGATCGCGCCGAGCGCGCAGGTGTAGATCTGCATTCCGAGCAGCGTGTTGGGGCGTGCGGTGGAGGTCGCCGGGCTGGAGGCGAAATGCACGCCGGCCCAGGTCGCGACCTGCAGTGCGCTGAAATTCCCGATCTCCGTCACCTTCTGGATCGCGCCCTTGTACGACATGACGCTCGTGCGCTCGTTGTAGTCCGGCGTCATCTCGGCGCCGAGGCTCTGGAACGGCATGTTGAAGCTGCTCATCAGCGGCACGTAGATCAGCGACGAGATCACCATGTAGGCGAAGATTTCACGCTGGCTCCAGTGGGGGGAGACGAGCAGGAACAGCATCGGCAGGCCGATGCCCGCGGCGATCGCGCCGAAGAGCAGGTACGGGCGGCGGCGCCCCCAGCGGGTGCGCGTGTTGTCGGAGAGCCAGCCGAAGAACGGATCCGAGAGCGCGTCGGCGAGCCGGTTGAGCATCAGGGCGGTGCCGACCCAGGCGGGCGACACGCCCAGGTAGATGTTAAAGACCGCGAATGCGACGCTCGGATACAGCCAGTGCCCCCACATATCGAGGGCGGTTCCCAGGCCGTAGGCGACCTTGCTGAGTACCGGGACTTTGTCTTCGCGTGACGTTTGGTTGGGATCGAGTGCGGGTGCGACGGGGGCTTGCATAGGGGGGCGGAGATGATCGGGTCTCGTTCGGCCGTCTGGGGGCGGAGGAACCGCGGCTTTCCATCAGTTCGCCGATACGTGCACAAGCTTATTGCCCACCCGCGACTGATAAGCCGCGTTTGACGCAGTCATTAGGCACCGGGCCCGAAACGCCGGGCACTGCGGAGGTCCGCGCCTCGCCCGCGCTGGGCGGGCGAGGCGAAAAAATGCGCGCTCAGAGCGGCTCGAGCGTGACGAGGCAGACGTCGTTCTCGCGCAGCTCGAAACTGCGGTCGAAACGTCCGTCGGCGCCGACTGTCACCATCTCGCGCAGCAGCGGCGCCCCGTTGTCGACCTTGCGGATGAAGTCCACCTGCGCACGCGTGAGCTGCGAAGGCGACCCGAGATCGCGGTAGGTGGCGAAGGCGTCGTTGACGCGGTAGCCGACCTTCCGCAGCGCGAGCGAATAGCGCCCCGGGGCGAGGCCCGAAAGTTCGAGCTTCGCCGTGCCCGTGCGCGCGGGCGGGATGTCCTTCAGGTAATACACCTGGTCGTTCGCCGGCGGGTTGGGCTTGCAGATCGTGAAGTCCCAGAACAGCGCCTGCACGCCCCCGCGATGGTCGGCGCACACGAAGGACTCGTCGTCGGGACAGGCCAGCTGGATCGGCCCGAGCCGGTGCAGGAACTTGTACGCGTAGTATGAGGGCTTCGCGATGTCCTCATAGTTGAGCATCCCGAAACCTCCGTGGAACGGCGTGCGGCGCGGACCGGCCTCCTCGAAGATGTCGGTGAAAGTCCAATACGACATCGAATTGGCCGCGTCCCCGATGTGCTTCATCTTGTCGAGGATGAACGGCGCGCTCTGGTAGGTGTCGTGGATCGGGTCGTGCGGCGTGTACGAGGAGCTCCACTCCGTGAAATGGAGCTCGAGGTTGGGGAGCGCCGAGTGACGGATGATGTTGCGCACCCGCAGGACGCTTTCGGTGATCGCATTGCGGTCGGGCGAGAAGATCGTGCCCGCGCTGCCGTCGGCGTCGAGGAAGCCGCTCATGGTCGCGTATTCGTGGGTGCTGATGAAGTCGATCGGCACGTGGTTCTTCGCGCAGAAATCGATCATGTCCTGGATCCAGCCGCAGCCCGCGGTGGCGGGGCCGCCAACCTTGAGCTCGGGGTCGATCGCCTTGATCGCGCGGGCAGTCGCCTCATAAAGCTGGAAGTACTGGGCCTGCGTGCCCGCGAAGAAACCGGAGAGGTTGGGTTCGTTCCAGACCTCGAAATACCAGCTCCTCACTTCCGCGTCGCCGTAGCGCTCGCGGCAGTGCTGGACGAAGGCCGAGACGAGCCCGACCCATTTCTTCATGTCCTTCGGAGGGGTCACGTTGCCGTGCCACCAGAAGATCGTCTGGTGGCCGCTCGCGAGCGCGGAGGGCATGAAGCCGAGCTCGACGAAGGGCTTCATGCCGATGCGATGCAGGAAATCGAAGAGCTGGTCGATGTACTGCCAGTTGTACTCGGGGTTGCCGTGCTTGTCCTCGAAGTAGACGCCCATGTCGTCGCAGAACAGTCCGTGGAAGCGGATGTATCGGAATCCGAGCTGTTGGTGGGCCTGGGTGAGCTGGCGCTGCCAGTCCGCCCGGAGCCCCTCGTTGGCGCGGCCCGCGCCGACGCAGAACTCGGCCATCCGGCTCATGGGACCCTGGACCTTGTGCAGGTCCGCGGAGATCGTTCGGTTGATAGGTTCCGGCGCGGGGTCGGACGGGGTGGCCGCGCCCAGGGGCGAGGCCATGGCTGCCAGGGCGAGGAGCATGGTGGTAGGGAATTTCATGTCAGGGGAGATCAAGCTTGGCGCAATCCGCGAAGGCTGGCGAGAAATGCCGTGAGGTCGCGGGCCTGGTCGGCAAAGGTGCGGACGGGGCGCGCGGCGGCCTCGGCCGACAGCCGTGCGACTTCCGCGGGCGAATCCACGAGGCGGGCTATGGCCCCGGCGAGCGCGGCGGGGGCTGTCTCCGCGAGCGCGAGGCAGCCTCCGCCCCGGGCGGCCTCGCCGAGCGCCCCCCTCGCCGAGCAGATGCAGGGCCGCCCATGGGCCACGCTCTCCAGCACAGGCAGGCCGAAACCCTCCGCGATCGAGGGATATACCGTGAAGTCGCAGTCCCGATACGCCTGGTCCACCTCCTCGTCGGATAAGGAGATGTCGAGCCGAAGCGGCCTGCCCGCGGCGGCGAGCGCCAGCGCCCGGTCCCTGGCCGCGGCCCCGGTCTCCGCCTGCACGGCGCCGACCAGGCGAAGCGAGAAGTCCGCCCCGCGGCTCCAGAGCGATTCGCAGGCCTCCAGCAGGGCGAGGTGATTCTTGCGCCCCTCGAGCGTGCCTACGCACAGGATCCTTGGCGGTCCCTGCGGCCGCGGCGCGCCTGAGGCCGCGCCGGGCGGCCGGATGCCGTTGGGCACCGCCACGACGGGCGGCGTCCCGCCGATCCCGGTCCAGGCCCAGTAGTCCAGGAGGGTTTGTCGCGAATCCTCGGATACTGCGGCGACGCCGTCAAAGCGGGCGAGCTCGACCAGGTACGCCGGCGTTCGGGCCACCGTCCTGGGCGGGCTGATCTCGGGGTGCTGGAGTGCGATCGCATCGTGGAAGAGGGCGACTTTGGGGCCGGGCACCGCCCGGAACAGCGCGGGATAGGCCCGCGCGGTGGCGGCGCCGAAAAATTCGGGTACGAGGAGGCCCGCACCGCCGTCGTTCCCCCCGGACGCCGCACCGCACAGCGCTCCGGCCACGGACAGCCCTCCGCCGCGTCTCCACCCCCGCCAGCGGCCGCGCCACTTCGCCCGGGCCGGCCACTTCGCTCCGCGTTTTGAGCCCGGCTCGCGGGCCTCGAGGTTGGCCCGCTCCCAGAGCTCCAGGGGCCGCCACTCGGTCCCATGAGGATCCCAGGTGACCGGCTCAACCGGCCCCAACTTCGCGACCTCGCGCAGCAGGGTGCGCGCGACGCGCTGGATGCCGGTCCGGGCGCGGGTGTGGCTCGTGTGCGTGAGGTCGAAAAGGATCACCGCGCCGCCTTTTCCTTGTCCAGGTCCGCCCTCACGACGGGCGACATCGGTGCGCACAGCCGCCGCAGCCCCGCGTCGTCGAGGTGGTCCCCGTCGACGAAATCATCCGGGGACATACCCATCTTCGACGGGTCGTAGGACCCGAACAGGGGCAGGTGTTGTCGGCTGGCGAAGGCGCGGACCATGCGCTCGATCTTCTGGAGCTGGTTGTCGGGCCGGGCAACGATCTTCGGGTAGATCGCCGGATGATACGGCGTGAGCACCAGGATCACCCGGCTGCCCGAGGCTTGGCACGCGTCGATCCACCGCTCGAAGAGCATCCACAGGTCGGCGTCGACCCGCTCATAGCTGCCGTACCGGTGCCGGTCGATGTCCTGCACGAACTGCCTCCGTGCGAGTTCCGTGGAGTCATCTCCGGCATGGTCCGAATCGGGCGTGACCTGATACGCGCCGTCGGATCGCAGGATGAGAAAGGGAAGGTCCGGCCTCGAGGGGTCGACCAGCGTCGGGCGGTAGGCGAGTCGCCGGGCCACGTCGTCGAGCCAGTCGACCAGAGGGGTGATCGAGAACCGCTCGGAAAGCGTGGCCTCGGCAGACGGATGCCAGCGCGGACCAAAGATCTCGGGGATGTGCGGCGTGGACGCGCGGTCGAGGCGCCGCTCCGCATCCACGAGCACCGATCCGCGCAGTTTCCACATTCCGAAATCGGTCGACCGGTCGAAATACCAGGGGTCGACCACGATGACCCACACGCGCGGACTCAACCCGCGGCGCGCGAGCAGCGTCGTCGTGACGATATGCTCGGTCATGTCGCCGCCGCTGATCGAGAAGTTCTGCAGTCCTTGGACGCCGAGCATCGGCCCCGAGAGGTGCAGGCTGTGGCTCGAGCCGAGCACGCCGACCGTGGGCGCCCTTGTAAGCTCCTGCGCCACGTGCCATCGCAGGGCCGCCTCGTCGAGCCCGGGGGGAGGAACGACCGAATGTCCCTCGGCGATCTGGCGGGCCACGAGGCGCTCGACGATGTTTCGTTCATCGGCGTCGCGGCGCCCGCGCAGTGCGTTGAACACGAGCAGCGCGGCCGCCGCGATGAGCGCGGCGAGGGCGAAGAGACTGAGGAATCGGCGCGGGGTCATCGGCTGGGTCTTGCAGGAGGCGAACCCGCATCGCGTCAGGTCAAGGCGGACATTTCAAGGCGAAGCAGCCGGCGGGACGTGGGCGCGGAGCCGGTAAAGCATCACTCCATTCCAGATTGGGAACCGATGCACAGGCTCGGCTCGGAAGCGCGTGAACAGGAGCCGCAGCCACGCTTGCGACGTGTTCCAGGGCTCCACGAGCAGATACACCGGAGCCCCCGTCGCAGTCAGGTGCGCCACCAGGTTCGGCGCATCTCCGTTGGCCGACATGAAGGAGTGAAGGGGTGTGTACAGGCGGGTGGAGCCGGAGAACTCCACGCTCCCGAGCCACGCGCCGGCCGGAACCATCCGCTCCGACGCCAGGACCACGTCGCGGTATTCCAGGCCCTTCGTCGTCGCGAGGATGTGCTCGTGGTGGCAGAAGAAAACCGAGACGACGGGCATTGCCAGCAGGGCGGTGAGCACCGTCGCCTTCACGGGACGGGCGAATCGCGCGGCACGCCCTTCGGCGAGCGTGCGGCGCATGCATGCGTAACCGTCGGCCGCGAGCAGATACAGCGGGGGCAGGCCGGGCAGCACGAAGCGGAACCACCACCACGTGTTGTCGACTCCCGGATACCGCCAGAACAGGTAGAACGCCGCGACCGCCGCAAACCAGGCCGCCTGCAGCCAGGACTTCCTCGGGTTCTTCACAAGGCTCGCGGCGGCGAGCAGCAGCGCGACGGGGCCGAGCTCCGCGAGCAGGTGCACGGCGTAGAACACCAGGTTCCGCCCCGCGACCGCCGGGAGCAGGTCGCCGCCCACGTTCATGTATCCGGTTCTCCATGGCGCGCCGAAATTGACCAGATTGTACGCGCCGTAGGCCGCCGCCGGAAGCGCCGCCCCGAGCGCCGCGCGGATCCGGGCGCGCCAGCCGGGCAGAAGTGCAGGGAGAAACACGATGAACAGGCCGTCGGTGGGCCTCACCGCGATCGCAAACACCAGGGCCGCCCCCGCCCAGGCGGCCTGACGGACCATGCACAGCTCGTACACCAGCATCAGCGCCGTGGCCGCCACCAGGTCGCTCATGAGCTGGGTGGAGCCCCACACGACGATCGGCGTCATAGCCCAGAGGAACGCGAACAGCAGCCCGGTCCGCGGATCCGTGCGCCGTCGGACGATCCGGAACATCAGCAGGAACGACAGCACGCCGACCAGCGGCGTCACGTAGAATTGGAGCCCCGCCAGCCCCGCCAGCGCGAGCAGCAGCGGGTAGCCCGGCGTGTATTGCGGCACCGTGCGGCCGTCGTGGACGATGAAGCCGAGCGGAGCCTGGGCCGGAAATTCGGCGGCGGGCAGGGGCGTGGAAAGCGTGACCCTGCCCTGACGGAACAGGAGGCCCTCCTGATAGTAGCCGTACCAGTCGCTTGCCCCGACTCCGCGCTGGGTGAAGACCGCGTAGAACGCCAGCAGCGCGAGCGCCACGAGGGCCACGAATGCCGGGGTTACGGGCCTTGCCGCCGGGTTCGCGCCTGGCGCCTGGGAGGATGGCGGCTCCTGGCTCATCGTGCGGCTCCCGCGGCGCGTTTCTTTGGAAACGCCACTGGCGCGAACAGGTGCGCCAGCCCCACGTCGTTGAGGTGGTCCCCGTCCTCGAAATCGCGGGCCGTCAGGCCCAGCGGCGCCGGGTTGTAGGAGCCGATCACCGTGTATCCCTGGCGCGCGGCCAGGGCCCTCGTCTTCGCTTCGATCGAGGCCAGCTGGTTGCCGGGGGTCGACACGATGTCCCGGTAGATGGCGGGGTGGAACGGCGGAAGCACCAGCCAGACCTCCCTGCCGCGGCTGCGGCAGAAGTCGACCCAGCGTGCGAAATACGCCCAGAGCACGGGGTCCTCGACGGGGTAGTTGCCGTAGCGATACCGATCAGCGTCCATCGCGAACTGCCGGAGCGCGAGCTGCGTCGAGCCGGTGTCCGGCTCAGTTGCCTCCCAGGTCTGGAAAAATGATCCGTCGCCGCGCAGCACCAGTCCGTGGAGCTTCTCGCCGGGCGGGAGATTCGGGTCGTAGCGGAAGCCTCGGATCGCCTCATCGAGCCAGTCGATCACCGGCGAGATCGTCAGTGGCGAAAAAAGGCCCGGCGTGGGCTTTGGTTTGAGGCGCGGGGCGTACACGGGCGGGAGGGCGGGGGAGTCCATCGCCGCGAGACGCCGCTCGAACGCCGCCGCGTCCGCGCCGCGCTGCTGCCACAGGCTGATGTCCGCGTGCACGTCGAAGAACCACGGCTCCACGAAAATCACCCAGATCCGGGGCCGGATGCCCGCCCGGTCGAGCAGGTAGGTCGTCACCCAGCCGTCCGGCATCATGCCGCCCGTCACGGACAGGTTTTGCAGGTCCGGCTCGTTGAACATCGCACCGGTGACACGCAGGCCGTGACTCGAGCCGACCACGACCATGTCAGGACTGTTCCTGAGGTCGGCGATCGTCTGCCAGCGCAGGGCGCGCTCGTCGAAGGTCTGCGGCGGGATGGCCAGGCGGTCCGAGGCGATGTTGGCCGCCATCTTCTGCTCGATCTCGTGCGTCATCGACACCGGGCGCAGCGCGATCAGGGCCACGGCAGCCTTGATGAGTAGCGCGATCGCCACTCCGGCGAGAAGGAAGAGCGCGAGAAATCGACGGACGGACATGGGGGGCGCGGCGGGAGGCCGCCTCCTAGAATTGGAAATACAGGAACGGCGCGGACCGCGCCAGGGCCGCGATCGCGACCACGAGCATCAAGCCGCCGATCAATGCACGGCTCACCCGCAGCGGTGTTCCCTTCGGGGCGAGTTCGGCCGCCTGCCAGGAGGTCGGCGGCGTCACGTCCTCCGCGGAAAGCCCCAGCCACGCCAGAAGCTTCGGGCCGCGCAGGGCGAGATAACCCGAGATCACGAGCAGGATCAGGGCCGTCGGCGTCGGACTCAGGTTGGGGTACAACCCGCGCGCCCGGATCACCGGGGCAAGCGGCGCCACCCAGTCCTGCCAGGAGACGGGCACCGTGATGCCGTGCCAGCCGAGCATGCTCTGGATGTAGAGCCAGGCGGTCGGCAGGTCGTGCGCCCGGAACAGCACCCAGCCGAACACGACCACCGCGAGCGTCAGCACGGGCGCCCAGGAACCGGAACGCCGGTCGGGGTTTGGCCCCGTCTTCCGGCGCTTGCGCCACACGTGGTTCACGATGAGCGCCACACCGTGCCACGCCCCCCACAGCACGAAGGTCCAGCCCGCGCCGTGCCACAGCCCTGCCAGCACGAGCGTGATGAACAGGTTCCTGAGGTGCCCGGTGCGGTTTCCCCCGAGCGGAATGTAGAGGTAGTCGCGCAGGAAGTTGGAGAGCGTGATGTGCCAGCGATGCCAGAATTCCACCAGGCTGCGCGAGGTGTACGGCGCCAGGAAGTTGATCGGCAGCCGGAATCCGAACATCAGCGCCAGCCCGATCGCCATGTGCGAGTACCCCGCAAAGTCGTAGAAGAGCTGGAAGGTGTACGCGAGCACCCCGGTCCAGCCCTCGAGCAGCCGCAGGTGCGTGCCCTGCGCGGTCAGCCCGAAGGCGCTGTCGGCCAGCGGCGAAAGCAGGTCCGCGACGATGCATTTCTGGAACAGTCCCGCCGAGAAGGCCAGCAGACCCAGGCAAAAGCGCCGGCCGTTGAAGCGGAGCAGCTCCTCCTCGCGGATCTGAGGGATGAAGTCGCTGTGGTGCACGATCGGCCCCGCGATCAGCTGCGGGAAGAACATCACGAACAGCGCGAAGTCCATGAACCGGACCTCCTTCACCCGCCCGCGCCACGCGTCCACGAGGAAGGCGATCTTCTGGAACGTGAAAAACGAGATGCCCAGCGGCAGGATGATCTTTTCCAGGTGCAGGCCCGTGCCGGTCAGCGCGTTGATCGTGCCGAGCAGGAAGTCCCAGTACTTGAAATAACCGAGCAGGCCCAGATTCCAGATCAGTCCGGCCACGAGATACCCGGTCCGTCGTCGCCCGCGGGTCATCGTGATCAGGCGCCCAAGGCCGTAGTTGACCATCAGCGACAGCACGAGCAGCGGCGCGAACCGCCAGTCCCAGCGGGCGTAGAACACCAGCGACGCCAGCGCCATCCAGCCCACCCCCGCCCGCAGTCCCGCCCATCTCAGCACCGCGCGCCATCCCAGCCAGGCGAGGGGGAGGAAGACGAAGATGAATTCGTAGGAATTGAAGCGCATGCGCCGACGGCGGAAAGCCGGGCTAGCCCCGGCCGGGAAAGGACAGAGACAGCCGGATCGACGGAGGCGACGCAAGCAGAGTTTGAGCCTTTCAGGATGCCGTCGCTTTCTCGCTTCTCAGCCGCCGAAAACCGTCTCATGGTGGCCGCCCACTTTCCGTGAATACCGACGCTGACCGGCTCCCTGCCGCCGCACGACCTCCCCTGTGGAGCTCACGCCTTCTCGGTGAACTCCTCGACCACGAGCTGTGCAGGGCGTTGCCGGCCTCGCGCGCCGCGCGCGTGCTCGACCTTTCCGGCGACGAGGGCGACGCCGTGGCGTTGCTCGGGCCGCGGCATCCGGCGTGGAGCTGGGTGCGCTCCGCCGACGCGTTCGCCCCGGGCTCTGGCGACGCGCCCTTCGATGCGGCGATCGTGGGCTCCGCCCCCGCCTCGTCCGGCGACTGCGCCCCGCTGCTCTCGGGCGTCTTCGGGTCGCTCAGGCCCGGCGGGCTCGCGCTGGTCAACGTGCCCGCACACCGCTGGCTCGCCTCGGAGGCGGACTCCCCGCGCGGGATCCGCCGTCGTTTCGGCGCGGCAGAGCTCCGCGCGGAGCTCTCCGCGGCGGGGTTCCGCGGAATCCAGAGCACGCACTGGAACAGCCTCGCCCTGCCCCTGCTCTGGGCGCGCCTGCGACTCTCCCGACCGCCCCGGAGCACAGCCCCATTCGGTTCCTCGCGGGCCGCGGCGGTCCCCCTGGCCGCGCTGGGTGCTGTAGAGAGTGCATGGATACGCATGGGGGGCCGCTGGCCCGCGGGGCAGTACCTCCTCGCGGTCGCGCGCCGGCCGCTCGTCTCCGACTTCGCGTGAGCCGCCCGCCGTCGGCGGAGGCGCATCGAAAATGGGGATACATTCATCGGCCCGTATCGGCCCGAATCCGGCCGGTTCACCCGTCCGTAGCGAAGATTTAACGCGTCCGCCAAAAAAGCCCCCTGTCCGCAATTGAAGCCGCGGCGCGCGGCACGCCCGAATTGTCGGGTGAACTCACTCACTCCCCTGTTACGACATTCGATCGGATCGTCCGTTTGCGCGGCGGTCGCGATTTTTGCCCTCGCAAGCCAGCCCTCCATCGCATTCGCCGATGATCCCGCCACCGCCCCGTCGTCGGATCCGGCCCAGCCCTCCAAGGCCGTCGTCATGCCCGCCTTCACCGTCGAGGGCGAGTCCTGGAGCTCCCCGACCGGCTTCGCGCCGATCAAGATCCAGCCCGCCGCCATCGAGCCGCAGTCGACGATCGGACGCGACTTCATCGCGAACGCCCTCCCGCAGACCGACGACTTCACCCAGATCGCGAATTTCGCCCCGAGCGTGATGGTCGTCCCCACCGGCGTCCCCGGCGCGCAGGAGAGCTTCACCGCCGCCATCCGCGGCTTCCAGGACGGCCAGTACAACGTGACCTTCGACGGTATCCCGTTCGGTGATACCAACGACTTCACGCACCACTCAAACAACTACTTCACGTCCCAGATGCTCGAGACCGTCGTCGTCGACCGCGGCCCGGGCACCGCCGCCACGCAGGGTCACGCGACCTTTGGCGGCACCATCGCGCTCGTCAGCCGCGCCCTCTCCGACGTCCCCGGCGCCACCTTCTCCCAGGCCTTCGGCAACTTCAACACGAGCGCCACCACCGCCACCTTCTCGACCGGCCGCCTCTCCACCTTCGGGGACGCCCGCGCCACGTTCGGCTGGGACCACATGGAGACCGACGGATACCAGTCCTACGCCGGCACCCGCCGCACCGACTACTTCTTCAAGTTCGACCGACACCTCGGCGCCTCGAACCTCATCACGTTCGTGCTCACGAAGTCGGACCTGCTCATGCACCCCACCGCCGGCCTCACGCTGGCCCAGCTCCAGCAATACGGCCCCACCTACGGCCTCAACAACGACCCGAAGAGCCAGGCGTATGTGGGTTATAACTACGTGCCCAAGGCCACCGACTTCGAGTACGTCGGCTTCCAGCACCGCACGGAGCACTTCCACTTCACCGACAAGGTGTACTCGTACCACTACGACAACCTGACCCGCACGGGCATGGACCTGAGCGGCGAGACCCCCAACGGCACGACCATCGGCGGCCCCGGCAACCAGGACGTGCCCGGACAGATCCAGCCGTACAACGGCTACCGCGCCTGGGGCAACATCCTGCGCCTCGGCGGCGACGTCGGCGCGCTCGGCGGCTGGAAGGCCGGCCTGTGGTCCGAATACCAGAAGAACACCCGCTACGGCCACAACGTCGACTGGACCCTCGGCGGCGCCTACGACGAGCTGCCCTCCACGCCGGGCGCCTCGCTCAATTATTTCATGAAGAACTCGATCACCACCTGGCAGCCCTACGCCGAGTTCGACTGGAAGCCGCTCCCCGGCATGACCGTCGAGCCGGGCGTCAAGTTCATCTCCCTGCGCCGCCAGATCGCCGCCCCCGTCAACCAGAAGACCCAGCTCCCGCTCTACTACAGCAAGGTCTACTCGACCACCGATCCCTCGGTCTCGGTCAACGAGCGCATCAACAGCTCCTGGTCCGCCTACGCCCAGTTCGCGAAGGGCTACCTCGCGCCAAACCTCAACTTCTTCTACGCCACCGACCCGAGCGCCAGCCATGTCGACCCGCAGGAGACCACCAACTATCAGGCGGGCGCGGGTTATGAACACGGCCCCGTCACCTTCTCGTTCGACGGCTACTACATCGACTTCAACAACGAGGTCGGCAAACGGAAGATCGGCAACAACACCATCTTCTTCAACCAGGGCGGCACCACCTACAAGGGCGTCGAGGCCGAGGGCGCTGTCTCCGTCGGAAAGGGCCTGAGCCTCTACGCCAACGGCTCCATCAACAGCGCCACCGACAAGCAGTCCGGCGACCCCGTGCCCGAGAGCCCGAAGGACACCGCCGCCGTCGGCCTGCTTTATCACTTCCACGCGGCCCTCGCCACCTTCGTCACCAAGTACGTCGGCTCGCGCTACGGCGACACCGGCCGCTCGATCCCGCTGTCCGGTTACGCCACCACGACCGCCTCCATCGGCTACTCCTTCGAGCATCCCTTCCCGCACATCGAGGAGCTCAAGGTCCGCCTCTCGGTCGACAATCTGTTCAACAGCACGAAAATCGACGACCTCGCGGGATACACGCCCGTCTCGAACACTCCGATGTACTGGACCATCCCCAACCGCAGCTACCTGCTGACCGTCTCGGTCGCTCTCTAAGCTCGTTGGGTTTCACTCCGTCAGGCCGGCGACCTCCCTGGTTCGGAGGCGCCGGCCGGGATATTCAACCACTCTCCGTTGCGCCCGTGGCCTGACCTCAGGCACGGGCGCAGTTTCAATCATGCGCACGCTCCTGATTCCTCTTCTTTTGCCCTTTGCCCTGCTGTCCCTGGTCGCGTCACCCGCCCGGGCCGCCTACGCCCCTTACGATCCGTCGATGCCGGCCCGCGCCGAGTATGTCATCGACGCCCTCCGCCTCCATCCCACCCAATTTTGCCTCGGATTTCGGGAGGTCACCTTCAAGGCCGGCCTCCTCGATCGGATGTCGCCCGCACAGGCCGCCTCCTACATGAAAAAGAAAAACGTTCCCGTGGTCATCGGACCCGGTGGCGTTCCCTATCTGGCCGACGGCCACCACACGGTCCGCGCCCTGCTCGAGTCCACCCAGCCCGACAAACGCGTGTATGGACACATCCTCGCAAACTGGAGCCGCCTGCCCCTTGGCGAATTCTGGCAGCGCATGGTGGAACACCATTACGCCTACCTGAAGGATTCAGAGGGACGCGGCCCCGTCGATCCGGCGAAACTTCCCGCCAACCTCCTCGGCATGCAGAGCGATCCCTACCGCAGCCTCGCCTGGGGCGTGCTTGCTCACCACGGCTACCGCGAGGTCAAGGGCGCCTCCGGTTTCTTCCAGGAATTCCACTGGGGCGACTATTTCCGCGACAAAGTGCGCTGGAACGACAACGACACTGCGTCCTTCGAGCGCGCCGTCGTTGAAGCCGTGGCCCTTGCACACGACCCTGCCGCCAGGACGCTTCCGGGATACATCCCCGGGTCCGACTCGGCTGAATAATCCTAACTCGGCGATCTCGCGTAAACGCTTGGCTCGGCCGTCTTTGCTGCCTTCGTTTCCGTCTGTTAACTGCGTTTCTTGAGAGTGCGTCAATCGGGTGCTGCTCTCTTGGCGGGGTTTCTTGTCGGGTCGTGGCGTCGACCCTAAAAAACGAAAAGGGCCAATCCCGCTCCCCAGCGAGATTGGCCTCTTCCCTAACTAAGCTTAACACGGCGGCAAGTTTGCCCACTTGCCGTCGCCCCGTAAGAGTACGGGCCCCTATTAACCAACGCCATTAACCCATGGCGTGGAAATTGTTGTAAGGTGGCGGCAGTGCCGCGGCGGGCACCAGCTTCCCGCCGCGGCTAGGCAGCCAGCCTTAGGACGGAATACATGCCTTCTGTCGGCAATAGGTCCGCAAGCGGACCAACCGGCGAGCAGTACTCCGAAATTGGCAATAAAGTAAAAACAACTGTTTCAAGGAACGGATCAACACCAAAGATCACTTTATCTGACGTCGCCCCACCGATCTCCGATTTGAGGCTCCGTGCGTACCCTTGTCGGGCCGGGGCGAAGCGTCATGGTTGATTTGGGTAAGGCAGGTCGTCTCTTTCTGCCGCTAACTGTCGTTCTCACCTGCCTTCCGGTCAACCGATAGGACTACCTAAGTGGGTGGGTAGTATTACGAAAGGTAGATCGCCAATCTCTGAACCTGCGTTGCGAGAACCAGTCGCACAATCCGTGCGCGATTGAATGCTGAATGGCTGAGAGGCTGGTAGTGTCCGAAAACTTCAGCAAAAAGACGGATCATGGTAGGTGGTTAGGTGCTTAAGCCAAAAACCACCAAACGAAGGAAGAACCATGACCCGTCCGAAAAAGGACATGACCGAATCAAAAAGCACGCGCGAGCAAATGCTGGCGCTATTACAGGG
>MLJW01000028.1_pt1 | contig 213145 bp, 197 predicted proteins | sample 888231 | NCBI WGS metagenome assembly MLJW01 (sample SAMN05788063, study PRJNA343431) | mine drainage metagenome | isolation source: sample collected from the inflow into an acid mine drainage treatment plant... | place: Germany: Lusatia, lignite mining district
CAGCGTCACTCTGGTCGCCCTACGGGCTCCCGGCGTGACGCTGAGAAATCGGCACCTCGGGAAAACAATCGGCAGAGGATCCACTTATCTTTCGCCGATTCCTGTCCAAACAAACCCGGCCGGCTCTTGTCAAGGCATCGCAAAATGGCAGAAAGCAGCCATTTTTAGCATGTCGTGGAATGCTCTGGAAGCTGACGGAATGCCTGGAAAGCAAATTCGTAATCAGTAGGCCCCAGGTTCAAATCCGGGTTTCGGCACCAGTTAAAACAAGGGGTTAGCCTGAAAGGGCTAACCCCTTGTTGTTTGAAGCAGCATGATCGGCATAAAAATCTGGCGCGATCCAAAAATCCTATTATTTATCAAAAAATTGAGTGCAACTTTCAGTTCGGCAGAAAGATCGGCAAATTACGGCCTTGCGAAGCCATAAATTTATGTCTTTCATATGGATAGCACTGCACTCAGATCGGCAATCATCAAATGATGGACACTCCGGATCGGATCGAGCCTTGTTTTCTGGAAAGCTCCGGCGAGGAAATCCTCGACGCCCAGGCCGAACTGATCGCAGCCTCGACCAGATTGGGAAGCCGCCTGCACCCTAAAACCGCCGCCAGCTTGGCCGGGTTGGTGCGGCTGATGAACACCTACTATTCCAATCTGATCGAGGGGCACAGCACCCACCCCCGCGACATTGAACAAGCCTTGGCGGATCGCCTGGACGGCGACATGCGGAATTACGGTGACAGTGTACTTTATTCCTGTAATACCGGCCAACGAGTCACTTCAATGGTTGGCCGGTATCAGAGGGTATGGGGTTCATCGCGCCGCTTCAGGCGGTATCCCACGCCGGGATCGGTCACGATCAAGGTGGGGTGGGCCTGGTCTTCCTCCAGTTTTTGCCGCAGCTGATTGATGTAAACACGCAAGTATGCGGTTTCCTCCACATGCGCCGGGCCCCAGACTTCCATCAGAAGGGCGCGGTGGGTCAGCACATGATCGGGGCGGCGGGCCAGAACCGCCAGAATCTCCCATTCCCGTTTAGACAGCCGCACCTCTTCGCCGTTGCGGGTCACCACGCGGCGGCCCAGGTCGATGCGCACCGCGCCGCTTTCCACCACCGCGGCCTCTTTTTCCATATGGGGGCGCAGCAAGGCGCGGATGCGGGCCATCAGTTCGGCCACGCCGAAGGGTTTGACCAGGTAATCGTTGGCGCCGCGGTCCAGGGCCTCCACCTTGTCCATTTCCTGGGCCCGCACCGAAAGGACGATGATGGGCAGATCCATGCTCAGGCGCAGAGCGGTAATCACCTCCTGACCGTCCTGGTCGGGGAGGCCGAGATCCAGGATCAGCAGATCGGGGCGGATGTCGCGGGCCATGGCGATGCCTTGGCCCGCGGTTTCCGCTTCAAGCACATGATAGCCGTTGGCGGTCAGGGAAATCCGCAGGAAGCGCCGGATCTGCGGTTCATCGTCCACCACCAGGATGCGGGCGGTCATGCGGCGGGCTCCGGTTCGGGCAGCGGCGGCTCGGGCGGCAGCGGCAAATGGATCAGGATGCAGGTGCCGGCGCCGTGCAGGCCGGGTTCGGCCCGGATGGTGCCGCCATGGGCCTCGATGATGCCGCGGCAGATCGCCAGGCCCAGGCCGGTCCCGGACTGGGTGTCGGTCTGATCAACGCGGTAGAACATGTCGAAGACTTTCTCCCGGTCCTCCGCCGGAATGCCCGGCCCAAGGTCGGCAACCTCGATGGCGATATGCTCCCGGGTGCGCATGGCCCATATTTTCACCTGGGTGCCGGCGGGGCTGTATTTGCAGGCGTTATCGAGAAGATTGAAGATCACCTGTTCCAGCAGCACCGGATCGACGCACAGCAGCGGCATGTCGCCGGCGATCTCAACCTTCAGCACATGGGCGCGGGCCAGCCGCCCGGCACGCTCCACGGCGGCGCCGACGATATCATGCAGATCGGCCCAGTCCACCCGGGGTTTCAGGGCGCCGGCGCCCAGTTTGGTCATATCCAGCAGGTTCTGCACGAAGCGGTTCAGGCGTTCGGCCTCGTCCTGGATGGTTTGCGCCAGGTCGCGCCGGGCGTCGTCGTCCAGGGTCCGTTCGTCGTTGAGCATGCTGGAGGCGGCGCCCAGGATCGAGACCAGCGGAGTGCGCAGATCGTGCGACAGCGAAGACAGCAAGGCCGAGCGCAGGCGTTCCCGCTCGGTGGCGACGCGGGCGGTTTCGATATCGGCCACCAGGGTGGTGCGTTCGATGGCCACCGCCGCCTGATCGGCCAGGGTTTCCAGCAGGCGCATCTGATCGGGCGAGGGAATATCGGCATCTTCCAGCATCTGCACCCCCAAAACCCCCACGGCGGAGCGGGCGGTCTTCAGCGGGATGAACAGCCACAGCGCGGCGGGCAGGGTGGTCGAGCCGCGTCCGGCGATGCGGCCATGGCTCCAGGCCCAGTCGGCGGCGGCGGCGGATTTGTCGTCCAGCTGGTCCTCGGGAGGGTAGCCGGCGGCGATGGCCAGCTGCCTGTCGGCGGGCAGCAGCACCATGGATTTGCCGCGGATGGTATTGGCAACATGGTGCACCACCGCCCACAGAACATCATCAAGGGTGACGGCGGCGCTGATCTTGCGGCCGAAATCGTAAAGATTGGCGGTGCGGCGGGCGTTTTCCCGCACCGACTGGATCTGGCTGCGCAGGCGGGCGGCAAGATTGCTGACGATCACCGCCGCGATCAGGAAAAAGCCCACGGTCAGGATATTCTGGGTATCGGCGATGGTGAAGGTGTAGCGGGGATCGGTAAAAAAGAAATTGAAGGCCAGAAAGCTGCAGATCGAGGCCAGAATGGCCGGGCGCAGGCCGGCCTTCATGGCCACCACCAGCACCGCCAGCAGATAGGCCACCGAGATGTTGCCGATGGACAGGCGGGCCTTGTCGATGGCGAAGGCGATGCCGGTGGCGGCGGCGCAGATGCAAAGGGCGAACAGATGCCCCAGCCAGTCCGGCGGCGGCAATCCGGCGCGGCGCGGCGCCGGTTTCGCCGGGGTTTCCCCCGCCTCGGTCACCAGCACGTTGATCTCGCCCGCCTCGGCGACCAGGCGTTCCGTCACGGATTTGCCCAGGGCGATGCGGCCCCGCCGGGGGCGGCCCACCACCACCATGGTGACATTGCGCTCGCGGGCAAGGTCGAGAACCGAGGCGACGATATCCTCGCCTTGCAGGGTCAGGGCCTCGCCGCCCAATTGCGCCGCCAGCCGCATGGCGGTGGCGATGCGGTCCTTGGCGGTTTCACTGAGGGCAAAAGCGCCCGCCGTTTCCACGGTCACGGCCATCCAGGCGGCGCCGCGCCGTTCGGCGGCGCGCTTGGCCACCCGCACCAGCCGGGTGCCGTCCATCCTGCCGTCAAGGCAGACCAGCACCCGCTCCCGCGCCGGCCAGGGGCCGCTGATGGCGTGGGCGCGCATGTAATCCACCATCTGGCGGTCCACCCGCTCGGCGGCATGGCGCAGCGCCATCTCGCGCAGCGCCGTCAGCGTGCCGGGCGAAAAGAAGTTGTTCACCGCCCGCCTGGCCTGATCGGGCAGATAAACTTTTCCCTCGTGCAGACGCTTGATGAGATCCTGGGGCGGCAGATCGATCAGCTCGATTTCATCGGCCATGGCCAGAACGCCATCGGGCACGGTTTCGCGCACCTTGATCTCGGCGATCTGCTGAATAACGTCGTTCAGGCTTTCGAGATGCTGGATGTTCAGCGTGGTATAAACGTCGATATTGGCGGCCAGCAGTTCCTCGATATCCTGCCAGCGCTTGATATGGCGCGATCCGGGAATGTTGGTATGGGCGAATTCGTCCACCAGCACGATTTTGGGGCGGCGCTCCAGCAGGCGGTCCAGATCCATTTCGTGGAACAGATGGCCGCGGTACTCCACGTCGCGCCGGGGGATCAGCTCCAGCCCCTGCACCAGCCGTTCGGTTTCACGGCGGCCATGGGTTTCGACCAGGCCGATCACGATATCGGCCCCCTCGCGGCGGCGCTCATGCGCCGTTTCCAGCATGGCGTATGTTTTTCCCACGCCGGGGGCGGCGCCGAGAAACACCTTGAGACGGCCGCGCCCTTCCCGCGATGCTTCCGCGAGAAGGGCCTCGGGCGAGGGGCGGTTTTCGTCTGTTTCGCTCACGCCGTGAAATCCTTGCGCGGGGGGCGGCCGCCACGCCTCAAGGGAGGGATCCCATCACTTCACCGCATCGGCCAGCGGGCGTCCAGCGCCAGATTGAGGCCGAGGACATTGACGGTTCTTTCCCCCAGCAGGCCAAACAGACGGCCGTGGATATGGGCGGCCACCAGCCGGCGTATTTCCTCCTGGGGCGCATGGCGGGCCGCCGCCACCCGCGCCACCTGCCATTCGGCCGCCGCCGGCGAGATATCGGGATCGAGGCCCGAGGCGGAAGACAGCAGAAGATCGGCCGGAACCGCCGCCGGCGCCTGCGGATTGGCCGCCCTTAGCGCCGCTTCGCGGCTTTTGACCGTGTCGGCCAGGGCCTTGGCGCTGGGGGCCAGATTGCTGCCGCCCGAATTGGCGGCGTTATAGGGCGCCGCCACGGTTTTGGTGGGATCCTTGGGATCGGGGGCGGTGGTGGCCGAGGGCCGGCCCCAGAAATAGCCGGGGCGGCTGAAGGACTGGCCGATCAGCGCCGAGCCGACGACCTGGCCGTTCCGCTCGATCAGGCTGCCGTTGGCTTGGTGGGGAAAAAGCGCCTGGGCCAGGCCGGTCACGGCCAGGGGATAGAGCAGGCCGGTCAACAGGGTCATCAGCACAAGCAGCAGCAGGGCGGCGCGCAGATGTTTCAGCATGGTGGTCTCTCCTCAGGCCAGACCCAGGGCGGTGATGCCCAGGTCGATCAGCTTGATGCCCACGAACGGGGCCGCCAGCCCGCCCAGACCGTAGATCAGCAGATTGCGCTTCAGCAGGCTGTGGGCCGGGGCCGGTTTGTAGGCCACGCCTTTCAGCGCCAGCGGAATCAGCGCCACGATGATGAGGGCGTTGAAGATGATGGCCGACAGGATGGCGCTTTGCGGGCTGGCCAGATGCATGAGATTCAAGGCCTGCAGCTGCGGGTACGACGCCAGGAACAGCGATGGGATGATGGCGAAATATTTGGCCACGTCGTTGGCGATGGAAAAGGTGGTGAGGGCGCCCCGGCTCATCAGGAGCTGTTTGCCGATCATCACGATCTCGATCAGCTTGGTGGGATCGCTTTCCAGATCGACCATGTTGCCGGCCTCGCGGGCGGCCTGGGTGCCGGTGTTCATGGCCACGCCCACATCGGCCTGGGCCAGGGCCGGCGCGTCGTTGGAGCCGTCGCCGCACATGGCCACCAGGCGGCCGCCCTGCTGCTGTTCGCGGATCAGCTCCAGCTTTTTCTCCGGGGTGGCCTCGGCCAGATAGTCGTCCACCCCGGCTTCCGCCGCGATGGCGGCGGCGGTCAGGGGATTGTCGCCGGTGATCATCACCGTGCGGATGCCCATGGCGCGGAGGGTGGCGAAGCGGTCGCGGATGCCGGGCTTGACGATATCCTTAAGGTGGATAACCCCCAGGGGTCGCCCGTCGCGCGCCACCACCAGGGGGGTTCCGCCCGATTTGCCCACCTGTTCCACCAGGCCGGTCAGCTCGCGGGGGCCGTCGCCCGGCGCGGAGCGGGTGGCGTCGGCGGTATAGGCGGCGATGGCGTCGGCGGCGCCCTTGCGGATGTGATGGCCGCCGCCGTCCAGATCCACGCCGCTCATGCGGGTCTGGGCGGTGAAGGGCACGAACTGCAGGCCGTTGGTTTCCGGTTCGGTCAGGCGGAACCGGGCGCGGGCCAGGGCGACGATGGATTTGCCTTCGGGGGTTTCATCGGCCAGCGACGACAGAAAGGCCGCCTCGGCCAGATCGCGCTCGCCGATATCGGGCAACGGCAGAAAGGCCACGGCCTGGCGCGCCCCCAGGGTGATGGTGCCGGTTTTGTCCAGCAGCAGCACATCGATATCGCCGGCGGCCTCCACCGCGCGCCCCGATTTGGCGATGACGTTGAACTTCACCAGCCGGTCCATGCCGGCGATGCCGATGGCCGACAGCAGGCCGCCGATGGTGGTGGGAATGAGGGTGATGAACAGCGCGGCCAGGAACACCACCGGAATGTGGGTGCCCGACCACGAGGCCCAGGCCGGCAGGGAGGCCACCACGATGAGAAAGATCAGGGTCATGCCCACCAGCAGGATCGACAGGGCGATCTCGTTGGGGGTTTTCTGCCGCTTGGCGCCTTCGACCAGGGCGATCATGCGGTCGAGAAAGGTTTCGCCGGGATTGGCGGTGATGCGGATCACGATGCGGTCCGACACCACGCGGGTGCCGCCGGTCACCGCCGAGCGGTCGCCGCCGGATTCGCGGATCACCGGCGCCGATTCGCCGGTAATGGCGCTTTCATCCACGGTGGCGATGCCGGTGACCACGTCGCCGTCGCCGGGGATGGTGTCGCCCGCCGCGCACAGCACCAGATCGCCGGCCCGCAAGGCGGAGGCGGGCACCTCCACCGGGTCGGCGGACTGGAGGTCCGGCAGGCGCCGGGCCATGGTTTCCGTCTTGCTGCGGCGGAGCGAGGCCGCCTGGGCCTTGCCCCGGCCCTCGGCGATGGCTTCGGCGAAATTGGCGAACAGCACGGTGAACCACAGCCAGGCGGTGATCTGGACCATGATGCCGGCCGACGCGGTCTGCAGCCCGGCCGCGCGCACGGTGAGAACCGTGGACAGAAGCGCCACCAGGGCGGTGGTGAAGATGATGGGGTTTTTCACCAGGAAACGCGGATCGAGCTTGCGGACGGCGTCAACCAGGGCCTGTGCCAGGATGGCGCTGTCGAACAGGGACCGCGACGAGGGACGATGGACGCTCACTATGGGCCTCCTCAGAACAGGGTGCCGCTCGCCAGGGCCAGGTGTTCGACCACCGGCCCCAGGGCAAGAACGGGGAAATAGGTCAGGCCGCCGACGACCAGAACGATGCCCACCAGCAAGGCGACGAACAGCCAGGAGTGGGTGGGAAAGGTGCCGGACGACGGCGGTACGGTTTTCTTGGCCGCCAGGGCCCCGGCAATGGCCAGAACGGGAATGACGACGGCAAACCGCCCGATCAGCATGGCCACCGCCAGGGTGACGTTGTAAAACGGGGTGTTGCCGTTCAATCCGGCGAAAGCCGAGCCGTTGTTGTTGGCGGCCGAGGCGAAGGCGTACAGCACCTCGGACAGGCCGTGCGGCCCCGGCGCGGCGATGCCGGCCTGGCCGGCGGGGGTCAGCATGGCCAGCGCCCCCAGCCCCAGCACCGCCAGCGGCGTGGCCAGGATGGCGATCACCGCCAGCTTGATTTCGCGGGCCTCGATCTTCTTGCCCAGATATTCAGGGGTGCGGCCCACCATCAGTCCGGCGATGAACATGGTGATCAGCACAAACACCATCATGCCGTAAAGGCCGTATCCCACGCCGCCGATCACCACCTCGCCCAGCAGCATGTTGATCAGCGGCACCATGCCGGCCAGCGGCAGCAGGCTGTCGTGCATGGCGTTGACGGCGCCGCACGAGGTGGCGGTGGTCACCGTGGCGAACAAGGTGGAGGCGGCGATGCCGAAGCGAACCTCCTTGCCCTCCATGTTGGCGAGAAAGCTCAAGGCGGGGTTGCCCTGGGCCTCGGCCGCGTACATGGCGAAGGCGCCGGCGCCCAGCATAATCCCCATGGCGGCCAGCAGGGCCCAGCCCTGGCGCTGATCACCGATCATCCGGCCGAAGGTGTTGGTCAGCCCGGCGCCAAGGGCCAGAATGCTCGCCATATAGATGAAATTGACCAGGGAGGTGGGATTTTCGTAGGGATGCGCGGCATTGGCGTTGAAAAAGCCGCCGCCGTTGGTGCCGAAATGCTTGATGAACATCTGGCTGGCCACCGGTCCCTGGGCGATGATCTGGTGGCCGCCCTCCAGGGTGGTGGCGCCGACATAGCCCTGCAAGGTTTGCGGCACCCCCTGCCAGACCAGCACCAGGGAGCCGATCAGGCAGATGGGCAGCAGCAGGTAGAGGATGGTCCGGGTCAGGTCCACATAGAAATTGCCGATAAAGCGGGCCGACCGGCGGGTGAAGCCGCGGATCAGCGCCACCGCCACGGCGATGCCGGCGGCGGCCGACAGGAAATTCTGCACGGTGCACCCGGCCATCTGCACCAGATAGCTCATGGTGCTTTCGCCGCCATAGTTCTGCCAATCGGTGTTGGTGGCGAAGCTGATGGCGGTGTTGAACGAGAGATCGGGCGCCATGGCCGTTTGCCCCGCCGGATTGAACGGCAGCATCGCCTGCAGCCGCATCAGGCCGTAAAAGACCAGCACGCCCAGCAGATGCAGGAGCAGAAAGGCCATGGCATAGCCGGTCCAGTGCTGTTCGCGGTCGGGGTCGATGCCGCACAGGCGGTAGATCCCCCGTTCCACAGGCGCCAGCCAGCCGACGCGGCCCTCGTAGAGGCGGGCCATAAAGCCGCCGAGAACGGGGGTTAACGCCAACACCACGGCAAGAAGCAGAAGGATGAGCAGAATGCCGTTCGCGTCCATTATTTTCCTCCCACGCCTAAAACCGCTCGGGATGGATCAGAACCGTCAGCAGGTAGCCGAACAGTCCCACCACCAGGCCGCCGCCGAGAACGAGGCCCAGGGGATCGAATGCCGCCGTCATGGCCGCCGCCTCATATCCGCTCGCAGCCGCGGACCAGCAGCCCGCAGCAGGCGAACAGGGCGGCGATGGCGGCCAGAAACACCGCATCGGTCATTGAGGGGTCTCCTTTAAAATTCATCTCCGGGCCGACCTTGGCGCCGGAGGCCGTAAAGGATCCATAGGAGTTTTGCCCCGGCCTTTATGCGCCCTTTACGGCGGCGGCGGGCCATTTTCATGAATTTCCGTTTATACCGGCCAACCATTGAGGTGACTCGTTGGCCGGTATCCAGCGAGCCTTGAGCGAGCGGCCAAGGCGGCGGATGCCGCCGCCCGGCGAGGGACGATACAACCGGTCAATTCATTGGCCGGTTGGTATTAAAATGGCAGCCATACGCCCCGGGAAGGGCAAAAAATTGCGAAAGGACTGGATTTTTAGGGCCTTCTGGCTGTTAAAGTGCCGCCCGTCCCTTCGCCTGCAGGAAAGTTCCGGAATGACCCCCCATCAGCTTGTGCGCCGGCTTCGCTATTCCTCCTGGTTCTGGCTGCGGCGCGCGGTGTTCTGGGGCGGCGCCGTCTGCGTCGGTCTGGTGGCCATCGCCTTCGCCAAGGCCGCCACCATGGCCGACGAACTGTTTCATCGGGGGCTGAGCATCAGCCCTTATCTGCCGTTCCTGCTGGCCCCCGCCGGCTTGTGGGTGTCGCTGTGGATGACCCGGAACGTCTTCCCCGGCGCCGAGGGCAGCGGCATTCCCCAGGCCATCGCCGCCGTGGACATGACCGACAAGGCCGCCCGCGATGAGGTGTTGTCGCTCAAGGTGGCCGGCGGCAAGATTCTGCTGACCCTGCTGGCCCTGTGCTGCGGCGCCTCCATCGGCCGCGAAGGGCCTACGGTGCAGATCGGCGCCGCCATCATGCATAACCTTGGCAAGAAGGTGCGCCTGACCCGCGCCGACGTGCAGCGCGGCCTGATTCTGGCCGGCGGCGCCGCCGGCGTGGCCGCCGCCTTCAACACGCCGCTGGCCGGCGTGATGTTCGGCATCGAGGAACTGAGCCGCTCGTTCGAAAGCCGCACCAGCGGCATCGTCGTCACCACGGTGATCATGGGCGGCATCATCTCGCTGGCCCTGCTGGGCGATTATCATTATTTCGGCCATACCGCCGCCACCCTGGTGTTCAGCCAGGCCTGGATCGGCGTGCTGGTGTGCGGCCTGCTGGGTGGTCTGGCCGGCGGTATTTTCAGCCAGAGCCTGGTGCTGGCCGGCCGGCGCGGCCTGCCGGGCGCGCTGGGCCGCTTCCGCCGCAACCACCCCGAACATTTTGCCGCCCTGTGCGGCCTGGGCCTGGCGGTGCTGGGCCTGCTGTCGGCGGGCGGCACCTACGGCTCGGGCTATAATCAGGCCGAGGCGCTGCTGCACGGCACCAGCCTGCCGGTGCCCTTCGCCATCGAAAAGCTGGGCGCCACCCTGCTGTCGTACTTAAGCGGTATTCCCGGCGGCATTTTCGCGCCCTCGCTGGCGGTGGGCGCCGGTATCGGTTCCGATATCGCCATGTGGCTGCCCAAGGCGCCGACGGCGGCGCTGATGCTGCTGGGCATGGTGGCCTATTTCTCGGGCGTGGTGCAGGCTCCGATCACCGCCGTGATCATCGTGCTGGAAATGACCGACAACAGCGAAATGACCATCTGGCTGATGGCCACCGCGATGATCGCCTACGGGGTGTCGCGGCTGGTCTGCCCCGAGCCTTTCTACAAAGCCATGGCGCACGGCTTTCTCGACAAGGTGGCCGCGTCCAAGCCGCAGCCGGCGGCCGAGGCGCAGATGGCGGACTCCTGACGCCGCGCCCATGACGCACGCCGCCACCCATTCCTCGCTGCTGGATCTGGCGACCCTGGTGACGGGGGTGGCGGCCTTGTGTTTCTACATCGTGCGCCGCTTCACCCGGCTGCCGCTGGCGGTGGGGCTGGTGATGACCTCGCTGGCCCTGGCCGGGGCCGCCCTGGGCCTGGACCGGCTGATGCCGGGCTTAGGGGTGCGGGCCGGGGTGGGCGCGGCGCTGGACGGCATCGATTTTTCCGGCTTCGTGCTGGGCGGCATCCTGAGTTTCCTGATCTTCGCCGCCGCCATGGAGATCAGTCTGACGGCGCTGCGCCAGCGCTGGAAATCGGTGGCGGTGCTGGCCACCCTCGGCGTGGCCCTGTCCACCCTGGTCTTTGGTCTGACCCTGCCCCTGGTGTCCACCGTGGGGCTGGCGGCGGCCCTGTTGCTGGGCGCCATGCAATCGGCCACCGATCCGGTGTCGGTCAACGCCCTGCTGAAAACCCTGCCCGGCATCCCCGACAGCTTCAAGGTCAAGCTGGCCGCCGAATCCCTGCTGAACGACGGCGTGGCGGTGGTGGTGTTCGCCACCCTGCTGCCCTTCGCCCTGGCTTCGGGAGAAACGCCCTCGGTGGGGGGCGCCCTGCTTTTGTTCCTGCGCCAGGCCGGCGGCGGTCTGGCCCTGGGCGGGGCGGCGGCGCTGCTGGCCTCGTGGCTGATCCGCTCGGTGGATGATGCCGCCTTGAGCCTTCTGCTGTCGATCCTGGCGGTACTGGCCGCTTATGCCCTGTCGCTGCATCTCGATGTGTCGGGGCCGCTGGCCATGGTGGTGCTGGGCATCACTCTGGGCAATCAGCGGCCGGGCGGCGCCCTGACGGCGGCGGGGCACGCGCAGCTGCATCATTTCTGGGAAATGGTCGATGTGGTGATGAACGCCGTGCTGTTCTCGCTGATGGGGCTGCAGGTGCTGGTCATCGATTTCAGGCCGCAGCAGATCGGCTTCATCCTGGCCGCCATCGCCGCCTCGCTGCTGGCGCGCTTCCTGTCGGTGGCGCTGCCGTTGTGGCTGCTGAACAGGATCAGCAACGAGCAGTCCAGCCTGGGCGGCATCCTGGTGCTGACCTGGGGCGGCCTGCGCGGCGGCATTCTGCTGGCCCTGGCCCTGGCTCTGCCGCCCGGGCAGAACCTGCTGAAGGTGGGGGCCTACGCCATCGTGCTCTTTACTCTGATCGTGCAGGGGCTGACGGTGGACCGGCTGATCCGCCGGGTGTTCCCTGAAAACGTTATGAAATCGTAATATCCTTGTTGGAGTCACCGCCATGACCGTCCTTCATCCCCGCCGCACCGCTCTGGTGCTGATCGACCTGCAAGCCGGCATCACCGCCATGCCCTGCCAGCCCTACGACAGCGCCGCCGTGGTGGCGGTGGGCCGGGATCTGGCCGGGCGCTTCCGCGCCGCCGGCGCGCCGGTGGTGCTGGTGCGGGTGGCCTTCGCCGCCGATTTCGCCGATGCGCCCTCCCAGCCGGTGGATCAGCCGGTGCCGCGCCCGACCGGCGGCCTGCCGGCGGGCTGGAGCGATCTGATGCCGGGGCTGGCCCAGCCCGGCGATCTGCTGATCACCAAGCACCAGTGGGGGGCCTTCTGGGGCACCGACCTGGATCTGCAGCTGCGCCGCCGTGGTGTCGAGACCATCGTTCTGGCCGGCATCGCCACCAGCTTCGGGGTGGAATCCACCGCCCGTCAGGCCTGGGAAATGGGCTATGGTCTTTATGTGGCCGAGGATGGCTGCAGCAACACCGGCCCGGCCGAGCTGCATGATCTGGCCTTCCGCCATGTTTTTCCCCGCCTGGGCCGGGTGGTGCGCAGCGCCGATCTTACCTTCGCCGCGGCGTAAGCGGCGTGCGCTCCCTCCGCTGGCAATGGCTGATCCTGCTGGGGCTGTCGGCGCTGCTGATGGCCGGGCTGGAGGCGGTGCGCCTGCCCGCCGCGCTGATGATCGGCCCCATGCTGGCCGCCATTCTGCTGGTGGCGGGCGGCGGCACCCTGAAACTGCCGCAGGGATTTCTGCTGGCGGCGCAAGGGGTGGTGGGCTGCCTGATCGCCCAGGCCATCCCCGCCGCCTTTCTCGGCGAGGTGCGCGGCCACTGGCCGGTTTTTCTCGCCGCCATTCTATGGGTGATCGTCGCCAGCAGTTTTCTCGGCTGGTTTCTGGCCCGCTGCCGGGTGCTGCCGGGCAGCACGGCGGTGTGGGGCTCCTCGCCGGGGGCGGCCACCGCCATGGTGTTTCTGGCCGAGGCCTATGGCGCCGACGAACGGCTGGTGGCCTTCATGCAGTATTTCCGCGTGGTGCTGGTCTCCTCCTCGGCCTCGGTGCTGGCGCGGGTGTGGACCGGCGCCCACAGCGCCCATGCCCAGCCGGCCATGGTGTGGTTTCCGCCCCTGGCGGCCAAGGCGTTTCCGCCCACCCTGCTGCTGATCACCGTGGGGGTGCTGCTGGCCCGGCGCTTCAGGATTCCCGCCGGGCCGCTGCTGCTGCCCATGGTGCTGGGGCTGCTGTGCCAGGATACCGGGCTCTTCATCCTGCAGCTGCCCCCCTGGCTGCTGGCCTTGAGCTACACTCTGGTAGGCTGGGGCATCGGGCTGCGCTTTTCCCGGGCCATGCTGCGCCATGCCCTGGGGGTGCTGCCGCGCATGACCATTTCCACCCTGGCCCTGATCGCCGTCTGCGCCGTCTTCGGCGTGGTGCTGAGCCATGTGACGGGCATCGATCCTTTGACCGCCTATCTGGCCACCAGTCCGGGCGGCGCCGATTCCATGGCCATCATCGCCAGTTCCACCCGGGTGGACATGCCCTTCGTCATGGCCATGCAGGCCAGCCGCTTCATCACCGTGCTGATTACCGGGCCCTATATCGCCCGGTTTCTGGCCCGGCATATCATACCAACCGGCCAATGAATTGACCGGTTGTATCGTCCCTCGCCGGGCGGCGGCATCCGCCGCCTTGGCCGCTCGCTCAAGGCTCGCTGGATACCGGCCAACACGTCACGTCTACGGTTGACCGGTCTCATTGATCAGCCGTAATGGTTTCCAGCCGGGCCACCGCCCAGCGCGCCGCCTCGGCCACCAGGGGCGCCGGATCGGCGGTCAGGGCCCGGGCCGGAGCCAGCAGGGCCGCCTGGCCGCTGTTGCCGATGGCGATGAGCACATTGCGCAGGAAACGGTCGCGGCCGATGCGTTTGACCGGCGAACCGGCGAAAATCTGGCGGAAGGCGGCATCGTCCAGCGCCGCCAGATCGGCCAGATGCGGGGCCAGCAGTTCGGCGCGCGGCAGATAATCGGCCTCGGCGGTGGGGCGGGCGAACTTGTTCCACGGGCAGGCGGCCAGGCAGTCGTCGCAGCCGTAGATGCGGTTGCCGAGCTGCGGGCGCAGCGCCTCGGGGATCGGCCCCTGATGCTCGATGGTGAGATAGGAGATGCAGCGGCGCGGCTCGATGCGGCCCTTGTCGAGGGCGGCGGTGGGGCAGGCCTGCTCGCAGGCGCGGCACTGGCCGCAGCGGTCGGGCTCGGGCGCGTCGGGCGGCAGCTCCAGGGTGGTATAGATCTCGCCCAGGAACAGCCACGAGCCGAAGCGGCGCGAAACGATATTGGTATGGCGGCCGCGCCAGCCCAGCCCGGCCCGCGCCGCCAGGGGCTTTTCCATCACCGGCGCGGTATCGGTGAAGACCTTGACGGCGCCGCCATGCCGCTCCACCAGCCAGCGGGCCAGGGCCTTCAGGCGTTTTTTCAAGGTATCGTGATAATCGCGGCCGCGGGCGTAGACCGAAACATGGCCGCGCCCCGGCGCCCCCAGCGAGGCCAGGGCATCATGGCCCGGCCCGTAATTTTCGCCCAGCACGATCACCGAGCGGGCCTCGGGCCACAGGCCCTGCGGGCTGGCGCGCTGCTCGAAGCGCTCGGCCAGCCAGGCCATGCCGCCATGGCGGCCCTCGGCCAGATAGGCGGCCAGAGCGTCCGCCGCCCCCGCCACCGCCTGGGCCCCGGTGAACCGCGCCTCGGCGAAGCCCAGGGCCAGCGCCTGGGCGCGGATCTCCTCTTTCAGGCCGTCCGTCACCCTATCCCCGGCCCCGGTAGGGCGGCACGCCCTGATCGGGCAGCCACAGCCCGGCGGGCGGGGCGTCGGTCTGCCAGAACACGTCGATGGGAATGCCGCCGCGCGGATACCAGTAGCCGCCGATGCGCAGCCACGTGGGCGACAGCGCATCCACCAGCCGCTTGCCGATGGACACGGTGCAGGCCTCGTGGAAGGCGCCGTGATTGCGGAACGAGGCCAGGAACAGCTTCAGCGACTTGCTTTCCACCAGAAGCTCGTCGGGCACATAGTCGATGACCAGATGGGCGAAATCAGGCTGGCCGGTAATGGGGCAGAGCGAGGTGAATTCCGGCGCGGTGAAGCGCACCAGATAGGGGGTGCCGGGATGGGGGTTGGCCACGGTTTCCAGCACCGCCGCGTCGGGGCTGGCGGGAATGGCGGCCTTGGCGCCCAGCTGGGTCAGGCTGTCGTAGATCGTTTCCATGGCGGAATTTCCTTTAAAGCGGCGCGATATCGCCGGCCGCCTGACGCTCGGCGAAATCGGCGGCGAAGGCGGACAGGCGCCGTTCGGCGATGGCGGCGCGCAGGCCGCGCATCAGATCCTGATAATAGTGCAGATTATGCCAGGTCATCAGCATCAGCCCCAGCACCTCGCCGGAGCGGGCCAGATGATGCAGATAGGCGCGGCTGTACTGGCGGCAGGCCGGGCAGCAGCAGGCCTCGTCCAGCGGGCGCGGATCGTCCTGGTGGCGGGCGTTGCGGATATTGACCGGGCCGTGCCGGGTAAAGGCCTGGCCGGTGCGGCCCGAGCGGGTGGGCAGCACGCAGTCGAACATATCGATGCCGCGCAGCACCGCGCCCACGATGTCGGCGGGTTTGCCCACCCCCATCAGGTAGCGCGGGCGGTTGCCGGGCAGCAGCGGTGTGGTGAAATCCAGCACGCGGAACATTTCCGCCTGGCCCTCGCCCACCGCCAGGCCGCCCACGGCGTAGCCGTCGAAGCCGATTTCGCGCAGGCGGGTGGCGGAGTCGGCGCGCAAAGCCTCGTAGGTGCTGCCCTGCACGATGCCGAACAGGCCGTAGCCCGGCCGCTCGGCGAAGGCCTCCTTCGAGCGCAGCGCCCAGCGCATGGACAGGCGCATGGACTCCTCGGCCTGGCGCTCGCTGGCGGGGTAGGGCGTGCATTCATCAAAGGCCATGGTGATGTCGGCATCCAGCATGCGCTGGATCTCCATGGACCGTTCCGGGGTCAGAACATGCTTGCTGCCGTCCAGATGCGACTGAAAGGTCACCCCCTCTTCCGACATTTTGCGCAGCTTCGACAGGCTCATCACCTGGAAGCCGCCGGAATCGGTCAGAATGGGGCCGGGCCAGTTCATGAAGCGGTGCAGGCCGCCCAGCCGCTCCACCCGCTCGGCGGTGGGGCGCAGCATCAGATGATAGGTGTTGCCCAGCAGGATCTCGGCGCCGGTGGCGGCCACCGCCTCCGGGGTCATGGCCTTGACCGTGGCGGCGGTGCCCACCGGCATGAAGGCCGGGGTTTGCAGGGCGCCGTGGGCGGTGTGCAGCCGGCCCAGACGGGCGGCGCCGTCCTCGCCCAGTTTTTCCCAGTGGAAATCGGTCATGGGGCGCGCTCCAGCAGCGAGGCATCGCCATAGGAATAGAAGCGATAGCCGTGGGTCATGGCATGGGCATAGGCGCTTCGCATGCGCTCCAGCCCGGCGAAGGCCGAAACCAGCATGAACAGGGTGGAGCGGGGCAGATGGAAATTGGTCATCAGCACATCCACCATGCGGAAACGGTAGCCCGGGGTGATGAAGATCTCGGTGGCGCCGTCGAAGGGGTGCAGCTGCCCGCTGTCGTCGGCGGCGCTTTCCAGCAGCCGCAGCGCCGTGGTGCCCACCGCCACGATGCGCCCGCCGGCGGCGCGGGCGGCGTTGATGCGCGCGGCGGCGGCGGCGGTGATCACGCCCCGTTCGGCATGCATCTTGTGATCGCGGGTATCCTCCACCTTCACCGGCAGAAAGGTGCCGGCACCCACATGCAGGGTCAGGGTCTCGCGGCCGATGCCGCGCCGCTCCAGGGCCTGCAGCAGGGCCGGGGTGAAATGCAGCCCGGCGGTGGGGGCGGCCACGGCGCCGGGATCGCGGGCATAGATGGTCTGATAATCGCGGCGGTCCTGTTCGTCGGCGCCGTGTTCGCGCTTGATATAGGGCGGCAGCGGCAGTTCGCCGTGCGCCTCCAGGGCGGCCATCAGCGCATCGCCGCCGCACTCGAAGGCCAGGGTCACCTCGCCGGCCTCACCCTTTTCCGCCACCGCGGCGGAAAAACCCTCGGCGAAGCGCACCACATCTCCCGCCGCCAGCTTTTTGGCCGGTCGGGCGAAGGCCTTCCACAGCGAAAGTCCCAGGCGCTCGTGCAGCGTCACCTCGATGCCGGCGGTGCCGCGGCGGCCGCGCAGGCGGGCGGGGATCACCTTGGTGTCGTTCAGCACCAGCAGATCGCCGGGGCGCAGCAGAGTGGGCAGATCGCCGACATGGGCGTCGTCCAGGGCGGCGGGGCCGACATGCAGAAGCTTTGCCGCCTCACGTGGGGTCTGGGGGCGCTCGGCGATCAGGGCGCGCGGCAGCTCGAAATCAAAGGCGGATACATCCATGGCGCGGGGTTTGCCAGTTTTGCGTCCCGCCCGTCAATGCAAAAGAGCGTCGGCGCGGGGAGAGGGGCATAGGAATACAGACATGTTGAATAAATCGATACATCCCCTTGGGTCGGCGGAACAAAGCCAAGGTATGGGCGGCTAACGCTATTCCTCCGCCTCTAACACCATAAGACAAAAGACCGCCCCGATAAATTTCGATCTAATGAGAGGATGTTAAATCGCAGATTGCGGGCGGTGAAAGTTTCATAGAAGCATCATCCTGCAAACAACGGGGCGTGGATACTTTCCGCGGTGCGTGATGAAGGGGTAGAAGACAATGGACGCCATAGGATACAGCCTTGATATGCATCCCTCGAGGGATGCTACGCTGAATGCCGGCCACGGTCTTCTTGGCCGCTGGCTTCTGGAATTTTTTCCGGTCTGGTCGGATGTGCCGCCCTACCACGGCGATATCCTGCGGCTGAGGCCGGGGCGCGATCGCCGCACCCCCGCCGCCGCCACAAAACTTTAAACGGATCAGCGCCGCAGCAGCAGCGCTCCCAGCACCGCCACCAGCAGCCAGGGCAGCCAGGCCGGAAACAGGCCGCGGCGCCGCTTTCCTTCCAAAGCCTTCAGGGTATCGGGATGCAGGCGCAGGCCGCCCTCCGCCAGGGCGGTCACCGTCTGTTCGGCGCTTTGCACCAGGCGGGGCAGGCTTTCCAAACCGTTCCACACATGGGCCAGGCCCTGCTTCAGTTTGGCCTGGGGCCCGAGATTGGCCATCATCCACTGTTCGATCAGCGGGCGGGCCAACTGCCACATATTGACCTGCGGATTGAGCCGCCGCCCCACTCCTTCGGCCACCAGCATGCTTTTTTGCAGCAGCAGCAGCTGCGGCTGGGTTTCCATGGCGAAGGTTTCGGTCACCTGGAACAGTTGCCCCAGCAGGCGGGCGATGGAAATCTCGTGCAGCGGCTTGCCCAGGATCGGCTCGGCGATGGAGCGGCAGGCCTGGGTGAAATGGTCGATGGATTTATCGGCGGGCACGAAACCGGCCTGGAAATGCACTTCCGCCACCTTGCGGTAATCGCCGTTCAGGAAACCCAGCAGCATTTCGCCCAGGAAGCGGCGGGTCTGTTCGTCCACCCGGCCGGTAATGCCGAAATCCACCGCCACCAGCTGGCCGTTGGGGGCCAGGAACAGGTTGCCGGGATGCAGGTCGGCGTGAAAGAAGCCGTCGCGGAACACCATGTTGAAGAAGGCGTCGGCGGCGTGCTCGGTCACGGTTTCCAGGTTGTGCCCGGCGGCGGCGATGGCCTCCACCTCGTCGATGGGGATGCCGGTGATGCGTTCCAGGGTCAGCACCCGGCGGGCGGTGCGCTGCCAGTCGATGCGCGGAATGGTGAAGGTGTCGTCGCCCTCGAAATTGTCGCGCATTTCGGCGGCGGCGGCGGCCTCGAAGCGCAGATCCATTTCCAGGACCACCGACTCCTCGAAGGCTTTCACCGAATCCACCAGCCGCAGACGGCGCCAGCGCGGGAACAGGCGCTCGGCCCAGCCGGCCAGCCAGGCGAACAGGGCGATATCGCGGGCGAAGCGCAGCTCCACGCCGGGGCGCAGCACCTTCACCGCCACGTCCTCGCCCTCGGGGGTGGTGGCGAAATGCACCTGGGCGATGGAGGCGGCGGCCACCGGCACGTCGTCGAAGGCGCTGAACACCTGGTCCAGCGGGTGGCCCAGCTCCTCGGCGATGATGGCGCGGGCGGCGGCGGCGGGGAAGGGGGCCAGACGGTCCTGCAGGTCGGACAGATCCCCGGCCACCTCCTCGCCCACCAGGTCGGGCCGGGTCGAGAGGGCCTGGCCCAGCTTGACGAAGGTGGGGCCCAGTTCCTGCAGGGCTTCGGCCAGGCGCTGGCCGGGGCGGCGCTGATTGGCGGCGCTGCTGGCGAAACGGCTTAAAATTCCGGCCAGAAAGCGGCCGCCGTCGCCGGCGCTTTCCAGGGGGAACAGGGCGCCATGGCGGGTCAGGGCGCGGCCGATGGCGGCCAGGCGGGTCAGATTGCGAAGGGTGCGGATCATGCTTTAAAGGCGCCAGCCGGAATGGATGGCGGCGATACCGCCCGACAGATTGCGGTATTTCACCTGCTCGAAGCCGACATCGCGCATGCGCTGGGCCAGGGCCTCCTGCGGCGGAAACTGGCGGATGCTTTCCACCAGATACTGATAGGCCTCGCGGTTGCCGGCCACCAGCTTGCCGATATGGGGCAGAATGCGGAAGCTGTATTCGTCGTAAAGCTTGTCCAGCACCGGTACCACCACCTTGCTGAACTCCAGGCACAGAAAGCGCCCGCCGGGCTTCAGCACCCGCCGCGCCTCGGCCAGGGCCAGATCGATATGGGTGACGTTGCGCAGGCAGAAGGCGATGGTGTAGGCGTCCACCGAACGGTCGGGGAAGGGCAGGTGCTCGGCATCGCCGCACACCCAGTCGATACCGGCCAGGATGTTGCGGTCCACGGCGCGGTCGCGGCCCACCGACAGCATTTCCTTGTTGATGTCGCACACGGTAACGGCGCCGCCGCCCTTGGCGCGGAAGCGGAAGGCGATGTCGCCGGTGCCGCCGCCCACATCCAGCAGGGTCATGCCGGGGCGCGGATGCAGCCAGTCGATCATGGCGGATTTCCACAGGCGATGGATGCCCGCGCTCATCAGATCGTTCATCAGATCGTAGCGCGAGGCCACGCCGTCGAACACGTCGCGCACCAGCGAGGCCTTTTCCTCTTCGCGCACGGTGCGGAAGCCGAAATGGGTGGTGCCGGAATCGGAGGAGGGAGTGTGGTCGGTCATGGGGCGGGAGGATAGCCCAAGGCGGCGCGCCGCGCCACGAAACAAAGGGGGGCGGAAACGGAAAAGCCACCCAAGGGTGGCTTTTTTCGTTCATGGCGGAGAGGGTGGGATTCGAACCCACGATACGCTTTTGACGTATACACACTTTCCAGGCGTGCGCCTTCGACCACTCGGCCACCTCTCCATATGTCCGTCGCCCCTGTCGGGGCGGAACGGACGGGGATTAATATACGAGCGTCTGGGGCAATGCAACCCCTCTGCCGCGCGGCCATGAAAAAACCGGACCGGGAGGCCTCGGTCCGGTTTTCTGGCCGTGCGCCGGGATTACTGGGCGGCGCGGCTGCGGGCCAGCTGATCCTTCAGCTGGCGTTCCATGCTGTCGAAGGCGTCGCGCAGCGCCACGAAGATATCCTCATTCACGTGGGCGTCCTTGGGGTCGCGCTTCACGACCAGCTCGGCGCCCGGCAGAGCGAGATTGATGGTGATGTGGAAGGGCTGGCCTTTCAGATGCAGGTTGCTGGTGTTGCGATGATGCGTTTCCACCACAACCCGACAGGAGGTAAGGCGGTCGCACAGCTGTTCCAGCTTAGCCGCCTTTTCACGAATTCGTTCTTCGACAACGTCCGAATGATCAATGCCGTGGAACGTGATCTGCAAGGGAATCTGCATGAACCTCTCCGTCAAAAACTCAAACCCCGGGAAATGCGCGTCGGGGCTTTTGGGCCGCTTTTCCGCGGCACGTTTCACAGTATACCCGCAATTTTGCGCGAGGGGGTCATATTCATACGCATTCGGCCTCAGAAGAGCAACTTTTGCCGTGTGCGGCGCGGGGCTTGCGCGGCGGGCCGCTTTCCCTCATATCCTGCGGGCGAACAAACCCCGTTGGATGATCTGCAAAGGTTATTTCTGTCATGGCTGAAGAAAAGCTGAGTTTTCAGGCCGAGGTCAGCAAGCTGCTCGATCTCGTCGTGCATTCCCTGTACTCCAACAAGGAAATCTTCCTGCGCGAGCTGATCTCGAACGCCTCCGATGCTTGCGACAAATTGCGCTATGCCGGGCTGACGCAGCCCGAGCTTCTGGACGGCGACGGCGCGTTCCAGATCGTCGTCACCCCGGACAAGGCGGCCCGCACCCTGACCATCGCCGATAACGGCATCGGCCTTAACCGCCAGGATCTGGTGGAAAATCTGGGCACCATCGCCCGTTCGGGCACCGCCGCCTTTCTGTCGACCTTGAGCGGCGACGCCAAGAAGGACATGAGCCTGATCGGCCAGTTCGGCGTCGGGTTTTATTCCGCCTTCATGGTGGCCGAAAAGGTCGAGGTGCTGACCCGCAAGGCCGGGGAAAGCCAGGGCTGGCGCTGGAGCAGCGACGGCAAGGGCGAGTTTACCATCGCCGAGGCCGATGCGGCCCCGCGCGGCGCCAGCATCACCTTGTTCCTGCGCGAGGGTGAGGACGAGTACCTGGAGCCCGAGCGCCTGCGGCGCATCGTTAAAACCTATTCCGATCACATCGCCCTGCCGGTGCTGGTGGCCGACGGCGAAACGCGGGAGGCGGCCAATTCGGCCTCGGCCCTGTGGACCCGCTCCAAGGCCGAGATCAGCCCCGAGCAGTACAAGGAGTTCTACCACCATGTCGGCCATGCCTTCGACGATCCGTGGCTGACCCTGCACTACAAGGCGGAAGGGGCCATCGAATATACCGGCCTGCTTTTTGTGCCCAGCCAGAAGCCGTTCGATATCTTCCATCCCGACCGCAAGCAGCATCTGAAGCTTTACGTCAAGCGGGTGTTCATCACCGACGATTGCGACGAACTGCTGCCCTCCTATCTGCGTTTCCTGCGCGGCGTGGTCGATAGCCAGGATCTGCCGCTCAACATCAGCCGCGAGATGCTGCAGCACAATCCGCTGCTGTCGAAGATCCGCACCGGTCTGGTCAAGCGCGTGCTGGCCGAACTGAAGAAGAAGGCCGCCGACGCCGACTACGCCACCTTCTGGGACAGCTTCGGCGCCGTGCTGAAGGAAGGCCTTTACGAGGATTTCGAGCGCCGCGCCGATCTTTTGGAGCTGTGCCGCTTCCGCACCACCCTGTCGGACGAGCCCATCGCCCTTTCCACCTACATCGCCCGCATGAAGGAGGGCCAGGAGGCCATCTACATGATCACCGGCGATGATCTGGCCGCCCTGAAGAAATCGCCGCAGCTGGAAGGCTTCATCGCCAAGGGCGTCGAGGTGCTGCTGCTGACCGATCCCATCGACGAGTTCTGGCCGGGCGCGGTGGGCAGCTGCCAGGACAAGCCCTTCCGCTCGGCGGCGCAGGGGGGGGCCGATCTTTCGGCCATCACGGGCGGCGAGGGGGCCGACGGCGCGCCCAAGGCCGAGGCGGCGCCCTCGGACGCCATGGCCGCTCTCATCGCCGCCTTCAAGCTGGCTCTGGGCGACGAGGTCAAGGACGTGCGCGCCTCCGACCGTCTGACCGAAAGCGCCGTCTGCCTGGTGGCGGATGAAGGCGATATGGGGCTGCATCTGGAACGCCTGTTGCGCCAGCATCAGCAGGCCGGGGCCCGGCCGCCGCGCATCCTCGAGGTCAACCCCACCCATGCCCTGATCCGCCGTCTGGCCGGCGAGGCCCAGGCCGAGGGCGCCGCCGACCGTCTGGCCGATACCGCCCGTCTGCTGCTGGATCAGGCCCGCATCATCGAGGGCGAGCCCCTGCCGGATCCCGCCGCTTTCGCGCGGCGGTTGGCGGCGCGGCTTTAAGGGGGTAAAAGGAAGGGGGGCTTGGCGAAAGCCCCCCTTTCCCATGGCGTTCAAGGGGCGAAACCCGATCATGGCGGCTTTCCTTCCGTCCGCTTGGCGGCCCGTGGCCGGCCTGCTGCCGCTGCTGTTGCTGGCGGCCTGCGCCCGTCCGCCGGGGCCGGCCGGCGCCGCTCTGCCGGTGGCCGTGGCCGTGGCCGCGCCGCCGTCGCTGGACGAGGCGGTGCTGCGCCGGGCGGCGGAGTTGGGCGATGCCGGAGCGCAAACGGCGCTGGGCAAGCTTCTGCTGCAAAAGGGCTCTTATTTCGAACCGGCCCCGGCGGGCGTGGACTGGCTGGAAAAGGCGGCGGGGCAGGGCTCGGGCGAGGCCCGGCTGGCCCTGGCCTATCGCTATCGCGCCGCCTATTGCGGCAATGGTCCGCTGGCCCGGCGCGACAAATGCGAAAAATCCCGCCGCTGGTTCCGGGCCGAGGCCGAAACCGGCGACGTGGAGGCCATGACCAGCCTGGTCTTCATGCTGCCGCGCCCGCCCTTCAACGATCCCGCCGCCGCCTACTATTGGGCCCTGGTGCGCGAACGCCAGCAGGGCCTGCCGCCCACCGCCTGGGTCGAGGATGCCGCCTGCCTGAAGGCCGGTCTGCCGGGGCGGGTGGCCCAGGCCGAGGAGGGCCGGGCCAACGGCTGGCAGGTGCGCTGGGCGCGGGCCGAGTAAGATTCCGCTTGGATTACGGGTGCGCTTTCTCTTATGGTGCCGCCTCATGATCGCTGGAGGCTGGTTCGTCTCTGCTTTGAGAGACGTTGCCAATCGTATGATCGGGGCCGCCGTTTGAGGCCGCCCGCGCATGACGCAGTCTTCTCTGACAAAGAGTCCCTCCCGCGTGCTTTGCAAGCGCCTGTCCACGGCTGGACGGGCCGATTTTTCATGCCGAAGGGATTCTATCCGTGTCATTTGCCGATCTTTCCTTGCATCCGCTGCTGCTGAAGGCCCTGGAGGCCGAAGGCTATACCGAGGCGACGCCGGTGCAGGCCGCCGCCATTCCCGCCGGTCTGGAGGGCCGCGATCTGCTGGCCACCGCCGAAACCGGCACCGGTAAAACGGCGGCCTTCCTGCTGCCGGCCTTGAGCCGCCTGGTGGACAAGATGCCGCGTCCGGCCGGGGCGCCGCGCATCCTGGTGCTGGCCCCCACCCGCGAACTGGCCCGCCAGGTGCTGCAAAGCGCCCGCGTGCTGGGCAAGTTTATGCGTCTCAACACCGTGGAGCTGGTGGGCGGCATGCCCTACCGCGATCAGCTGCGCCTGCTGGCCCGTCCGGTGGATGTGGTGGTGGCCACCCCGGGCCGCCTGATCGACCATGTGCAGCGCGGCCGCCTGTTCCTGGATGGCGTCGAGGTGCTGGTGCTGGACGAGGCCGACCGCATGCTGGATATGGGCTTCCTCGAGGATGTGGAGGCGGTGGCCGCCGCCTGCGGGCCGCAGCGCCAGACCATGCTGTTCACCGCCACCCTCGATCAGCGCATGGGCCGTCTGGCCGAGCGGCTGCTGAAGGATCCGGTGCGGGTGGCGGTGGAACGCACCGAAACCGCGCCGCTGATCGAGCAGCGTCTGCATCATGCCGACGATCTCACCCATAAGCGCCGCCTTCTGCACCATTTCGCCGACCAGTCCGAGGTGTCCAAGGCCATCATCTTCGCCGCCACCAAGCGCGATGCCGATACCCTGGCCCGCGAACTGCTGGATGCCGGCCATGCCGCCGGCGCCCTGCACGGCGATATGAGCCAGGGCCAGCGCAACCGCACCCTGGAGCAGCTGCGCCAGGGCCGCATCCGCCTGCTGGTGGCCACCGATGTGGCGGCGCGCGGCATCGATGTGCGCGACATCAGCCATGTCATCAATTTCGATCTGCCCCGCGTGCCCGAGGATTACGTGCACCGCATCGGCCGTACCGGCCGGGCCGGGGCCGAGGGCGTGGCCATTTCCCTGGCCTCCCGCGCCGACCGCGAGGCCCTGCAGCGCATCGAACTTTATCTGAAAACCCGCATGGCGGTGCATGTGGTGCCGGGGCTGGAGCCCAAACGGCCGCTGAGCGCGGCTCCCGCCGCCCGCCCCGCCGGCAAGGGCCGTCCCTTCGTCAAAAGCGGCAAGGGCCGTCCGGGCGGCAAGCCCGGTGGTCCGCGCACCGACCGTCCGCACGCCGACCGTCCGCATCAGGGGGCCGGGCACGGCCATGCCGCGCGGTCGGGCGAAGGCCGCAAGGAGGGCGGGCAGGCCCCGCGTCCGCGCAAATCGGCCGGGCGGGGGTAATCATTCCCGGTTGATAACGATCTCGGGCGCCGGGCAGGGATAAACCCCATCTTGCTTTTCCCGGCGCCCGACGCGATTCTGACGGCATCATGGATGCTTTTCCTCGGGCCGGCCGGATCGTGGCGGTGCTGGGCCCCACCAATACCGGCAAAACCCATCTGGCGCTGGACCGCATGCTGGGGCATGCCAGCGGCATGATCGGCTTTCCCCTGCGCCTGCTGGCGCGGGAGAATTACGAGCGCATCGTCCGCCTGAAGGGGGCGGGCGCGGTGGCGCTGCTGACCGGCGAGGAAAAGATCCTGCCGCCGCATCCCCGCTGGTTCGTCTGCACGGTGGAAAGCATGCCGCTGGACCGCCCGGTGGAATTCCTGGCGGTGGACGAGATCCAGCTGTGCGCCGATCCCGATCGCGGCCATGTCTTCACCGATCGCCTGCTGCATGCCCGCGGCCGCGCCGAAACCATGTTTCTCGGCGCCGATACCATCCGGCCGCTGCTGCGCCGCCTGGTGCCGGGGGTGGAATTTCTGGCCCGGCCGCGCTTTTCCAGCCTGAGCTATAGCGGGCCGCGGAAATTGACGCGTCTGCCCGGCCGCTCGGCCATCGTGGCCTTCTCGGCGCAGGATGTGTATGCCATCGCCGAGCTGGTGCGCCGCCAGCGCGGCGGCGCGGCGGTGGTGCTGGGGGCCTTGAGCCCGCGCACCCGCAATGCCCAGGTCGGGCTCTATCAGGCCGGCGAGGTGGAGTATCTGGTGGCCACCGACGCCATCGGCATGGGCCTGAACATGGATGTGGATCATGTGGCCTTCGCCGCCCTGCGCAAGTTCGACGGCCGGGTGCCCCGCGCCCTCGACGCCGCCGAGGTGGCGCAGATCGCCGGGCGGGCCGGGCGGCATATGAACGACGGCACCTTCGGCACCACCGCCGATCTGCCCGGCATCGACGACGATGTGGTGGAGGCGGTGGAAAGCCACGCCTTTCCGCCCCTGAAGCGCCTGCACTGGCGCAATGCCGATCTGCGCTTCACCTCGGTGCCGGCGCTGCTGGCCTCGCTGGGGCGCCTGCCCGACGATCCCGGCCTGATGCGGGCCCGCGACGCCGACGATCAGCTGGTGCTGCAGGCCCTGGCCCGCGACGACGAGGTGATGGCCCTGGCCAATCACCCCGACCGGGTGCGGCTGCTGTGGGAGGTGTGCCAGGTTCCCGATTTCCGGAAAATTCTGGCCGATCATCACAGCCGCCTGCTGGGCACCCTGTTCCGCCATCTGGCGGCCCGCCCCGGCCGCCTGCCCGCCGACTGGCTGGAGGCGCAGGTGCGCCGCCTCGACCGGACCGACGGCGACATGGACACCCTGACCGCCCGCATCGCCCATGTGCGCACCTGGACCTATATCAGCCACCGTCCCGGCTGGGTGCCCGACGCCGCCGCCTGGCAGGAGCGCACCCGGGCCATCGAGGACCGCCTGTCCGACGCCCTGCACGAGCGGCTGACCCAGCGCTTCGTCGACCGCCGCACGGCGGTGCTGGTGCGGCGGCTGAAGGATCAGGACGATCTGCTGGCGGCGGTGGCCGGGTCGGGCGAGGTGCTGGTGGAGGGGCAGTTCGTCGGCACCCTCGACGGCTTCCGCTTCCAGGCCGATCATGCCGAGGGGGCGCATGCCGTCCGCGCCGTCAACGCCGCCGCCCAGCGGGCCCTGAAAAGCGAAATCGCCCACAGGGTCAGCCGGCTGGCCGCCGAGCCCGACGAGGCTTTCGGCCTGGACGGGCAAGGCCGCATCCACTGGCGCGGCGCGGCGGTGGCGCGGCTGGCGGCGGGGCCGGACATGCTGCGGCCCGTGGTGGCGCTGCTGCCCTCGGATCTGATCGCGGCGGCGGCGCGCGAGGCCTTGCAGCGGCGGCTGTCGGCCTGGCTGCGCGATCATCTGGCCCTGGCGGCGGCGCCCTTGATGCGGGCGCTGGCCGCCGCGCTGCCGGGTCCGGCGCGGGGGCTGGTCTATCAGCTGGGGCTGGGGCTGGGTTCGATGCCGCGGGCCGGGGCCGAGCCGCTGCTGGCGGCGCTCACTCCCGGCGACCGCAAGGCCCTGGCCCGCCTGGGGGTGCGTCTGGGGGTGGAAAGCCTTTATCTGCCCGAGATGCTGAAGCCGGCGGCCCAGGCCCTGCGCGCCCTGCTGTGGTCGGCCTGGGCCGGGCGCGAGGTGCCGCCGCCGCCGCCGGGCCGGGCCTCGCTGGTGATGGCGGACGGGGTGCCGCCCGCCTTCTACGAGGCCATCGGCTTCCGCCCGCTGGGGGGGCGGGCGCTGCGGCTGGATCTCTTGGAACGCTTTACCGCCGAACTGCGCGGCCTGGCCCGCCAGGGGCCGTTCGCGCCGCCGCCGGCGCTGCTGCCGCCGCTGGGCCTGCCGCAGGCCGATCTGCCCGCTGTGCTGGCGGCTCTGGGCTACCGCCGCCAGGACGGCGGGGCCGGGCCGGCGCTTTATGCCGCCGCGCGCCGCGCCGCGCCGCCGCGCCGGGGGCGCCCGCGCCCGGCGGCGGACTCGCCCTTTGCCGCGCTGCGGCATCTGATACCAACCGGCCAATGAGTCGTGTCATACCGGCCAACCATTGAGGTGACTCGTTGGCCGGTCTCCAGCGAGCATTGAGCGAGCGGCCAAGGCGGCGGATGCCGCCGCCCGGCGAGGGACGATACAACCGGTCAATTCATTGGCCGGTTGGTATCAATGGTTGGCCGGTCTGAAACATTAGGATAGCGGAACGATGCCGGACGGCGCCATGCGTATCGATCAGTGGCTGTGGTTCGCCCGCCTGTGCAAAAGCCGCGGCCTGGCCCAGACACTGATCGGGCAGGGGCTGGTGCGGCTTAACCGCCAGGCGGTGGCGAAGGCCGGAACGCCGTTGCGGCCGGGCGACGAGGTGGCCCTGCCGCAAGGCCGCCAGCAGCTGCGTCTTAAGGTGCTGGCCCTGGCCGGACGGCGCGGCCCCGCCGCCGAGGCGGCCGGCCTTTATCTGCTGCTTGACCGCCTGCCCCGCGACGACGATGTATAGCAGGGCGTGAAAAGGCCTTGTCCGGGTGGGGTTGCCCGTTCGCCCCGGCTTATGCTAGAGCAGGCGCCTTACATGCCGGCCGCGCCCGGCCGGTTCGCCGGGGGGTACCGGCGCATCCATTGGCATTGGGAGGGAAGCATGGCGTACGTGGTTACGGAAAACTGCATCAAGTGCAAATTCACCGATTGCGTGGAAGTCTGTCCGGTGGACTGCTTCTATGAGGGTGAGAACTTCCTGGTCATCAATCCCGACGAATGCATCGATTGCGGCGTGTGCGAGCCGGAATGCCCGGCCGAGGCCATTTATCCCGACAGCGAGGCCAAGGCCGCCAACTGGGCCGAGGTCAACCGCAAATACGCCGCCGAATGGCCGAACATCACCCGTAAGATCGATCCTCTGCCCGGCGCCGAGCAGGCCAAGGGCGAAGCCGGCAAGGCGTCGGCCTTAAGCCCCAAGCCCGCCGCCCGCTAAAGCTCCGGCCAAGCGCGTTCGCCTGCGGTCTGGGCGGCGCCTGGTGCGGCAAAACAGAGCGCGGCGCCGCCGGGAACAGGGGGCCGACTATCCGAGAGGACGATGCTCCTCCTCCGAATGTCTTCTCGGATTCTTCTGTTCGTCATAAAGCGATCATGCTATAAGAAGCATTCCGCCGAGCTGTGCTTGGCGGAGCCGGAGGGTTGCCTTCCGGGCCGCCCAAGAGGCGGCCCATGGGAGCGGCAGCTCTGCAACGCAACAGTTTGATGTTTTTCGGATCGACCGCTGATGCGGACGGTGCGCGGCCTTTTTGTCGTCTGCGCCCTGTTCGTTCTGTTGGCCTGCCGGATGCGACCGCTCTTGAGGATGGTGGAAAAAATGCGCGTCAATGAACCGTTCAACGAAGGCGATCTCGTGGTGTATCCGACCCATGGCGTCGGCAAGGTGGCGGCCATCGAAAAGCAGCATATCGCCGGCCACGAGCTGGAACTGTTCGTCATCACCTTCGACCGCGACCGCATGACCCTGCGCATTCCCGTGCCCAAGGCCAAGAATTCCGGCCTGCGCAAGCTCTCGACCCGCTCGGTGATGGACGAGGCCCTGGGCACCCTGGCCACCCGCGCCAAGATCAAGCGCGCCATGTGGAGCCGCCGCGCCCAGGAATACGAGGCCAAGATCAATTCGGGCGATCCCCTGGCCATCGCCGAGGTGGTGCGCGATCTGCACCGCAACGCCAATCAGCCCGACCAGTCCTACAGCGAACGCCAGATCTACGAGGCGGCTTTGGACCGTCTGGCCTGCGAACTGGCGGCGGTGGAACGCATCCAGCCGGATGAAGCCACACAAAAACTGGAAAAACTGCTCGACGCGGCTTAATCTCGCCGCGGGTGGCGTGCGGCGGCTTTAAGGGGGCCTGCCGGCGCCGGTAACGCCGAAGCGAGGGGAGCAGCGCCAGGCCGCATGTCGGAACAGACCTTATTCGCGACCTTGCGCGCCGAGTCCCGCATCTGGGCCGTGGCCGCCATTCATGGCGCGGTGGACCGCCTGCGGGCGCTGCATGGCCAGCTGGGGCCGTTGTTCGAGCCCGGTGATCAGCTGGTTTATCTCGGCAACTATTCCGGCCACGGCCCCGCCGTGCGCGAAACCATCGATGAACTGCTGCTGTTCCGCCGCGCCCTGCTGGCCCTGGGCGGGGTGGAGTGCGACGATATCGTCTATCTGCGCGGCGGCCAGGAGGAAATGTGGCACAAGCTGCTGCAGTTGCAGCTGGCCCCCAATCCGCAGCAGGTGCTGCACTGGATGGTGGAGCAGGGCATCCAGCCCACCATCGAGGCCTATGGCGCCCGGGTGGACGACGCCCTGCTGGCCGCCCGCGACGGCATCCTCTCCCTGACCAAATGGACCAGCCAGCTGCGCCAGACCCTGCGCGGCTTCGACGGCCATACCGCCCTGACCAGCGTGCTGCGCCATGCCGCCTTCACCGCCGACGGCAGTCTGCTGTTCGTGCATGCGGGCATCGATCCGTCGCGGCCGCTGCTGGCGCAAAGCGACAGTTTCTGGTGGGGCGGCGGCAGTTTTCAGCAGATCGAAGAGCCGTTCGAGCATTACCGCCGCATTGTGCGCGGCTACGACCGCCGCCATGGCGGCGTGCAGGAAACCGCCGCCACCATGACCCTGGACGCCAATTGCGGCTTTGGCGGGCCGTTGCTGGCCGCCTGCTTCGCGCCCGGTGGCGAACTGATTAACACCATTAGCGCATAGGCCGCATTCTAAATACCACTTGCGGGAAGTGATTTGCTTCGCTAATTTTCACAAAGTTTTTTGTGAATAGCGGAGGCAGCGGTGTCCATCGCGGGAAAGCGGGTTCTGCTGATCATTTCCGGCGGCATCGCCGCCTATAAAAGCCTGGATCTCATCCGCCGCCTGCGGGAACGCGGCGCTTCGGTCGGCTGCGTGCTGACCCGGGGCGGCGCCCAGTTCGTCACGCCGCTGTCGGTGTCGGCCCTGGCCGGCGAGGCGGTGCACGACGATCTCTTCGCCCTTACCGACGACAGCGGCATGGGGCACATTCAGTTGTCGCGCCAGGCCGATCTGGTGGTGGTGGCTCCGGCCAGCGCCGATCTGCTGGCCAAGATGGCCGCCGGTCTGGCCGATGATCTGGCCTCGACCCTGCTGCTGGCCAGCGACAAGCCGGTCCTGGTGGCCCCGGCCATGAACAGCCAGATGTGGCGCCATGCCGCCACCCAGGCCAATCTGGCCACCTTGCGCGGGCGGGGCGTGCGGCAGGTGGGGCCGGCGGCTGGCGATCTGGCCTGCGGCGAGGTGGGCGAAGGCCGCCTGGCCGAGGTGCCGGCCATTCTCTCCGCTATCGAAACGATTCTTGGGGCGCCGCAGCCGCTGGCCGGGCGCCGCGCCCTGGTCACCAGCGGCCCCACGTTCGAACCCATCGATCCGGTGCGGTACATCGGCAACCGCTCCTCGGGCAAGCAGGGCCATGCCATCGCCGCCGCCCTGGCGCGGCTGGGGGCCGAGGTCACCCTGATCAGCGGTCCGGTGGCCCTGGCCGATCCCGCCGGGGTGCGCACGGTCCGGGTGGAAACCGCCCGGGAGATGCTGGCGGCGGCCAAGGCCGCGCTGCCGGCCGATATCGCCGTTTGCGCCGCCGCCGTGGCCGATTGGCAGGTGGTCAACGCCCTGCCGCAAAAGCGCAAGAAGGAGGCGGGTGCGCCGCCGCCGGTCATCGAACTGGCCGCCAATCCCGATATTTTGGCCACCCTGGCGGCGCCGGGGCCCTTGCGCCCGGCCCTGGTGGTGGGGTTTGCCGCCGAAACCGAAAACCTGCGGGAGCATGCCGCCGCCAAACTGGCGCGCAAGGGCTGCGATCTGATTGTCGCCAACGATGTTTCGCCGGCCAGCGGCACCTTTGGCGGCGACCACAACAGCGTGGTGCTGGTGTCGGCCACCGGGGCCGAGCCCTGGCCGCGTCTGGACAAGGACGAGGTGGCGGCGCGGCTGGCCGCCTGGATCGCCGCCGCCCTGACGGAAGGAGACAAAATCTGATGACTGCCGTTCCCATCCGTGTGCAGCGCCTGGCGCACGGGGCCGATCTGCCGTTGCCGGCCTATGAAACCGCCCATGCCGCCGGCCTCGATCTGGCCGCCGCCCTGGCGGCGCCGCTGCAGCTGGCCCCCGGCGCCCGGGCCCTGGTGCCCACCGGCCTGGCCATCGCCCTGCCCGAGGGCTACGAGGCCCAGGTGCGCCCGCGCTCGGGCCTGGCGGCCAGGCAGGGGGTGACCGTGCTGAACAGCCCCGGCACCATCGATGCCGATTACCGGGGCGAGGTCAAGGTGATCCTGATCAATCACGGATCCGAAACGTTTACCGTGACGCACGGCATGCGCATTGCCCAGATGGTGGTGGCGCCGGTGGTGCGGGCGGTGTGGGAAGACTGCGCCGAACTGCCCGGCAGCGACCGTGGCGCCGGCGGCTTCGGCTCGACCGGCCTGACCCGGCCGTAAGCAAGGAACAGACCGATATGTTGCGTCCTTCGAAAAAGATGCTCTACGCCATCGAGGCGGTGCTGGATATTGCCTATCACGCCGGCGGCGAGCCGGTGCAAAGCCGCGAGATCACCCGCCGCCAGGGCATTCCCCGCCGCTATCTGGAGCAAACGCTGCAGCAGCTGGTGCGCGCCGGCATTCTGACCGGCGTGCGCGGCCCGCGCGGCGGCTATCGGCTGGCGCGGGAACGCCGCCGGGTGTCGGTGGGCGAGATCGTGCGGGTGGTGCGGGCCCTGGAGGCGGTGGAGGATGCGCCCGAGGATCTGCCCAGCTCCGATCTGGGCCTGCAGGTGATCCGCCCCATGTGGACCGATCTGCAGGACGAGCTGATGCGCCGTCTGGATGCCATTTCCGTCGATGATCTGTGCCAGACGGCGCATCAGAACGGAATCTTGAGCGAGGTGGCGCAGAAAATGGATTTTACGATTTGAAACTGGAGTGTGTGGATATTATATTCATCACAAGGTGTAAAATCATCAATTTCACATTTTGAGCGAGGGCAATTATGACCGACAGCGCTTTCCGCGGCCGCATCTACGACAGCATCATCGAAACCGTCGGCTCCACGCCGCTGGTGCGTATGAAAAAGCTGGCGGCCGAAGCCGGGGTTAAGGCCGATATCGTCGGCAAGCTGGAATTCTTCAATCCGCTGGCCTCGGTGAAGGACCGCATCGGCCTGGCCATGGTGGAGGCGGCGGAAGCCGAGGGCCGCCTGAAGCCCGGTGCCGTGATCATCGAGCCCACCTCGGGCAATACCGGCATCGCCCTGGCCTTCGTGGCCGCCGCCAAGGGCTATCGCCTGATCCTGACCATGCCGGAAAGCATGTCCATCGAACGGCGCAAGATGCTGGCGCTGCTGGGCGCCGAACTGGAGCTGACCCCCGCCGCCAAGGGCATGACCGGGGCGGTGCGCCGCGCCGAGGAGCTGGCCCGGGAAATTCCCAACGCCGTGATCCTGCAGCAGTTCGAAAATCCGGCCAATCCCGCCGTGCATGCCCGCACCACCGCCGAGGAGATCTGGGCCGATACGCATGGCAAGGTGGATATCCTGGTGTCGGGGGTTGGCACCGGCGGCACCGTGACCGGCGTGGGCAAGGCGCTGAAGGCGCGCAATCCGGCCATCAAGGTGGTGGCGGTGGAGCCCGAGGACAGCCCGGTGCTGTCGGGCGGCGCGCCCGGCCCGCACAAGATCCAGGGGATCGGCGCCGGCTTCATCCCCGGTGTGCTGGACCGCGCGGTGATCGACGAGGTTTTGCAGATCAGCAACGAATCCGCCTTCGCCACCGCCCGCAAGGTGGCCCGCCTCGACGGCGTGCCGGTGGGCATTTCCTCCGGCGCGGCCCTGGCGGCCTCGCTGGAACTGGCGGCCCGTCCGGAAAATGCCGGCAAGCTGATCGTGGCCATCATCCCCTCCTTCGCCGAACGCTATCTCTCCACGGCGCTGTTCGACGGCATCGCCTGAAACATCTGTCCGGCGGCTCGCTTTTCGCGGGCCGCCGGGGTATGAACGGGGCATGGACTTCAGCGAAGACCAGATGCGGCGCTACGCCCGCCATATCATCCTGCCGGAAATCGGCGGGGTGGGGCAGGCGCGCCTGCTGCGGTCGCGGGTGCTGGTGGTGGGGGCCGGCGGTCTGGGCTCGCCGCTGATCCTCTATCTGGCCGCCGCCGGGGTCGGCACCATCGGCGTGGTGGACGACGACCGCGTCGATCTGACCAATCTGCAGCGCCAGATCCTGCACCGCGGCGAAGATATCGGCCAGCTCAAGGTGGACAGCGCCGCCCGCCAGGTGGCCGCCCTCAACGGCGATGTGCGGCTGGTGCGCCATCCCGAGCGCCTGACCCGCCATAACGCCGCCGCCCTGCTGGCCGGATACGACGTGGTGGCCGATGGCTCCGACAGCTACGCCACCCGGCTGCTGGTCAACGATGCCTGCCGGCTGGCCGGCAAAACCCTGGTTTCGGCGGCGGTGCTGCGCTTCAACGGCCAGCTCGCCACCTTCCGCCCCGGCGGGCCCTGCTACCGCTGCCTCTATCCCGCCCTGCCCGGCGCCAACGAGGCGCCGTCCTGCGCCCAGGCCGGCATTCTGGGGGCCATGGCCGGGGTGATGGGCAGCCTGCAGGCGGTGGAGGTGTGCAAGGAACTGCTGGAGCTTGGCGACAGCCTGGCCGGATCGCTGCTGGTGGTGGATCTGCTCACCACCTCGTTCCGCAAGGTGCGGCTGCCGCAAGATCCCCATTGCCCGCTGTGCGGCAGCCATCCTACCCTGCATGATCTTTCCGGCCATGGCGAGGCGGAGACCGGCTGTGGCTGAGCGGCCCGACAAACTGTCGCTGGTGCTGTTTTCCGGCAGCTACGACAAGGTGCATTACGCCCTGGCCCTGGCGGCGGCGGCCCTGGCCAATAACGGCGCGGCCACGTTGTTCTTCACCATGGGGGCGGCGCGCGCCCTGCTGGCCGCCGATGGGCAGGGGCCGGGCTGGCGGCATCTGCATCCCGGCGAAAACGGCCTGCCGCCGCTGGAAGCCGACGCCGCCCTGACGGCCAGGGGCCTGGGCGGTTTCGAGGAACTGCTTCAGGCCTGCATCGCCCTGGGGGCCACGGTCATGGTGTGCGAAATGGGGCTGAAGGCCCTGGGGCTGGATCTGTTGCAGCTTCGCAATGATATTGCGGTGACGCCGGGGGGTCTGGTCAGCTTCCTGACCGATGCCTCGGCGCAAGGGGGGATGCTGTTTATTTAGGGAGTGCGCCGCCGTGAGCGATCTGAAACCCCGGGTCTCCAAGGAGGAGACCTTCGACAGGCTGGAGATCCGTTTGGGCCGGGTGGTCGAGGTGGAACCGGAGCCTTCGGCCCCCAAGCCTGCCTATCGGATCGTGGCTGATTTCGGCAAATATGGCCGCCGTACCACGGTGGGGCGTTTCACCTGCCATGGGGCCGAGGCGCTGCGCGGCCAGTTGATTATGGGCGTGCTTAATTTCGAGCCGCGCGCCATCGGTGCCGTGGTTTCTGAATTTTTGATGCTGGGGGTGCAATATCCCAAGGCCGACAGTGGCGAGGCGACCTTCATCACCCCGGCGGCCCCGGCCAAGATCGGCGGCAAACTGTTTTAAAACAAGGCGGCATGCTCGGCCAGCCAAGCGTCCACCAGGGCGGACTCCCCGCCTTGGGCCGGATGGAAATCAAGGCGTAAATAGTGCCGCCACAGCGGCGGCAACAGGCGCGGGAGGTCCTCCCGACCCAGCAGGAACCGGGCGGCCTGACGCCAGGTGGCGGGTTTGCGCCATAGACCCGACAGCAGCAGATTGAGCATGGTTTGCAGGGTCAGATCCAGGCAGAACAGCAGGCTGACATACAGAAACCAGCCGAGGCGCTGTTTGCGGCCGCCGCCGAGGCGGTGATAAAGATCGAAGGCCACGGCGCGGTGTTCCCATTCCTCCACGGCGTGCCATTGCCATAGCAGACGCATGGCCGGCTCGCAGCCTTCCAGCCACTGGGGATGGCCCAGCAGCAATTGCGCGAAGACCGCCGTGAAATGTTCGTAGGCCATGGTGATGGCCAGATGGGTGCGGGGACTGAGGGCGCGGGAGAGGCGGATGCGCCAAGCCACCACCGGCTCCACCAGATTGCGCAGTCCGGTTTGGCGCAGACGCCGGTTCAGGCGGCGATGCAAGGTGCTGTGGCTGACCTCCTGACCGATAAAGGCGTGGACCAGAGCGCGGTCCTCCTCACGCTCCAGCAAGGGCAAGGCCTGGTTTGCCGCCGCGATGAAATAACCCTCGCCCACCGGGAAACATTGCGATAGGGCATTGAACACTTGGCTGCGGAACCCATCGCCGCCCAGCCAGTCGGGCGACAGCGACAGATCCTCGATGGCGATGGCGGGGTGGCGAACGGTGGGAATGGTCATGCGATCCTCCGGTGCGGGCTGGACCGGATGACGATACTGGGCAATGCTCAGGGTCCAAACTCGCATTTGACAGGAGCGTCTTCATGTCGCCCGGATCAGATCAAGCCATTCAGTCTATGCGAAAAAAACCCAGGCAGGCGCGGTCCTGGACCACGGTGCGGACGCTTTTCGAGGCCACCCTTCAGATTTTGGAACAGGAGGGGGAGGCGCGTCTCACCACCAATCGGGTGGCGGAACGCGCCGGGTTCTCCATCGGCACGCTGTATCAGTATTTCCCCGATATGGACGCTGTTTTGCAGACCATGATCGATCTGGAACGTCGGCGCGTCATGGCCGATCTTGATGCTCTGCTGGATCGGGCCGAACGGGACGGCACCGGGCTGGAAGCGGTGCTGACCGCGTTTATCCACATCATTACCGAGGCGTTCGGGCGGGGTAATGCCGCCCGCCGCCTACTGTTGAAACGGGCCTGGAAACTGGACCATACCCCGCCGGTGGTGGCGGCCAAGCAGCAGATCGCCGCCCGCATCCTGAAATTTTTACAGATACGGAATGATCCACGTTATCCGCCGCCGGATCCGCAGCGGCTGTTTCTGGCGACCCGTTCAGTACTGGGCGCTCTGCGCGCCGCCGTGCTGGAGGAGGCGGCGCTTCCCGACGATCCGGGGTTTGAGCCGTTGCTGGTGAGGCTGGCCTTGGGGACGCTGGCCGCTACCCCACCAGTCCTTTGAGGCGGGTGGTGACCGGGCCGGGATGGCCGCCGCCGATGGCATGGCCGTCCACCATCACCAGGGCACGGATGCCCGCGGCGTTGGTGAGGAAGGCTTCGCTGGCGACGGCCAGATCGGCGGGGTGGAGGGGGGCGGTGCCGGCGCCCAGGCGGTCGATGACGTCGGCGCGCATGACGCCGGGCAAAGCGCCATCGGCCACCGGCGGGGTCAGAACCGCGCCATCGATGACCAGGAACAGGTTGGCGATGGTGCTTTCCGCCAGACGGCCCTGGCTGTTCAGCAGCAGGGCGTCGTCGGCCCCGCGCGCCGCCGCTTCGCGCCGCGCCAGCAGATTGTCGATATAATTCAGGGTTTTGAAACGGCTGGCCGGGGAAAATTCATTGCGCCGGGTGACGGTGGCGAGGATGGCCCGCGCCGGGGCGGGGTCCGGCACCGCCGGGGCGAGGGTGATCAGCAGGGTGGGCTGGGGCTGGGCGGGCGGCAGCAGGCCGCGCGGGGCCGGGCCGCGGGTCAGGGTCAGGCGCAGCAGGCCGTCCGCCTGGGAGTGGGCTTTGGCCAGGGCGAGCATGGCCTCGGCGATGTCCGTGTCGGAGCGGGGCGCCTGAAAGCCCAGGCAGTCGGCTCCGGCCCGCAGGCGGGCCAGATGGGCGGCCAGATGCCGCACCTTGCCGCCTTTCAGGCATAGGGTTTCGAACAGGCCGTCGGCCAGGGTCAGGCCCCGATCGCTGGGATCGATACGGGCGGCCGCCTCGTCCAGCAGGGAACCGTTCAACCACACCGTCATGATGGTCCTTCCAGGCTTGCGATCATGGCCCGCGCCTTGACCAGGGTTTCCTCATATTCCGCCTGCGGATCGGAATCGGCAACGATGCCGCCGCCGGCCCGGGCCATGACCCGGCCCCGGGTTACGGTCAGGGTGCGGATGGCGATATTACTGTCCATGCGGCCATCGCCGCCGATCCAGGCCAGGCTGCCGAACACCGGGCCGCGCCGCCGCGGTTCCAGTTCGGCGATGATTTCCATGGCTCGCACCTTGGGGGCGCCGGTGATGGAGCCGCCGGGGAAACAGGCCCGCAGCAGATCCAGCGGTCCGGCGCCTTGGGCCAGCTGCCCGCTGACCGCCGAAACCAGATGATGCACCGTGCTGAAGCGTTCAACGGTGAAAAGTTCGGGAACCCGCACGCTGCCCGGCCGGCACACCCTGGCCAGATCGTTGCGCATGAGATCGACGATCATCAGATTTTCCGCCCGATCCTTGGCCGATGCGGCCAGATCGGCGGCCAGGGCCGCGTCGGCGGCGGCATCGGCGCCGCGCGGGCGGGTGCCCTTGATAGGGCGGGTTTCCACGCCGCCGGCGCCGTCCACCGCCAGGAAGCGCTCCGGCGAGGCCGACAGCAGGGCAGTGTCCGGCCCCAGGCTCAGGCAGGCGGCGAAAGGGGCGGGTGCCAGATGGCGCAGGCGGCGGTAGAGCATGAAGGCCGACAGGCCGGCGGGCAGCGGCGCGCTGAAGCGCTGCGACAGATTGGCCTGGAAGATGTCGCCGGCATGGATATAGGCGAGGACGCGGGCGATGGCGGCACGGTAGCTGTCGGCCTCCTGCTCGGCGGTGAAGCGGGCGGTGGCCGACCAGTCGAGGGGGGGCAGCGGCGGCGCCGCCTCCAGATCGGCGGCCAGGGCGCGGGCGACGGCCTCGGGGCCGATCACCCAGGCCCGGCCCGCGGCATGATCCCAGGCGGCGATGCAGTCGAACAGGCCCATGGCCAGGGGCGGCAGGGCGAGATCGTCGGGCTGATGCTCGGGCAGGCGCTCCACCTCGCGGCCCAGGTCATAGCCGAGAAAGCCGGCCAGGCCGCCCTGGAACGGCGGCAGGCCGGGCAGCGGCTCCTGGCGCGGCAGCAGCCGGGCCAGGGCCTGGAAGGCGCCCCGGCCCTCGGTGAGCACGGCGCGCGGGCGCAAACACAGATAGCTGTAGCGGCCCCGCCCGGCCGTTTCGGCGGCGCTGTCCAGCAGCAGGGCGAAGGGCGCTTCGGCATGGGGGGCGAAGGCGGTCAGCGGACAAGGCTGCGCCAGGGGAACCGCGATGCGGGACAAGGAGAGACCCCGTTCCAATAAAAAACCCGGCCGTCGGTGGGCGGCCGGGTTTCTTGTAGCCGAAAGCGCGGCGGCTTTACAGCATGCTGGCCAGCACGCGGTCGGGCGGGTTGTGGCCGTCGACGTGGGTCTTGATGTTGATCAGCACCTTTTCGCCCATATCGATGCGGCCTTCGATGGTGTTGGAGCCCAGATGCGGCAGCAGCACCACGTTGTCCAGTTCGAGAAGCTTGGGGTTCACCGCCGGCTCATGCTCGAAGACATCAAGGCCGGCGCCGGCGAGTTCGTTCTTTTGCAGCATGCGGGTCAGGGCGTTCTCGTCGATCACCTCGCCACGGGCGGTATTGACCAGATAGGCCTGGGGTTGCATCAGCTTCAGACGCCGGGCCGACAGCAGGTGATAGGTGGCCGGGGTATGCGGGCAATGCACCGAGATGACGTCCATGCGGGCCATCATCTGATCCAGGCTTTCCCAATAGGTGGCGTCCAGCTCGGTTTCGATCTCGGGATGCAGGCGCTTGCGGTTGTGATAGTGGATCGACAGCCCGAAGCCCTTGGCCCGGCGCGCCACGGCCTGGCCGATGCGGCCCATGCCGATGATGCCCAGGCGCTTGCCCCAGATGCGGTGGCCCAGCATGAAGGTGGGGCCCCAACCGCCCCACTTGCCGGCGCGCATCAGGCGCTCGCCCTCGGTCAGACGGCGCGGCACCGACAGGATCAGGGCCATGGCCATGTCGGCGGTGTCTTCCGTCAGCACGTCGGGGGTGTTGGTCACGGTGATGCCGCGCTCGCGGGCGGTGGCCAAGTCGATGTGATCGACACCGGCGCCGAAATTGGCGATCAGGCGCAGATTGGGGCCGGCCTGGGCCAGTACACCGGCATCGACGCGGTCGGTCACGGTGGGGACCAGAACATCGGCGGTTTTCACCGCCTCGATCAGGTCGGTCTTGCTCATGGGGTGGTCGTCGACGTTCAGGCGCGCGTCGAACAGCTCCATCATCCGGGTTTCGATGGGATCAGGCAGCTTGCGGGTAACGACGACCAGCGGCTTCTTCGATGCCATACGGTCTCTCCATTTTCTTTCTGGACATTCTGGCTTAATTCAAGGCTGTATCAAGTGCTGGGGCAGTTGTCCAGTGGAGTATATATGGCAAGAATGTTTCCGTCATCATGCCTTCTCCGCAAGATAGTTGCCGTAACGGAAAAATGAGGTGCGCAATTCCGCCCATGGTCAAGCTCCTGCGCCGTTTTCTGCCGGCCGTTCTGGCTGTTCTCGTCCTGATCCCCGCGCCGCTGGCGGCGGCGGAAACCAGCGGCCTGCCGTTGCCGCGCTTCGTGTCGCTGCGCTCCGACGAGGTCAATCTGCGCAGCGGGCCGGGGGTGCGCTATCCGGTGGAATGGGTATACACCCGCCGCGATCTGCCGGTGGAGGTGATCGCCGAGTTCGACGCCTGGCGCAAAATCCGCGACTGGCAGGGCACCGAGGGCTGGGTGCATCAGAGCATGCTGTCGGCCCGCCGCATGGTGGTGATCCCCTCGGGCCGCAAAACCATGCGCGCCGACCCCGACGATCACGCGGCGCCGGTGGCCGTGCTGGGGGCCAACGTGGTGGCCCGGCTGCTGTCCTGCCCGCGCGACAAGATCTATTGCAAGGTCGAGGTGTCGCACATCGAGGGCTGGCTGAAGCGCGACGATTTCTGGGGCGTTTACCCCGGCGAATATCTGGAATAGGGCCGGGAGGACCGCCAAGGCCCGTCAGTCGTTGACGGCGCGCAGGATCGGGCGTTCCTCTTCCACATCCAGCGCCGCCACCGTCTGCAGATAGTCTTCCCAGTTGTCCATGAATTCCTGCAGAGCCTGATGGGCGCAGTCATCGGCCGAGCGGTCCAGGCGGGCGGCCAGGGCGTCCAGACGGGCCTTGTCGGCGGCGCTTAAGGACAGGATCATCTCATGCATGGCAGACACCCTATGCTGCAGGCCTGAGCGCCGCCTTTAAAGACGGGCCGGGCATGGGTTCGACGTGAATCCGCCTCATTCTAGCCGCAAATATGTCGCATGGCTACGATTACGGATTCCATGTTATAAGCCGCCTCATGTCTCCCAGAAAACCCGCTCCCCCTGCCGCCGATCTGACGCTGACGCCGGACGATCGTCTTATTTTGTCGTCGTCCGGCTCGGGGCATGCCCACCGGGATGGCGGGCGTTCCGCCCGCCCCCGCGGCTTGTGGAGCGGCGCGGTGGCGGTGGCGGTGGCGCCACCGGCGCCGAGCCGCGTCAAGGGTGGCGGAAGCGGCGGAAAACCGCCCCGGCCGCCGCGCGGCGGCAAGGCGGCGGGCGGCGGGCGGCGGCGCTCCTGGGGCTGGCGCATCATCGGCTGGGGGGTCAGCCTGATGATCTGGGGGATGATCGCTCTGGCCGGGGTGGTGGGCTATTACGCCTATGATCTGCCCAGCCTGGATACCCTGACCGCCACCTCGCGCAAGCCCAGCATCACCCTGCTGTCGGCCGATGGCCAGACCATCGCCGCCTATGGCGATGTTTTTGGTCAGCCGTTGACTCTGGCCGAGATGCCGAAAACCCTGCCGGAAGCGGTGATGGCCACCGAGGACCGTCACTTTTATAGTCATTTCGGTATCGATCTTATCGGTACGGCCCGTGCCGCCCTGGCGGACCTGCGCGCCGGGCATGTGGTGCAGGGCGGTTCCACCATTACCCAGCAGCTGGCCAAAAACCTGTTTCTGTCGCCCGAGCGCAATGCCAAACGCAAGATCCAGGAACTGCTGCTGGCATTGTGGCTGGAACATAAATTCAGCAAGGACCAGATCCTCACCCTCTATCTCAACCGGGTTTATCTCGGCAATGGCAGCTGGGGGGTGGATGCGGCGTCCGAGCGTTATTTCGGGATTTCCGCCCGTGGCCTCAACCTCTATCAGTCGGCGCTGCTGGCCGGGCTGCTGAAGGCGCCATCGCGCTATAATCCGCAGAACGATCAGGAGGAATCCCTGCAGCGCACCACCCAGGTGCTGGCCAACATGGTGGCGTTCGGGGCCATCACCCCGGCCCAGGCCCAGGAGGCCTTGAAGACCGGCCCCGGCACGGTAAAGAAGATCAGCCATACCGGGCGCTACTTCGCCGATTGGGTGCGCGATCAGGTGGAGCCCTACACCCGCGACGGCCGCGATCTGGTGGTGCGCACCACGCTCGATCTGGCCTTGCAGCGCAAGGTGGAGGCGGCGCTCGATGCCTCGCTGTCCGGCCCCGGCGCCAAGGCTCGGGTGGGGCAGGGGGCGGTGGTGGTCTTAAGCCCCGACGGCGCCGTGCGCGCCATGGCCGGCGGGCGCGATTATGCCACCAGCCAATACAATCGCGCCACGCAAAGCCTGCGTCAGCCCGGATCCTCCTTCAAGGCCTTCCTTTATCTGGCCGCCATGGAATCGGGGCTGACACCCGACAGCACCATCGAGGACGAACCCATCACCGAAGGGAAATACCGCCCCGGCAATTACCATGAGCACGATCGCTACGAGGGCGTGATCACCCTGCGCCATGCCCTGGCCAAATCCAGCAATGTGGCGGCGGTGCGCCTGATCGAGCGCATCGGTCCGCGCCGCGAGGTGGAGGTGGCCCGGCGTTTGGGCATCACCTCGGATCTGCGGCCCGATGCCTCGCTGGCGCTCGGCACCAGCGAGGTCAGCCTGCTGGAGCTGACCTCGGCCTACGCCACCTTCGCCAACAACGGCTATGGGGTGTTTCCCTACGGCTTCGGCGAGATCGACGATCCCCGGGGGCAGCAGATCTATCTGCGCCAGGGCGGCGGTACCGGCCGGGTGATCGCGCCTCGCGATCTGCAGGAGATGACCGACATGCTGGTGGCGGTGGTGCAGACCGGCACGGCCCGTGCCGCCGTCATCGACCGCCCGGTGGCGGGCAAGACCGGCACCACCCAGGATTCACGCGATGCCTGGTTCATCGGCTTTTCCGCCGACTATGTGGCCGGAGTGTGGATGGGCAACGACGACCGCACGCCCATGCATCGGGTCACCGGCGGCACTTTGCCGGCCAAACTGTGGCATACCGTCATGCTGGACGCCGAACAGGGCCTGCCGGCGCGGCCGCTGCCCGGTCTGTCGGCGCAGGCGCTGCCCGGCGAGGCGGCCCCGGCCCCGGCGCCCGGCGGCGGCGCGCCGCCGCCCCCCGCCACCATGGATCAGCTGTGGAAAGGCATCATCCACATGTTTGGCGGCTAGTGGTGGAAATCTGACGGATGGCACCCGGGCCACCCGTCAGATTTCCACCACACTTCAATAATACCAACCGGCCAATGCATTGACCGGTTGTATCGTCCCTCGCCGGGCGGCGGCATCCGCCGCCTTGGCCGCTCGCTCAAGGCTCGCTGGAGACCGGCCAACCCGTCACTTCAAGGGTTGGCCGGTATAACGCGTCTGTCCGGCCTCAGTGCCCCCGCCGCTCGGCCCGCACGCGGGCCAGCAGGGCGCGGGCCTGATCCTGCAGTTCGCGGCGTCCCTTCACCTCCCAGGGGGTGGGGCCTTGCAGGCTGTTGGCGATATCAAGGGCGAAACGGGCCAGGGCGATCAGGGTGAGGGCTTCCTGGGCTTTCTGGAATTCGCTGAACATGGCGACCTCCCGCCGGACCGGGCCGGCTTTTTTAATTTTTCGTCCGGGTTAATCCTTGTGCTTGCTTTTGCCGATGCCGGTCTTGTGCAGGGCCTTGGACAGATCGCTCCAGGCCGTCCAGATTTCGGCGGCCAGGGGGCCGATCTCGTGTTCGTTTTGCTGGCGTAACCAGGCTTCGGCCAGGCGCATCTGCGCCGGAAGGCTGTGCACGGCCTCGGCGCCGGCCTGGCGGGTTTGGCGTTCGCGCAGGCGCTGCAGGAAGGCGGTGATCTCGGCGATCTCATCGGGGGTGCAGGCGGCACGCAGGCCGTCGTCGAGCATGGGGTTGGTCTGGTCCAGGCTGCCCACCACTTCGGACCGGCCGCGTTTGATGGCGGGATCGTAAATGGTGCGGATCACCTGGATGACGCGGCGGCGCTCACGGAACTGCATGGCATCCTCCTGCTCGCGGGCCGGCCGTATGCGGCCTTTCCGTGGGCAGTATAATAGCACAGGCGGGCCGTATATCAAGCCCGAAAACGGGCAGTATGCGGACGGATTTTCAAGGGGCCAGGGCGGCGCGGCGGCGGGTCAGGGTGTCACGGGCCAGATCGTAGACCATGCGGAAGGCGTCGAGGCCGTCGGCCGAGATGGTGCCGTCCTTCAGGCCGCGCAGCATTTCAATCAGCAGGGCTTCCATCTCGGTTTCCACGCACTCCAGCGCGGCGGCATCGTGGGCCTGGCGCAGGCGTTCCAGCAGCGCCATGAGATCGTGGGCGCGGTCGCTGGCCTTGACCGGGCGGACACGGGTGATGGTGGTGAACACCGCCAGTCCCAGCGAGCCGACGACGCTGCCGATGGACATCACCAGGTAGATCAGGTCGGAATAGCGGTCGAAAAAGGTTTTCACATCGCTGTTGACGAATTCGACGGCGCCCTCATGCACGGCGATGGCGCTGTCCTTGTCGATATCGGGGGGTTCGATATGGCTGGCGAAGCGGCCCGGCACCACCAGATCGGCCTTGTTGTCGAAGATGAAGCGCATCAGCTCGGCCACGTCGTGTTCGCGCACGTCGTCGCGGGCCATCAGGATTTTCTGCAGGGCCACCGTGCTGGTGTCTTCGGCGGGGATGGCGGGCGATCCCGACAGCAGCCCGGCTTCGATGACTTCGGCGTAAAGGCCGGGCAGCTTGCGTTCCATGGCCGCGCCATCGGGCAGACCGAACAGGGAAAAACCCTTCATGCGCAGGGCCAGGCTGTTGAACTCGCGCGAGGTGGCGATCTCCGATACCGGTTTGAAGCTGAGCACGAAATCGAAACGCCCGGGCTTCAGCAGATCGTCGATGCGGCTGCCCACGGGGACGGTGCGCAACGGCGTGGTGGTGGCGTCGATGTCGTAAAGATCGAGGATCTGGCGGATCAGGCTTTCATTGCGGCCATCCTGGCCGAGGATGGCCAGTTTTTTGCCGCGCAGGGCCGAAACATCGGGCAGCCGGGTGGTGCGGGCGGCGATGATCAGCAGCACCTCGTGTTCCAGCACCGCCACCGACCGGGCGTGCGAGGGGATATGGGCGTCGGTACGCAGGATGGCCAGATCGATATGATCGCGGGCGAAGCGGGTGGCGGCGCTTTCCCCGCTGGCCAGGGGGATCAGCCGGATGCGCACCGTGGTTTTTTTCTGGTTCAGCAAGGTGGCCAGCCGTTCGGCGAAACGGTGTTCGGCGCTGCCCGGCGGGCCGGCGGTCATGGTCAGCTCGCTGGGGCGTCCCATGAAGGCGGCAAGGGCGGCGGCGATCATGCCGGTCAGCACCAGGCCGGCCAGGATCAGCAAGGCGATTTGCGTCCGGTTGCGCACGAAAAAACGCTCCCCAGGGCCTTTGTAACCTGGGGTCAGTGTGGCCTGTTCCCCGGCGGGCGGCGAGTGATTTCTGCGCGGGTGGCGGCGGCGGGCCTGGGCAGTGTAAAAGCTTTGTGAAACCCTTGCGAAAACCATGGCCGCCCTGGTGGGAACAGTGTATCCATGGCCGCGCTGAACACGCATAAATATGGTGGGGCATCAATGTCTTCTGGCTCTTCTTCCGGTATGGGCGGTTCGCGGACGAAGGCGGCGGGGCCGGGCGGGCGCGGCAAAGTGGCGGCCCTGGCCCTGGCGGCCCTGGGGATCGTGTTCGGCGATATCGGCACCTCGCCGCTTTATGCCATGGAGCAGATCTTCAATACCGGGGTGCCGCGCACGGCGGATACCGTGCTGGGCGGCGCCTCGCTGGTGATCTGGACCCTGACCCTGATCGTGGCCATCAAATATGCGCTGCTGGTGCTGCGGGCGCAAAACGACGGTGAAGGCGGGGTGTTTGCCCTCTACAGCCTGTTGCACGACCAGCGTGGCCGCCACGCCACCCGGATTTTGCTGTGGGCGCTGATGCTGGGGGCCGGGCTGCTGTTCGGCGACGGCATGATCACCCCGGCCATCAGCGTGCTGTCGGCGGTGGAAGGGCTGGCGGTGGCCACTCCGGCCCTGCACGGCGTGGTCATTCCCCTCACGTTGCTGCTGCTGGCGGGCCTGTTCGCCATCCAGTACAAGGGCACGGCGGGCATCGGCATCGTTTTCGGCCCCATCCTCACGGTCTGGTTCGCCGCCATCGCGCTGCTGGGGTTGCGGCAGATCCTGGCGCAGCCGCTGATCCTGCGGGCCTTCGATCCTCTGTACGGCTTTTTGTTTCTGCAGCAGGTGGGCTGGTTCAAGGATCTCCTGATCCTGGGCGCCTTGATGCTGGTGGTGACCGGCGGCGAGGCCATGTATGCCGATGTGGGGCATTTCGGCAGCGGCCCCATCCGCCTTGGCTGGTTCGGCGTGGTGTTTCCCGCCCTGCTGATCAATTATCTGGGGCAGGGCGCCTATCTGCTGAGCGGCCAGCCCCTGAAGGGCGGCAATCTGTTTTACAGCATGGTGCCGCCGGGCCTGCTTTATCCCATGGTGCTGCTGGCCACCATGGCCACCGTCATCGCCTCGCAGGCGCTGATTTCCGGGGCGTTTTCGCTGGTGTCCCAGGCCATCCGCCTGGGGCTGTTTCCCCGCCTCGACATTCTGCACACCCATCAGGCCCATTCCGGCCAGATTTATATTCCCTTCATCAACTGGGGGCTGTTTCTGGGCTGTGTGCTGCTGGTGCTGGGGTTCCGCACCAGCGACAATCTGGCGGCGGCCTACGGCCTGGCGGTATCGGGGGTGATGGTGATCACCTCGCTGGCCATGATGCCGGTGGTGCACCGCTACTGGGATTGGAGCCGGCCGCTGACCGGGCTGGTCTGGGGCTTTCTCACCCTGGTCAACAGCCTGTTTCTGATCGCCAGTTCCATCAAATTCCTGGAGGGCGGTTTCGTGCCGCTGTCGGTGGGGGCGCTGGTGTTCGTGGTGATGGCCACCTGGCGCTGGGGCCGCAAGGCCACCTTCGAGGCCTATTCCAGCAAATCGCGCATGACCATGGCCGATCTGATCAGCCTGCACCGCGACAGCCCCTATTTCATGAAGCGCAACGCCATTCTGATGGTGCCGCGGACCCTGCGCCAGGGCAGTGACCGCGTGCCCGCCCTGCTGCAGATGCTGTGGGAACGCTATGGGGTGCTGCCGCAAAATCTGGTGTTTGTGGAAATTTTGCACCGCAAGGTGCCCTATATCCGCGACAACCGCTATCAGGTGACGGTGTTCGACCGCGATCCGGCGCGGGCCAGCAGCATCATCAGCGTGGAGATCAGCTTCGGCTTCATGGAGGATCCCAATGTGGAGCGGCTGCTGGAAGACATGGCCCGCCACCGGGAGATCGATCTGCCCAGCCATTCCCAGCGCTGGATCGTGCATGTCTCGCACGAAAATCTGCTGCCGGCCCGCTCCATGAGCTGGTGGCGTTCCATGCGTCTGGGTCTGTTCCTGTTTTTGCGCGCGGTGTCGCGTCCGGCCTATTATTATTACGGCATGGGCAATCAGGTGCAGCTGTCCACCGAGATCATTCCGGTGCGGGTGCGATAGGAGGGTGGGCATGCGGTGGGAAACCTGGTGGCTGTTTTCGGCGGTGGTCTTCGTGCTGTCGGCCACGCCCGGCCCCAACATGCTGCATGTGCTGACCCGCAGCGTGGCGGTGGGGGTGCGGCGCGGCACCGCCGCCATGGCCGGCTGTGGCGCGGCGGTGCTGACGGCGCTGATCGCCTCGGCGGCCGGGCTGGCGGCGGTGCTGGCGGCCTTTCCGCTGCTGTTCGAGGTGATCCGCTATGCCGGGGCCGCCTATCTGGCCTGGCTGGGCCTGCGCGCCTGGATGGACGGCAAGCCCGGCCCGGCCGAAACGGCGACGGGCGGGGCGGCGCCGGTCTCGCTGGCGGCGCTGTTCCGCGGCGGGTATCTGGTGGGGATCACCAACCCCAAGCTGCTGCTGTTCGCCGCCGCCTTCCTGCCCCAGTTCATCGATCCGGCCCGGCCGCAGGGGCGGCAGTTCGTCATTCTGATCGCCACCTTCGGGGTGATCGAGATGTTCTGGTACGGTGTCTACGGCCTGGGCGGGCAAACCCTGGCGCGCTGGCTGAAGGGCCGCAGGGTGCGCCGGCTGTTCAACCGGTTGACCGGAACCTTGTTTTTCGGCTTCGGGCTGATGCTGGCGCGCGCCCGCCTCGACTGACAACAGTGTGTTGAGCAATGGGAGCATTGTTGCCCGGCCCCCTGGAGGTGTAGCGTTAACGCGGCCTATCAGAACAGGAGAGCCCGCCATGACCCAGCAGCCCATACCCGCCGGCAAGGAACCCATCACCGCCGAGCTTAAGGCGGGCGAAAGCTATTATTGGTGCCGTTGCGGCCGCAGCAAAACCCAGCCCTATTGCGACGGCGCCCACGAAGGCACCGGCCTTGAGCCCATGGTTTTCAAGCCCACGGCGGATATGAAGGTGCGCCTGTGCGCCTGCAAGCGGACCGCAAAGCCGCCGTTTTGCGATGGCGCCCATCTCGACCTGAAATAAGCCGGGGCCCGCCGCCCTGCGGCAACAGTTTTTCATTGTGGCGATTGCCATAATTGCGCGGAAGGGCCTAAAGTCATCCCTTGGGCATATCTCGTTGGAAGAGGGAACGAGACGATGGATGTGCTTGTTGGCGATGATGGCCGGGTCTGGAACCCCTATGGGTACGACCTTCTCAAGCACCTGGGATATTTTGGCGGCGATGCGGATCTGGTGTCTTACGCGGTGCGCAATCTGGGGTTCGCCGCGCTGCGCATCCGTCCGCGCTTCACCCTGGTGCGGGTGCGGCCATCGCTGTTTCCACAGGCCTGCCTGCATCGGGTGATCGAGCTTCTGATCGTTAACGAGGCCGAACGCGTGGTGATCGACCGCCTGGGGCAGGGGCCGGCGCCGCTTGACGTCATTCACAACTGCAATGACGCCATCGCCCGCCTGCGCCTGCTGCAGCAGGCCACGCCGGATGAGTCCGGGGGGGTGGCGCCGCATATCATGGGGCTGTCGCTGGACCGGCTCAATCACCCCAAGCGGGCGGGTATGAAGGCGGCGCTGGCGGCCTGGAAGGCGGCGCGCGGCTATGTCGCCAGCGGCGAGGCCGCCGTCATCGCCCAGGATCCGGTTTATGGCGGCGGCGGCATGATGTGGCTGCCGGGCGGCGAGCGCTGCCTGGTGCATGCCTGGCCGCAAACCTACAGCCGCTATGATGATCGCCTGCACGAACGGTATCTGGGCTGGGACGTCATGGCCCTGCCCGATGCCGCCTACATGCTGCCGACGGTCAAGGGGCTGTTCGCCGCCTCCGGCAATCAGACCCCGCGCCTGGAGCTCATCGAGGCGCTGATCTCGCACCCCGATGGCTCCCGCTATTGGACCCGGTATGAACGCCTGGTGTTGCCCTGGCGCAACCGCTCTAGCGACTGTTTCGTATCCTCCGTTCCACTGCCTCGGGTTGTTCGGCCTTATTGATCGCGGCGTAAATTCGAGCTTTCAAATCTTCGCGGCTTTCCCAGATCAGCGTGCTGTCCAGGGTTTTCCAGCCGCCTTCCACCAGCATGCCGGCCTGTGCGGGGGGGTGGCCGTAAAGCGGCAGCAAGGCGCGCGACAGCAAGCCTGTTTCCAGCATGCCGATGGCATAATCGGGATTCCAGGTGGTCAGGGACAGACAGCGCATCAGGCCGGCGGTGAGAAGAGGAATGCGCCGGCCACGAAAATCGCGCCGGAACCACAATCCTCCCCCGAAGGTGACCCGCCCGCCAATGCTGGCCGCCGCCGGAGCGCCGGCCACCCAGCGTTCCTCCGCCTGCATCTGGCGGGCGGGATCGCGGTAGGCGAAGCGCCCGCTTTCCCATTCCTCGGCCAGGGTGCTGGCGGGCCAGTCGTAGCGGCGGATGGCCAGGGTCACCACCGGTTCGCCGTCATGGCGGCCCTCGATGTAAAGCGCGGTGTCGGCGGTGATCTCGGAACAGCGGGGATCGAAGGTGGGGGCCAGCGGGCTCCAGCTGTCGGCATGCAGGCGGTTGACCTCCAGCAGCCGTTCAAACCCCCGGCCCAGATGGAAGGTGACGCCAAGGGCGCGGGCCTGTTCGGCGATCAGCAGAATATAGCGGCCGATCTCCGGGCGCGGTCCGTACGTGACATCCACGGCATCAAGCAGTAAATTCAGTTGATTTTCCATAATGGCAACCTCTCTAAGTGGCGCACGATGGTGTGCGCCCTCCAGAGAGTACCGGTTGCCTCAGGGGTGATTGCGGGATTCCTCACGTGAGGGTTGAGGTGAAAAGAGGATTGCGTCTTAACGCAATCATCAAACCGCCATATTGTGAGTTTTGAGTTCAGTCTGTCCGGTGGCCGGAGGCCGCCGCAGGAGATGGAATGATGCCGAATGCCACCATGCGCGCCCATCCTGGTCTCGCCTCTCCCAGCCGCCGTGGCGGCAAGGGCGAGGATGGGGCCCCCAGCCCTATCGACCGTCATGTGGGGGCGCGCATCAAATTGCGCCGCATGCTGCTGGGATTAAGCCAGGAGCAGCTGGGCGGCGCCCTGGGGATCACTTTCCAGCAGGTGCAGAAATACGAACGGGGGATCAACCGCGTCGGCGCCAGCCGCCTGTTCGATCTGACCCGGATCCTGGATGTGCCGGTGGATTTCTTCTTCGACGATCTGCCCGAGGCCCTGCGGGCGGCGGTCCCCTCCCGCCACGACGGCGCGGCGGCGCAGGCGCAGTTGGATCAGGAGGCGGAAACTCTGGTGACGGCCTACTACGCCATCGCCGACCGCAAGGTGCGCAGCGAGATCTACCAGCTGGCCAAAGCCCTGGCCGCGGCCGAGGCGCGGGACGGCGAGGACTGACGCGGCGGCAAGCATGGTGTGCCCTACGCCGTGGACCTGGATCGTGAGGAAATGCCCCTGACGAGGCGCAAATGAAAGCGTGGCGACATATAGCGAATTTGCTATAATGAGGTGGACGGTTGAAACTCTTGATCACCGTGTTGATGCGGAATTAGACGCGCTTCCCGCCGATATGCGGAGCCGCTTCGTTCACATTTCCGCCCTGTTGGAACACTTCGGACCCCAGGCGGTGCGCGAACCCTACGTGAAGCCGCTGGGTAATAAATTGTGGGAAATGCGGATGAAGGGGCGAGACGGCATTTCCAGGGCTGTTTACGTCGCGACCGTTGGCCAGCGGCTGGTGGTGTTGCATGTTTTCATCAAGAAGACGGCGAAAACACCGCGCGCAGCCTTGGAAACAGCCATGCGAAGGGGCAAGGAGGCCAATTTGCTATGACCCGCGTTACCGATCTGCATCAGCGTTGGAGTGATGATCCAGCCTATCAAAAGGCCCATCAGGATCAGGCCGAGGAATTTGCCTTGGCCTCGGTTCTGATCGCCGCCCGGACCAGGGCCGGTCTTTCCCAGGCCGATGTTGCCGCCCGCATGGGGACAACCCAAAGCGCGGTGGCGCGGATGGAGGGGGGTGGCACCGTACCGAGTGTCCGCAGTCTGCTGAAATATGCCGAGGCGACAGGTTCGCGCCTGACGGTCGCCCTCGATCCTCGATAGCCTTGAGACGACGCTGGGTGTTGACCAAGGGGCGGCTTCCAACGCTTCCCTTTTCCTCTGGTGGCTATCCGGTGATACCCCAAGCAAAATGGGTTAGGCCCGCTGAAGGCCTACCCCATTGGATTTTCTGGTGCGCCCGGCGGGATTCGAACCCACGGCCCCAGGATTAGGAATCCTGTGCTCTATCCTGCTGAGCTACGGGCGCCCGTGGCGGTTATCGCATGGGCGGCGGTGGCGATGCAAGATGGGGCCGAGACAGAATCTTCACAGTCTGGTCTCTGGTTGTCCCGCCGGGGGCATGCTAGCATCCCCTTCATGACGAAAGCATCGCCACAACAGGCCCTGGGCCACCCCGCGCGCCGCCGTGAAATCGTCGATGCGGCGCGGCATCTGGCCGCCGAGCAGGGCTGGTCGGCGGTGACGGTGCGCGCCGTGGCGGCCCGCGTGGGCTGCAGCGCTCCCGGTTTGTACCAATATTTCCGCGACAAGGACGCCATTCTCTCGGCCCTGGCCGCCGAAGGGCGGCAGTTCCTGCTGGAGCAGGTGGAGCAGGCGGTGGCGGCAAGCCATGGCGCCGGCAAGCGCCTGCGCGCCGGCTTGCGGGCCGTCTGGCAGTTCGCCCAGGATAACCCCGAGCTTTACGCCGTGATGTTCGGGCTGGTGGGCGATGTGCGGACCATCGCCGCCGGATGCGGTCCGGCCATGGCGGTGCTGCGGCAGGCGGCGGCCGATGTGGCCGCCAAGCGCGATGCCTCGGAGCAGACCGACGATCTCTCCGACAGTCTGCTGGCGGCGGCGCACGGGTTCATCATTCAAACCCAGGCCGGCGCCTTTCCCGGCGGCGCCGAACGGGCCGAGGCCCTGTTCCTGGCCCTGGTGGATCATCAGATCAAGGCGCTGGGCAAGTAGGCCCGGCGCCTTTCTCCGTACCCGCAAAAATCCGGTTATCCCGGGCGGTATCCAGCGAGCATTGAGCGAGCGGCCAAGGCGGCGGATGCCGCCGCCCGGCGAGGGACGATACAACCGGTCAATTCATTGGCCGGTTGGTACTACGCCTCTTCGGCGGCCAGGGCGCGGGCCATCTGGCTCAAGGCCTCCTGATGGCGCTCGTTGCTGATGCTGGAAAAATTACGGGCCAGTTCCAGGCACATGCGCTGGCGGGCCGTCAGATCCGGGGCGCGCTGGTTTTCCAGGCCCTCGAAGAAATAACCCACCGGCACCCCCACCACCTGGGCGATCTCGTAAAGACGGCCGGCCGAAATGCGGTTGATGCCGCGTTCGTATTTGTGGGCCTGCTGATAGGTTACCCCGATCAGATCGGCCATCTGCTGCTGGCTCAGCCCCAGCATGATGCGGCGTTCGCGGATCCTGGCGCCGACATGGCGGTCGGTGTCGTTGGCGCGGTTGAGAGGTTTGGCGGCTTTGGCGTCCGATTGTGTAGGCATTGTCCCTGACCTGAAAAAATACACCCGTCCGTTGGCCGTGCCAGCGGCGGACGGTGCGGCAGTTTGATTTTAGTGATGATGTCTTTAGGTGCTTATTCTCATTTTCATACCGGAGCAACAAAATAATAGACCGGCGGAGAGCGCAGGGCGAAAATTGCAGCTATGGACTATTTTTATTCTAAAGAAATACGCCTATAAAGGGTGTATGTGGGTATTTTTGATCCGGAAAATCGATGTGCGATAATCCGCACAGGTGCATAAGAAAAATTTTATATTCCAAAATTGCGACGTTTCATCAAATCGCGGCGGCGGGTCGCTAAAGTCGCAACGAAACTATAGGAAAAAAAACTTATTTTCGTCGTGGGGTCCGCTCCGGCCTCAGGGGGTCTGGGGTTGCGGCAGGGTGACATGGAAGACGCTGCCCGGTCCCTGGACCGGTGCGGTGATCCAGATGCGTCCGCCCGCCGTTTCCACGATCTTGCGGCAAATCGCCAGGCCGATGCCGGTGCCTTCGATCTGGCTTTGCGGCACCAGCCGCTGGAACGGCTGAAAAGCCCGTTCGCGGTCGTTGGCCGCGATGCCGATGCCGTTGTCGGTCACGGTGATTTCCCACATGCGGCCGAGGTTGCGCCAGCTCACATGCACCCGCGGCGGCCGCTCGGGGGCATGGTATTTCACCGCGTTGCCGATCAGGTTCTGGAACAGGCGCATCATCTCCATCGGATTGCCGAAAACCGTGGGCAGGCCGGGATCATGGCTTACGGTGGCGCCGCATTCCGCGATGGACAGGGCCAGGTTCTGCAAGGCCTCCTCAAGGCAGCCGGAGAGGCAGACCAGGGACCGTTCGCCCATGCGGCCCACGCGGGAATAGTCCAAAAGGCCCTGGATCAGCAGGTCCAGCCGGCGGGCGCCATCGCTGGCAAAGCCCAGAAAGGTGGTCTGATCGGCATCCAGACGCCCCTCCAGGCTGCGGGCCAGCAGGGCAAGATAGCTGGTGATCATACGCAAGGGCTGGCGCAGATCGTGCGAGGCCACATAGGCGAATTGCTCCAGCTCGGCGTTGGAACGGCGCAGATCGGTTTCCAGGGCCTTCAGTTCCGTGATGTTGTGAAACACCAGCACCGCCCCCACCGCCACAGTGCTCACCGTAAGCGGCGAGATGACATATTCCACCGGGATCACCGTGCCGTCGCGCCGGGTGAAAAATTCATCGCGCACCCGCCGGGTGGCGCCGTTCAGCACATCCTGGAAGATATCGCAGCTTTCCGGTGAAACCGGAATGCCTTGGGCGGTGAGATGGCCGGTCACATGCACGCCGATCTGTCCCTGCATTTCCTCTTGCGTGGGCCAGCCCAGGATTTCGGCCGCCGCCGGGCTGGTGAAGATCACCCGCCACTGGTCGTCGAAGCAGAGAATGCCCTCGGCGGCGTTCTGCAGCACCAGGGCCAGCCGGGCCGAAGTGGCGCGCAGATCGGCTTCGCTTTGCCGGCGGTCGTGTTCCGCCTGCTTGCGCCGGGTGATGTCGCGGGCCGAGGCATAAAGCAGATCCCGCCCCTGCACCGACAGGGCATGGGTGGAAACCTCCACGTCCAGGATGCTGCCATCCCGGCGTTGAAACCGGGTTTCGAACAGGCTGTCTTCGTTGCGGCTGATCAGGCTGTCGAGAAAATCCGGCAGATCGCGGGCGCCGAACTTGCAATCCCAATCCTGCACGTTGAGCGGCGGCGGCTGATCGGGATCATATCCCAGCAGGGTATAGAACGAGCGGCTGGCTTCCAGCAGGGTGCCGTTGCCGTCGCAGATATGAATGCCGTCGCTGGCCGTGGCCATCAGCGCCTGATAGCGCTGGGCGGCGCGCTGCAGGGTGGCATGCTGCTGACGGTCGCGGCGATAGAGCAGGACCAGCCCGACGCTCAGCAGCAAAGCGGCGCAGGCGCTCGTCAGCAGCTGCCGCCGCCAGGCGCGCAACACCTCATCCACCGATTGGCCGACAACGACGGCCAGGGGATAGCGTTCCAGCGCCCGGAAGGTGTAAAGGCGGCGCACGTGATCGAGGGGGCTGACGAAGATGCCTTGCGCCGTGGGCCGGCCGGCCAGAATGTCCCGCCGCAGCGGCGAGTCGTCGCTGCCCGGCGGGGCGGTGGGTGAGGCGGCATCCGGAACGGGGCGGCGCAGCACCAGGCGATAGGTGTCGGTGCGGCGCAACGCCACCAGTTCGTCGCGGCCGATGCCCAGGCGCTGAATTTCGCTGCGGAACTGGGCCAGATTCAGAGCGGCATTCACCACGCCGAACAGCCGCCCGCCGCCATCGCGCAACGGGATGGCCATGATGACGATCGGATCGCCGGTGGCGCGGCTGGTCTGCACATCGGACAGGATCAGCGGCATGGCGGGATCGGCCAGCAGGGCGCGGAACCAGGGGCGGTCGTTCACCATCAGACGCATATGGGGATTGCCGGGGCCGGCGCCGAAGCGGGCCTGGCCGCTGGTATCGAACACCCGGTAGGTGAGCACGGCGGGGAACAGGCGCAGATTGTCGGCCATGACGGCTTCCAGCGCCTGACGGCGGCCGGGCGCCGCCGGTGCGGTCAGATCGGCAGGCTTTACCTCGCGGGCAATGACGTGGAGATCGCCTTCGGCGTGCGACAGCTCGCCCTCGATGACCGCGGCCAGGGTATTGGCCAGATTGGCCGTGGTCAGGCGGGCCTCGCCAAGAGCGGTGTGGCGGGCGCTCCAGAGGATGTAGCCCAGCAAGGCCAGGATGCAGGCGCCGGCGCTGACATAGCCCCAGAAACCACTTTTATGAGCAGGCGACATGGCCGGGAGGAATCCGAACGTCAGGATTGCATGCCGTTCGAGAGTGAACCGACCTATGGTGCTGGTCAAGCGCAAGAAAAAACCCCGCCGGCGGGCACCGGCGGGGTTTTTCCGATTTGCCGCCGCGGTTTACATCGCCACGGTATCGGCCACGCTGCGGAACGTTTCGATCTGGTCGAAGTTCATGTAGCGGTAGATGTCGGCGGCCTTCTTGTTCACCACCTCAACCTGGGCCAGGTACTCGGCCACGGTGGGGATCTTGCCCATCAGGGCGCAGACGGCGGCCAGCTCGGCGGAACCGAGATAGACGCGGGTGTCGAGGCCCAGACGGTTGGGGAAGTTGCGGGTGCTGGTGGACATGGCCGTGCTGCCCTTGCGCACCTGGGCCTGGTTGCCCATGCACAGGGAGCAGCCGGGCATTTCCATGCGGGCGCCCGATTTGCCGAGGATGCTGTAATAGCCTTCCTCGTTCAGGATCAGGGCGTCCATCTTGGTGGGGGGGGCGATCCACAGGCGGGTGGGGATGTCGGACTTGCCCTCCAGCACCTTTCCGGCGGCGCGGAAGTGGCCGATATTGGTCATGCAGGAACCGATGAACACCTCGTCGATGGCGTCGCCGGCCACCTCCGACAGCAGCTTGACGTCGTCGGGATCGTTCGGGCAGGCCACGATCGGTTCCTTGATGTCGGCCAGGTCGATGTCGATGACGGCGGCATAGCCGGCATCGGCGTCGGGGGCCAAAAGCTCGGGCTTGGCGATCCAGGCCTCCATGGCCTTGATGCGGCGGCCCAGGGTGCGGGCGTCCTCGTAGCCGTTGGCGATCATCCACTTCATCAAGGTGATGTTCGAGCGCATGTACTCGATGATCGGTTCCTTGTTGAGGCGCACGGTGCAGGCGGCGGCCGAGCGTTCGGCCGAGGCGTCGGTCAGTTCGAAGGCCTGTTCCACCTTGAGGTCGGGCAGACCCTCGATTTCCAGGATGCGGCCCGAGAAGACGTTCTTCTTGCCCTTCTTTTCCACCGTCAGCAGGCCCTGGCGGATGGCGTAGAGCGGAATGGCGTTGACCAGATCGCGCAAGGTCACGCCCGGCTGCATCTTGCCCTTGAAGCGCACCAGCACCGATTCCGGCATGTCGAGCGGCATGGTGCCGGTGGCGGCGGCGAAGGCCACCAGACCGGAGCCGGCCGGGAAGGAGATGCCGATGGGGAAGCGGGTGTGCGAATCGCCGCCGGTGCCCACGGTATCGGGCAGCAGCAGGCGGTTCAGCCAGGAATGGATAACGCCGTCGCCGGGGCGCAAGGCAATGCCGCCGCGGGTGGAAATGAAGCCCGGCAGTTCCTTGTGGGTCTGCACGTCCACCAGCTTCGGATAGGCGGCGGTGTGGCAGAAGGACTGCATGACCAGATCGGCCGAGAAGCCCAGGCAGGCCAGATCCTTCAGCTCGTCGCGGGTCATGGGGCCGGTGGTGTCCTGGCTGCCCACGCTGGTCATGCGCGGTTCGCAATAGGTGCCGGGACGCACGCCCTGGCCTTCCGGCAGACCGCAGGCGCGGCCCACCATCTTCTGGGCCAGGGTGAAGCCCTTGCCGGAATCGGCGGGGGCCTGGGGCAGGCGGAAGGTGGTGGAGGCGGGCAGGCCCAGGGCCTCGCGGGCCTTGGCGGTCAGGCCGCGGCCGATGATCAGGGGAATGCGGCCGCCGGCGCGCACTTCGTCGAAGATCACGTCGGACTTGACGGTGAATTCGGCGATCAGGGCGCCGTTCTTGAAGGCCTTGCCCTCATAGGGCTTCAGCTCCACCACATCGCCCATGTCCATCTTCGAGACGTCGAGCTCGATGGGCAGGGCCCCGGCGTCTTCCATGGTGTTGTAGAAGATCGGGGCGATCTTCGAGCCCAGGCAGACGCCGCCGAAGCGCTTGTTGGGAACGAAGGGGATATCCTCGCCGGTCCACCACAGCACCGAGTTGGTGGCCGACTTGCGCGAGGAGCCGGTGCCCACCACGTCGCCGACATAGGCCACCAGATGGCCCTTGGCGGCCAGGTCGGCCAGCTTCTGCACCGGGCCGCGCACGCCGGGCTCTTCCGGCTCGATGCCGGGGCGGGCGTTCTTCAGCATGGCCAGGGCATGCAGCGGAATGTCGGGGCGGCTCCAGGCGTCGGGCGCGGGGGAAAGATCGTCGGTGTTGGTTTCACCGGTCACCTTGAAGATGGTGACGGTCAGGCTGGCCGGCACCTCCGGGCGCGAGGTGAACCACTCGGCGTCGGCCCAGGACTGGATCACCGCCTTGGCGTTGGCGCTGCCCTTGTCGGCCAGTTCCTTGACGTCGTGGAAATAGTCGAACATCAGCAGGGTCTTCTTCAAGCCCTCGGCGGCGGCGGCGCCGCACACGGCGTCGTCCAGCAGGCCGATCAGCGGCTTGATGTTGAAGCCGCCCAGCATGGTGCCCAGAAGCTCGGTGGCCTTCTCCCGGGAGATCAGGGCGTTCTGTTCGGCGCCCGAGGCGACGGCGGACAGAAACGCGGCCTTGACCTTGGCGGCATCGTCCACGCCGGCGGGCACGCGGTGGGTCAGAAGCTCCACCAGGGTCTGTTCCTCGCCCTTGGGCGGGGTGCGCAGCAGGCCCACCAGCTCTTCGGTCTGCTTGGCCGACAGCGGCAGGGGCGGAATACCAAGCGCGGCGCGTTCGGCCACATGCTGGCGATAGGATTCAAGCACGGCAAAATCCTTTCTTGCTTAAGAGAAGGGTTTCTGGAACCGATGGCTCCGTCCCGTTGCGACGGGCTCGGGGCGATGTGGTGCGCCGCGGGTCTTCGGTATGTTCGGACGGGAAGATAGCAACTTTCCCGCCAGGGTAAAACGGAAGAAAGTTTCTTCGCGCCGCTCCGGATGAGGGGCGGGGATTTTCTCCCTAGTCCTCCATATGGGGATCCTGGGCGGCGGCGGCCAGCCAGCGGCGCACCAGGGCCAGTTCGGCATCGCTGAAGCTGCCCGCCAATCCGGCCTCCAGGGGCGCGGTATGGTGGCGGCAGGCCTCCAGCAGGGCCTCTCCGGCCGGGGTGGGGCGGATCATCTGGATGCGGCCATGGGCGGCATGGGCCCGGCGCTCCACCCAGCCCGCCTTCAAAAGATTGCCGACGATCACGCTCAGGGTTTGCGGGGTCAGCTGGGTCAGGCGGGCCAGATCGGCATTGGAGGCGCCGGGATAGGCCCGGGCCATGGTCAGGACCAGAAATTGCGGCAGGGTCAGGCCCAGACCGCCCAGGGCGCGGTCCATGCGCAGGCGCTGCGCGCTGGCGGCCTGGCGCAGCAGATAGCCCAGATATCCGGCCTCGCCGCGTTTGCCTTCGCCCACGGCGGGAATGCCGGAGCCGGAGGGGGGCTTGCGCATAATGTCAGAGCTCTTATATGTTGTTCGTGTTCTGATATGATCCTACCCCATCCTCCCGGAGCCCGCCATGAGCGAACCCGCCGCCATCACCCAGCAAACCTTCTACGCCACCGCCCCCGCCGCCGTGCAGGCCCTTCTTGATCTCGGCAAGGCGGTGGATGCCTCGGGCCTCGACAAGGGTCTGACCGAACTGATCAAACTGCGGGTCTCGCAGCTCAACGGCTGCGCTTATTGCACCCAGCTGCATCTGGAGACCGGCCGCAAGCTGGGGCTGGAGGCGGCCAAGCTGGATCTGGTGGCGGTGTGGCCCGAGGTGGCGCTGTTCAGCCGGCGCGAAAAAGCCGCCCTGGCCTGGGCCGAGGCCTGCACCCGCCTGCCGCCCGATGCCGCCACCGACCGGGCCTATGCCGGACTTCGCGGCGAATTTTCCGAAAAAGAGGCGGTCTTTCTGACCGCCGCCATCGCCAACATCAACGCTTGGAACCGCATCGCCGCACCGCTGCATTACCCGCCGGCCCTGTAAGGCGGCACCGCCGCGCCCGGCAAACCGGGGGCGATATTTTACTTGGAGCCGCCTCAACATTTGCTAAGGTGCGGGGCCATGAGTGATTTCGCCCCCAACGCCCGGTTTTCCGGCCACGGTCTGGCCTGCCTGCGCGGCGAGCGCATGGTGTTCGCCAGCCTGGATTTCGCCCTCGATGCCGGGGGGGCGCTGCTATTGCTGGGGCCCAACGGCTCGGGCAAATCCAGCCTGCTGCGGCTGTTGGCCGGGCTGCTGAAACCGGCCGCCGGCCGTCTGGCCTGGAACGACCAGCCGGTGGCCGACGACCGCGAGGCCCATTCCGCCCGCGTGCATTACGTCGGCCATCACGATGCGGTGAAGCCGGTGCTGACGGTGTGGGAAAACCTGCGCTTCTGGGCCGGGCTGCACAGCCCGGCGGCGGGCGACGCCCTGACCGCCGGCGCTTTGGAGCGTTTCGATCTCAAGCGTCTGGCCGAGGTGCCGGGCAAGCTGCTGTCGGCGGGGCAGAAGCGCCGCCTCAATCTGGCGCGGCTGCTGGCGGCCCCGGCCCCGGTGTGGCTGCTCGACGAGCCGACGGTGGCCCTGGACCGCGCCTCGGTCAAACGGCTGGAGGCCGATATGGCCCGCCACCGCGCCGAAGGCGGCATGGTGATCCTGTCCACCCATGCCGAGATCGATCTGCCCGGCGCCGCCGAACTGCATCTCAACCGCTTCACCCCGGCGGCGCCCGACATGGCCCTGCTGGCCGGCGACGGGGAGGACTGGCTATGAGCCGCCTTTTCGGCATCATCCACCGCGATCTGCGTCTTGCCCTGCGTCAAGGCAGCGACAGCGTGATGGTGGTGACCTTCTTCGTGCTGACGGTGGTGCTGTTTCCCTTCGGCATCGGCCCCGAGGCCAATATCCTGGAACGGGTCAGTTCCGGCGTGCTGTGGGTGACGGCGCTGCTGGCCTCCATGCTGTCGCTCGACCGGCTGTTCCAGGCCGATTACGAGGACGGCAGCCTGGAGCTTCTGGCCCTCACCCCCACGCCGCTGGAACTGCTGGTGCTGGGCAAGGTCGCGGCACATTGGCTGACCACCGGCCTGCCGCTGATGGTGGCGGCGCCGGTGCTGGCGGTGCTGCTGAACATGAATGCCGACGGTTTCGTCACCCTGCTGCTGACCATGCTGCTGGGCACTCCCACCTTGTCGCTGATCGGGGCCATGGGGGCGGCGCTGGTGCTGGGGGCGCGCCGGGGCGGCGTGCTGCTGTCGCTGCTGGTGCTGCCACTCTATATTCCGGTGCTGATTTTCGGGGTGGGCGCCATCGATGCCGCCGTTCAGGGCCTGCCGGTGCACGCGCATCTGCTGATCCTGGGGGGCATGCTGCTGGCCGCTTTGGCCCTCACGCCCTGGGCAACGGCGGCGGCACTTCGTCAAGCCCTGGAATGACATAGGGTTAATATTAGTTTTAGAGAAATTCTAAATTTAGCGGCCTTACAATCGCCGTATTTGCAGTCCACTGGTATTGTCGCCCGACACGGGGTAGAACGGACCACCCCCAACGAACCGCCACGTTAAACGGATCGCCATGCATCGCTTCGCCAATCCCGCCCGTTTCCTGCGTCTGGCCTCGGCCATTCTGCCGTGGTCGTCGGCGCTCAGCGCCCTGCTGATCGCCGCCGGACTCTATTTCGCGCTGTTCCATTCGCCCGCCGATTATCAGCAGGGCGAGACCGTGCGCATCATGTATGTGCATGTGCCCTCGGCCTGGCTGGCCATGGCCTGTTATTCCACCATGGCGCTGTCGAGCGCGGTGGCGCTGATCTGGAAGCACCCGCTGGCCGATCTGGTCGCCAAGGCGGCCTCGCCCATCGGCGCCGCCTTCACCTTTTTGTGTCTGGTGTCGGGATCGTTGTGGGGGCGGCCCATGTGGGGCACCTGGTGGGCCTGGGATGCCCGCCTGACCAGCATGCTGATCCTGTTCTTCCTTTATCTCGGCCACATGGCGCTGATCAACGCCTTCGATGATCCCAGCCGCGGCGCCAAGGCGGCGGCCATTCTGGCCCTGGCCGGTTTCGTCAACATCCCCATCATCAAATTCTCGGTGGATTGGTGGAACACCCTGCACCAGCCGGCCAGTGTCAGCAAATTCGGCATGCCCAGCATCGATCCGGCCATGCTGCTGCCGCTGCTGCTGATGGCGCTGGGCTTCACCTGCTTTTTCGTCACCGTGCTGCTGATCCGGGTGCGGACCGAGATCATCGCCTCGAAGCTGCGCGCCATCCGCATGACGCAGATCCACGCCGTGCCTGTCGCGGTTCCGGTCGCCGAATAGGGAGGGAACGATGGACGCGCTGGCCAATTATCTTCATATGGGCGGATATGCCCGTTTCGTCTGGCCGGCCTACGGGCTGGCGGCGCTGGTGGTGGGCGGATTGCTGCTGGCTTCGCTACGCGGGCTGAAGGCGCGCGAGCGCGAGCTGAAGGCGCTGCAAGACAGCGTGCCCGGCCGCCGCGGCCGTTCCCGCGCCGCCGCCGACACCGGGCAAGACCAATAAGAATCAGGAAGGGACGCTCCCGTGACCCGCAAGCAAAGACGCCTTTATTTCGTCATCCTGGGCATGTTGGCCCTGGGCGCCGCCACCGCTCTGGTGCTGACGGCGGTGGGCGACGGCATGGTCTATTTCTATACGCCGCGCGATCTGCGGACCAGGCACATCAGCCCCGACCGCCGGGTGCGCATCGGCGGCCTGGTGAAGCAGGGCTCGGTGGTGCGCGATGGCAAGACGGTGCATTTCGTCATCACCGATCTGACGGCGGATCTCAAAACCACCTATACCGGCGTGCTGCCCGATCTGTTCCGCGAGGGGCAGGGCGTGGTGGCCGAGGGCAAGGTGGATGGCAACGGCGTGTTCCAGGCCTCGGAAGTGCTGGCCAAGCATGACGAGAAATATATGCCCAAGGACGTGGCCGAGGCTCTGAAGAAATCGGGACACTGGCAAGGCGAGACACCGCAAAAATGATTCCGGAAATCGGCCATTTCGCCCTGATCCTGGCGCTGTTCGTGGCGCTGGCGCAGGCCATCATCCCCCTGGTGGGCGCCGCCCGCGACGACCGCCCCTGGATGGATGTGGCGCGCAGCGCCGCCTTTGCCCAGCTGCTGCTGGTGGGGCTGGCCTTCGGCGCCCTGGTGTGGGTGCATGTCACCAGCGACTTCTCGGTGCTGAACGTGGCCCAGAACAGCCACACCGACAAGCCGATGCTCTACAAGGTCACCGGCGTGTGGGGCAATCATGAAGGCTCCATGCTGCTCTGGGTGTTCATCCTGGCCCTTTACGGCGCCGCCCTGGCCCTGTTCGGACGCAATCTGCCGCCGGCCCTGCGCGCCCGCGCCCTGGCGGTGCAGGCGATGATCTCGGTGGGCTTCCTGGTATTCATCCTTTTCACCTCCAATCCCTTCGCCCGCCTTGATCCGGCGCCGATGAACGGCAACGGCCTCAATCCGCTGCTGCAGGATCCGGGCCTGGCCTTCCATCCGCCCTTCCTCTATCTGGGCTATGTCGGCTTCTCCATGGCCTTTTCCTTCGCCATCGCCGCCCTGATCGAGGGCCGGGTCGATGCCGCCTGGGCGCGCTGGGTGCGGCCCTGGACCCTGGCGGCCTGGAGCTTCCTCACCCTGGGCATCGCCATGGGCTCGTGGTGGGCCTACTACACCCTGGGCTGGGGCGGCTGGTGGTACTGGGATCCCACGGAAAACGCCTCGTTCATGCCCTGGCTGGCCGGGACCGCCCTGCTCCATTCCGCCGTGGTGGTGGAAAAACGCGGCACCTTGAAGGCCTGGACCATTCTGCTGGCCATCTTCGCCTTCTCGCTGTCGCTGCTGGGCACCTTCATCGTGCGTTCGGGCATCGTCACCTCGGTGCACAGCTTCGCCTCCGATCCCACCCGCGGCGTCTTCATTCTGGGGCTGCTGGTGCTGGCGGTGGGCGGCTCGCTCATCCTGTTCGCCGTGCGCGCCCCCTCCCTCAAGGGCGGCGGGCTGTTCGCTCCCATCTCGCGCGAGGGCAGCCTGCTGTTGAACAACGTCCTGATGAGCACGGCCTGCGGCACCGTGCTGCTGGGCACCCTTTATCCGCTGTTCGCCGACGTGCTCAATCTGGGCAAGGTGTCGGTGGGGGCGCCCTTCTTCAACGCCGTGTTCATTCCGCTGATGATCCCGCTGATCGCCACCATGGCCCTGGGGCCCATGCTGTCTTGGAAGCGCGGCGATCTGGGCGGGGCGCTGGGCCGCCTCAAACTGGCCTTCGTGGCGGTGCTGGTGGCCGGATGCGTCACCTGGCTGCTGGCCGGCGGCAGCGCCAAGCCTTTGCAGGCGGCGGGCGGTATCGCCCTGGCGGCCTGGCTGTTCATCGGCACCATGGTGGAATGGGCCGAGCGGGTGCGGCTGTTCCGCGCCCCCCTGGCCGAGGTTTGGCGCCGCGCCCTGCATCTGCCGCGCGCCGCCTACGGCATGAGCCTCACCCATGCCGGTCTGGCGGTGGTGGTGGTGGGCATTACCGGCTCGGCCTGCTGGACCAGTGAAAAGATCACCATGATGCATCCGGGCGAAACCGTGGCCCTGGCCGGCTACCAGATGACCCTGAACGGCGTCGAGGATGGGGTGAAGGGGCCGAACTACACCGCCGCCCGCGCCCATTTCACCGCCCGCAGGGACGGCCGGGTGATCGCCGAGATGTATCCGGAAAAGCGGCTTTACACCATGCCGCCCCGTCCCACCACCGATGCCGCCATCCACACCAACTTCATCAGCGATCTTTATGCCGTGATCGGTGATCCCGACGGCAAGGGCGGCTACGTGGTGCGGCTCTATCACAACACCCTGGTGCCGTGGATCTTCCTGGGGGCGGTGATCATGGTGCTGGGCGGCGTGGTGTCGCTGACCGATCGCCGTCACCGCGTGGGCGCCCCCGCCCGCAAGGCCAAATCCATCGCTACGGTTTAGGGGAAACGATCCATGCGCCGCATCGCCTTTCTGCCGGTGGTTCTCTTCGTCGTGCTGGCGGGCTTTTTCGCCTACCGGCTGCTGCTGATCCAGCGCGGCGACAGCCCCAGTTTCATCCCCTCGGTGATGATCAACAAGCCGGCCCCGGACTTCACCCTGCCGCCGGTGTTCGCCGGCACCCCCGGCTTCAGCAGCACCGCCTTCAAGGGCCGGGTGACGCTGGTGAATTTCTTCGCCTCGTGGTGCATTCCCTGCCGCAGCGAGCATGCCCTGCTGTCTTCCCTGAAGGGCAAGGGCTTCCAGCTGGTGGGCGTGGACTATAAGGACCAGCCCGAGGCGGTGAAGGCCTGGCTGGCCCGCGAAGGCAATCCCTACGATGTGCTGGTGGCCGACGAAAACGGTCAGACCGGCATCAATTTCGGCGTTTACGGGGTGCCGGAAAGCTATCTGATCGATAAGCAGGGCCGCATCCGCTTCAAGCAGACCGGCCCCTTCACGCCCGAGGCCATCGAGAAGGATCTGCTGCCCAAGGTGGCGGAGCTGAATAAATGAGAAAACCGGCCCTGATGCTGGCCGCCCTGATCGGCCTTTACGGTTTGCAGATCCTGCCGGCCCTGGCGGTGCGCCCCGATGAAATGCTCACCGACCCCAAGCTGGAGGCCCGGGCCCGCTCCATCGGCAAGCAGTTGCGCTGCCTGGTGTGCCAGAACGAATCCATCGACGATTCCGATGCCGATCTGGCGCACGATCTGCGCCTGCTGGTGCGCCAACGGCTGCTGGCCGGCGACAGCGATGCCCAGGTGAAACAGTATCTGGTGGACCGCTACGGCGATTACGTGCTGCTGAAACCGCCCTTCAACGCCGATACCCTGGTGCTGTGGCTGGGGCCGGCGGGGTTCTTTCTGCTGGCCGTGGGCGGGGCGGTGCTGTTCTACCGCGGCCGCCGCGGCACCGGCACCGGCACCGGCGCCGAGGCGGCGCCGGTGCTGAGCGAGGATGAGATCAAGCGCGCCAAGGCGTTGTTGGAAACCGACGGCGAAGGGGACAAGGCATGATCTGGCTGGTGTTCGCCGTCATTCTGGTGGCCGTGCTGGCGCTGCTGCTGGTGCCGCTGCTGCGGCCGCAGACCGCCGCCACCGCCCGTCTGGGCTACGACGTGGCGGTTTACAAGGATCAGCTGGCCGAGGTGGCGCGCGACTGCGAGCGCGGCCTCCTGAGCGAGGAACAGGCCGCCGGGGTGCGGGCCGAAATTCAGCGCCGCCTGCTGGCCGCCGCCGAAACCGATGCCCAGGAAATCCCCGCCGATGCCCGCCGCCTGGAAACCGGGCGCCGGCTGCGGCTGGTGGCCGGCATGCTGGTGCTGACGGTGGTGCCCCTGGGCACCTTGCTGATCTACGGCCTGCTGGGCTCGCCGGACCTGCCGGGCCAGCCCTACGCGGCGCGCCTGAACAGCCCGCAGTTTCAGCTCACCGCCATGGCCGACCGTCTGGCCCGGCATCTGCACTCCCAGCCCGATGCGCGCGGCTACGTGGCCCTGGGGACCAGCTACGGTAAACTGGGCCGCTGGGAAGAGGCCGCCACAGCCTTCCGCAAGGCGATTTCCATGGGGGCGGGGGATGTGGATATCCAGATCGCCCTTGGTCAGGCCCTGGCCATGGCCAACCAGGGAACGGTGGATGCCGACAGCCATGCCGCCTTCGTGCAGGCGTTGCGTCTTGATCCCCATAATCCGCAGGCCCGGTTTTATCTGGGGCTGGAACAGGCTCAACTCGGCAAGGTGCGTGAGGCCATCGCCATCTGGCGGGATCTGCAGCGCGACAGCCCGCCCGACGCGCCGTGGCTCGGCGTGCTGAAAAGCCAGATCGATGGCGCGGCGAAGGAGGCCAAGCTCGATCCGTCGACGGTGCCGCCCCAGGCCCCGGCGTTGGATGGTCCGCCGCCGGCCCGGCCTTCAGCCCCGGCGATGCTGGGGCCGCAGGCGGCAATGATCCGGCAGATGGTGGACAAGCTGGCGGCGCGCATGGCGCAAACGCCCGATGATTTCGATGGCTGGATGCGTCTGTCCCGCTCCTATCGCGTGCTGAACGAACTCGACAAGGCCAAGACCGCCGCCGCCAAGGCCATCGCGCTTCGGCCCAAGGATACGGCGCCGCTGCTGATGCTGGCGGAGGCGCAGCAGGCGGCAGGGGGAGAGAACGCCCTGCCCGATGATTTCGTGCGGACCATGACCCAGGTGCTGGAGCTTGATCCCGGCAACCAGCAGGCTCTCTATTACGTCGGCGCCGCCAAGGTGAAGGCCGGAGACAAGGCCGGGGCCAAGGTGTTGTGGGAAAAGCTGCTGCGCCAACTCCCCGCCGACGCCCCGCAGCGGGCCGATCTGTCGTGGCGCATCGAGGCCTTGGGCAAATAACCGGCGGGCGGCCGGAGACGGACGTTGACGGACCCGGGCTCCCGGCCCTAGAGTGCGATGACATTAGACCGGCGCAGTTCTGCGCCGGTCTAATGTCTGAATCGTCCTCTAACATCTTGAATAGAGGCGGATTCAGACATCAGGCCGGCTCGCCAGGGCGGGCAGCCCCGATGTCATCCGGCTCTACGGTGCCGTCTTTCCGTCCCGACCGCAGTCTTGGAACTTTCCCATGTCCGATCTTCGTGAAGCCGCCCTTTCCGCCAGCGCCTGGCCGTTCCAGGAAGCGCGTACCCTGCTGGAGGAACGGCTGAAAGGCGAAAAACCGGCCAAGGGCTACGCGCTGTTCGAAACCGGCTATGGTCCCTCGGGGCTGCCGCATATCGGCACTTTTGGCGAAGTGGTGCGCACCACCATGGTGCGCCGCGCCTTCGAGCTGCTGGCGCCCGGCATTCCCACCCGGCTGTTCGCCTTTTCCGACGACCGCGACGGCCTGCGCAAGGTGCCCGACAACATCCCCAATCAGGAGATGGTGCGCGGCCATCTGGGCAAGCCGCTGACCGCCATTCCCGATCCCTTCGGCACCCACGAAAGCTTCGGCCACCACAACAACGCCCGCCTGCGCGGTTTTCTCGACAGCTTCGGTTTCCAGTACGAGTTCCAGTCGGCCACCGACTGGTACACCTCGGGCCGTTTCGACCAGGGCATCTTGAAGGTGCTGGAGCATTACGACGCCATCATGGAGGTGATGCTGCCCACCCTGGGCGAGGAACGCCAGCAAACCTACAGCCCCTTGCTGCCGGTTTGCGCCAAAACCGGGCGGGTGCTGCAGGTGCCGGTGCTGGAGCGCGATGCCGCCGCCGGGATGATCGTCTACCGCGACGAGGACGGCAGCCTGGTGGAAACCTCGGTGACCGGGGGGCGCGTCAAGCTGCAATGGAAGGCCGATTGGGCCATGCGCTGGACTGTGCTCGGGGTGGATTATGAAATGTCGGGCAAGGACCTGATCCCCACCTATCAGCTGTCCAGCAAGATCTGCCGCATTCTGGGCGGCGAGCCGCCGGTCAATCTCTCCTACGAGCTGTTCCTGGACGACAAGGGCCAGAAGATCTCCAAATCCAAGGGCAACGGCCTGGCGGTGGAGGATTGGCTGCGCTACGCTCCGCCGGAAAGTCTGGCCCTGTTCATGTTCCAGAAGCCCCGCGCCGCCAAGCGGCTGCATTTCGATGTGATCCCGCGCGCCGTCGATGAATATCTGACCTTCATCGCCAAATTCCCCGAGGAAGAGGCGGTCCGCCAGCTCAACAATCCGGTGTGGCATATCCATAACGGCCAGCCGCCGCGCCCGGAAAGCGGGCTCAGCTACAATATCCTGCTCAATCTGGCCACGGTCTGCCATGCCGAGGACCGGGCGGTGCTGTGGCAGTTCATCAGCCGCTACGTGCCGGGCGCCACCCCGGAAAACGCTCCCTTCCTGGATCAGCTGGTGGGCTACGCCCTGACCTACTACCAGGATTTCGTCAAGCCGAAGATGGCCTACCGCCGGGCCAGCGAGGCCGAGGCCGCCGCCCTGGCCGATCTTCTGGCCGAGCTGGAGGGGCTGGCCGAGGGCACGCCGGCCGAGGAAATCCAGAACGTGGTTTATGCCGTCGGCAAGCGCCACGCGGTGTTCGCCGATCTGCGCGCCTGGTTCCAGGCCTGCTACGAAATCCTGCTGGGGCAGGAGCAGGGTCCGCGCCTGGGCTCGTTCATCGCCCTTTACGGCCTGGCCGAAACCAAAACCCTGCTGCGCCGCGCCCTGGCCGGGGACGATCTGGCGCTGTGAGCCATCCCCGCCGTTCGCCCGTCCGGAAATCCGGATGGCGGCGGCGGCTCTGATCCGGGTTTCCGGACGGGCGAGCGGCGGGGCATTTTAAAAAATGTTTCCTTTCAAACGGTTATCCGCACGGCGCGCCGGCGGCATGGCTGGCATGCGGCTTGCGCTGAAACAGACGCTGTCTTGTTTCAAGCCATAAGGAAACGCCATGTTCGCAAAGCGCAGCCGTCCTCTGGCGAGCACCCTGCTCGCCGCTTTCTGCTCCTTCGGCCTGCTGGCCGCCGCGCCGGCCCTGGCCGCCGGAAAACTCCCCCACGTGGTGATCCTGGCCACCGGCGGCACCATCGCCGGCACCGGCGCCTCCAGCACCACCACGGTGGGCTATACCGCCGCCAAGGTGGGTGTGGACGGCCTGATCGCCGCGGTGCCCGAACTGCAGAAGGTGGCCCACGTCACCGGCGAGCAGCCGCTGCAGATCGCCAGCGAGAACATCACCAACGCCGATTGGCTGAAGCTTTCCAAGCGGGTCAACGAGGTTCTGGCCCGTCCCGATGTCGATGGCGTGGTCATCACCCACGGTACCGACACCCTGGAGGAAACCGCCTATTTCCTTGATCTGACCGTGCACAGCGACAAGCCGGTGGTGATCGTGGGGGCCATGCGTCCTTCCACCGCCATCAGCGCCGACGGCCCCATCAATCTCTACAACGCGGTGATCCTGGCCGGCAGCAAGGAGGCCGTGGGCAAGGGCGTTCTGGTGGCCATGAACGACCAGATCAATGCCGGGCGCGAGGTGACCAAGACCAACACCTCCACCGCCGACACCTTCAAGACCCCGGAACTGGGCATGCTGGGCTACATGCAGGACAATGCCCCGCATTTCTATCGCCTGCCGCTGCGCAAGCATACCAGCCAGAGCCCGTTTGACGTGTCGCACATGACCAGCCTGCCGCAGGTGGACATCATCTACGGCTACGGCAACGACAACCGCATCGCCCTCGACGCCTTCGTCAAGGCCGGCTCCAAGGGCATCATCTATGCCGGTGTGGGCGACGGCAGCATTTCCGACGCCCTGAAGCCCGCCCTGCAGGAGGCCCGCAAGCAGGGCGTGATCATCGTGCGCAGCTCGCGCGTGGGCAACGGCATCGTTGCCCGCAACGGCGAGGCCAACGACGACAAGCTGGATTACGTGGTCAGCGACACCCTGAACCCGCAGAAGGCCCGCATCCTGCTGATGCTGGCCCTGACCAAGACCCACGACACCAAAAAGATCCAGCAGATGTTCTATACCTATTAAGCCGGCACAAAAAACCCCGGCTTGGCGGCCGGGGCTTTCCTCCTTACGGCCTGTGGCGGGTTTCCTGCCACAGGCCATCGAGTTTTTTGCGGATATCGGCCAGGCTGACCCGCCCGGCCAGATCCTTGGCCAGTCGCGCCACCATCCAGGCGCGGTGGGCGGCCTCGTCCATGCCGGCGGGGCGTTTCAGGCCGTGCGCATAGTCGCTGGCGGCCTGACCGATCAGCCCCAGCAGTTCGGCGGCCCAGAAGGCGGCGCGCTGATGGCCGTCGGTCTGCGGCGGCGGGGGGGTGCGTTCGGACATGGCCTGTCTCCCGATTCTTCTTTTCGGGATGATTTTACCCCGATCCGGGCGGAGGCGAAAGCGGGGACCACGATCTCCACCGTTGCCCTGGCGGCGCTTTCCTCCTATCTTCCGGCAAAATCCATGGATGTTCAGGCCCGATGACCGATCTCAAGCATATCCGCAACTTCGCCATCATTGCCCATATCGACCACGGCAAATCCACCCTGGCCGACCGCCTGATTCAAAAATGCGGTGGCATCGAGGATCGGGAAATGCGCGAGCAGATCCTGGATTCCATGGATATCGAACGCGAGCGCGGCATCACCATCAAGGCGCAGACGGTGCGCCTGTCCTATACGGCGAAAAACGGCGAAACCTATCAGCTGAACCTGATGGACACCCCCGGCCATGTGGACTTCGCCTACGAGGTGAGCCGCTCGCTGGCCGCCTGCGAGGGATCCCTGCTGGTGGTGGACGCCAGCCAGGGGGTGGAGGCGCAAACCCTGGCCAACGTCTATCAGGCCATCGACAACAATCACGAGATCGTGCCGGTGCTGAACAAGATCGATCTGCCGGCGGCCGAGCCCGAGCGCGTCAAACAGCAGATCGAGGACGTGATCGGCCTTGATACCAGCAATGCCGTGATGATCTCGGCCAAGACCGGCATCGGCATCGAGGATGTGCTGGAGGCCCTGTGCCAGCGCCTGCCGTCGCCCGAAGGCGATGCCGAGCTGCCGCTGCAGGCCCTGCTGGTGGACAGCTGGTACGACAGCTATCTCGGCGTGGTCAATCTGGTGCGGGTGAAGAACGGCGTGATGAAGAAGGGCCAGAAGATCCGCATGATGGCCACCGGCGCCAGCTATCAGGTGGACAGCGTTGGCTATTTCACCCCCAAGATGGTGCAGGTGGAGGCGCTTTATCCCGGCGAGATGGGCTTCATGCAGGCCAGCATCAAGGCGGTGGCCGATTGCCAGGTGGGCGATACCATCACCGACGAGCGCCGCCCGGCCGAAACCGCCCTGCCGGGCTTCAAGCCCAATGTGCCGGTGGTGTTCTGCGGCCTGTTTCCGGTGGATGCCGCCGATTTCGAGGATCTGCGCGAAAGCCTGGCCAAGCTGCGCCTGAACGACGCCAGCTTCGAGTACGAGGCGGAAACCTCGGCGGCGCTGGGCTTCGGCTTCCGCTGCGGCTTCCTGGGGCTGTTGCATCTGGAAATCATCCAGGAGCGGCTGGAGCGGGAATTCAATCTCGATCTCATCACCACCGCGCCCTCGGTGGTTTATAAGATCTACCTGACCAACGGCGAGGAACTGCATCTGCACAATCCGGCCGACATGCCGGAACTGACCAAGATCGATAAGATCGAGGAACCCTGGATCAAGGCCACCATCATGGTGCCCGACGACTATCTGGGGCCGATCCTGCAGCTGTGCACCGAGCGGCGCGGCCAGCAGCTGGACCTGACCTACGCCGGCAACCGCGCCATGCTGGTCTACAAGCTGCCCCTGAACGAAATCGTCTTCGATTTCTACGACCGCCTGAAATCCATCAGCCGCGGCTATGCCAGCTTCGACTACGAACTGGACAGCTACGCCGAGAGCGATCTCGTCAAGGTCACCATCATGGTCAATGCCGAGCCGGTGGATGCCCTGGCCTTCATCGCCCATAAAAGCCAGGCCGAGGCGCGGGGCCGCTCCATCTGCACCCGCCTGAAGGAACTGATCCCGCGGCAGATGTTCCAGATCGCCATCCAGGCCGCCATCGGCGGGCGCATCGTGGCGCGCGAAAGCCTCAGCGCCCTGCGCAAGGACGTGCTGGCCAAATGCTACGGCGGCGATATCTCCCGCAAGCGCAAACTTCTGGAAAAGCAGAAGGAAGGCAAGAAGCGCATGCGCCAGTTCGGCAAGGTGGAAATTCCACAATCGGCCTTCCTGGCGGCCCTCAAAATGGGGGATAATTAGCGTTCCCGGCGCGGCATGCTTCGACCCAACGGGTCAAAGCACCGGCCGGCGCTATCAAGGAGGAATGCCATGGTCGAGCGTGTGGTTGCCACCGCGGCGGCGGCGGCGCTGATCGGCCGCCTGCAAGACCGCTTCGGGCCGCTGGTCTTTCATATCTCCGGCCATTGCTGCGGTGAGGGCAACACCCCCATCTGCCTGCGCCAGTCCAGCTATCAGGTGAAACGCGACGATGTGCTGATCGGAACCCTGGCGGGGGTGCCGTTCTATGTCACCGCGGCCATGGCCGAATATTGGGCCTACAGCCAGCTCATGGTGGGGGCCGAACCCTCGGACGCCGACAGTTTTTCCGTGGAAACGGCGCTGGACATGCGCTTCACCCTGGACCAGCGCCTGTTCACCGACGAAGAGGCGGCGGCCCTTTAAGGGTTAGGAGCTTGTCGCCTGGAGGACGGCGCCGCTGGCCAGGGCGCTGTCCAGCAGATCCAGGGCCTGGGCCAGCTTTTCGTCGATGATATGCAGATATTGTTTCCAGTCGGCCACCTGGGTCAGTTCGGTCGCGCCGTCGGAAATGCCGCGCAGGCCGATCAGCGGCAGCCCGAACTGATGGCAGGCCCGCCATACCGCGAAGCTTTCCATATCCACCATGTCGGCATCGATGGTGTCGTAGGCCTGTCCTGAAACCAGAGTGCCGCCGGTGGAGAGACTGGCGGCGGGCAGGCCGGGGATGCGGTGCGGCAGATCGATCACGGCGGGATAGGCGGCCAGCGGGGTTTGTCCCTTCTCGAAGCCCACCACCGAGGCATCCATATCGCGGTAGGAAAGGCTGGAGACCTGAAAGATCCCGGTTTGCGGCAGGCGCCGCGATCCGGCCGAGCCCAGGCTGACCACCAGATCGGGCAAGGCCCGGCGCGCCGCCCGCCCGGCCAGATCGGCGGCCAGGGTGACGGCGGCCTCCACCGGGCCGATGCCGATCATCAGGGGCTGGATGCGGGCCGCCAGATGCGGGCCGTATTCGGCGGGGGCGGCCATGACATGGAGAATATCGGGCAAGGGGGGAGCGCTTTCATTCCGGAGTAAAAACAATCAGCCGCGGTGGCGCAGGGCCTCCACCAGCAGGGTAAAGGCGGGCGAGGCCTGGCGGCGGCTGGGATAATAAAGGTGATAACCGGGGAAGGGGGCGCACCAGTCGTCCAGCACCCGCACCAGACGGCCGTCGCGCAGGGGGGCTGCCACCATGTCGTCGGGCAGATAGGCCAGACCGAAGCCGCGCAGGGCGGCATCGAGGATCTGGGTGGTGGAACTGAAGATCAGCTGGCCGTCCACATGCACGTTCAATTCCTGGCCGCTTTTTTCGAACTCCCAGGGCAGCAGGCTGTTATAGGTGGGCAGGCGCAGATTGATGCAGGCGTGGTCGGTGAGATCGCGCGGGCTGCGCGGCGGCGCATGGCGGCTGAAATAGGCCGGGGCGGCCACCACCGCCATGCGCAGATCGCGGCCGATGCGCACGGCGATCATGTCGCGGGCCACCAGTTCGCCATGGCGCACACCGGCATCGAAACGTTCGGCGACGATGTCGGTCAGACCGTAATCCACCACCACCTCCACCTTGATGTCGGGGTAATCGGGCAGGAAATCCGCCAGTTTGGGCCACAGCACGCTGTTGGCGGCATGTTCGGCGGTGGTGATGCGGATGGTGCCGGCGGGCTTGTCGCGCAGGGCGCTCAAGGCCGCCAGCTCGGCCTCGATCCCGGCGAATTTCGGGGCCAGGCCGTTCAAGAGCCGTTCGCCGGCCTGGGTGGGGGCCACGCTGCGGGTGGTGCGGGTAAGCAGGCGCAGGCCCAGGCGGGTTTCCAGGGCGCGGATGGTATGGCTCAGGGCCGAGGGCGACAGCCCCATCTGCGCCGCGGCGCGGGTAAAGCTGCCGGCCCGCGCCACCGCCATGAAGGCTTGCAGATCGTGCAGGATGTCGCGCGCCATTGATGAATCCCATTCAGGTGTTCATGCAGATCTTAGCATCTAATTTCCGCGCCGGTCAGCCGTTACAGTGATGCCTCTTTTCGTCCGTTCCCGGAGGACAAGCATGCAAACGCGTATTCTCGGCCGTAGCGGCCTGGCGGTGTCGGCCCTGGGCCTGGGCTGCATGGGGCTGACCGGCGCCTATGGCCCGCCCACCGAGCACGGCAGCGCCGTGGCGCTGATCCGCGATGCCGTGGCCCAGGGGGTCACCTTCTTCGATACCGCCGAGGTCTACGGCCCCTATGCCAACGAGGAGCTGCTGGGCGAGGCCCTGGCGCCGGTGCGCGACAAGGTGGTGATCGCCACCAAGTTCGGGTTTCGCATCAATGCCGCCGGCCAGCGTCTGTGGGATGGCCTCGACAGCCGCCCGGAGCATATCAAGGCGGTGGCGGAAGCCTCGCTGAAGCGGCTGAGGACCGACGTCATCGATCTCTTTTATCAGCACCGCGTCGATCCCGCCGTGCCCATCGAGGAGGTGGCCGGGGCGGTGAAGGACCTGATCCAGGCCGGCAAGGTGCGGCATTTCGGCCTGTCGGAAGCCGGGGCCGCCACCATCCGCCGCGCCCACGCCGTGCAGCCGGTCACCGCCCTGCAAAGCGAATATTCCCTGTGGACCCGCGGCCCCGAGGCCGAGATCCTGCCGCTGCTGGAGGAGCTGGGCATCGGTCTGGTGCCTTACAGCCCGCTGGGGCGCGGCTTTCTGGCCGGCGGCATGACCCAGGGCACCGCCTTTGCCGAGGGGGATTTCCGCGCCGCCCTGCCGCGTTTCGCGCCCGAGGCCCGCGCCGCCAATCAGGCCCTGGTGGCGCTGCTGCAAACGGTGGCGGCGCGCAAGGGCGCCACCCCGGCCCAGGTGGCCCTGGCCTGGCTTCTGGCGCAAAAGCCCTGGATCGTGCCCATTCCCGGCACCACCAAGGCGGCCCGGCTGAGCGAGAATCTCGGCGCCGTGGCGCTTACCCTCGATGCCGGGGATCTGGCCGGGATCACCCGCGCCGCCGAGGCCATTCCCGTGGTCGGCGCCCGCTATACCGAGGCGCTGGAACAGATGACCGGACTTTGATTTTATCCCACCAGGAAGGACCGCACGCCATGACCGTGAAAGCCTACGGCGCCATCGCCAAGGACAAGCCCCTCGAACCCATGACCATTCACCGCCGCGCCCCCGGTCCGCACGATGTGCAGATCGAGATCGCCTATTGCGGCATCTGCCATTCCGATCTGCATACGGTGCGCTCGGAATGGCCCGGCACCCTCTATCCTTGCGTGCCGGGGCACGAGATCGTCGGCCATGTGTCGGCGGTGGGCGGCCATGTCAGCCGCTTCAAGGTGGGTGAAGCCGTGGGGGTGGGCTGCCTGGTGGACAGCTGCCAGACTTGCCCCTCCTGCGGCGAGGGCCTGGAGCAGTTCTGCGAGCACGGCTTCACCGGCACCTATAATTTCCCCACCCCGGATGCGCCCGGCCATACCCTGGGCGGCTATTCCCAGCGCATCGTGGTCAGTGAAAACTTCGTGCTGAAGATCGGCCATCCGGCGGCGCAGCTGGCGGCGGTGGCGCCGCTGCTGTGCGCCGGCATCACCACCTATTCGCCGCTGCGCCACTGGCAGGCCGGGCCGGGCCGGAAGGTGGGCATTGTCGGCATCGGCGGGCTGGGCCATATGGGCATCAAGCTGGCCCATGCCATGGGGGCCGAAACCGTGGCCTTCACCACTTCGGAGTCCAAGCGTCAGGCCGCCCTGGCCCTGGGCGCCGACAGTGTGGTGGTGTCGCGCAACGCCGACGAGATGAAGGCCCACGCCGGCAGTTTTCATTTCATTCTCGATACGGTGGCGGCCAGCCATAATCTGGATGCCTACCTGACCCTGCTGAAGCGTGACGGCACCCTGTGCCTGGTGGGCGCCCCCGATCACGCTCATCCGTCGCCGGATGTGTTCAACCTGATCCTGGGCCGGCGCGCCATCGCCGGCTCCCTGATCGGCGGCATCGCCGAAACCCAGGAAATGCTGGATTTCTGCGCCGAAAAAGGCATCGTTTCCGATATCGAAATGATCACCCCGCCGCAGATCGACCAAGCCTACGACCGCATGCAGAAAAGCGACGTCAAATACCGCTTCGTGATGGATATGGCGGCACTGTAACCGCCGCCGCCCGCATGAAAACGGCCGCCGGATCGCTCCGGCGGCCGTTTTTTCGTGCGGAGGCTTCGCGCCTGGACAGAAACCAAGTCAAGCGGCTTACCAGCAGTTTCATACCCGGTGGTCCGCTCCGTCGGTGGCAACGGATACCGGCCAACCGTTGAAGTGACGGGTTGGCCGGTGAGTATCAAACGTCCAGATTCGCCACCTTCAGGGCGTTTTCCTGGATGAAGTCGCGGCGCGGTTCCACCACGTCGCCCATCAGGGTCGAGAACACCGCCTCGGCCTCTTCGAAATGGTTGACCTTCACCTGCAGCAGCGAGCGCACATTGGGGTCCAGGGTGGTTTCCCACAGCTGTTCCGGGTTCATTTCGCCCAGGCCCTTGTAGCGCTGGATGGCGATGCCCTTGCGGCCGGCGTCCATGATGGCGTCCAGCAGCGATACCGGGCCGGTGATGGCAAGGCTCTTATCCTTGGCTACCAGTTCGCCGTGATGGGCGTAAACATCCTGCAGGGCGCTGGCCAGCTCGTCCAGCTTGCGGCCCTCGGGGCTGCGCAGGATGGCGGCGTCCACATGGTGGGTTTCGGTCACGCCGCGCAAGGTGCGGCTGAACACCAGGCCGTCGCCCTCCTCCACATGGCCCTGCCAGCCCTGGGCCAGATCGCTTTCCAGGGCGTTGAGGCGCTTGGCGATATAGGCGGCGGCCTGTTCGGCGGCCTCGCGGTCGTTCAGCACGGCGGTGTTGAAGGCGCCGGCGATGGCCACCTGCTCCACCACCCGCATGGGCACGCGGCGGCTCAGATGCCCCAGCAGGGTTTTGACCTGGCGGCCCTGGTCGGCCAGGGCGCGCAGGGCCTGTCCGGCATATTGCACGCCGTCGTTCAGCTTCAGCACCGCCTCGGTCAGGCCGCCGTCGATCAGGTAGTTCTCCAGGGCGCGGTCGTCCTTGAGATAGACCTCGGAATTGCCGCGCTTGGCGCGGTAGAGCGGCGGCTGGGCGATGTAGAGATAGCCCTTCTCGAACAGCTCGGGCATCTGGCGGTAGAAAAAGGTGAGCAGCAGGGTGCGGATGTGGCTGCCGTCCACATCGGCGTCGGTCATGATGATGATCTTGTGGTAGCGGGCCTTGGCGATATTGAAGCCGTCGTTGTCGCCTTCCTCCTTGGGGCGGCCGATGCCGGTGCCCAGGGCGGCGATCAGGGTGCCGATTTCCGCCGAGGACAGCATTTTGTCGAAGCGCGCCCGCTCCACGTTGAGGATCTTGCCGCGCAGGGGCAGAATGGCCTGGAAGGCGCGGGCGCGGCCCTGCTTGGCCGAGCCGCCGGCCGAATCACCCTCGACGATGAACAGTTCCGACAGGGCGGGGTCGCGCTCCTGGCAGTCGGCCAGCTTGCCGGGCAGGGTGGCGATATCCAGCGCGCCCTTGCGCCGGGTCAGTTCGCGGGCCTTGCGGGCGGCCTCGCGGGCGGCGGCGGCCTCCACCACCTTGGCCACCACCTTGCGGGCCTCGGAGGGATGTTCCTCGAACCATTGCTGCAGCTTTTCGCCGACGATGTTCTCCACCACCGGCCGCACCTCCGAGGACACCAGCTTGTCCTTGGTCTGCGACGAGAATTTGGGATCGGGCACCTTCACCGACAGCACGCAGGTCAGGCCTTCGCGCATATCGTCGCCCGACAGCGCCACCTTCTCCTTCTTGGCGATGCCGGATTCGGTGGCATAGGTGTTGACGGTGCGGGTGAGGGCGGCGCGGAAACCGGCCAGATGGGTGCCGCCGTCGCGCTGCGGGATGTTGTTGGTGAAGCACAGGCAGGTTTCATGGTAGGCGTCGGTCCATTCCATGGCCACCTCCACGGTGATGCCGTCGCGCTCGCCGGCCACCGAGATGGGGCTGTGCAGCGACTGCTTCGATTTGTCGAGATAGGCGATGAAGGCCTCGACGCCGCCCACATAATGCAGGTCCACGGCGGTCTTCTCGGCGGTGCGGTTGTCGGTCAGGCGCAGATAGACGCCGGAATTCAGGAAGGCCAGTTCGCGCAGGCGGTGCTCCAGGGTGGAAAACTGGAACTCGGTCACGGTATCGAAGGTGGCCACCCCCTGTTCGCCCACCGACGGCAGAAAGGTCACCTCGGTGCCGGTCAGCGGCCCCTTGTCGGTGCGGGGGGCTTCGCCCACCACCGCCAGCGGCGCCTCGGCCTCGCCGTGGCGGAAGCGCATGTAATGTTCCTTGCCGTCGCGCCAGACGCGCAGATCCAGCCAGTCCGACAAGGCGTTGACCACCGAAACGCCCACGCCGTGCAGGCCGCCCGACACCTTGTAGGAATTCTGGTCGAATTTGCCGCCGGCATGCAGCTGGGTCATGATGACCTCGGCCGCCGAAACGCCCTCTTCCTTGTGGATGTCGGTGGGGATGCCGCGGCCATTGTCGCGCACGGTGCAAGAGCCGTCGGCGTTCAGGGTCACATCCACGCGGTCGGCATGGCCGGCCAGGGCCTCGTCGATGGCGTTGTCCACCACCTCGTAAACCATGTGATGCAGGCCCGAGCCGTCGCCGGTATTGCCGATATACATGCCCGGACGCTTGCGCACGGCTTCCAGGCCGCGCAGCACCTTGATGGAATCGGCGCCGTATTCCTCGGCGGCGTCCGGCTGCGGGGCGTCCTGGGGGATCTCACTGCTCATCGGCTTCTTCCTTGCATCATCATCAGGCCGCCTGCACGACGGCGTCGTCCACGCGGAAAAACTGCGCCCGCCCGCCCATCTCGGCGAACAGGCTCTGATCGGTTCCCGTCAGCCAGCTTTGCGCCGGCAGGGCGCACAACTCGTCGAACAGGGCGGCGCGGCGGGTCTGGTCGAGATGCGCCGCAACCTCGTCCAGCAGCAGAATGGGGGCGGCGCCCCGCAGGGCGGCCCGCGCCCGGGCCTGGCCCAGGATAATGGCCACCAGCACCGCCTTCTGCTCTCCGGTTGAACACTGTTCAGCCGGAAGATTCTTAGCGCCGTGCCGCACCTGCAGGTCGCTGCGGTGCGGTCCGTCCAGGGCGGCGCCGGCCTCGGCGTCGCGGCGCCGCGCCCCGGCCAGCATGGCCTGCATGGCGGCGGCGGCCTCGGCCTCGTCCAGTCCGGCCAGGGTCTGCTCAGCCCAGCCGGTCACCGACAGCACCGCCGCCGGAAACGGCCCGATACCCTGGCGGCAGGCGGCGTTAAGGCGCTCCACCGTTTCCAGCCGGGCCTGGGCCATGGCGGCGCCGTGCCGGGCCATGCCCTCTTCCAGCACCGTCAGCCATGACGGGTCGAAGCGGCCTTCGCGCAGCAGGCGGCTGCGGTCGCGCATGGCGCGCTCGTAGGCCGAGGCGCGGGCGGCGTGCTCGGGGTCGAAGGCCAGCACCAGCCGGTCCAGGAAGCGGCGCCGTCCGGTGGCGCCTTCCAGAAACAGCCGGTCCATGGCCGGGGTCAGCCACAGCACGCTCAGCACCTGGCCCAGCATGGCCTGCGAGCGGGCGGCGCGGCCGTCGATGCGCACCAGGCGGCGCTCCGATCCGGCCTCGCGCCCGGTGCCGATCTCCAGGGGGTCACCCGCCTGCGTCAGCTGGGCGGCCACCGCCCAGGGGGTACCGTCGCCGCTGCCGTGCCGGGCGATGTCCGACAGTTTGGCGCGGCGCAGGCCGCGGCCCGGCGCCAGGAACGACAGCGCCTCCAGGATATTGGTCTTGCCGGCGCCGTTGGCGCCGGTCAGCACCACCGGGCGGCCGTCCGTTTCCATCCTGAGGAAGGCATAGCAGCGGAAATCGCTGAGGGTCAGGCGGTGAACCGCCACGGACAAGGGCTTGATCTCCGGGGCTTACACGCGCATGGGCATGAGAACATAAACGGCGCTGGAATCCGCCACTTCCCGCACCACGGTGGGGCTGGCGGCATCGGCCATGGCGAAGCGGGCGGCATCGCCCTCGATCTGGGCCAGAATGTCCATCAGATAGCGGGAGTTGAAGCCGATCTCCATGGGTTCGGCGCCGTAGGCGGCTTCCAGTTCCTCGGTGGCGCTGCCGCTTTCCGGGCTGGAGGCCGACAGGGTCAGACCGCCGCCATACACCGCCAGCTTGATGGCCCGCGATTTTTCGGTGGAAATGGCCGAAACGCGGTCCACCGCCTGGGCGAGGCTCTTGCAGTCCACTTCCAGGATCTTGTCGTTGTTTTCCGGGATCACCCGTTCGTAATCGGGGAAGGTGCCGTCGATCAGTTTCGAGGTCAGCACCGCATTGTCGAAGGCGAAGCGGATCTTGCCGTCGGACAGCGACACCACCACATCCTCGGCGGCTTCCTCGATCAGCTTCCTGAGCTCGTTCACGGTCTTGCGCGGCACGATCACCCCGGTCATGCCGGCGGCGCCGTCGGGCAGCGGCACCTCGACGCGGGCCAGGCGGTGGCCGTCGGTGGCCACGGCGCGCAACACCGGCACTCCGCCCGAGGTGGCGGCATGCAGATAGATGCCGTTCAGGTAATAGCGGGTTTCCTCGCTGGAAATGGCGAAGCGGGTGCGGTCGATCAGGCCCTTCAGCTCTTCCGCCGACAGGGTGAAGCTGTAGGGCAGCTCGCCGCCCGACATCACCGGATAGCCATCCACCGGCAGGGCCTGCAGGGTGAATTTCGAACGGCCCGAGCGCAGGGTCAGCAGCCCGGATTCGCCATCCTGCTCCAGCTCCACCTGCGAACCGTCGGGCAGCTTGCGCACGATCTCGTAGAAGGTATGGGCCGGGGCGGTGGTGGCGCCGGGGCGGATCACATCGGCGCCCACGGCCTCGACGATGTCGAGATCCATGTCGGTGGCGTTCAGGGCCACCTGGCCGTCGCGGCCCTCGATCTTCACATTGGACAAAATCGGAATGGTATTGCGCCGCTCGACAACACTTTGAACATGGCTCAGGGACTTCAGCAGGGCTGCGCGTTCAATGGTCAGTTTCATAGCGGTCCATTGCGGTCTTGCGGCTATCCGCGATTGATCACAGGCGCGTCGCCGCACCCCCTTTCCTCAAGGGGCGACAGTATAGCACAAGCTGTTGCTTTCAGAAGCGCTTTGAACGATTCGGCCGGGGGGCCGGCGTATGGCTTATCCCCCTGCATCAGGTTGGCTCGCCGATGCGTCTGATTCGTCACCCTCGGGCTTGACCCGAGGGGCCACGTGGCCCCGTCTGGCCGTGTGCCAAGCGGAAAGACGTGGATGGCCGGGTCGGAGCCCACGGCTGTCCGGTTTAAATTCAGGCCCATTGCAGCACCATCTGCTTGGGGTCGGTCCGTGGCGGCGGATCGTTCCCGATAAGGCGGTCAATACGTCTCCTGTGCATAAGATTTGCGCGGACGAGACGGGCGAACGCGAGGGGGCTTTGAACGGCCTTCTGGGCCGCTTGGGACGGGACCCTTAAGCCGTCTTGGCCGGGCTTGACCCGGCCATCCATGTGTGGGGGAGACGCCGTCTTATACCGGCCAACCATTGAAGTGACTCGTTGGCCGGTCTCCAGCGAGCCTTGAGCGAGCGGCCAAGGCGGCGGATGCCGCCGCCCGGCGAGGGACGATACAACCGGTCAATTCATTGGCCGGTTGGTATTATGATGCGCGGGTCAAGCCCGCGCATGACGACAAGAGGGGGATGCCGATCCCCTGCGGACGACGACAAAAGGGCCTCTGCGCCCAAGGAGCATGCTTCAAGACAGCGTGGAAAACGCTATTCTGGTGCCGCACGGTGTTGCTCCGTTTTCGTGTCCGGTAGATGCGTCAACATCTGGAACACGAGTGGAATCAACACCGTGCCCTCAGTCCAGAAAATTAAACCGGACAGCCGTGGGTCGGAGCCCGGCCAAGACGCGGTTGGAAAGGCAGGCGTCTCGTGGCGCCGGAACCATAGGGATAAGCCACCCCGGCGTTTCAGCTTTCCAGCATGCGGCGCAAAAGTTCGATATCCTCGGCGAACGAGGTGTCGCTGTTGCGCAGTTCCTCGATCTTCTTCACGGCGTGCATCACCGTGGTGTGGTCGCGGCCGCCGAACTTGCGGCCGATTTCCGGCAGCGAGCGGCTGGTGAGCTGCTTGGAAAGATACATGGCCACCTGGCGCGGCCGCGCCACCTGGCGGGCGCGGCGGGCCGAATGCATGTCGGCGACGCGGATATTGAAATGCTCCGCCACCTTCTTCTGGATTTCCTCGATGGTGATGCGGCGGTCGTTGGCGCGCAGCAGGTCGTGCAGCACCTCCTGGGTGCTTTCCAGGGTGATGTCGCGGCCCACCAGCTGGGCGTGGGCCACCACGCGGTTCAGGGCGCCTTCCAGCTCGCGCACGTTGCTGGTGATTTTGTGGGCCAGGAATTCCGCCACCTTCACCGGCACATGCACGCTCATCTGTTCGGCCTTGGAGCCGATGATGCCCAGGCGCAGCTCGTAGCTGGTGGCGTGAATATCGGCCACCAGGCCGCAGCCCAGGCGCGAGCGCAGGCGTTCCTCCATGCCTTGCAGATCCGAAGGCGACTTGTCGGCCGAGATGATGATCTGCCGCCCCTGGTCCACCAGCGAATTGAAGGTGTGGAAAAACTCCTCCTGGGTGGAATCCTTGCCGCCGATGAACTGCACATCGTCGATCATCAGCACGTCCACCGAACGGAACTGCTCCTTGAAGGCCATGGTGTCCTGGAAGCGCAGCGCCCGCACGAAGCGGTACATGAACTTCTCGGCCGAAAGATAGATCACCGAGCGGCGGGGATTGCGTTCGCGGATATGCCAGGCCACCGCATGCATCAGATGGGTCTTGCCCAGGCCGACGCCGCCATAGAGGAACAGCGGATTGAACGACACCACATCGGATTCCGCCACGCGCCGGGCGGCGGCGTAGGCGAATTCGTTGGGCTTGCCCACCACGAAATTGTCGAAGGTGTAGCGCGGGTCCAGCGGCGCGCCGATATCCTCGTTGACGTTGACCGGCTCGCACGGGGCGGCGGCCTGCGCCGGCAGCGGGCGGGCGGCGGGCTGGGCGGCGGGCTGAGCCGCCTTGGCGGCGGTGGGCACCACCACCACGTCGAGGCTGGTGACCGAGGTGTCCTCCTTCGACCACAGCGACTGGATGCGTTCGCCGTAGTGGGTCACCACCCAGTCGCGCAGGAAGCGGGTCGGCACCGAGATGCGCACCACGCCATCGTCGATTTCCAGCAAGGATAGCGGATTGAGCCAGCTTTTGAAGGCGGCCTCGCCGAATTCGTCCCGCAGGCGTCCGCGGATCCGGTTCCAAATCGCGCTGGAAATCTCGTTGCTCACCTCGGAAAACCCTCGATCCTACGGCTGGCGGACAATGGGCCGCTCAGGTCCGCGAATAACGGCAGACAAAACTTCTGCGTTCTCCCGCAGATGCGAAATCTGCGGAAAGACAAACGGAAACTGCGGAGAAGTGCCCCCCATGGAGCGCCAAGGGACCGACTCTATCCGCGCCGGGGCCGGACGGCAAGAAGACCGAAAAGCGAACGCGAAAATTTTTCCGCTGCCGCTTTGCTCTTTCGGCCAACAAAATGGCCACGCCCGCTATTGCGCGGGCGCGGCCATTTATTCCGATCTCCAGTCGAGGCAAGCCCAGCCGGCCGGATGGCCGGCGCCGGGCTTACAGCGACTTGATACGGGCGGCCAGGCGCGAGATCTTACGCGCGGCGGTGTTCTTGTGCAGCACGCCGGCCTGGGCGCCGCGCATCAGTTCCGGCTCGGCGGCGCGCAGGGCCTCGGCAGCCTGCGCCTTGTCGCCACCGGCGATCAGCAGTTCGACCTTCTTGACGAAGGTGCGGATGCGGCTGACGCGGGCACGGTTGACTTCGGTGCGGCGCTCGGTCTGGCGGATGCGCTTCTTAGCCGACGAATGATGAGCCATGAGTTAAACCTGCTTCAAGAATAAGAGAAATCGGAAGGCGCGTTTATAAGGCCGCTTTCGCGCCGCCGTCAAGGGCCGAATCGCGATTCGCCTCAATCGCTTGGCGGGTGATCTTCAGAAACCCCTGGGACTCCGGGTATCCCGGCGGCGGGAAAGCCTCCGGCGGGGCCGCCGGGCCATCTCTTGCAGACTGGGCTGACGCCGGCGACCGGTTCGGCGCCTCTAGAGCTTCAAGGAGGGTTCGATGCCCACATTGACCGTTGGAAACTTTATCCTCGATTACACCTTGCGCACCAATGCCGCCCCCGGCGCCGATCTGCAGTTCGGTATGGATTTCACGGTGCGCCAAAGCAAATCGCCGCTGCCGCTGATGCAGCTGATCTATCCGGCCACCAGTGTCGGCACCAATGTGGCCGGCAAATGGAACGTGGACAACCATCAAACCCCCGGCAGCAGCGCCCAGTGTCTGGTGTTCGCCAATGCCGATGGCGGCGTCATCACCGATATCCCCACCGAGCTCAGCAAGCGCGGCCTGGGGGTGCGTTCGACCAAGTTCGCCGTCTACCGGGTGGATCTGGGCCGGAACGCCGTGCAGGTGGCCGGCATCACCTTCGGCTACAGCATCGACACCAGCGCCGAGGCGCCGGTCACCACCTTCACCGCCCTGCAGGCCATCAGCCTGCCCAACGACCAGAAGCAGGTGGTTCTGGCCAAATGCGCCGCCGCCAAGTTCCTGTAAAAGCGGCCGGCGGAGACCCCGCCCCGGCGACGGCGGTCGTCCGGGGCGGGGGGAAGGCTTAGCGGTTCTTGAAGTTGGGCTGGCGCTTCTCGGCGAAGGCGGCCATGCCCTCCTTCTGGTCCTCGGTGGCGAACAGGGCGTGGAACAGGCGGCGTTCGAACTGCACGCCCTCGGCCAGGGTGGTTTCAAAGGCCTTGTTCACGCATTCCTTGGCGGCCAGCACGGCCACGCGGCCCATGGAGGCGATGCGTTCGGCCACCTTCAGGGCCTCGTCCAGCAGTTCGGCGGCGGGCACCACGCGGCTGACCAGACCGCAGCGTTCGGCTTCGACGGCATCGATCAGGCGGCCGGTCAGCACCATTTCCATGGCCTTGGACTTGCCGACGAAACGGGTCAGGCGCTGGGTGCCGCCGGCACCGGGAATGATGCCCAGGGTGATTTCCGGCTGGCCGAACTTGGCATTGTCGCCGGCCAGGATGAAGTCGCACATCATGGCCACTTCGCAGCCGCCGCCCAGGGCGAAGCCGGCCACCGCGGCGATCACCGGCTTGCGCACCTTGGTCACCGCTTCCCAGCCCTTGGTGATGAAATTGCCGAGATAGCAGTCGGTGAAGCTCTTGGTGGACATTTCCTTGATGTCGGCGCCGGCGGCGAAAGCCTTCTCGCTGCCGGTGATGACGATGGCGCCGATCTCGTCGTCGGCCTCGAAGGCGTCCAGGGCCTGGCCCAATTCGGCCACCAGGGCGCTCGAAAGCGCGTTCAGGGCCTTGGGGCGGTTCAGGGTGATCAGGCCGACATGGCCCTTGGTTTCGACGATGACGTTTTCGTAGACCATGAAAGGCTCCCCTCGTGTGAACTCTGTTGTGTTAACGCGGCTCGACCGAGAAATGCACCGCCAGCGGGCGGCGGTCGCCGTCCACGGTGATGCGCAGGCGCTCGGTATCGCGCCGATAGCTGCCGTCGGCCTGACGGGCCCAGCCCAGAGCGGGCAGGGTCTGGCGGTAGAAGCCGTCCACCGCCGCCGCCGTGGTGTCGCCGCCGGCGGTGGCATCGATGATGCGGCCGCCGGGGCTGTCGAACAGCACCCCGCCCGGATGTTCCACCAGGCCGGGGGCCAGGGGAAGATCCTCCAGTTCCGACAGATAGGCCTGGCCGGCCCAGGCCGGCGCGGCCAGAACCAGAAACAGGCAGGACGCCAGAATGGCGCAGGGACGACGCGGATGCAGCATGAACTCTGTCATATCATCACCGTCCGGTTGAGGTCACTTAAACTTGCCGCTTGTCACAATAATATGTCGAGCGGCCCGCCTGGGTGATGCGGCGGATGCCCTCCTTGCAGGTGCAGCCGGGGCAGGGGCGGCCCTCGCGGTCGTAAACGGCGAAGGCGTGCTGGAAGTAGCCCAGTTCGCCCGAGGGTTGACGGTGATCGCGCAGCGACGATCCGCCCGAGGCGATGGCCTCGGCCAGAACCGCCTTGATGGCCGCCACCAGGGCGCCGATCTCGGCGCCGCTTAACCCGGCGGCGGGGCGGGCGGGGTGCAGACCGGCGCGGAACAGCGCCTCGCTGGCATAGATGTTGCCGATGCCGGCCACCACCGTCTGATCCAGCAGCGTCACCTTGATGGGGCTTTTGCGCGCCGCCAGCGCCGCCGCCAGCACCGCCGGGGTGAAGGCGGCGTCCAGGGGCTCGGGGCCGAGGGCGGCCAGCAGCGGATGGCGTTCCAGATCGGCGGCCACCAGATCCATCAGGCCGAAGCGGCGGGCATCGTTGAAGGTGACGCGGCCGCCGTCATCGGTCTCGATCACCACATGGTCGTGCTTGCCGGGAGGGGCATCGTCGGCCCGGCCCACCAGCATGCGGCCCGACATGCCGAGATGGCACAGCACCACCCAGCCATCGTCGAGATGCCAGCACATATATTTGGCCCGCCGCGACAGGGCGGTGACGGTGCGCCCGCTCAGGCGGCGGGCGAAATCGGGGGGAAAGGGGCGGCGCAGATCGGGGCGGCGTATCTGGGCCGAGACGATCTTGCGTCCCTCCAGGGCTTGGGCCACGCCACGGCACACCGTTTCCACTTCGGGAAGCTCAGGCATGACCCCAGCATGACCCCGGCGCCGCTCCGGTTCAACAGGGAAACGGCCCGGCACTTGGAACCGGCGCAGCCGGTGACTGGCGCACCCTCGCGCCCCGCAGCGACGACGGAGCGTGAGCGGAGGAGGGGAGCTGCCGTGGCAGCCGACGCCCGGAGGGCGGTCCGCAGCATCGCTGCGGATGGGCAAAGCCCACAAGCGGAGGAAAGCCAGGCTGGGCGGAGCCCGGCGCCCGGCGCCCGGCGTCTGAGGGACAGATAAAAATCAGGGGCGCCCGGCGGACGCCCCTGATCGGCTTTAGTGGCGGAAATGCCGCATGCCGGTGAAGACCATGGCCAGGCCCTTTTCATCGGCGGCGGCGATCACCTCGGCGTCGCGCATGCTGCCGCCGGGCTGGATGATGGCGGTGGCGCCGGCATCCGCCGCCGCCAGCAGGCCGTCGGCGAAGGGGAAGAAGGCATCGGAGGCCACCACCGAGCCGACGGTGCCGGGCTGGTCCAGCTTGGCGGCCTCGGCGGCCTCGCGGCTTTTCCAGGCGGCGATGCGCGAGCTGTCCACCCGGCTCATCTGGCCGGCGCCGATGCCCACGGTAACGCCGTCCTTCACATAGATGATGGCGTTGGATTTCACATGCTTGCAGACGCGGAAGGCGAACAGCAGATCCTGCAGTTCCTGCCGGGTGGGCTGGCGCTTGGTCACCACCTTGAGATCGGCCAGGGACACCCGGCCGGAATCGCGGCCCTGCAGCAGATAGCCGCCGGCGATGGTGCGCAGGGTCATGGCCTGCTCGGCCGGATCGGCCAGGCCGTGCGTCAGCAGCAGGCGCAGGTTCTTCTTCTTGGCGAAGATGGCGCGCGAGTCGGCGTCGGCGTCGGGGGCGATCACCACCTCGGTGAACAGCTTGGAGATTTCCTCGGCGGTTTCGGCGGTCAGCGGCCGGTTGAGGGCGATGATGCCGCCGAAGGCCGAGACCGGATCACAGGACAACGCCTTCAGATAGGCCTCCTTCATGGAGGCGCCGGAGGCCACGCCGCAGGGATTGGCGTGCTTGATGATGGCCACGGTGGGCTCTTCGAATTCCGACACCAGCTCGAAGGCGGCGTCGGTATCGTTGATGTTGTTGAACGACAGTTCCTTGCCCTGCAGCTGCTCGGCGGTGGCCACGCCGGGGCGGGCCTTGCCGGTCACGTAAAGGGCGGCCTGCTGATGCGGGTTTTCGCCGTAGCGCAGGGTCTGCTTCAGTTCGGCGCCCACCGCCACGCGGCGGGGGAAGGTGTCGCCGATCTGGGCGGCCATCCAGCCCGAGATGGCGGCGTCGTAGGCGCCGGTGCGGGCATAGGCGGTGGCGGCCAGCTTGACGCGGGTGGCCTTGGTGGTGGCGCCGCCGTGGGCGCGCATCTCGTCCATGACCAGGGTGTAGTCCTCGGTATCCACCACCACGGCCACGTCCTCGTGGTTCTTGGCGGCGGCGCGGATCATGGCGGGGCCGCCGATATCGATATTCTCGATACAGTCGTCCCAGGGCGCGCCCTTGGCCACGGTGGCCTCGAAGGGATAGAGATTGACCACCAGCAGATCGATGGGGGCGATGCCGTGCGCGGCCATGGCCTGTTCATGCCGGGCGTTGCCGCGGATGCCCAGAAGCCCGCCATGCACCTTGGGGTGCAGGGTCTTCACGCGGCCATCCAGCATTTCGGGGAAACCGGTATGCTCCGACACGTCCTTCACCGGCAGGCCGGCCTCGCGGATGGCCTTGGCGGAGCCGCCGGTGGACAGAAGCTCGACACCCTGCGCCACCAGGAAGGCGGCGAAGTCGATCAAGCCGGATTTGTCGGAAACGGAAATGAGCGCGCGGCGAATAACGGGTTCGGCCATGGTAATCCCCAATGGGTAGGACAGCGGTAGGATGGAAGATCGCCGGGGATATAGCACGATCGGCCGCCGATCGCCACGGTGGAGGGAGGGGGATAACCGGGTAATCGGGGGGAATGCGCAAAAATTGCGTGGCTTGCGCGCTATATGTCGCGCCCGGCGTTGCCGGAATATTCGGGCACCAGGGCGCGCAGGCCGGTCATGGCGGCGGCGAAATCCCGGCTCCGGCAGGCCTGTTCCAGGCGGTCCAGCGCGGCGGCGATGGCGGCCTGATCGCTGGCGCGCACGGCGGCCACCAGGATGCCGCCCACTCCGGTGGGCACCGGCGGCTCGGCGCCGTGGAAGATTTCCTCGAACAGTTTTTCGCCGGGACGCAGGCCGGTGAAGGTGATGGCGATATCCTGATCGGGGCGCAGGCCGGCCAGGCGGATCATCTGCCGCGCCAGATGCACGATCTTCACCGGCTCGCCCATATCCAGCACGAAAATGCGGCCCTGATAGAGGGCGGCCTGCTGCATGCCTAAGGTGGCCGCCTGCAGCACCAGTTCCACCGCCTCGCGGATGGTCATGAAATAGCGGGTCATGTCGGGGTGGGTTACGGTGATGGGCCCGCCCGCCGCCAGCTGTTTCTGGAACAAAGGCACCACCGAGCCGGTGGAGCCCAGCACATTGCCGAAGCGCACGGTGACGAAGCGGGTGCCGCCGCCGGCCATGTCCATGGCCTGGCAATAGCGTTCGGCCATGCGTTTGCTGGCGCCCATGACGTTGGTGGGATTGACCGCCTTGTCGGTGGAGATCAGCACCATCAGCGCCACATGGTGGGCGATGCAGGCATCGGCCACGATGCGGGTGCCCACGGCGTTGGTCAGGCAGCCGTCCAGCGGGTTGCCCTCCACCATGGGCACGTGCTTGAGGGCGGCGGCATGGAACACCAGCTCGGGCGTGTGGGCGGCCATGATCTCGGTGATGCGGGCGCGGTCGCGCACATCGGCGATCAGCGGCAGCCGGGCCAGGCCGGGATGGCGCAGGCCCAGTTCCTGATCGATGGTGTAAAGGGCGAATTCCGAGGCTTCGGCCAGCAGCAGCAGGGAGGGCCCGCAATCGCTGATCTGGCGCACCAGTTCCGAGCCGATGGAACCGCCGGCGCCGGTGACCAGCACCCGTTTTCCGGCGATCAGGCCGGTGAGGCCCGAGCGGTCCAGCACGGTTTGCGGCCGGCCCAGCAGATCCTCCACCGCCACCGGCTTGATCTCCATGCGGTCGGCCATGCCGTCCTTGAGGTCGGTCAGGCGCGGCAGCCGGGCCAGGGGCAGGCCCAGGGCGTCGGCGCGGTCGAAGAGATCGCGCACCAGGCCGCCGTCGAAATCCTCCTCGGTCAGCACCAGCCGTTCCGGGGCCAGGCCTTTGGCGGCCAGGCCGGCCACCACCTCCTCCAGGGCGTCGAAAAGGCCCAGAATGATCACGCCGTGCATGCCCTGCCCCACCTGGGCCTTCTTGGCGGTCAGGATGCCGACGGCGCGGTACTGGACATCGCCCTGCTGGGTGGCGCGGATGAAAAGATCGGCGCCGTCGCCCGAGCCCACCAGCAGCACCGGAATACGGCGGGCGCCGCTTTCCTCGCGCTGGCGTTCCAGTTTGAGATCGAGGCGGCGGTCGCGCAGAACCCGGTAGACGAAGCGCGGCCCGCCCAGCAAAGCCAGCAGCACGAACCAGTTGATGCCCAAAAGCGAGCGCGGCAGATCGTGCAGCCGGGTGAACAGGAACAGCACCGGAATGAAGATCAGCACCGTGAGGGTGGCGGCGCGGGTCAGGGCCAGGAGATCGGTGGTGGAGGCATAGCGCCAGACGCCGCGGTAAAGGCGCAGCGACAGGAACACCGTGGCCGCCGTCAGGGTGAAGAGGCCGGTGGCCAGGGCCAGATTTCCGGGGGTCCAGTCGGCGCGCAGCTGCTGGCTGCCCAGGCGCAGCCACAGGGACAGCAGAAAGGACAGCGCCGCCATCACGGTATCGTGGGCGAAGGCGACGCGGGCGCGGCTTATGACGGGCGATCTGAACATGAGGTGCGGACCTTAGCCCGGAATTTCGGCACTGTCATCTCCGGCATCAAGGCCCGGCACCCTTTTCCATCGCGCCGCCGCGGGCTACACTTCCCGCAGGATGTATTTCTGACAGGAGACGGCAGATGGCGGACACCGTTCCGGACTCGGACAAGGCCCTGAACGGCGGCGATGCCAAGGCAAGGCGGGCGCGCCGCTTCCGCATCTTCGGCGCGGTGCTGGCGGTGGCGGCGCTGGCCGGCGGCGGCTTCTGGCTGATGACCCATAACGAGGAAAACACCGACGACGCCTTTGTCGAGGCCGATGTGGTGCAGGTGGCGCCCCAGGTGGGCGGGCCGGTGGCGGCGCTCTATTTCACCGATAATCAGTGGGTGCGCAAAGGCCAGCCGCTGCTGGATCTGGACCGGCGTGATACCCAGGCCGCCTTCGATGCGGCGCGGGCGGCGGTGGATGTGGCCCGGGCCCAGGTGGGGGCCGCCCAGGCCGATCTCGATCTGACCCGGGCCACCAGCGGCGCCGCCCTGGCCGGAGCCGGCCATGCCCTGATCCAGTCCCGCGAGCAGCAGGCCGAGGCCGAGCAGCAGGCGGTGGCGGCGGAAGCCGAGGCCGAGAGGGCCGCCGCCGACGCCAAACGTTACGACGCGTTATTGAAATCCACCTTCGCCTCGCGTCAGCGCTATGAGCAGGCCCTGGCCGATGCCCGCGCCTCGAAGGCGCGCTGGAAGGCGGCCGAACTGGCGGCCCGGGCGGCCCAGGCCCAGCGCGCCCAGGCCCGCGCCAAGCTGACCGACGCCCAGGCGGCGCCCACCCGGGTGGCCCAGAAGGCGGCCCAGCTGGCGGTGGCCCGGGCCCAGCTGGAGCAGGCCGAGGCGGCCTTGCGCCAGGCCGCGCTCAACCTCTCCTACACCCATGTGACGGCACCCCAGGCCGGGCGCATCGCCAAACGCGCCGTGGCGGTGGGGGATCTGGTGCAGAAAGGCCAGATCTTGACCGAGTTGGTTACAGAACCGCAATGGGTGGTGGCCAACTTCAAGGAAACCCAGCTGACCCGCATGGAACGGGGCCAGCCGGCGCGCATCACGGTGGATGCCTTTCCCGGCCATGTCTTCAAAGGGCGGGTGGACAGCATCCAGCCCGGCAGCGGCGCCCGCTTCGCGCTGCTGCCCACCGAGAACGCCACCGGAAATTACGTGAAAGTGGTGCAGCGGGTGCCGGTGAAAATCACCTTCGACGATCCCTCCGATCCCTTCCTGCGCCGGCTGGCACCGGGCATGTCGGTGGAGCCGGTGGTGGATGTCGGCTTTGATCCGACGTCGAAATGAGCGAGGATAAAGGCCATAGCAAAGCCGGGATCAATCCCTGGCTGGTGGCGCCGGTGGTGGCCCTGGCGGCCTTCATGGAGGTGCTGGACATCTCCATCGCCAATGTCTCGCTGCAGCATATCGCCGGGGATCTGTCGGCGGGGCAGGATGAATCCACCTGGGTGCTCACCTCCTATCTGGTGACCAACGCCATCGTTCTGCCCATCTCGGGCTGGCTGTCGTCGGTGATGGGGCGCAAACGCTTCTTTCTGGCCTGCATCGCCGGGTTCTCGGTCAGCTCGCTGCTGTGCGGCCTGGCCCCCACCCTGGCGCTGCTGATCACCGCCCGCGCCGTGCAGGGGCTGACCGGCGGCGGCCTGCAGCCCTCGGCCCAGGCCATTCTGGCCGATACCTTTCCGGCCCGGCAACGGGGCATGGCCTTTGCGCTTTACGGCATGTCGGTGGTGTTCGCCCCGGCCATCGGCCCCACCCTGGGCGGCTGGATCACCGATACCGCCAGCTGGCGCTGGGTGTTTTTGCTGAACGTGCCGGTGGGGGTGGTGCTGTCGTGGCTGGTGACCATGATGGTGGAGGATCCGCCGCAGATGGTGGAGGCGCGGGAGCGCAAGCTCTCGGACGGCATCCGTATCGATTATCTGGGCTTTCTGCTGCTGGCCCTGGGGCTGGGTCTTTTGCAGGTGGTGCTGGACCGGGGCGAGCAGGACGATTGGTTCGCCTCGCCCTTCATCTTCTGGAGTTCGGCCGCCTCGCTGGTGTCGCTGATTTCGTTCGTGCTGTGGGAGCTGGGGCAGGACGATCCCATCGTGCATCTGGATTTGTTGAAAAGGCGGAACTTCGGTCTGGCCAATCTGCTGATGTTCCTGCTGGGCTTCGTGCTGCTGGGCAGCACGGTGCTGCTGCCGGCCCTGGTGCAGCGTTTGTTCGGCTATACCGCCACCGAGGCCGGGCTGGTGATCACGCCGGGCGGTTTTTCCATCATGCTGCTGATGCCGCTGGTGGGGCGTCTGGTGTCGGTGGTGGATCCGCGCTGGATCATCGCCACCGGACTGGCGGTGACCGCCGGGGCGCTCTTCTATATGACCGGCTTCGATCTTTCCACCGATTACAACCACTTCATGCTGGCCCGCATCTATCAGGCCATGGGGCTGGCGCTGCTGTTCATTCCCATCAACACCCTGGCCTATGTGGGGCTGGAGCGGGCGCATAGTTCCTCGGCCTCGGCCCTGATCAACATGTCGCGCAATCTCGGCGGCAGCTTCGGCATCTCGCTGACCATCAGTTACCTGTCGCACCGCAGCCAGGAGCATATGACCTATCTGGCCTCCCATGTGGTGTCGGCCAATCCGGCCACGGCCACCTGGCTGTCGGCGCTCAGCCATCGCTTCCTCCTGACCGGAAAAACTGCATCCGAAGCCAGTGGGCAGGCCTGGGGGCAAATTGCCGCCGAGGTGGGGCGCCAGGCCCAGATGATGGGCTTCATCGACGACTTCGCCGTGCTGGGAACGCTTTTTATCCTACTGATTCCCTTCGTTTTTATGATGACGCCCAGCCGGGGTGGAGAAACTGCGCCCGTAGATGCGCACTAGCCGGACAGGGGTGTTTCCCCGGCAACAAGATCGCATTTTAAAGAAATTGGCGGCAAATGCAGTTGCATCGGCGGCGGGGCTGAACCGCATGTGTAACGATTTATTAAGATTTGCCTGCACATGCAGTACAACGCCCTGGGGAAGGGCGTTCTGCCTGCACATGCGGTTGCAGTGCGTCTAATTTATTGAAATAAAACAAAAAATGATATTTCTCCCGCGAGGTGGCGCCGGGCGGTGCTGCGTTGCGGTCTGCGAAATTGTGTCTATTTTTAAAAAAATCATGGTGCGAAAACGGGGAAGACAGGTAATTATAATAAAGTATGATAACCTCCAGACGTTTGGGGGGGAGTGGCGGCGCGTGAGGGGACGTCATGACGGGTGACAGCTCTGGTCAGTTCAATATCCTGCTGGTCGAAGATGAGGCGGCCGATGCCTGTCTGGTGCGTCTGGCCCTGCGCGATCGCCAGGAAACCTCGATTCTGCACCATGTCACCGACGGCTCCGAGGCTCTGGCCTTCGTGCAGCACAAGGGCGAACGCTATCTCGATGCGCCGCGGCCCGAACTGATCCTGCTGGACCTTAATATGCCGCGCATGAACGGCCGCGAGTTTCTGCGCCATTTCCGCGGCGACGACAGCTTCCGCGATATCCCGGTGGTGGTGTTCTCCACCTCGGAATACGAGCGCGACAAGGAAAGCTGCGCGGCTCTGGGCGCCGACGATTTCGTCACCAAGCCGGTGGATATCGATGATTTCATCGCCGCCGTGCAAAATATCGAACATCACTGGCGCCACAGCGCCCGGACACCGGCCTAGAGCCGTATCATGATAACCAAGGCTCGGGACGAGTGAGGATGACAGCGCGCGCCGATTTCCAGATCCTGCTGGTGGAAGACGATCCCGCCGACGCCTACCTGGCGAAGACGGCCATCCGCGATTCCAAGGTGGTGAGCGACGTGCATCACGTCTCGAACGGCGATCAGGCCCTGGATTTTCTCTATGCCCGCGGCGCCTTCGCGGCGGCGCCGCGCCCCGATCTGGTGCTGCTCGATCTCAACATGCCGGGCCGCAACGGCCGTCAGGTGCTGGCCGAGATGAAGGGCGATCCCGCCTTGAAGGAAATTCCGGTGGTGATCCTCACCACGTCCGATGCGGTCAGCGATATCCGCGACTGTTACGGCGCCGGGGCCAACAGCTTCGTCACCAAGCCGGTGGATCTCGACGGCTTTCTGGCCGCCATGCGCTCGATCGAGGATTACTGGTTCGCCGTGGTGCGCCTGCCCTCCAAGGCTTAAACCCCGGCGGCGGGCCGCCGGGGTCCCTTGTGCGGCCTCAGGCCTTGGGCTTGCCCTGGCCCAGCATCTGTTCCTGCAGATTTTTCAGGCGGTTCTGGAATTCGGCCAGCGAGGTTTCGGCCGGGTTGCCGGCGGCGCCGTAAAAGGGCGCGAACATCTTCATGGCGTTTTCGAACAGGGTCATATTCTGCTTGTTCAGCTCTTCCAGCGGATTGAATGGGAACAGGCCCTGCATGTACTGGCGCATCTGCTCCTCGTTGCGCTGGAAGGCCTGCATGCTGACCTCCAGATAGCGCGGCAGCAGGCCGCCCAGGGAATCGCCGTAAAAGCCGATCAGCTGGCGCAGAAAGCCGATGGGCAGCAGATTTTGCCCGCCCTTGGATTCCTCTTCCACGATGATCTGGGTCAGCACCGAACGGGTGATGTCCTCGCCCGATTTGGCGTCGTAGACCACGAAGTCCTCGTTGTTTTTCACCATCTGGCACAGATGGTCCAACGTGACGTAGCTGCTGGTCGCCGTATTGTACAAGCGGCGATTGGCATATTTCTTGATCGTAATCGGCTTGGCGCTGCTTGTCATCGGATCAGGGCTTTCTCGTGCGGGCGATGGGTGAAGCGGTGGCGATGAAAGGCAAGATAACATCTTTGCGCGAAAATTGTATCAGTTCGAAGCGCTTATGGCCAGAAAGAGCCGGCGCGGCGGCAGGGCAATCGGGTGAAGCCGATTGCCCTGTTTGATGTGCGTCCCTCATACCAACCGGCCAATAAATTGACCGGTTGTATCGCCCCTCGCCGGGCGGCGGCATCCGCCGCCTTGGCCGCTCGCTCAATGCTCGCTGGATACCGGCCAACGAGTCGCTTCAATGGTTGGCCGGTATCACTCGCCGGGCGCTGGCGTGCCGCCAGCTTGGCTTACGCGCGAACGCTCGCGCGGGCGCTCAACGCGCCATCGCGCCGAAGGTGGTATGGTGTAAAATAACACCCACGCGTTCACCCGATTGCCCTGGGCGCGGCGGCAAGATCACGGGCTGGATTTGGGCGGCAGCCGCACCAGGGTGAACCAATAGTCGTTCAGCTGGCCGATGGCTTTCATGAACTGGTCCACATCCACCGGCTTGGTGACGAAGCCGGCGGCGCCCAGATGGTAGGAGCGTTCGATATCCTGTTCCACGTCCGAGGTGGTCAGCACCACCACGGGGATCTGGCACAGGGCCGGATCCTGCTTGATCCGGGTAAGAAATTCCCGGCCATCCATGCGCGGCATGTTGAGATCGAGCAAAATAAGATCGGGGCGCGGCGCGGTGTCGAAGCCGGCGCTCTGCCGGCGCAGGAAATCGAAGGCCTCGATGCCGTCCGACACCCGGTGCAGATCCACCAGAATCCGGCTTTCCGCCAGCGCCACCTTGGTCAGATGGGCGTCGGCGTCGTCGTCCTCCACCAGCAGGACGGCGAAGGGGGTGTTGCTGGCGGTCATGCGCGTCAACTCTTTGCAGGCAGATCGAGGATCAGGCGGCAGCCGCCCTCGGGGGAAACGGCGATGGCGGCGGTGCCACCGATACTTTCGGCCACCCGGCGGACGATGGCAAGACCGATGCCGGTGCCTTCGCCATCCCCGGTCAGGCGTTCGAACACCCGGAATACCCGCTCGCGGTATTGCGATTCGATGCCGGGCCCGTTGTCGTCGATGCAATAGCGCACGCCGCCCGCCCGCTCCTCGCCGTGCACGGCGATCCTGAGGGGCGGGGCGCCGTTCCGCGCCGGGGCGGCATAGGTCAGGGCATTGTCCAGCGCCACCTCGAACAGATCGAGAAGGCGGGGGCGGTCCAGCAGCACCGGCGGCAGCGCGCCCAGATCGATCACCGCTCCGGCGGCGGCGATGCGGGCGGCCATGGCGCCGGTGAGCCGGGTCAGGAGTGCCGCCACATCGATGGCACTGATTTCGCCGCGCGGCTGGTCGGCGGCCAGATAGCGCTGCACATCGCGCAGCAGGGCTTTTTGCCGCCGCGCCTGCTGGCCGATGAAGTCGAGGGCGAGGCGGGCTTCCGGATCGTCGAGCCGTCCGGCCAGCAGGCCGGTCAGGCGGTCGGCGTAGCGGGCCAGACGGGCCGCCGGTTCCTGCAGGTGATGGGCCGTGACCTCGGCGAAACGCTGCAGATCCTGATTGGATCGGCGCAGCCTGTCTTCCAGCATCACCCGCTGAGTGATGTCGCGGGTGACCTTGGTGAAGCCCAGCAGCGTGCCCGCCGGGTCGCGGATGGCGGAGAGCACCACATCGGCCTGGAAACGGCTGCCGTCCCTGCGCAGGCGCCAGCCCATATCCTCGGCCCATCCCCGCGCCACCGCCTCGGCCAGAAGCGTTTGCGGTTTGCCGGCGGCGAGATCGTCGGGAGTATAGAAACAGGCGAGGGAGCGGCCGAGAATCTCGTTCTCCTCGTAGCCCTTCATCCGCTTGGCGCCGGCGTTCCACGACATGACGCACCCCTCGGGATCGAGCATGAAGAGGGCATAGTCCTCGACGCTTTCCGTCATCAGGCGGAAGCGGGATTCGCTTTCGGCCAGACGTCGGTTGCTGTCCAAAAGCCGTTGCCGCGCCTCGATCAGGAAAATGCGCATCAGAAAGCCGATGGAAACCGCCGCCGCCACCGCGCAGGCGGCGCGCACCAGCTGGATCGGCAGACCGGTCAGGGCCAGGAAGCGCGTCTGGTTGATCAGCGCCGCCAGGGCCACGGGGCCCTGGGGGCCGATCAGCCCGCCGGCCACGGCGTAAAGGGCGAAGCTGCCGGCGGCGATCCGGCCCGACCACAGGATCAGGCGGCGCTCCGGGGTTTGATCGGTCCAGACGATGCGGCGCCGGCAATAAAGCCACAGCCCCAGGGCCGACATCAGGCCGCCGGGCAGGCCGCACAGCAGGCGGCTCCAGATCTCCAGGCTCAGCGGCCAGGACGGGCCGCCCAGGCCCAGCCCCAGCGCCGCTCCCGCCGCCAGGACCGCGCTCCAGGGCGCGGTCAGCCACGGCGGCCGGTCCAGCGACTCCCGCAGCAGGCGCCGCCCGAACTCCAGCAGCGGCAGAAAGGACAACAGCAGCAGCAGGGCGCGGGCCTGTGGCTGGCCGGGGCCGTCGCCATGCACGGCGCGCCACAGATCCATCCATTCCCGGAAGCCGTGCAGAAAGCCGAAGGCCGCCAGCAGCCAAAGGGTGTTGCCCAGTTCCGGGCGGCTGTGGTCGTCGTAACGGACCAGGATCACCAGCCCCATGCCGAGGAAGGCGAGGCCATAGAGCAGGAACACCACATCCATCGGCAGGATCACCGTCGTCATGTTCTCATACCGGCCAACCATTGAAGTGACTCGTTGGCCGGTATCCAGCGAGCATTGAGCGAGCGGCCAAGGCGGCGGATGCCGCCGCCCGGCGAGGGACGATACAACCGGTCAATTCATTGGCCGGTTGGTATAAAAGCCTGGCCCGTCAGCTCCATTTGCTGGCATAGCCGCGCGGCGTGTAAACCCAGTCGCGTCCGCCGCAGCGCAAGGCGCGGCTTTCCGAATTGCCCACCAGCACCAGGGTCAGCATGTCCACATCGTCGGCCGACAGCGCCTCCAGGGTGGTGATGCGCACGTTTTCGCCGTCGCGGCCCAGATTGCGGGCCAGTACCACCGGGGTTTCCGGCGGGCGGTGCCGCAGCAGGGTGGCGCGGGCGGCGGGCAGCTGATCGCGGCGGCGCTGGCTGACCGGATTATAAAAGGCGATGACGAAATCCCCTTCCGCCGCCGCCGCCACCCTTCGTTCGATCACCGGCCACGGCGTCAGCAGGTTGGAGAGGGAAATGGTGCAGAAATCGTGGTTGATGGGAGCGCCGGCGCGGGCCGCCGCCGCCTGCAGGGCGGAAATGCCCGGGGCCACCGCCAGTTCGACGCGGTTCCAGGCCGGGTTGTCTTCCTTGTCCAGCAGTTCGAACACCAGGGTGGCCAGGGCGTAAATGCCGGCATCGCCGGAGCAGACCAGGGCCACGCTGCGGCCCTCGGCGGCCAGGTCCAGGGCCTGACGGGCGCGGGCCTCCTCGGCGCCCATGGTGCCGTCGTGGCGGATCTTGCCGTGGCAGGCCTGGCCCAGCAGATCGAGATAAAGGCCATAGCCCACCAGATCGGTGCAGCCGGCGATGATGCGGCTGACCTCCGGGGTCCGCCAGGCCTCGGCGCCGGGCCCGATGCCCACCACGAACAGGCGGCCGCGCGCCCGCCCGACGGCGGCGGCGTCGATGGCGTCGGCCTTGGCCACGGCGCAGGTGGCGCGGGCCGATTTGCTTTTGGCCACGATCAAGTCCCCTTGCGGCCCCGCCGCCGCCAGGGCGGCGCCTTCGGCCACGCCGTGGCAGCCGGTTTCCCGGAACACCACCTCCGAGGGGGTGGCCAGGCGCGGCGCTTCGGCTTCCAGCTCGGCCGGGGTGAAGAAACGGGCCGGCACCCCCAGCGCCGCGGCCAGGGCCGCCACCGCCGTTTCGTCGGCCTTGAGATCCAGCGAGGCCACCACCGCCACCGCCTCGGCCGACAGTCCGGCCTCGTCGAGGGTGGCATGCACCAGGGCCGACAGTTCGGCGGCGTCGCAGCCCCGCTCGCAGCCCACGCCCAGGGCCAGCACCGGCGGATGCAAAATCAGTTCGTCATCGCCCATGACGGCGTGATCGGTGACCCGCACCCCCAGCGCGCCGTCCTCGCCCAGGCCGGGGGCGTTCAGCCAGCCGGCCTGTCCGGCCTCCACCTCCAGGCGCACCGGTTCGCCGGCCAGCAGGGCGGCGGCCACCGGCTTGGCGGCATCGGGATTGGCCACCCGCCAGCCGTGCGGCGGCTCGTCCAGGGCCAGGCCCAGGGCCACGTCGCCGGCGGTGGTGATGGCGGCCTGGCCGCCCAGGGCCTGGGCCAGGGCGCGGGCCAGGCGGTTGGCGCCGTGATGGCCGCCCAGCAGCGGCACCACGGCGGCGCCATCGGGCGAAACCGCCAGCACCGGCGGTTCGGCGGTCTTGTCGGCCAGCAGCGGCGCCAGGGCGCGGATCAGGATGCCGGCGGCGCAGACCCCGACGATGGCGGTGCCTTGCGCGAACAGGGCGGCCAGATGGCTCCGGGTTTCGGCGAAGGGAACATCGGCGGCGGCGATGCGCCCGGCCAGGCCGTGCAGGCGGGCGCCGGGCAGGGCCTCCACGATGCGCCGCGCGGTGGCCAGACCGGCTTCGGAAACGGCGATGACGGCGATGGGGGGGGGGGTCATATCCACGCTTTGCCTCGTTTATGCACCAGAATCAGGGCGAAATAGGGGGCGCCGCGCCGGGCGGCCTCGTCCAGCGGCAGCAGGGCCTGCCCCGGCTGGCCGGCCCGTTCCACATAGCGGGCGCAGCCGGTCAGGTCCAGCCGTTCCAGCACCCGCAGCACCTTGGGCAGATGGCGGCCCAGTTTCATGATCACCGCCGCCTCGGCGCCGCGCAGCAGCTGTTCGATCTCGGCCTCCGGGCGGGGGGCGGGGATCACCACCAGGGCGTCGTCGCGGGCCGTCAGCGGATGGCCGGCCACGGCGGCGCAGGCCATGGGCGAGGCGATGCCGGGCACCACCTCCACCGGGAAGCGTGACGTTAAGCGGGCGAACAGATAGGCGAAGGAGCCGAAAAAGAAGGGATCGCCCTCGCACAGCACCGCCACGTCGCGGCCCGCCGCCAGATGGGCGGCGATGGCCTCGGCGCCGGCATCGTATACGTCGTCGGCGCGGCGCTCGGGGTCGAAGGGCATGCGCAGGGCGATTTCCTCGACACCGGGCCTTAAATGCGGGGCGGCGATGCCGCGGGCCAGACTGTCGCCCCGCAGGGGCGCCGGATAGGCCACCACCGGCACGGCGGCCAGCAGACGCGCCGCCTTCAGGGTCAGAAGCTCGGGATCGCCGGGGCCCACGCCCAGGCCGTAAAGAGTGCCGCTCATGCTTTCAGTCCCACATACTGGGTCACGGGCCGCAGCGGCTGCCAGCCGTGGAAGCGGCCCACCGGTTCCAGGCGGCTGACCGCCAGCCGCATCATGTCGCCGCCGTGGCTGGCCTGCCAGGCCAGCAGCAGGGCTTCGCTTTCGGCGGTAACGCTGTTGCACACCAGCCGTCCGCCCGGCGGCAGCAGGGCCCAGGCCGTCTTCAGCAGCGTCTCGGACAGGCCGCCGCCGATGAAGACGGCATCGGGGGCGGGGGCCAGTCCCTCCAGGGCGGCGGGCAGGGTGCCGGCCACGATCTCCAGGTCCGGCACCCCCAGGGCGGCGGCGTTGTGGGCGATCAGGGCCCGCCGCGCCGCATCGCGTTCCACCGCCACGGCGCGGCCGCCGGCACGCGCCCATTCGATGGCGATGGAGCCGCAGCCGGCCCCCAGATCCCACAGCACCGCGCCCGGCCAGGGGGCCAGCGCCGCCAGGGTGACGGCGCGCGCCTCGCGCTTGGTCAGCTGGCCGTCGTGGCGGAACAGGGCATCGGGCAGGCCGGCAATCAGCGGCAGCGCCGGTCCGCGCTCCAGGGCCACGGCGATGGTGTTGAGATCGGCGCCGGGGGCATGGGGCCAGGCCTCCGCCGTGCCCTCCAAACGCCGTTCGGCGGCGCCGCCCAGATGCTCCAGCACACTCAGACGGGCGGTTCCCCAGCCGCGCTGGCACAGCAGCGCCGCCAGCCGGGCCGGGGTGTGGCGGTTTTCCGACAGCACCAGCAGGCGGGCGCCGGGGTGGAAATGCAGCGGCAGCGCCTCCAGCGGGCGGCCGTGCGCCGTCAGGCAGCGGCAGTCCTGCAGCGCCCAGCCCAGGCGGGCGGCGGCCAGGGAAAAGGCGCCGGGATGGGGCAGGATGGTCATCTCATCCGGCGGCACGGCGCGGGCCAGGGTGACGCCGGCGCCGAACCATTGCGGATCGCCGCTGGCCAGCACGCAAACGCGGCGGCCGCGCCAGGCCAGCAGGCGGGGCAGGCTGTCGGCGAAGGGGCTGGTCCAGGCCATGCGCTCGGGCCCGCCGGGCGGCAGCAGGGCCAGATGGCGGGCGCCGCCCACGATCAGCTCGGCGGTGTCCAGCAGGGCGCGGGCCGCCGGGGCCAGGCCCTCCAGGCCGTCGTCGCCCAGGCCGATCACCGCCAGCCAGGGCGGGTTCATGGCGCCTCTCCGGCCAGGGCGTTGACCGCCGCCGCCGCCATGGCGCTGCCGCCACGCCGCCCCAGCAGGGCGATATGCGGCAGACCGGCGGCGGCCAGCGCCTCCTTCGATTCGGCGGCGCCGACGAACCCCACCGGGAAGCCCAGAATGGCCGCCGGGCGGGGGCCGCCGTTTTGGATCAGCTCCAGCAGATGAAAGAGGGCGGTGGGGGCGTTGCCGATGGCCACCACCGCGCCCTCCAGATGCGGCCGCCATAATTCCACGGCGGCGGCGGTGCGGGTGGTGCCCAGCCGCTGCGCCAGCGGCGCGGTGCGGGCATCGTTCAGCAGGCAATGCACCGGGCTGCCCGCCGTCAGGCGGCGGCGGATGATGCCGTGCGCCACCATTTCCACATCCACCAGCAGCGGCCGTCCGGCGGCCAGGGCGGCGCGGCCGGCCGCGGCGGCGCCGGGGGCGAAGCTGAGATCGGCGGCGATTTCCGGCATGCCGCAGGCATGGATCACCCTGACCGCCACCTCCTGTTCCAGGGCATCGAAGGCGGCCAGATCGGCTTCGGCGCGGATGATGGCGAAGGATTTGTCGTAAATGGCGGCGGGATCGCGCAGATAGGGCGGGGCGGTGGTTTCGCCGCCTTCGGGGCCAAGGCCCAGCAGCCAGCCCTCGGCCCGCAGCAGGGCGGCGGCGCTGTCGGCCGGGAGACCCGGATCGGCGGCGAACAGCGGCCCCAGCCGCCCGGCCTGATCGAGATGGCAAAGCCGGATCAGGCGGGTCATGGGATCGCTGTCGGCCTGCGGCAGCTCGGCCGCCACGATGGTGCCGGGGGCCGGGCGTTCCAGAACGCCGCACCCGGTGTCGAACGGCCAGACCTTGAAGGCCTCGGCCAGTTCCGGATGTTCGCGCAGCCGCTGCAGGCAGGCGACGGCGGCCAGATCGGGGCCCGCCGCCACTTGGCCTGAACGTTGTTCCGGCAGGCGGGCCGGCCAGGAACGGTCCTGAAAAATGCTGTTGAGAGCGGGATCGCGGCGGGCGGCGCGCCGCCACAGGGCCTGCCAGTCGGCGCGGTGGGGATCGAGGGCGGCCAAGGCCGCCGCCGGGGCGCCCAGCGGAAAATCGCAGGCCAGCAGAACGGTCAGGCCGCGCGCCGTCAGATCCGACAGCGGCGCCAACAGGGCGTCGCGGGCGGCATCATCCTCGACCCGGCCGATGATCTGATCGGGCCGGCCGGGCTGACGCAGGGCCATGGACCAGCCGCGTCCCTGGCGGTGGATGGCCACCGCGACGGCATCGAACAGCGCCATGAAACCGGGCCTCAGCGCTCGTGTTCAGGATCATGGGCCTGATCGTGGGAATGATCGTGCCCGTGGTGGTGGTGATGGCCATGATCGTGATCGTGGCGATGGCCGCCGTGGTGGTGATCATGATCATGGTGGTGGCCGTGCTCGGCGTCGGTGCCGATGCCCACCACGTGATGGTGGTGGCCGGTCTGGGCCAGGCCCACCTCCTGCTCGCGGCCCAGCACCTGCTCGCGGTATTTGCACAGCTGGCAGTTCATGGCCGGATTGCCGTCGCGCATTTCCTCCAGCCGTTCCACGAAGGCGTCGATCACCAGATCATGGTCTCTGAGATAGGGGGCCTTCAGGAATTCGATTTCGGGATAGAGGGCGGCGGCCTCGTCGGTCCAGTCGTAGATGCGCTTGACCAGGATGCCGGTGAACAGGAAATAGGGGAAGACGATGATGCGCTTGAAGCCCAGTTTGGCGGCGCGGGCCAGGCCGGCGTCCACCAGCGGCGCGGTCACGCCGGAATAAGAGGTTTCGGCCCAGCCGAAGCCCATGCCTTCCCACAGCATGCGGGTGACCTTGCTGATGTTGGAGTTGGCGTCGGGATCGTTGGTGCCGCGCCCCACCACCATCAGCAGGGTCTCGGCGCGGGCCACCTTGCGGGCCGAGGTCCGTTCGGCGCTTTCGATACGCTCGGCGGCCACGCGCAGCAGCTTGGCATCCACCCCCAGATCGCGGCCGTATTTCACCTCGATGCCGGGATTTTCGGCGGCGAAACTGTTGATCTCCCACGGCAGATCGTTCTTGACGTGACCAGCGGCGAACAGCATGGCCGGCACCGCCAGGATGCGCTGGGCGCCGCGCGCCTTCAGGGCTTCCAGGCCGTCGCGGATCACCGGGCGGGCAAATTCCAGAAAACCGCTTTCCACATCCTCGTGCGGCAGGCGTTGGCGGAAATGCCGGGCCAGCAGGTTGAATTCCTCCACGGCCTGCGTGTCGCGGCTGCCGTGGCCGCAGATCATGATGGCGGTTTTCTTCGTCATGGCGCCTGGTCCTTGCCTCTGGGCGTTGAAGGGCTGTCGGCTGGTCAATGGCCTCCGGCCAACGGGACCGGCACTATAATGACCCGCGCCGCTTTTGTCTCGCTGGTTGACGGAGCGGTCGAGGCGGGCTCGATCGCTCCGTTTTTTATTTTATATGTCCACTTGTATGTCTCAGGCGCCGGGCGCGGCCCGCTGGGCCGCTTGGCTTATCCTCGCTTATGCCTGCGCGTCACCGCTCCGGCAACGCTGCGGCGGCCTTAAGCGGCCTAGTCAGCCGCCATGCGGCTTCCAGGGGTGTCCGGTCTCGCTGGTTGACGAAGGGGGCCGGGCAAGCTCATTCTGCGCCCATGTTTCCCTTGTCTCAAAGCGCCGCGGCGTTTCATCCCCTGCTGATTCTGGTGGTGGCGCTGATGATCGATGCCGTGGTGGGCGATCCGCCCTGGCTGTGGCGGCGGCTGCCCCATCCGGTGGCGCTGATCGGCGGGGCCATCGCCCTGCTGGAACGCAAGCTCAACCGCGACAGCCGCCCCGGCTACGACCGCCGGGTGCGCGGCGCCCTGGTGGCGGTGCTGCTGGTGGCGCTGGCGGTGGGGCTGGGCCTCGCCGTGGTGGCCTTGCGCCGCAAGACCGGCTGGGGCGGGCTGGTGGAACTGGCCCTGACCTGGGCGCTGATCGCCCAGCGCAGCCTGTTCGATCATGTGCGGGCGGTGGCGGTGGCTTTGGAGCGCGAGGGGCTGGGCGGCGGACGGCGGGCGGTGGCCCGCATCGTCGGCCGCGATCCCGACAGCCTGGACGCCGCCGGCGTGGCCCGCGCCGCCATCGAATCCTGCGCCGAGAATTTCGCCGACGGGGTGGTGGCGCCGGTGTTCTGGTGCCTGTTGTTCGGCCTGCCCGGCCTTCTGGCCTATAAAACCGTCAATACCCTGGACAGCATGATCGGCCACCGCTCCGAGCGCTACCGCGATTTCGGCATGGTGTCGGCGCGGCTGGACGATGCCATGAACCTGATCCCGGCGCGGCTGGCCGGGGCGATGCTGGCCCTGGCGGCGCTGTTCGTGCCGGGAGGGCGGCCGCTGGCGGCCTGGCGGGTGATGCTGCGCGATCACGGCCATCACCGCTCGCCCAATTCCGGCTGGCCCGAGGCGGCCATGGCCGGCGGCCTGGGCCTGGCCCTGGCCGGGCCGCGCCGCTATCCCGGCTACGTGGCCGACGAGGCCTGGATCGGCGATGGCCGCGCCCAGGCCAGCAGCGCCGATATCCGCCTGGCCCTGATGTGCCTGGCGGTGGCCTGCCTGCTGAACGGCGGTCTGGTGCTGACGGTTCTGCTGGTTCTGGGCTAAGCCCCCTTTTTCTTCCCGTAAAATTTTATTATTGTGCGCCAGTCAAATCCATGGACTGGGAGTGCCGGCGCATGGATTGATCAGTATTCATCAGCGTGTGAACGGAAGAATGACGGCATATTGCCTATATTTTACTCCAATCACTTTTTTGCACATTTTATGAACGTGGCCGGGGCGGTGCAGACACTGTCCCGCAGCAGGAGGGTCTGAGCCGATGAGTGCGACAGCGACGGGCATGGATGTTTTATTCATTTTGCTGGGGGCGGTGATGGTTCTGGCCATGCATGCCGGGTTCGCCTTTCTGGAGGTGGGCACGGTCCGGCGCAAGAATCAGGTGAACGCCCTGGTGAAGATCATCACCGATTTCGCCATGTCCACCTGCGCCTATTTCTTCATCGGCTATTCCGTGGCCTATGGCGTGAACTTCCTGGTCTCGGCCAAGGCCCTGACCGGCGGCGCTCCCGGTCTGTTCGCCCCCAAGGGGTATGATCTGGTCAAGTTCTTCTTCCTGGCCACCTTCGCCGCCGCCATTCCCGCCATCATTTCGGGCGGCATCGCCGAGCGGGCCCGCTTCTGGCCGCAGATCTGCGCCACCGCCCTGCTCACCGCCCTTTGCTATCCCACCCTGGAAGGCATGCTCTGGGGCAGCCGCTTCGGGGTGCAGGCCTGGATGCTGTCCACCTTCGGGGCGCATTTCCACGATTTCGCCGGATCGGTGGTGGTGCATGCCTTCGGCGGCTGGGTGGCGCTGGGGGCGGTCAGTCTGCTGGGGCCGCGCATGGGGCGCTACCGCAAGAACGGCAGCGGCGTCAACATTCCGCCCTCCAACATTCCCTTCCTGGCCCTGGGGGCCTGGATTTTGTCGGTGGGCTGGTTCGGCTTCAACGTGATGAGCGCGCAGAAGCTGGACGGCATTTCCGGTCTGGTGGCCCTGAACTCGCTGATGGCCATGGTGGGCGGCATTCTGTCGGCCCTGCTGGTCAGCCGCAACGATCCCGGTTTCATCCACAACGGCGCCCTGGCCGGTCTGGTGGCGGTGTGCGCCGGGTCCGACGTCATGCATCCCCTGGGGGCGCTGGCCACCGGGGTCATCGCCGGGGCCCTGTTCGTCTGGGGCTTCAACCAGTGTCAGACCAAATGGAAGATCGACGATGTGCTGGGGGTGTGGCCGCTGCACGGCTTTTGCGGCACCTTCGGCGGCATCGCCTGCGGCATCTTCGGCCAGGAGGCCCTGGGCGGCCTGGGCGGCGTGTCGCTGCCGGCGCAGATCGCCGGCACCCTGCTGGGTATCGGCATGGCCCTGATCTCGGGGTTCGGCGTTTACGGCCTGCTGCGGGCCACGCTCGGTCTGCGCCTGTCGGAAGACGAGGAATTCCGCGGCGCCGATCTGTCGCTGCACCGTATCGGCGCTTATCCGGAAGAGGAGATTTCCGGCTACGAGGAATAGGCCGCGCCCAGATCCTTGCGCAGCACCAGGGCATCGGTGACGCCGCCGTAATAGTGGGGGCGCCGCCCCACCTGGTGAAAACCGCCGGCGGCGTAGAGGGCCTGCCCGGCGGTATTGTCGGCGGCCACCTCCAGAAACAGGGCCTCGGCGCCGCGGGCCCCGGCCCCGGCGGCGGCGGCCTCCAGCAGGCGGGCGCCCAGCCCGGCGCGGCGGTAGGGGGGCAGCACCAGAAGGGTCAGCACCTCGGCCTCGCCGGCGGCGGCGCGGCACAGCACGAAGCCTTCCGGCCGGTCTGCGCCGGCCAGAAAGCCGTAACTGCCGGGCAGGGCCAGCAGCTCGGCCATGGCCTTGGCATCCCACGGCTCCTTGAAACAGACATGATGCATGCCGGCGATCAGCGCGGCATGGGCCAGGCTGAGCGGCGTCATGCGGCGGGGGCTCCCGGCGGCAGGGTCACATCGGGCGGGCGCAGATACAGCGGCTCGGGCGGCAGGGCGGTGCCGGCCCGCCACTGCGCCAGGGCCAGGGCGGCAACGATGCGGGCGTCGGGCAGGGGCGGCGCCGCCGACAGCCGGGCGCCGGGCAGGGCCTCGGCCAGACGCGGACCGGCATCGCCGGCGATCAGCACCGGCCCCTCGGCCAGGCGGGCCGCCTCGGCGGCCATCAGGGCCCGGGGCGGGGCCAGGGGGGTGAGATCGGCGGCGAAGGGCTGCACGAACAGATCCTCGCGCTTGCCGTCCACCGCCACCAGCAGGGTATGGCCGCGCCGTTCGGCCTCGGGCACGCCGTGCGCCACGGCGGCGCAGCTGGTCACCCCGGCCACCGGCAGCCCGGCGGCGAAGGCCATGCCGCGCGCCGCCGCCAGGGCGATGCGCAGGCCGGTGAAGGTGCCGGGCCCCACCACCACGCCGATCAGGCCCAGCTGCGGCCAGCCCAGGCCGGCCTCGGCCATGACCTCGGCGATCATCGGCATCAAAACCTCGGCCTGGCCGCGCGCCAGGGCCTGGAAGCGCGCGGCGCGGATGGCGCCCGCCGCCAGAACGGCGGCGGAACAGGCGGCGGTGCTGCAATCGAAGGCCAGAACGGCGGGATCGGCGGACGGCACGTGGTTTTTCCTCAAACTGGGGCAACGGCGCGGCTATACTGCCGCCAAGTTTCCGTTTTCGCAAAGGTCCGACATGGCCCTGGTTCCCATTACCGCCCCCGATTACGACGTCGAACTCGCCATCGCCTACGCCACCGCCGATAATTTCACCGGCGCCCCGGTCTATGCCCGGCCCGACTGCTGGCTGCATGCCGATGCCGCCGCCTGCCTGCGCCAGGCCATTCATCTGGCCCGGCCCTTGGGCCTGCGCCTGCGGATTTTCGACGCCTTCCGTCCCTCGGAAGCCCAGTGGCGGCTGTGGAACCATACCCCCGATCCCGAATTCCTGGCCGATCCGCGCCGGGGCTCGCCCCATTCGCGCGGGGTGGCGGTGGATCTGACCCTGGTGGAGGCCGCCAGCGGCCAGGCCCTGGACATGGGCACCGGCTTCGATGCCTTCACGCCGCTGTCGCACCACGGCTGCACCGATCTGCCCGCCGGGGCCCAGCGCAACCGCCTGCTGCTGATGGGGCTGATGACGGCCGCCGGCTGGGATTTCTACCGCAATGAATGGTGGCATTATCAGCTGTTCAATGCCCGCGCCGCCTATCCGTTGTTCAGCGACAGCGCCCTGCCGGTTTCCATGATGACGGCGCCGGGCTAAATCCTCTTGCAAGCGGGGGGGCTGGCCCCCTATGTAACCGCCATGAGCGACATCTCGAAAAAATCCCTGGTCGGCCTCTCGCGCGAGCAGCTGGCGGCCGAAATGGCGGACATCGGCGAAAAGCCGTTCCGCGCCAAGCAGCTGTGGCACTGGATCTATCACCAGGGCGAAACCGACTTCGCGGCCATGACCACCCTGGCCAAGCCCTTGCGCGAAAAACTGGCCGAGCATTTCGTGGTGCGCCGCCCCGAGGTGTCGCGCATGCAAACCTCCACCGACCGCACCCGCAAGTGGCTGCTGCGGTTCGCCGACGGCAACGAGGCGGAAACGGTCTATATCCCCGAGGAGGACCGTGGCGCCGTCTGCGTCTCCTCGCAGGTGGGCTGCACCCTGACCTGCCGCTTCTGCCATACCGGCACCCAGATGCTGGTGCGCAATCTGACGCCGGAGGAAATCGTCGGCCAGTTCATGGTGGCGCGCGATTCCTACGAGGAATGGCCCAGCCCCATGGATGGCGGCCGGCTGATCTCCAACATCGTGCTGATGGGCATGGGCGAGCCGCTGTTCAATTACGACAATGTGGCCCAGGCCCTGAAGATCATCATGGACGGCGAGGGGATTTCCGTGTCCAAGCGCCGCATCACCCTGTCCACCTCGGGCGTGGTGCCGATGATGCGGCGATGCGGCGAGGAGCTGGGGGTCAACCTGGCGGTCAGCCTGCATGCGGTCAGCGACGAGGTGCGCGACCGCATCATGCCCATCAACAAGAAATATCCCCTGGCCGAGCTGATGCGGGCCTGCCGCGACTATCCCACCAACAATGCCCGGCGCATCACCTTCGAATATGTCATGCTGAAGGGCGTGAACGACAGCCTGGCCGATGCCCGCGCCCTGGTGAAGCTGGTGGAGGGCATTCCCGCCAAGTTCAACCTTATTCCCTTCAACAAATGGCCGGGCGCCGAGTTCGATTGCTCCGACATGGGGCAGATCCGCAAATTCTCGGATTTCCTGTTCGAACAGGGCTATTCCGCCCCCATCCGCCAGCCGCGCGGCAGCGATATTCTGGCGGCCTGCGGCCAGTTGAAGAGCGAGTCGGAACGCATCCGCTGCTCGCGCCAGAAAGAGCGCCTGGCCGCCGGCATCGAGGATGGGCACAACGTCAAAATGGAAAATTAAATTTATTTCAGCCCGGCCGGTTTCGCGAGACGAAACCGGGCCGGGCGGTGTATCGTGGCCGTCGTCGTAAATAGAATCCCTTGCCGGAACCTTGCGCGTGCGGGCTTTTCTCAGAGTTGGTCATCGGATCGCCTTCGGTTATCTGCTGCTGCTGTTTCTGGTGGCGGCGGTAGGCTTCTGGGGATTCCTCTCGGCCAGCCGGGCGGTGGAGCAGATCCGCACCGTTTACGAGCATCCCTTCACCGTAACGGCCAGCCTGGGCGATGCCCGCCGCGATATTCTGCTGATGAACCAGCGGCTGCTGTTTCTGCTGGCCTATCCCGGCGAGCTGGAGCATGCCGGCCTGGGCAGCGAGGTGGCCCGGCTGGAGAAGGATGCGGATGCCGCCCTCAACGTGGCCTTCGATCATTACCTTGGTCCGCAGCAGGATGTGCAAAGCCTGGAAATCGCCAGCGGCAATTGGCGCATCCTGGCCGACAGCATCGCCGCGCCGATGATCCGTGGCGATCTGGCGGCGGCGCGCGATCTTTACCGCGTGCATGGCGCCGCCCAGCTGCAGGCGGTGCTGAATGCCATCGACACCATGCAGGCCTATGCCCGTGGCCGCGCCGAACAGGTGCAGGGCTCCAGCCGCAGCGCTCTCGGCCAGCAGAAATACGATCTGCAGCGCATGCTGGCCCTGGCGCTGCTGCTGGGCGGCGGCGCCTTTCTGATGGTGTTGCGCTCCATTATCGTGCCGCTGGGGCGGTTGCGCCGCTCCCTGGCGGCCCTGTCGCGCGGGCAGCTCGAAATCCTGACGGAGGATACCGGGCGCATCGATGAGATCGGCGATATCGCCCGCGATCTCGAAGATCTGCGCCGGGCCCTGGTGGTCAAGCGGCAGACCGATCTCAAATTCCAGACGGTGTTCCGCAACAGCCCCGATCTCATCGCCATCGTGCGCAAGGACGACGGCCGCCTGATCGATGTCAACGACGGTTTCGCCCGCCAGCTCGGCCTGAGCCGCGACGAGGCGGTGGGCCAGTCTCTGGCCGAGCTGCAGGTGTGGTCGGATCCGCAGGACAATGCCGCCATCCTGAAATCCCTCAACCGCTCGCACCACCTGTCGGAGCTGCGCACCAGCCTGCGCCGCCGCGACGGCAACCGCCTGACGGTGGTGATGTCCATCGAGCAGATCCTGCTGGATCAGCAGGAATGCCTGATCATGCTGGCCCGCGACATCACCCGGCAGAAGCTGGAAGAGGAAACCATGCATCACATGCTGGACGAACTGGCCCGCTCCAATGCCGAGCTGGCCCGCTTCGCCCAGCTGGCCTCGCATGATCTGCAGGAGCCCACCCGCAGCATCTGCGCCTACGCCCAGCTTCTGGAGCGGCGCTACCTGCCGCAGCTGGACGAGGAGGGGGTGGAGTGCCTGAACTATCTGATCGAGGGCGCCCAGCGCATGCGCGATCAGATCAACGGCCTCAGCACCTATTCCCAGGCGGCGGCCCATGCCCAAAGCTTCCACGCCGTCGATATGGAGCAGGTGGTGCAGGCCGTGCTGACCGATCTCGGCGCCGCCATGCGCGACGGCAAGGCCGCGATTGTGCGGGAAACCCCGCTGCCCCAGGTGCAGGGCGATGCCCGCCAGCTGCGCCAGCTGATGCTGGCCCTGCTGAGCAACGCCCTGAAATTCCAGCCGCCGGGACAGGCGGCGGAGGTGCGCCTGCGCGCCCGCCGCGACGGGGCGCACTGGCAGATCACCGTGCAGGATAACGGCATCGGCATTCCCGAGGCCCAGCGCCATGCGGTGTTCGATATGTTCCGCCGCCTGCACGGCCAAAGCCGCTATCCCGGCACCGGGCTGGGCCTGGCCCTGGCCAAGCGCATCGTGGAAAACCACCATGGCCGCATCTGGATCACCGCGCCGGCCGGCGGCGGCACCTCCCTGCACCTGACCCTGCCCCCCGCCGAGGAGGGCGCCGATCTCGCCGCCCTGCCGTAGGTCTTGCCTCCGTCCGCCGTTCTCCTATACTCGGCGGCAGTTTCGTTCCCCATCCGAAGGCGCGTTTTTCCATGAGCGATATCAAGAAAGTCGTCCTGGCCTATTCCGGCGGCCTGGACACCTCGATCATTCTCCGCTGGCTGCAAGACCAGTATCAGTGCGAGGTGGTGACCTTCACCGCCGATCTCGGCCAGGGCGAGGAACTGGAACCGGCCCGCAAAAAGGCCGAACTGATGGGCATCAAGCCCGGGAACATCTTCATCGACGATCTGCGCGAGGAATTCGTGCGCGACTTCGTGTTCCCGATGTTCCGCGCCAACGCCCTTTATGAAGGCGTCTATCTGCTGGGCACCTCCATCGCCCGCCCGCTGATCGCCAAGCGCCAGATCGAGATCGCCAATCAGGTCGGCGCCGATGCCGTGGCGCACGGCGCCACCGGCAAGGGCAACGATCAGGTGCGCTTCGAACTGGGCTATTACGCCCTGAAGCCGGAAATCAAGGTGATCGCGCCCTGGCGCGTGTGGGATCTGAACAGCCGCACCGCTCTGCTGGATTTCGCCGAAAAGCACCAGATTCCCATCGCCAAGGACAAGCGCGGCGAAGCCCCCTATTCCACCGACGCCAACCTTCTGCACATCTCCTATGAAGGCAAGGCCCTGGAAGACCCGTGGATCGAGCCCAACGAGGATATGTTCACCCGTTCGGTCAGCCCGGAAAAGGCTCCGGAAACTCCCACCTATGTGGAAATCGAATTCGAGAAGGGCAACGCGGTGGCCATCGACGGCCAGCGTCTGTCGCCGGCCGCCCTGCTGACGAAGCTGAACCAGCTGGGCGGGGCCAACGGCATCGGCCGCCTGGATCTGGTGGAAAACCGCTTCGTCGGCATGAAGAGCCGCGGTGTTTACGAAACCCCCGGCGGCTCGGTGCTGATCGTGGCGCACCGCGCCATCGAAAGCCTGACCCTGGATCGCGGCGAGGCTCACCTGAAGGACGAGCTGATGCCGCGCTACGCCGAGCTGATCTATAACGGCTTCTGGTGGAGCCCGGAACGCCAGGCCATCCAGACCATGATCGACAAGGTCAGCGAAAACGTGGAGGGCACGGTGCGCCTCAAGCTCTACAAGGGCAATGTCACCGTGGTGGGCCGCAAGTCGCCGAAGTCGCTCTACCGCCTGGATTACGTCACCTTCGAGGCGGATTCGGTCTACAACCAGCGCGACGCCGAGGGCTTCATCAAGCTCAACGCCCTGCGCATGCGTCTGGCCAAGATGGCGCGCGGCTGATCCACCCGTCCGCCCCTTTTTGCCAAAGCCCCCTTCCGGTCGCGGAAGGGGGCTTTTCGTTGTGCAGGGGTCTCTTGCCGGCGGCCCGGCTCTGCGATATCTTAATAAGTTCTTAACCTGCCTATCGGGGGCGTTCGGGTGGTTTCGAAACTGGGGTCTTCCTCAACCGCTGCGGTCGATGTCCGCGCGGCCGCTGTGGCGGCCGCCGCTCAGGGCAGGGTGGGGCCGTCTGCGGCGGTGCGGGGCGGCGCGTCCGGCGCGGCGCCGGTCCTGCCGGTTCCGGCTGAGAGCGGCGATCAAACCCCGGTTCCGGCGGCCCAGGGCGAGAGTGCCGGCGGTGGCGATGCGCAAGGGGGCGCCGCCTCCTTCACGCTGTCGCCCGCCGCCTATGGGCAGATGCTGTCGGCGCAGGAAAGCGGCGCCGCCAGCATGCTGTCGGTGGCGTTGCGCGCCACCGGCGCCTATGCCGCCGCCACGGCCCTCGCCGGCAGCCCGGTGCCGACCGCGGACACCCAGATGCCCGGCCTGCCTCCGGCCCTGGCCTCGGGGCGGCGCCTGGATCTATCGGTTTGAGCGCAGGCTGTCGGCGTCGTATTTGGCTTTAAGGTGCGATACCAGCGGATAAAGCGCCGCGAACAGGGCGATCAGAAAGCCCAGCCCCCCTTCCCGCCAGCCGCCGCGGCTGACATAGCAGCGCCAGAACCGGCTGATGATGCGCCGCACATTGTGCGGCCCCGAGCCGATATCGCCGGACTCCAGCAGATCCTTGGCGCGGGCGGTGGAATAGCGGTCGAAGCGGGTGATCATGTCGCTGATGTCGCGGTCCACATAATGCTGGATGCGGTTTTGCAGCGCCGGCCCCTTTTTGCCCGCCAGGGTCAGGCGGGGATGCACCCGCTCCATGCCCCAGCGCTTGGCTTCCTTACGGAACAGGCCGGGATAGGCCGGCTTGCCGAAGCTGGCGCCCCAGCCCCGCCGCACCAGGCGGGCGCCGATCCAGTTGTCCACCGGGATATCGTGATAGGCGAAGGCCGACTGTTCGATCACCTGGCGCAGTTCCGCCGCCAGGGCGGGGGTCACATGCTCGTCGGCGTCCACTTCCACGATCCAGTCGCCGGAACAGGCCTCGATGCCGGTATTGCGGCGCGGCCCTTCCAGCTCCCAGCTGCCTTCCACCAGATGGCTGGTGTAGCGCTGGGCGATGGCCTTGGAGCCGTCGGTGCATTTATCCAGCACCACCACGATCTCGTCGGCGAAGGCCAGCTTGTCCAGGCAGGCGGCCAGCCGCTCCTCTTCGTTATGGATCACCACCAGGGCGGAGAGTTTCATGATCAGGCTTCCTTGAGCAAGCGTTCGATAAGGGCGGCGGCGGCGGGCAGATCGTCCACCACCAGGGCGGCGGCGCATTGGCCCTCGTGGGCGCGGCCATGGCCGGTGCGCACCAGGATGCCGGTGGCGCCCACGGCGCGGGCCAGCTCCATATCCACGGTCTTGTCGCCCACCAGGAAGGCCTGGGTCGGGTCGAAGCCCAGCTCGGCCACCGCCGCCTCCACCATGCCGGGCAGGGGCTTGCGGCAATCGCAGGCCTCCTCGGGGGCATGCGGGCAAAGATAGATGCCGTCGATGACCACGCCGTAGGCGGCCAGCAGCGCCCGCATGCGCTGGTGGATGCGTTCCAGGGTATCCAGGGTGAAATACCCGCGGCCGATGCCCGACTGGTTGGTGATCACCGCCAGGCCGAAGCCCAGATCCTGCAGGCGGCGCAGGGCCGGGCCGACGCCGGGATAAAGCTCCATCTGTCCGGGATCGGAGAGATAATGCTTTTCCACATTGATGGTGCCGTCGCGGTCCAGCAGGACGAAACGGCGGGAGGCGGCGGCGGGCATGGCGAAGGGTCCGGTCACAGGCGTTGCAGGCGGGCGGCGTAGAAGCCGTCCATACCACCCTTTTCCCCCAGATGATAGGGCAGGCAGCGCAGATCGCCGGCCGGGGTGATCAGGTCGGCCAGTCCGCCCACCTCGGCGGCGGCGATGGGGCGGCGCGCCAGGGGGGCGCCGCCATCCAGCAGGGCCTCGATGCGGGCGGCGCCTTCCTCGGGCTGCAGCGAGCAGGTGCAATAAACCAGCAGCCCGCCCGGCTTCAGCAGGGCGGCGGCGGCGGCCAGCAGGCGGTCCTGCGTCCGGGTCAGCTTGACGATATCCTCGGGGCGCTTCAGCCACAGGGCGTCGGGATGACGGCGCAGGGTGCCGGTGGCCGAGCAGGGGGCATCGAGCAGCACGGCGTCCAGCGGCGCCGGCGGGGTCCAGGCGGCGGCATCCAGGGTTTCCACCCGGGCGGTCAGGCCCAGCCGGGCCAGGTTGGCGGCCAGGCGCTCCAGCCGCCGGGCCGAGCGGTCGAGGGCGATGACCTCGGCGCCGGCGGCGGCCAGCTGCGCGGTTTTGCCGCCGGGGGCGGCGCAAAGATCGGCCACCAGCTGGCCGCGCACGTCGCCCAGCAGGCGGGCGGGCAGGGCGGCGGCGGCATCCTGCACCCACCAGGCGCCGTCGCCGTAGCCGGGCAGGGCGGTCACGGAACCGCCGGGGGCGCGGCGCAGGCTGCCGGTGGGCAGTAGCTCCGCCTCCAGCCGGCCGCACCACAGGGCGGCATCGCCCTTGACGGTGAAATCAAGGGGGGCCTCGCGCAGATGGGCGTGGGCGATGGCGCGGCAGCCGGCCTCGCCGTAGGCGGCGCTCCAGCTGTCCCACAGCCAGTCGGGGGTGTTCAGCCGTTCGGCATCCTGCGCCGCCACCAGGCTTTCCCCCTCGCGGCCCAGGCGGCGCAGCACGGCATTGACCAGTTTGGCATGCCCGGCCAGACCGGCGGCGCGGGTCATCTCCACGGCGGTATCCACGGCGGCATGCCCGGCCACCCCCAGGAACAGAAGCTGGCAGGCCCCCAGCCGCAGAATATCCTCGGCCCAGGCGGCGCGGGGCGGCAAGGGCTGTTCCAGGCAGCGGCGCAGCAGGGCGTCGATCTGGCCCAGGCGGCGCAGGGTGGTGGCGGCCAGCAGGCGGGCGAAGGCGCGGTCGCGCTCGTCGAGGCCGCCGAGATCCAGGGCGTCGTCCAGGGCCTGGCGGCGGCGCAGCACCGCCGACAGGGCTTCGACGGCGGCGGCGCGGGCGCCGAACTGGACGCGGGACAGGGAAAGGGTCAAAGCGGAACTCCTGCCGGACGGACCGGCTTGCAACATCGGGGCGGTGGGCATAACTATGCCTTAACCGCGTTTCATGCAATCAGGGACCAGATCATGACCGATACGCCGCCCGCCGAAAACCGTCCGGAGACCGGAAACGAGACGGCCAAAGCCCCCGCCCCCGCCGCCGGCCAGCCCGCCGAGCATGGCGGCCCCAAGGGGCCGGAGCCCACCCGTTACCAGGATTGGGAGCGGGGCGGGCGCTGCGTCGATTTCTAATCCGGCGCTGTGCCGAGGCCGGCGATGAAGGGCAGCAGCGCCGCCAGCACCTGATCGGGATGCTGCAGATGCGGGCTGTGGCCGCAGTCCTCGATCACCACGGCGCGGCCCAGGCCGGGCGGCAGCCGCTCCACGATGCCGTCGATCTGGCGCAGGGTGGCGTATTCGTCCTGGCGGCCCTGCAGGGCCAGCACCGGCACGGTGATCCGCTGCATCTCGGCGGCGACATTCCAGGCGCGGAACTCCGGCCGCTGCCAGGTTTCGGCCCAGGCGGCGAAGGTGTCGGCGGTTTTGTCGCCGTGATATTTGGCCAGACCGGCATGCAGGCCGCCCGGCTTGGCGGCGTGATAGGCGGCGTGGGCCTGACGGATGCCGTCCAGGGTGATGTCCTCGACGAAAATATGCGGGGCCATGGCGATCACCGCCGCCAGTCCCGGCGGCGGCGCCAGCGCCGCCGACAGCAGGGCGATACTGCCGCCGTCGGAATGGCCCACCAGCAGCGGCCGGGCGATCTCCAGGCGCGCGAGCAGCGCCGGCAGCGCGGTGCGGGCCTCCTGCTGCAGATAGTCGAAGGGGCGGGGCAGGGTCAGCGGATCGGAGCGGCCATAGCCCAGACGGCTGTACACCACGCCGCCGCAGCCGCTGGCCGCCACCAGCCGGGCGGGGAAATCGCGCCATTGCCGGATCGAGCCCAGGCCTTCGTGCAGAAAAACCAGGGTGGGGGCGCCGGGGCGCTGCGGCGCCAGCCACTGCACATCCAGGCGGCCGCCCGGCAGGGGCATCAGGTAGGGGGCGTCCATACTGTCCTCGTCGGCTCTTCCGGGGCGAATGCCGGAAAGGGAATGGGGGCCCCTTCAATATGGCAGAGCGCGGTTCAGCCTCCAAGGGTTCCGCCCCGATCACTGGGGTCTGCGCCTGCGGTGTCTACCGCCGGCATTTGGTCACAGCCCGTTGATCGGAGCCGCCGTGCATCATGTCTCCAGGGTATGTCCCGATTTGAAGATTTCATCGGCCAGGCGGCCCTGCACATAAGAGATGCCGGTGGCGCGGGCGAAAGACAGGGCCTTGGGGCTGTCGCAGCGGGTCAGAACCACGCGGGCCTCGCAGGCGCGCAGTTCACGGACCAGACGGACCATCGCCTCTTCCGGCGCCGTGGCGATATCGGCATCCCATTTCAGCTTGATATAGCTGCACTGAAGATCTGAGAGACGCATCAACTGCACATCGTGATGCGAGACCCCATCAATACAGACCGGGACCCCCAATTGCCGGGACCGCTCCAGCAGCGGCCCCAGAAGGTGTGAGTGCAAAACCAGATCACTCTTTTCCAGTTCGGCATAAACTCTCCCGCCCAGTTTGACTGGCAGGGCGGTGAGAAAGGCGCGGAAGCCGTCCGATAGGAAGCTGTCCACCAGCAGATTGATGCTGAAGGCCTTGTGGCGGTAATCGCCGATCTCGCGCTGGATGGCCCGCATCAGGGCCATATCCAGTTCACGCTTGATCAAATTGAACAGCCAGGGATTGCCGGCGATGGAACGATCGGGGGCGTAGATTTTCTCCAGATCGGCGATGGAGGTGTAGAACTCCAGGAATTCGATGCTGGGGCGGGGATGGGCGATGTTGTAGACCGGTTGATTGAAGATCACCGAGCGGATGTTGGAACCGCGCAGCTTTTCCGAAATGATCACCGCGTGTTTCGGGCTGATGGGCGGCTTCCGGCATCGTTCCTGGCCAACCGCCAGAATGGCCCGCACACCGTCAATCAGAACGGGAAGTTCGCGGGCCAGATCAAAGAGTTTATAGTGTCCGCATTCCCCATAAACGTTTTGGGATGCCGTCGCCCCCTCGAAGAAGCTGTTCTCCAGCGCCGTGCACAGTGCCATCACCGCCGTCGTCGCCACCTGGGAATAGATGAATACCACATCGCCGTTGCCGAGATTATAAATACGGTACCCGGCCCCGTTCATCAGAACGGCTGCGATGGCGGCGTTGGCCTCCTTCAGGGCCTGGGGGAACGTGGAACGTTTTGCCAAAACGGCCGACAACACGTGTACGGCGCGCCAACCGTGGCTGCCCTTGCGGTATTTGGCCAAGTCCTGCAAAAGATCCCGCTCCAGGCCGATTTGTGCATTGGCCATGTCCGCAGCGGCACTGAAATGCGATATGCCTTGGTGGCGTGGGGCGAATTGGACTTGGCTCCGCATGGCGGCAATACTCCGGGCAAGGGGCACGATGGAATGGCGGGGGAGGGCCGGAATGTTTCGGCGGTGCCCTCCTGCCGGACGGCCTTGATATTGATCAATTGCTATCTCCTCGTGTATGCCATCCGTCGCCGGTTCGCAATTGCAGGTCCGGATATAGCCCGGCAATGGTCCTTGTGTGCCAGCGATCCCTTTTTTTGTGCCAAGCGGATGGTTTTCCAGGAAGGGTAGGCCTTATAAAAAATAAGGTTTCCACCCTTGCGCCGCAGGAAATTTACCTGCCGATGCGATCGATCCAGCGTGCCCAGTCGGTTTCCGACCGTGTCTGGTCTGCCTGATCGGATGGCTGGTCCGAGCCACGCAAATGGCGCCATTCCCGTGGAGTCAGCCCGAAGATCCGGCGGAAGGCCCGCGTGAAGTTTTCCGGTTGAGAAAAACCATGCGCCTCGGCAATGGCCGCGATCGATGCGCGGGCCCACTGAGGGGAGTGCAAAGCGCTTTTGGCGCGTCGTAAGCGTTGTTCCGTAAGATAACTGGCAAACCCCCCACTGGGTTCGAACAGACGGTACAGAGTGCGGCGGGAAATGCCAAAAGCGCCAAGGACGCAGTCAATATTGAGAGCCGCGTCCATCAGATTGTCGTCGACATAACGGCGGATTGCGGTGAACAGGGCCAGTTCGGCGACGTGGGCGTTGTCCTCATTCACTTTATTGTTGATGGTGGCGGCTGCCAGGTCCAGCAAGGGGAACAAGGCGGATTCGGCTTCGCTGACCGACATGCTGTGTAAATGGGTGTAGAAACTGGTCAAACTTTCGCGCAGCAGAGATACCAGGGGGCGTTGTCCATGAATCACGGTCTGATGGCGGTTATCCGGCGCCAGCAACCGCGGAGCCAATAGACGGCGGGGAACCACCAGACTGAGATGTTCGTGTTCGTTCGTGCGTGTGGCCACGGGTTGGGCCATATCGAGAAGGTAAAGATCGCCGCGTCCCACCGTGGGCAGGGTCTCTTCGATGCGGCTGGCACACTGTCCTTTCATGTAGAACTGCAGCAAATACCCATCCATGCCGTCACGCGCCAATTTGTGCCGGGACCGGCTGAATTCCTGGGCCGAACTTTGCATCCAGCCAATTCCCACATCTCCCACCAGCGCCGCATCAAGCGTCACGAAAAACCCCTCTTCGACAGAGTGATAGGGACGGGACTCGAACAAAACGCTGATGGTGTCGTGCCATAGCTCCAGGGCCTGATTTCCGGGCAGGATGCGCGTGTCGAAACGGGAGCGTGGCACTCCGGTGGGAAGAGACGGGGAGTCCGTCATGGTAGGGGCATTTCCTTCAAATATCCTGTCTGCGCCTCATCCTGGAGGCATGCATAAAATTCCCGCTCCGACAGAATTTTTCAATTGATAACATTTTTCACGCGATACGGAGTATGCGCCGCCTGAAGGCGGGGCATAAAATCATCCCCCGTCTCTTGCGCAAGGCGTCGTCAGTTCCGAAATAGAACAACAGGCGCCTGGCGCCGGCCTTTGTCATCCAACATCCTGAAAGGGGGCGATATGGTCGCGTGTCTCGGTCTTTGCAATCATGTCGACGGATACTGCCTGGGATGCGGTCAGGATCTCGCCGAACTGGATCGGTCCTCTTCCATGCGCGATGATCAGGAGGACGCGCAGGACCTGGTGGGCCTGCCGGGAATAGAGGATATCGGGTAATCCGCATCCCGCTTCGTTGCAACATCGTCAAAATCAAAACCGCCGCTCCGGACAGGCCCGGGAGCGGCGGTGCTGTTTTGTGGTCAGACGGCCATCCGCGGCGGGATCCAGGCGGAGTCCCCATGCGGTTCGAAATCCTCCTTGGAGACGCCGCAATCGGGGCAGCACCAGTCGTCGGGGATATCCTCGAAGGCGGTGCCGGGGGGAATGCCCTCGTCGGGCAGGCCGAGAACCGGGTCGTAGACCAGGCCGCAGACCACGCAGATCCAGATTTGATCGTTCGTCATGCTCGTCATCCTCGCTCAATCGGCTGTGCCGTGGGCGGCCAGGGTGTCGCGGTAGTGGTTGGCGTGTTTCTCCTCCACCTTGGCCAGGGCGGCGAACCGCTTGGCGGCGGTGGCCAGAAGGCGGGCGAAGCGTTCGGCATGCTCCCGCGATTCGGCGATCTGGCCGTCGATCTCGGCCACGGCGGCCTGCTGTCCCTCCTGCTCGGCCAGGTGGCGGAAGCGGGGATACATGTCGGTGTATTCGTGGGTCTCCCCCTCGATGGCCAGCCGCAGCATGGTCTCCACCGTCAGCTGCTCCTTGGGGTAGAGCAGATCCAGATGGCCGAAGGCGTGGAGGGTTTCCTGCTCGGCGGTGCGCTCGAAGGCCTCGGCCACGGCGATGGCGCCCAGTTCGCGGGCGCGGCGGGCGAAGAACAGATATTTGCGGTTGGCCATGGCCTCGCCGGCAAAGGCGGCTTCGAGATTTTGAAGGGTAAGCGAGTCGGGAGGAAGAGCCATGATGCTGTCTCCGGTTGGGATGACAGCCAGTGTAGGGCGGGACGAAAACCGCACAAAACGGATTATTATTCTTATTTAAATTGATAAAATCGATTTATTGGTGCTGAAAAAACGGCGCGGCCCCAATGGCCCGCGCCGTCGGCAAAGGATCAGACCCGGGCGGACAGTTTGCGGCGGGCCTGATGGATCAAATCCATCAGCCCTTCCTCTTCCACGCCGTCGCTGTCCATCAGTCGCCGGGTCAGGGGATCGGCCAGCATCTCACACAGCGCGGGTTCCCCCCGCAAGGTGCGGATATGGCTGCCACGGGCGCCAAGGCCGCGGGGCAGTGGGGAAACAGGGGCTGGCTTGCAGAGGTCGGTCATCATGGATCCTCTCCTTTTGCCATGAGTGCGCGATACGTGAAACCATAGTCTTGCCGAAGACGGCAAGGCAATAGGCTTTAAGTAACAGTATGTAATGTCGCCGGGAGAGAATTCAATTCATGTAAAATATGAAACATTGGCGACAGCCGCCGCTCAATCGCGGCCGGTGGGCGCGATTGAGCGGCCCACCGTGCCGCTTGCCGTGCCGCCCTCCTGGTGAAAGGCGCGCAGTTTGCGGGCGAACAGGGCCAGTTTGGCCGCCACGCGCCGATTGATACTGCCGGCGGGAAACTGGCCGTGTTCGTCGGCCTCGCCCGCCGGCATGCCGGTCAGCAGTTCGATGCCCTGATCGATGGTCTCCACGGCGTGGATGTGGAAGCGTCCCTGCGCGCAGGCCTCCACCACATCGGGACGCAGCATCAGATGGCGGACATTGGAGGCGGGAATGATCACACCCTGATGGCCGTTCAGGCCACGCATGCGGCAGATATCGTAATGGCCCTCGATCTTTTCGTTAACGCCGCCGATGGCCTGCACCTGGCCGTACTGGTTGACCGAGCCGGTTACGGCGAAGCCCTGGCGTACCGGAGCGTCGGCCAGGCCCGACAGCAGGCAGTAGAGTTCCGCCGACGAGGCGGAATCCCCCTCCACCTCGCCGTAGGACTGTTCAAACACCAGGCTGGCCGACAGGGTGAGCGGCTGATCCTGGGCGAAACGCCCGGCCAGGAACGAGGAGAGGATCATCACCCCCTTGCTGTGGATGGGGCCGCCCAGATCCACCTCGCGCTCGATATCGATCAGTTCGCCGCGGCCCAGATGGATGCGGCTGGTGATGCGGCTGGGCCGTCCGAACGAGAAGGTGCCCAGCTGCATCACCACCAGGCCGTTGACCTGGCCCACCTTTTCGCCATCGGTATCGATCAGCAGGGTGCCGTCGACGATCTCCTCCAGCACATGGCCGCGCACGCGGTCGTGGCGGAAGATCTGGGCCTCGATGGCGGCCTGGACATGGGCGGCCTCGATGCGGGCGGCCCGTTCCTCGCCGGCCCAGTAGTCGGCCTCGCGCACCAGGCCGACGATGCTGGAGATATGGGTGGTGAGCTTGGTGGAATCCTCGGCCAGCCGTCCGGCATACTCCACCACCCGGCCGATGGCGGCGGCGGTCATGGGCTTCAGTCCCTCGCTTTGCACCATGCCGGCCATCAGGCGGGCCAGCCCCAGCACGGTATCGCCGCTGTTGTCCATCTGGTAGTCGAAATCGGCGGCCACCTTGAACAGTTCGCTGAAGTCGGGATCCTCCTGCGACAGCAGATAGTAGAGCATGGGGTCGCCCACCAGCACGACCTTGACGTCGAGGGGAATGGCCTCGGGCTCCAGGCTGACGGTGGACAAAAGCCCCATGGACTGGCCGGGGGATTCCACGCGGATCTCGCGGGCCCGCAAGGCCCGCTTCAGATCTTCCCAGGCGAAGGGGTTCATCAGCAGTTTGCGGGCCTCCAGCAGCAGATAACCGCCATTGGCGCGGTGCAGGGCGCCGGCCTTGATCAGGTTGAAGTCGGTGATAAGGGCGCCCATCTGGGCCAGATGCTCGATACGGCCCACCAGATTGGGTTGGGTGGGGTGATCCTCGTAGACCACGGGGGCGCCGCCGCCGTTGCTGGTGGTGACCAGGACATTGACGCGGAAGCGGCGCAGGTGGCTGCCCGAGGCCGAGCGGGGATAACCACCCTCGTCCTCGCTGTCGCCGTCGGTCTGGGCCGGGCGCGGTCCGTCCTCGTGGGCAATGAAGTCCTCCAGGGTGTCCAGCACCTCTTCGCGCACTTCGTCCAGGTAGGCCAGCACCGCCGCTTCCTCCGCCCAGTCACGCCGGGCCTCCTGCAGGCTGTGCGCCACGGCGGCCTCGGCGGTTTCACGGTCGAGGGCGCGCACCTTGTCGCGCTGGCGGCGGGTCAGCAGCGGCAGATCGGCCAGCTTTTCCTCAAGCTCCTCCTGCAGGCTTTCCATCACCGCCTTCAGGCGGATCTGCTCGTCCTCGGGCAGGGCCTGGAAATCGTCGGGCGACAGCACCTCGCCCTCTTTCAGGGGGGCCAGGGCCAGGCCCACCGGGGTGCGGATCACGGCGATGCCCTTCTTGGCCGCCTCGGCCTGCATGGCGTGCAAGGTGGCGTCCTGGCTTTCCTTGAACTGTTCGTCCAGGTCATGGCGGCGGTGGCGGTATTCCTCGCCGTCGAAGGCGGCGGGCAGGGTCAGGCACAGATCCTCCACCAGCCGTTCCATGGTCTTCTTCAACTCGGGCCCGCGTCCCGGCGGCAGGCGCAGGGCGCGCGGGCGGTGGCTTTCCTGGAAATGATGCACATAAACCCAATCGTCGGGCGGGGCCTGGGTGGCGGCGGCATGTTCCAGGAAGCGGCGCACCAGGCTGATCTTGCCGGTGCCGTCCGGGCCCAGGGCGAACAGATTGTAGCCGGCGCCCTTCATGCCGATGGCGAAGCGGATGGCCGCCACCGCCCGTTCCTGGCCCAAGGGCTGGTCGAGCGGAGTCAGATCGTCGGTGGTTTCGAAGGGAAGACCGGACAGATCGCACCGGCGCAGCAGCTTTTCGGGGGGGAGGGGGTGTTTGAAGGCCTGGGAAGAAGTCACGCGCGTTTCCATCCTGTCGGTCTCGCCGCCGTTGATCCGGGGCGTTCTCTGATGTCGCCGGGGCGCCCGCAAGCGGGGCGGGCGTTCGTTGACGGAAATCAGCTTACCCCCGCTTTGGGGACTCGCCAAGGCGGGCGATCGTTCTTAAATATGGGGTATCCTCCTGAAAACCCTAGAACGGGGACTGACGATGCCGGCCAGACTGGATCAAGAAGAGATCAGCGCCGCCTTGGAAAAACTGCCGGATTGGACCTTGGCCGCCGATGGCGCGGCCCTGAGCCGCGTTTTCCGGTTTGCCGATTTCACCGCCGCCTTCGGCTTCATGACCCGGGTGGCCCTGATGGCCGAGCGCATGAACCATCATCCCGATTGGCGCAATTGCTACAACCGGGTGGAGATCTCGCTGTCGACCCATGATGCCGGCGGCCTGACCGTCAACGACGTGCGGCTGGCCCGGGCCATTGATTCGGTGTTTGGCGATCAGGCCTGATTTACAGAATCGGGCCGGCATGAAACAATCATTGCCCTTCATTCCCTGACGTCAGGTCGTCTCCATGGTCCGCCCTTCCTTAGCCGCTTGCGCCCTTCTGCCGTTTCTGCTGTCGCCCTGTCTTGCGCAGACGGCGCCGGTTCAGGCCCCGGCCGAGGCCGCCGGCGAGCAGTCGCTGGCGCGCGGCGACTATGCCCGCGCCATGAAGGAGCTGACGGTGGCGGCCCGCGCCGGCGATGCCCGCGCCCAGCTCGATCTGGGGCTTTTGTATCTGAACGGCAACGGCACCGGCCGCGATCAGCTGATGGCCTACCGCTGGCTGCGCCAGGCCGCCGAAAAGGGCCTGCCGGAAGCCCAGTATCAGGTGGGGCGCCTCAAGATGGCGGGCATCGGCACCGACAAGAACCCGCAGGAGGCGGCCGACTGGTACGGCAAGGCCACCGCCGCCGGCAATGTCGAGGCCTCCGAGGCCCTGGCCCATCTCTACCTCGATGGCGTTGGCGTGCCCAAGGATGAAGCCCAGGCCCTGCATCTGTTGCGCCCGGCGGCGGAAAAAGACGTGATCAGCGCCCAGATGACTTTGGGCAAGATGTATCAGGACGGCATCGGCACACCGAAAAGCCGGAACGACGCCGCCCTGTGGTATCGCAAGGCCGCCCAGCTGGGCAGCCCGGAAGGCTGCTACCAGCTGGCCATGCTGCTGCTGAACAACGGCCCCGACGGCACCGCCCCGCATCCGCCGTCGCCGCAATCGGTGGCCGCGGTGCGCTGGCTGCGCGCCGCCGTCGGGCAGGATTATGCTCCGGCCCAGTACGAGCTTGGCCTTCTGCATATCGGCGGCATCGAGGCCACCTTGGATGTCAGCCGGGGCATCCTGCTGCTGCAGCAGGCCGCCGACCAGGGCTATGCCCCGGCGTTGCACCGCCTGGGGGTGATTTTCGCCAAGGGCGGCATGGTGGCGCAGGATCAGGGCCAGGGGCTGATGTATCTCGATCTGGCGGTGGATCTCGGCGATAAGAGCGCCCAGCCCGAGCGCGATGCCCTGGCGGCGCAGCTGCCGCAGGCGGTGCAGCAGCTAAGCCGCCGCCGCGCCCGCGAGTGGGCGGATATTCACGGCACCTGATTTCCGGTTCCGCCCGGGCTGTGTTAGGATCGTGCCGTCGTTCGCGCCGCACCGCAGACCAGGATCGCCATGACAGACGTTCCCGCCCCCCCGTTTCCCGCCGGACCGGAGCATGCCGGTGATCCCGGAGACACGCCGTGCGTGGTCTTCGGCCATACCTTCTTTTCCAAGCTGGAGGATGTCTGCTTCCGGCTTTCCGAGCAGACCGGCGAGCCGGTGATGAACATCCGCTTCGCCAAGAACGATGTTTCGCTGCCCATCCACGGCATCAAGAAGGAACTGAATCTGAAGGAGGGCGATGCCGACTTCCAGATGCTGGATCAATGCGCGCAGGCGCTGAAATACGTCAAGGGCCTGCGCCTGGGTGATCCGCTGCCGCGCGAGCTGATCACCCGCGAAGCCTCGTGGCAGCTGTCGGCACGCCACGCCACCATCGCCTATCAGCGCATCGCCGTGCAGCTGGTGAACTGGATGACCGGCGGCGAGCAGCTGATCACCGATCCCGACGAGCTGCTGCAGCTGGCCGATGATCCCCACATCAAGAAAAACATCAACCTGGCCTTCGGCGAGGCCGCCGAACGCATGGGCCTGGGGCGCGACCACAAGGAGGAGGTGGTGCATCACGTGCAGACCCTGGCGCACGAGCTGGCCTATATCGAGGCGCTGCGCGAACGGGTCCGCCGCGTCGAGGAGATGTATCAGAAGATCCAGGGGCTGCGCCGCCTCTATGGCCGCGAGCGCTCGGTGCTGGAGGTGGCCGATCAGGTGGCCCGCCTGTGCGGGCGGGCGCTGGAGGAGTTCAAGGCCTCGTTCTTCGAGGTCGATGCCCAGACCGGCGAAATCCTGGCGGTGCTGCGCAATCTGACCAGCCAGATCGCCTATATCCGCGATAAGCGCGACGATCTGCATGCCCGGCTGATGGCCTGGGACGAGATCCTGGAGGAATGGGACACGGTGCAGGTGAAGCTGGGGCAGGATAAGCCCGAGTTGTTGCGGCGGGCCTATCATTTCCTGGCGCCGCGCTACATGATGGTCAACGAGTGGGTGCTGATGACCCGGCCCCGCCCGGCCGGTGAGGGCGCCAGCCAGCTGGGCAAGGACGCCAAATCGAAAAAACCCATTCATGTCATGCGCTGGTAGGCTGGCCGGGATCGCCATCGGGATGCTGCTGGGGCCGGCGCTGCTGGCCCCGGCCTGGGGCAAGCCTCCGCTCAATCCCTGGCCGGAGCTGCCCGATCCGCCCGGCGCCGGACTGCTGGCCCATCCCGATCCCGGACAGTTTCCCGGCCGGCCGCCGCCGCCGCCCTTGCCCGGCGTCGGCAATTTTGAACGGCTGCCGGCCATCGATGAAACCACGCCGGTGGTGCTGGCGGTACGCAAAACCCCCTACTGGAAGGCCGGCACCTATGATCCGGTGTTGAGCAACGCCTGCGCCCTGGGCTATTTCGAAACCGCCGCCTTCAACCGCCTGGTGGTGCAGTTCACCGCGCCGGGGGGGGGCGCGGCGCTGCAGGTGGTGCCGCCGGCTTATCGCCATCTGCTCTACGACGCCCGCCATCTGGCCCGGCCGGATGAAACCTATTTCTTCAAAAACAGCAATGAGGCCAACTGCGCGGTATGGATCGAAGGCAAGGTGCCGCCGCGCAGCCTGCAGCCGGGGCGCGGCACCTTCCTGCCCAAACAGAAGCCCGGCGATCTGGCGCGGGAAAAGACGATGATCGGCGCCTGGCCGAAAAAATGACCGGAACGGAAACGACCGGAGCACAGGGGCGGCCTGTGCTCCGGTTTCGCCCAGGGGCGGCGGATCTTACGGCTGTTCACCGCCGTCCGGGCCGAACTCGGGATGATGGTGGGGAAAATCAGGGTGCCCGAACCCCTCGCGCGGGCCGAAGCCCTCATGGAAGACCGGGCGGTCGAGAATGGCGCGCTGATGGGTGTCGAGCTGATCGTACAGGGCTTGCAGGGGCGGCTGCGCCGTTTCAAGCGCGGTCAGGCGGGCCGAAAGCCGGGCCTGCAGGTGCTTGGCGCGCGCCACCACGCTGGGCGGGGTGGTGCCCGCAGGCTGCTCGGCCAGACAGGCATCGCGCTGGCCTTCGGCGCTTTTCAGGCGCACCGCGGCCAGTTTGCGCCAGGCGCTCTCTTGCTGCGGCGTCAGCGCCAGCCGGGTTTCCAGATAGGTCAGCCGGGCCTTTTCATGCGCGAAGCGGTCGAGACAATGATCCTGGTGCCAGGCGGCCCGCTGTGCGGGGGTGAGTTTCAGGAAATGGCCGGCCATGGCGGGGGGCGGCGCCGTTTCGGCGGCCGAATCGGCCTGGGCGGCGCCGGCGCACAGCAGGGGCAGGGTCAGGGCCAGGGTTGCGAGGGAAACATGTTTCGTCGGCATTGTGCTTGCGTCCTTCTACCAGGTCTCGCCGATCGGAGCCGGTTCACGAAGCTCCAAGGTGAGGATCAGGATGAAAGGCGCGGGTAACAGGGGGATGCGGCTCAGTGTAACAAACGGTTTCCATCTGTCGTCGGACGGAAAAACCTTCGGCAGGGGCGGATTTTGTGCCGTATTTTGGGCGAAAAGCCGCGCGGGCGCCTCTTTACACGGGGTGCCAGGATTGTTCCGGCTTATTTATTGAGATATAATTCCCAAAACGGCATAACAGGAGGAAGCGATGTCCTCCACGGCGTCGCGGCTTGCATCCAACGGCCATTCCACACCGGGGCACAGCCCGGTACGGGGGCATGGCGGCGCGCATCCGGTTGCCCCCAAACCCCGCCGGGGTTGGGGATGGCTGCTGCTGGTGCTGATGGCCGTTGCCGCCGCCGCTCTGCTGCTGACCATGACCTCCCGTTCGGCGCACGGCCTGACCGGGCGGGATCTGGCGCAGGCATGCCGATCCTTGCTGAAAGGGACGGCGCCGCCGGCGGGGGCTGGCGGTGTCTCCTTGCGGGTGGCGGTGGCCAACGGCCACGCCATGGTGGTGGCCGAAGGCGTGCCGCCGCGCGCCTGTGTGGGGGCCGCCTGGGATCTGGTCAAGGACGGCACGGTGGCCATCAACGGCCTGGTGCCCATGCGGGTATCGGGAGCCAAGCTGGCGGAACTGTGCAATCAGGCCGATACCGCCACCATGAGCTGGACGCCGCAGGGGCGGTAGAGCGTTCCGCAGTTACGCCGACAGTCCCAGAACATCGGTCATATCGTAAAGGCCGGCGGCCCGGCCCGCGGCCCAGCGGGCGGCGCGGATGGCGCCCTTGGCGAACACCCTGCGCGACGAGGCCTTGTGCGTCAGTTCCAGCCGTTCCCCCTCGGCGGCGAAAAGCACGCTGTGGTCGCCCACCACGTCGCCGCCGCGCAGGGTGGCAAAGCCGATGCTGCCGCTTTGGCGCGGTCCGGTCTGGCCGTCGCGCTGCTTGACCCACACCTCTTCCAGCGCCACCCGGCGTCCTTCGGCGGCGGCGCGGCCCAGGCCCAGGGCGGTGCCGGACGGGGCATCCACCTTGTGGCGGTGGTGCATTTCCACGATCTCGATATCGTAGCTTTCGTCCAGGGTGGCGGCCACCCTGCGGGTCAGGGCCATCAGCAGAGTGACGCCCACGCTGAAATTGGGGGCCCAGACGACGGCGGTGCGGCGGGCGGCCTCGTCAAGGCGGGCGCTTTGCTCCGGGGTCAGGCCGGTGGTGCCGATCACCAGCGGCTTGCCCATCTCAGCGGCCAGGGCGGCATGCTCCAGGGTGGCGGCGGGGGTGGTGAAATCGATGATCACATCCGAGGCGGCGAACAGGGCGCGGGCCTCGCCGCCCACCGGCTGGCCCAGGGGGCCGCGCCCCAGCAGTTCGCCGATATCGCGGCCCAGGGCCTTGCTGCCCGCCCATTCGCTGCCGCCGGCCAGGGTGACGCCTTCGCCGTCCAGCGCTTCCTGCATCAGCATTTGCCCCATGCGGCCGGCGCAGCCGACGATCCCGATCCTGGTGGTCATGATGCCTCAACTATCCTTGTTGCCAGACGTGAACGTCGTTCAGTCCTTCAGGTCGTCCCACAATTCCTTGACCTTGGCGAAAAAGCCGGTGGTCTGCGGATTGGTTTCCTTGCCGCCGGCGGTTTCGAACTCGCGCAGCAGTTCCTCCTGGCGTTTGGTCAGGTTGACCGGGGTTTCCACCACCGCCTCCACGAACATGTCGCCACGGGCCTGGCTGCGCAGCACGCTCATGCCCTTGCCGCGCAGGCGGAACTGATTGCCGGTCTGGGTGCCGGTGGGAATGGTGATCTTGGCGCGGTTGCCGTCGATGGTCGGCACTTCAAGGGTGCCGCCCAGAGCCGCCGTCACCATGGGGATGGGCACCCGGCAATGGATGTTGGCGCCTTCACGCTGGAACAGGCGGTGCGGGCCGACCGACAGGAAGATGTAAAGATCGCCGTTGGGGGCGCCGCGCATGCCGGCCTCGCCCTCGCCGGCCAGGCGGATGCGGGTGCCATCCTCGACCCCGGCCGGAATGGTGACCGACAGGGTTTTGTCCTTGCGGGTGCGGCCCGAGCCGCCGCAGCTTTTGCAGGGATCCTTGATGACCTTGCCCAGGCCCTGGCAGGTGGGGCAGGTGCGTTCGATGGTGAAGAAGCCCTGGGTGGCCCGCACCTTGCCGGCGCCGCGGCAGGTGCCGCATTCCACCGGGGCCGAGCCGCCGGCGCCGCCGCTGCCCTTGCAGTCGTCGCAAGGAACCGAGGTGGGCACGCGGATTTCGGCGGCCTTGCCGCTGAAAGCCTCTTCCAGGCTGATATCCATGTTGTAGCGCAGGTCGGCGCCACGGGCCGCCTGGGTGCCGCCGCGGCGGCCGCCCATGAACTCGCCGAACATTTCGTCGAAGATGTCGGCGAAGCCGCCGCCGAAGGGCGAACCGCCGCCGCCGCCGAACCCGCCACCGCCGCCCGGACCGCCCTGTTCGAAGGCGGCATGGCCGTAGCGGTCGTAGGCCGCGCGCTTCTGTTCGTCCTTCAAGACGTCATAGGCCTCGTTGACCTCGCGGAATTTTTCCTCGGCCTTGGGATCGTCGGGATTGCGGTCGGGATGGAACTGCATGGCCAGTTTGCGGTAGGCCTTCTTGCAGTCCTCGGCGCTGGCGCCCTTGGATACCCCCAGCACTTCATAAAAATCGCGTTTGCTCATGCCGATCAGCTCGCCCGTGCAAGTCGGCCTCCGCCTCGTTCACCCAAGGCGGACAAGGCGGAGGCCGTGCAGACTAAACGTTCTTACTTGTCCTTCACTTCCTCGAAGTCGGCATCCACCACGCCGTCATCGGCCTGGTGTCCGCCCTCGGCGCCGGGAGCGGCGCCCTCGGCGGGAGCGCCGTCCTGCTGGGCCTTGTACATGGCCTCGCCCAGCTTCATCGAGGATTGCATCAGGGCATCGGTCTTGGCCTTGATGACAGCGGCGTCGCCGGAGTCCAGAACGTCCTTCAGGGCCTTGAGATCGGTTTCGATCTGTCCCTTCTGGTCGGCAGGAACCTTGTCGCCGAACTCGGTGAGGTTCTTCTCGGTGGTGTGGATCAGGCTGTCGGCATGGTTGCGGGCTTCCACCGCCTCCTTGCGCTTCTTGTCGTCGGCGGCGTGGGCCTCGGCGTCCTTCACCATCTTGTCGATGTCGGCGTCCGACAGGCCGCCCGAGGCCTGGATGCGGATCTGCTGTTCCTTGCCGGTGGCCTTGTCCTTGGCCGAAACCGAGACGATGCCGTTGGCGTCGATGTCGAAGGTCACCTCGATCTGCGGCATGCCGCGCGGGGCGGGGGGCAGGCCCACCAGATCGAACTGGCCCAGCATCTTGTTGTCGGCGGCCATTTCGCGCTCACCCTGGAACACGCGGATGGTCACGGCGGTCTGGTTGTCCTCGGCGGTGGAGAACACCTGGCCCTTGCGGGTGGGGATGGTGGTGTTGCGGTCGATCAGGCGGGTGAAAACGCCGCCCAGGGTTTCAATGCCCAGGCTCAGCGGCGTCACGTCCAGCAGCAGAACGTCCTTGACCTCACCCTTCAGCACGCCGCCCTGGATGGCGGCGCCGATGGCCACCACCTCGTCGGGGTTCACGCCCTTGTGGGGCTCGCGACCGAAGAACTCCTTCACCACCTCCACGATCTTGGGCATGCGGGTCATGCCGCCGACCAGGATCACCTCGTCGATTTCCGAGGCCTTGAGACCGGCATCCTTCAAGGCGGCGCGGCAGGGATCGATGGTGCGCTGCACCAGATCTTCCACCAGGGCTTCCAGTTTGGCGCGGGTCAGCTTGATGTTGAGGTGCTTCGGGCCCGAGGCGTCGGCGGTGATGAACGGCAGGTTCACTTCCGTCTGCATCGAGGACGACAGCTCGATCTTGGCCTTTTCGGCGGCTTCCTTCAGGCGCTGCAGGGCCAGACGGTCCTTCTTCAGGTCGATGCCCTGCTCGCGCTTAAATTCGTCGGCCAGATATTCGATGATGCGGGCGTCGAAATCCTCGCCGCCCAGGAAGGTGTCGCCGTTGGTGGACTTCACCTCGAACACGCCGTCGCCGATCTCCAGCACCGACACGTCGAAGGTGCCGCCGCCCAGGTCATAGACCACGATGGTGCCGGCGCCCTTCTTCTCCATGCCGTAGGCCAGGGCGGCCGCGGTGGGTTCGTTGATGATGCGCAGCACTTCCAGGCCGGCGATCTTGCCGGCATCCTTGGTGGCCTGGCGCTGGGAATCGTTGAAATAGGCCGGAACGGTGATGACCGCCTGGGTCACCTTTTCGCCCAGATAGCTTTCGGCGGTTTCCTTCATCTTCTGCAGAATGAAGGCCGACACCTGGCTGGGGCTGTATTTCTTGCCTTCGGCTTCCACCCAGGCATCGCCGTTGTCGCCCTCGATGATGTGGTAGGGGACCAGGCTGACATCCTTCTTGGTCACCGGATCATTGAAGCGGCGCCCGATCAGGCGCTTGATGGCGAACAGGGTGTTCGACGGGTTGGTGACGGCCTGGCGCTTGGCGGCCTGACCCACCAGACGCTCGCCCGAATCCGCGAAGGCAACCATCGACGGCGTGGTGCGCGCGCCCTCGGCGTTTTCAATGACCTTGGCGTTCTTGCCTTCCATGATGGCGATGCAGGAATTGGTGGTGCCCAGGTCGATACCGATGACTTTGCTCATCTCTTCCTCTTATGTTGCGGCTGGTTCCCGCGGTCCTGATCCATGCAGCAACCGCAAGACCCCCAGGGGGTTCAAGAGCCCGCGCCCCGAATGGGCGGCGAACCGTTCTCTTGCGGTTATATAAGGCAAGGCCGAACCCGCGCAACCGGCAGTCCGGTGGGAATGCGTACTCGGCCCCCTTATGCGGCGCGATGTTAGCACTCTGTCGGTCCGAGTGCCAACACTTCCCGGCGGCGGGATGATGGTATGAGGCCCACTATCCTTGCGCACCGCGAGGATTAACCTTGGCCCGGCAGCTGACATTGCGTATATCACTGCATCAAGGGGGGAAGCGCGGCCCGCGGACGGAGACCTCATGGGTGATCCGCCAGCATAGCGGCGCTTCAGCATTAGGGCGCAATAAGCTGGATTTAAGCCGGTGAACGATTACAACTACGATGAACAGGCCCGCCGCCGCGCCCTGTTCCGACTGCTTCAGCTGTTTTTTTTGCTGTTGATGGGGGTGTGCTTTTTACTGGCCGCCCTGGCGCAATCGCTGTTCGCCTCCGCCCTGCCGGGCTGGTGGGCCTTGGGCGGCATGGTGATCTGCTTCATCGCCTTCTGGTGGTTCGGCCACGAGGCCGACCGCCGCAGCTGAAACCCTATTCCGGCCAGCTGACGATGTGATGGTCGAGAAACCGCGCCTTGCGTTCCGGCACGGCGCGGCCGCGGATGGATTGCCCGGCGGCGTGCACCGAATTGGCGTCGCCCGTCACCAGCGGATGCCAGGCCGGCAGATCGCGGCCGCGCGCCAGCAGCCGGTAGGCGCAGGTGGAGGGCAGCCAATTGAGCTGCAGCAGCTGATCGGGCCGCAGAGACACGCAATCGGGCACATGGCGCTGGCGGGTTTCGTACTGCTTGCAGCGGCATGTCGCCAGATCCAGCAGACGGCAGCCCACATTGGTGTAATAAACCTCGTCGGAATCCTCGTATTGCAGCTTGTGCAGGCAGCATTTGCCGCAGCCGTCGCACAAGGATTCCCATTCCTCGCGGCTCATGTCCTGCAAGGTTTTGCGCTTCCAGAAGGGGGCGGCGTCCGGGTTGGTCATGAGGAGGGGTCCGTGCGGTCGAGAAGATGAAGAAACGAGCCCATGACCGCGCCTTGAACCTGTCCGGCCGGCGGCAGGGGGCGGCCTGCGGCATCGGTCAGATGAAACAGCGGCGGCGCCCCGGTTTCGGCCTCGATGATGCTGGCATAGTGAAATTCGTGCCCCCGGAAGGCGGCGCCGGCGGCGCCCAGCGCCGTGGCGGCGGCCAGGCGGGCCTGACGATAGCCCAGATGCAGGCGGCGCTGGGCGAAGCTCGTGCTGACCGGCAGCAGGCCGGCCATGGCGTGGCGCTGGCCGGCGGCATCCACCAGACCCCGGCCCAGCACCATGTAGCCGCCGCATTCGCCGAAAATGGGCACATCGCGCGCCGCCGCCCGGCGCAGGCCCTCCAGGAAGGTGGCGGCGGCGGCCAGGCGCCCGGCATGCAGCTCGGGATAGCCGCCCGGCAGATAGATGAAATCGGCGTCGCTGGGCGGCGGCTGGTCGGCCAGGGGCGAAAAGCGGGCCAGCGCGGCGCCGGCGCGGCGCCAGCCCTCCAGCAGCGCCGGATAGGCGAAGGCGAAGGCGTCGTCCTCGGCCACGGCGATGCGCCGGCCCGGCGGCGGCAGCGGCGCTCCGGTCTCGGCAACGGACAGGCGGCAGGGGCGGGCCAGGGCGGTCAGGGCCTCCAGATCCACATGGGCGGCCACCAGCGCGGCGGCGGCGTCGAGGCGGGCGTCGAGATCGTTGTGCTCACGGGCCTGGATCAGCCCCAGATGCCGTTCCGGCAGGGTCATGGCCGGATCGTGCGGCAGCCAGCCCAGCAGCGGCAGGCCGGGATGGGCGGCCTGCATGGCCCGGGTGATCATGGCGCGATGGGCCGGGCTGCCGACGCGGTTGAACACCACCCCGGCCACCGGCACCTCGGGGCGATGGCGCAGGAAACCGCCCACCAGCGCCGCCACCGAGGCGGCCTGGCCGCGCACATCCACCAGCAGCAGCACCGGCCAGCCGGTCAGGGCGGCCACATCGGCGGTGGAGCCGCAAGGCTGGCCGGGCGGCAGGTCGGCGCCGTCGAACAATCCCATCACCCCTTCGCACACCACCAGATCGGCACGGCTGAGATCGGCGGCCAGGGCGGCGATGGTGGCCGGGCGCATGCCCCAGCTGTCGAGATTGAGGCAGGGCCTGCCGCTGGCGGCGGCATGGAAGGCCGGATCGATATAATCGGGGCCCACCTTGGCCGAGGCCAGGGCGGCGCCACGCCGCGCCAGGGCCCGCAGCAGCCCCAGGGTGAACACGGTCTTGCCGCTGCCCGAAGCGGGGGCGGCGATGATCAGTCCGTTGGCCATCACAGGGCTTTTTTCAGCGCCGCCGCCAGATCGTTCGCGGGAATGCTGCCCGGGAAGGGCTTCAGGAACTTGCCCTGACGGTCCATCAGATAAAGAATTGAGCTGTGGTCGACGGTATAATTGGGGCCGTCGCCCGGCACCTTCTTGGCGTAGACGCGGAATTCGCGCATCACCGTCTGCACCTGATCGGGGCTGCCGGTCAGCCCCACCAGATCGGGCATGAAATTGCGCACATACTGCGAAAGCTGGTCCACCGTGTCGCGCTTCGGGTCCACCGAAATGAAGATGGGCACGATCTGGGCCCGCTGCTGCGGCGTCAGCTGATCCAGGGCCCTGCCGATGCCGCCCAGGGTGGTGGGGCAGATGTCGGGGCAGTAGGTATAGCCGAAATAGATCAGCATCAGCTTGCCGCGATAGCTGGCCCCGGTCACCGTGTGGCCGCTCTGATCCTCCAAGGTGAAGGGGCCACCCACCGAACCGCCGGGTAGCACAGTATCCATGCGCCAGAACAGACCGATGGCCACCACCACCACGGCGGCGGCGATGCCGGCCAGAATCCGCCCGGCCTTGCGGCTGGCCTGGTCCACCTTCTTCTGCTTGCGTGACTGAATCCTGGCCATGGGTATGGTGTTCCTTGTTTTTACGTGCCCCTCAGGCGCCGGGCGCTGGGCTGGTCAGCCGCTGGCGCGGCTTCAGAATTTATATGTCCCTCAGGCGCCGGGCGTCGCCGTTCCGGCTCCTCAGGCGCCGGGCGCTGGGCTGGTCAGCCGCTGGCGCGGCTTCAGAATTTATATGTCCCTCAGGCGCCGGGCGTCGCCGTTCCGGCTCCTTGGCTTATCCTCACTTATGCCTGCGCGTAACCGCTCCGGCAACGCTCCGGCGCCCTCAACGGGCTAGTCAGCCGCTAAGGCGGCTTCCAGGTGTGTGTCCCTCAGGCGCCGGGCGCTGGCGTTCCGCCAGCTTGGCTTGTCCTCACTTATGCCTCCGCGTAACCGCTCCGGCAACGCTCCGGCGCCCTCAACGGGCTAGTCAGCCGCTAAAGCGGCTTCCGGATTTATATGTCCCTCAGGCGCCGGGCGCTGGCGTTCCGCCAGCTTGGCTTGTCCTCACTTATGCCTCCGCGTAACCGCTCCGGCAACGCTCCGGCGCCCTCAACGGGCTAGTCAGCCGCTAAAGCGGCTTCCAGGTGTGTGTCCCTCAGGCGCCGGGCGGCGTGTGCCCGAGGGGCGTTCAGGCGATATGTTTCCAGGCCAGCATGGTCAGCACGCCGGCATTGATCACCAGCAGCAGCGGCGCCCATTTCAGCAGGGTGGCGCGCCAGTGCCGGCCCGCCATGTGTCCCACCAGGCCCACCGCCACCAGGGCCGGGCTGGTGCCCAGGGCGAACACCACCATGCCCGCCGCGCCGGTCAGCATCGAGCCGCTGGCCGAGGCCGCGGCCAGGGCGCCGTAGATCATGCCGCAGGGGATGAAGCCCAGCAAAAGGCCCAGCAGATAGCCGCGCGCTCCCGCCGGGTTGGCGAACAGCGGCCGGGCGATCCGCCCCACCAGGCGGTTCCAGCCGCTTTCGCCGCTGGCGCCGCCCAGCAGGCGCTTCAGCGCCGGCACGGCCATCAGCAGCATGAACAGCGCGGCGAACAACAGCAGCGCCGCCGAAAGCCAGTGTAGTCCGGCGCGGTCGGTGAGCGAGCCGGTGACCAGGGCGCCCAGGGCGCCCAGGGCGCCATAGGTGGTGGCCCGTCCCAGATGATAGGGCAGGGCGGCGGCGCCGGTCAGGCGGCGCCATTCGCTCATGGCCGCCAGCGGCGTGGCTTCCAGGCGGGCCGCCACCTGCGACAGCACGAAGGGGCCGCACATGCCCGAGCAGTGGCTGACGCCGCCGGCCAGGCCGGCCAGGAACAGGCTGCCCAGCAGACCGCCGTTGTTGCCCACCGCCACCTGGCATTGGGCGGCGCCGGAATGCAGCAGGGTCAGGAGCAGGGTTTGCTGATCCATGGCGCGGCCTCGCTTACGGCAGCCAGTTCAGGCGTTCGCGCAGCCGCACCACCTCGCCCACCACCACCAGGGCCGGGGGCTCGATGCCGGAGCGGCGCGCCGCGTCGGCCAGGGTGGCCAGGGTGGCCACCACCACCCGCTGCTCGGGCGTGGCCGCTTTCGAGACCACCGCCGCCGGCTCGTCGGGGCGTCGGCCTTCACGGATCAGCAGGGTGGCGATGCGGTCCAGATGCTTCAGGGCCATGTAGAACACCAGCACCGGCACAGCGCGGGCCAGATGCGGCCAGTCGATGGCGTCGGGCACCTCGCCCGAGGCGTCGTGGCCGGTCACGAAGGCCACGGCGGAATTGCAGTCGCGGGCGGTGGCGGGAATGCCCGCATAGGCCAGGCCGCCGACACCGGCGGTAATGCCCGGCACCACGCGGAAGGGGATGCCGGCCTCGGCCAGCACCAGGGCTTCCTCGGCGCCGCGGCCGAACACGAAGGGATCGCCGCCCTTCAGGCGCAGCACCCGCTTGCCGGCGCGGGCCAGCTCCACCAGCCGGTTGGAAATATCCGGCTGTTTGGGCGAAGGTTTGCCGCCGCGCTTGCCGGCATAGTCCCGCGCCGCCTCGGCGCGGGCCAGGGCCAGGATACGCTCGTCCACCAGGGCGTCGTAAACGATGACATCGGCCTGGCGCAGCGCCTGCAGCGCCAGCAGCGACAGCAGGCCGGGGTCGCCGGGACCGGCTCCCACCAGCCAGACATGGCCGGGCAGCAGATCGGGAAGGGAAAAGGGCAATGGCTCCATAGTGGCCGGACTATAGCCCGAGAGCGGGGGCAAGGTCAGGGGGTTTTTCGCAAAGCCGTCACGGACCCTCTTGCCTTTTGCAACAATCGACGTATCTCTGGTGTGAGGGAATTTGAACGAAAACAAAAGGATCAAGCCCGCAGGATGACGGTTCCGCCCCATCCCATCCCGCTGGACGACGGCCTGTGGCTGTGGACCGGCATGGCCGACGATGCCCAGCGCCGCAAGATTTTGCGGCAGCATCTGGCCGGGCTGGCCGGCTGCGCGCCCGAACAGCTGCGGCTGGAGCGCGATCCCCTGGGGCGGCCCTATATCGTGGCACCGGCTCCCGATCTGCACTTCAGCCAGGCCCGGCGCGGCGATGTGCTGGTGGTGGCGGCGCGGCGCGGCGGCCTGGTGGGGGTGGATGTGGAAAGCCTGCGCCATGAAGAGGGGCGCGATCTGTCGTGGGTCGATGCCGTGGCGGGGGATTTCTTCGCCGCCGGCGAGGCTCGCTGGCTGCGCTCTCTGCCCGACGCGGAGCGCGCCGACGGTTTTTTCCGGCTGTGGACGGCCAAGGAGGCGGTTCTGAAAGCCCTGGGGCGCGGAATCGCCCAGGGGATGCGGCAGCCCGAGCTTTCCAGCCTGCTGACACCCGGCCAGCCGCTGAATGCAACCCCATGCCGATTGGAGGCGCATGAATGCGTTTTCAAGGTGTGCTGGTGGGACTGGCGGCAGGGGCAGGTGCGCTTGTGCCGGGCTTTGTTGGATGAAGAATAGCCGTCAGGCAAAAAGAGATCTTTATAATCGCGCTGCAAAGCAGTATGCCCTTGCCCTGAACTGCAACATTGAGCGCCGCCGCCCTTTTCGGGCACAGGCGCGATCGATTGACCGCCCGGCCATGGCACGGGCGGCTTGGTGGCTTTGAACAACATGGATTCAGTCACGCCCGTTGTTTCGGCTATCGGCTCCCCCTGGGAGGCGGGCCTTCTCCGCGATGAATTGCTGCCGGAAATCTTCACGGTTTCCGCCGTTGCCCATCCGTCGCGCATCGCGCTGCATTTTCAGGGTTGGGATGTGACCTACGGCGAGCTGGACCGTCAGTCCACCCGCATCGCCAACGCCCTGCGCGCCCGCGGCATCGGGCGCGGCGCCTTCGTGGGGCTGTGGATGCAGCGCTCCGCCGATCTGCATGCGGCGCTCTTGGGCATTCTGAAGGCCGGGGCCGCCTATCTGCCGTTCGATGCCGATGCTCCGGCCGACCGCGTGGCCGAATGCCTGGCCGACTGCAACGCCGCCGCCCTGCTGGTGGATCAGGTCAACGGCGCCAAGCCCGGCCACTATCCGGCCCCGGTGCTCGATTTCGCCGCCACCCTGGCCCAGGGCGCCGAAACCGCCGCCGATCCCCGCGCCCAGGGCGTGGGGCCGGGCGATGCCGCCTATGTGATCTATACCTCTGGCTCCACCGGCAAGCCCAAGGGCGTGGTGATCACGCACCGCAACATCTGTCATTTCCTGCGCTCGGCCAACCGGGTTTACGGCCTGACCGCCGGCGATGTCGTGTTCCAGGGGGCCTCGGTGGCCTTCGATCTGTCGCTGGAAGAGATCTTCGTGCCCTATCTGGTGGGGGCGCGCCTGTGGGTGGCCGACCGCCAGACCATGCAGGATACGGAAAATCTGGCCGCCGTGCTCAACCGGGCCGGGGTGACGGTGATCGATACCGTGCCCACCCTGCTCTCCATGCTGCAAGGCGATGTGCCCAGCCTGCGGGTGGTCATCCTGGGCGGCGAGGCCTGCCCGCCGGCCCTGGCCGAGCGCTGGTGCCGCCCCGGCCGCCGTCTGTTCAACAGCTATGGTCCCACCGAAAGCACCGTGGTGGCCACGGTGGCGGAAATCCAGCCCGGCCAGCCGGTGACCATCGGCACTCCCATCCCCAATTACACCTGCTACGTGGTGGACGAAAACCTGCGTCCGGTGCCGGTGGGGGTGCAGGGCGAGCTGCTGATCGGCGGCCCCGGCGTGGCGGCGGGCTATCTCAACCGCCCCGAGCTCTCGGCGCAGAAGTTCGTCGCCAATCCCTTTCCCTCCGACCGCGAAGACCCGCTGCTCTATCGCTCGGGTGATGCCGTCAGCCTGGATCACGAGGGCAATATCGTTTTCCACGGCCGCATCGACGATCAGGTGAAGATCCGCGGTTTCCGCGTCGAGCTGGGCGAGATCGAGGCCCGGCTGGCCGAACTGCCGGGGGTGACGGCGGCGGCGGTGGTGCTGCGCGCGGAAGCCGGCGCCGACCGCCTGGTGGCCTTTCTGACCGGCGAGGCCGCTCCCGAGCGCGCCGTTTTCCGCGCCGCGCTGAAGGCGCATCTGCCCTGCTACATGATCCCCTCGCACTACGAAAAGCTGGAGGCGCTGCCCCGGCTGGCGTCGGGCAAGGCCGACCGCAAGCAGTTGCAGGCCTGGCCGCTGTCGGCCATCGAGGCCGAGGAGCAGGAAGAGGCGCAAACCCCGGCGGAAGAGGCGCTGCTGGCGGCGGCCCGGCGGGTGTTCCCCGGCCAGTCGCTGCCCTTCGAGGCCGATTTCTTCACCGATCTCGGCGGCCATTCCCTGCTGGCGGCCCGCTTCGTTTCGGCGGTGCGCGAGCATCCGGCCTATGCCGGCCTCACCTTGCAGGATGTCTACAGCCAGCGCAGCCTGCGCGCCATGGCCGCCCTTCTGGATCTGCGCGGCGGCAGCGAACAGCGCGATCTGTCGTTCCGGGCGCCGCCGCTGCTGCGCCGGTTCCTGTGCGGTCTGGCCCAGGCGGCGGCGCTGCCGCTGATCCTGGCCCTGACCACCGCCCCCTGGCTGGGGGTGTTCGTGGCCTATCAGCTGTTTTCGGGCGACGACGAGAATTTCCTGCGTGAGCTGGTGGCGCTGCTGGGCACCTACGGCGTCATCAATATCGGCACCTTCATCTTCGCCATCGCCGGCAAATGGCTGGCCATGCCGCATGTCACGCCGGGGCGGTATCCCCTGTGGGGCGTCACCTATTACCGCTGGTGGCTGGCGCAGCGCTTCATCAGCATGGTGCATGTCAAATGGCTGCAGGGCACGCCGCTGGCGCGCCTTTATCTGCGCGCCCTGGGGGCCAGGATCGGCCATGACGTCATTCTGGGCGATTTCGAGGCCGGCGTCCTGGATCTGGTGGAGATCGGCGACGGCAGCTCGCTCGGCGCCAAGCTGCAGCTGGCCAATGCCGAAGTCGTCGGCAACGAGCTGGTGATCGGCCGCATCCGTATCGGCCGCGACGTGGTGGTGGGCGGCTCCTGCGTGGTCGGCCCCGACTGCGTGGTGGAGGACGGCGCCCAGTTGGCCGACCTGACCAGCCTGCCCGCCGATACCCATGTGGGGGCCTGGGAGCGTTGGGAAGGCTCGCCCGGCCGCAAGGTGGGGGATATCGATCCCCTGTCGCTGCCCGAGGCCGCCGAGGCCGGGCCGGTCCGCCGTCTGGCTCAGGGCCTGATCTATCTGCTGCTGTTGCTGGTATTGCCGCCGGTGTCGCTGCTGCCGGTGCTGCCCGCCTTCTATCTGATCGATTCCTTGGGCGACCGTATCGCCGCCCATGTGGGGGTCAATTCCCTGGTGCTGCTGCCGGTCATGGCCTGGCCCGCCGCCATCATCCTCATCGCCATCACCGTGCTGCTGATTGCCGCCGTGCGCTGGACCGTGCTGCCCCGCGTCACCGCCGGGGTTTTCTCGGTGCACAGCTGGTTCTATGTGCGCAAATGGGCGGTGGCCCTGGCCACGGAACTGACGCTGGAAACCCTGTCGTCGCTTTATGCCACCGTTTACATGCGGGCCTGGTACCGCCTGATGGGGGCCAAGATCGGCAAGGATTCGGAAATTTCCACCAATCTGGCCGGACGCTATGATCTGACCGAGATCGGCGAGAAATGCTTCATCGCCGACGAGGTGGTGCTGGGCGACGAGGAAATTTATCGCGGCTGGATGTTCCTGGAGCCGGTGCGCACCGGCTCCCGGGTGTTTGTCGGCAACGATGCCGTGGTGCCGCCCGGCAGCAATATCCCCTCGGGCTCGCTGATCGGCATCAAGTCGCGGCCGCCCTCGCCGGAAGTGGCCATGGAAGAGGACGACATCTGGTTCGGCTCGCCGCCCATGAAGCTGCCGGTGCGCCAGCGCTTCGATGATGTGGCCGCCAATTGGACCTTCACCCCCAGCCCGTGGCGGCGCCTGGGCCGGGCGGTGTTCGAGGCCTTCAGCATTTCGCTGCCCACCATGCTGTTCATCACCTTCGGCACCATCGCCGTCGATATCCTGGCGCCCTCGATCCTGGCCCGCGACATCACCCGCGTGGTGCCGCTGTTCATCGTCTCCAGCGTGGCCATCTCGCTGGCGCTGGTGCTGGCCGCCATCATCGTCAAATGGCTGACCATGGGGCGCTACCGCCCCACCGTGCGGCCCATGTGGTCGTGGTGGGCGCTGCGCACCGAGGCGGTGGCGGTGATGTACTGGGGCATGGCCGGCAAGGTGCTGCTGGATCACCTGCGCGGCACGCCGTTCCTGCCGTGGGTGCTCAGGCTGTTCGGCTGCAAGTTCGGCCAGGGGGTGTTCATGGACACCACCGACATCACCGAGTTCGATTGCGTGTCGGTGGGGGATTTCTGCGCCATCAACAGCCTGTCGGCGCTGCAGACCCACCTTTACGAGGACCGGGTGATGAAGGTGGGGCGCGTGGCCCTGGGCCGCGGCGTTACCGTGGGCTCGGCCGCCACCGTGCTCTACGATACCCATTGCGGCGATTACGCCCGCGTGGGGCCGCTGACCATCATCATGAAGGGCGAGGAAATCCCCGCCAGCAGCTCCTGGCAGGGGGCGCCCGCCGTTACGGTTTGACCATTTCGTCCTGTCCGCCCGCCAGGGCGGGCAGGGTTCGCGAGGTGATGGCGCGCAGATTGTTGGTGAGATTTTGCAGCAGTTCGCGCACCAGCGGATCGCTTTTCTGCAGTTTGCTGTTGAAGGTGTAGCGGTCGATCAGGATCAGCTGGCACGAGGTCAGGGCGCGGGCGGTGGCCATGCGCGGCTGATCGTCGATCAGGGCCATTTCTCCGAACAGACGGCCCGGCCCCAGCACACCCAGCACCACCTCTTCGCCGGCGGGCGTGCGCTTGACGATGGCGACCTGCCCGGCCTGGACCAGATAGGCCCAATTCCCGCGGTCCCCCTCGGCGAACACTTCGTCGCCGGGGAACAGCACCAGCCTGTCATAGACGACCTTTCCGGCCATTCCGCGTTCCTTTTTCAGGGCTTGGCTCATGGTACATGGCCGGCCTTCCTGTTGGCAACTCGACAAGTGCCACCGCCTGCGGCATGCTGCATAAGGTCAAAAAACGGATAAGACCATGGCGGAAACGGGGGAAAGCGCTCTGGTGGCCCGCAACCGGCAGGCGGCCCTGGCGGGCGATGCGGTGGCGCAATACAATTTGGGCAACATGTACCGTCTGGGCTATCAGGTCGTGGCCGATCTGGAGCAGGCGCTGCACTGGCTCGTCCTGTCGGCCCGGCAGGGCAACGCCGATGCCATCCGCACCCTGGAGCATCTGGCGGCCCAGGGCATTCAGCCGCCGGTCATCCCCGCCGATCCCATCCCCGCCGAGGCTGGCCTGCCGCCGCTGCCGCTTCCCGAAACCGACGCCGACGCCCTGCAGTTCGGCGCCTGCGCCCCCGATCCCCGCCGCCTGCGGGCCGAGGCCGAGGCCGGCGACGGCGAGGCGCAGGTGGCCCTGGGCAACCTCTGCCGCGCCGAGGGCCGCGCCGCCGAGGCGGTGCGCTGGTACGGCCTTGCCGCCGCCGCCGGGCTGCCCGCCGCGGTGTTTTCCCTGGGCGTTTGCTATGAGCGCGGGCTGGGGCTGGCCGCCGATGACGGCAAGGCCCTGGACTGCTACCGCCGCGCCGCCGAGGCCGGACTGGCCGAAGCGCAATATAATCTCGGCAATCTCTATCTGGCCGGACGGGGCGTGGCCGCCGATGCCGCCACGGCGGCCCACTGGTTCGAGCGGGCGGCGGCGGGCGGGCTGGCGGCGGCCTGTTTTCTGCTGGGGGTGTTGAGCGAGCAGGGGCGCGGCGTGGCGCGGGACGAGGCCCGCGCCGCCGAGCTTTACGCCCGCGCCGCCGGGCAGGGGCTGGCCGAGGCGCAGTTCAATCTGGCCACGCTGCTGCGCCAGGGGCGCGGCGTGGAAGCGGATGCGCAGGAGGCGCTTTATTTCTACCGCCGCGCCGCCGAACAGGGCCTGGCCGAGGCCCAGCTCAATCTTGGCCTGATGCTGGCGCGCGGCCTGGGGGCGCCGCAAGACGGCGCCCAGGCGCTGCACTGGCTGCGCCGCGCCGCCGCCGCCGGCAATGCCCGCGCCGCCGCCCTGCTGGCCCGGGCCCCCGCCGCCACGGGGGAGGAGGGGCCATGAGCCGGCGCACCAGCTACGAAGTGCAGATCCTGCAGGATAAGCACTGGATCATCCAGGAGGTGATCGAGGCCGAGGACGAGGCGGTGGATTTCGCCGAAAGCCTGGTGCAGAAGGGCAATCTGGACGCGGTGCGGGTGGTGCGCGATTTTTCCCGCCAGGACGGCACCCACAGCGAAACCGTGGTGATGGAAAAGACCGGCGACGGCAAGGGCAAACCCGATACCGCCATCGCCCTGGTGCAGGAAGCGCCGCTCTGCCACTCGGCCGATGATTTTCTGGGGCTGTCGGCGCGGCTGGCCTTCGGACGGCTGGCCCGCAAATATCTCGACGAGATGGTGCTCACCCCCACCGAGCTGCTGCACAACGCCGCCGAGATGAAACGTTTCGCCGACAAGGATCGTCTGCTGATGACGGCGGTGGACAGCATCGCCACCCTGCAGGCCCGGCAGTTCGGCCTGGAGCAGAAGGCCCGGCGCGACGCCCTTTACAAGGCCTGGGACCAGGGCCTGGCCCGCGCCCGCGCCCTGGCCGCGCTGAAGCTGCCCGAGGACAAAAGCTTCGCCGCCCTGCGCCGTCTGGCGCCGGGCCAGGGGGCCGAGCGCGACTATCGCCTGCTGACGCTGATGGCACGCCGCCTGATCGAGCAGCGGGCCTGGCTGGGCAAGCTGGATCTGCTGCTGGGCTGGTCCGGCGAGCCCGAGGCCGCCGCCGAGCGGCCTCTGCTCGACGGCGTGATGGCCGACCTGCTGATCCCGGCGCAGCTGGTGCAGGATCTGCTGGGGTTCCAGCCCAATCTGGGCATGGCCCTGGGGCAGATCTGCGATCTGGCCGATGGCCGGGCCGAGGCGGCCAAATTCGCGCCGCCCGGCTTCGCCGGCCTCAACGCCCTGTTCGCCGCCGGGCACCTGCCGCAAACCCGCCAGGTGCTGTTAAGCCGGGTGGCGCGCGAACTGCGCGGCGCCAATCCGCTGTCGCGCAACGAGCCGGCGCAGGAATACGAGATGTTCAGCCGTCTGGCCCACCGGCTGATCGGCGATACCGGCATGACCGGCGGCCCGGCCATGGCCGAGGCGCTGGTGCAGCGCTACGGGCAGATGGTGTCGGTGGCCGGAGCCGGGTCCACCTTGCGCGCCGTCGAAGGGCTGCTGAGTTCCCTGAACGATTGCTGCCGCCGGGTGCATCTGCTGCTGTCCCTGGGGGAAAGCCCGCTGGGTCTGCCCGGCGATCTGCTGGGGCTTCTGGAAAATGTGGTGCGCACCGCCGATCACATCAATTACTGGGTGCCGCAGCGCATGCCGCCGCGTGACCGCATGGACTCCCTGACCCAGACCAACGGCGCCCTGGCCGCCTCGGAGGTGGTGCCCAACCCGCCGCGCGAGTCCCTGGCCGAATGCCTGGATGACGCCCTGGTGCGCTATCTGCAGGAGGAGGGGGTGATCGAAAAGATCGACAAGGCCGACGATCCCCTGGCCCTGCGCGCCATCCGCCTGGTGAAGTTCTGCGGTTCGGGGGTGCTGATCCAGGGCAAGAGCCTGAACATGGCCCGGGCCCGCGTCATCGAGCATCTGCGTCAGCCGCAGTTCGAGGAGAAGTTCCTTTCCAGCCTGGGCGATGCCGGCCAGGCCGAACGCAATCTGCGCGAATTCCACCGCCTGCTGCGCGAAAGCGGCTTCGCCTGATCTCTTCCGGCGCCGGGCCCCGATTGACGCGCCGGAGCATCGGCGTACAGTTCGGGGACGAAAAAGATTGCCGGAGGACAGCATGCCCATCGCCCCGCCCACCGAAACCAACCGGGCCCTCGGCCTGCGGGATGACTTCCTGTGGGGGGTGTCAACCTCGGCCTATCAGATCGAGGGCGCCGCGGCCGAGGATGGCCGCGGCCGCAGCATCTGGGACACCCGCTGCCGCACCAAGGGCGGGGTGGTGAACGGCGATGTGGGCGACGTGGCCTGCGATCATTACCACCGCTATGCCGAGGATGTGGCCCTGATGAAGGGGCTTGGCCTCAACACCTACCGCTTCTCGGTGTCGTGGCCCAGGGTGCTGCCGCGCGGGCGGGGCCGGATCAACGACAAGGGCCTCGATTTCTACGACCGCCTGATCGATGCCGTGCTGGAGGCGGGGATCGAGCCCTGGCTGTGCCTCTATCACTGGGATCTGCCGCAAAGCCTGCACGATCTGGGCGGCTGGACCAACCGCGACTGCGCCGGCTGGTATGCCGATTACGCCGCCCTGTGCGCCCGGCGTTTCGGCGACCGCGTCAAGCACTGGTGCACCTTCAACGAATTTTCCGTCTTCACCCTGTTCGGCTACGCCATCGATTGGGCGGCGCCGGGGGTGACCGACCGGCAGGCGCATCTGCGCGCCATCCATCACGTCAATCTGGCGCATGGCGCCGGGGTGGAGGTGCTGCGCGATCTGGTGCCCGAGGCCCGGATCGGCGCCGTGCACAACCGCCAGCAGGTGCTGCCGGAACACAACGATCCCGCCAATCAGGAGGCGGCGGAGTTTCTGGACGAGCATTGGAACCGCGCCTTCCCCGATCCGCAGATTCTCGGCCACTATCCGCCGCGCCTGGCCGAACTGATCGAGCCCTACGTCAAGGGCGGCGACATGGCGCGCATTTGCCGCCGCCAGGATTGGTTCGGTCTCAATCACTACGGCCCCATCTTCGCCCGCAAGGCCCCCGATTGGATCTGGGGCTTCTGCTGGGGCGACGCTCCCGCCGATGCCGATAAATCGCAGCTGGGCTGGCCGGTGTTCCCCGATGCCTTCCGCGATGAGCTGCTTCTGGTGTCCCGCCGCTACAAGCTGCCGGTTTATGTCACCGAGAACGGCTGCGGCGGCAATTCCGATCAGCTGGGTCCCGATGGCGCCATCCTCGATCAGCACCGCATCGCCTATCTGAAGCTTTATATCGCCAAACTGCGCGAGGCGGTGGCCCAGGGCGCCGACGTGCGCGGCTATATGGTGTGGTCGCTGCTGGATAATTTCGAATGGGGCAGCGGCTACGGCCAGCGCTTCGGGCTGGTGCATGTGGATTTCGACAGCCTGAAGCGCACGCCCAAACAGTCCTACGACTGGTATCGCGGCCTGATCGCCGGCGAGCATCGCGGGGACTGATCCCCGCGGTTCAGCGCCCCGGCGGCGGGGTGGGGGGCGCGCTTTTCTTCAAAAGGCCCAGCATGCGGTCGTAAAAGCGCGGCTGGCCCCGTTTTGTCCCGCCCGAACGATCGGTCTTGCGGCGATCGGTGATCAGCACCGGCCCCTGTTCCGCTTTGACCAGCACCAGCTTGCGGTGGAAGTAGGAGTCCAGGCCGGAATGGTGCCCCACCGTCAGCACCGTGGCCTCCTGGAACTCCTCGTGCAGCAACTGCATGAAGTCGGCCTCGCTCACCGGGTCGAGGGCGTCGGTGGCCTCCTGGATGAAGATCCAGCCGGGGCGATGCAGCAGCAGGCGGGCGAATCCCAGGCGCTGCTGCTCGGCGGCGGTGAGGATCTTGTCCCAGGGTTCGGTGGTGTTGAGACGGGGGATCAGGCCGTCCAGTCCCACCCGTTCCAGGGCGGCGGCCAGGACCTCGTCGGAAAAAGCGTCGGGGCCGGCGGGATAGCTGACGGCGCTGCGCAGGCGGCCGATGGGCAGATAAGGGCGCTGCGGCATGAAGAAGATGGCGCCGTCGTTGGGCAGTTCCACCTGGCCGCGCCCCCAGGGCCACAGGCCGGCCACCACCTTGAACAGTTTGAGGGCGGCCCCGGAATCGCCCGAGATCAGCACATGCTCGCCGGGATGGAACTCGGCGGAATAGCCCTGGATGGCCACCTCCTCGCGCGGGCTGCTCACCGTGAGATCGCGGAAGGTGAGGACGGCCCGCGCCCCGCGCGCCACCTGGATGCGCTTGTGGCCGGCGCTGGCGATTTCCTCATCCAGGGTTTGCAGGGCCTCGTGCAGGCCCAGCACGCGTTCCACCGAGGCCTTCCATTCCGCCAGGGTGGAGAGATTGTCCACCGGCCACGACAGCGCGGCCTCCATCTGCTGGAAGGCCTGGGCCGTCTGCATCAGTCCGCCCAGGGTGATGGCGCCGGAAATGAAGCTGGGCGAGGCGATCAGCACCGGGAAGACGTTGGACAGCACCGAATAGCTGGAGGAGAACAGAAAAATCTCCACCAGGGCGCGGGTCTGGCGGTGCCAGGCCGAGGCCACGTCGAGAAACAGCTCGGTGAAGCGGCGGCGTTCGTCGGGTTCGCCGTGCAGCAGGGCCACGGCCTCGGAATGCTCGCGCACCCGCACCAGCCCGAAGCGGAAATTGGCTTCGCAGGTCTGGCGGTTGTTGACGGCCCGCACCAGGGGGCGGCCCAGCAGCATGGCGATGGCGCTGCCCACGGCGGCGTACAGCAGGGCGATCCACACCAGATGGCCGGGAATGGAGATGCTGACATCGCCCCAGTCGATGGAGGCCTCGCCCGACAGCGACCACAGGATCTTGGTGAAGCTGACCAGCAGCAGGATGCAATAGAACAGCGAATGGGCCAGCCCGATGGCGTTTTCGGTGGTGACGCGGATATCCTCGGCGATGCGGCCGTCGGGATTGTCGTGCTCGCCGGGCATGAAGCCCACCTGATAGTGGCGGCCCTCGCGCATCCACTCATCCAGCACGGTGCGCACCAGCCATTGCCGCCAGCCCATCTGCAGGCGGCGCTTGATGTTGAGATGGGTGCTGGTGACCAGGGCATTGGCCAGGATGATGCCGCCCAGGGCCAGGATCAGCATGGGGATATGGCCGATGGCCCGCTGTTCCAGGGAATCGAACAGCTTCTGGTTCCAGATGTTCATCAGGATGGGGGAAACCACCTGGGCCACGGTCAGCACCACCAGGGCGGCGGTCATGCCGCGCACTTTCCATTTGGCCTCCGACGACCAATAGGCTCCGGCCAGCCGGCCGAAGCGCTTCAGAAAGGTGGGTTGCAGGGCGGCGGTGGCCTGGGCGGCGGTGCTGCTGGATTGCCCCATGGTGGGTTCTGTTATCCTGTGTCGGATCAATGGATTTCGTTTAAAATATCCTGCTGTGAAACGCCGTAAAGGGTTTCCCGCGCTTTGACCGGCGGTGGCCGCAGTTTTTTCAGGCGGCGGGATTGATCCGGGGAAGAGAAAGGGACATGTGCAGCAGGAAGGGGGAATGGGGCGGCGTTGTTCTGTTTCGGGCAACAATGATTTGCCAAGAAGGGGTATTCTCCGGCAAGTGGTCCTCTCCCATCTTGGCAGGAGGAAAGGCGGCCATCCGGCCCGTCTCCTTCATGTCCGTGTCCTTTAAGTCCTCTTGTCAGGAGTCCGATCCATGTCGATCAAAGCCGTTCTGCTGTCCGCCGCCCTTGTCGCCGGTGGTCTGACCGCCAGCCTGCCCGCTTATGCCGACGGCGGCCCCACCACCGATCTGACCAAGCTGGAAGGCGGCCAGTTCGCCGTCGACAAGAATCACGCCAAGATCATTTTTTCCATCAGCCATTTCGGCTTTTCCACCTACTACGGCATGTTCACCGATTTTGATGCCAAGCTGGCCTTCAATCCCAAGGCGGTGACCAAGAGCAAACTGGCGGTGACGGTCAATCTGAACGGCATCGACACCACCAATCCCAAGCTGGACGAGCATCTGAAGTCGGCCGCCTTCTTCGATGTGGCCAAATATCCCACCGCCACCTTCAAGAGCACCAAGATCAAGGTGACCGGCGCCACCACCGGTAAGATCTATGGCGATCTGACCTTGCACGGCGTCACCAGGCCGGTGGTGCTCGATGCCAGCTTCAACGGCGGCGGCACCAACCCGATGACCAAGGCCTATGAAGTGGGCTTTAACGCCACCGCGCTGATCAAGCGCTCCGATTTCGGCGTCAAGGCTTACGTTCCGGCCGTGGGCGACGATGTGAAGCTGATCATCAGCGGCGAGTTCGACCGCGTGCAATAATCAGAACAGGGGTCCGGGCGCGGACCCCCATGAACTTTAAGGAGCCGATCATGCAGGATGCATCCCGATATAGTGGCGTCGCCATATGTCTTCACTGGCTGGTGGCGGCCTTCATTTTGGCGCTTCTGGTGATCGGCCCCGTCATGACCGATCTCACCCCCGGCAGCCATGCGCAGTTCTTCCTTTACCAACTGCACAAATCCTTCGGATTCACCGTGCTGCTGCTGGTGGTGCTGCGTCTGGCCTGGCGGCTGACCCATACGCCGCCGGCCTTGCCGGCCAGCATGCCGCCGTGGGAGCAGCGGGTGGCGCATCTGGGCCACTGGGTTCTTTATGGGCTGCTGTTCCTGCTGCCGCTGGAAGGCTGGGCGGTGGTGTCGGCCTCGGTCTACAATATTCCCACCGTGCTCTATGGCGTGCTGCCGGTGCCGCATCTGCCCATCTTGTCCACCCTGCCCGATAAAAAGCCGGTGGCCGAAGCGCTGGGGGCCCTGCATGAGGGCACGGCCACGCTGCTGCTGATCGTGCTGGCCGGGCATGCGGGGGCGGCGCTGCGCCATCACATCCTCCTGAAGGACGATGTGCTGCGGCGCATGCTGCCGCGCTGGCTCAAGCTCTGAAGGATTTCATATCATGCTGTTGAAGCGCGTTGCCGTCTGGGGAGCGCTGGCTCTGCTGTTGCCCGCCGTTCCGGCACGGGCCGCCGATTGGCAGGTCGATCCGGCGAAAAGCCATCTGACCTTTACCGGCACCCAGGCCGGGGAGTCCTTCCAGGGCCGGTTCACCCGCTGGACGGCGGCGATCGCCTTCGATCCCGCCCATCCGGCCGATGGCCATGCCGAGGTGGTGATCGAGACCGCCAGCGCCCAGACCGGGGATCCGCAGAAAGACGAGGCGCTGCCCCAGTCGGACTGGTTCAACGCCAAGGCCTACCCGCAGGCCCGTTTCGTGGCCAAGACCTTTCGCCAAACCGGCCCCGGCCGCTACGAGGCGGTGGGCAGTCTGACCATCAAGGGTATCAGCCACGATGTGGTGCTGCCCTTCACCCTGGCGCTGAGCGGCGCTCAGGCCTCGGTGTCGGGCACGCTTTCCATCGACCGCACCGCCTTTCATGTGGGCGAGGGAGCCTGGAGCGCCACCACCTTCGTCGGCGGCACCGTTGGTTTGGATATCGCCTTAATCGCCACGCGCCGCTAAACTTCTCCCGGATGACGACCCCGTCCCTTGCGTGAAGGGGGGCGGGAAACCGGGAGAGGCATGGTGGCGGCAACGGGGTGGCGGATTTTGGGATGCGCGTTGCTGCTGGCCGCTCTGGCGGCCTGTGCCGGTGAAGCGCCGCCGCCGCCGTCGGTATCGCCGCTGCCGCCGCAAGGCTCCCTGGCCGCCTGCCTGTGGACGCTCGGCCAGCGCCATGTGCGCTACGACCGGGTGCGCGACTGGGGGCGGCCCGGCCAGTGCGGCATTCAAGGCGCCATCCGCCTGCGCCGCGACGATGTGGCCTGGAGCCGCCCGCTGCTGATGACCTGCCATCTGGCCGAGCAGCTGGATCGCTATGAACTGCAGGTGGTGCAGCCCGCCGCCTGGCGCTATTTCCGCCAAAGAGTGCGGCGCATCGCCAATGTGGGCACCTATAATTGCCGCGACGAGCGTAGCTCCCGCCGTCGCCGACGGCTGTCGCAGCATGCCTATGGCAAGGCCATCGACATCACCGGCTTCGAACTGGAGGACGGCAGCTTTATCTCGGTGCGGCGTGACTGGTTCGTGCCCGGCGACAAGGCGGCGTTTCTGCATGATGTGGCCAAAGGCGCCTGCGGCCTGTTCAGCGTGGTGCTGACTCCCGACTACAACGCCTTTCATCGCGGCCACATGCATCTGGATGTGGGCCCCTACCGCCTGTGCGGGATCTGATCCCGCGCAGGCGCCGAAACGAAAAGGCCGCTTTCCCGGGGGGAGGGGAAAGCGGCCCTTTTTCGGAGCATGGCATGACATTTTCAGAGGAGCAAGAAACGGCGGGCCGGAAGGGTTGGGGGCACCCTTTGCGTCCGGTCCCGCCGCAGTCTTGAACATGGTCCGCCGCCGGGCCGGTTTTCTGGGGGGCACGCCAGGGGGGAGGCGCGAAAACCGAAGCGGTACAGACCACGTCTGCCTGCGGGAAGACAACGAGAACCGCAGGACAGACAGTGATGAAGGGTGCGGTTGGCATCCGTTGGGGGTGTTCGATGCCGCCTGAAGGGGGCAGGCGACCGTTTCCCGTCATCACCATGCTGAGAAGATTAGAAAATGACTATGGCGAGATTAGGGCGGGATTGAGAATTGTTCGCCGTAAAAACGGGAGGTTCGCCATAAAGAAAAATGCCGCCCCGAAGGGCGGCATTGATCGTGCGGTCATCCAGGTGTTCAGGCCAGGCCCAGCTTGCCCATTTCCAGGAACTTGTCGCGGCGGCGGGCCCTCAAGGTGCCGCCTTCCTGGCGCAGCAGCGCTTTCAAGGTTTCGTCCAGGCGGTCGGCCAGGGCGTCGATGGCCTGTTCAGGATTGCGGTGCGCGCCGCCCAGGGGTTCGGGAACGATTTCGTCGATCACGCCCAGCTTGTGCAGGTCCTGGGCGGTCAGGCGCAGGGCCTCGGCGGCGTCCTTGGCGGCCTCGCCCGAGCGCCACAGGATCGAGGCGCAGCCTTCGGGGCTGATGACCGAATAGATGGAATGCTCCAGCATCAGCACGCTGTTGCCGCTGGCCAGGGCGATGGCCCCGCCCGAGCCGCCCTCGCCGATGATCACCGAGATCAGCGGCACGCGCACGTCGAGGCAGGTTTCGATGGAGCGGGCGATGGCTTCGGCCTGGCCGCGCGCCTCGGCCTCGACGCCGGGAAAGGCGCCGGCGGTATCCACCAGGGTGATGATCGGCACATGGAAATGGTTGGCCATTTCCATCAGGCGGCGGGCCTTGCGGTAGCCCTCGGGCTTGGCCATGCCGAAATTGTGGCGCACGCGGCTTTCGGTATCGTTGCCCTTCTCATGCCCGATCACCATCACCGAGCGGCCGCGGAATCGGCCCAGACCGCCGATGATGGCCTTGTCCTCGGCAAACAGCCGGTCGCCGGCCAGCGGCGTGAAGTCGGTGATCAGACGGGCGATATAGTCCGTCAGATGCGGGCGGTCGGGATGACGCGCCACTTGCGCCTTCTGCCAGGGGCTGAGCTTGCCGTAGGTGGATCGCAGCAGCTTGTCGACCTTCACCTGGAGACGGTTGATCTCTTCGGCGATGTTGATCTCATCGGAGTCGCTTAAATGCCGCAACTCTTCGATCTTGCCCTCAAGCTCTGCGATGGGCTTTTCGAAATCGAGAAAGTTCATGATCGTGGCTTGTATCACAGGCGGGCCGCCCTGGGAAGAGCCGGCTCCGGGCGTTTTGCCGGTTGAACTGCACCTAACGTTAATAGATAGTCCTATAGGGAAACATCGAAAAGAGAGAGCGATCCATGAGTGAACTGGTGCAGGTGACGGTGGCCGGCGGCGTGCAGGTGATCCGCATGAACCGCCCCGACAAGAAGAACGCCCTGACCCTGGAGATGTACGGCGCCATGGCCGACGCCCTGACGGCGGGCGGCGCCGACGCTGCGGTGGGGGCCCAGGTGCTGACCGGCGGCGCCGATTTTTCCGCTGGCAACGATCTGGGGGATTTTCTCACCCTGACCACGCTGTTCGGCACGCCGCTGGAGCGTTTCCTGCAGGCCCTGGCCTCGGCCCGCAAACCGCTGCTGGCGGCGGTGAGCGGCGCCGCGGTGGGGATCGGTTCCACCATGCTGCTGCATTGCGATCTGGTGCTGGCCGCCGAAACCGCCCGCTTCCAGTTTCCCTTCATCAATCTGGGGCTGGTGCCGGAAGCGGCCTCCACCCTGCTGCTGCCGCGCCTGGCCGGGCATGCCCGGGCCGCCGAGCTGCTGATGCTGGGCGATCCCTTCGGCCCCGAGCAGGCTCTGGCCGCCGGCCTGATCAACCGGGTGGTGCCCGCAGAGGCGCTGGAGGCCGCCGCTCTGGCCCTGGCCGGCCGCCTGGCCGCCAAGCCGCGCCAGGCCATGGCCTGGACCAAGGCGCTGTTGAAGGCGGCGCCGGAAGAGGTGCCGGCCCGCATCACCCGCGAGGCCGAACGCTTCGTCGATTGCCTGAAATCGGCCGAGCTGAAGGAGGCGGTGGCCGCGTTCCGGGAAAAACGCGCTCCCGATTTCAGCCGTTGCCGCTAATACCGGCCAAGCGTTGAGGTGACGGGTTGGCCGGTTTCCAGCGAGCCTTGAGCGAGCGGCCAAGGCGGCGGATGCCGCCGCCCGGCGAGGGACGATACAACCGGTCAATTCATTGGGCGGTTGGTATTATAGGGGCGGGCCGAGGCCAGAGCGTCGTAGACATCGCAGATGGCGGCGATGCGGCCTTCCAGGGGGATTTCCTCGCCCCGCAGCCCGGCGGGGTAGCCGGTGCCGTCCCAGCGCTCGTGGTGGGTCAGGGAAATACGCCGCGCCATGCGGATCACCTCGGCCGGGTGATCGGGAATGATCCGCCCGCCGATGGCCGGATGGGCGCGCATCACGTCCATCTCGTCGGCGTTCAGGCGGCCGGGCTTCAGCAGCACGGCGTCGGGGATGCCGATCTTGCCGACGTCGTGCAGCGGGCTGGCGATCTTCAGCATGGTGGCCCATTTGGCGTCGCGGCCCAGGGCCAGGGCCAGGGCGTGGCACATGCGGCTCATGCGCATCAGATGGCGGCCGGTTTCGTTGTCGCGGAACTCGCCGGCGCGGGCCAGGCTGAAATTGAGCTCGTTCGACATTTCCTCCACCGCTCCCACCTGCATGTCGTAATAGACCGAGGTGGCCAGCCCCATATCCAGGAAGATGGCGCGGTTGAGGGCGTCTTGCACCTGCTGCTGGCGGGCGGGCTCGCCGGGGATCAGCCGGGGCACCAGGGCCAGCAGTTCGCCCAGCACCACCGAATAGGCGCCGACGTAGTAGATCATGTCGACGCCCAGGCGGTAATGGGTTTCGCCGATGGCGCGGGTGGCGGCCAGATAGGCGGCGTCGAACCGTCCAGCGAAAACATGCTCCAGCCAATGACGTTTCTGCCGTTCGCGGGCGCGGGCCATGGAGTCCGGCGAGGGGAACAGGGCCGCCGCCCGGGGATTGGCGGTGATGCGGGCGTACACCGCCTCCATGATGGCGTCCATGTGCGGGGGCAGCAGCGCCGAAAAGGCGGCCAGGGCCTCAAGAGTGCCGCTGTCGATGGCGAGAAACGACAGCCAATGTTCGGAACGGACGGGCATGGGGACACCGGACGGAGTTGCGCCGAGGACGTTCGTTTTATCGCCAGGATAGAAGGTTTATGGAGGGATGCAAAGGGGGGGAATGCGCCGCCCGGTTGTATCCGGGCGGCGCGGGCCGGTTGGTATTAAAGCCCGTAGGCCTCGGCCAGGCGGGGATCGCGGGCGGCAACGCGGCGGGCCAGATCCACCATCACCTTGGCCTGTTTCCAGGTGGCGTCGTCTTGCATCTTACCGTCAATCATCACCGCGCCGGTGCCGTCGGGCATGGCCTCCAGGATTTTTTTGGCGAACAGCACCTCGGTCACATCGGGGCTGAACACTTTTTTGGCGATCTCGATCTGCTTGGGGTGCAGCGACCAGGCGCCGACGCAGCCCAGCAGGAAGGCGTTGCGGAACTGGGCCTCGCAGGCGGCATCATCGGCGAAATCGCCGAAGGGGCCGTAGAAGGCCTTGATGCCGTTGGACTGGCAGGCATCCACCATCTTGGCCACGGTATAGTGCCACAGATCCTGCTGATAAAGGGTACGGACGGCCTGATCGGGACGGGTATCCTCCAGCACGCCGTAGAAGGGATGGCCGCCGCCGACGCGGGTGGTTTTCATGCCGCGGCTGGCGGCCAGATCGGCCGGACCCAGGCTCATGCCGTGCATGCGCGGGCTGGCACTGGCGATGGCTTCCACATTGGCCACGCCCAAGGCGGTTTCCAGAATGGCGTGGATCATGATCGGCTTTTTGACGCCGTGCCGGGCCTCCAGCTGGGCCAGCAGCTGATCGAGGAAGTGGATGTCCCACGGCCCTTCCACCTTGGGCAGCATGATCACGTCGAGCTTGTCGCCCACGGCGGCGACGATCTCGGTAACATCATCGAGGAACCAGGGCGAATTCAGGCAGTTGACGCGGGTCCACAGGCCGGTGGCGCCGAAGCTGTTGGCGCGCGCCGCCTCGATGAAGCCCTGGCGGGCGGCTTCCTTGGCGTCGGCGGGAATGGCGTCTTCCAGGTTGCCCAGGATCACGTCCACCTGGGCGATCATGTCGGGCAGCTTGGCGCGCATCTTTTCCACATGCGGCGGGAAGAAGTGGATCATGCGTTCCAGGGCCACCGGAATCTCCCGGTAGGGCTGCGGCGCGCCGATGGCCAACGGCTCGAAGAATTTCTTGGGCGGCTTGATGGACATGGCGGCAAACCTTTCAGCAAGGGATCATATTCGTGCGCACGTGGCGCAAAATAAGAAAGAATGTTATTTGCCGCAGTGCGGCAGGAATGTCAATGGCAAGGGCGGCGTGGCGTGAATACCCTTTTGATATTCGTGGCTATTGCGAAGGTATAGCGAACCTTTTAACGTATGGAGGAGACGGGATGGGAAGGGGGGCCCTCCATGGTTGATCTGAAAGCCTTTACGCGCACGCTCAATTCCAAGGTGGCGCTGTTTTTCGTGGCCACGGCCATTTTGCTGGTGGTGATCGTCACCACCATCAATCTTTATGCTTTCAGATCCTTTTCCATCGCCTCGTCGTCGGAGGATATCCGCACCGCCGCCGAGATCGTGCGCGTGCATCTGACCGAGGCCATGATCAACGGCGTCATCGACAAGCGCGCCAGTTTTCTGAAGCGGCTGCTGGAGGTGCAGGGCCTGGCCGAGGCGCGGGTGGTGCGCTCGCCCCTGGTGGTCAAGCAGTTCGGCAGCGGCTTCAAGGAGGAGTCTCCCATCGATGATGTGGAGCGGCGGGTGCTGCGCGACGGCGTACCGGAATATCAGGTGGTGGAGGTTAACGGCGATACCCAGTTCCGCGGCACCATTCCCTTCATCGCCTCCGATCGCGGCACCCCCAATTGCCTGCAATGCCATCAGGTCAGCGATGGTTCGGTGCTGGGGGCGGTCACCCTGGCGGTCTCCATCACCCGGCTGAAATCCCAGGCCATGTGGACGGTGGCCACCACCTCCATGGCCATCGCCCTGTTCGCCGCCCTGGCCTTTTTCCTGATCCGCCGCATGATCCAGCCGGTGGCCTCCACCGCCACCGAGGTGGAGGCGGCGGTGCAGCGGGCCCTGCGCGGCGATTTCAAGGCCCAGGTGGAGCGGCGCACCCATGACGAGATCGGCCAGATCGCCGACGATATGAACCGCCTGCTCACCTTTCTCGACGACGGGCTGGAGCGCATCGGCCACAATGTGGCGCATCTGACCAACCGCGCCCCCCATGCCGACGAAAACCGTCTCAGCGTGACCATCGACATGGTGGATGCCCTGACCCATGCCGCGCACTTCAAGCAGGCCATCGAGGAGGATGAGACCAAGGGCGAGATTCACCAGCGCCTGGCCCGCACCTTGAGCGGCGAGTTCGGCCTGACGGAATTTTCGATGTACGAGGCGGTGAGCAATAAAAATCAGCTGTTGCCGGTGTTCGTCGATGGCCAGATGGGCGAGCCCTGCCGCTGGTGCGATCCCGAAATCCTGGTGCGCAGCGAGGCCTGCCGTGTGCGCCGCACCGGCCACGAGGTGGACGGCGTGCGCACGCCCGGCCTTTGCTACGCCTTCCAGCCGCCCGAAGAGGCGGAGGACCGCGTGCATTACTGTCTGCCCATCATCCAGTCGGGCTCGGTGGGCAATGTGCTGCAGCTGGTGGCCCGCAAGGCCGATCAGGAGTGGCTGAAGGCCCAGATCCCCTATATCAACGTTTACCTGCGCGAGGCGGCGCCGGTGCTGGAAACCAAGCGGCTGATGGAAACCTTGCGGGAATCCAGCCTCAGCGATCCCATGACCGGGCTCAACAACCGCCGTTTCCTGGAAGAATATGTGGAAACCCTGCTGGCCGGGGTGCAGCGCCGCAAAATCGGCCTGTCGATCCTGATGCTGGATCTCGACTATTTCAAGATGGTCAACGACACCTACGGGCACGACGCCGGCGATGCGGTGCTGAAGGCCCTGGCCAAGGTGCTGCGCCAGTCGGTGCGCAGCTCCGATCTGCTGATCCGCTACGGCGGCGAGGAATTCCTGATCATCCTGCAGGAAACGGTGGGCGCCGCCGCCGATCATGTGGCCGAAACCATCCGCGCCTCGGTGGAGCGCATGGAGGTGCTGACCGGCGGCGCCCGCCTGAAGAAGACCATTTCCATCGGCGTGGCCGATTTCCCCAGCGACAGCGAAACCTTCTGGCAGGCGGTCAAATTCGCCGATGTGGCGCTTTATCAGGCCAAGGAGCGGGGCCGCAACCGCGTGGTGCGCTTCGACAAGGACATGTGGGGCGACGACAAAACCTACTGATCTCAGGCCAGGGCGGGGTGGCGCAGGCCGGCGATCAGGGCCAGATAATCGGGCTCGTCGTCCGGGGTGAGATGGCCGTGGCGGATCAGAAAATCGATCAGCACCAGATTGACGTTGTATTTGAAATCGTGGCCGCCGCGCACCCGGTCGGCCACCTCGTCCACATCCATCAGGGTGAAGCCGGTAATCTCGCCGTCGGTGTTGCGGGGGATGAAATCGGCGGGCAGTTCCAGATCGTAGAGGAACATGGTATCGGGGCGGAGCAGCATCCCGTCCTGCAGGCAGTAGCTGATGGCCCCCACCGGGCGCGCGGCGGCGGCCAGGGCGGCGGGCAGGCTGGCCTCCTCGGCGGCTTCCTTCAGCAGGTTCTGGCCCAGGGACAGGCCGGCGGGCTGGCCGCCCGCCACCATGTTGTCCAGCTTGCCGGGGGCCACCGGGCGGTCGTCGGCCCGGCGTCCGATCCACAGCTTGAGGGCGCCGCCCTGGCGCACGAAGCCGTTCAGATGCACCCCGAAGGCCCGGCAGCCGAACAACGGCACATGGGCGCGGTCCAGCAGAAAGCGGGTGGGGGCGTGCCAGGCGGTTTTCACCGCGTAGGCCTCGCCGCGCGGCGGCGGCAGCCGGCCGGCGCGCACCAGCAGTTTGGTCGCCTGGGTCATGGCGGTGTCGCCGTGGCCGGGGGTGTCGTGGTGCGGGGCCAGGGCCACGCCGCCATCGTCGCCGGCGGTGAAAATCCCGCTCAGGGCCAGAAGATGCGGCAGCAGCGAGACATGCACCCGGCCAACGGTTTCGCCGCCGTGGCGGAAGGGGCGGAAGGCGGCGGCATCGCAGGCGTTGCAGGCGCGGATATGCTCAAGATAGCTCATCATCAGAGGGTGGGGCCTGGCCGGGGGAAGGTCAAGACATGTCCCCCAGGGGAATATAGACCATGCCATGCGTGCAGGTTGAATGGACAGAGCGGGTTTGTCTTTGTACACTCCGGCCAAAATCATAGTGGGACCAGGAGACAAGGAAACATGGCTGACTTTCCCAAGAAGACCCTCGATGACTGGCAGTCCCTGGCCAGCAAGGATTTGAAGGGCGGCTCGCCCGAGAGCCTGGTGTGGGAAACGCCGGAAGGCATCCGGGTGAAACCGCTTTACACCGCGGCCGATCTGGAAGGCCTGGAAGACGTGCATACCCTGCCCGGTTTCCCGCCGTTCCTGCGCGGCCCGCGCGCCACCATGTATTCGCACCGGCCCTGGACCATCCGCCAGTATGCCGGCTTCTCCACCGCCGAGGATTCCAACGCCTTCTACCGCGCCAATCTGGCCGCCGGGCAGATGGGGCTGTCGGTGGCCTTCGATCTGGCCACCCACCGCGGCTACGATTCCGATCATCCCCGCGTGGTGGGCGATGTGGGCAAGGCCGGCGTGGCCATCGATTCGGTCGAGGACATGAAAATCCTGTTCGACGGCATTCCGCTGGACAAGATGTCGGTGTCCATGACCATGAACGGCGCCGTGCTGCCGGTGCTGGCCGGTTATATCGTTGCCGCCGAGGAGCAGGGCGTTTCCCAGGATAAGCTGTCGGGCACCATTCAGAACGATATTCTGAAGGAATTCATGGTGCGCAACACCTACATCTATCCGCCGGCGCCCAGCATGCGCATCGTGGCCGATATCATCGAATACACCGCCAGGCACATGCCGAAGTTCAATTCCATCTCCATTTCCGGCTACCACATGCAGGAAGCCGGGGCCACCGCCGTGCAGGAACTGGCCTTCACCATCGCCGATGGCCTGGAATATGCCCGTTCGGCCCTGGCCAAGGGCCTGGATATCGACGCCTTCGCGCCGCGCCTGTCGTTCTTCTTCGCCATCGGCATGAACTTCTTCATGGAAGTGGCCAAGCTGCGCGCCGCCCGCCTGCTGTGGGCCCGGGTGATGAAGCAGTTCAATCCGAAGAACCCCATGTCGCTGGCCTTGCGCACCCACTGCCAGACCTCCGGCGTGTCGCTGACGGAAAAAGACCCTTACAACAACGTCATCCGCACCACCATCGAAGCCATGGCCGCGGTTCTGGGCGGCACCCAGAGCCTGCACACCAACGCCCTGGACGAGGCCATCGCCCTGCCGACGCCGTTCTCGGCCCGCATCGCCCGCAACACCCAGCTGGTGATCGCCGAGGAAACCGGCATTCCCCATGTGGTGGATCCCCTGGGCGGCAGCTACTACATCGAAAGCCTGACCCATGCCCTGGCCGAGCAGGCCTGGAGCCTGATTCAGGACGTGGAAGAGATGGGCGGCATGACCAAGGCCGTGGCCTCGGGCATGCCCAAGATGAAGATCGAGGAAGCCGCCGCCCGCCGCCAGGCCCGCATCGACCGCGGTGAGGAAGTGGTGGTCGGCGTCAACAAGTACCAGCCCAAGGACGAAGTGCCGGTCGAGATCCTCGATGTGGACAACGCCAAGGTGCGCGAGGCCCAGATCGCCCGTCTGAACCAGATCAAGGCCAGCCGCGATACCGCCAAAACCCAGGCGGCGCTGGCGGCGCTGACCGAGGCCGCCCGTTCGGGCGAGGGCAACCTGCTGGCCCTGGCGGTGGACGCCACCCGGGCCCGCGCCACCGTCGGCGAAATTTCCGACGCCCTGGAGGCGGTGTTCACCCGCCACCGTGCCGAGGGCCGCACCATTTCCGGCGTTTACGGCGGCGTTTATGAAGGCGACGACGGCTTCAGGAAAATCCAGGATGCCGTGGAAGGCTTCGCCAAGAGCGAAGGCCGCCGCCCGCGCATGCTGGTGGTGAAAATGGGTCAGGATGGCCACGACCGCGGCGCCAAGGTGATCGCCACCGCCTTCGCCGATATCGGCTTCGACGTCGATGTCGGGCCGTTGTTCCAAACTCCGGACGAAGCGGCCCGTCAGGCCATCGAAAACGATGTTCACGTGGTGGGGGTGTCGTCGCAGGCCGCCGGCCATAAAACCCTGGTGCCGCAGCTCATCGCCGAGCTGAAGGCGCAAGGGGCCTCGGATATCATCGTGGTGGCCGGCGGGGTCATCCCGGTGCAGGACTACGACTTCCTGTATCAGGCCGGGGTGGCCGCCATCTTCGGTCCCGGCACCAACATTCCCGCCGCCGCCGCCCAGGTGCTGAGCCTGATCGGATCCGGCGGGCAGCGCGCCGCCGAATAATACCGGCCAACCATTGACGTGACTCGTTGGCCGGTATCCAGCGAGCATTGAGCGAGCGGCCAAGGCGGCGGATGCCGCCGCCCGGCGAGGGACAATACAACCGGGCAATTCATTGGCCGGTTGGTATAAGGCTTATTCCCCCTTGTTGATGAAAACCCCGTCCGGATCTCCGGGCGGGGTTTTTTCATGGGAGCCGCCCCGGTCTTGACGCGGGGCGCCGCCGGCGGTAAATTACTAACCAGTCAGTCATTAATGGGGGCCGTCATGACGGTTGAGCCCGCGCCCCGCCGGCGGCGCAAGGAGGCGCGTCCGGGGGAATTGCTGGATGCCGCGCTCACGGTGTTTTCCGAGAAAGGCTATGCCGCCGCCCGGCTCGACGAGGTGGCGGCGCGGGCCGGGGTGTCGAAGGGCACCATCTATCTGTATTTTTCCGGCAAGGAAGAGCTGTTCAAGGCCATGGTGCGGGCGATCGTGCTGCCCAATCTGGCCGGGCTGACCGATCTGGTGGACAAGCATCAGGGGCCGGCCTCGGCGCTGCTGGCCGAGGTGCTGCGGCGGCTGGGGGATTTGATCTCCACCCACAAGGCCGGGCGCATTCCCAAGATCGTTATTGCCGAGGCCGGAACCTTTCCCGAACTGGCGCGTTTTTGGGTGGCCGAGGTGGTGGAGCGCGGGCGGGCGCTGATCACCGCCATTCTCGATCGCGGCGTGGCTTCGGGCGAATTTTCGCCGCAAGGCGCCGAGGCGGCGCTGGTGGTCATCTCACCCCTGCTGATGCTGGCCTTGTGGAATACCGCTCTGGGGCCGGCGGTGGGACGCTCGCTGGACGGGGCGGCGGTGGCGCGGCAGGCGGCGGAAATCGTGCTGAACGGCCTGCGCTGCCGGGAGGAACGCCCATGAAACGGATACTGCTGCTGGCCTGTCTGGCCCTGACGGCCTGCCACGATGACCAGAACATTGTTCAGGGGTATGCCGAAGGGGATTTTCTGCGCCTGGGCGCCACCAGCGGCGGCCGCATCGCCACCTTGCGGGTGGACAAGGGGCAGCGGGTGGCGGCGGGGCAGCTGCTGTTCACCCTGGACGACGGCGCCGAGCAGGCGCGTCTGGCCGAGGCCCAGGCCAAAACCCAGCAGGCCCGCGCCAGCCGCGACAATCTGCTGACCGGCAAGCGCGCCCTGGAGATCAGGGCCATCGCCGCCCAGCGCGATCAGGCGGCGGCCGATCTGGCCCTGGCCGAAATTCAGTTGCGCCGCCAGGCCGTGCTGATCCGGAGCGGCGATACCGCCCAGGCCAGCCTGGACAACGCCCGCGCCGCCGTGAAGCGTGATCAGGCCCGTGTGGCCGAACTGGAGGCCTCGCTGGCCTTCGCCCACCAGGGCGGCCGTTCCGCCGAAATCCGCTCCGCCGATGCGGCGGTGACGGCGGCGGAGGCCGCCGAGGCCGATGCCGCCTGGGCGCTGGAACAGCGCCGGGTGACGGCGCCCGAGGCCGGCGAGGTGCAGGATGTGCTGTTCCGCCCCGGCGAGGTGGTGGCGGCCGACCAGGGGGTGATCAGCCTGCTGCCGCCCGGCAACATCAAGCTGCGCTTCTATCTGGGGCCGGAGCGGATCGGCGCCCTGAAGCCGGGGCGGCGCCTCCAGGTGGCCTGCAGCGGCTGCCCGGCCGGTCTTTCCGCCCATGTCAGCTATGTGGCCCCCGATGCCTCCTATGCGCCGCCCATTCTTTATTCGCGCGATAATGCCAGCAAGCTGGTGTTCCTGGTGGAGGCCCGGCCCGATGGCGATGCCGCCCGCTTCCGCCCCGGCCAGCCGCTGACCCTGACCCTGCCGCCGGGCGCGGCGCCATGAGCGCCCCGGGGGAGAGCGCCGCCCCGGTGATCGCCGTGCGCGGGCTGACCAAGCGCTTCGGCGGCCGCACCGTGGTGGACCGTCTGTCGCTGGCGGTGGCGCCGGGCCGCATCATGGGCTTTCTGGGGCCGAACGGCTCGGGCAAGACCACCACCATCCGCATGCTGTGCGGGCTGCTGACCCCCGACGAGGGCGAGGGCACCTGCCTGGGCCTGGATATCCGCCGCGATGCCGCCGCCATCAAGCGCCAGGTGGGCTATATGACGCAGAAATTCTCCTACTACGAAGACATGTCGGTGGAGGAGAACCTGACATTCGTCGCCCGCGTCTACGGTCTCTCGGGGATCCGCGGTCATGTGGACGCCGCTCTGGAGCGGCTGGGGCTGGCCGACCGCCGCCGCCAGCTGGCCGGCGAGCTGTCGGGCGGCTGGAAGCAGCGCCTGGCCCTGGCCGCCAGCGTGCTGCATGCGCCGCGCCTGCTGCTGCTGGACGAACCCACCGCCGGGGTGGATCCCAAGGCCCGGCGCGATTTCTGGGAGCAGATCCACCAGCTGGCCGATGACGGCATCACCGTGCTGGTCTCCACCCATTACATGGACGAGGCCGAGCGCTGCCACCAGATCGCCTACATCGCCTATGGCCAGTTGCTGGCGGAAGGCACGGTGGCCGAGGTGGTGGCGGGGGCCGGGCTGGTCACCTATACCGCCAGCGCGCAAACGCCACGGGCCTCGGTGGTGGAGCTGGCGCGGCGGCTGCGCGGCCTGCCGGGCATCGATCTGCTGGCGCCGTTCGGCGCCGCTTTGCATGTGGGCGGCGGCGATGCCGCCCTGCTGGAGCAGACCCTGGCCGCCGTGCGCGCCGATGCGGCCTTTTCCTGGCGGCGCGATCAGCCCAGCCTGGAAGATGTCTTCATCCATCTGATGGGCCGGTCGCGGGATAATTTCCAGGGCGCGGGCCTATGAGCGCCGCCTTTTCCCTCCGCCGCATGCTGGCCATGATCGGCAAGGAATTCGTGCAGATGCGGCGCGACCGCCCCACCTTCGCCATGATGGTGGGGATTCCGCTGCTGCAGCTGGTGCTGTTCGGCTTTGCCATCAATTCCGATCCCCGTCATCTGCCCACGGCGGTGCTGGATGCCGATCACGGTCCCTTCGGCCGGGCCCTGGTGGCGGCCCTGGAAGCCTCGACCTATTTCGATGTCGAGCGGATGGTGGCCAGCGAGGCCGAGGCCGATCACCTGCTGGCGCGGGGAAAGCTGCAGTTCATGGTCAGCATCCCCCCCGATTTTTCCCGGCAGGTGGCGCGCGGCGATCATCCCGCCCTGCTGGTGGAGGCCGACGCCACTGATCCCGCCGCCACCTCGGGCGCCCTCAACACCCTGCAGGAACTGGCCGAGGACGCCATCGCTCCCGATCTGACCGGTCCGCTGGCGCTGCTGAAGGCGGGCCCGGCGCCCTTCGAGCTGCGCATCCACCGCCGCTACAACGAGGAGGCGGTGAGCCAGTACAATGTGGTGCCGGGCCTGATGGGCGTGGTGCTGACCATGACCATGGTGATGATGACGGCGCTGTCGGTCACCCGCGAGCGCGACCGCGGCACCATGGAAAATCTGCTGGTGATGCCGCTGTCGCCCCTGGAGATCATGGTGGGCAAGATCACCCCTTACGTGCTGGTGGGCTATCTGCAGGTGGCGGTGATCCTGGCGGCCTCGCTCTGGGTGTTCCACGTGCCGCTGGTGGGCAATCTGCTGCTGGTGATGCTGAGCAGCGTGCTTTACATCATCGCCAATCTGGCGGTGGGCTTCACGTTTTCCACCCTGGCCCGCAACCAGACCCAGGCTTTGCAGCTGACCCTGTTCTATTTTCTGCCCTCGATCCTGCTGTCGGGCTTCATGTTTCCCTATCGCGGCATGCCGGTCTGGGCCCAGACCATCGGCGAGATTCTGCCGCTGACCCATTTCATGCGCATCGTGCGCGGGGTGATGCTGAAGGGCAACGGCTGGACCGATATCGCCGGCGAGGTGGGCATGCTGGCGCTGATTCTGCTGGTGGTCAGCGTTATCGCCGTGCGCCGCTTCCGCCGGACCCTGGATTAACCGGCCACGGCGGGGATCAGACCGGTCCACAGGCCGTAAAGCTGCACGCCGCCCACCAGCAGGATCAGCAGGGCGCCGCTCAGGGCCAGGCCCTTGCGCAGCCAATGGGCCAGAGTCTGCTGGCGCTGGCTCAAACGCCCCAGGCCGCGGTTCAGGCCCAGCATGCCGAGGCTGACCACCGAAACGGTGATGGCCACCCCCACCCCCATGGCGAAGGTGGAGACCACGCCCACCCAGAAGATGCCGTTGGCCAGGGTGAACAGCAGCACCAGAATGGCCCCGGAACAGGGGCGCAGGCCCACGGCGCCGCCGGTCAGCAGCACCTGGGCGATCTCCGAGCGCAAGGTGGGGGCGGCGGCGGCCTGGGCGGGCCGCGCCGGTCCAGGCGCGTGTTTGTGATGATCATGATCGTGGTGGCCGCAGCCGCAGGTGTGGCCGTGCTCAGGGCCATGGTGGTGATCATGGTCCGGCTGGCCGTGATGCTCGCAGCAGACGCGGTTGCTGAGCACGCCCCAGCCCATCCACAGACCCAGGGCGCAGATGCCGGCATAGCTCAGCATTTCCAGATGGGCGGCCTGGGTCATGATCAGGTGCGATCCGGCCCGCAGCAGCAGGGCGATCACCCCCACCAGCACAATGGCGGTCACGGCCTGCACGAAGGCGGCGGCGCCGCTCATGGCCAGGCCGTGCGCCAGACGGGCGCGGCGGGTCAGAAAATAGCTGCCCACCACCATCTTGCCGTGCCCCGGCCCCACGGCGTGGAACACCCCGTACAGGAAGGAAATGGTGATGATGGCCAGGGCCGGAGTCAGGCCGCCCTGGTCGCGGGCGGCGTGCAGCTGATGGCGCAACTGGCGGTTCAGGCGGCTTTGCAGGTCCACCAGGGTACTCAAAGCGGTGCGCAGGGGGGCGGGCAGGGGCGGCATGATGCCGTCGGGCTGCTGGGGGGCGGCTTCGCCGGCGGCGGCCGGCAGATCGGGCTTGCCGAACAGATCGGTGGCGGCGGCGGGATGAGCGGCCAATAACAGCGGCATCAGCACCAGCACCGGCAGGAGGAGGCGAAGCAGGCGGCTCAGCATGTGATCTCGGCGGTTTGAGGAAAAACGGAGCCAAAATAGATGGGATGGCTCTTATCGACGATGATGCGGGCCCGGCAGCTGGCCGAGCCCGGCCCGCTGACGGCGGCGCCGCGCCCCTTCACCGGCCCCACATCCACGTAGTAGGTATCGTCCCAGATACCGATGCGGATGGGGCCGTCCTTGGGGTCGAGGGGCTTGGCCAGGGCCACGGTGAACAGATAGCGCAGTTTGTCGCCATCCATGCGGGCGGCGAAGGCCGAAACCTCGGGGGCCACCTTGGTGGCCTTGCCGTTCTGCCAGATGTGGGTGAAATAATCGTAGTGCTTGAGATTGGAGAAGGCGCTCTTTTTCAGCTGGGCCAGCTCGGCGGCGCTGAAGGTGGGGCCGTGCGGCCCGGTTTCCATCATGCCCTTGTTGCCGTGCAGATCATCCAGCACCGAGGCGGTGAAATCCTCGTCGAAACTCCAATCCTCCTGCAGGGCGGCGATCCTGCCGTTCCGCAGTTCGGCGGTGACGATGGTGTCCACCCAGACATGGGGATGGGCCAGAGCCGGGGCGGCGCCCAGCGGCGGCAAGGCCACGGCGGCCACAATCAGCAACACAGCACGGCGCAAACCCACGTCTCCTTACCCGCAAGGCCTCTGGATGCCGCCAAATGATGGCAGAATGATGGTGGTGCGGGTGGAAAAATCATACCGGCCAACCCTTGAAGTGACGGGTTGGCCGGTCTCCAGCGAGCCTTGAGCGAGCGGCCAAGGCGGCGGATGCCGCCGCCCGGCGAGGGGCGATACAACCGGTCAATTCATTGGCCGGTTGGTATAAGAGAGCCTGTCCGTCTTGCCGGGCTCGTTTTATCCGGCCAAGCGCACGATCACATCAACGCCGCGGATGGTGGTTCCCTCCGGGGGGGCCGGCAGTGGGCCGAGAGTGACCAGACCGGGGGGGATATCTTCCAGGCGGCCGGTGCTTTCGAAGAAATAGTGGTGATGCTCCGACATGTTGGTGTCGAAGTAGGAGCGGCCGGCATCCACCACGATTTCCCGCAGCAGACCGGCATCGGTGAACTGGTGCAGGCTGTTGTAGATGGTGGCCAGCGATACGCGGATATTGCCGGTCAGGGCCTCGCCGTGCAGCTGCTCGGCGGTGATGTGGCGGTCGCAGCCGTCGAACAGCAGCTTGGCCAGGGCCAGGCGTTGCCGTGTGGGGCGCAGCCCGGCGCTGCGCAAGCGGTCCAGAACCTGGCTGAAGGGGCGGTGGGTCGTCATGGTCATGGCTGCTGGTTCTCCCAGATCTTCTCGGCTGCGCCTGTCTTAAAGACAGGTGGCTAGGAATTGGAATGAATCAAGACTGCGCTGGAAACATTCCGCAGCCGAGGATCGGGGTAAGGGAGGGCTCAGTCTCCGGTCAGGATCCGGTCGATCAACTGCTGCACCGTGGGGATGAAGCCGTTGGCATAGAAGGGATCGGACGAGAAGTTGTGGGCGAAATGGCCGGCGAACATCAGTTCGTGCTCCACGTCGCCGCCATGGGCGATGTTCTGCAGGGTTTTCTGGATGCAGAAACTGCGCGGATCGGCGCGCTTGCCGGTGGTGCCGGTTTCGCCCTGCGACCAGTTGGAGAAGTTGCAGGCCGACAGGCAGCCCATGCAGTCCACCTGATCCTTGCGGATGTCCTCGGCGCGGGCCGGGGTCACGAAGATCAGGGTGGAATCCGGGGTGCGCAGCGTTTCCGAGAAGCCTTGTCCCATCCAGGTTTCGGCACGGGCCTTGTCTTCCGGCGTTACGAACACCGAGCGCCCGCGCACGCCGACCGGCAGCTCGGCGGTATGCTCGCCCACCGCTTCCGGACTGTAGGGGATCTGGTGGGTCAGGCGTTCGCACAGCTCGTTCAGGAAGGCGTTCTTCACCGCCGAGGAGTAAAAGCCGGTGGGGCTGAAGCGGTGCAGCAGGATATCGCCCGGCTTCAGGGTGGTCAGGCGGCGCTTCCAGGCCTCGGAAATGGGGCTTTCCTGCGTCAGCAGCGGCCGGGTGCCGAACTGGAAGGCCACCGGGCCCAGCTCGGGATTGTCGATGAAATCCTGCCAGTCGCGCAAATACCACACGCCGCCGGCCATGAAGATCGGACATTCCGGGCAGCCCAGTTCGCGCATGGTGGCGCGCAGCTCGCGCACGCGGGGCAGCGGGTCCTGCGGCTGGGCGGGATCTTCCGAGTTCGAAAGGCCGTTATGGCCGCCAGCCAGCCAGGGATCCTCGTAGACCACGCCGCCCAGCAGCCCGGCATATTTGTGGTAGGAGCGCTTCCACAGCGCCTTGAAGGCCCGGGCCGAGGAAACGATGGGATAATAGAACACATTGTATTCGGCGGCGATTTCCGCCACGCGGTAGGGCATGCCGGCACCGCAGGTCACGCCGTGGATCAGCCCCTTGGCTCCCTCCAGCACCCCGGTCAGGATCTGCTCGGCGCCGCCCATTTCCCACAGCACGTTCATGTGAATGCGGCCCTGGCCGCGCGACACGTCGTGGGCAATGCGGGCCTGGGCGATGGCGCCCCGGATGCCGTAATCGATCAGTTCCGCATGGCGTTCGCGCCGGTTGCGGCCCTGGTAGATCAGGGGAACCACGGTGCCGGTTTCGTCGTAAAAATCGGCGTTGACCCCCGAAAACGTGCCGACCCCTCCGGCGGCGGCCCAGGCACCGGCGCTCAGACCGGTGGTAACGGCGACCCCCTTGCCGCCTTCGACCAGAGGAAGGACTTCCTTGCCGGAAATAACCTGAGTCTTGATGGATTTCACGTCGACGTACACTCCGCTGCCGGGCCTCTCCCGATGGCCCGCGTTTTCTGTTTTTCTATCCGGTTGCTGTCTTCCCATCTTGCCTGGGAACACCCCGCCGCATCCATATATAACCTTTACGCGCCCGGCGCAAAGGGAAGGGTGAGCAGGAGGCCGGGGGCATCGGTGAAAACCCCGTCTACGCCCCATTGCCACAGCCGTTCGGCCTGGGCGGGCCGGTTGACGGTATAGGCCAGCAAGGCCAGGCCGGCCTCCTTGACGGCAAAGGCCTGGGCCGGCGTCAGGGGGCTGGCCGCCACATGCAGCGAAACGCAGCCCAGCCGTTCGGCGCACTGGCGCCAGTCGGAGGGCAGGCGTTCCAGCAGCAGGCCGCGCGGCCAGATGGAGCGGCGGGCCGCTTCGGCCAGCGCCGCCTCGTGGAAACTGGACACCAGGGGGGGCGGCAGATGCGCCGGCCATAAGGGCGCCGCTTCGGCCAGGGCGATGCGGGCGGTGCGTTCGGCCAGCGCCGCCGTGGCGCCGGCGGGCAGCTTGATCTCGAGATTGAGGCCCAGCCCCAGCCCGGCGATGGTGGCGACCGCCTCGGCCAGGGTGGGAATCGGTTCCCCGGCGAAGGCCGGGCCGAACCAGGATCCGGCGTCGAGCCGGCGCAGGGCCGCCCAGCTCTGGGCGCTTAAGGGGCCGCGGCCGGTGCTGGTGCGGTCCAGACACTCATCATGAAACACCACGGCAACGCCGTCGGCGGAAAGCTGGACATCCAGCTCCACCCACGGCGCGCCCTGGTTTTTGGCGGTGACGAACGAGGCCAGGGTGTTTTCCGGGGCCATCGCGGCGGCGCCGCGATGGCCGATAACCCGTGGAAACATCACCCCGGCCCAACCGGTTTGGCTCACGCCTCGGTTTTCTCGTCCTTCTTGGTCAGGTCTTCGCCGGTGGTCTGGTCCACCTGCTTCATCGACAGCTTGACCTTGCCGCGGTCATCGAAGCCGATGACCTTGACCTTGACCTGATCGCCCATCTTGACGACGTCGGTCACCTTCTCCACCCGGCGCGGCGCCAGTTCGGAGACGTGCACCAGGCCGTCCTTCGAGCCCAGGAAGTTGACGAAGGCGCCGAAATCGACGGTCTTCACCACCTTGCCGTTGTAGATCACGCCCAGTTCGGGTTCGGCCACGATGCCCTTGATCCAGTCGATGGCCTTCTGGGCGGCATCGGCATCCGACGAGGCCACCTTGATGGTGCCGTCGTCCTCGATGTCGATCTTGGCGCCGGTGGTTTCGCAGATCTCGCGGATCACCTTGCCGCCGGTGCCGATCACTTCGCGGATCTTGTCCTTCGGAATGCTGAAGGTTGTGATGCGCGGCGCGTTGCCCGAAACGTCGGAGCGGGCGCCGTCGATGGCCTTGCCCATCTCCTTCAGGATGTGCAGGCGGCCGTCCTTGGCCTGGTCCAGGGCGATCTGCATGATCTCCTTGGTGATGGAGGTGATCTTGATGTCCATCTGCAGGGCGGTCACCCCGCCTTCGGTGCCGGCCACCTTGAAATCCATGTCGCCGAGGTGATCCTCGTCGCCCAGGATGTCGGACAGCACGGCGAAGCCGTCGTCTTCCTTGATCAGACCCATGGCGATGCCGGCCACCGGGCGGGGCAGGGGCACGCCGGCATCCATCAGCGCCAGCGACGAGCCGCACACGGAGGCCATCGAGGAGGAGCCGTTGGATTCGGTGATCTCGGACACCACGCGGATGGTGTAGGGGAAGGCTTCCTTGGCCGGCAGGGTGGGGTGCACGGCGCGCCAGGCCAGCTTGCCGTGGCCGATCTCGCGGCGGCCGGGCGAGCCCATGCGGCCGGCTTCACCCACCGAATAGGGGGGGAAGTTGTAGTGCAGCATGAAATGTTCGCGGTATTCGCCGGCCAGGGCGTCGATGATCTGCTCATCCTGGCCGGTGCCCAGGGTGGCGACCACCAGGGCCTGGGTTTCGCCGCGGGTGAAGAGGGCCGAGCCGTGGGCGCGGGGCAGCACACCCACTTCCACTTCGATGGGGCGCACGGTCTTGGTGTCGCGGCCGTCGATGCGGCGGCCGGTCTTCAGGATGTTGCCGCGCACCACGTCGGATTCCAGGCCCTTGAACACGTCGGCGGCCACGGCGATCTCGGCGGCGTCGGTCAGCGAGGCGATGGCCTTTTCCTTGACGGCGCCGACGGCGGCGTAGCGGTCCTGCTTGATGACGATCTTATAGGCCTCGGCCAGTTCGGCCGCGATGCCCTGGGCCACGAACTTCTCGCGCACGGCGGCGGCTTCCGGAGCGGGCGGGGGCAGATCCCAGGGCTCCTTGGCGCACTGCTCGGCCAGTTCGATGATGGCCTTGATCACCGGCTGGAAATTGTCGTGCCCGAAGGTCACGGCACCCAGCATGACCTCTTCCGTCAGTTCCTTGGCTTCGGATTCCACCATCAGCACGCCTTCGCTGGTCCCGGCCACCACCAGTTCCAGAGCCGATTTTTCAATCTGCTCGGCGGTGGGATTCAGCACGTACTGGCCGTCGATGTAGCCGACGCGGGCGGCGGCGATGGGGCCGAGGAAGGGCAGGCCGGAAATGGTCAGCGCCGCCGAGGTGCCCACCATGGCGGCGATATCGGGATCGTTCTCCAGATCGTGGGCGAGAACGGTGCAGACCACCTGGGTTTCGTTGCGGAAGCCGTCGGCGAACAGCGGACGGATCGGACGGTCGATCAGACGGGAAACCAGGGTTTCCTTCTCGGACGGACGGCCTTCACGCTTGAAGAAGCCGCCGGGAATCTTGCCCGCGGCGAAAGCCTTTTCCTGGTAGTTCACCGTCAGCGGGAAGAAATCGATACCGGGCTTGGCCGACTTGGCGCCGACCACCGTGCACAGCACCTTGGTTTCGCCATAGGTGACCAGAACGGCGCCGTCAGCCTGACGGGCGATCTTGCCGGTTTCCAGGACCAGCGGGCGACCGCCCCACGTCAGCTCTTTGCGGAAGGTTTTAAACATGGACATGTGAGAAATTTCCTTATCCCATCAGGCGGTGGCCGGATTGCCACAGCCTATGCGTACTTTCCGGCCCGCCTGGAGGCACCCTTGCCCCGGCGGACCGCTTCGTCCGGAAAATGGACGGCAGGGATGCGAATCATCCCTTAAAAACACGGAAACCCGCGCGAGGTTTCCCCCGCGCGGGCTCCGAAGGATCCCGGCGACCGATTCTGTGTATGAAGGGGTCGCGTCAGCTCCATGAACGCTCTTACTTGCGCAGGCCCAGGCGGCCGATCAGCTGTTCGTAGCGGGCAACGCTGTTGGACTTGAGATAGTCCAGCATGCGGCGGCGCTGGCCGACCATGATCAGCAGGCCACGGCGGGAGTGGAAGTCCTTCTTGTGGCTCTTCAGGTGCTCGGTCAGATTGCGGATGCGTTCCGACAGAATGGCAACCTGCACTTCGGCGGAACCGGTATCGCCTTCGACCGTGGCGTATTCCTTGATCAGTTCCTGCTTGCGTTCGGGCGTGATCGACATCGTGATCTCCTAAAATTAAAGGTTCAACACGCGCACCGGACGGAGCTCTCCATCCTCGATGCGTGCCAACGCCACCAAACGCCCCTCTGCCATGGCCCGCACCGTTTGACCGGCGGAAATGGCGGAAAGGACGTCACGCGCAGCCAATCGTGAAACCGACAGGGGCTGCCCGCTCTGCAGGCGGCGGGCTTCGTCTTCCGTCAGGGCCAGGGCCGGGATGTCGTCCAGCGCGGTCTCGACAGGAAGCACAAAGTTTGCAGACGCGGCACTATGCCCAATCTCCTCCAGCTTATCCAGGGAAATCGCATTGCCTTCATGGAAGGGGCCGCAGCTGGTGCGGCGCAGGCGCGAGACATAGCCGACGGTGTGCAGGGCCTGGGCCAGATCGCGGGCCAGCGAGCGGATATAGGCGCCCTTGCCGGTGCGCACCTCGAACTCGGCCCAGTCGGCGGTGGCTTCCACCAGCTGGAAGCTGTCGATGCGCACCCGGCGCGCCTTCAGATCCACCGGCTGATCCTTGCGGGCCAGATCATAGGCGCGCCGCCCGTCCACCTTGACGGCGGAATAAATGGGCGGCACCTGCTCGATCTCGCCGACGAAGGCCGGCAGGGCGGCCAGAATGGCGGCCTCGCTGGGGCGGACCTCGGAGGTGGCGATCACCTCGCCCTCGGCATCGTCGGAACTGCGGGCTTCGCCCCAGGTCACCCGCCAGCGGTAGGTCTTGGCGCCGTCCATGACATAGGCCACCGTTTTGGTGGCCTCGCCCATGGCGATGGGCAGAACGCCGGAGGCCAGGGGGTCCAGAGTGCCGCCGTGCCCCACCTTGGCGGCGCCGGTCAGACGGCGCACGCGGGTGACCACGGCGGTGGAGGTCATGCCCAGCGGCTTGTCGATGGCGATCCAGCCGTGAATGGGCGTGCCGGTGCGTTTACGCCCCATCGTCCCGGCCTTCGTCCTCGTCGGCCGAAAAGCGGCTTTCGGCGTCGAAGTCGCCGTTCGCCCCGGCCTCGATGTCGCGCCGCACGTCGGGGCTGTGCAGCAGGGCCTCGATGCGGCTGGCGGTATCGAACGAGGTATCGGCGGCAAACGAGATCTCGGGCACCACCCGCAGATCGATCTGCCGCGCCACCTCGTGGCGGACAAAGGCGCGGGCCCGCTTCAGGCCGGCCAGCAGCGCCGCGCTGTCGCCGCCGCCCAGCGGCACCACGAACACGGTGGCGTTGCGCAGATCGGGGCTGACGCTGACCTCGGTCACGGTGACCAGGCGGCCGGCCACCTCGGGGTCGCGGATATCGCCGCGCTCCAGAATGGCGGCCACGATGTGGCGCAATTCCTCACCCACGCGCAACTGGCGCTGGGATGGCGGTTTCTGGCCTCGGGACATGGAGCGGATCCTTCGCGGAACCGGGGAAGCTCGCCGCACCCCTTAGAGGGTGGCGGCGATTTCCTCGATATCGAAGCATTCGATCACATCGCCGACCTGCAGGTCGTTGTAGTTCTCGAACGACATGCCGCATTCGTAGCCTTCCTGCACTTCCTTGGCATCGTCCTTGAAGCGCTTCAGCTGGCTGAGCTTGCCTTCGTGGATCACCACATCGTCGCGCAGCAGGCGCACCTTGGCGCCGCGCTTGACCACGCCCTCGGTAACGCGGCAGCCGGCCACCTTGCCCACCTTGGTGATGGTGAACACCTCGCGGATCTCGGCGTTGCCGAGGAAGCGTTCCTTCAGGGTGGGGGGCAGCATGCCGGTCAGGGCTTTGCGGAGATCGTCGGCCACGTCGTAGATGATCGAGTAGTAGCGGATATCCACGCCGTCGCGGCGGGCCATGTCGCGGGCCTGCGGGTTGGCGCGCACATTGAAGCCGATCACCAGGGCGTCGGAGGCCTTGGCCAGGGTGATGTCGGATTCGTTGATGCCACCCACGGCGGAATGCAACACCCGCACCTTCACCTCGTCGGTGCCCATCTTCTCCAGGGTGGCGACGATGGCTTCCACCGAGCCCTGCACGTCGCCCTTGATCACCACCGGCAGTTCCTTGGCTTCGCCGGCGGCGATGCGCGAGAACATCTGCTCCAGGGTGCCGCGGGCGCCGGCGGCGGCCTTGGCGTCGCGCTCCTTGCGCTGGCGGTAGCTGGCCACGTCGCGGGCGCGGGCTTCATCCTCGACGGTGATGAAGTCGTCGCCGGCGGCGGGGGTGCCCTGCAGGCCCAGCACTTCCACCGGGCAGGCCGGACCGGCCTCGTCCACCTTGTTGCCGTGATCGTCCACCAGGGCGCGCACCCGGCCCCATTCCGAGCCGGCCACGAACACATCGCCCACCTTCAGGGTGCCCTTCTGCACCAGAACGGTGGCCACCGAACCGCGGCCGCGCTCCATCTTGGCTTCCACCACCACGCCTTGCGCGGCGCGGTTGGGGTTGGCCTTGAGGTCGAGAATTTCCGCCTGCAGCAGGATGGCCTCTTCCAGGCGTTCGAGGTTCAGCTTCTGCTTGGCCGAGACTTCCACCGCCAGCACGTCGCCGCCCAGGTCTTCCGTCACCAGTTCATGGTTCAGCAGTTCCTGGCGCACGCGGTCGGGGTTGGCGCCCGGCTTGTCGATCTTGTTGATGGCCACGATGATCGGCACGCGGGCGGCCTTGGCGTGGCGGATGGCTTCCACCGTCTGCGGCATGATGCCGTCGTCGGCGGCCACCACCAGCACCACGATGTCGGTCACCTTGGCGCCGCGGGCGCGCATGGCGGTGAAGGCCTCGTGGCCGGGGGTATCGATGAAGGTGATGCGTTGGCCGCCCTGCAGCTTGACCTGATAGGCGCCGATATGCTGGGTGATGCCGCCGGCCTCGCCCGAGACCACGTCGGTGGCGCGCAGGGCATCCAGCAGCGAGGTCTTGCCGTGGTCCACATGGCCCATGACGGTGACCACCGGCGGACGCGATTCCAGCGCCTCGTCGCTGTCGGTTTCACCGGTCAGGCCGATTTCCACGTCGGAATCGGCAACCCGCTTCACATGATGGCCGAACTCGCTCACCACCAGCTCGGCGGTGTCGGCGTCGACCACCTGGTTGATGGTGGCCATGACGCCGCTGCGCATCAGACTCTTGATGACGTCGGCGCTGCGCACGGCCATGCGGTTGGCCAGTTCCTGCACCGAAATGGTTTCCGGGATGATCACTTCGCGGATGACCTTTTCGGCATTCTGCTGCTGCTGCTTCAGCCGTTCGCGCTCACGGGCGCGCTTGACGGCGGCCAGCGAGCGGCCGCGCTGGCTGCGGTCGTCGTCGTCGAGGGCGGCGGTGATGGTCAGCTTGCCTTCGCGGCGGCGCGGCTCGGCCCGCTTGGGCGGCGGCGCCGGACGCGGCGCCGGGCGGGCGCCGGGGCGCTTGGCGCGCTCCTCTTCCTCTTCCTCCTCGGCGGTCTTTCCGGACGGCTTGGCAACCGGGGCGGCGGCGGGCGCCGCGCTCTTGACCGGCTGAGCGGCGGGCTGGGCGGCCACGGGCGGCTGCGCGGGCGCCACGGGTTCGGGCGCGCTCTGCGGCGCGGCGGCCTCTTCCTTGGGGCGGGCGGCCTCATCGGCGGCGCGGCGCAGGGCGTCCTCGGCGGCCAGCTTCTGGCGCAGGGCTTCCTCGGCGGCGTGACGGCGGGCGTCTTCCTCGGCCTGGCGGCGGGCGTCCTCCTCGGCGCGCAGGGCGCCTTGCAGGGCGCGCACGCGGGCGGCTTTTTCGCCGGTGGTCAGATCGGGATGGCCGCCGCTGGGGCGAACGGCGGCGCGGCCGCGCTGATCGGTGCGCGGCTCGGGCACGCGGGCGGCGGGGGCCGCCGCCGGCGGCGCCACCGGGCGTGCCTGGACGGGCGCGGCCTCTTCCTCGACCGGAGCGGGGAGAGCCTCCTCGACCGGGGCGGGGGCGTCGGTCCCCAGCGAGGGACCGTCCTTCACCTCGTGCAGCGTACCGCCGGCGCCAGGGGCGAAGGTGCGCTTTTTGCGCACCTCCACGGTCACTACCTTGGATCGCCCGTGCGAGAAGCTCTGGCGGACCTGTCCGGTCTCCACCGTCTTCTTCAGTTCGAGCTTGCCCGGCGACAGTTTCAGCGGCGTCTTCCGGTCGTTGTCGTTCTCGGTCATAGGTTCGGCTTTACTTTCGCTTCAAGCAGACCGACGCGCGGTCCGCACCCTCAAATTTCAGTTCGTGCCACGGGCCGGGCGGAATCCCGACAGCCTGGCGGCTTCGCTCCGTACAGCTTCCGCCAGCCGACCCGGCAGCAGCAGCACATGCACGGCATGATCCCGCCCGAAGGCGGCACCCAACTCTTCCGCCGTCAGCGCTTCGATCAGCGCCGGGCCAGAGCCTGCTTGCGATCCATCCCCGGTTTCCCCCACCAGGGCGCGGATCTTGGCGCGGCCGTCGGCGGCGCCATCACTGGCGGCCAGCAACACCACGCCGCTCAGCGAGGCGGCGGCCCGCCGGGCCTTCAGCTCGCTTTTTACCTTCTCGAACCCCACGATGGCCTGACCGGCCCGGCGCGCAAGCCCTAAAAGCTCGCCGCAGCGGCGGGCCAGAAGGGCCTCGATCCTGTCGGCCAGATCGGGCGGCGCGCTCAGTTTACGCCTTGCCGCCTTCGAGAACAAATTTTTCGCCGAAGCGGTATTTACCATATCCCGGCTGGCACTCAACCAGAATCCCCGGCCCGGCAGCCGCGCCGCCAGATCCGGCACGGCGTCGCCCTCGGGTCCGGCCACGAAACGGATCATGCCTTCGGCCGGTCCAACCCTGCCGCTCGCGATACAGCGGCGGTTGGGGCCGCGCTCGTGTTCGGCGGCGATGACGGCGGGATCGTCCGAGGGGGGGAGCCCGTCGGGCTCCCCGGATACGACTGTGTTCAGGCTTCGTCCCCTTCGCCTTCAAACCAGTGGGCGCGGGCGGCCATGATCACCTCGTTGGCCTGATCGAGGGACAGGGAGTCCTTGCCCAGGATCTCGATCAGTTCGTCGCCGGCCAGATCGGCCAGATCGTCCAGGGTTTTCACCCCCTGTTCGCCCAGCTTGACCAGAGCGCCCGAGTTCAAGGCCTCGATGGCGGCCAGATCATCGGCAACACCCAGTTCGCGACGGCGTTCGGTGTTGCGCTTGTCCTGTTCTTCCAGGAAGACGCGGGCGCGCTGCTGCAGCTCCTCGGCCACGCTTTCGTCGAAGCCCTCGATGTCGGCCAGATCCTCGACGGCCACGAAGGCCACCTCTTCGAGGGAGCTGAAGCCCTCGGTGATCAGCAGATGGGCGATGACGTCGTCCACGTCCAGGGCGTCGATGAACATGCGGGAGCGGTTCTTGAATTCCTCGATGCGCCGTTCCGATTCCTCGGCCTCGGTCTGGATGTCGATATCCCAGCCGGTCAGCTGCGAGGCCAGACGCACGTTCTGGCCGCGCCGGCCGATGGCCAGGCTCAGCTGATCGTCGGGCACCACCACCTCGATGCGGTTGGCTTCCTCGTCCAGCACCACCTTGGCCACCTCGGCGGGGGCCAGGGCGTTGACGATGAAGGTGGCGGGATCGGCCGACCATTGGATGATGTCGATCTTTTCGCCCTGCAGTTCGGCCACCACCGCCTGCACGCGCGAACCGCGCATGCCGACGCAGGCCCCCACCGGATCGATGCTGGAATCGCGGCTGATCACGGCGATCTTGGCGCGCGAGCCCGGATCGCGCGCCACCGACTTGATCTCGATGATGCCGTCGTAGATTTCCGGCACTTCCTGGGCGAAGAGCTTGGCCATGAACTGCGGATGGGTGCGCGACAGGAAGATCTGCGGGCCGCGCTGTTCCTCGCGCACGTCGGCGATATAGGCGCGCACGCGGTCGCCGGTGCGGAACAGTTCGCGCGGGATCAGCTCGTCGCGGCGCAGCAGCGCCTCGGCGCGGCCCAGATCCACCACCACATTGCCGAACTCGACGCGCTTGACCAGGCCGTTGACGATCTCGCTGGCGCGGTTCTTGAATTCCTCGTACTGGCGCTTGCGCTCGGCGTCGCGCACCTTCTGCACGATGACCTGCTTGGCGGTCTGGGCGCCGATGCGGCCGAAATCGATGGGCGGCAGCGGATCGATGATGAATTCGCCCAGTTCGGCGTCGGCCTTGCGGCGCCGCGCCGCGCCCAGGGTCATCTGGGTGGCCTCGTTCTCGATCTCCTCCACCACTTCCAGATAGCGCATCAGGTGGATTTCACCGGTCTTGCGGTCGATATGGGCGCGGATATCGTGCTCGTGGCCGTACTTCGAGCGGCCGGCCTTCTGGATGGCCTGTTCCATGGCCTCCAGGACTTCGTCGCGGTCGATGTTCTTCTCGCGGGCCACGGTATCGGCGACCTGGAGGAGTTCGGGGCGGGGCAGAGCTGCGGTTCGTTCCATGAATTTCGTCTCGGAATGCGGGGCTTTCGTCAGCCCTGATTGTCGTCTTGTTCAAGCTGGGCGGCGGCGATCAGGTCGTCGGTCAACACCAGCTTGGCGCGATGAATATCCGCGTAAGGGATAAGAAGGTCACCGTCCTCCTGGCCCAGGCGGACCTGCTCGGACGCATCGATGCCCAGAAGACGCCCGCGGAAGCGCTTGCGCCCGTCCACCGGACGCTGGGTTTCGATCTTGGCCTCGAAGCCGGAGAACCGCTCGTAGTCCTGGCGGCGGGTCAGCGGCCTGTCGATGCCGGGCGAGCTGACTTCCAGGGTGTAGGCGTCGGAGATGGGGTCGTCCACGTCGAGCAGGGCCGAAACCGAACGGCTGATGTCGGCGCAATCCTCCACGGTCATGGGCGCGCGGTCGGCGCGTTCCGCCATGATCTGCAGAACCGGGCGCTTCTGCCCTTGCAGCTGCACGCGCACCAGCTCGTAGCCCATGGACTCCAGCGACGGCGCGATCAAGGCGGCGATGCGGTCTTCGATGCTCATGCCGGAACTCATTCACCCCCTAAAAAGCAAAAAAGTGGGCCGATGGCCCACCCCTACAACCCCATCCACCATGGTGGGACTACAAGAATGTGTCTGATCAAAATATCGCCAAGGGGGAGGAGCTGCAAGGTTTTTTCTTTAAGACCGCGGCGGTGGGGCGGCAAGGGCGGCCCGCTTTTCCCGCCCGGCTCAGCGCGCCTTGCGGCGGTAGCGCAGATAGAGGGGGGCGCGGCCCTGGGCGATGGCCTTGGCTTCGTAGCGGCTTTGCGGCCAGTCGGCGGGTTTGACCGAACGGTCGGCCGACAATTCCTCGAACTCGGGCCGCGCCGCCATCTGCTCCACCGCCCAGGCCTTGTAGACGGCATCATCGGTGCCGATGCGCACTTCGCCGCCATCGGCCAGCAGGCGGGCCAGCTGATCGAGATTGGCGCCGCCGATGAAGCGGCGGTCGGCATGGCGCGTCTTGGGCCAGGGATCGGGGAACAGCACGAAAACGCGCTCGAAGCAGGCGTCGGGCAGAGCGGGGAACAGCCGGCGCACATCCTCGGGGAAGATGCGCACGTTGGCGGTGGCGCCGTCGCGCTCCAGGTGGCCGAGCAGGCTGGCGATGCCGTTCTGGAACACCTCGCCGCCGATGATGCCGACATCGGGGTTGCGGGCCGCCTGCCAGGCCAGATGCTCGCCGCCGCCGAACCCCACCTCCAGCCACAGGGCGCGGCAAGAGGCGGGAAACAGCGCGGCGGGGTCCAGCGTTTGCCCCGGCGCCGGTTCGGCGATGGCCAGGCGCGGCAGCAGGCTTTCCATCAGGCCGCGCCCGGTCTGCCGCAAGGGCTTGCCCTTGCGGCGGCCGAAGAAGCGCGGCGCGGTGTCGTGCGGGGGGGGGGTGGTCATCGCTTCAGGCGAAGGCCGCCTTCAGGGCGTCCACCAGATCGAGCCGCTCCCACGAGAAGCCGCCGTCGGCCTCGGGCTCGCGGCCGAAATGGCCGTAGGCGGCGGTGCGGGCGTAGATCGGCCGGTTCAGGGCCAGATGGGTGCGGATGCCGCGCGGGCTCAAATCCACCAGCTCCTGCAGAACCTTCGAGAGCTTGTCCTCGTCGACGCGGGCGGTGTCGAAGGTATCGACATAGACCGACAGCGGATGCGAAACGCCGATGGCGTAGCTCAGCTGGATCACGCATTTATCGGCCAGGCCGGCGCCCACCACGTTCTTGGCCAGATAGCGGGCGGCGTAGGCCGCCGAGCGATCCACCTTGGTGGGGTCCTTGCCGGAGAAGGCCCCGCCGCCATGCGGGGCGGCGCCGCCGTAGGTATCAACGATGATCTTGCGGCCGGTCAGGCCGGCGTCGCCGTCCGGCCCGCCGATGACGAAGCGGCCGGTGGGGTTGACGTAGAACTGGTCCTCGGGGCACATCCAGCCCTCGGGCAGCACGTTCAGCACATGCGGGCGCACGATATCGCGCACGTCGTCCTGGCTCAGGCCCTCGGCATGCTGGGTGGACACCACCACCGAGGCGGCGCCCACCGGCTTGCCGTTCACATAGCGCAGGCTCACCTGGCTCTTGGCGTCGGGGCCGAGCTTGGGCTCGGCGCCGGAATGGCGGGCCTCGGCCAGCGATTTCAGGATGGCGTGGGAATAGAAGATGGGGGCGGGCATCAGGACCGGAGTTTCGTTGACGGCATAGCCGAACATGATGCCCTGATCGCCGGCGCCCTCGTCCTTGTTGCCGAGAGCATCCACGCCCTGGGCGATATCGGAGGACTGGGCGTGCACCAGCACCTCCATCTCGGCGGTTTTCCAGTGGAAGCCGTCCTGCTCGTAGCCGATATCGCGGATGGCGGCGCGGGCCACCTCCTCCATCACCGCGGGGGTGATGGCGGCGGGGCCGCGCACTTCGCCGGCCAGGACCACGCGATTGGTGGTGGCCAGGGTTTCCACGGCGACGCGGGCATGGGGATCGCTGGTGAGGAAGGTGTCGACGATGGCGTCGGAGATGCGGTCGCACACCTTGTCGGGATGGCCCTCCGACACGGATTCACTGGTGAAAAGATAATCGGACTTGGACACGCTGCCCTCCATGGTGAGCACATTTAAGAACATGCTGGGGGCATCGACGGTCGTCATCTTTGCTCCCACTTAGCCGTTTTGTCGTGGCGGCAAGCGGTGAAAATCGCCCACGGCGCCCCGGCGTTCGCAAAGGGGCGCAAGCTGTTTAGGTACAAAGTTTCCGCGGAAGGTTCAAGCCCCTCGTATGCCGTTCGTCTTGAGGCGCAAACACGAAAAGGCGCCGGCCTCCCCTGGCCGGCGCCTATTCCGTTCAGGCGCGCCCCTTTGACGCCGAACGCAGGTTACCCTTGTTCGGAGGCGTTGGCCAAGGCCTTGGCCAGCTCGAACACCCGCTTGCGCACCTGGGCATCGGTGATGCGGTAGTAGGCGCGCACCAGTTCCAGGGTTTCCCGCTTGGTCATGGGGTCGGCCTCGAAGGTGGCCTGTTCGTCGCCGTCGTAAAGGCCGGCGGCGATCATGCGCGGGCTTTGCTGCGACACATCGGTGGCCATGTCGTCGTAGAAGAACGACACCGGCACGTCGAGCACGCGCGACAGGTCGAAGAGGCGCGAGGCGCCGATGCGGTTGGCGCCGCGTTCGTACTTCTGCACCTGCTGGAAGGTGAGGCCGATGGCTTCGCCCAGCTTCTCCTGGCTCATGCCGAGCAGGGTGCGGCGCAGGCGGACGCGGGCGCCCACATGCACGTCGATGGGGTTGGGTTTGCCGGAAGGGGTGCGGCCGCGGCCCGAGCGCCGGGGGGCATCGGTCGAGGCGGCTTTGAGCGTGGTTGCGGTGCGGGGCATGAAAAAGTTCCCAGAAAATCGATGTTCAAGATCCCGTCGAGGGGAGGTCATGACATTATGTCAGACCGAATCCGAGCGCCGGACCATGAATATATGTCATACGGTTGTATGCAAGTCAATAGAGATCATTTACTCATAGCTGTGTTTTATTGGCCGAGGCTCAACCGAACCTAAGCAAACTGCGCCAGAAGAGGGCCAATGCGGCACAAACTCCTAGGAGTATTAATACCACGGAATTGCCATATACGGCAAATGGGTTGAGGACGGCCAGAGGTTTGGGCAAAGGGAGGTCGAGAGAGCCGCTGGCGCCCAGGGCCAGATGTCCCAGGATGCGGCCGTAGGGGTCCACCACCGCCGAGATGCCGGTATTGGCGTCGCGGACCAGGGGCAGGCCTTCCTCGATGGCGCGCATGCGGGCGGCGGCGAAGTGCTGATAGGGGCCGGCCGAGGTGCCGAACCAGCCATCGTTGGTGACGTTCAGCAGCCAGTCGGGGCGGTGGGCGCGGTCGACCACGGCACCGGGAAAGATGGCCTCGTAGCAGATGATCGGGCCCACCGGCGGCAGGCCGGGCAGGGTGAGGGTGCGCGGCCCCGGTCCGGCCGAGAAATCCAGGCTGCCCGCCGTCAGCTTGGGGATGGGCAGAATATCGCGGTAGGGGGTGTATTCGCCGAAGGGCACCAGATGGGCCTTGTCGTAGCTGCCGCGCAGGTGTCCCTGCGGATCCAGCGCCTGCAGGCTGTTCCAGATCTGCACCAGCTCGCCGTTCTGGAAGCGGCCGCGCGGGGCGCCGGTCAGCAGCAGGCCGTGCGGCGGCACCGCTCCGGTCAGCAGAGCGCGGCCGTTGGCGTCGTCGGCGATGAAGGTCTGGGCGGCGGTTTCCGGCCAGATGGTGGCGGCCAGCCGCTCCTTGCCGGGGGCGTTGGAGAGATCGATGTGTTTTTCCAGGTTGAGCCAGCGCTGTCCGGGCGACCATTTATCCGATTGCGGCACATCGGCCTGCACCAGCCGCAGGGTGAGGCCGGGCCACACCGGGCTGGCGGCGGCGGGGATACGGGCGGCGCCCCACAGGGCGACGCCGGCCAGCAGGGCCAGGGCGGCGGCGGGGGCCAGGCTGTGGCCGCGCCGTGCCGGGGTCAGCCACAGCACCGGCAGGGCGGCGGCCAGCAGGGTCAGCAGCGACAGGCCGTAAACCCCGGTCAGGGCGGCGAACTGGGCCACCGGCAGGGCGGCATCCCACACGCTGCCGATGAGATTCCAGGGAAAGCCGGTCAGCATCCAGCTCCGGCACCATTCGAAAAACACCCAGGCCGCGGCCAGCATCAGCACGCGGGGGCCGCCCTCGGGCATCAGCAGGCGGGCGGTCAGGGTGGCCAGGGCGGGAAACAGGGCGATGACGGCGGCCAGGCCGAACACGGCGAAGGGGATCATCCAGCCGAAGCGCAAGGGATCCACCAGCATGGCGTGGCCGATCCAGTAGAAGCCCAGGGTGAAGTGGCCGAAACCCCACCACCAGCCGTCGGCGAAGGCGCCGCGCGGCCCCTTGGCGCTGTCCATCAGCAGAACCAGGGCGGGAAGGCTGATCCACAGCACCGGCAGCCAATGGATGGGCGGCAGGGCCAGGGCGGCCAGCAGACCGAAAAAGGCGGCGGCGCCGCGGCGGCGCCAGCCGGTCAGGCCGGCCAGACCCGCTGCCGCCCGGCGGCAGCGGTCGGGGGGGAAGGTCACGATTCCTTGTCCTCGTTCTTTTGCGGCAGATTGCGCACCCTGAGGCGTTTGATGCGGCGGGGGTCGGCATCGATGACCTCGAACTCGATGCCGCTGGCCGGGTGGACGATCAGCTCGCCCCGGCTGGGCACGCGGCCGGCCAGATAGAACACCAGCCCGCCCAGGGTGTCGATATCCTCGCCGTCCTCCTCGTCCAGCATGGGGCCGACATGGGCCTCGAACTCCTCGAGCGGCGTGCGGGCGTCGGCTTCGATCATGCCGTCGGGGTGCAAAATGAAATCGGGCTCGGTTTCGCGGTCGTGCTCGTCCTCGATCTCGCCGACGATCTGCTCCACCAGATCCTCGATGGTCACCAGTCCGTCGATGCCGCCGTATTCGTCCACCACCAGGGCCATGTGGGTGCGCTTCAGGCGCATCTCCAACAAGAGGTCGAGCACGCGGATGGACGGCGAGACGAAGAGGATCTTGCGCAGGATGCGCGGCAGGGCGAAGCTTTGCCCCGAGGCCGTCATCAGCAGCACGTCCTTGATGTGCACCAGGCCGATGGCGTCGTCCAGGGTGCCGCGGTAGACCGGATAGCGCGAATGGCCCTTGGCCCGCAGAATGTCGATGATGTCGCTCTGGCTGGCCTTGCCGTCCACCGCCACGATATCGGCGCGCGGCACCATGACGTCGTAGGCGGAAAGATCGCGCAGATGCAGAATGTTGCCCAGCAGGCGGCGTTCGTGCTCGTCGATGGGCTGTTCCGCCTCCTCGCGCTCCTCGAAGAGTTCCTCAAGGGTTTCGCGCACGGATTCGCCGGTTTTCGAGCGGCGCAACGATTTCAGCCAGCCTCTGAGAGCCTGGATCAGGGAATCGTCGGAGGCCCCGCTTTCACGGGGCCTGCTACTGCCGGAAGCGTCGGTCATTTGGGCTCAGTCTTCCTTGTCGGGACGGGCGTAAGGGTCTGGAATGCCGAGGGCGGCCAGAATGGTGCGTTCCAGGGTTTCCATCTCCTCGGCCTCGTCGTCGTCCAGATGATCGAAGCCCAGAAGATGCAGTACCCCATGCACCACCAGATGGGCCAGATGGTCGGCCAGGGGCTTGCCCTCGGCCTCGGCCTCGGCGGCGGTGGTTTCGAAGGCGATGATGACGTCGCCCAGCAGCAGCGGCCCATCGTCGGGCTGCGGCGCCCCGTCGTCGTCGAGAGCGGCGAAGGACAGCACGTTGGTCGGTTTGTCCTGGCCGCGATAGTCGCGGTTCAGGCCGCGCACCAGGGCATCGTCGGCCAGCACCAGGCTGAGTTCGGCCCGCTCCAGCGGCAGATCGTCGCAAAACGCCGCGCCCGAGGCCAGGGCCACGGCGGCCACCTGGCGGCAGCGCGCCTCGGCGTCGGGCAGCCGTTCGGCCCAGGGGCCGGCTTCGATGGCGAGGCTGATCAGCGGGCCGCTCATGTCGGGCCTCCGGCCTTGCGCTCGCGGTCGCGGGCGTCGTAGGCCCGCACGATGCGCGACACCAGGCCGTGGCGCACCACGTCGCGCTCGGTGAACTGCACGGCGGCGATGCCGTTCACCCCGCTCAGGGTGTCGAGGGCGTCCTGCAGGCCCGACTTGGTGCCGGGCGGCAGATCGATCTGCGACAGATCGCCGGTGACCACCATGCGGGAATGCTCGCCCAGCCGGGTCAGGAACATCTTCATCTGCACCGGGGTGGTGTTCTGCGCCTCGTCGAGGATGACGAAGGCGCTGGCCAGGGTGCGGCCGCGCATGAAGGCCAGGGGGGCCACCTCGATATCGCCCGAGGCCAGTTTCTTCACCACCTGATCGCCGGGCAGCATGTCGTGCAGGGCGTCGTAGAGCGGGCGCAGGTAGGGATCGACCTTTTCGCGCAGATCGCCGGGCAGGAAACCCAGCCGTTCGCCGGCCTCCACCGCCGGGCGCGACAGGATGATGCGGTCCACCTCGCCCTTCAGCATCATGGATACGGCCTTGGCCACCGCCAGATAGGTTTTGCCGGTGCCGGCCGGGCCCAGGCCGAACACCAGCTCGGACTCGTTCATGGCGCGGATATAGTCGGCCTGGCCGGGGGTGCGCGGCTCGATATGGCGCTTGCGGGTGATGATGGTGGTGTCGGCCGCCGGCTGGGCGGGCAGGGCGCTCATGCGCAGCGCCGCCTCGATATCGGCGGTTTCCACGGCAAAGCCCTTGCGCAGGCGCTGATAGAGGCTGTCCAGCACCACGCCGGCCTGACGCGCCGCCTCGTCCGGGCCGAGAATGTCGACGCTGTTGCCCAGGGAGTTGATCTCCACCCCCAGGGTCTGGCCGATCCGCTCCAGATGGGCGTTGTGCGGCCCGAACAGCGGGGTCAGCAGGCTGGTATCGTCAAAGGAGCGGGTGAGGCGCTGGGTGTCCGCCATGATTCAAGCCTCGCTTTCGATCAGGGTTCCGGCCAGGGAATTGGGGTGGGTGTCGGTGATGCGCAGGCGGCGCACCGTGTTCAGCATGGCGGCGGGCGCCTCGACGAACACCGACTGCATGTAGGGGCTGCGGCCGATGAGCTGGCCGTCGCGGCGGCCGGGCCGTTCCAGCAGCACGTCGAAGCTGCGGCCCAGGCAGGCGCGGTTGAAGGCGGCCGACTGTTCGCCGATCAGGGCGTGGAAGGCGGCCAGACGCTCCTCCTTCACCGCGTCCGGCACCTGCTGTTCCAGGGCGGCGGCGGGGGTGCCGGGGCGGGGGCTGTATTTGAAGCTGTAGGACTGGGCGAAGCCGACGGCGCGCACCAGGGCCAGGCTGTCCTCGAAATCGCGGTCGCTTTCACCGGGGAAGCCGACGATGAAATCCGACGACAGGGCCAGATCCGGGCGGGCGGCGCGCAGGCGTTCCACCAGGCGCAGATACTCGGCGGCGGTGTGCTGGCGGTTCATGGCGGCCAGGATGCGGTCGGAGCCCGACTGCACCGGCAGATGCAAGAACGGCATCAGCTGCGGCACCTCGCCGTGGGCGGCGATCAGGTCGTCGTCGAGATCGCGGGGGTGCGAGGTGGTGTAGCGCAGCCGGGCCAGGCCCGGCAGCTCGGCCAGGGCGCGGATCAGCCGGCCCAGGCCCCAGTGGCCGCCGTCGGGGCTGTCGCCGTGATAGCCGTTGACGTTCTGGCCGAGCAGGGTGATCTCGCAGGCGCCTCCGGCGATCAGGGCGCGGGCTTCGGCCAGGATGGCGGCGGCGGGGCGGGAATATTCGGCGCCGCGGGTGTAGGGCACCACGCAGAAGGTGCAGAATTTATCGCAGCCTTCCTGTACCGACAGAAAGGCGGACGGTCCCTGCGCCGTCGGCTCGGGCAGGTGATCGAACTTGGCCTCGGCGGGAAAATCGGTATCGAGCACGCGGCCGCCGGCGCGGCTGGCGCGGGCCACCATTTCCGGCAGGCGGTGATAGGTCTGCGGTCCCAGTACGATATCGACATAAGGGGCGCGGGCCATGATCTCCTTGCCCTCGGCCTGGGCCACGCAGCCGGCCACGGCGATGATCAGCCCCTGCCCGGTGGCGGCGCGCGCCGCTTTCAGGTCGCGCAGGCGGCCCAGCTCGGAGAACACCTTTTCCGAGGCGTGTTCGCGGATATGGCAGGTGTTGACGATGACCATGTCGGCCTCGTCCACCTCCTGGGCGGCGTGATAGCCCAAAGGCGCCAGCACATCCGCCATGCGGGCGGAATCGTAAACGTTCATCTGGCAGCCGTAGGTACGGATGAAAAGCTTCTTGGGCAAGGACTTATGGATCTCGAAACAGGGGAAGGCCCGCCGGGAGGCCTTCCGGTTGCATGTGCTGCGGGCCCGGCGTCACGGCCAGCTTATCCCAGGGCGGGTCAGGAAGCGACGACCTCTTCCTGATTGCGCGCCCCTCTGCCGGCGTTGGACTGCACCAGGCCGCGGGCGATCAGGCCGTGGCAATGATCGGCCAGGGCCTTGCGCGAGCCGAAACGGTCCAGGGTGACGGGGGGGTAGAAATCCACCTCCACCGTGGTGGTGCCCATGCCGAGCACGTCCCACAGGTGCGGCGCCAGGTCCATGTCGCCGTACCAGGCGTAGAAGGGGCGCCAGCCCCGGCCCATGGGAATGCCGTCCACCCGGGTATAGGCCACCGAGACCGGCTGCACCGGCAGGGCCGCGCCGTCGGGCAGCGGGGTTTCCGCCACCGACAGCAGGGCGCTTTTGAAGGGCAGCACGCGGTTGCCGTCGTTGCTGGTGCCTTCGGGGAACAAAATCATCGATTCGGCGGCCCCGCTCATGCGGCCCCGCATCTCATCGCGCTGGCGCAGGCTTTTTTGCGGCCGGCGGTCGACGAAGGTGGTGCGGCCCAGCCGGGCCAGCAGGCCGATGCCGGGCCAGCCGCGCACCTCCTGTTTGGCCACGAACACCGATTCCAGCAGGGCGCCGAGCACGATGATGTCGAGATAGGAGGCGTGATTGGCGACGAAAAGCGTGGGCCGGGTGGGATTGGGGGTGCCGCGCACCACCAGGGTGAAGCCGACGATCCAGGCCACGCCGCGCCAATAGAGGCGCGGCACGGTGCGGGCCAGCGGCAGAACCGGGCGGCCCAGCAGCAGCAGCGCGGCCTGCACCGGGATCACCAGCAGGGTCCACAGAAGGAAGGCCAGCAGGCGGACCGAGGCCTTGAACGGGCTGCGAAACTGGCGCATCAGGCAGGCCTCACAGGGTCCGCAACGCCGTGCGGTCGTAATGGCGGAAATATTTGTCGGTGATCTGGTCGGTTTTCACGATCACGCAGACGTCGGTGGTGTTGAACTGATGGTCGATCACCGCGCCATCGCCCACCCAGCCCCCCAGCCGCAGATAGCCCTTGATCAGGGGGGGCAGGGCGTTGAGGGCGTCGCGCAGGCTGATGCGGTCCTTTTCCAGGCGGTTCATCTCCACGAACAGGCCGGGCAGGGCGCGCGGCCGCAAGTCCTGCGGCGCCAGATGGTGGTGATAGAGATAGCTCAAGGGCAGGGCCAGCTGATCGGGCGAGGTGCCGGGCAGGCTGGCGCAGCCGAACATCAGATCGATATCGTGGGCGAAGACATAGCTGGCGATGCCGCGCCACAGCATCTGCATGGTCATCTTGGTGCGGAAACGGGGATCGACGCAGGAGCGGCCCAGTTCCAGAACCCGGCCGGAAAAGCCGGCGATGGGTCCGACGTCATATTCGCCGGCGGAATAGAAAGAGCGGAATTTCGGGTTTTCACGCCGCTGCAGCCGGTAGGTGCCCACCACGCCGTCGGCGCCGGAGCCCTTGGTCGGGTCGATGACCAGCAGGTGATCCCAGTCCTCGTCGAACTGGTCGAAGTCGCGGCCGGCGGCGGCCATCTCGGGCGAGGGCTTGGCGCCCATTTCCTCGTAGAACACGCGGTAGCGCAGGCGCTGGGCGGCTTCGATCTCGGCCGTGCTGACCGCCAGTCTGACCTCCAGACTGTCGGAACTGCTTTCGTCCATCTCGGTGGTGCCGGCGGTCATGCTGCCTCTTTTCCGGAAAGTGGGGCGTCGGCCGATGGCGCGGCCGGCGCATCAGGGCGTGGGGGCATCATCGTCGGACTGCAGGGGAACGGCATAAAGTTCCAGACGGTGGCCCACCAGCTTGTAGCCGTAGCTGCGGGCGATCTCGCGCTGCAGGGCCTCGATGGCGGAATTCTGAAATTCGATCACCCGGCCGCTCTGCACATCGATCAGATGATCGTGGTGGGCGTCGGGCATTTCCTCGTAGCGGGCGCGGCCATCGCCGAAATCGTGCCGTTCCAGGATATTGGCCTCCTCGAACAGCCGCACGGTGCGATAGACCGTGGCGATGCTGATGTTGGAGTCGAGGACGGTGGCGCGACGGTGGACCTCTTCCACATCGGGATGGTCGGTGGCGTCGGAAAGAACCCTGGCGATGACCCGGCGCTGCTCGGTCATCTTCATGCCCTTTTCAACACATCGCTGTTCGATTCGCGAAATCATGCGGAATTTCTAACCGATAGCCGGAATGACCCGCAAGCATAAACAAAACGACGCCGGAGTGTAACCCGCGGCGTCGTTTGGGAGTATTGTCACAAAAAAGACTTAAACGGTGGTGCGCCGGCGCTTGCGCGGCTTGGTGCCCAACCCGATCTTCTTTGCCAGCGAGCTGCGATGCTGGGCGTAGTTGGGCGCCACCATCGGGTAGTCGGCGGGCAGGCCCCAGCGCTCGCGGTATTCCTCGGGCGTCATGTCGTAGGCGGTTTTCAGATGGCGCTTCAGCATCTTCAGCTTCTTGCCGTCTTCCAGGCAGATGATGTAATCGGGGGTGACCGACTTCTTCACCGGCACGGCGGGCTGAGGGCGTTCGGGCACGGCCTGAACCGTGCCGACAGACGACAGCGTGCGGAAAACCTCGTTGATCAACAGAGGCAATTCGGAAACAGGAACTGGGTTGTTGCCAACATGCGCGGCAACGATTTCGGCGGTCAGCGCCAGCAATTCATTCTGGCTGGATTGTTCAGACATTTTTAGATGCCTTCGTTATACAAACTCTGGGCCTATATATATGTTCAAGAATCAGAATTGGCAATAACGAATGTTAAGAGTGCAAAAAGTGAGGGCGTTGTGATTGACAAAGCGAAACATTTCCTCGACATCAGCGCGGAAGTTTGCCCACTAACCTTCGTAAAAACGAAGTTATTAATCGAAAAAATGACTGCGGGTGAGGTTCTTGAGGTTCGGCTGAAAGGGGATGAGCCGTTACGGAACGTGCCGCGCTCATTGCAAGAACTAGGTCATGTCATTCTGTCATTGGAACCGGAACGACAAGGCGATCGGATGGGAGTCTATCTGCTGACGGTGCGTAAAGTTTAGTAGTCTTAAGACCTTCGTCTAATAAAGCTGTAACATATTAAACTCTTGGCATGAAAAAGAAAAGGATGTGAAATCCCACCGGCATTATTTGCGGGAGCGGTGATGCTGGACTTGCCAGTTTTATCAATGGGTTATGGGGAGTGGGCGCCAAGGCCGGGGAACAGGGCCGGCATGTCGAGATGGCGCTCCACATGGGCGGCCAGGGCATCCAGGGCCTGCTCCACGCCGCGCTCGTAGGCGGCGGCGCCGTCGCGGCCGGGGCGCAGCGCGGCCAGCAGGGCCTGGCGGAAAGGATCGGAGGCGAACAGGCCGTGCAGATAGCAGCCCATGACCCGGCCATCGGCCGAGAGGGCGCCGTCGGGGCCGTTTTCCAGAGCGAGCAGCGGCCGCGCGGCGTCGGGGCCGCTGGTGCGGCCCATATGCATCTCGTAGCCCGCGACCGGGGTATCGCCGAAGGCGCGGGCATGGCCACGGGCGGCCCGCAGGGTTTTCTCGCCGGCCATTTCGGTGGCCACGTCCAGCAGGCCGAGGCCGGGGGTGGCGCCGGGCGGGCCTTCCACCCCCAGGGGATCGGCCACCAGGGAGCCCAGCATCTGATAGCCGGCGCAGATGCCCAGCACCCGCCCGCCCTGACGCAGATGGGCTTTCAGATCGATGTCCCAGCCCTCGGCGCGCACCGCCGCGAGATCGGCGATGGTGGCCTTGGAGCCGGGCAGGATGATGAGATCGGCGCCCTGGGGCAGGGGGCGGCCGGGCGGGACGATCTCGAGATGCACGTCGGCTTCCGCCGCCAGCGGGTCGAAATCGTCGAAATTGGCGATGCGCGGCAGGCGCGGCACCACGATGTGCAAGGCGCCGTTGCCGCCGCCCGTGCCGTCGCCGCGCAGCGAGGCGCCGTCCTCGGCGGGCAGGCGGGCGGCCTCGGGGAACCAGGGCAGAATGCCGAAGCAGCGCCAGCCGGTGCGGGCGCCGATCAGGTCCACCGCCGGGGCGAACAGGGCGGGATCGCCGCGGAATTTGTTGATGATATAGCCCTTCACCCGGCGGCGCTCGGCCTCGGGCAGCAGGGCATGGGTGCCGACGAGGGCGGCGATAACGCCGCCACGGTCGATATCGGCCACCAGCGCCACCGGCAGGTCGGCGGCCTCGGCGAAGCCCATATTGGCGATATCGGCGGCCCGCAGATTGACCTCGGCGGCGCTGCCGGCGCCTTCCACCAGCAGGGCGTCCCGGCCCTGGCCCAGCAGCCGGAAGCTTTCCAGCACCCGCGGCAGCAGGGTGGGCTTCAGGGCGTGATAGTCGCGGGCCCCGGCATTGCCCAGCACCCGGCCCTGCACCACCACCTGGGCTCCCACATCGCTTTGCGGTTTCAGCAGCACCGGGTTCATGTGGCGGCTGGGGGGCAGGCCGCAGGCGCGGGCCTGCAGGGCCTGGGCCCGGCCGATCTCGCCGCCGTCGGCGGTGACGGCGGCATTGTTGGACATGTTCTGCGGCTTGAAGGGGGCCACCGCCAGGCCGCGCCGGGTCAGGGCCCGGCACAGCCCGGCCACCAGCAGCGATTTGCCCACATCCGAGCCGGTGCCCTGCAGCATCAGGGCGAAGGGCGGGCGCGGGGCGTCAGTGGGCAAGAACGTCTCGCAGGCGGTCGGCGCCGGGATTGCTGACATCGCGGTCCTGCACGATGCCGCGGCTGGAGAGGTTGCGGCCATAATAGGCGGCGTTCCAGGAATCGCGCGGCGACACGGCGGTGCCGTCCAGGGTCAGGCCGCCGTAAAGGCCGAGGGCGCTGAACGACAGGGCCAGAATATCGGCCCCGGCGTTGCTGGTGGTGCTGCCGCCGACATCGGCCCCCACCACCGCCAGGGTCATGCCGAAATTGGCGCCGAACTTGAACTGGTTGTCCAGAAGCGCCTGCAAGGCGCGGTCGGAATTGATCAGGAAGATGACGCCGAGGCTTTCCGCCCCCAGCTGCAGCCCGAAACTGCCGCCGGCCAGGGTGAAGAAGGCGGGATAGGACCAGCTGTCGTCGGGCAGGCGTTCCAGCAGCACGCCGTTGCCGTACTGGCCGCCCACGAACAGGCCGCCGCGATAGAGGTTGGGCACGATGAGGATGGCGCGGGCGTCGCGCATCTGCTGATGGAAGTTCTTCTGAAAGCCGGGATCGGTCTTCAGCCGTTCCATGGTGCCGGTGGCGCCGTCCACCACCTGCTGCTGGTCGTAGCCGGCCAGGGCGGGAGCGGCGGGAAGGGCGAACAGGGCCAGCAGGGCCAGAAGCGGCAGCAGCAGGCGTGTGGCAAAACGGGGCATGGTCAGAATTCAACTCCGGGCTGCGCCTTCACGCCGTCGCGGAAGGGATGTTTCACCAGGGTCATTTCCGTCACCAGATCGGCGGCGGCGATCAGCTCCTCGGCGGCGTTGCGGCCGGTGATCACCACATGCTGCCGGGGCGGGCGGGCCGCCAGGGCCGCCAGAACCGGGGCCATCTCCACATAGCCATAACGCAAGGCCACATTCAACTCATCCAGCACCACCATGGCATAGGCGGGGTCGGCCAGCATGCGGGCGGCCTCGGTCCAGGCCCGTTCGGCGGCGGCGGTGTCGCGGGCCCGGTCCTGGGTTTCCCAGGTGAAGCCCTCGCCCATGGCCCGGAACTCCACCAGATCGCCGAAGGTGCCCAGCACCCGCCGTTCGGCGGTATCCCAGGCCCCCTTGATGAACTGGATCACCCCCACCTTGAAGCCGTGGCCGACCGCGCGCAGCACCATGCCGAAGGCGGCCGAGGATTTGCCCTTGCCGGCGCCGGTATGCACGATGAGCAGGCCCTTTTCACCGCTTTTCCTGGCCATCATGCGGTCGCGGGCGGCCTTCTTCTTCACCATCTTGTCGTGATGGCGCTGGTCGGTGGTCTCGTCCATGTCAGGCAAGCTCCCTCAGGCGGTCGATGGTGTGGTTGCGGCGGGGATGCCACAGGCCGCGGCGGATGGCTTCGTCCAGGCGGTCGATCATTTCGCGCAAGGCCGCCGGGTTGGCGGCGCGCAGGAACTCCAGCACCGCCGGATCCTCGAGATAGGCCTCGAACACCGCATCGAAGTGATGATCGCCGACGGCGTGGGCGGTGGCGGCGAAGGCGAAGAGATAGTCCACGGTGGCGGCCATCTCGAAGGCCCCCTTGTAGCCGTGGCGCATGACCCCGGCGATCCATTTGGGGTTGACGACGCGGGCCCGCACCACCCGGGCGATCTCCTCCTCCAGGGTGCGGATGCGCGGGCTGTCGGGGCGGGAATGGTCGGCGTGGTAAACGGCGGGGGCCTGGCCCGACAGCACCCGCACCGCCGCCGTCATGCCGCCCTCGAACTGGTAGTAGTCGTCGGAATCCAGCAGATCGTGCTCGCGGTTGTCCTGGTTCTGCAGCACCAGCTCGGTGCGGCGCAGCCGGGTTTCGAACAGGCCGTGCGCGGCATCGCCGCCGGCGCCGCCGCCGTAGGCGTAGCCGCCCCAGGCGATATAGGCCCGGGCCAGATCGGCATCGCTGCTCCAGCCCTTCTCGTCGATCAGGGCCTGCAGCCCGGCGCCGTAGGCCCCCGGTTTCGAGCCGAACACCCGGTGCCCGGCGCGGCGGGCGGCATCGTGATGGCCTTCGGCGGCCAGACGGCGGGCATCCTCGCGCACATGGGCGGCCAGGGGATTGTCGTCGTCGCTTTCCTCCAGGGCGGCCACGGCGCGGGCGGCGCTGTCGAACAGATCCATCAGGGCGGGGAAGGCGTCGCGGAAAAAGCCCGAAACCCGCAAGGTCACATCGACGCGCGGCCGGTCCAGCAGCGACAGCGGCAGGATTTCGAAGCCGGTAACGCGGCGCGAGGCGGCATCCCAGGTGGGGCGCACCCCCATCAGGGCCAGGCCTTGCGCGATATCGTCGCCGCCGGTGCGCATGTTGCTGGTGCCCCAGGCCGAAACCGCCACCGAGCGCGGCCAGGCGCCATGCTCCTGCAAATGGCGTTCGATCAGCAGGGTGGCCGACTTCCACCCCAGGGTCCAGGCCGCCGGAGTGGGCACGGTGCGGCTGTCCACCGAATAGAAATTGCGCCCGGTGGGCAGCACGTCGGGGCGGCCCCGCGTCGGCGCCCCCGAGGGGCCGGGCGGCACGAAGCGCCCGGCCAGGCCGCGCAGCAGGCCGGCGATCTCGGCCTCGCCGCAGGCGGCGATGGCCGGGCGCAGCTCCGTGTCGATCCAGTCCAGCACCGGCGCGGCGGCGGGCAAGGGCGGGCGGGGGGCGCCTGCCACCAGGGCGCGGGCCAGGTCTTCCAGCCGCTCCACGGTGTCGCCGGTGCTGCGCCAGGGGGCGGCGCCGGCCAGCAGGGCGGGGCGGGGGCCGCTCCAGGGCTGGGCCATGGGGCAGTCCAGCGGATCGAAGCCGAGGCCGAGATCGTCGGCCAGGGCGCGCAGCAGCGAGGCTTCGCGCGGGGCGGCGCCGCGCGGGGCGCGGGCCAGGGCCACCAGCAGATCGGTCAGCTGCTCGCCCTCGGGGGCGCGGCCGAAGATGTGCAGGCCATCGCGGATCTGCATCTCCTTCAGTTCGCAGAGGTGATTGTCGAGCTTTTGCAGCGACTGTTCCTCGCTGTCGTCCGGGGCGATGCCGCAATCCTTGTCGAGGCCGGTGATGCGGGTCAGGGCCAGGATTTCGTCGCGCAGCACCGTCAGGCGGCGCGGGTCCACCGCCGCCGCCTCGTAATATTCATCCACCAGCTGTTCCAGCTGGCGCAAAGGCCCGTAGCTTTCCGCCCGGGTCAGCGGCGGGGTCAGATGATCGATGATCACCGCCTGGGCGCGGCGCTTGGCCTGGGTGCCCTCGCCGGGATCGTTGACGATGAAGGGATAAAGATGCGGCAGCGGCCCGAGAACGGCCTCGGGGAAGCAGGTTTCCGACAGCGCCAGCGATTTGCCCGGCAGCCATTCCAGATTGCCGTGCTTGCCCATATGCACCACGGCATCGACGCGGAACTGTTCGCGCAGCCAGGCATAGAAGGCCAGATAGCCGTGCGGCGGCACCAGGGCCGGATCGTGGTAGCTCGAGGCCGGATCGATATGATAGCCGCGCGCCGGCTGCACCCCCACCGCCACATGGCCGAAACAGAGCAGGGCCAGATCGAAATGGCCGCAGCTGAGTTCGCCCGGGGTGAAATGAGGGTCGCGCTCCGGGGCGCCCCAGCGCTCGGAAACCGCCTTTTGCACCCCGGCCGGCAGGCTGTGGAAAAAGGCCATGTAATCGGGCAGGGCCAGGCTTTCACGCACCAGGCGGTGACGGCGGCCGCTCAGGGCGTTGGTCACGCCCTGCTGCACCAGCGCCATCAGGGCGGCGGCATCGGCGGGCAGCGGCCCGGTTTCCACCCCGGCCCCTTGCAGGGCGCGCAGCACCTCCACGGTGGCCGCCGGGGTATCGAGGCCCACACCGTTGCCCAGGCGGCCGTCGCGGTTGGGGTAATTGGCCAGAATCAGGGCGATGCGGCGCTCGGCGGCGGGTTTGCGGCGCAACCCCGCCCAGGCGGCGGCCAGCCGGGCCATGAAGACGACGCGGTCGGCCAGCGGCTGATAGGCCACGATATCGCACTGGGTGGCCTCGTCGCGCCGGGCGGCGGCCTTGAACGAGACGGCGCGGCCGATGATGCGGCCATCCACCTCGGGCAGGGCCACGTTCATGGCGATATCGCGGGCCGACAGGCCCGATACCCCGTCGCGCCAGGCCTGCTCGCCGCCGCCCGAGAAGATCACCTGCAGCACCGGGCAGTCGGCCTCGGCGAAGGGGCCGTCCTGCGGGCGGCCGGGGGCGGCCACGGCGAAACCGGTGGCGTTCAGGATGATGTCGGGCGGGCAAAGGCGCAGCAGTTCGGCAATGGTGGCGGCCGAAACCGGATCCTTCAGGCTGGTGACGTAAAGCGGCAGGGGATTGAGGCCCTGCGCCGCCAGGGCGGCGCACAGGGCCTCGATGGCGGCGGTGTTGCCGGCCTGCACCAGGGCGCGGTACACCACCAGGGCGGCCACCGGCGCCTGCGGTGTCCAGCCGGCGCGCAGGCTTTCGAGATCGGCCCCGGCCGGATAAAGCCCGGCGGGGGGCAGCGGCGCCGGTTCGCGCCACGCCGCCGCCGCGCCGGTGAGATGGCTGCAATAGCGCAGAAACTGTTCGGCGTTTGCGGCCCCGCCCTGCACCAGATATTGCCACAAGCGGTGCAGCGCCTCGGGCGGCAGGCTGCTCCAGGCGGCCAGATCGGGATCGGGCTGATCATCGCCGGGCAGAAAGGCGATCTGAACATTGTTCTGGCGGCAGGCGGCGGCCAGTTGCTCGACACCGTAGGGCCAGTAGCCGCGTCCGCCCAGCAGGCGCACCACCACCAGGCGGGCATGGCGGATCACCTGATCGACGTAAAGATCCACCGACATGGGATGGGCCAGGTGCAGCAGGCTGGCCAGGCGCAGTTCGGGCGCGCCCAAAACGGCGCGGGCCTGGGCCAGGCAGGCCAGTTCGGAATCGGCGGCCGACAGCACCACCACCGCCGCCGGGCTCTGGCCCAGATCGATGGCTTCGCTGCCGTCGGAGACGGCGCCGGGGGTGGCGGCCAGCAGATGCATGTCAGGCCGCCGCCCGCAGAATGGCGGCGGCGATGGCCGCCCGGTCCAGCCCCTTCAGGCCGATCACCACCAGCTGGCCGGCGCGCGGTTCGGCGGCCTTCCACGGCCGGTCGTAATAGCCCTGCACACGCGGCCCCACCGCCTGCACCACATGGCGCATGGCCTTGCCCCGCACCGGCAGGAAGCCTTTCAGGCGCAGAATGTCGTGCCGGCTGATGATGTCGCGCAGGGCCTCGGCAAGGCGGGTGGGATCGCTTTGCTCGGGCACCGTAACGGCAAAGCTTTCGAAATCGTCGTGATCGTGCGCGCCGGCGTCGTCGTGCTGGCTGGGGCGGGCGGCCAGATCGTCCTCGGCGGCGGCGCCAAGGCCCAGCAGCAGGCGGGCGTCCACGGCGCCGTGGCGGCTATGCACCAGTTTCACGCCGGGGCGCAGGCCGCTTTTCAGGCGGGCGTCCAGGGCGTCCAGGGCGGGCCCGTCCAGCAGATCGCTCTTGTTCAGCAGCACCAGATCGGCGCAGGCCAGCTGGTCTTCGAACACCTCCTCCAGGGGATTGTCGTGATCGGGGCGGGCCTTCTCCTCGGGGCTGGAGGTGAAGCGCCCGGCGGCCAGGGCCGGGCCGTCCACCACCGCCACCACGCCGTCCACGGTGACGCGGGAGCGGATGTCCGGCCAGTCGAAGGCCTTGACCAGCGGCTTGGGCAGGGCGAGGCCGCTGGTTTCGATCAGGATATGCTGCGGCGGTTCGGCGCGGGCCAGCAGCTTTTCCATGGTGGGCAGGAACTCGTCGGCCACGGTGCAGCACAGGCAGCCGTTGGCCAGTTCGATGATGTCGTCCTCGCCGCAGCCGCCGGCCCCGCACGAGGCCAGCAGGTCGCCATCCACTCCCACATCGCCGAACTCGTTGACGATCAGGGCGATGCGCCGCCCCTCGGCCTGGCTCAGCAGATGGCGCACCAGGGTGGTTTTGCCGGCGCCGAGGAAACCGGTGATGACGGTGGCGGGGATCTTGGCGAAACGGCTCATGCTTCATCCTTCAGGGTCAGGGGCAGCCCGGCGGCCACCAACAGCACGCGCTGGCAGCGGGCGGCGATCATTTGGTTGAGGCGCCCGGCATGGTCGCGGAAGGCGCGGGCCAGGGCGTTGTCGGGCACGATGCCCAGGCCCACCTCGCTCGACACCATCACCACCGGGCCGGCCAGGGCCGGCAGCGCCTCGGCCAGGGCGCGGCCCTCGGCCTCGGGGTCGCGTCCGGCCAGCAGCAGGTTGGACAGCCACAGGGTCAGGCAGTCCAGCAGCACGGCGCGGTCGGGGGCGCACAGGCGGGACAGGGCGCCGGTCATGTCCAGAGGTTCCTCCACCGTGTGCCAGGGGGCCGGACGGCGGGCGCGGTGCAGGCGCACCCGTTCGGCCATCTCGGCGTCGCCCACCTGGGCGGTGGCTAAATAGATGGGGTGGCGGGCGCCGGCGGCAAGGCGTTCGGCCAGGGCGCTCTTACCGGAGCGGGTGCCGCCCAGCACCAGGGTGGCGGCGGGCAGGGGGCGTTTTGGCGGCTGCACGGGTGGTCGATCCTCCCTCCGAGGATGGTTGGCCAACCGCGGTCCGGAGAGGTCTCCTGGCTGCGGACGATTGGGGGCGGACCGCCTTCCCGGCCCAAAGGGCCAGTGGCGTTGTGGTCCGTCCTCGTCCGTTACAGTTGCGGGGGCAGCGTCGGCTCGACCGAACTTCCCTGTTCCGGCGCGGAAGAAGGCACCCTAGAAGGTTTCCCGGGCGCGCTCAACCGATTTCATGGTTGACGCCGCCCACCGCCCAGCCGCCCTCCATGGCGTCGAGGCGGGTCAGCGACAGCGGCGCCACGGCAAAGCGCAGGGCGGCGGCGGGGGCGATGTCCAGGGCCACGGCCAGGGCGGCGCGGATGGCGCCGGCATGGGCCACGGCGATGATGTCGCGGTCGGGATGGGCGGCATTGAAGCGGGCCATGGCCGCGCCCACCCGCCCGACCACCTGGACGAAGCTTTCCCCGGCCGGGGGCAGGGCGGCGGCGGGCTCGCGCCAGAAGGCGGGCAGATCGGGATCCTTGGCCTCGGCCAGTTCGGTCCAGCCGTGCCCCTGCCAGCGGCCGAAATCCTGTTCCAGGAAGGCGGGCTCGCAAAGGGCGGGCGGCAGGGCCAGCCCGGCGGCCTCCAGGGCGGCGATGGTCTGGCGGCAGCGCAGAAGGCCGCTTTCCACCAGCAGGGCGCCGCGCGGCAGCCGGTCGGCCAGGGCGGCGAAACAGCTCTGATCCGAGGTGTCGCAGGGCAGATCCAGCTGGCCGGTGATACGGCCCCGCGGATCGGGCACCGGCGCATGCCGCACCCACCACCACCGGGTCATGGGTGGGGGCTCCCGGAAGCCGCATCGCGGCTGACTGGCGCATTGAGCGCCCCGCAGCGACGACGGAGCGCAGCGGAGGAGGGAAGCGGAGGATAGCCAAGGCGGGCGGAGCCTGCCGCCCGGCGCCTGAGATCCAGCTGGCCGGTGATACGGCCCCGCGGATCGGGCACCGGCGCATGCCGCACCCACCACCACCGGGTCATGGGTGGGGGCTCCTGGAAGCCGCATCGCGGCTGACTGGCGCATTGAGCGCCCCGCAGCGACGACGGAGCGCAGCGGAGGAGGGAAGCGGAGGATAGCCAAGGCGGGCGGAGCCCGCCGCCCGGCGCCTGAGGGACATATCCTTAGAGTCCGCATCGCGGCTGACTGGCGCACCCGCGCGCCCCGCAGCGACGACGGAGCGCAGCGGAGGCGGAAAGCGGAGGAAAGCCAGGGCGGGCAAAGCCCGCCGCCCGGCGCCTGAGGGGCACAGACCTGGAAGCCGCGCCAGCGGCTGACTAGCGCATTGAGCGCGCCGGAGCGTTGCCGGAGCGCATGCGCGGAGGCATAAGTGAGGACAAGCCAAGCTGGCGGAACGCCAGCGCCCGGCGCCTGAGGGACATAAATTCGGAAGCCGCGCATGCGGCTGACTAGCGCATTGAGCGCGCCGGAGCGTTGCCGGAGCGGTTACGCGGAGGCATAAGTGAGGACAAGCCAAGCTGGCGGAACGCCAGCGCCCGGCGCCTGAGGGACACACACCTGGAAGCCGCGCATGCGGCTGACCAGCCCGCCGCCCGGCGCCTGAGGGACAAACCCAAACCATCATTTGGCCAGAACCGCCAGGAGAACGGCCACCTCGACGGCCTGTTCCACGGCGCCCAGCACGTCGCCGGTATGGCCGCCCAGGTGGTGCAGGGCCAAGCGGGTGACGGCCAGGGCGGCCAGGGCGCCGGCGGCCACGGCCAGGGCGGCCTGGGGCAGGGGCAGCAGCAGCAGGGCCAGCAGGGCGGCCAGCAGCAGGGCGGCGGCGGCATCGGTGTGGCTGGGCTGGCCGGCACCGTGGCCCAGGCCGTTGTCGCGGGCCGGGGTCATCATCTGCATGACCAGCGGGATCATCCCGCGCGACAGGGCGTGGGCGGCCACCAGGGCGGCGGCGGCCCGCCAGGGATCGGCAAAGCCGGCCAGGGCGGCGGCGCGCAGGGCCAGGCTCATGACCAGGGCGGCGACGCCATAGGAGCCGATGCGGGAATCGCGCATGATCTCCAGTTTGCCGGCCTTGTCCTTGCCGCCGCCGAAGCCGTCGGTCATATCGGCCAGGCCGTCCTCGTGCAGGCAGCCGGTGGCCAGAAGCGATGCGGCCAGGGCCAGCAGCGCCGCCAGCGGCGGCGGAAACAGCAGGCGCCCGAAAAGGTAGGCCAGGGCGGCCAGTCCGCCCACCACGGCGCCGGCCAGGGGAAACATCCGCATGGCGCGGGCCAGCCCACCTTCGGGCAGGCTGCGCAAGGGCGGCAGGGGCAGGCGGGTCAGGAAGACCAGGGCCAGATGCAGTTGGGCGAGAAGCGCGTTCATGCCTGCGGTTATAGAGCCGCCGGGAAGGCTCTTGCAAGGCGGCGGCGTTCATGCCAGAACCAAAGCCGTTTCCGGTGCCCGCGATTGCGCGGGAGAATCGGGAAGGCGGTGAAAATCCGCCGCGTGCCCAACGCTGTCAGGAGGATTCGGCGGGCAAGATCCCACTGGCTCAGGCCGGGAAGGGGTCCGCCGGAGAGGAGCCCAAGCCAGAAGACCGGCCGGAAACGCAGAAGGGGCGCCGTCGTGGACGGACGGGGCTCCGTCCGTATCTTTCATGATCATGACAGGGGACGTTCATGACCACCGTTCATATCGAGTCGATTTCTCATCTGCGCAGCCTGCTGGCCGCCCTGCCCGGCGCCGATGCCGCGGCGCTTGCCCAGTGGCAGGCGCGCGAGCCCAATCTGACCAAGCCCGCCGGTTCGCTGGGCCGCCTGGAAGAGATCTCGCGTCATCTCTCGGCCTGGCAGGGCCAGCATCCGCCGCGCCTGGAGGCTTTGCGCGCCCGCGTCTACGCCGGCAACCACGGCGTGGCGGCCCTGGGGGTTTCGGCTTTTCCGCCGGTGGTCACCGGCCAGATGGTGCTGAACTTCGCCCATGGCGGCGCCGCCATCAATCAGCTGTGCAAATGCTTCGGCATCGATCTCGGGGTCGAGTCCCTGGATCTCGACCGGCCCACCGCCGACTTCACGCAAGGCCCGGCCATGGACGAGGCCGACTTCCTGGCCGCCTTCAACCTGGGCATGGCGGCGGCGCCCGCCGGCACCGACCTGCTGGTGATCGGCGAGATGGGCATCGGCAACACCACCTCGGCCGCGGCCATCGCCTATGCCCTTTACGGCGGCGAGGCGGCGGATTGGACCGGGCGCGGCACCGGCGTCGATGACGAGCGGCTGAAGATCAAGATCGAGGTGGTGGGCAAGGGCGCCGTGGCCAATCCTTCGAAGGACGGCGTCGACGTGCTGCGCTGCCTGGGCGGCCGCGAACTGGCGGCCATGGCCGGCGCCATCCTGGGGGCGCGCCTGAACAAGGTTCCGGTACTGCTCGACGGCTATGTCTGCTGCGCCGCCGCCGCCGCCCTGCACGCCGCCGCTCCCGATGCCCTGGATCATTGCCTGGTGGGCCATGTTTCGGTGGAGCCGGGGCACCGGCGGCTTCTGGAGAAGATCGGCCAGCGGGCCCTGCTCGACATGGAGATGCGCCTGGGAGAGGCCTCGGGCGCCGCGCTGGCGGTGGGCCTGCTGAAAGGCGCCGTGGCCTGCCACACCGGCATGGCCACCTTCGCCGAGATGGGGGTTTCGGGCAAGGAAGAGTAGCTCACTGGAAAAGTGGGGGGGACCGGCTTACAGTGCGGGAGCGTTTCCCAACTGCAAGGGCCGGTTCCCCTCCATGTCGTCTCAGCCGAAAGCCGTCGTTCTTCTCTCGGGTGGCCTCGATAGCGCCACCTGTCTCGCCCTGGCCCGCGCCCAGGGCTTTTCGCCGCTGGCGCTGTCGTTCCGCTACGGCCAGCGCCATGCGGTGGAACTGCAGGCGGCGGCCCGCGTGGCCAAGGCGCTGGGGGCGGTGCGCCACAGCATCGCCGAGATCGATCTGCGCCTGTTCGGCGGTTCGGCCCTGACCGACGAGATCGCCGTGCCGAAAGACCGCGACGAGGCGGCGATGAACGCCGGCATCCCCATCACCTATGTGCCGGCCCGCAACACCATTTTCCTGTCCTACGCCCTGGCCCTGGCCGAGGTGGAGGAGGCTCAGGATATCTTCATCGGCGTCAATGCCGTCGATTACAGCGGCTATCCCGACTGCCGCCCCGACTTCATCCAGGCCTTTCAGGCCATGGCCAATCTGGCCACCAAGGCGGCGGTGGCCGATGGGCGCACCCTGACCATCCACACGCCGCTGATCGACCTTACCAAGGCCGAGATCATCCGCACCGGGGTGGAGCTGGGGGTGGATTACGGCCTGACCATCACCTGCTACGATCCCACCCCCGAGGGGCATGCCTGCGGCCGCTGCGATTCCTGCAAGCTGCGGCTGAAGGGCTTCGCCGATGCCGGGCTGCGCGATCCGGCGCCTTACGCCAGCCGTCCGTAACAGAGGCTTCGCCCGTGCGCCAGGCCAGCACCATTCTGACTTTTGCCACGGCGGGCGCCGGTCTGGTGGAGATCACCGCGCCGGTGACCGACTGGGTGGCGGCGCAGGGCCTGAGCGAGGGGCTGCTGACGCTGTTCGTGCGCCATACCTCGGCCAGCCTGATCATCCAGGAAAACGCCGATCCCGAGGTGCAGCGCGATCTGCTCGCCTTCTTCCGGGCCCTGGTGCCCGAGGAGAGCGGCCGCTACCGCCATGCCGACGAAGGCCCCGACGATATGCCGGCCCATATCAAGGCGGCGCTCACGGCGGTACAGCTGTCGGTGCCGCTGCTGTCGGGGCGTCTGGCTCTGGGGATGTGGCAGGGGCTTTATCTGTTCGAACACCGCCGCACGCCGCACCGCCGGCAGGTGGCGCTGCATCTGCTGGGCGCATGAGCGCCGCCGCCCTGGAGGCGCTGCTGGCCCAGGCCCGCGCCTGCACCCACTGCGCCGATCTGCCGCTGGGGCCGCGCCCGGTGCTGCGGGCGAGGGTGAGCGCCCGTCTGCTGATCATCGGTCAGGCCCCGGGCACCAGGGTGCATGCCAGCGGCGTGCCGTGGGACGATCGTTCGGGCGACCGCCTGCGCCAGTGGCTGGATCTCGACCGCGACACCTTCTACGACGAAAGCCGCATCGCCATCATTCCCACCGGGCTTTGCTATCCCGGCACCGCTCCCCGGGGCGGCGATCTGCCGCCAAGGCCGGACTGCGCGCCCTTGTGGCATCCGCGCCTGCTGGCGGCGCTGCCGCACATCGTCCTGACCCTGCTGGTGGGCAGCCATGCCCAGGCCTTTCATCTGAAGGAACGGCGCGCCGCCACCCTCACCGACACGGTGCGGGCCTGGCGCGAGTATGGCCCGGGGCTGCTGCCGCTGCCCCATCCCAGCTGGCGTACCGGCCATTGGGAAAAACAAAATCCCTGGTTCGCCGCCGAACTGCTGCCCGAGGCGCGGCAGCGGGTGCGGGCCGCCTTATCCTCTTAACGCGAGGGATCTCCGCATCATCGTGCCCAGCCGTCTTTTGCCGTCCATCGCCGCCTGTCTGGTCTCCATGCTGCTGATGGCGGCCCTTGCCGTGTGGCAGGGCCGCCCGGTGCCGGTGCCCGAGCCGCCGTTGCAGCGGCTGGGCTGCGTGTCCTTCGCCCATCCGGAATCGGCGCTGGTGTTCGGCCGCCGTCCGCCGGTGCGGCAGGCCGACCTGGAGCGGGAGCTGACCCGTCTTCGTCCCTGGACCGACTGCATCCGCATCTATTCCTCGGATCCGCGTCAGGCCGAGGTGTTGCCCCTGGCCCGCAAACTGGGGCTGAAGGTGCTGCTGGGGGCCTGGATCAACAGCCACGCCGACACCAGCCATGCCGATCTCGACAGCGCCATCGCCCTGGCCCGCCGCTATCCGGGAACGGTGACGGCGCTGGTGGTGGGCAACGAGGTGCTGACCGTCAAGGAAATGCCCATCGCCGCCCTGCTGCCCTATCTCGACGAGGCCCGCCGCCGCTCCCCGGTGCCGGTGACCATCGCCGAGGTGTGGTCGGTGTGGCTGACCTATCCCCAGCTGGCCGATCACGTGGATTTCATCGGCGCCCATATCCTGCCCTATTGGGACGGCGCGCCCCTCTCGCTGCCGGCGGCGTTGGCCGAGGTGGAGACGGCGCTGCAAAAGGTGGAGCGGCGCTTTCCCGGCAAGCCGATCCTGATCGCCGAAACCGGCTGGCCCAGCGGCGGCCGGGCCAAGGGCGGCCTGGCGCCGGGCCAGGTGGAGCAGGCCCGGTTCGTGCGGGGGGTGGCGGCCCTGGCCGCCCGGCACGGCTGGCGCATCAATCTGGTCGAGGCCTATGACCAGCCGTGGAAACGCATCCCCGAGGGGGTGGCCGGCGGCACCTGGGGGCTGTTCGACAGCGCCGGGCGGCCTAAATTCGCCTTTGCCGGCGCCGCGGTGCCGGAACGGCGCTGGCCGCTGCCCCTGGCCACCACGCTGCTGCTGGGCCTGTGGGGCGGCTGGCGCTATGGCCGCCGCGCGTGGCGGGCGGCGGCGCTGGCGCCGGTGCTGGGGGCGCTGGTGGGCTGGCAAAGCCTGTTTCTGCTGGACTGGGTGGCGGGCTGGGGGCGGGCGGCGCTGGCCCTGGCGCTGCTGGGCGGCTCGCTGCGCATGGCGTGGCGGGGATTGCGCGCCCTGGCGCGGACCGAGACGCTGGCCATACCGCCGCCCTGGGCCGTGGCGGCACTGTGGCGGCGGCCCGGCGCCGTGGCGCGGGCCCTGGCCGAACCCGGCGGCCTGCTGTGCCTGTACCAGTGCGGGGCGCTGCTGCTGTGCCTGGGGGAAAGCTGGCAGGGGCCGTCGGATTATTATTCCCTGGTGCTGGCCAGTCCGGCCCTGGCGGCGGCGCTGACCGGCCGGGCGGCCCGGCCCGGCCCCTGGAGCCGCCGTTTCGGCCTGCTGCTGGCCTTGGGCGGGCCGTTTTCCATCGCGCTGTCGGGCGGGGTGGTTCTGCAGGCCTGGTGCTGGGCGCTGGTGGTGCTGGGGCTGGCCTTGCCGCTGCTGCGCCGCGATCAGCCCGGGGCCAGCAGCGTTTCCACTTCCAGCCGCAAACGGTCGCACAGCGCCGACAGATCCACCAGCAGCAGCCGCGCGCTGTCGACATCGCCGGCGATGAAGGCCCGTTCGATGGCGCTGAATATCTGCCCCACCCGGTGGGCGCCGGCATTGAAGGCGGCCCCGGCGGCGGAATGAGCGGCCAGACGGCCGGCGGTATGATCGCCGTTCGACAGGGCCATGCGCACCAGATCGAGCTGGCTGGCCAGGGTATCGGCGAGCAGCCGCAGCATGGCGTGGCTTTCCGGGGCGTCGGCGGCGCCGAACAGGCTGACCAGACGGCCGGTGGGCAGCAGCGGCGCGTTGTCGGCGTCATCGGGGCCGGTGTCGTCGGCAATGGGGCCGGAGGGGGGGCGGGAACCGGGGTCGCGCCCGGCGGGCGGCAGCGCCTTGCGCAGGCGGGCGGCCTGGGGCAGCCAGCGCAGGATGGCCTCGTCCAGGCGGGGGGCCTCGATGGGCTTGCTTAAGTAATCATCCATGCCGGCGGCATGGCAAATCTCCTCGGTGCCCTTCAGAGCATCGGCGGTCAGGGCCAGAATGGGCAGGCTGTGGCCGTAGGCCGGCTGGCCCTGGCGCACCCGCCGCGCCAGTTCGAAACCGTCCATCACCGGCATATGGCAGTCGGTGATCAGCAGGCCGAAGTGTTCGCGGGCCAGCATGTCCAGAGCCTCGGCGCCGTTTCCCACCATCACCGCGGCATAGCCCAGCCGTTCCAGCACCTTGCCGATCACCAGCTGATTGGTGGGGTTGTCCTCGGCCACCAGAATCACCGCGTTGGCGGCGCGGGCCTGATCCAGTGTGGGGGGCAGATAAACCGGGATGGCGGCGGCCTGGATGTCGAAGGCGTCGTCCAGGGGCACCCGGCGGGTGGCGGCCACCACGGTGCGCCACAGGCGCTGGCGCTGCACCGGCCGGGTCAGGGCGGCGAAAAAGCCGCTGCGCTGCGCCTGGTTCAGGGTGGAGACCTGGCTTAACGACGACAGCAGGATGACCTTGGTGGAGGCCAGCCGGGAATCGGCCATGATGGCGGCGCCCAGGGCCAAACCCTCGGCGTGGGTGGTGGCGTCGATCAGGGCCACGTCGGGGTGATGATCGGTTTCGGAACGCCGGCGCAGGGCCTGCACGGTCTCGGGGCCGATGGGCACCGAGATGAGATCGGCCCCGGCATGGGTCAGATAGCGCCACAGCGGCGTTTCCTCGGCCCGGGGGCCGTCCAGCACCGCCACTTTCATGCCGCGCATGTCGGGCGCGGCGGCGCCTTCCTGGGCGGCGGGCTGCCAGGGCAGCGGCAAGGTGAACCAGAAGGTGGAGCCCTGGCCGGGTTTGCTGGCCAGGCCGATGGTGCCGCCCATCATCTCCACCAGGCGGCGGCTGATGGAAAGCCCCAGGCCGGTGCCGCCGAACTTGCGGGTGGCGGTGGTATCGAGCTGCACGAAGGGCTGGAACAGCTGGGCCTGCTGCGTTTCGGTCATGCCAACGCCGGTATCCTGCACGGCGAAACGCACGGCGCTGCCATCGTGCCGCGAGATGGTGATGGACACGCCGCCCTGCGTGGTGAATTTCAAGGCGTTGCCCGCCAGATTGATCAGGATCTGGCGCAGGCGCATGGGATCGCCGCAGCGCTGGTCGGGCAGATCGGGGTCGACCCACACCGAAAGCTCAAGCCCCCGTTCCTCGGCGCGGTTGGCCAGAAGATTGGCCACGCTTTCCACGGTTTCCACCAGGGAAAAGGGAACAAAGTCCAGATCCATCTTGCCGGCCTCGATCTTGGAGAAATCGAGGATGTCGTTGATCACCGTGAGCAGGGCGTTGGCGGAATCCTTCAATACCCGCACCATGCCGCGCTGTTCGGAATCGAGGTGGCTCTGGTTCAGGATTTCCGCCAGCGAGATCACCCCGTTCATCGGCGTGCGGATCTCGTGGCTCATGGTGGCCAGGAAGGTGGATTTGGCCCGGGCCGCCTCTTCGGCCTGATCCTTGGCGCGCACCAGATCAGCATTGCTGGCGGCCAGCTCGCGGGCGGCGTGGCGCAGCGACGAGGTCCAGTGGTCGAACAGCTGATAGCCGAAATAAGAGGCGAACAGCACGATGGTGGCCATCACCCAATAAAGGGCGCGGGTGGATTCCACCAGCGACTGCGCCGCCTTGTGCACGCTGTCCAGGCTGCCGTCGGCGGCCACGGCGGTATAGTGCTGAATGTTGAGATCCACCGAAAGATACAGAAACAGCAGCACCCCGCCCAGGATAACGCCGCCCCCGGCCAGGGACTGGCCGCGCCGGGCCGGCGCGGCGGGGGTTTCCCAGCCGCGCAAGGCCCGCCAGCGCGCCATCGCCGGGCTGATAAGGAACAGCAGCGGCCCGACGATCAGCACGTCCTGCAGAAAGGTGCCCAGCCACCAGCCCTCCCAGATGGGCAGCACCTGCGGCTGACCGATGGGGCTGGCGCTGGTGCTGATCCAGATGAAGGAGCCGGTGGAGCCGAAAATGCCGGCCACGAACGACAGCAGCACGAAAAACAGCAGGGCGTTCAGGCTGCGCAGGCTGTAGGGAATGGGGACGGCGCGGTAGGCCATGGTGAACAGGGCCAGGCCCAGCGGATCGGCGAACGAGAACAGCAGCGACCAGCCCAGCGGCATGCCGGAATAAAGCGCCAGCACCAGGGTGGAGAGATAGGCGGGCACGAACCCCCACCAGAAGCCGAACCACAGGGTCCACAGCATGGCGAAGATCAGCGGCGGATAGAGATCGATGTAAACATCCACCCCGGCGAAATGCAGCGGCAGCCCCGACCATTCGAAGACGATGCTGGCGATGCCCAGGGCGATGCCCGCCAGGATTGTACCCAGCCAGGCGGTCAGCACCAGCACCCGCTCGGGCGTTTCGGTGCTGTGCCAGAAGCGCTGCGGAGAAATGGAAAAGTAGGTGCAGGGCGGATGGGAAAAGGTTTCGGAGGCCTGCATTCTGTCGCCCGTGGTTTCTTGGCTGCCGCACGCGGCGGTGGCTAAAGAATGCCACCGCCGCCCGCCGCGAACAAGAGACCCCTTTCAGCATGCGGATGCTGAAAGGATTTTCCTTATAGGGCGCCGTTCTGAATAACCGACTTGAAAAAGCGGTAACTGTCCTTTGGGGTCCGCTTGCAGCTGTCGTAATCCACCCGCACGATGCCGAACCGTTTCGACAGGCCGAAGGCCCACTCAAAGTTGTCCAGCAGGCTCCAGCACAGATAGCCTTTGACGTTGCAGCCGTCGGCCAGGGCCCGGCCCACCTCGGCCAGATGATCCTTCAGGAAGGCCACGCGCTCGGCATCGTGGATCTGGCCGTCGGGCTCCACCTGATCGTCGTAGGCGGCGCCGTTTTCGGCGATGAAAACGGCCGGATTGCCGTAGTCGCGCTTGAACTCCATCAGCTGGTCGTACAGGCCGTCCGGCTGCACCGGCCAGCCCATGAAGGTCCAGCGGTCGCAGTGGGCGTCGCCCCAGCCCACATCGAAGGGGCGGCCGGCCTCGGCCTTCATGGTCATGCGGGAATAGTAGTTGAGGCCCAGAAGATCGAGGGGATAGCGCATGGCCTCCTCGTCGCCGGGCAGCACGAAGGATTTCATCTTGTCGGCCAGCAGGGCGGGGATCTGGCCGCGCATCACGCCGTCCAGGGCCACGCGGTTCCACACCGCATCCCAGCGGGCGGCGGCGGCGATATCCTCGGGGCGCTCGGATTCGGCGCGGCAGGGCTGCAGATTGATCACCGTGCCCAGGCGAAGATCGGCATGCTCGGCGGCCAGGGCGCGCAGGGCGGCGCCTTGCGCCAGGTTCTGATGATGCAGGGCGCGCAGGATCCCCTCCTCGCCCAGGCGGTGGCCGGGGGCGTGCTCGCCCACGCCGTAGCCGAAGATGGCCACCACGTTGGGCTCGTTCAGCATCATCCAGTCCTTGCAGCGATCGGCCAGGCGGGCGGCAACGGTGCGGGCATAGTCGGCGAAGGGGCCGATCACGGCGCGGCCCTGCCAGCCGCCCTGGTCTTCCAGCGGCTGCGGCAGGTCCCAGTGATAGAGGCAGGCCATGGGGCGGATGCCGGCCTCCAGCAGCCCGTCCACCAGGCGGTCGTAGAAATCCAGGCCCCGGGGGTTCACCGCGGCGGTGCCGGCGGGGAAGATGCGCGGCCAGGCGATGGAGAACCGGTAGGCGTTGAAGCCGGCCTCCTTCATCAGGGCGATATCGTCGGGCCAGCGGTGGTAATGATCACAGGCCCGGTAGGCGGTGCTGCCGTCCATGATGCGGCCTTCGGCGGTGAAGCTGTCCCACACGCAGGAGCCGCGGCCGTCCTCGGTGGCGGCCCCCTCGATCTGATAGGCGGCGGTGGAGGCGCCCCACAGGAAGTCCTTGGGGAAGGAAATGCGCGCCATTTGCAGTGACCTCATTGGCAAACACGGTCAGGCCAGTATGCGCCGCGCCATGGGGGCGTCAATCGGGGGTGCGACGCGGCGCGGCAAACTATTTTAAGATTTTTCGACAAACCCGGTTGACAGGGGTGTCTGCGGGGCGTAGAAACCGGCCTCCCGACGACGCCGCAAGGCAGTCGGGTCGAGGTCCGAGAGGTGATTAACTCCTTGAAAGATCTTGAAAAAAGGTGGTTGACACGGTGTTTTAAACGCAGTAGAAACCGCCTCCCGCCGCGAGGTGGGGCGCAGTCTGGAGGGTGGCAACGCCGTCTGGCCGCGAAGAAAAAAAAGAGGTTGACCGTTTTGCCGGGCGGCGGTATAAGCCCGGCCTTCCCAAGCGGCGCTGCGGCGTTGGTTTGGAAGCGGAGGTGGAAGCCTCCCGGCTCTTTGACAAGTGAAGACGATGGAAGGGATGCGCAGGCGGCGAGTTGACCGGTTACGACGGGTCTGTTTTAGCCTCGCATCTCGGAAGAACGCTCTAACGTTATGTGAAGGCTTGGGCAGGCTCC